>Ga0247844_1000007_pt1 | contig 568215 bp, 532 predicted proteins | sample LaCtaG_FD_192421 | JGI IMG/M metagenome (GOLD analysis project Ga0247844, IMG submission 192421) | Freshwater microbial communities from meromictic Lake La Cruz, Castile-La Mancha, Spain - LaCruzMarch201714.5m_1 | ecosystem: Environmental > Aquatic > Freshwater > Lake | place: Spain... | reverse complement strand
AGAGAAATTCGAAGTGCTCGAGTAGTTATTTGCTTCAACTCTGCAATAGTTTTCAAATCTACCCATGTATTCTCAAGATTTTCCATGTTCATGATGTGTTTTCTGACCTATTTGTCTCAATGTCAGTCAGATTGTACCCTCAAAGTCTCAATATTAGTCTGCTTTTGAGAGAAATGTGTCTGTTTTGAATCAATTAAAAATGGAAAAGACGGAAATCGAAGAATTTCCAAGATTTTCGAGGAAATTTGAGCCTTTTTTGCCCCTGATTTCCGACTTCGTTTCCGACATAGACGTCCTGTTTTCAGCCTTCTCAAGCCTATCTCCAAAAAATTGGACATTTTTGGGACAGCGATTTTCAAGCCTGTATCCCACTCAGCGTGTTGCATACAGGCTCAAACACCCTGTTTAATTTTTGTCCGGTGGAATGTCCGGAAAATGTCCGTTTTGTCCAGTTCGTCTCAAACTCCCCAAATCGCCCATATGCCTTATTTTAAAAGCTTGTAGCGAATTGCATTCATCTCAATTGGACAAATACTTTATAGTTCGATAGGATCATGTTTTTTTACAACTTTTTCGAGTTTGCCTAAGGCAGAATCATAGCCTTCATTTGCTTTTTTTAGTCCTATATCAAGCTGTATTCGTCTTAACATTAGAGTATCTGTTGCTATATCAGGTCTTGGTGGTTTTGATTTGTATATTCCGAAATTCGTCGATGTATTGAGCACAACTTTCATTTTTATCTCCTTTTTTTTAAACTAGTATAATAAGGCAATATATAGAGGTGTATTTTTTAATAAAGGTTAATTTTTAAGAATATTAATTATAGTTTCTATTTTGTTATCGCCTAGTCTATGGCCACCTAGTGGCAATTGTATAAATGCTTTCAAATTCTTTGCTTTTTTTGATAATTCTTTTGCTGATTTGAGTGGAATTATTTTATCATTAGCTGAATGAATTATGTAAGTTGGTGAACTCACATTGGCTATTTTATTATCTGTTTTGAAAACTTGATTAAATGGTTCGATTATAGAAGGGTATTTTGTAATGAACTTTTTAACAAACTTCGGAATATAATTTTTTTTGGTTGTTGCAAGCAAATTAGTAGCAGTTCTTCCGATGCCATTTATTGGCGCTATCAAGATAACACGACCTAAACCATTATTTTTTCGAGCCAATTCAAGAGCAATAGCGCTTCCTGCACTATGCCCAATCACGCTTATATTTTTGGAGGAAGTTTTTTTCTTCAAATATTCCAGAGCTGCATCCGTATCCAAACTTATAAGTTCCTCGCTAACCTTTGTTTTTTTGTTAGCGCCAAATCCTCTGTATTCTAAAGCCATTACTCCATAACCGTTTTTATTTAAAGCACTATATAAAGGTTGGTTATGAGTTATATTTTGGGACATTCCATGTAAAAATAAAATATATTTCTTTGATTTCTTTGGGTTGATATCCCAGCAAATTAAGTTTTTGTTATCTATGGTTTTTATAGTTACGTTCTTTATTTTGCCTCGAAGTTCTGGAGCTTTAGACAAAAATCTACTGCGAGAAACAGTCAAAGAGCGTTGCAAAAGTTTATTACAAAAATAATTGAATGGATGAAATTTATAAAAAGCAGATTGCCCTTTAAATGAAATATTAGCTGTATCATGGCTCAAATTCTTGTTGTAAAGTGGGGTTTTATTGTTTTTTTTGTAATTATAATTTGTTCTTGAAATCGGTGTAATTGATTGAATCATTGTTTAACTTTCTTTTTCTATGCTCTGATTGAAAAATCATAAATATTTTAATTTGTTATTATCAAAAGACAATGCTTACATTTCTTTATAAATATTTCCACAGTAAGCAAAAAGCTCTCACTGTGAAGATGAGAGCTTTTTAAGTTTATAAAAATTCTTTGGATATACCTCGAATTTTAGTCTTGTTTTGTGTATTCAGCGTCAATTACATCATCATCTCCGCCACCTTCAGAAGGGGTTTCTCCTGCTGGTGCTTCACCCTCAGGCTTAGCTTCTTCAGAAGCTGTAGACTGATAAGCTGCTTGAGAGATTGCAAATATTGTTTGTTGCAATTCATCAGCTAGACGTTTGATTTCGTCAGCAGATTTATTTTCATCAAGAGCTTTTTGAAGTTCTGATTTTTGAGTTTCCATTTTTTCTTTTTCAGTATCAGATATTTTGCCTTCAAAGTCTTTTACAAGACGTTCGCTGGATGAAATCAATCCGTTAGCGTTATTTCTGATTTCGACTTCTTCTTTTTTCTTTTTGTCTTCTTCTGCGTTAGCCTCAGCTTCTTTTAACATTTTGTCTACATCATTATCATTCAAGTTTGATGAGTTTGTGATAGAGATTTTTTGTTCTTTGTTTGTAGCTTTGTCTTTTGCAGAAACATTTACTATGCCGTTAGCATCGATGTCAAAAGTAACTTCAACTTGTGGAATTCCGCGCATTGCTGGTGGAATACCGTCTAAGCGGAACATACCGAGGGATTTATTATCTTTTGCCATTGGTCTTTCACCTTGAAGAACGTGAACATCAACAGCTGTTTGGTTATTTTCTGCAGTTGAGAAAACCTGTGATTTTGAAACAGGAATAGTTGTGTTACGAGGAACTAGAGATGTAAGCACACCGCCAAGTGTTTCGATACCCAAAGTCAAAGGAGTTACGTCTAAAAGCACGATGTCTTTAACTTCACCAGCCAAAATACCTGCTTGGATTGCAGCACCAACGGCTACAACTTCATCAGGGTTTACTGATTGGTTAGGTTCTTTTCCTGAGTATTCTTTTACAAGAGCTTGAACAGCAGGAATACGAGTTGATCCACCTACCAAAACTACTTCGTCTAGTTCGCCTTTTGAAAGACCTGCATCTTGAAGAGCTTGCTCCATAGGTTTTTTACATCTTTCAAGCAAATCGTGGCAAAGGTCTTCAAATTTAGCTCTTGAAAGAGTCAAGTCTAAGTGTTTTGGGCCATTTGCGTCAGCTGTGATGAATGGAAGATTGATAGATGTTTCCATTACTGTTGAAAGTTCGCATTTTGCTTTTTCAGCAGCTTCTTTAAGACGTTGCATAGCTTGTTTGTCAGCTTTTATGTCAATGCCTTCTTGTTTTTTGAATTCGTCTGACAAGTAGTTGATAAGTTTTTCATCAAAGTCATCACCACCAAGTTTTGTATCTCCGAAAGTTGATAATACTTCGTGAACGCCATCGCCGATTTCTAAAACAGAAACGTCGAATGTACCACCACCTAAATCGAATACAAGAACTTTTTCAGTATGTTTTTTTTCTAGGCCATAAGCTAAAGCAGCAGCTGTTGGTTCGTTAACGATTCTTAGAACTTCCAAACCTGCAATTTTGCCGGCATCTTTTGTTGCTTGTCTTTGAGAGTCATTAAAGTAAGCTGGAACTGTGATTACAGCAGAAGTTACTTTTTCTCCAAGATAAGTTGATGCATCATCAGCCAATTTACGCAAAATCATTGCGGAAATTTCTTGTGGCGTATAATCTTTTCCGTCGATTTTAATTTTAAAATCGCTTCCCATGTGACGTTTAATACTGATAACAGTTTTTTCAGGGTTCAATATAGCTTGTCTTTTAGCCAATTGTCCTACTAAACGCTCTCCTGTTTTTGAAATCGCAACAATCGAAGGGGTTGTACGAGAACCTTCGGCGTTTGCTATTACGATGGATTTACCACCTTCCATTACTGCTACGACTGAGTTTGTAGTTCCCAAATCGATACCAATCGTTTTTGCCATTTTTTATCTCCTTAAATCAATATTAAACGCATTTTATTATGCTATCATTTAAGCAGATTTTTAGAGCTTTTTTTATAATATAAACAAAAAATTAATATTTTAGAGAATTTCTAATTGGCGTTAGGATTTAAAATCATGTTGTCAGCATCATTTTTTTGCTTTATTAGCCAATTTGTAAGAGCTTTATTGGTAGATTCCAATTGTGCTTCGTTTAAATCATATTTGATTTCACTCATTATCTCATCATTCAACTCTGGGAGTTCTATTTTCATAACGGCACCGTATTCTTTGTCTATAAATTTAGTGACATAGTTTGACACATTTTCATAGTTTTTAGAATTTGAATCTGCTGTAGAATTTTTTTCGTTTGGTTGTAGAGCTTTCATAAATAAATGATTGAAATTTTCTATTTGGAATGCACCATCTTTGTCAAACATATCATCATAGGAATCATTTACTTCTTTCATCGCCTCTTCGTAAGTTTTGTCTGGCCCAAATTCATCTTCGTATTCTTCTCTCTCATAATCCTCTTGCTCTCCTCTGTCAGGGTTGACAAAGTCCTCGATTAAATCATTTGTATAATCTTGTGTCGCTCTTTTATTTATATCGGGCTTTCTTTCTTCCAAAAACGCAGGAACGTCGAATACTCTCATGAACAGGGTATTTGGCTTTTTTCCGTCTCTTACGAAAAAAGTACCTTCATAATCTTCCAGATGAGATAAAAATTGTATTTTTGCCATAACTGTAGTGTTGGAAACATCTATTTTTGGCGGAAGATTTTTACTTTTGAAGCATACTGAATCATTTTTCAATGGACTCGTAAAGCTTGTTTTGGATACAAAACCGCTGTTTTTTATTTGATTATTCAAATTTATTGCATGGTTAGTTTTGCATTCATTTTGGCGTACGGACTGAATATTCATCTTTTATCTCTCTCTCGAAGTGTCTCTATAAGCTTTATAATAATATGTGAATTTTTTTAGTTGTTATTTTTCGAGGAAAGTATTAATTTTTTGTTACTTAAGAAAGTTTTTTCAAGAATTCTTGGGTAGCATTTGAAGGACTTTCGGCGTTTATTATTGCTCTTACAACGGCGATTCTTTTTGCTCCGGCATCTAGAACTTCTTGCATATTTTCTAAATCAATTCCGCCGATTGCATACCATGGAATGTCGATATTTTTGGCAACCCATTTCGCATATTCGGTTGTTACAGCTGTTCTTCCGGGTTTTGTCGGAGTGGTAAAAATAGGACCGACTCCAATGTAATCAGCACCTTGTTCGGCTGCTTTTTTGGCATCATTAGGGCAATGAGTTGAGATTCCTATAATCATTTTATCGCCTAAAATATTTCTGGCATCTTTTATATCAACATCATCTTGTCCAAGATGAACGCCATCGGCTTCAACGATTTGGGCTATATCAATTCTGTCGTTCAGAATAAAAATTGCATCATAAATTGATGTCAGTTCACGTATTTTTTTGCTAAGCTTGATGATTCTTTTTGCATCGTTAGATTTTTCTCTAAGCTGAATTAGCTTTACTCCGCCATCTAGGGCTGATGCTATAGCATCAAGAAAATCATCATCATTTTCAAAACTGTCTGATGAAGTTACAAGGTACAAATTCTTGTCTTGAAGTCTGAATTTATTAAGTTTTGAGGATAAATTTTCGTACATTTCTTTCTCCAAAGTATAACTGTCGTATCTTGCATTTTCAAAAACCTGAAAGCTCATATTCTCTGCTTGTGCATATTCAGCTAGAGTTCTGAGGGATTGTTGAAGCCTTTTTATGTTGGCTTTAAAAATATTTAAAATATCTTTTCGTTGCGTCGGATTATCGATGTTTATGCCCACATCATTAACCGTATCTCTTGAAAAAAGCAAATTCTCATAGTTTTCGTCTGCGACTTTTGAAATATCGTGTCTGATATTTTTAAGTTTTTCAGAAAGTTTTTTGTCATCCAGATAAAAACGAGTGATTTCCTCAAGCACTCTAAGTGCTTCTGTTGCTCGGTTTAAGTTTGCATCAATAATTCTTTTCAAAGCTTTTTTGCCCTTTCAAGAGTACATCTTAATAAAAATACCTAACTGATTATATAACAAAGATGATAGCAACTTCACAAGATTGAAGTTAAATTGAAGCTCTACGGGGGTGGTTTTGAGATATTTAAGAAAAAACGACTATAAAGATATGGATTTGATGGCTTTAATTGAGGCCTCTCAAGCGTCGAATTTGCTTGCCTTGGAGGAGCTTTTGAGACGTCAGGGAAATATTATTTATTCATCTTTGTATCATATGAGTCATAACATAGATAATATTGAGGACCTTTCGCAAGAAGTTTTGCTGCGAATAGCCCGTTCTATAAAAACTCTTAAGAAAAAAGAGCAGTTCAAATTTTGGATGAATCAAATAATCAGTAATGTTTTTTATGATGATTTGCGTCGCAAAAAACGTAAACCAAGTGCTATTTCTATAGACAGTTTTTATGATGATGTATCTGATAATACTCAAAAAGAAATCGAAGATAAGGCAATGAGTGCCGACGAAAGACTTACAAATTCAGAGCTCGATGTAATAATTCGTAATTCAATTAGAGGGTTAGAGGAACATTTTCGAGAAGTTGTCGTCTTAAGAGAATTACAGGGTCTGAGCTATGAACAAATATCAAGAATTGTTGGAGTAAATATCGGTACGGTAAAATCTAGAATCGCAAGAGCTAGAAGTAAGCTTCAGGAAAAACTGAAGCAATATGTTGAGTAAAGAGGGCGTTAAGCCCGACCTTAAAAAGGTGAAAGAGGAGTTCCATTTATGCTGAATAATGTTATTGCGTGCAATCTTGTTAATGCTAATTTGTCCGCTTTTATTGATAGAGAGTTAGATGATGATTTTGATTATGAAATAAAAAAGCATCTGTCAGTATGTCTTGATTGCAGAAGAAAATTCTCAAAAATGCTCAAAATTAATCATTTGATGAAAAAATATTTTAAAGGGCATTTGGGGAATAATTTAAAGCTGAATTATATGAAAATAATGAGCTTTATCTAAGAAATTAGCTGTCTTGAGCTTTAATTGCGAGGCGTTACATGACGAAGCAATCTCGAGATTGCCACACTCACTGCGTTCGTTCGCAATGACGATTTGAATATTTATCTATATATTATAATCAATGTCAGAAAAGCAATGACGTAAAATGTAAACTTGTGTAACGAATCAGACAAAAACTGAAATCCTATCTCTTTAATATACTTTATATATATAAGCAAAGGTTAAGTGAAAAGGTGTATAGTTAGATGTCATTCAGTTATAATTTTAATACAGGCAAAGTTTCTGCTTTTTATGATCCGGAATATTTGAAAAAGGCTTTTGGCTTCAGCTATGATTCTGATGATTTAGGCGAAGGATCTGAAGCAGGTGCAGCCTCTGTAAATAATGGTATTTTTGAAAATATAAGTATGTTGTCTACAGAATATCAAGCCAAATTTGGTAAAACTTTAAATATTTCAGATAATTATAAACTGTTTGATAATGGTACAATTACAACTCTTATGAGCAATAGTAATTGGTATAATACGACTGATGAAATAACTTATTTATCAAATACTGCTAAATCAAGAACAGATGTTTATAAAGAAATGTTCTTGGAAGCTTTTAAGACTGGTTATAGCAGTTCTTTAGAATTTGCTTCTACTCCAGTTGCTTCTGCTACTAAAGCAAATTCTTATTATAATGATCAATCTGCCGCTAACCAAGGTTATACTTTTGGCGCAACTAATTTAACTCTTAGTTCTGCTAATTTGGATACAAAAGAAAAATTAAATGCTCTTTACGATCAACTTGAATCTGAAGCTGCTATACTTAAAGACGGTCTTAATGCATCAGAATTAGCTTATGGTGGATACCCTGAAATAGGCTATAGCTCTACCGAGGCAGAAATAGCATTGCTTAATAAGCAGCTTGATGCTGCGACTCAGAATTTTGTCAAAGTTTATGATGATTTGTTCGGTTATTACAAAATAAAAGCCGGCGCTCATGCTAATGATAACCAAACAAATAACGGAGATGAGTTTACAAGAGAAAAAGAAGCTGCGACAGCTGCAACAATGGCTGCTACTTTAGCGATGAATTATGCTCAAAAATATTATTCTCAAACAATCAAACCAACAGCTGCTGATTATGTATTCGGCCAAGCACCTTTGGTTTTCACAGATCATTCTTCAAAAGCTTATATGTCAAGACTTACTGTAGATGGTATAGCAGTACAAGATGCAGGATATGAGAACTATAATGGTTATGATGTAGATGGTAATCTAATTTCTGCAGGAGATTATACTTACACAAAAGCTGATGGTACTCTTCTTACTTCTGCTTCAACACCTGTTAGTGATTATTATTACGATGGTGTTTGGGGGCACGCTGCGCCACCTGCTACGGTAGTTTGCTCAACTCAAGATGCCCAAAATACAATGTTAAAAGATTCTCTTGCTGAGTATTCAACTGCTAACTTTGACAATATTTTGTATAAAAATCAATCAGGTTATGTAGTTTCTAACAAAGTATATGCTAATAACTCTACACCTACTGCTTATATGTGGGATATGAATAATACAGCAGCAATCGCAGCCGAAAAAGGTAAAGATAAAGGTTCAGAACTTTCTTCAGATGATGCTGTTGCTAATAATCTATTAAAAGAGCTAGGCGGTACTATTCCTACTTATATTCAATGGATGGTACGTGATTCATTCGGAGTGGGCGGACTTACTCCAGATATCAAAAACACTACATACTGTGCTGATGAAGCTACATTCTTGACTAAAGATTTATTTGCAGCTGCACAAAAATTAGTTGACTTAAAGATGAAAATACAAGTTAAAAGTATCGAATCATCAATCAATAACCAAATGCGTGCAGAATACGAAGCTAGAGTCGGCGCAAAGGCAGCTATTCTGGAAACTTTGGCAAAATGCACAGGGACTGACCCTTACACAGTTAATATAGATGGTCAAAACTATATTTTGGGTCAAGACAAAAACGATGACGGCACAATCAGCAATATTACAGAAATTTTGGGTATCAATGATACTCAAGAAAATTTATTTAAAAGCTTAAAAGAATTAGACGAAAATAACGACGGATATGTATCACAAGAGGAGATGAAGGCTCGCAATATCATCCTTAACGCAGTTGACAATGAGAGTGGACAACTGACAAACGCTGGGTATGATATGGGCCTTGTAAAAGGAATCAGTCTTGCAGATTTGCAAGCTGCTGATGGAACAAACAATATTTTTGGCAGATTCACTATGGATTTGCAAAATAAAAAAGTAAACGGCGATTTGACTTTTGAAGACAAATCTTATTTTGACAAACTTTTCGGCTCAAATGTAGATTTTGCAGTACTTAGCCAATCTGTAGCAACACCTTCTCCAATAGTTGCTAAGTCTGTACCTGTAGTCGCTCCAGTTGCTAAGTTAGAAGAGACTGAAGCAGCAGTAGTACAACCAGTAGAATCTGCACAAACTGAACCTAAAACATATTCATTATTCGATGCAAAAAACTTCTCATTCGATTTTGTCGGAGCAGAAGATAATAAATCAGTTTTTGAAACATTATTAGACCAACTTAGCTGGCAAATGAACATAAATAATTTGACAAGCACTCAAAGATACAACATTATCGATGGTCTTGATGCTAACGAAGATGTGACTTTGGCAAAATCAGAAATCCAACAACAACTTGAAAAAATTAACTTGTCAGCCTAGAATTAGTCATTGCGAAGCTTCAGCCACTGCAATTTGATTTAAAAAATTTAAACCAAAACACCGAACACTAACCTTAACCAACTTAACTTTCAAATTTCCCGCTTGCTTAACAGGCGGTTTTTATTTGGAAACTTTTTGACAAACTACTTGCTCAAGGATTTCGGCTGCATCTTGAACTAATATTGCACAATTTTGTCTTCTTTCTGCTGAGCCAAATTCATATTTACCGCTCAATGCTTTGCAGCAAGTGAATTTATGTTTTTCTTTGAAACTTTCAACAAAAAGTTTAGCTTTTGCTCTGCATTCTGAAGAATCTTCGCTCAATTCGCTTCTGCCAAAATTCGAGCTAATAACAAGTTGAGAACCTGCTATAGCACCACATAGACAGCCAGACGACATGCCTCCTGAGAAAACTGTTGAAAGTTTAACCAAGTCTTCCGGTAAATAACCTTTTTGGGCTGCTGCTTTCAAAATTGCTTCTGAGCAAGAATATCCTTGATTAAAAAAATCTTTTGCTGATTTGTTCATTTTAACCTCTGCTTTCATATAATTTTTTTAGTTTTTTAAACTTTAATAAAAGTATACCACCTGACACAAAACTTGCGACAAATAATGCAATTGCGAGTCCTGTCCAAAAACCTGCAAGCACGATATGGTATTTGAAGGCCAAAATGCATCCGATTGGGATTCCTATTATCCAGTATGCCAAGGCGGTTGTGAGCAGAATCGGTTTTGTTGTTTTTAACCCTCTTAAAATCCCGGAAAATGCGATTTGGAGTCCGTCAAAAATCTGAAAGCAAGCTACAATAAACATTACTGGAAGTGCCAAGGCTAAAACTGTTATATCGGTGGTGAAAATTTCGATTAGATTTTTTGGTATTGTTACAAACAAAAATGCAGTAAAAGACATAAATACCAAAATCAAAAATATTCCTGCAATTGAGTATCTTTTTAAATTTAAAAAATTATTTTCGCCATTTGCATAACCGACTTTTACGGCCATGGCATTCGATATAGACATTGGAACCATGTAGGTCACACTGGCAAATGTTATGATTAAGTTGTGTGCAGCCGCCAATGCGGATGAGATTTTTCCTACGAGAACTGCTGTAACGTTGAATCCTGAAAATTCCAAGAAAATAGCTATCGAAATAGGCCAGCCAATTTTAAATAAATCTTTTATATAACTTGTCGCTTTATTTATTTTGCCTTTGAAGAATTTTGCACAATAAAATAAAAGGACAAGACCCATTAATGATCTGACTATTACTGCTGTTATCGCAAGCCCTTTAACCCCAAGAGCAGGGAACCCGAATAGCCCAAATACCAAAATAAAACAGAGAGCTAAATTTCCAAAAATTGCTACTATTGAGATTAAATTCGGCAAAATAACAATTTCGTAAGCCTGTAAAAATTCTTTGAGGGCATTAAATATATATGCACCAAAGATAGAAAAACTAGCTATGTCCAAATACTGTTTAACCATAGGTGTAAGCGTTGGAGTGAGGCCGATTTTGTCGATGAAAGGCAATGAGACTCTTATGATTAAGAAAAAAATCAAGCTTAAAATAAGCGAATAAATAATACTGATGGCAAATAGGTTTTTGGTCTGTTGTCTTTGGCCCCTAAGGTTTGATATTACAGGCGAAATACTGCTTAAAAGTCCTATACCTGCGATGAAAATACTCATGAAAATTGCCGTTGCTATACTTATCGCTGCAAGTGTGTCTGTGCTGTGTTTTGCCGCAACAAAAACATCCCCGACTCCGATAAGCATGTTTCCGAGATTACCGATGATAATAGGGATTGATAAAGAGAGTAAATCTCTTATGTAACCTCGATATGTGTTAATTTTTAATTTTATTGTTTCCATCTTTCATATAATAGCGTAAAATAGTTCATATGAAACTAGCAATAATTGGCGGTGGTCCAGCAGGTTTTATGGCTGCTATCATCGCAAAAGAAAATAATCCGACTTTGGATATTACAATATTTGATAAAGCAAAGCCTTTGGTATCATTGCTTTATACGGGTGGCGGAAGATGCAATTTGACCAATGCGGAATTTGATTTTAAAGAATTGGCAAAAAATTACCCTCGTGGTGAAAAATTTTTGTATTCAGTTTTTAGTCAGTTTGATGTCTCATCAATGTTTGATTTTTTCTCAAAGTATGGCTTAGAACTTTATATTCAAGAAGATAATAGAGTTTTCCCAAAGTCAGACCAAGCATCAGATATTAAGGATCTTTTGATAGGGATTGCAGTGGGCAAAGGCATCAAAATCAAGTCACATACAGAGGTTTTTTGTCTGAAAAAAGAACAAAAATTTGTGATTAATGATAATTTTTCCTTTGATAAAGTAGTCATAGCTACAGGCGGAAGAAATAAATTCGGCTATAGAATAGCAGAATCTTTCGGGCACAAAGTAAGTGATTTGGAACCTATTTTGTGCGGGATGAAAATTAATGAACCATTTGAGGTTATTGCAGGCGTGAGTCTGAAAAATGTTTTGGGTAAGGTCAAAAATATTGAACTACAAGGTGATTTGCTTTTCACTCATAAGGGGCTTTCTGGGCCTTTGATTTTTGATTTATCCTCTTATTTGGCTTTTGAAAAAATGCCTTTGAGTTTGACGTTAAATTTTTCAGGATTGGATTTTGAAGAGCAAGATGCAGAGCTTATAAAGCTTCTAGCCGAAAATCCAAAGAAAAATATCTTAAATCTTTTACAAAAATATCCTCCATCAGCCCTTATGGAAGAGCTTTTGAAAAGGCATGGGATTGCGTTAGACAAAAAATCTTTTGATATAAATTCCAAAGAAAGAAAATGTATTGCAGGTTTTTTATCAGAATTCAAAGTCGATTTAATAGCTAAAGATACTTCTTATATGGTCACCGCTGGTGGGGTTGAGCTTAATGAAGTCGATAAAAACCTTCAGTCAAAGCTTGTAGAAGGGTTGTATTTTGCAGGTGAGATTCTTAATGTGGATGGACTTTGTGGTGGATATAACCTCCAAGCTTGCTTTTCGATGGGATATGTCGTTGGAAATTCAGTTGTAGTTAGCCGATAGGCTTAATTCCAAATGTAAATCTTTTTTAACAAAGCACCTGTTTACTAGCAATTTTTTTCCTTCAGCATTTATTATTACTTTATATTCGTGCTCCGTGTTGGTAATAGTTTAAAGATAGAATACTGGTGAAAATATGGTTGTAAATATTGATTTACAAGGAAGCAAAGCTTCCGCATTTCAGCACAAAGTTAAAACTGATTTTTCTGCGACAAAACCTCTTACTTCTCCTGCAAATCAAGCAATATCAAAAGATTTGCTACCATTACACGCTCATAAAGCTTATTCTCAAATTAATTTTGCGGGTACTTTGGCAAGCCATAAAAGCTGGGGAGCTGCAGTTCAAGCAACTGGCGACGTGAATTTTAAATTATTCACTTGGCCTGATGCCAAAAAAGTTTTTGTTGAAATTTCTGATTCCATAAAACCTGGAGAGAATTTTAGAGATGGTTTTATAAAACTTGTACAAGATGCTAAAGGAGCGATTACAGATATCGTTGCTGATGGGAGCCAAAAAAGTCGAGTAGTCGAATTGAGCAAGATTGGTGACGGAGTTTTTGAACAAAAATTTGCACCTAATGTTGCCAAAGATGGTGAAAAATACAGATTCGTAATAGTCAAAGGCAATAATGAAATTTCATCTGTAAAAGATCCTTATGCAATGAAACAAGATGATGTTCAGAGCTGGTCAACAATATATGACCATCACAAATACAAATGGAATGACTCAGATTGGCAAAATGGCAAAGTTAAAGAAAAAATAAGCCGTGTGCATTATATGAACAACAACAATCTTAGTAATCCATACAATATGAGAATTTGCGAAATAAGTATTGACACATTGACCAAAGAAGGTACTTTTGAAGCTGCCAAAGCGGCCTTATTAAAAATAGCCAAAGATAAACAATTTAATACTATTGAACTTATGCCTGTAGAAAATACGCATAGTTTTAATTGGGGATACGATGGAGTTGACAAATTTGCTCCAAGAGATTCTTTAGGCGGGCCTGACAAGTTAAAAGACTTGATTGATTATGCTCACCAAAACAAATTGAATGTAATAATGGATATTGTTCCAAACCATGTGGGGCCTGATGGGAATGCTTTAGGGCAAACTGGTCCTTATTTAGATGGTGACGGACCTTTCGGATCTTTCTTGAATTTTGAAAAAAAGGATAGTAAATATGTTAGAGAATATATAGCTAATTCAGCTATGCTTTGGCTTAGAGATTATCATTGCGACGGTATCAGAGCTGATATGACTAAGTTTATGAAGTCTGACAATACAATGAAAGGCATCGCTGCCGAGGTCAATTATCATCATCCTCACGCTTTTTTAATAGCAGAAGATGGCCGTGATAATGATTGGAGAGTTACCAGACCATTACGTCCTGATGAAATTGCTGAAGACCATATAGAAGGTCATTGTTCATATATTGAAAAAATTAGCAAAAATCAAGTCGATTTAAACAATCTTGGTTTTGGATCAGAATGGGATTTCCCATTCCATCATAAACTTGCAGCAGCTGTTTTAGGTAGTTGGGGCGATGACACTAAAAGTATAGGTGCTCTGGATGCGGCAATAAAAAGTTCTCCTCATAGAATTAAATATTTTATGAGTCATGATGAAAAAGGAAATATGGACGGAACTGGCCTTATAACTAAAGCTGTAACAAATGATCTTGGAATGTTTTTCAGAGTCAATGGCAATTGTGATTCCGAAAAAGGCCAAAGAGCTGCTCAGTCTACACAAGCTTTGTTGACAGCGCTTGTAACAGGAGATGCTGATAAAATGTCTTCTGTCAAATGGGAAAATTTTAATAATAGACATAATATTAAAGATATTATCCCTTTAGATAAATTAAAAGAATCTTATCAAAAAGCTGTCAGCAAGCATAAATTGGCATTAGGGCAAACATTTGTTTCTCCAGGGCCAAAGATGCTTTTCCAAGGTGATGAAAGTGGTAAAATAAATCCTTTTAAATTCTTTAGAGAATTTTCAGATTCTAAGCCAGAAGAAGAACTTGCTCTTACTAGACAAAAAGGCTATGAGTCAGGTAAAGCAGCTTTACTGGACTCAAAAATGACTTCAATAAACTATTCGCAAGAAGCTCAAAAAACTTTAAGCCAAATGGATTTATTTACAAAAAAATTAGCTAATATAATAGATGAAAATCCTGCACTTCAAGAGGGGCAAATACAAAATACTATAGTGCATGAAGGTTCAGCTGTATATGGCATGCACCGCAAACAAGGACTAAATGAAATTTTCACAGTTTCGAACTTTAGTGATTGCGGTTATAACAAAAATTACAATATAAAATTCCCTACAGGTAAATGGGAAGAGGTTCTTAACAGCGATGCTAATCAATTCGCTGGTTCAGGGAAATTCTTTAATGAATCAAAAATACAGGATGGAAATGCTATTTCTTTACCTGCAAACAGCATTGTAATTTTCAAAAAAATCTAAAAAATCAAGGAGAAGGTAATGGTCTATCTAAATACTCAAAACCAAAATCAGGTTAATTTTGGAAGAATGCTTCAGGCGAAAGAGATAAAACCTTATTCCGAAGCTGTAAGCCAAGGATTGAATGTTTTGGGGAAAGAATTAGATATTATTTTGCACAATTCCGCCGCTCCTTCTGTAGGAAAACAAAATACAGGTATAGGTTCTTTACTTTCAACTACTTCAGAAAGAATATTAACACCTTTCCTTGGGAAACACGGGGTAACTTCAATTCAGGCTGACCCTGATGGTTTAAGAAAAGGCCTTGATGGCTCACCTTACGTGGGTGATACTTTTGCCAAAAATGTTCTTATGATACCTTTGGAAAAATTGAAATTAAAAAAATACGGTTCAATTCTTAGCAAAGAAACATTCCAAAATATAGTGAATGTAAGACCAAATCAAGAAACTAACAGAGTAGATTATTCTTATGTTGTTCCTCAATACGAAAAAGCTTTGAAGGAATCTTTTGAGACGTTCAAAGAAAAATCAAAAAATATTGAAAATCTTGTCCCTAAAGAAGCAGAGGGTATTGAAAGACTTAAAAAAGAATTCGCTGATTTCAAAGAAGCAAAAGCTCCTTTATTCGAAAAAAATGCTATTTATAATGCTTTATCTGATATCCATGGAAATGATTATTGGAAAAATTGGTCTAGTGAACTCGACAAAAATTTATTCAATCCTAAAGCGGGTGAAGAAGATTTGGCGAAAAATCGAATAGCTGAATTGAAACAAACACACGCTGATGACATTGACTTTTTTATGTTTAAGCAAATGTTGGTTTCGACTGCACGCAAGGAAACTCAAGAAATAAATGCGAAAAACGGCATAAAAACAATCGGGGATTCTGCTGTAGCTTTTTCAAATGTTGATGTTTGGGCAAATCAAAAACTCTTCAAAAAAGATTGGAGTTTGGGCTGTCCTCCAGATTTCTTCTCAAAAGAAGGTCAGGCTTGGGATTTTGCAATAATTGAACCAGAGCATATTTTTAAAGAAGATGGTTCTCTCGGCGAAGGTGGAGAATTATTATTCCAAAAATACGAAACAATGTTCCAAGAGAATCCTGGCGGAGCTAGAATTGACCACTTGATAGGCCTTATTGATCCGTTTGTTTATAAGGATAAACCTACAAGTCCTAGCGCAGGAAGATTGTATTCTTCTCCACAAAACCCTGAATTGAAAAAATATGCTAAGAACACAACTGAGCAATACGCCCAAATCATGGAAAGAATTGTTATTCCTGCTGCAAAAAAAGCAGGATTGAAAGCTGAAAATATTATATGCGAAGATTTGGGAACAGTTACAGACCCAACTTTGGCGGTTATAAAAAAACTTAACCTCAGAGGTATAGCAGTTACTCAGTTTGCAAATGGCCAAGAGAATGACAGCTTCAGAGGCAAAAATGTCCCTGCTAAAAATCTTATAATGATTGGTTCTCACGATAATAGTTCATTTGTGGAATATGCAAAAGAATTGTTTGGCAAAAAACAAGTGAGCAAATATTCGTATCTTCTATCGAAAGATCTTTTGCCTAATAATGCGTCTCAAATGCAAAAAGATGCCTTGAAAGGAAAAATTGAATCCAGTCCTGAAGCTTTCATGTCGGCTAAGTTTGCGGAATTATTTACAAGTCCTGCAAAAAAAATCCAAGTATTTTTCACTGATTTGATAGGAATGGCTGAAACTTATAACAAACCTGGTACAAGCGGTTCAGCAAATTGGTCATTAAGAATGAATGATACTTTTGAAAAAGATTACCACCAAAATCTCGAAAAAGGTGTCGGTTTGAATTTACCGGAAGCAATTGCTACTGCGATTAGACAAAAAGGTGATGATTTCAGCAAGCAAAACCAAGGGCTTTTAGATTCACTTGATAACTTTAAACAAATTTTGAAAGATAAAGAATAATAAAAAAAAGACTCTGAAATTTCCAGAGTCTTTTTTTGTTTTTAGTATTTCTACTATTCGGTTTCTCTATAAGAACCGACTTCGTGCAATCTGATGAAGTTTGTTGTTTCACCTGTTGCAAGATAAGGCATTGAACCTGTAATAATGACTTTATCTTTGAGATCTACCAATGATTCTTCTATGAACATTGAATCAAGTCTTTTCATTAGTTTTTCGTTAAGACCTTTTTCGATAGTCATATAAACAGCATTGATTCCCCAGTAAAGACTAAGTCTTCTGCATGTTTCTATGTGGCTTGAAATCGCAATTACAGGAACAGAAGGTTTTGCTTTTGCAAGCAGTCTTGCTGTATAGCCTGTTTTTGTGAAAGCTACAATTGCGCCGACTTCAACTTCTTCAACCATATCTACAATTGCTCTTACAATTGCATAAGCATCTTTTTCATGTGCTGCGCAAGGAGGAGCTGTGATACGTTTGTTTAATGGCATTAAGTGGCTTTCTTCAACGTTTTGAGCGATAGCTCTCATCATTGCTACTGTTTCAGCAGGGAATGCTCCAACAGCAGTTTCGCCTGATAACATTACTGCATCAGCACCGTCCATAACAGCGTTAGCGACGTCACTTGTTTCTGCTCTTGTCGGAATCGGTTGTTCAATCATAGATTCGAGCATTTGCGTAGCAACGATTACTGGTTTGCTTTTTTTATTCGCTGCTGCAATGATTTGCTTTTGAACTATAGGAACTCTCTCTGGAGAAATTTCAATACCCAAATCGCCTCTTGCAACCATTATAGCATCTGAAATATCAATAATTTCTTCGATATTATCAAGCGCTTGCGGTTTTTCAATTTTAGCAATCAACGGAATATTTTTTCCTGTATTTTCGATATGATGTTTTGCAATTAAAATATCTTCTCTATTTCTTACAAAAGATAGCGCAATATAGTCTACATCGTTATCAGCTGCAAACTTGATATATTCGATATCTCTTTCTGTAATAGCAGAAATACTTGTTGTGCATCCAGGAATGTTCAAGCCTTTTCTCGATTTTAAAAGTCCGCCGTGGATTACTTGTGCAACTATTTCAGTATCATTTACTGTCAAAGCTTTTAATTCAAGTTTTCCATCATCCAAAAGCAATCTTTCGCCTTCTATTACATCATTAAGGATGCCTTTATAGTCAACAGGGATGAAGCTTCCATCCGTTGTGTCAGAAGGTTTAAGTCTCACTTGAGTATTTTTTTCTAAAAGAATGGGATTTTCGAGTGTTCCAACTCTAATCTTCGGCCCTTGCAAATCGAGCATGATTGCTGTGTATTTGCATAGTTTTTCAGAAACTTTTCTGATGATTTCGATTCTTTCTTTGTGAGTTGCTTCATTTTCATGCGATGAGTTAATTCTTATAACATTCGCTCCAGCTTCGATTAAGGCGGCTATTTTTTCTTCTGTTGCTGTGCCTGGCCCAACAGTCGCAATAATTTTCGTTTTTGTTAAATTGTTCATTTTATTTATCTTCCTCATTTTCTCGATGGTTTTTTTATTCCCTATAATATTCTATAATAAAAATTAATTTGAAGTGGAGTGAAATTTGAAAAAAATATTAACTTTTTTAATTTTGTTTATATTATCTTGCAATTCAGCTTTTGCAGAAGTGGTTTTTTACGAGGATTTCACCTTTTATGGAGAGCTTGTTACTGATATAAATTTGAATAAAGTAGACAGGCAACAAGAAATACAAGTAGCATTTCCTTCCTTTTTCAATAAAAAAATCCCAATTATATTAAACGGGAAAGCCAAATTCAAAAAAATAGACGGAAAGCATGTGATTTGCTTGGAACTTAGTGAGCTAAGTGTAGATGCAAGAAAACGGATTCCTGCTGAAATTTTGGTGACAGCCGTAAATGGCAAAAAACTGCATCAAGCATGCTATCCAGACCAAACTTCATATAAAACAGGGTTGAAAAATGTAAATACTTACACAAAAGAGTTCGCACTTTTTCCGATAAATAGATTTAATTCGACCCCTAAAGTTGCAAAGCCATCAGGAAACAATTTTGTTATGCTTCTTGAGCCATTTTATGCTTTAGGCGGTTTGGTTTTATTCACGATTTCACCGATAACGGCACCGTTTTTCGTGGGTGATAATTTTTGTGATATTCATAGAGGCTCGATTCTCGAATTTCAATTTTTGAAAGAAATGACGAAGCAAGAATTGAATAAAGCTATTGGGCCAGAATATATCTAATAGCTGCCTGAAAAGCCTCAAAATTAAAATTTTGGTTTTTTTCGGTACCTTCTTATTTATCTTCTATGAAAAAAATTGCTTCCATGGCAGTCTCGCCCACCGGATATGAGTAATTGAAATTCTTCAGCAAGTATTTCCACTTCTGATATTGCTGTTTCATCAGGTTTGAAATTAAAGTCTTTTGCCCACTCTTCAATCGCTGCTTCACTGTAGGAATAATTAGCTTCGAGAGCTTTACCATTATTTGGGATAAAGACATCTCCTATGAAATTTTTCAAGTTATCGCAATTTACTCTTTGGGGGTGGGCTAGGCTCATAAGAACATCTTCATCTTTAAAAAATTCGGCCATTTCATGTGATTTTATAGATGTTTTTTGGTGTGGCAATAAAGTTTCATATCCTTTTTTGTAAGGATTTAGTCCATAAACAAGAGTTTCGTAGTAAACTGCTTTGCCATTTTCATCTATATGGTTATTCCGTATTTCTATACCTGGTATAAATCTTATATTTTTGTATTTTTTAGGGTCCTTAGATAATAATTCCAAAATTTGTCTGTTAGCTTTTATGTCATTATGATCTGTTGTGGCAAAATAAACTTTTTTACCTATTTTTTTGGAGTAGTTTCTTGCATCATCCAGAAGTTTTTGCGCAGTGAAGTCCCCATCGGAATTTACAGTATGAATGTGCATATTTGTCCTGAAATTTCCATTTTTTACATTAATATCGTTTAATCCCGGCAGAAAATTCTCCGATTTGAATTTATTTTCCAATAAAAACTTCAGTTCATTAACACCGACAACACTCCTGAGTTTTTTCGGGGCAACTTGCATGTGTTGAGCCAATGTTGCCCTGTAGTTATTATCTTCAAGAAAGGATAAATGGTGTTCTTTACCTGAAAGTGTGTATTTTTGGATTATTTTTTTTTGGTTTTTATAGTTGGAGCTTAATTCATTAAGTATTCTAGGGTTATCTTTGCTTGTTCTTGCTTTTACGTCAGATTCGGTTAATATCTTCAAAAGATTTAAATCTTCTAATGAAAATATTTTGGCATATTTTTTCATTTTTTTGGGAGTATCACTTGCGATTTTGTTCCAATAATGATGGCGGACTATTTTTAGAATAGTCTCTTTATCTTCTTTTGGCATATCTACATTTTTGAGAATTTTTTCGGTTCTTATTTTTGAAAATTTAGGATGTTTTTCACCTTTTGCATCTATTTTTCCAAGGTCATGGAATAGGCTCGCAAGCTCTATGATATTTTTGTTTTTATCATTTAGTTTTTTGTAATCATCATTTTTCAGCACTTCTTTTAGAGTTTTTAAAGTATGTGTTCCGAGCCCATCCACATCTCTTTGTGGATGTTTGAAAATTTCAATAAAATTAGGAAAAGTCTCCAAAAACGAATTCAGAGACTTTTCTAAAAGAGGGGATTGGGGGATTGTAATTTGATTGTTTGGATTAGCTGAAACTGTTATTTTGTCTAAGTCCGTCGACAATAAATGGTTTTTCAAGCTTTCAGATGTAAAAAACAAGCCTGCATTTTTAAATACAGGCTTGTTTTTTATAATTATTTCATCAGAAATATTTTTGATTGAATTTGGTTTTACAAAGTTAGGCTTTTGAAACAATCTCGAACATTGTTTCTTTTGTACAAATCCTGTCAGTGCATTAATCATTTGTTGTTACCCTTGGTATCTGCTCAATCTCTGCTTAATTTAATTATAGGGATTTTTTTCAATTTGTATAGTTAATGTTAATAATTCTTTGCAAAAGTTTTTGAATTACCCCATCAAGAACTACAATTGGCTATTATAAGGTTTGATTCACAATGGCACAATAATAAAATGTTGAAATTTATTTTATCAATTATAATCTCATATTCGCCTTCTTTTGCAACAATTTTTTGGCAAATGGACACAAAAGGCTGGTATGCTGAACTTTCAAGACCCAAATTTTCGCCACCGAGTTGGGTTTTTGGAGTCGTTTGGCCCATTCTATATTTTTTGATTGGCGTTTCGTTATATTTATTTTGGAATAGCGATGCAGATTTCAGCCACAAAAGAATAGGTTTTATTTTGTTTGGCGTTCAACTTTTTTTGAATGCTTGCTTTACCCCAATTTTCTTTGCGTATAAGTCGCTTCTGGGAGGTTTTATTATTTCCCTTTTGCTTTCTGTATTTGTATTTTTAACTATTATAGAATTTTATAAAATTTCTCCTGCTGCGGCATATTTGTTAGTGCCATATTTGCTATGGGACTTTTTTGCTGCATTTTTGAGCTATAAAATATTAGTTTTGAATCCTTAGAATAATTTAATAGCCAAAAGGCCTATTATTGCGCAATAAACTGCAAAATAATATAAAGTATGTTTTTGAAGGAATATCAAAAAATATTTGATGCAGAGATATCCGATAACTGCTGATACTGCCGTTCCAGCAAAGATAGGACCCATTGAAAACCCTGATAATTGCCCTGTAGCAAGAAGTTCTGACGAATGGAAAATGACTGCAAGTAGGATAATTGGAATGCTCAATAAGAAAGAATATCGGGCAGCCTCAACTCGGCTCAACCCAGACAAAAGACCCGCAGCCATAGTTGAGCCAGAACGGGAAATCCCTCTGAAAATCATTGCCATTCCTTGAAAAAATCCGATAAAGATAGCTTTTTTTACAGAGATACAAGAGCTTTTTACATGGTGTTGCGAATAAAATTCTGTAAAAGACAATAAAGTGGCTGTTACTAATAAAAAATAGCCGATAAGGTCGGGTCTTTGAAAAATTTCTTCAAGCAAATCTCTGAAAGGGAAGGCAATACTTAAGCTGGTAAGCGTACCTATTGCAAGTAAAATAGGGAGTTTTGCGTTTTTGTCTTCGTCGAAGTTTTTAGTTTTGAGTGCTTTGAAAAAAGCTTTAAAAATTTCGTTAAGTTCGTTTTTAAAATAAATTACAACTGCAATCAATGTTCCAAGATGCAGCATAAGGTCAAAAAATAGTTCTTCAGCGTCAGAAATATGCGGAAGATGTAAGAATTTTTCAAAGACAGCTGCTGCTAAAACTAAGTGGGCAGAGCTACTAACTGGCAAAAACTCTGTTAAACCTTGTATAATCCCTGTAATTATTGCTTGAATATAATCCATCTCTCACCTCTTTTTGATTTTAATCTATATTTAAATTTTAAAATAAATAAAGTAAAAAGCCTATAAAAAATTATAGGCTTAATTCAAAAAATATTATAAAAACTTTACTAGTTAAAATTAATATTTACGTTGCTGTTTTTTTTGATTTTTGATTGCAGTTCTGCAATTATTACATCTTTTTGGGGTAGTGAAACCTTTTTGCTCGTAGAATTCTTGTTCTCCGGCAGTAAAGACGAATGTGCAACCACAATCACCACATGTTAGTTCTAAATCTTCGTACGTTTTGCTCATTTTTTTTCTCCTGTAAGTATTTTGTTTGAAAAGGCGTTTGCCTCAGTAATTAAATTGTCGAAAATTTCTTTCACTGACAATATATCTTTAAATTGTCCAACTTTTGCTCCTGAAAAGACTAGACCGTTGACGAAATCACCTTTGTGAGCATTTTCAAGTGCTTCAAATATGCAAAAATTCATTGCGCAATGTTTCATACATTTGTTGCACTTGTTTAATATTCTTTCACCTTGTTGGATGCGCTCAACGAAAGGCGTCATAATCGCTCTTCCAGGCAAGCCTACGGGGCTTTTTATAAGTGTTACATCTTCTTCATTGGCATTTAATAGAAGTTGTTTGAATTTGTCAGATACAGTACATTCTTTACTCAATACAAATCTTGTCCCGAGTTGAACGCCATCTGCACCCAAATTCATTATTTCTGCTATATCTTGTCCATTTGTAATTCCGCCCGCTGCAATGATAGGTATATCATTGCCAATAGCAGCTTTTACTTCTGGTATAAGTTCTCTTGTGGTTTTTTCAGTTCCCAAGTGACCGCCTGCTTCGCCACTTTCGACGATTACTGCAGAGGCCCCAAGTTTTTTTGAAATTACTGCAAGCTTGCCAGAACTTACAATTGGAACAACTGGAACTTTTGCTGCGATTGAAATTTTGAAAATATCTTTTGAAAAGCCAGCGCCAAAGATAATCAAGTCGATTCCTTCGGTGATAGCTGTATGTATTAAGTCAAGAAAATTATCAGCTACAACCATTGCATTGATTGCTATTAAACCATCATTATTCATTTGCAATCTTCTTGCAAGTCTTATTTGTTCTGTTAATTCTGCTGTACTGAGGCCAGATGCTGCAATAACTCCAATACCTCCGCAATTCGCAACCGCTGCTGCTAAAGGTGCTTCACTAACTCGGACAGCCATTCCACCTTGAATTATAGGTATCTTGGCGAAGATCTCCTCAGTCAGTTTCAATGGGTTAAACATAAATATCTTTCATTAATCTGTTACGTTATAGAAAATTTTTCGACCTGGGACATTAGTAACAGATCATTCATTTCTAAATTAATTATACAACTTTTCTGCATATAAGCAAATTATTTCTGAATAAAACTTAAAGAGACGAATACCAGGGCATCCGTCTCTTTAAATTGAATTTGATTAGTATTTGCTTAGATAGTTATCAATTTCCCAAGCGGTGATTGATATTCTGAACAAATCCCACTCTTTACGTTTTGCTGAAACAAATTCGTTAAAAATGTGTTCGCCCAAAGCTTCTTTTGCTATAGGAGATCTTTCCAACAATTCAACTGCTTCCATCAAGCTTCCTGGTAAAGAATCAATTTTTTGACGTCTTCTTTCTTTCCCTGAAAGTTTATAGATGTTGCTATCAACTGCTTCTGGTGGATCAATTTTATTTTTGATACCGTCTAGAGCTGCTTGAAGCAATACTGCAAATGCTAAGTATGGGTTGCAAGATGGGTCAGGAGATCTTAATTCGAATCTCGTTGCATTTCCACGTTTTGCAGGCACTCTGACTAAGGCACTTCTGTTCGCCAAAGACCAAGCCACATAAACAGGTGCTTCATAGCCTGGAACAAGCCTTTTGTAGCTGTTTACAGTTGGGTTTGTTATTGCTGTGAATTTTTTAACATGTTTTAAGATTCCGCCAATAGCCCAAATAGCTTCATCTGAGAGCTGATAAGGTTTTGAAGTATCAATGAAAGCATTTTTGCCATCTTTAAACAGAGACATATTGCAGTGCATACCTGAACCATTTATTCCAAAAATTGGTTTCGGCATAAATGTAGCATGTAAGCCATGTTTTGCTGCGATTGCTTTTACGGCATATTTGAAAGTTACAACATTATCAGCGGTTGTAAGAATATCTGCATATTTAAAGTCAATCTCGTGTTGGCCTTCGGCAACTTCATGGTGGCTAGCTTCAATCTCAAAGCCCATTTGTTGTAAAACTCTTACGATTTCGCCACGAATATCTTCGCCTAAATCTTCAGGACCTAAGTCATAATAACCTGCTACATCATGAGTTAAAGTCGTAGGTCTTCCGTCAGCATCTTTTTTGAAAAGGAAAAATTCTGCTTCAGGCCCCATATTCATTGTGTATCCTAAATCTGATGCTTCTTTCATAAGTCTTTTTAGGTTTGCACGAGGGCATCCTTCAAAAGGTGTTCCATCAGGATTATGGATATCGCAAATTAACCTTGCTACATTACCGTTCTCAGTTGTTCTCCAAGGAAGTAATGCAAAAGTTGTTTTGTCTGGATAAAAATACATATCAGAAGTCTCGATGCTTCTGAAACCTTTTATTGATGAACCATCTAACATAAGTTCGTTATTTAATATTTTATCAATTTGTTCTGCTGGAATTGCCATGTTTTTTGCTTGTCCATTCATATCGACAAATTGCAGCCTGACAAATTTTACGTCATGCTCTTTAATTAAGTCTTTGATTTCTTCGTTTGTAAGTTCTTTGCCGTGTACTGGCACGTAAGGTGTACTCATTTTTCCTCTCCTTTGATAAAGTGTACTAATCACAATAAAACAATAAATATTTTACTATTGACCTATTTTTATCATATTTTTTTATGTTTTGCAATTTATTTATGTGGTTTTGTGTAAAAAAGTACATAAATAAGAGTAAAAATATTTTTTATGGCTAAAAAACTTTTGATGTAGAATAATAATTATATGAAGAAGATTTTAGTTGATTATTTATCTAAGAGCAATAAATTTAATGATTTGTTAAATAGCATATTGCGCAAAAAAGCCACGGTAATAAATGGCTTGAGCCTTAGTGCTAAAGAAATTTTGATAGATGTACTCGCCACGAAAAAGAATACTCCCGTAGTTATTGTATTCCCTAGCACACAAAGACTTTTGAGTTTTTGGGACGTAATAAAAGAATTGTCGGACAAAAAAATCGAGTTTCTGCAGATAGAAGAGCAATCTCCTTATGAGCTTTTGTATTCTGATATCAGCTCTTTTCATCAAAATCTAAATATTTTAAGGCGATTCAAAAATGGCGAAGTAGATATTTTGCTTTGTTCTTATAAAAACTTACTTTCTTTGATGCCGAATGAGGCTTTTTGGGCTAAAAATTCTCTAAAATTATCAAAAAAACAATCAATTAACCCGTCAGAGATAGTTTCTGATTTGGTGAAATTAGGCTACAAAAGAGTTACGATGGTTTCTGATGCAGGAGAATTTAGTCTTAGAGGCGATATTTTAGATGTTTACCCTGCTAATGATGAACCTGTGAGAATGGAATTTTGGGGTGATGAAGTCGAAAACCTTCGTTATTTTAGCGCTCAAAACCAGCGCACAACGCGATATATAAAAGATGTCGAGATTTTGCCATGTTATAAGGTGCTTTTGGATGAAAATTTTCAAAAAGTTTTAAAAAATGAAATTGATGCTTTATATAAAGGGCAATTGAAATTTCTTGATGAAGTTTCTCGAGATACTTTTACGCAAACTTACAGAACTTTGTTGGAAAATATTGAAAATAACGGATATTTTGAAGGTTGTGAGTACTTTTTGTCTTGTTTTCAAGAAAAATTGGCAAGTATTTTTGATTTTTTCCCGTCGAATACAATCGTGGCTCTGGATGAATCGAGTGAAATATTTTCAAGAATAGATTTGCAGGACAAAAAATATCTCGAAAACTACAATAGTGCTGTACAAAAAGGTTTGGCATTCAAGTTAAACAGGTTCCTTCACAAAAATTGTATTGGAATTCAATCTGATTTGAAAATTTTCCAAAAGCTTAGTCTTGATAGTTTTATCGGTGACGGTTTAGAAGTTACAGAGCTTTTGCATTGTGATATTTTGCCAAAATTTTCTGCGCAAGAAGATTTAATTTGTGAGCATATAAATAAACTTCGAAAAAAAGATTATCTTACTATTGTTTGTACTCAATATCCCAAAAGAGTTAAGGAAATACTGTCTTGCGATGATATTCCTGTCGTTTCAGCGAATGAATTTAAGGATAATAGAGATATTTTGATAGCGGAGGCTATTTTTAATGAGGGATTTGTTTCTGATGATTTAAAACTTGCAATAGTTACTGATACAGAGCTTTTTAACCGTAAAACGAAAAAGGCTTTTATAACAAAAAATCAGTCAAATAAGGAAAAACCTGATTATATTGAAAATATTAATGACCTAAAAGATGGTGATTATGTTGTGCATTTGCACCATGGAATAGGAATTTATACAGGTTTGACCCAACAGGAACTCGATGGGCAAATCAAGGATTATTTAACTATAGAATACGCAAAAGGCGACAAATTGCATATCCCTGCCGAACAAATCAACTTTTTGTCCCGTTATCGCGGTTCGAATCAAGGAACTGTTTCTTTGTCTCGAATGGGCGGAGCTGAGTGGGAAAAAGTCAAAGACAAAGTCAAAAAAGCTACGCAAGAAGTCGCAAGAGAACTACTTCAACTTTATGCTAAAAGGAAAACGGCCAAAGGTATTGTTTATGAAGTGGATACCCCGTGGCAAGTTGAGATGGAAGATGCGTTTTTATACACTGAAACGCCAGATCAGATGTTCGCTATAAATGAAGTCAAAGCTGATATGGAATCAGAAAAAATAATGGATAGGTTGATTTGTGGTGATGTCGGATTTGGTAAGACAGAAGTCGCTATAAGAGCTATTTTTAAAGCGATTACATCAGGCAGGCAGGTGGCTTTGCTTGCTCCGACAACGATTTTGGCGCAACAGCATTTTAATACAATTGCTGAAAGATTTAAGGCATTTCCTATAAAAGTGGAGCTTTTGTGTCGTTTTAAGACTGCAAAAGAGCAAGCTCAAACTATAAAAAACCTCATTACGGGCGAATGCGATTTTGTTATAGGGACGCATAGACTTTTGCAAAAAGATGTTGAGTTCAAAAAACTAGGGATGATTGTTGTAGATGAAGAACATCGTTTTGGAGTTTCGCACAAAGAAAGATTGAAGCAGTTCAAGAGCGAACTAGATGTTTTGACACTTTCTGCGACGCCAATTCCAAGGACTCTTTATATGTCGCTTTCAGGCATTCGTGACATGAGTCTGATGAAGACACCTCCGGTGAATAGGGCGCCTATTAAGACACATGTGGGCGAATACAACATGAATTATGTCAAAGCTGCCATAAATCACGAGCTAGAGCGTGAGGGGCAGGTTTACTTCTTATATAATAGAGTGCAAACTATTTATGAATTCAAGGCGGAGCTTGAAAAACATCTTCCGAATGCCAGAATCGGCATTGCTCATGGACAGATGAAAGAAAAAGAACTTGAAGATGCAATTTGCGGTTTCTCGAATCACGAATTTGATGTTTTACTTTGTACCACTATTATTGAGTCTGGGCTTGATATTCCTAACGCAAATACAATGATAGTTTATGATTCTGACAAATTTGGATTAGCTCAGCTTTATCAAATCAGAGGGCGTGTAGGTCGTAGTGAAAGGCAGGCTTATGCATATTGTTTCTATAGAGAAGGCAAACTTCTTTCTGATGAGGCCAAAAACAGACTTATGGCAATAAAAGACTTTACTACTTTGGGAAGTGGTTATCAGATTGCAATGAGAGACTTGGAAATTCGTGGTATAGGGCATGTGCTTGGGCATAAACAGCATGGTCATATGATTACTGTAGGATTTGATACCTATTGCCAGCTTCTTGAAGATGCGATTAAAGAAGTTCAAGGAGAAAAAGTAGAAAATAAACAACCTGCTACTGTTGATATAAATATCACAGCTTATATAGAAGATGAATGGGTTGGCGATAAAGAGCAAAAAATCATCGAGTATAAACGTCTTGCCGATGTGAAAAGCTTGCGTGAGTTGGAGCTGATTGCTCAAGAATGGGAAGATAGATTCGGTAAAATACCTGAAGCGGCATCAAATTTGATTAAGATTATCAAAGTAAGACTCTTGGCCACAGAGGTCGGAATCATTGCTATAAGGCAAACACCAGTGGGAATAAGGATTAGTTCGCCATATTCACAGGTAGAATGGGGCTTTATAACAAAATCTTTACCAAGAGAACTATTGCCTAAATTACGCTGGAACAGAGCCCCTCAAACGGTATCGGATGCAAAATCTTACATAATATTGAATAATACTTATCTCTCACCAGATGAAGTATTTAACATATTGGAGAATTTATTTTATTATATAGGGAAGTTGCAGAATTCATTCAAAAATGAAGTTTAAGGAGTTCCACATGAAGAAGTTTTTATCGATTGTTGTATTTATGACAATGTTTTTATGTACAGGTTGTTCACTTTTTGGTACTAACAAAGCGCTTATTACCGTGAATGGTGCGCCTATAACTCAAAAAGACTACGATGAATTGTTCAAAATTCAAAATACATCAAAGGTAGACCCAGCAAAAAACAAAGGGTTATATTTGATAATGAAGCATAATGTGGTTAGCGAGCTTGTTATAAAGCAACTCATTAAAGAAGAAGTTAAAAACCACAAAATCAAAGTCACTGATGATGAAGTCACAAAGGCTTTGAACGATGCTTATGCCCAAGTTGGCGGAAAAGAACAATTTGAAAAATTCCTTAAAAATGTTTATGGAATTAATGAAAATGAATTTAAAAAGACTTTGAAAGAAGAAATACAAATAAGCAAACTTATTGATAAAATAGCTCCGATGACCAAAACATCTGATGGCGAAGCGAAAAGTTTTTATGAAAAAAATAAACAGCAACTTTTTAATAAACCAAGAATGGTTAGAGCTTCGCATATTTTGATAATGGCAAACAGAGATGATTTAATTAAAGAAGTTAAAAAACAATACAAAAATATTTCAGATGCAGATGCGCAGGTAAAAGCAGATGCCAAGATGATAGAACTTCATCAAAAAGCAGAAGATATTTTGAAACAAGCAACTTTAAATCCTATTAATTTCGACAAATTGGCAAAAGAATATTCGCAAGATCTTCAAACTTCCAAAAAAGGAGGAGATTTGGACTTCTTCTCTTATGATGATATGACAAAACCTTTTGCAGATGCGGCATTCTCTTGTAAGCCAAGCAATGTTTGCGACAAAGTTATACAAACAGATTATGGTTTTCATATAATCAAAGTTACAGATAGAAAAGAAGCAGGCATGGTGCCTTATGATGAAATCAAAGAAGAAATTAAAACAAAATTGACTCAAGAAAAAAGAAATAAAGCTTTCCAAGAATATATTAATAGCAAGCAGGCAAAAGCTACTATTAAATATCAAGATGAAAGTTATGATCCAAAAGTTATAGAAAAAGAGCTTAGAGATGTAGCGAAAAACTTCTCGCAAGCTAAGATGCAAAATCAACAGCAAGGGACACAAAAATAAAAATGGGAATAGTAATAGATAGAAAATACTTAGAAGAAGTAATTTTTGAAGAAAAACAAAAAAGCAAAAAAATAGTCAGCACTAATGGGTGTTTTGATATATTACACGTTGGTCATGTCAGATATTTGCAAGAATCAAAAAAACAAGGTGATAGACTCGTGGTTTTTCTAAATTCGGACGCTTCTGTCAAAAGACTTAAAGGTGAAAGCAGACCTTTGAACTCTGAGTCAGATAGAGCGGAAGTTCTCGCTGCACTTGAGTGTGTAGATTATGTCGTGATTTTTGAAGAGGACACCCCTTGTAATTTGATAGAAATTACCAAGCCTGATGTCCATACAAAAGGTGGGGATTACAATCCTGACAATTTACCGGAAACCAAAGTTATCCGCGAAAATGGTGGAGAATTGGTGTTTATAAATTTTACAGAAGGCAAATCCACAACCGCAACTATAGAAAAGATGAAATTAACTTAACCTTTTTGCGTTAAGCAGTGTTTTTGGCATAAAATTAAATAAATAGAATATTTATAGAGAAGGATGATAATTATGACGAAGAGTTATTCACTTGATGAAATTAACAGTATCATCGGTGGGATTTTAAATAAAGTTGAAGATGTAAAAGTGCAAAGACTTTCACCACCTTTGTTGGCTGATGAAAATACGCTCGCTCTTGCACTTTCTGAAGAAGAAATTCACAATTTGCAAATGAGTGATGCAAAAGCCGCTTTAGTTCCATTAGGTGTGTCTTTAGAGCATATTTCGACTATCGAAGTTGAACGTCCTCGTTTGGCAATGATGAAACTTTTACATTTGTTTTATGTTCCGCCTCAAACACACGTCGGAGTTCATTCTACGGCTGTAGTTGACCCTAGTGCAAAACTTGGTGAAAATGTTTCAATCGGTCCAAATGTTGTTATTGCTCGCAATGTAGAAATCGGAAATAATACAAAAATAGTCGCTAATGCTTATATTGGACAAGATTCTAAGCTTGGAAGCAGTTGTTTGATTCATCCGGGTGTAAATATCGGTGATTTTGTAAAAATTGGAAATAGTGTGGTTATTCACCATGGTGCAAGTATCGGTGCGGATGGATTTAGCTTTGTAACTGAAACTCAGAGCAATGTTGAAGCTGCAAAAGAGCAAGGCTCTGTAGAGGGTGATTTTAAACAACAAAAAATCTACAAAATCCCTTCAATTGGTTCAGTAGAAATTCGTGACGATGTCGAAATCGGTGCTAACACTACTATTGACAGAGGGACTGTCGAAAATACAGTTATCGGTAAAGGTACCAAAATTGATAATTTGGTAATGGTCGCTCACAACTGTAAAATTGGTGAAAATTGTATGATTATTTCTCAAGTCGGGGTTGCAGGAAGCTGTAATGTTGGCGATAGAGTGGTTCTTGCTGGCCAAGTCGGTATGGCTGACCATATTGATATAGGCGCAGATTCTATTGTTATGGCAAAATCAGGAGTGAGCAAAAGTATTCCAAATAAAAGTATAGTTTTCGGGATACCCGCTATGCCTCGCAAAGAGTACATTAAGCAGATGAAAACTATTAAAGATGCTGAATTTTTGATTAAAGAATTCAAAAAATATAAACCATTATTAGACCAATTTGTGGAGTCACAAGAGTAAAATGGGATCAATTAAAGAAGAAGTCAAAATCTCAGGAATAGGTCTTATGAGTGGCGAAAATTGTGATGTTCACATTTTTCCTTCTGATAAAAAAGGCATAAGATTTTTTGTCCCAAATGCAAAAGATGCAATTGAGGCCATAGTTGAGAATGTTGTTTCTACCCAAAATTGTACTGTTTTGGCCAATGAAAATGGCCAGGTTCGCCTTGTAGAACATTTTATGGCGGCTTGTGCGATTTGCGGATTGGACAGCCTTGATATTTGTATTTCAAATATTGAACTACCGATTTTTGATGGAAGTGCAAAAAAATGGGTCGAATTATTTGAAAAAGCTGGTTTTGAAAGTACCAAAACTGAAGTGAAAATAGACAAGCCAATATACTTTATTAAAGGTGATACAGTTATTTCTTTGATGCCTTCAGATGAACTCAGTGTGACTTATTTGCTTGATTTTAATCATCCGGATTTGGAACAAAAATGGGTATGTTCAGACTTGAGGAACATTAGCGGAATCCAAGAAGCAAGGACATTCGGATATCTAAAAGACCTTGAAAAATTCCAACAAATGGGCTTGGCAAAAGGTGTCAGTCTTGAAAATACTCTAGGGCTGACGGATAATTCGTATACGAGTGATTTGCGTTCAGATTTGGAGCCTATAAAACACAAAATTTTGGATTTAATAGGTGATTTTAAGCTTGCAGGAATCAATCTTCAAGATTTAAAAGTGACAGTAATAGCAAAGCAGGCAGGCCATTTTTCACATGTTGAGATGGCAAAAATTATAAAAAAAGAGTTGAATTTGATAGTAGGAGAAATAAAATGAGCGAAGAACAAGAATTTTTGACGTTTGACACAAAGCAAATTATGGAATTGCTTCCGCATAGATATCCATTTTTGTTAGTTGATAGAATTACAAAATGTATTCCTGGAGTAAAGTCCGAAGGGTATAAAAACCTTACAATGAATGAAGAATTCTTTCAGGGGCATTTCCCTAATAATCCAGTGATGCCTGGAGTTCTTCAAATTGAAGCTATGGCTCAATTAAGTATTAGTATTTTGATGACTAAGCCAGAATTTAAAGGTAAATTGGGATTGTTTGCAGGTATTGATAGTGCAAGATTCAAAAAAGTTGTTCTTCCTGGAGATAAACTTGAAATGGTTGCAGAGCTAATCAAAATGAGAGGGCCTATAGCTAAATGTAAATGTACAGCGTATGTCGATGGTAAACTGGTTACAGAAGCAGAATTAATGTGCGCAATCCAATAAAAGAGGTTTATTATGAGTAATAAAATTCATCCAACAGCGATAATTAATCCAGATGCGAAAATTTCTGATGATGTCGAAATCGGAGCATTTTCAATTATAGGAGAAGGTGTAACTTTAGAAAAAGGTGTGAAAATAAGGCCGCATGTTTATATCGAATATGCACATATTTCTGAGAATTCGGTTGTTTTTACAGGTTCGGTTATTGGTACAGAACCTCAAGATTTGGGCTACAAAGGCGAGATTACTGGTGTCAAAATAGGTAAAAATTGTCAAATTAGAGAATATGTAACCGTAAATAGAGCCTCAAAAGAAGGTTTTACTAAAGTTGGTGATAATTGTCTTTTGATGACAGGTTCTCATGTCGGGCATAATTGCGTTTTGGGAAATGATGTTATTTTAGCAAATCAAGTTATTCTTGGCGGGCACGTTTTGGTTGAACAAGGAGCCTTTTTAGGTGGCATAATGGTTGTTCACCAAAATTGCAAAATTGGCAAAATGGCTATTATAAGTGGTTTCTCAGGTACAAGGCAAGATGTCCCTCCTTTTGCTAAAGCAGATGGGCGACCTGCAGTTATTGCAGGAATGAACACTGTTGGGATGAAAAGAAAAGGGCTTTCGCAGGATGATAGAGACTTGATAAAAGAAGCTTATAAAATCCTTTTCCATTCAGGCCTAAATACTTCTCAAGCGCTTGAAAAAATAGCAGAAGAACTCGATTCTTCAAATGAACATCTTAAGCACCTATATGAATTTATTAAAACCAGCAAACGAGGAATAATAAAAGCATAGGCAAAAAGCCCCCAAATTACTTGGGAGCTTTTACTAATTTTGGATTCTGGAGTTATTTACATCCACATCCGCAAGAAGGTTGCGCATTACAGCCACAAGCTTTTTTGTGGTGCTTTTTGAATAATTTGTGATGATGTTTTTTACATTTTGGGCAATCACAATTTGTTGGGCAACAACCTGGTGAAGGGTCTGTGCAGCAAGGTTCTACTACTGGAGCCGCAGGACAGCAAACTGGTGCTGGTTGACAGCAACCACAAGAGTAAGGCGACATAGTTAATGAATAACTTGATGAGGTAATCGTTAATGCCAAAGCAAACGCACTCATAGTAATCAAAACTTTTTTCATGTTATAAGACCTCCAAATTTATTGTTAGTAGTTACTGTTACAGCCGCATCCGCAACCACAATTGTTATTTCGTCTGAAGAAGTTGAAATATTTTCTTTCTTTACAGCCGCATCCACAATTGCAAGGTGCTGCTGCACCACAACAAGAAGGTGCTTGCGTACAACATTTAGGTGCTAATGGCACATAATAAGAGTAAATAGGTGCTGCTGCACCACAACAACTTCCATTATTTTGTAAAGCAAAATTTGAGTTGTAACCGTTTCCGTAAGCATAGCTTGAACTATAATTTGAATTATAGCTAGAATAGTTTGGGGCTATGGAACAACCACCCGCACCACAAGCTTGACTAGCTGGAGCTGTTGCTAATGCAATAGCCAATACACTCATCGTAATTAAAACTTTTTTCATATCGATACCTCCTAATTTAATATTTTCATGTAAATAGTTCCTTTTTGATAATTGTATTTTGATATAGATATGTCTGAACTGAATTGCACAAATAGACTGACTTTTGGAATTTTTTATAGTGCTTTTATACTAAGCATAAAGCCCCCAATCAATTGAGGGCTTTTAAGCTGACTTTTCTTAAAAAAAATCTTATTTTAATTCTCTATCTAATGCATAAATTCTGCCTGTTTGCGTTTGTACATTGTTAGCAACAATGATAGAATTATCGATTTTCATCGTGTTGCATTCTTGACCTATACAAAATTCTTTTCCACAAAGAGTTTTGATTGAGTCATAAGTACAAAGGTCGTTAGGATAACATTTTGCGTCAGCTAAGTGGTTCATAACGAAATTTTTAGCATCTGCATCACAGTCAAATTTTATACCTTTTAAAGCACAATTCGTTGGTGCAAATACGATGTAGTTCCCACATTCCAGAGTGTCTTCCATTCCAGCTTGCTTAACAATACGTTCGAATTTACTTAATTTGCGAGAATATTTTACAACTTCCCAAGATGTTCTCTCACAAGCTTTTTCAAGGTTTATTATATTGACATCACGCCGGCAGGGGCAAGTAGTTGCACAAGCACAAGGTTCTGCAACTTTGCAACATGGTTCTACAGGGCAAACAGGTGCAGCAGGGCAACAAACCGGCTCTGCTTTTTCGAAGCCGCAACTGCAAGAATAAGGTGACATAGTCAATGCACTGCTTGATAAAGTAATCATAAAAGCAATTGCAAATGCGCTCATCACTATTAACACTTTTTTCATATCAATACCTCCACAATCTGATATTCATAAATATATCTTTTTCAATATTAATATTGTGCAATATTTGAATTAGGATTGAATTGGAGTAAATAACTAAATTTCCGATTTTTTTATGGCACTTTTGTCTATTGTCTAATTTTTATTTTTCGGATAAACGATCTTTAAGAAGTTCTTGGATTTCTTTGATTTCATAAGTCAGACGTCTGATTTCACAGCTTATAGGGTCAGGTATTCTGTTATGTTGAAGTTGTCCGTCCCTTTGCTCTTTCCTCATCGCAACGACTCTGCCGGGGATGCCCACTACTGTGGAGTTTTCAGGGACATCATCAATGACCACAGAGCCTGCGCCGATTCTTGAGTTTTCACCGATTTCGATATTTCCAAGAATTTTCGCACCTGAGCCGATAACCACATTGCTTTTTACGGTCGGATGTCTCTTTCCTGTCTGTTTTCCTGTACCACCAAGGGTTACGCCTTGATAAATCAGAACATCATCTTCGACAATTGCTGTTTCGCCAATTACAACACCCATTCCGTGGTCGATAAAAAATCTTCTTCCGATAGTCGCACCAGGGTGAATTTCGATGCCTGTCAAAAATCTCATCAGATTAGAGATAAATCTTGGCAAAAAAGGAATGCCCCAATATAAAAGCTTGTGCGAAATCCTATGTACTACAACTGCATGCAATCCAGGGTAGCAAATAATTACTTCCCAAATATTTTTTGCAGCGGGGTCATTTTCATAGATTGTTCTTATATCTTCTTTGATTTGCGAGTAGGCCTTGATTAAGAGCATATTTTATTCCTTTTCGAAAAGTTTTGTCGAAATATATTTTAGTGCATCATCAGGTATAATAACTATAATCAATTTATCTTGATTTTCAAGTCTTTTTGCAACTTCGATTGCAGCATATAATGCAGCTCCTGATGAAATCCCCATTGAAATACCTGTTTTGCCTGTCATTTTGGCTGTTTTTAGAGCATTTGGGGTCGAAACTTTGATTATTTCATCAATTATCGATTTATCCAAATTATTTGGAACAAATCCAGCTCCTATTCCTTGAATTCCATGAGGACCTCTTTCGCCACCTGATATTACGGGGCTTTCTTCAGGCTCAACAGCTATGGATTTTATGTTGGGATTTTTTGCTTTCAGAAATCTTGAAACACCTGTAATAGTACCGCCAGTACCCACTCCGGAGACAAAAATATCGACTTTACCTTCAGTATCAGCCCAAATTTCCGGCCCAGTTGTTTCAAGGTGGAATTGAGGATTTGCAGGGTTATCAAATTGGTTTAGGATTATTGCTCCTTCGCTTTGGTCTATTAGTTCATAAGCCTTGTCAATTGCACCTTTCATCCCAAAAGAAGCACTTGTTAAAACAACATTTGCTCCGTAAAATTCCAACAACTTTATACGTTCGATGCTCATATTGTCAGGCATTACGATTGTGAGTTTATAGCCCCTCGCCGCTGCAATCATAGCAAGTCCAATGCCAGTATTTCCGCTTGTAGGTTCAATTATTTGCCCGCCTTTTTTTAAAAGACCTTTTTGCTCGGCATCATTTATCATACCTAGGGCAATCCTGTCTTTGATTGAACTGGCAGGGTTAAAACTTTCAAGTTTAAGCACAATTCGGGCTTTTAAATCCAAATCATCATTTTTGAAATAAACTAATGGCGTGTTGCCTATCAAATTTGTTATGTCTTCTGCTATTTTCATAATTTTATAATACTAAAAATACTTTGAATTGCATACAATTATTGTATTTTTGTTTTACATAGGAACCAATCGTAGCAATTTGAATCATTTTTATGTTTTTCAAGACGGTTTTCAGCATCAGCCATCGTTTGAGGGGGAGGAATAATAGCATTATCACCTACTTGCCAATTGGCAGGTGTTGCTACTTTTTTATTCGCTACGACTTGTAAGGCATCTATAATACGAATTATTTCTTCGATATTTCGTCCGACACTCATCGGGTAAGTTACCAAGAATGCTACTTCATTAGCAGGGTTTATTATAGTAATTGTCCTTACTGCGTGGGTATTACTAATTTTGGAGTGAATCATTCCATATTTTTTTGCTACAGCCATAGACAAATCAGCAATAACGGGAAATTTTACCTTCACTTCAAATTTTTCTTCAATTTTTCTAAGCCAAGCAATATGAGAGTATATGCTATCAATACTCAATCCAATTAATTTTACTCCACGTTATTCTGTTGTACATACAGGTGTAAAGTCAGCTGGATGAGAAAAAAGAATCGCCCAACTATCTTTTATATAGTCATGAAATTTTATTTCGCCATTGGTTGTTATCGCTGTAAAATCAGGTGCTATATCGCCTAGGGTTAAACATTCTTTGCAGTTGCAAGTATCTCCGTTACACATAAATAGACTCCTCAATTTATTATACTGAGGAGTCTATCAAAGTCTAGCTCTTAAGAATATTACCTTGAAAGGTTAATATACTTGGAGTCGTAAATACCGTCGACTTCTTTGATTTTTTTGTTTGTATCGTCGTCTACGGCTTGGTCAGTATTGATTATCATTATTGATTCACTATTTTGTTTGTTGTCCGCAACTTGCATCATACTGATGTTGATTCTTTGTGCGCCGAGTATTGTTGCAACCTGTGCAATCATATTCGGTTTGTTTTCATGAGGTACAATTAGAATATTTTCAGCAGGTGAAATACTTGTAGAATATTCATTGATTTTGACGATTCTAGGCATATTATCTGCGATTAATGCTCCTGAAATCACTGCCGTCTCAGTATCAGTGGTTAATTTTATTGTCAAAAGGCCTGAATAGCTGCAAGGTTCTCCAGATTTGATATCAGTAAGAGCGATTCCTCTTGATTTTGCGATATAAGGTGCATTTACATAGTTTACACCTTCAAGAGAAGTTGCTAAAAAGCCTTTTAAAATAGCGATTTTCAAAGGTGAAATATCAAGGTCGGCCAATTTTCCTTGTGCTGTAATTTCTATTTTCTGTGTGGAACCTTTTGTATATTGTCTTACAAATTTGCCTATATTTTCGGCAATTTGCATATATTTTTTAACAGGTTCAAGCTTTTCTTGTTTCAAAGATGGTATATTGACAGCACTTTTAGCGCTTCCACCTTTTAGAACTTCTGCAATTTGTTCCGCAACATCGATGGCTACATTTATTTGAGCTTCTTCGGTACTTGCGCCAAGGTGTGGGGTCAAAATCAAATCACCTTTGCAAGACAAAAGAGGATTTTCAGCAGAAATCGGTTCGCCGTCAAAAACATCAATCGCAGCCGCTGCAACTTGACCTTCTTCAATCGCATCTTTTAGAGCTTGTTCATCAATAATTCCGCCTCTTGCGCAGTTAATTATGCGAACACCTTTTTTCATGCGATTTATTGTGTTTTTGTTTATTAAAGAAGCAGTTTCACGAGTTTTTGGAACGTGAACGCTTACAAAATCACATTCTCCCCAGAAATCGTCTAAGTGAGTTACATATTTGCAGCCCAAAGACTCAATAAATTCTTTACTTGTATAAGGATCGTGAACAAAAACTTTCATTCCTAAAGCCAAAGCGACTTTTGCCACCCTTGCTCCGATTTTTCCAAGCCCAATTATTCCTAGAGTTTTTTGGAAAACTTCATTTCCTGTAAATTTTGAACGCTCCCATTTGCCTTGGTGCATTGATGCATTTGCATCTGGGATGTGTCTTGCCATTGCAAGCATCATTGCGACTGTATGTTCGGCCGCAGCGGTCGTGTTGCCTTCTGGTGAGTTTACAACGATTATACCTTTTTCTGTTGCTGCATCAACATCAATGTTATCAACACCTACGCCGGCTCTACCAATGATTTTGAGGTTTGTGGCGTTTTCGATAATTTTTTTTGTTACAGTTGTTTGGCTACGAATCATCAAAGCATCGTAGTCTTTGATTTTTTCTGCCAGCTCATCTTCGCTCATTGTAGCCAAAAGGTCTACTTGTGCAACTCCGTCAAAAAACTTTGCTGCTATATCGTTTATTTTATCCGTAATTAAAACTTTCATATTTTTGTCTCTCTTTCTTTCATTTCTCGGATGTAAAGCATAAAGTCTAAGCGATAGCTTTGACTTTATGCGAAACTGGACGTTACTTTTAAACTTGGGCTGTATCTTTTGTAAAAACTTTTAATAAGGCCGATAGTCCCGAGCCTATTTCAAAGTTGTAACCCAGTTTTGAGAGAGTGCCTTCTAAAGCGCCTATTGCCGTGATTGCATCACGTTGTGTGACGAATCCAAGGTGTCCCATTCTGAAAATTTTATCTTGGAATTGTCCTTGTCCATTAGCAACTATAATGTCGTAATCTTTTGTTAGAGTAGAGCGAATAGCTGGTACTGATATACCATCCGGTGGCAAAATTGATGTGATTGCACGAGAGGCTATTGCATCATCTTCTACCAAAAGTTTAAGGCCTAGTGCTTTCACAGCTGCTCTTATACCTTTCGAAATTATTTCATGGCGTTCATAAATTGAATCCAATCCTTCACTTTTGAGCATTTCAAAAGCTTTGTGAAGAGCGAAAACCATATTTATGTTTGGTGTAAATGGAGTTGTGTCGCCAGCTACAGATTTTTTATGAGCAGCAAAATCGAAGTAGAAACTTGGATATTTGCATTTTTTGTACATCTCAAAAGCCTTGTCTGAACAGCTTAAGAATGATAACCCAGCAGGAACCATAAATCCTTTTTGTGAGCCTGATACCAAAATATCAATGCCCCATTCGTCGGTTTTTACAGGTACAGCAGCAACACTTGTAACGCCGTCCACTACTGATAAGGCACCGTGTTCTTTGATTATTTCGCAAAGTGATTTGACATCATTCATAACGCCAGTTGATGTTTCGTTATGAGTCAAAGTAACTACTTTAATTTCTTTGTTGGTGTCTTGAGCAAGTTTCTCTCTAAGCATTTCTGGGCTTATAGCTTGTCCCCAAGGTGTGTCGAGTATTTCAACTTGTGCGCCGCGGGATTTTGCAATTTTTGCCCATCTTTCGCCGAAATTACCCATAACAAGTGATAAAACTTTATCATCAACGTTCAAGATGTTTGAAAGTGCAGCATCCATAGCGCCTGTGCCGCTTGCTGTGAATATAAATACATCATTTTTAGTTTGAAATAACCATTTAAGGTCAGCATAAACTTCTTTTAGGATTTTCGAGAATTCGGAACTTCTGTGCCCTATAGGGTGTTTAGCCATTGCTTGCAGTACATTTTCCGGTACTGGTGTTGGCCCTGGGATCATCAAAAATAATTTGTCCTTCATTCTTTGGTCTCCTTTTGTATGTATTCATCGTTGTAGTAAGAAAATGCTATATTCCCAACAACGATAGTATCTCCATCGTTTATTCCTTCTTGTTTAAGCTTTTCGAAAACACCCATTGCAATTAAGATGTTTTGTAGGCGGAAAACTTGTTCATTATTTTTGCCATCTGTAACAGAAGCAAGTCTTTCAACTTTTCCTCCAACAACGAAATAGGATTTTGATTTTTTGTCTTTGATAATTTCAAATCCGCTGTCATCATTGTCATAAGCCACAAGATCTTCTTCTATTTCGACTTCAATTTCTGGTGTTGGAATTTCTTCGATTTTTTGGAATATAAATTTCAAAAGTTCATCCACACCTTGTTTTGTTGCTGCTGAAATTACAAAAACATCTTTTTGGTCTTTTGTAAATTCTTCTTTTAGATGCTCGATCATTTCAACAGGAGTTGCATCAGCTTTATTCAACACAACTATTTGATAAGCATTTGCTAGTCTGTCATCGTATTTTTTGAGCTCATTATTAATCATTTCATAATTTTCATAAGGCTCTTCTTCAAGCATATCGACGATATGAATCAAAAATTTCGTTCTTTCAACGTGTCTTAAAAAATCATGTCCCAGCCCAATTCCATCAGATGCACCTTCGATAAGTCCCGGAATATCTGCGACTACAAAGCTTTTGCCGTCTAGTGTTTGGACTACGCCAAGGTTTGGCACAAGTGTTGTGAAAGGATAATCAGCTATTTTTGGTTTCGCAGCGCTGATTACGCTTATTAGAGTTGATTTTCCTGCATTTGGCATGCCGAGTAACCCTATATCTGCAATAAGTTTTAGTTCTAATTCTAATTCTCTTTCTATACCGGGTTCTCCAGGTTCGCAAAATTGAGGAGACCGTTTTATAGAAGAAGCAAATCGTGCATTTCCACGTCCGCCACGTCCGCCTTTTGCAACCAAAACACTATCTCCGTGGTGTTTTAGGTCGGCAATATTTTTGCCTGTTTTAGAATCTTTTACAATTGTCCCGATAGGAACTTTAATATAAAGGTCCTCACCATTTTTCCCGTGCATGTTTTTGGTTCTACCGTAACCGCCTAGTCCTGCTTCGAATTTTGATTTGTATCTAAAATCCAAAAGAGTGCTGAGATCTTCATCTGCAATAACATAAACATCACCGCCAAGACCGCCATCGCCACCTGCGGGGCCACCCATATCAACATATTTTTCTCTGCGCCAAGCAACCATGCCGTTTCCACCAGCACCAGAGACAATTTTAATTTTCGCTTTATCCAAAAACATAATATAAACTCGCTAAACTACCCTTAAATTATAGCTCAAAAGTGAATTTATTCTCGATTTTTTTATTTCATATTAATTTTTCTTCAAATTAAACCCATAAATTAACAAATTCGTTCTTATTTAAACTATTATTTAGAAAGCGAGGTGAAAATGTTTAATAATTTACATGATGTTGAATTTTTTAGTATCCCAAAGATGGAAAGCCCTCTTTCTAACCATGAAATGCTTTTAAATAAAGTTGTTCAAGGCTTATATCAAGTTATTAATGAAGATACAAAGCAGCAATTACCTTTGTTTTTGAAAATAAAAGAAGGCTTTATTTATTCAATCGCTAACAAAATTGTTAAAGAACGCAAAGAAACTGTTATTTTGGGAGTTACGGGTGAAAGTGCATCAGGCAAAACAACTTTGGTCAACAATACTCTCAAAGCCTGCCTTAAAAACCCGAATAAACATATTTGCACGATTGTAACTTGTGACGATTATTTCAAAGACACAGCAAAAGAGCTTAAAGAACTGGGCAGTTTTAAAAAACTTTTTGAAAGCGGTATGAATTTTGATATTCCTGATGCCTATGATTTAGATATTATGAAAAATCACGTTCAGCAGCTTTCTTTGGGTAAAAATATTTTTTCTCCTCGATATGATTATATTACCTGCGAAAGTTTTTCTGATGGGGAAGAAAAATTCCCTGCAAAAGTCATTCTTTCTGAGGGTCTTTTTGCATTAGAAGATATTTTTGCTGATATTCTTGATGCGTCAATTTATATCGATACGCCTGAAACTGTCATCGAAAAAAGATGGTTTAAACGTGCTATCACTAGAGGAAAAAGCTCTCAAGATGCTCAAATTCAGTTTGGTATAGTAAAAACTGAAGCTGAAAGACACATTATTCCGAAAAAAGCTGATGCGGATGTCGTAATCAATGGTTTGGCCTCGGCAGAATATATAGAGTTTATTGCTGGGCGAATTTTTGATACAATAAGAGAATCAATAAACGAGTTTGTACTATAAAAAAAGGGGAAAACAATGGCTAAAGATGCAAGTTTTGATGTAGTTTCTGAGTTTAATATCCAAGAATTGGTTAATGCTATAGACCAGACTATGCGCGAAATTTCAGGTCGATTTGACCTCAAAAATACAAATTCTAAATTGGATTTGGAGTCTGACAAAAAAATCACAATTTCAACAAGTGACGAAACAAAATTGTTCAATATTGTCGATATTTTGCAGTCAAAATTAACAAAACGTGGCTTGAGTATCAAAATTCTTGACGGACAAAAAATAGAAAGTGCTCTTGGCGGTTCAGTTAGACAAGTTTTCATCCTTAGAAAAGGTCTTTCTACTGAGATGGCGAAAAAAATCGTCGCAGATATCAAAGAAGCCAAACTAAAAGTCCAAGCCTCAATCCAAGCCGACCAAGTAAGAGTGACAGGCAAAAACAAAGACGACCTTCAAGAAGTCATCCAACTTTTGAGACAAAAAGAAGAGAATTACGACGCTCCTTTGCAGTTTACTAATTATAGATAGGCTGTAAACGTCATGCTGAATTTATTTCAGCATCTTTCCATTTCTCACCTGCGCAGTAGGCGGAAACTTTTTACTCAAAAAGTTTCATAAAAATGCTCGTCTGTTATCGTTCATACGTTTTCAGCAAAGCCGTAAGTGAGGAACGAACTGTACGGATATGCGCCTACTTGGTAAGCTCATTTCGCTAGGCTGCGGAACTCGCTTCGCTCAAACAGTCCTCGCCTTTAACGCTCCATTTCATTAAGAAACGTTTATTCACTTACCACAAGACGAGTATTAGATTATTGTATTCTTTTTTGATAAAGTTTGTATTCAGCTTTATTTGAAAACTCCATTTTGAATACGGGGATACTTTTTTCTTTGGCTATTTCTTTTATTGCTATTTTATTTTCTGGTTTTATTTTTGTTCCTAGATATATTGCAGATGGTTTGATCGGTGGGGAATATTGCCCATCATCTGATTTAATATTTATGGCTATTAGTCTCCATTCTTGTTCGTACTCCCATTGGTTATATTTAACTAGGACAGAGATAAAAGCGCTTAGAGCTCCAGTATACGGTTTTGGAGTTTTCATAATATCTATAAATTCTTCTGTGAAATCCAATAAATTTTCTTGATAGATTACAGGAAATAATCCTACGGACATTGAGCTATCTTCCTCTGGGATATTTAATATCGGATTTATGTCAGATATATTATATTGTATACAAAAGCCTTGATGTTTTTTTGCATAATGAGCCCACATAATTAGATTATCTTTAAATTCAGAAAAACAAGAAATTTTGTTGGATTTCTGAATATCATTTATAAATTCTTCATAACTAATTCCTAGTTTTAAATTAGGTTTGATTTCATTTTTATTTAAGTGGATTTTACAATCATAAGGGTCATTAAATTTACTTGGAGAGCATAAATAAACACAGTCATTTTGAATGTTTTCAAGATTTTTACCTTTTTTATCAAAGGAACAATATTTATAGATATATTGTGGGCGATGATTCTTTGCAAAATCAATAGCGGATTTTTGATTGCCGTTTAAATATAACTCTAAAAACTGTTTTCTTTGCTTATTATCCATATTTTATCCCTCCAAAAACCTCTTAATCCAACTATGAAGAACCAAAATATCGTAAGGTTTTGGCAAATATAGGTCTGCGCCTGCATCTAGGGCTAGGTCTTTGTCGTGCATTATGCTTGAGACGATTATTTTTGCGTTGCTGTTTTTGATTTCTGCGCAAATTGCAAGGCCTTCGTTATTTTCTGACGCATCAAGAATCACCACATCTGGGTCGAAATCTTTAACGGAATCCGCTACTTCGTTGTAGTTGCTGATGGCTTGGGTCTGATAGCCTTGCATCTCAAGGGTTGTCGAAATCAAATATGCCATGGCAGCATCTTTTTCGACGATAAGAATTTTATTTTTTGGGTTGAGATTGACAGCATCAGCACCAGAAAGCTGCAAAGTGTCTTGGACTATATAAGACCCTGCTTGGGCTTTTGCGAGTTTGTGAGTTGTGAGCAAAAGGCACAAAATATCTTGATGAGTCGCGTATCTGCGATGTTCATTACCGATTATGCCGATACTTGTTGATACTAAGGGAATTCGTCTACCCGCTGTCGCATCAGAAAAAAGACTTACATAGCCTTTTTGGGCATCTTCTTGTGTATAAAAACGGTTTGAAACCTTATCAAAAGCGAATTTTAGCAGATTGGCGATTTTTTGCGCCTGTTCGTGGGTTGTTATGACCACAAAATTGTCTTCGTCAAGATGCGTCAAAATATCTCTTTCATCAAGTGTAGTCTTGATTATAGCACTATACGTCTGAAGCATTTTATTCGCTGCCAAATCACCATAAATTTCTCGGTATGGTTTGAAATAATCAATATCCACAAGTATTGCAGCCCAATTATCGTTCGAATTTAGCGTTCTTTTGAGTATTCTAAAAAGACTCTTTGATGAGGCAATATTTGTTATCAGATTCAGATTTTCTTCAGCGCTACGTCTTAGGTGAGCAAGGATTCTGGCGATAAATTCTTCATTTTCGATGGGTTCAGAAATAAAATCATCCGCACCACAATTCAGATTGGCTAATTTGTCATCAAGATGGCTAGATTTGGACAAAATCACCACCACGGGGCGATAATTTTTGACATTTGTTCTGATTTGGCAACAAAGCTCATAAGTGGGTTCTTTGATGCTATCAGAAATTATTATTAAATCGGGTTCGAACTTTTGGATGTAGTCAAAGATTTTTTCGGTTGAGTGATGAATATTGATGGTACAAGCGGATTTGTGCTCGATAAGTCTTTTATATTTAAAAGACAATTCTTTTCTTTCATCAATAATTAAAATGTTAAAATTATTTGATTGCATTTTGTGAAAACCTCTTCTGGGCTTGGGTTTCCGTTGATGCTATCGGGAGTTTGACTGTAAAAGTTGAGCCTTCGTTTTCTTTAGATTCGACAAAAATATGTCCGCCCATAGATTCAGCTAGGGTTTTGGTTATGTATAAACCTAGCCCTGTGCCTTGAACAGTCCTTGTTAGCGGGTTATCAATCCGCAAAAATTTACTGAAAATTTTGCTTAAATATTGCTCAGGAATCCCCACTCCATAGTCTTTTACAGAAATTTCAACAAAAGCATTATCTGCAGAATTTTTCAACGAAATAGCGATTTTACTTTCCGGATATGAGTATTTTGCTGCATTATCAATTATATTTGTCAAAATCTGGTGTGTTTTATCATAATCCGCCCAAATTTCGGATAGGTTTTTTTGTGTGGAAATTTCAAATTTGTGTGAATCGTGTTTTGATTTAATTTCATCCAAGACAAACTTGGTCAAAGTGCTCGTGTCTACTGACTTGTAGACTTCTTTTGTTTTTCTGCTTTCTAGTCTTGAAACTGTCAAAAGATTTTCGACAAGTCTTGTGAGTCTTTCTATTTGTTGTTTGACTATTTTTAAAAACCGCTCTTTTTGCGATGAATCGAGTTTATCTCCAGATGACAAAATAGTATCTACGAAGCCTTTCATACTGGTCAAAGGCGTCCGCATTTCGTGACTTACTGTACTTATGAAGTCATTGTGGACGACGTCAAGGCAGATACATTCTTTCAGAAGTGAAATTAAAATTACATAGGAATCGTCAATTTTTTTTGTATTTACTTTGATTGCGAGTTTTTCATCATCGACTATTGTTTCAAATTTTTTGATTACATAGTCTTTTTCCGAGGTTTCATAGGTATAATTTTCAATCAAATCACCTATTTGGCCTTGAATTTCGTCTTTTTTAACGAGGTTTTTTAGCCAGTCATTTGCAAAGACTATATTGAAGTCCTCATCTAAAATCAGAACTCCTTCAGGAATTTGGGTCAAAACTTTTTTGTATAATCCACTTTTCATAATTTGATTATAGCAAGCTTTCTTTGATTTTGCTTAGAAATTTATTTAATTTTATCTAGTGTATTTAATTTTAAAAATACAAAAATAAAATAGATAGAAAAGATTAGGACTAAAAAATCAATTGAAACGGTTAAAAAATTACCCCACATTATTTTTGACGTATCAATTTGTAAATATGAACCGCTTAGGTTACTCACATTTCCCAATGGTAAGGCAAGAATTGGGCTTATTATGTCTTCAACAAATGAATCTACAAGTTTTGAGATTGCTCCACCTATAATAAAGCCCATGGCAAGTGCTACAACGCCTTGTTCTCTCATAAAATCAATGAAACCTTTCATCCAGTCCCCCTTAAATTTATAATGACTAGTTCATTATATGGAGGGTTGAAGTTCTAAAATATAGCCTGTTGGTTGATAAATTTTCTAATCATGATTTGAGTTCAATAATAATTTGCAAAATCAAGTGCTGTCGAATTTACGCAGTATCTAAGTCCCGACGGATTAGGGCCATCATTGAATATATGCCCCAAATGAGCACCGCATTTTTTGCAGATGATTTCAGTTCTCATCGTTCCCATGGAATCATCGTCGCTAAATTCAACACTATCATGAGACGCTTTTTCCCAAAAACTTGGCCATCCAGAGTCGGAATCAAATTTTGTGTCGGATTTAAACAAAATATTTCCACAGTTGGAACATTTATAAATACCATCTTCGTAAAATTTGTTATATTTGCCTGTAAAAGGCGGCTCTGTTGCTTTTTTGCGTGTTATTTTAAAAACATCTTCAGGTAAAAGTTTCTGCCATTCATCATTTGATTTAATAATTTTTTTCATATCATGCCTCTGGGTTTTATTTTGTACTGATTATATCAACAAATAGAACCTTTTTTATGCTCGTAAGAGACAACTTTTTTCATTTTTTTAAGAATTTCAACATTTCTCTTAAAGCAATTGAACGGTGAGAAATTTTGTTTTTTTGGTCCATCGTCAGTTCGGCCATGGTTTTGCCTAGTTTAGGAATGAAAAAAATCGGGTCATAGCCAAATCCGCCAGAGCCTTTTTCTTCTTCAATAATTTGCCCTTTGCAAACGCCTTTTGTGCTGTGTAGCAAATTGCCATCTTTGTCGGTAAGGGTCATTGTGCAAACAAATTGTGCATTTCTGTTGCTTTGCCCGTCAAGGCTTTTGATAGCTTTTTCTATCCTTTCGCTATGTGTGTCGGCCCAGCGAGCTGAATAAATTCCTGGTTCTCCGCCTAGGGCTTCAATTTCGAGTCCTGAATCGTCTGCAAGAGCAGGTAAATTCATAAGTTCACTTGCTGCTTTTGCTTTTATTAAAGAATTATCAAAAAATGTTTCACCATCTTCAATCGGGTCAAAACCTTGAGGCGGGTTGATAATTTCGATTGCAAAGTGTTTAAAAATGGCTTGCATTTCTTTAAGCTTGTTTTCATTTTGTGTAGCGAGGACTATTCTTTTCATTTTATACCCCGAAACGTCTTGAGCGTCTGGCGAATTCTTCGACAGTTTTTTCAAGTTCTTCTTTGTTGTAATCAGGCCAATATTTGTCTGTGACATAAATTTCGCTGTAAGCAATTTGCCATAAAAGGTAATTGCTTATGCGCTGCTCTCCGCCAGTTCTAACTAGAATGTCGGGGTCGGGAACACCTTTAGTGTAAAGGTTATCAGAGATTGTTTCAGTTGTAATTTCAGCTATTGTAATTTCGTCATTTTTTACTTTTTGAGCTATATTTTTTACTGCGGATAAAATCTCATCTTGGCTTCCGTAATTGATTGCTATTTGAAGATTTACGCCTGTGTTGTCTTTACTTTTTTCCATTGAATTGTGCAAAATCTTTTTTAATTTTTCATCAAGAGGCTCTAAATCACCGATAATTTTTATTTTCACGCCTTTTTTAAGCATTTCGTTCAGTTCATTTTTAAGGGTTTCGTATAAAAGATTCATCAAAAATGAGACTTCTTCTTGGGTTCTTTTCCAGTTTTCTGTTGAAAAAGCGTAGACTGTTATATATTTTATGCCGAAATCATCAGCAAGACGTACAATGTTTTTAAGGCTTTCAACACCTTTTTTGTGGCCTGCAGCTGTTGGTAAATTGCGTTCTTTTGCCCAACGTCTGTTTCCGTCCATAATTATCGCAACGTGCTTAAGTTCAGTCTTTTCTACCAATTCTGTTGTTGTGTATTTTTTTTCTTCTAGCATTTTATATCTTCCTAAATCGATGTTTCTAATTAATTATAGAACAAATAAAAATCTTATTTTCTATTTTGTGCAGTGGGCTTTCCATGCTAAAATTGGGCAATGATTGAGATTTTGATTTTATATATTCTTTTTAAAGAAAAAAACACTCTTTATGGCATTAGAAAGCTCATAAAAGAAAAGTTTTTGTACTTGACCAGCGCCACTTTCGGAAGTATTCATCCTGCAGTAAGTCGTTTGATTGAAAAAGGTTTTATACAGGAAAAAAAGACAGTTTCAGAAGGTGGCCGTAAAAAACATATTTATTCAATTACAAAAGCAGGGAAAGAGCATCTGGTAGTGACTTTAAAGGCTGATTTTTCGCTTAATTCTAACAATATAGAAAAACAAATAAGTATAAAGTTGGTTTCTTCTGATATTCTTGACGAATCTTCAGCGAAAATTTTGTATACGAAAGTTGTTAGATATTATGAACAAAGAATTCTTTTATACTCAAAAATGCTCAAGAATACTGACTTTAATGAATTGCAAGCGAACCAAATAAAAAACTTTATTTCCAATTATCAAAATGAAATAGATTTTCTAAAGATAAAGCTAGATTAAGAAAAAAACCTCATTTTCTTGGTTTAATTTCCATATTTTTGTTAAAATTAATTTAGAGTCTAAAAATAGGAGAAAAAATGGGTAAGTCTAAGCTAACTTTATTTATATTGGGCGCCTTAGTTCTAGGTGTGTTTTGTGGATGGCTGTTTCCTGAATTTTCTTTAACAATAAGGCCTTTGGCTGATTTGTTTCTCCGAATGATAAAAATGATTATTGCTCCTCTGATATTTTCTACTCTAGTTGTTGGTATTGCTGGACATGGCGACGTAAAACAACTTGGAAAAATCGGATTAAAGACGATTGTATATTTTGAAGTAGTTACAACTTTGGCTCTTACTATTGGCCTTTGTGTTGCCAATTATTTCAAGCCAGGGCATGGCTTTCATGTTCTTGCTTCGGCACATAACTTAGATTTAGTGAACCAAATGGGACATGTGGATGTCAGTCATTCTGTTTTTGATACTTTTTTGCATATGGTTCCAAATAGTATTTTTGATGCTATGGCAAAAGGTGATATTCTTCAAATAGTATTTTTCGCCGTGTTTTTCGCTTTAGCTTTGTGCTCGGTTGGGGACAGAGGCAAACCAATTTTGAATGTTTTAACGTCATTGGCAGATGTCATGTTTAAAGTTACAAAATACGTCATGTTTTTCGCTCCTGTTGGGGTTTTCGCAGCTATTGCAAGCACCATCGGCGAAAATGGCATCGGAGTTTTAGGTATTTATGCCAATCTTATTGGCGCATTATATTTAGCTTTATTCTTGTTTGTAGCGCTTGTTTTGGCGGCTGCCTGCAAAATCTGTAAAATTCCATTTGTCGGGTTGGTCAAAGCTTTGCAAGAACCGGCTTTATTGGCTTTTTCTACAGCAAGCTCTGAAGCTGCACTCCCAAAAGCTATGAAAATAATGGAGCGCTTTGGTGTTCCAAGAAATATAGTCGGTTTTGTTATGCCGACAGGTTATACTTTTAATTTAGATGGAAGTACCCTTTATTTATCATTGGCAGTTGTTTTTGTAGCACAAGCTTCTGGTATTCATTTGGACTTGCATCAGCAATTGATGATAATGCTTACCCTTATGCTTACCAGCAAAGGTATAGCGGCTGTTCCTAGAGTTTCTTTGGTGGTTTTGACCGCCACTTTGATTAGTTTTCATCTTCCTATTGGTGGAGTTGCAATACTTTTGGGGATTGATCAGATTCTTGATATGGGTAGAACTACTGTTAATTTGATTGGCAATTGCGTAGCTACAGCAGTTATTGCTAAGTGGGAAAAAGTTTTTGATTACGATAAAATGAATGAATATTTGGCAGAAGCTAAGATACAAGTTAGCGAAAAGTATCAAAAGATAAGAGTTTTAAATAATAATGAATTGACTAAAACTTCCAAAATAGGCTAGTATAGTAAAAAAAGAAGTTTTTACTGCATTTAATAGTGGATAGTCTATAGGCGAGGGGAATTGATGAAGAATCAATATTTAGTTATTGCCGAGAGTTTGATTTATAAGAATAACAAATTGACAGCAATAAACATGTACGATCAGTTTTTGGCAATGCAATTGCCTGCGGAATTTGATTTCGATTTGGCAGTTTTATGTGGGCCAGGTTGGTCAACAGGGGATTATAGTTTGGATATTTTCATAGAGCCTAAAGGTGCCGAATCCTTTAAGTTGGGCGTGATAAATTTTGATATACCGAATGAAAATTTTGTTTACAATGCAATTGCAAAAGACCTTTCTTTGGTAATAAATGAAGGGGTTGAAGAAATTGCATTTGTTGTCAAAAACAAAGGCATAGTTCTTGTAGAACGTAATTTTATGGTTAATATTTTAGAATAGGAAATTAAAAAAATGAAAATAGTTTGTTTTGACGTTAAAAATTATGAAGTTGATATGCTCAACAAGCTTTCTGATATAGCTGATGAAGTAGTTTTAATCGAAGATAGTTTTCATGTGAATTTTGCAAAAAATTTAGAAAAAATCAAAGATGCAGATATAATTTCTGTATTCGTAAATTCAATGGTAATGTCTGATAATCTCTCTGCATTGCCGAATTTGAAGTTCATTGCGACTCGTTCTACAGGATTTTCGCATATTGATTTGGACTATTGCAAATCCCATGGCATAGCGGTTTCAACAGTTCCTCGTTATGGTGATGTTACTATAGCTGAGTACGCTTTTGCATTACTTATGGCTTCAGCAAAAAAAATAGTTTACTCAAGCTCTGACTTAAAAAATCGAATCATAGAACCCGATAATTATATAGGAATGGATTTGTTTGGGAAAACAGTAGGTGTTATCGGTGTCGGTTCAATTGGGAGGCAGTTTTGCCGAATTGCAAATGGTTTTGGTATGAAAATACTTGGCTATGATCTTTATCCTAACGAACAGGCTACAAAGGACTATAACGTCAAATTTACTGATTTGGAAACGCTTTTGAAAGAATCAGATGTTATTTCTATACACGCACCGAGTACAAAAGATAATATCCATCTAATCGATGCAAAACAATTTGAGATGATGAAAGATGGTGTTGTACTTGTTAACACGGCTCGTGGAGAGATTCTTAATACAGAGGCTTTGTATGAGAGCCTTTTGTCGGGCAAAGTGGCTTCTTGCGGCTTGGACGTGCTTGAGTGTGAAGATATTATTAGGAACGAAGATGATTTTCTGCAAAAAGATGAATGTAAAATAATGGCTTGCCTTAGAAAAACTCTCATCAACCACAGACTTTTAGCTATGAATAATGTCATAGTGACTCCTCATGTGGCTTATGATTCAAAAGAAGCTATTGAACGGATTTTATCGACCAACATTGACAATATAAAAGCTTTTTTGGCTGCTGATATTCAAAATAATGTTATAAAATGAACTCGAATTTCTAACGCACAAGAGTGATTTAGTTAAATTTTTCTGAATTTCAGCCGAAAGAGTATTTAGTTAGAGTTTTTGGAAAAATCATGGCTAAAATTATTGAAAATTTTAATGGAAGAAGGACTATAAGACTGTCTGTTGATGACGTTTTTATGGTTATTTCCCAATATCAGCAATTGGCGGCATCAAAAATTTTAGAATCAGCAGATGCAAGAAAGTTGCTTTCAAAAAACTTTGTTTATCTCCCTGAAGAGATTTAACTTATTAAGTTTTCTTGTTTTCTAACATTAGAGCGTTTTCAAATCTAGCATTTTCAAGCTCTTCAGCTAAAAGTTTGTTAAGCATTTTAATTTTTTCATCGAAACCAAAATAATTTTGAGGGTCTGTTTTTGGAACTTTCGAATTAGAAGAAAGAGATGCTAAAGAAAATTCGTCAGCATAAGCATTTTTTTCCGTAAGTAGTTCGAATTTGAAACCTTTTAAAACTTCTATTCTTTCTTCTTGTGATGTTTTTTGTTCTTTAAACAACTTTTGTAGACTAGTTCCCAAATCATCTAAATAGTTATCATTTTTAAATAAACTAAAATTATTTGAAACTTTTTGATAGAGTTTTTTATTGAAGAAATTTTCATATTGCTCGAATCTTTTTCCGCTGACTATATCTTTTAATTCAGGCTTTAATTTGATATTTAGCAAGCTGAATTTGGGATTAAATAAATAATCCATTATATGTCTTGTTTCGTGGACAAATGTCTCAAAATGTTCTTTTGATAATGTTAATTTCCCTCCATTTTTCAAAAAAGGTAATTCCATAATCAAGCTTTGTATTGTAGTTTTGTCTTTATTTAATTTTGGTCCGGCAAATCCGAAATAGCCTTTTTCTGAAAGTTGGGACAATTCGATATTTGCATTCGGTGCATGCTTTTTGAAAAGGTTTGTTATTTCAACCGAATCAAGTTTACCATTTTCTTTGAAAAGTTTGTGAGCTTCTTCCGCTATTGCATAAGTAGCTTTACCGGCGAGTTCATTTCTTTTTCCGGTATTACCTAATTTGCCTATTAATTTAGCTGTTTCAGCTATTCTTAGCATTCTTTATAGACCTTAACCTGATATAACTTAACTTATATTTTTATAAAGTCTTAAAAGCGATTGGAATTGCGTGTTTTAAAGTTTTTTCATTAAGTTTTGTAAGAACTGTTTATATATTTATTTAGAAAATTTTTGCAACCTGTTGAGTTCGGCAATCAAATCATCTTTTGAAAAATCTTGCTCTATTAAATCCCAAGGCAATATTTCATTTGTCGGTATTGTTCTGTTTACATACCAGTCAAATGGTGGCAAATTTTTTGCGTGAGCGGAACAATTTTTGTAGGCACGATTTATGCTTCCGAGCGAAGCGGAATTTTGGTAGAATTCGATTAAAAGTTCCCCAAGTCTTCTATCTCCACGAGAAAGTAAACCTTGGATATTGTCCCATTTGATACTTGTAGGGCGGTATTTTAGACCTGAAATATGAAGATGTTTTTTTAGGTAGTCATTTTTTTCTTCTAAAGTTTTTAAATCTTCTCGGCCGTACCACTGAAAAGGCGTATTAGCCTTTGGTACAAAGGATGATGAACTTAAAGTGAGTGAAAAACCTTTGAATTCTTTTTGGAGGCTTTTCATCAATTCATGCAATTCTTTGATATCATCCATTGTTTCTGTAGGAAGTCCAATCATAGAATAGATTTTCAGTCCTGAAAGTCCGTTGTCTCTTGCAATTCTTATACTTTCAAAAATTTGTTCAGTAGAAAGTTTTTTATTTATAAAGTCTCTAAGCCTTTGAGAACCAGCTTCTATAGCGATTGTAGAAGTTCTTTGGCCTGCTTTTACAAGCATTTGGATAATTTTTGGATTTATTCTATCGGCTCTCAAAGAAGAAATGGAAATTTCAAATTTTTCATTATCCAATTTGTTCAGCAGATATTCTGTAATATCATCAAAACGTGGATGGGCGCTTACTAAGGCCCCAAGAAGCCCAATCTTTCCTGCTTTTGCAATTCCTTGTTCTATAGCTTCTATGATTTGCTCATATTCGGGATATCTGAATGGTAAATTTGCGTAAGAAGCCAAGCAAAATGCACATTTTTGCGGGCAGCCTCTAGCTATTTCGATTAGGCAATTGTTTGAAAACATAGTATTTTCAGTTACGATTGGTGAAAACATGCAGTTTAAATCTTTTTTTGTAATTTTCTTGACTTTTTCGTTAGAAGAAATTGATTTTATTGAAAGATCTTCATTATATTCAAAATTGTAGAGCGAAGGTATATAAATTCCTTCAAGTTCGCTTAATTTCTGAAGAGATTCTGCTCTTGAAAGATGTTTATTTTGATAAAGTAGTTCTATTATGTCGTTCGAATTTTCACCGTCGCCTATCATTATAAAATCAAAAAACTCTGCAAAAGGTTCTGGATTTGCACTTACGGCTGGACCACCTGCAAAAATCAAAGGATAATTCTCATCCCTATCTTTTGCATAAAGAGGAATACGGTATTTTTCAAGTAGTTTGAAAATATTGATAAAATCGAATTCGAAAGAAAATGAAAATCCGAATAATTCCACATCTTGCATATTATGAGAAGTTTTTTCTGTATCAGTAAAAATCTTTTCAGGATTGGCTTTTGGATTAGTATCAAACAGCTTAAATAAAGACAGATAACCAAGGGCAGACATTCCGATATTATAGTTAGCAGGAAAGCTGAACCAAAGTTTTACACTGTCATGTTCTTTGTGAGAGGGCGTATACAGATATTGTTCTTCTATGGTTTTAATCATTAGTATCTTCGGTTTCCTTGTTTATTACTTTTAAATAGACTTCTTGGAAAATCACACAAACAGTGGCTGCAATTGCCGGAGAAAGTATTACTCCAGCGACACCTAACGTTTGGGCTGCAACTAAAAGTGCCAAAATAATTACAATTGGATGCAGGTCTAGCAACTTGCCAAATAAGGCGGGTTTCAAAAATTGATTTGTAAGCCATTGAGCTAAAATATAAACGCCTATCACGGCTGAAATTGAATTAATTCCATTTGGTGCTGCAACAATTATTCCCATCGCAAGAGCAATGAAAGGCCCAGCAATTGGTATAACATCAAGCAAACCAGCCATAAGCCCTAATAAAGCGGCATATTTTATTTTAAAAATGAAAAGGCCTAAGCTCGTCAAGATAGCTACTGCAAGCATATTAAGAATCTGCCCGATGACATAACCACCGACTTTTAGGGATATTGATCGCCCCATAGAATGGACTTTTTCTCTAATGTTTGAAGGGAAGAAGCTTAAAACGCCATCTTTTAAGAGAGGTTTGTCTAAAAGCATATATAAAACAATGATAGAGGCTGTAAAAATTATAGTGAAGCCTTCCATAACGCTTTTGGTGATGTTAAGGGACTGGTCTAAAATTCTTCCGCCTAAATTAGTCATAGCTTCTGAAACAGTATTAAAGTTCAAAAGTAATTTGCGAGCAGGAATGTCTAAGCTTGCAATCCTTTCAAGAAGTTCTTTTGCAAAAGAAATATAAGTCGGCAAATTCTTGAGTAATAGTGCAGTTTCTTCGACAATTATTACACATAAAGGAATGGCTATAATTAGAATCATTACGACTCCGGTAAAATAAATTAATGTTATCGCAAGCCCACGGGGCATTTTTTTAGAAAGCCAATCCACAAGAGGATTTATAGCGCAAGCAATTACATAAGAACCAAAAAATAAAAGCGATATTTCTTTGAAAATATAAATTAAGACAAGCAAAATAGCTATCATAATTGAAAAAAGTATTGTTTGAGGATTTTTTTTTGAACTTTGTTCCATTTTTACCCTTTTTTCTGTGTTGTTTGTATTAAAATTATAGTATCAATATCGTTAATAGTAAATAAATTTGTGCAAAAGGAGATTTCGATGTCAGTTAATCAAAATATTTTCCCAAAAACCTTTGAAATAAACAATGTTGGGCATATAGAAATTGGTGGGTGTGATTTAGTTGAGTTGTCGAAAAAGTATGGAACCCCTTTGTACATCTATGATGAGAAAACCATTAGGGATATTTGCAATGATTATAAAAAAGCTTTTTCAAAATACCCTGATGCTAATCCTATGTTCGCATCAAAAGCCTTTATGACAAAGGCTATGGCTGCAATTTTAAAATCAGAAGGCTTCGGGTTGGATGTAGTTTCAGGTGGCGAAATTTATACCGCCAATTCAGTCGGATTCGATATGTCAAAAGCACTTTTTAACGGGAATAACAAATCGTATGAGGAGCTGGTGATGGCTCTAAATGTTGGAGTTGGCCGTTTTTCCGTAGATAATTTTGCAGAGCTTGAAATGTTGAACGGGCTTTGCGGGCAGCCCAAGAAAATAATAGATATTTTGCTTCGTATCACTCCAGGAATTGAGTGCCATACCCATGAATATATTCAGACAGGGCATTTGGATAGTAAGTTTGGTTTTGATTTGACCCAAATTGATGAGGCTGTATCATTGATTAAAAATAAATATACAAATCTAAATTTAAAAGGTTTGCACGCTCATTTGGGTTCGCAAATTTTTGAAACTCAAGTCTATCATGATGCCGTTCAAGTTGCGTTAGAGCAATTTAGGTTGATTGAAGACAAATTCGGTATAGTTTTGACAGAATTAAATATAGGCGGAGGCCTTGGGATTACTTATACTTCAGAAGATACCCCTCCTTCAGTAGCTGCAATCGCCGATGTAATAATAGCTTCTATTGAAGAAAATGCAAAAAAATATAATTTGGAACTTCCGAAACTTTATCTTGAGCCCGGCAGAAGTATTGTCGGTACTGCTGGTGTCACTATTTATAATGTTGGTAGTTCAAAACAAGTTCCTGAAGGCAGAAAATATGTGGCTTTAGACGGTGGGATGGCTGATAATCCTCGCCCATCAATGTACCAAGCAAAATATACTGCAATGGTTGCAAATAAAGCTAATGCACCTAAGGAAGAAATCGTAACTCTTGCAGGGCGTTTTTGTGAATCAGGAGATATAATAATTGAGAATATTGAGCTTCCAAAACTTGAAAAAGGCGATACAGTTTGTGTTTTCAATACCGGAGCCTATGGATATTCGATGTCAAGCAACTACAATAGGGTCTTAAAGCCTGCTATAGTACTTGTAAATTCTGGGCAATCTGATATTATAGTTAGGAGGGAAAGTTACGAGGAACTAGTTGCTCAAGATGAAATCCCTGCAAGACTTCTTTAATTAAAAAAGGATTTTTCAGTTGCTAGACACTATTAGCCAGTTTTTAAATGTCCAATTTGCTTGGCCTGTTAAAGAATTTAGTGTGAAAGCTTTTTTTGAAATAGGCGTGATTCTGGTTTTTTTATATGCAATTTATGTTGCATATATTCGTGGTACACAATCAGAAAAACTGGTAAAAGGTATTGGAATGTTGCTAGGGGCTTTGATTTTTAGCAAAATTCTTATAATGTTTGAATTCCAAATCCTTGGCAGATTTTTAGAAACTTTAGTGAGTATTATGCTCTTTGGCTTGGTTGTAATCTTTCAGCCTGAACTTAGAAGGTTCTTGGGTTATCTTGGACAGCCTGGTATTTTTAGCAAAAGCATATTCCAGTTTGAAAACCATAATGCTAATTTGCAACCAAAATCAAATGTTACGAAAGAAATCGCTGATGCAGTAAAACATCTTAGTAAAACTCGCGTAGGTGCTTTGATGGTTCTTCAGAATGTGCCGGAAAACAACACTATGTATGATGTTGGGACGCGTATAGATGCTTATGTTTCACAAGAATTATTGCTGACTATTTTTCACCCGAATACAGCTTTGCACGATGGCGCTACGGTGATTTGTAATGGGAAAATTGTCTCTGCGGGTGTGCTTTTGCCTTTGACAGAAGACCCGAAATTGAGCTGGAGATACGGGACAAGACACAGAGCAGCTATCGGGATGTCAGAAGTGTCTGATTATCTTTGCATAGTTGTGTCTGAAGAAACAGGGAATATTTCAATCGCTTATAAAGGGCAATTGATTACCTGCAATGACATTCAAGAATTTAAAGTAAGAATTCAAGATTATCTTGGAGTTAATGATAACCCTGAAGATATGAGCAATAAACTTACCGAGACGAAAAAATTCAACCTCGAGAAGCTATTTAAGGATAATAAAAAAACTAAAGCTGAATGATTACCTTTAACAAGTTAAAGACTTGGGAAGTAGAAGATTTTCAAAGTTTGGGCACTAGATGGTGCTTCTTAGTATAATACCTTGTAGGGTAATACGCTCTAATGTTATTTGTATTATTTTTGATAAATAAATAAACATGTGTAACTATATAAACAGGAGGAATTTTTTATGAAGATTAACAATTTATTGATACTTGCAATACTTATTTTGCCGTTGGCGATTTATGCATTTTTAGGGAATATGGGTTCCAATAATGCTGATATTTCCAAGGCAGATGGAATCAAATCTAAAATGGTGATGATTACGTCTAGTATGTGTGGCGAATGTGTCAAAATGAAAAAAGTTTTGGGTAAGGTCGAGTCATCCTACTCAAACGACATAGCTTTTGAAAGACTCGATGCAAATTCACCTGCGGCGAAACCGTACGTGGAAAAGTACAATATACAGCTTGTACCTACAATGTTATTTTTTAAAAAAGACGGTAAGTTGTATAAAAGAATAGAGGGATCAATTCCTCAAAGTGAGTTAGAACAATATTTGAAAGAGTTAAAAAATGGATAATTTAGTACAACACATGACAGCATTGCAGGCAGGGCACGGTACGTTGCTATTGTTTGTGATGACGTTTTTAGGCGGGATAGTAGCCTCGGCTTCTCCTTGTTCTCTAGGGTTATTGCCTGTTGTAATCGGGTATGTTGGAGGTAGTGATCATAAAAAAGATTTCAAACTGATGATACAAGTAATTTCTTTTATTCTTGGAATTGCAATTGCATTGACAGGAATTGGGGTTACATGTGCTATGACAGGTCAGGTATTGGGCGCTAATGCGAACCCTTATTTGATATTAGTTTTGGCGTCTTTGATTATGATTATGGGTTTACATGTATTAGAAATTTTATATGTACCTGTTCCGACAGTAGTAAAACAGTTACCTAAAAATACTAACGGAAGCCTGTTTTGGCTACCACTTTTGATTGGTATCGCATTCGCCTTTGGGACAACACCATGTTCTACGCCAATATTGGCTAGTATTATGGCTTTTGCATCTATGAAATCTAATATCGCCACAGGAGCATCATTGTTCTTCGTGTTCGCTTTAGGTCAAGGTGTAATCCTAATGATAGCAGCTTTCTTTACTAATGCGTGCAAAAAATTGCTCTCAATGCATTCTTTGTCTTCAGTAATAATGAAAGCAAGCGGTGGCTTACTGGTCTTAGCATCAATATATATTTACTATAAGGTGTTCGCACCATTTATTGGTTAAAAATTAAATAGAATATAAAAAAAAGCGGGTTTTGCGACCCGCTTTTTCGTATTTTTTTAACTTATATCCCACTTACCGCAAGTACCACCCCAGCGAGCGATGATATTGCCTTGGACTTCTTTTGGGCTTGTAGCAGATGGATTTTTGTCGCCACCTTCTAAGATAGTGATGACTTCGCAATTATTTGAACAATCTTTGCATTCGTGAGTTGCGGAAGAAAACTTCAATCCGCTAACATTCCAACCTTTGAAGATGGTTGCTTTTTGAGTGTAATCAAAATTTTCCATTGCAAGAAGTGCCGCACCTATTGCACCCATTGTTTGGTGGTGTTCAGGGATAACAATTTCACAACCTAATTCTTCTTGAAAAGCCTTAACCATACCAGAGTTAGTAGCGACTCCTCCTTGGAATACGATTTTTGACAAAAGTTCTTTCCCAAGAGCCAAGTTGCAGAGATAATTTCTTACAAGTGCCTGACAGAGACCGTACAAAAGGTCTTCTACAGGATAGCCAAGTTGTTGTTTGTGAATCAAATCGCTTTCTGCAAAAACTCCGCATCTTCCAGCTATTCTTGCAGGAGAAGTTGATTTCAAGGCAGTAGAGCCAAATTCTTCTATTGGGACATTAAGTCTTGAGGCTTGTTGGTCTAAGAAGCTTCCTGTACCTGCCGCGCAAACTGTATTCATTGCAAAATCAGTTACGATACCATCTCGCAAAATGATTATTTTACTGTCTTGTCCGCCGATTTCAAGGATTGTTTGAACATCTGGGATATATGTTGAAGCAGCTACTGCGTGAGCTGTGATTTCATTTTTGATTACATCTGCTCCAACCAAAGCACCGGCTAAATTACGCCCGCTTCCAGTTGTGCCTACTCCTAAAATATTATATTCGCCAAAGCCTTTTTCCAGAAGATTTTGCATACTTTTTTGGACAGCCAAAACAGGTGTTCCTGATGTTCGAATCATTGTAGTTTCAATGCATTTGCCAACTTCATCAATTACAGCAATTTTTGTAGTTACTGACCCTACATCTATTCCTAAAAAAGCGTTTTTTGCCATGAAATCTCTCCTTTAATATATTAACTTTATAAGCCAAAAAAGTTATAAAGTAAAGTCGAGACCTCGGCATAATATGGAAAATCTCTTTTTTAATTTTCTCGGTTATGATACTGGTCGACATAATTCAATTTTTAGGAGTATGTCGAGATTGGTATTCTTTAGTAGACTAATTTTATGAAGATATTTTTTAAATTAAGTTTAATTTTGGTTTTTTCGTTGGTTTTGCAAGGCTCAGGTTATGTAGGTGATTTACCGAATATAAATGAGTATTTTAAAGCTGATAGAGATGCTGCTAATGCTTCTAACACACTTATAGACATATACAAAACATCTCCAAATTTTGAAAAACCACCTTCTTTGGATGCCAAATCTATAAAAAATCAACTTGCACCCGCAAACTATACAAATGCTCAGATAAAACTCTTACGACCTGCAAAGAAACCTGCATATTATGATGATTTATTGGTGCTTAAACCTTCAATAAAAAAACTTAAAGATTCTACTCTGAATTCTTCGGATGTTCAATTTTTTGCAGCATGTGTAAATATTCAAAAGTATTATATAAATAGCTTTTTGGATAAATATAAAGAGACCCCTGAATCGAAACAGGATATTTATAAAGCTACAAAAGAAATTAATGACTATGCCCAAGCTTTGGCTAACCAATGGAATACATCTGCCGAGAATATAAAATACGTGTCATATTCCTCGTTCAATGGGGCTTACCAACCTGTTGTAATAAAAGAAAAATTGAACTTTTTGGACAAGAAATTGGATCGTCTAATAAAACTTATGGATGCTGTGGAATAATACTCCTCTGGTTTTAACCTGCTTGGGGATTAAAAAGCTTTATTAATCGTTGATTATGGTTTTAAACAGATTCAACGGGGTGTTAGATATGTGGAAAAAAATCGTAATGATAGCAATTTTGCTAAGCACTACTTCCTTGGTTTTGGCCGATTCGGAAGTAAGTTATGGTAATTATCCTAAAATTACTCAAATAGAAAAAAAATTATATACTAAATCATACGAAAATGAAGATATTTATCAAAGACTTAACAGGCTGGAATCAAGTTTGCATAAAATAGTCTCCCCAGATGAAGATTTGGCCACGAGAGTTGATAATCTTTCAAATGAATTGCAGATTTCGGCTATGCCGGGATATTTGCTTAAAGATATTGAGTTTTTAGAAAATTCTAATTTTGATAAAATATTCAAGAGCGACACTCCAGATAATCGTATAGAGAGACTCGAGTACCATTTAATAGGAGCTGTCCAAGATGGTAATTATCAAGATAGAATTTTTAAATTAAAATCACTTAACGATAAAAATAATGTTGCGCAATATTTCGACGCAAATTCAAATCTTTATGATACTTCAGAGGCCGTAAGTTCTAGATCGGCAGAAAGCACATCTTCCTCCTATGATGATGTTTCAAGGTCAGCTCATTTCCAAATTGGAGGCGCCAGAAATGGTGGGGGGGTAAAAAATATTTTGTTTATGTTAGCGCCACTTTTGTTTGGTTTGTTATAAAATATTTCTATGAAAAAGTTGTTTTTAGTTTTAGTTATATTTATCATGTTTGCTTTACCAATTTTTGCAGCAGAAAATAAAGATGTTGTGAGAGTCGGCATTTGTGATAATAAATTTGAAAATCTTTATTATTCGACAATAACTGTAGGAGCAACAAGTGATTATGTTGTTTACAACAAATCAAACATGCAGGTTTTGGCGTCCTTACCTGCGGATAAGATGCTAAAGGTTAATCTTGAAAACGGCAAGCTGGGGTTGTATTCAGACGAATTGATAAAAAGCGGTATTAAAGACCCAATAGGGATAAAAACGGTAGGGCTTTTAAAGGTAAAAGACTTGAAAAGAGCTGGTAAGCAGGCACTTTATCGTGGCGAATTTGAAATTGCTGTCGCCAACAACGGACATCATGGTTTCAATCTAATTAATGTAATTTTGCTTGAAGAATATCTTAAAGGTGTTGTACCTAATGAAATGCCTGTAAGCTTTGGGTTAGAAGCCTTAAAAGCTCAAACTATTGCAGCCAGAAACTACACACTTCGCCCTAGAACCGTGATTTATCACAATTTTGATGTTTGCGATAGTGTGCAATCTCAGGTTTATTTTGGTGCGGATACTGAAAATAAGCTTTCTGACAGGGCTGTTGCCGATACCAAGGGGCTTTTTGCTTTGCATGACGGCCATTTGATTTTGGCATTGTATAGCTCAACTCCTGGCGGATATACAGAAAATTATGAAAATGTATTTTTGGTCCCTAGTTGGGATACTAAAAAAGTTGAACATATATCATATTTGATCGGCAAGCCTGATAAATACGTTGATTTGAGCTCAGAAAAAGATATAGAAGATTTTTATTCTAATTGCCCCGACAGCTATGATATAGGCTCTCGTTTTTATCGCTGGCAAACTGAGTGGACAACGGCAGAATTAGAAGAAATTTTAAAAAAAACGCTGGCTAAAAATGCTAAAAACGGGTTTATTTCGCCTTTATTTTCCTTAGACGATTTTGGAAAGTTGAAAGACGTAAAAGTCTTATCTCGTGGGGTTTCAGGTAAAGCTATTTCTGTTGAAATTCAGACAGACAAAGGTAATTATGTAGTTAAAAAAGAACTCATTATCCGTAAGATTTTTCAAAAAAATGGCCGAATGTTAAATAGTGCTAATATTATAGTTAAAAATTCTTATGATGAATGCGGTAATTTGACTAATATCAAATTTGTAGGTGGTGGATTTGGACATGGCGTTGGCATGAGCCAATATGGGGCAGGTAATATGTCAGCCGACGGCAAAAAATTTAACGATATTTTGCAACATTATTATACTGGCATTTCGATAGGTACTTTTCCTGTGAAAATGACTTCTAAGTCCGATGCTGTAGTGCAGGAGTTTTCTTCACCTTCAGGCAAAGGCACTTTGAAGATTGAAAACCCTGATGATGTGAAAAATTTTACTTTTATTATTAATGATGTTGAGATAAATTTGGATAAGGATTTTTTGTCTGCCCAAAATATTTTCAATCTGGATAAATATATAGATAAAAATAATAATAAAATTGTCTTTTTGCCTTTACATGAAAATAAAAAGACTCTGAAAGCGTGGGTAGAGGTTTACGGGCCAAAAGAATGAAGATAAATTTATTTAAAACAGCTGGCTTAATAGCCATTTTGACTATAATTAGCAAAATATTCGGATTTTGGAGAGATTTGGCGATAGCCAATGCTTATGGCGCATCTATGGTTTCGGATGCTTTTTTAACAGCGTGCAATATCCCTTCATTTGCTTTAATTTTGCTCGGCGGAGTCGGCGGGCCTTTTCATACGGCAACAATTTCATTTTTTTCTAAACATATCAAAGATTTAGAGGTCGAAATACCAAAAGAATCGTTGAAAATATTTAATGCTTTTGTTACCTCTACAGCCTTGTTGTTCGGGGTTTTTACAGTTTTGTGCTACGTATTTCCTGAACCGATTTTGAGATTTATTTTGAGACATGCAAGCGACGAATACATTGCGCTCGCAGTTGTTCATCTCAAAATAATGTCGCCTGTTGTTTTAATTGGCGGTATTATTGGGATTTTATATGGGATGGCAAATGTTTATAGAGAATTTGTCACGCCTAGTTTGGGGCCTATTTTTGTAAGTATTGCAACTATTGTTGCTCTTTGGATGTTTCCGGATGATCCGACGGGGAACGTGCTTGCATGGGGCTTTCTAGTAGGTTCTTTTGGGCAGTTGCTTTTTCAGTTACCGTCTTTATTCAAAAACAAAATATTTTACCACCCGAATTTTTATTTTCTTACGTCTGACATAAGAAAAATTAATGAGGTGTTATTTCCAGCTATATTATCGACTACTATTGGTCAGACGAATGTTTATATTGATATGTTTTTTACGTCGGGCTTAGAAGAAGGCGCTTGGTCGGCGATAAGTTATTCAAATAGATTGTACCAATTTCCAGCAGGGGTTTTGATTACGGCGTTTTTGGTGCCTCTTTTCCCAATGTTTTCAAGCTTTATTGGCGAAAAGGATTGGACTTCTCTTAAGACATATTTTAATAAAGGCATAAGCACTCTTTGGTTTTTGGCTTTTCCTATATGCATGTTTATGTTTATGTTTGCAAAAGATGCTATATATCTGCTTTTCCAGCGTGGGGCATTCAACTCTTATGATACTATGATGGTTACAAGAGCTTTGCTATTTTTGTCGATTTCAATAATTCCTTATGTGGCAAGAGACACTCTGACTAGGGTTTTCTACTCTTTCGATGACTCCAAAACACCTTTTATGGTGGCTATGGGTTCTATTGCGGTTAAAGTTATGATGAACTTTTTATTCGTTGATAGGTTTGGAATGGCTGGAATCACTCTTTCTACAACCGCTGTGACGTTTTTCAATATGTTTATGCTTGGCCTTTTACTCAAGAAAAAAATTGATATGGAATACAAAAAACTGTTGATACCGTTGCTAAAAATCGCTGGCGTAACTTTTACGGTGTATTTTTTCGGCATTTTCCTCAAAAGTATTTTTGAATTCCATTCAAAATTATATTTGGGAATTGAGTTAACAAGCATTTTGATTATCTGCACAATACTTTATTTTGCTCTCGCCTTGGCCGTCAATGTCCCTGTTGCAAGAGAAATATTTGCAAGAGTAAGAAGATAATTTAAGTAAGATTAAAGCTTTGGTTCCTCAGGATTCTTATAGTCACTAATTGGGAATACTGCTGTAATCGGTGCTTGTACTGAAATTGGTTCTGCATAAGAAAAATTGAGATTATACAAAGTTTTTCCAAAGTGCGGAGCCATTTTTTCGCAAGCATCTTTAGTAGGTTTATTTGTTGTATTGTAACCTTTGGCGATAATCCAGCTTAGTTTGTAGTTGGATATTCCTAGGTTTCTTTTTGTTTTATAAGTAGTTATGTAGCCTTTTTTGCCTCTTTCATTAGATGAAGAAAACATCTTTGAGGAATTTCTTACAGAAGTTTCAGGATTGCCTCTGAAATCAAATTTGTAGCCATCAGCGAATTCAAACTTACGTATGGAATTGAACATTTTCTTTTCTCTATTTGGAGAAAGGATTGGTATGCTTATTACCGTTGGGTCATTAACTTTTCTGAATATATCAAAAACAGGTCTAACTACCCATGCAAGAACCATACCAACAGGTACAATCAAGAAAAAAGCTGTATCTGCCAAGGCATCCGGGTCGGAAAACTTATTTTGAACTATATTTCTCACCCCTTTAGGTTGGTGATTATAAGTTGAAGTGTTCAAATTTCCTGCAAGTATAACAGGGTTTTTAATGTCTTTTATTTTTGATAATAAGTCTTTCATTTGTTTTGCACGTTCATTTGGGCGGGTTCTTTTTTCGATTTGTGTTCCTACCACAGTAAATGTTCCTTCCGGAAGCTCTATTTCGGCTACTAACGCCATTCTGTGTCCTACACGGACTTGTCTTAGGTTATCTTCTTTAAAAACAGATTTCATCCCATAACGTACTGCATCTTCGAGTTTATATTTATTATTTTTTTCTGAATTATACCAATCATAAGTGTCTATCAATGGGATTATTCTGACATTTGAGAGTGGGAAACGGCTCAAAATAGCTGTTCCTGTAAGTCCTTTGTATTTTGTTTTATCGACTGAATATTCTTTTGCTATTCCTGATTCAGTGACCATATTGCTGTCGGACCAGCGATTGTCTTCAAGGCCCAACGTGGCAGGGTCAACTTCGATGAATTCAGGTGCAAAAACATAATTGTAATTTAATTTTTGAGCTAATTCTAAAGGAACATTCCGATATTGCGTTCTAGGCATTCCGATATCTACGTTGTTTAGTACAATTATATCGGAACTATTCAAAATTTTAGATTCTTGTGTAATTTTTTCTTTTACTCTATTGAAAGGTTCTGTATCTTCTGTGTCATTTTTAAGATATATAGAATTGGATTCAAAATCCTTTTTCGAAACTTCAATAAGCTTTTCAGGATTAAAAAATGCGTCATAAACTTTTTCAGAATCCAAATTATAAAGCAAATCCCATTGGGTAAGCACTACAAGATCTTTCAATTTTGGGTGACTTTTGTAAGTAATCTTTTGGGGGGCATTAATTGTATTATCGATAATTGGCGTGGCTAATATTTTATTGGTTAGTGGTCTTTTATAATCTTTGTCTTTATAAATTTTGACAAAATCGTTAAAGGATAAGTCATCCACCCCACTTCCAGCCGAGCTTAGAGTGGCCAATGAGTCAAGGCTAAAGACGAAAATCAGCATTATTGCTATAAAAATTTGATATTTCTTATTCATATTACCTGCCCTAAATAAAGTCTATTATCGATTATATTTTATTACAATATAGTATAAAATATGTTTATTTACTACTTATAAATATTGCCTAACTAGGCATAATATAGGGTTATAGGGAAACAATCATAAGGTTTGTAGAATTTTAATATAGTGAGGAGCTTCATGTTTATTAAGAAAAACATAGTTTTGATTGGAATTTTAGTTATATTACTATCATCTTGTGCAAAAAAAGACTCGAGTACCGAGCATTTGCGCCCTGTTAAGTATGTTGTTGTGACCAAAGAACTTTTGTCCAGCGGTGAGAAGGTTTTTTCTGGGGTTATTCAATCCGAAATTTCAACTAATTTGAGTTTTAGAGTTGATGGTTATATTGAGACATTAAATGTCAGAGAAGGACAATTATTAAAGAAAGGACAGATAGTTGCAACTTTAGATAGAGTACCCTATTCCGTCAAAAATGAAGAGGTTCAAGCTGAGGTAGAACAAGCATATTCAAAATATTATAATGATGCAAAATATTATGTAAGATTGGCTAAATTGTACAAAGAAGGAGCTATTTCAGATAGACAGTTAGATGATGCAAAAGCCGCAGCAGAATCAAGCGCAGAAGGACTTAAGTCAGCTGAAAAAAGAAATGAATATGAAACTTTATTGATGGACAGTACTGTTTTGAGGGCACCGATAGATGGTTATGTAGCTTCAATACAGGCAGAAGTTAATGAAAATGTTAATGTCGGAGAACCTATAATAAAATTAATTTCCAGCGGTGATATAGAGGTGAAAACCAATATCCCAGAGGATTACATAAATTCTGTTCAAAAAGGAGATAGGATAATTGTTGAGATTGAGGCTTTAGAGCGCAGAAAATTTGAGGGCTATATTTCTGATATAGGTGCAGATGCTTTATCAAATTTCACTACTTTTCCGGTCTTAGTTAAACTTTTTAATCCTGTACCAGAAATAAAATCTGGAATGAGTGCTAATGTATTGATAAATTTGGATAAAAATGCAGAAAAATTCATTGTCATACCAATGACAGCGGTCTTAGATGATGGAAAAAATAAATATGTTTATACTTTAAGGCAATTAGCGCCTAATAAAGCAATAGCTGTAAAAACCATAGTAGAAATTGGAGAAATTTATGACCAAGGCGTAAAAATCAAAAAAGGGCTCAATTTTTCAGACAAACTTGTTGTGGCAGGAGTCAGCAAAATTTCTGATGGGATGTTTGTAAGGCTAGATGGAGGAATTAAATGACAAAATATGCTTTAGAACATTTCCGTATTGTATTGTTTATTTTGTTGATTATTATTATCGGAGGTGTAATTGCCTATAATAATCTTCCTAGAGAGGAAGACCCTGGTTTTGTTGTGAGAACTGCCGTTGTGACCACAAACTTCCCTGGTGCCAATTCTGAAAAAGTTGAGCTATTGGTCACAAGCAAGTTGGAAAAAATAATTCAAGAAATTCCAGAAATAGATTATATTCAAAGTAGTTCTAAGTCAGGTGTGTCTATTATTTACGTAAATATTTTAGATGAATATCAAAATCCAAGACCCATTTGGGATGAACTAAGGCGAAAAGTCGAAAAAGCTCGTTTTGATTTGCCTGAAAATGCAGAAAAACCTTTTGTAAATGACGAATTTGGTGATGTTTTTGGCTCAATAGTCACTCTAGTTGGCGATGGATATTCATACAAAGAAATCAAAGATGTTGCAGATTATGTCAGGGATGAACTTTTGTCGATTAAAAATGTTGCTAAAGTAGATGTTTTTGGGGCCCAAAAAGAAGTAGTTTTTTTAGAATATGACATAGGTCGATTATCGCAATTTGGGATAGCGCCTTTGCAATTGAAAGAAATTTTAGAAAATACGAATATTTTGACATCAGGTGGTAGTGTGAAAATTAAAGATGAGAGAATTGTTATTGAGCCTTCTGGCAATTTCGGGTCTATTTCTGATATACAAAAAACTGTTGTTCAGCTTAAAGATAAAAACGATATTGTTTATTTGGGAGATATTGTCGACGTGAAAAGAGGCTATATTGACCCTCCTGATGTCATTGTTCATTCTACGGGCAAAAGGGCTGTAGCGCTAGCTATGTCTATGAAAAATGGAACAGATATGCTCGTTTTTGGTGATGAAATTAAAAAAAAAATCGAAAATATCCAGATGAATTTACCAATAGGGTTAGATTTCGATATAGTGGCTTTTCAGCCAGATTATGTACGAAAAATTACAGATAAATTTATTTTTAGTTTACTGGAAAGTATATTGTTTGTTGTCAGTTTTATTCTTATTTTTTTAGGCTCTAGGGTCGGAAGTGTTGTGGCGTCTTTAATACCAATAACTATATTGTTGGTGTTTTTTGAAATGTATATTTTCCATATCTCAATCGACAAGCTTTCTGTCGCAGCTTTGGTTGTTTCATTGGGAATTATAGTTGATAATGCGATTGTTGTTTCGGAATCTATTTTGGTTAAAATTTCACAAGGATTGCCTAAAAAAACTGCAATTTTAGCCTCCGTTAAGGAACTCAACTATCCTCTTCTTGTCGCAACATTAGCTACTTCTTTTTCTTTTCTTCCTGTTTTTCTGGCAAAATCAATTGCAGGAGAATATTGCGCTCCAATGTTTGGGGTTATTGCTATGACGCTTTTTTCTTCCTGGTTTTTGGCTCTAACTGTAATTCCTGTTTTTTGTAATCTTTTGTTCTTTGACCGAAAAACAAAATTGCCTCCAGCACGAATTATTGATTCGCAATTTTATTTAAAATATAGACGATGGCTTATCACCTTAATTGAAAATCCTAAAAAAATATTTGTTAGAATAGTTATTTTGTTTGGGTTATCTATTTTTATATTTAATTTATTTATTCCAAAAGTCTTTTTTCCTTCTTCCAATAGAGCTGTATATCAGCTTGAAATAGAGTCACCACAGGGTACAGATATTGAAAAAATGGAAAAAATAGTTGAAAAAATTGAAGTTTTTTTAGCAAATGATTTAAAAGCGAGCAAAAATGAAGATGGCGTAACAAATTGGTCCACCTACATAGGGAAAGGTCTGCCAAGATATGTTTTGTCTGTGACGCCAGAGCCCACCAATCCTTCTTATGCAGCTTTTATAATAAATACTACTTCTTTTGATAAATTGCCTGAATTTATTACCAAAACCAGAACTTTTTGCGAAGATAATTTCCCTGATGTTAATTTAGCAATCAAAAGGGCCCCCACAGGTCCTATTTTTGATGCCCCGATTGAAATTCGAATATCTGGTAAAAATGCAGGGAAAATTTTTGAATATGCGCAAAGTGTGAAAACACAATTATCCAATATTAATGGAGTCGCAGAAATTTCTGATGATTGGGGTATAAAAAATAGAGTCATTATAGTTAAAATAAATCCATCAAAGGCTTTCAGGGCTGGAGTTACAAATAAAGACATCGCAATTTCATTACAAAGTGCTTTTAGCGGTTTCGATATTTCAAAATATAGAGAGGAAGATAATCTTATACCTATTGTTTATCGTACAACAGAAGCTTATAGAGATTATTTAGGCAAAATAAGCACATTAAATATCTATTCTGAAGATGCAAAAACAGTGGTCCCCTTAAAACAAGTTGCAGATGTGACTTTGCAATGGCAATATCCGCAAATAATACATAGAGATAGAGTGAAAACAGTTACTGTTAAAGCTCAAATACCAGAAAATATGACAGCTTATGAGATAAATAGAAAAATTATTCCTTGGCTAAAAGAAGAATCTAAGAGTTGGGATGATGGATATAATTGGGCAATAGGCGGTTCTGAAGAAAAATTTGTATCTAGTACCAAGTCCATAAGGCGTCAGATATCTATCGCTGTTTTAGGAATGATCTTTTTAATGATGTTGTATTTTAATTCATTTAAAAAAGTTATTATTATTTTGTTAAGTAGTATTATCCCTTTTTCAGGCGGGCTTTTAGGATTATTTTTTACAGGCTCGGATTTCAGCTTTATCACTTTCTTGGGGGTAATTGCACTTTTTGGAATTGTCGTTAATAATGCAATTTTGCTTGTGGATAGAATTGATATCGAAATCAAAAATAGTCCATCCGATATGCAAACAGCAATTATTACTGCCGCACAAATGAGATTTCGTCCGGTTATCCTTGTTGTATTTACTGCCATAGCAGGGTTGTTGCCACTTTGGTTTATGGGAGACTCGATGTTTTCTTCAATGGCTGCTTTTATGGTTTTTGGTTTGTTATCAGCTATATTCTCGACTCTTTTTATTTTGCCGGTTTTTTATAGTTATATTTTTAGAAATGTTAAGTAATTTTATTATTAAAAAATTTTTATGTTAGAATAAAACTTATGGAATTGAGAGAATGAAGAAAACAATTTATATATTAATAGCAAGTGTAATTTTTATCATTTCACCGGCTTTTGCTTATGAAACATCCAAACAATCAAAGGTGGATTCTGTTAACAGTTATCAGCCTATGCAATTTATCTCTGCTAATGCAAATTCTGATGCAAAGAAAAAAGATTTGGAAGGTTTAAAAGACCAAGCTTCCCAAATTAAAGATTCTTATGTGGAAAATATGCCGATAGATGAAGGTTATGTCAGCAAATCTCCTGTTGCTAAAGAAAATGATGCTGTGTTGCCTGTAAGCGATATTGCAAAAGATTCTCAACTAGAAGGCAGTGTTTTAGCTGAAGAAAAACCTAAAAAAAATAAACTCAGTGGTAGACAAAAATGGGATAATGCCTGTGTTTGGATTAAGGGTAGACCTTCCAACGATGCCCTGCTCTTGGGAATGTGGAGTAAGCATGTTGTGACAAAGGATAGAAATGAAAAAAATGACCTTGTGGCTTTGCAATATGGCGGAATATCGGCAGGTTATTTTAAAAATAGTTGGTATAAAGATACTTATTTCTTTGCTGCAGCAAGAACACCTTGGACAAAAAAGTTTAAAAATGATTTATCTATAGATTTTCAATATAAAGCTGGCGTGATGAACGGATATGGTAGCCATGCTCCTTTACGTCTCGGACCTGTAGAAGCATTTCTTATGCCTGCATTTGCCTTTAATTACAAGACTAGCGGATTTGATATATGGTTTGTTCCGAATCCAATGGCCGCAGTTTTTGCTTTTAATTTCCGAATAGGAATACCTGATCAGCTGACTTATCAGTCTGTACATGCCAAAATTGAGGCAAGAAATCCTCCTAAACCTGTTGTCGAAAAGCCTATAGAGAAACCTAGCATAAATAATTATGATCAGATTCAAAAAGAACAGGGTTTGCCTCAAGAAGCTCCAATAATGCCTGGGACCCCAACTTTATAAAAAATACAAAAAAAGACCTCGGATTTTACCCGAGGTCTTTTTTATTTGATTATTATTAACTACATCGCATCTGAGAAGCTTTTAATCACTTTCAAGTGACGTTCATTTCCTTCGCCAGAGCTTTTGCTTATTAGATTATGCTGATCAAGGAGTTCATGCTGAAGTTTTCTGATTCTTTGATTTTGAGGTTTTAAATCAACTTCTGCCGCTCCATTTTCAATCAATTTAACAGCTTCCTTGACTTCGTCAAGAGCTTTTTCTGTCTCATCGAGATAGTTTTGCATAACTTCATTTGGTTCTTCTTTATCGAGCCTCAAAGCTTCTTTTAATACTTTTTGAATCTGAGGCATAGAATTAGTTTTTGCATAGTGGATAGGAAGCCTGTGTTCTTTGGCTATGCCTAGGATTTTAGCCCCGCCTTTTGAATAACTTTTGTGTGCTATTACCAAGTCAGCATCGTCGATGCTTCTTGTCACTTCTGCATTGATTTCGAGTCTTTCAATCGCTTTATCCACAATGGCTCGGTTTACTGCATAAATGTAGATTTTTTTGAAGTCTTTAACTTCTTTGACATATTTTTCTACATTGAAGCTTCTGCTCATAACGTTATCAGGAATTTGGATTTTTGTTTCTACTTCAAGTTCTACTTTTTCGACAGGTTTTACTTCTGGAGCTTCTTGGTCAATTCTTCTGATTTCTGGGCTGATAGGCCATTCTCTAAGCATATAATCGACAGCTTCTGCTACATCTGTGTATATTGATAATGTGTCCCTGTCTACGATTTCTATTACTATATCAAAGGTTGGTTTTTTTTCACGTTCTAAAATTGTTTTTTGAGTCGCTCTTCTTCTTGCTTCATCATCACCCAAGGTTACTGAGTTTACCCCACCTATTAGGTCTGATAAAGTTGGGTTTTTAATTAAGTTTTCAAGCGTATTACCATGAGCTGTTGCAATCAGCATTACACCACGTTCTGCGATTGTTCTGGCGGCCATAGCTTCTTCTTCAGTCCCTATTTCATCGACTATAACGACTTCAGGGGTGTGGTTTTGTACGGCTTCAATCATTGTATCTTTTTGTCTTTCAGGAGTTGGAACCTGCATTCTTCTTGCTGTTCCAATGCCTTTGTGAGGAACATCTCCGTCCCCTGCAATTTCGTTTGATGTATCTACTACGACTACTCTTTTGCCCATATCTTCAGAAAGCATTCTTGCTATTTCACGAAGTTTTGTCGTTTTACCAACGCCTGGACGGCCCAAGAATAGGATGCTTTTGTTCTTTAAGACAATGTCTTTTATACAAAAAATTGTCCCAGTCACAACTCGGCCTATTCTGCACGTTAGACCTATGGTCTTACCTTTTCGGTTTTTAATCGCGCTTATACGGTGGAGTGTAGCTGGGATTCCAGATCTGTTATCACTTGCAAAATCTTCGATTTTTTCTGTTAGATAATCGATATCTTGCTGTTCGGTTAAACTTTTGCCTAAGTATTCAATTCTGCCGTCTGATCTTCTGATCTCTGGGACTCTGCCTAAATCCAATACAATTTCAATTAAATCTTCTAAATCTTGTTCTCTCAGGTGTGCAAGAACCTTTGGTGGCAAAACTTGATAAAGTTTCTCAAGGTCTTCGTAAAATTCAACTTTGTTCATAAGCGTCCTTTCTGTGCAATGCAAACTGTGTGACGAACGGTGGTGAATTTGTTTTATATTCATATTATACCCTATGTTTCAACTTTTACCACATGTAAATACTATAAACGTAGTAGACTGTAACATATTATTATAAAAACAATATGAATTTTAAAAAAATGCCCAACTAACTTGCTTTTCAGTCAGGGGAAGAGTTTTTGGGAAAATTTCCGCCTACTTTAATTGTAAAGAAATATTAAGTTTACTGCTGAAGTTGAAATCTGGAGCATCAAAAAACCTTTATTAATATATACAAGGTATATATGAAAAGCGGTTAAATATAACGAAAGGCACTAGAACTATGGTACAAGGTGTTTCATTTTCAAATTTTAATGTAGGTTCACAACAAAATATTCAAAGACGACAAGCCAATCCTCCTCAGGAGTTTTTAGATAAACTTAAGCAGGCAGGAGTTCCGTCAAACATAATTTCACAAGGCAAAGATGCTGTTGAAAAATATGCTAAAGAAAATAAGATAACTTTGCCACAACCTCCAGAGCCACCGGCAGGAAGCAAGTCGCAAGGAGCTGCACATGCTAATGCAAATTCAGCTTTGATAAGAGAATCCAGTGATGCAATTAAAAGCATTATGGCCGAAAATGGAATCGCATCAACTGGTTCTGTTAAAGGTGATTTAGCAGCTATTAAAGTAGCTGTGGCTGGATTAGACAAAGAGCATGCGGCAGTATTAAAAGATAAATTTAAAGAAGCAGGAGTCACTTTAGAAGAGACTGACAAATTTATACAGCCAAAAAATAAAGGCGCCGAGCAACTTGCAGATATGAATAAACATTTTCTCGTTAAGAAAAATAAAAAATCAGTATAATTTCTATAAATTTTGATTTATTACCAAAAATAATATGTCTAAATAGGAATAGGCTATTTTAGAATTTGGTATGTAACTAAAATGAGGCTGTTATGATAAGAGGTATTTCATTTTCCAGTAATAGAGTTAGCCACCATCAAAAAACCCAACGCCACACTGTTGCAGATTTTTCAAGCGAGCTAAAAGCTTCAGGAATCCCTAGCGAAGTAATAGCCCAAGGACTTTCAGCCGTACAAGAATATGCGGATGCCCATGGTATAACGCTCCCAAAAGAATTGAGTAGCTCATCAGAAAACCAGGTTGAGGAGCAACCGGGAATTGAAGCAGTTAGCTCTAATGTTGAAGAAAATAAGGAAGAAATTTTAAAAGAAAACTTGGATTCATCTGATATGAATTCAAAAGAATCTGGGATAACTTATTCAGCAAAAGATAAATTCAAAGGTATGAACCAGCTTTCAGATTTAAATAAGCACTTTTTAGTAAACAATAATTTTAATAAAAAAGAATATTAATATTTAGAAATTTTTAGATGATTTTAATAAAGTCCGAAAGATATAAATCTTCGGGCTTTAAAATTGTGACCCGATGGTCAATGATCGGGCTAAAGTCAACTGTTACCATATTTCATGATGGGTAGATATGCCCAAAAATAAAAAACCCGTCAAAATTCAACAAAATCAAGGCAACTTGAAACAACAAAACAGTAGTTACTTAAAAAAAGGCAAAAAAAACAGGAAAAAGCTAAACCAAAAAGATGATTAATTTGTACCAAAATAGCTTGAATAATTCTTTTAACCGCAATTTGTCAAAAGCAACAAGTAGTTTGGCACTTGCGTTGTAAAGAATGGCCACAGGTTCAAAAATCAATTCTGCAAAAGATGATGCTGCAGGGCTTTCTATCTCTGAAAAATTTGGAATGTCTATTAGAGGATTGGACATGGCACATCAAAATACGCAAAATGGTGCAAGTTTCTTAAATATCGCCGATGGTGCTTTGTCTGGTATGGGCGATGATATTCAAAGGATACGCAGTTTGGCTGTGCAGGCTGCAAATGGTGTGTATTCAAGTGACGAAAGAGCAATGTTGGATGCTGAAGCTCAGCAAAGAAAAGCATCAATCCAGCAAACCATTGCTACAACATCTTTTGGCGATAAAAAAGTATTTTACGACGAAACAGCAAGTAATCTACCTACTTACGACGTGGATAAACTCACTGAAGCTCAAGCTATAGCAAAAGGCTATACAGTAATCAAATCGGCAGCTGATTTCATTGCTAAGATTCCTCAAACAGGAACAGCTACAGCAGGAAAAACATATATCTTAATGGGCAATATAGATATGTCTTCTATCGCAGGATATGTTGCTAAAACAAATTTTGCAGGAACTCTAGAAGGTAATGGATATACAATTTCTAATCTTACAATTAATCAAGCTGGCACCCAAGGTTTATTTGGTTCGGTCATTAATGCTGTAATAAAAAATGTTTCATTGAATAATTTTCAAATATCAGGTACTAGCAGCGTTGCTGCTTTAGCAGGTACTGCAACTAATAGCTCAATAACTAATTGTAGCGTTACAGGTTCAGCTATATCAGCATCAAATAGAGAAGCCGGCGGGTTGGTCGGAGTATCTAATAACATTAAAATATCATCTTGCTATTTTAGTGGTTCAGCAACTTCAGCAACTCATAGTGCGGGCGGAATTATTGGTAGAGATGTAAACGCCTCTATTATTACAAAATGCTCCAGCACAGGTGCTATGAATTGTTTGGCAGGGATTAATGCCGGGGGGATTATAGGAACTACCAATGGTGTTTCTGTGAATATATCTGAATGTACCAGTAGTGCCTCAGTCACCGGTATGGTAGCAGGGGGGCTTATTGGAGTTTTGGATAAGGCTACATCAAAGGTCAATGATTGTTATGCAACAGGCTCTGTAACTCAATTAGCTGGCGGTACTTGGGGTAACAATGCCGGTGGGCTTTTAGGTAGGGTTTACACTCCTGCCGGTACTTTAGTTGTTACAAATTCTTTCTCTACGGGAGCTGTTACTGGTCCAATTGCTGCTGGCTTAGGAGGATTTTCCGGTAAGACAGGGGAGCTTTATCAAGGTGATTTCTGGAATACTGAAACTTCAGGTAAAGTTACAGGAGTTGCTAATACTAACCAACCTGGAGTAACGGGTCTTACCACAGCGCAGATGTCTGACAAAAATATATTCTTGAATGCAGGATATTCTGAAGACAAATGGGATTTCACCACTACAGGTACTCCAAAACTTGCTTGGCAAGTGCAAAATGAACTTCAATTACAAATAGGTGCAGATAGCAATGATAGTTCTAAATTAACTGTTGACACTACTTTTAGGCTTGGTACATTCGATATTGATTTGTCGACAGAATCCGGTGCTAGAGCCGCAATTGACAAGTGTGACAAATTAATGAGTACACTTCTGAATAAAAGGTCGTATATTGGGGCTTCGTTAAATAGATTAAGCTCAATTTTAAATTCTCAAAGAACCACTACAGAAAACTTGAGTACTTCAAAGTCAGAAATTACGGATACAGATTTTGCAAAAGAATCAGCAAATATGCTTAGGGCGCAAATTCTTCAGAAAACGACTATTTCCTTGATGAAACAAATGAAAAAAAATCAGACAGATCTTATTTTAAAACTTTTAACACCATAAATATTTAGAAATTTTTAGATGATTTAGTAAAATTCAACTTTTTGTGTATAATACTTTTATGATTAAATACGCTGTTAGAATGCTAAAAAATAAGTTTTCTCCTCTGAAAGTGCCAGAGTATATGACTTTAGAACATGGACAATATGTTTTAGTCAGAACTGACAAAGGAGAAGAAGTCGCAAAGGTCATCAAAGTCTCGTCTTGTGTTGCAAAAAAATGGGAAGGCAAAGATGTTGAATACCTCCCCTTGATAAGGACCTTGTCCAAAGAAGATTTGGAAAAAGTAGAAAAAATTAAAAAAGAAGAAGATGAAGCATTTTTAAAATGTAAAGATCTTTTGGCAAATCATAAATTAGACATGAGTCTGACTTGTGTGAAATATACATTTGATAAAGCAAAAATAACTTTTTATTATACTGCGCCTCAAAGAGTCGATTTCAGAGGGCTTTTGAGGGATTTGACACAAACTTTCCGTGGGGTCCGAATCGATCTTCGCCATATCGGGGTACGTGATGAAACATCTATCCTTGAAGGTAACGGTCTTTGTGGAAGAGCTTTTTGCTGTTGTAGTTTTTTAAGAAAGTTTGAGTCTATAAATATTAAACTCGCAAAAGACCAAGGAATGCCTATAAATCCCGGCAAAATTTCAGGTGTTTGCGGAAGGCTTTTATGCTGTCTGAATTATGAATATTCAAACTATATTGATGCTGCTAAAGGTATGCCACCAGTTGGTTCTGGAGTTATGACTGCTGATGGAATCGGTCGTGTGTGTGCGTTGCATTTCTTGAACGGTAAAGTTGCGGTGAAACTCGAAGACGGCAAAGTCAAAGAATATACGAAAACTGAATTAGAGATGATTGATGATGATGTCAGCAATATCGAAATCAATATCCCTAAAGCCCACCATATTCCTGTAGAAGAAGGTGTTAAAATAAATATTAGAGAACTCGAAGACGACAGATTCTCAGGTTCGGATTTATAAAAGCTTTTAAATTAAATGTATTCCAAAGCTTTTTAGCATTTCGGCAAGTAAATTGAGCGGTAGCCCTACAATATTGTTGTAGCAACCTTCAACTTTTTCGACAAATAATGAGCCGTAAGCCTGAATCCCGTACGAACCAGCTTTGTCCATAGGTTCGCCTGTTTTTATATAGTCCAAAATCTCTCTTTCGGATAATTTTTTGAATTTTACCTTACTTATTTTTGAATTTATAAGTGTTTTGTCTTCGTATTTGTCTATTATTGCAACGGCAGTTATTACTTTGTGGGTTTTGTTACTAAGTTTTTTGAGCATGTTTTCTGCATCTTTTTCGTCAATTGGCTTACCCAATATTTGGCTCCCCATTATAACAACCGTATCAGCTGCTATTATAAGTGCTTTATCATCATTACGTTCAGCGACTTCTTTAGCTTTTTCATAAGCGAGTGATTCTATTAATTTTTTTGAAAACTTTTTATTTTCAATATCTTCATCAAAATTAGATGGAATTATATCAAATTCAAGCCCAATTTGCTCCAAAAGCCACTTTCTGCGTGGTGATTGTGATGCGAGTATAATCTTTTTCTTTTCCATAACATACCTTTTTTTATTTTAGTTTAACACAGTCAAAATCTTCCTTGAACTTTGCATAAAAAAAAGCCCGCAGGGGGACCCGCGAGCTTAAAATGAAATACTTGGATTAAAAAATAATTTACCTAGCTGTTAACTGTTCCCTTTCCTTCTGTGGATTTCTATAGGCAGAATTACCGTAGGCTGATTTAGCCACAACTGCGCTACAGAGTTTTTGTAGATTTATATTATTTGAAATAAAGCTTCTATTTACGCAAGAATATGCATCCATTGATGCCATTACTGCGTCTGGTGAAATTCTTGAATCTGCTATTTCGTGATTATCAACACGCTCAGATGCGTATTTTTGTACCAATAATCTATCGATGTAATCTTTAGCTCCAACGGCCATAATTTGTCCCCCTGTTTATTAATCCTCTACTGAAATTGATCCCGTGCCTCTGAATAGGCTTATTCGATGTCCCAAATATATGAATAATTAATTTAGATAATTCTGTTTAATCTCTATTTTAATCCCTCATACTAATATAAAAACAAACAGCAAAGAATTATTGCGTTAAAGCATAGTGTATTGTTAATATTTCTTAACAAAAGTTCATTATAACCTAAAGTTAAACTGCCATGATGCCGATGAAGAAAATAAGGTATGTGTGTAAGGAAAAACAGTAATGGGTATTTCGTCAAATCAAGCACGATTTTTAGCATTAACATCAAGACAAATAGATCTTGAAAATCGTGTGCAGCAAATTTGCCAAAGACGTTTGCGTCTATCATCAGAGCTTGAAAAAGTCGCTACTGATTACAATAACGATATTGGTGATAGAAAAATGTTCACTTACAATACCAGTAACAGCGGTATTAGTCAGTTGAGTATCTCGGGTATTAAAAGTTTGAAAGATGTTAATGGGAAAAACCTATTATTATTAGGACGTTACCCTGGCAGTGAAAGTGACCCTGCCAATAAAGTATATTCAAGAGACATTTTTTTTGAAATGGATGATGATTCAACTGTTAATACTGCTACGGCATTTAGTTTCGGCCATGGTGAGGAAGTATTTTATAACGTTGCAAAATCTTCTTTAGGCCTACCTAATAACGCTACAGAGGCAGAATGCTTGGAAGCTGCAATAAGGTCTGGAGTCCTAATTATGGCTAAAGAAGTAGATGTTTATACGCAAGAACCTGTGTCTGTAGACGGATTTGGTGCCTCGGATTTGAGCACTAAAAGTGCAGAACTTTTAGACTGGAGAACACAGCCAGTTATAGCAGATGAGTTATACAAAGGTAATGATGTAGATGCAGAAAACAAATACGACAGAACAATAGCCGAAGTAAACGCACAAGACAAAAAGCTTCAACTGGAGCAATCATCTATAGAAGTTGAATATAAAGCTGTGACCTCTGAAAAAGAAGCAGTCAAAAAAATTCTGGATACTAATGCAGCTGCATCATTCAAATACTTTGGGTAAAACTATACTAAACCTTCTTTAATAGCTTTGACAGCAGCTTGTGTTCTATCATCAACCACAAGTTTTTGAATAATATTACACACGTGTGCTTTTGCTGTATGTTCGCTTATTTTCAGTTCATCAGCTATATCAGCGTTTGAATTGCCATCAACTACAAGCTTCAAGACTTCATATTCTCTTTCAGTCAAGTTGGCATGTTCGGCTTTAAAGGCTGACCTAGCAGATATTTTGGGATTAGAAGCAGCGAGGTTTTTAGACCTGACTATATGTGCTATGCCTGGGTCGAACCATATTGCACCTTCTTTTATGGTTTGTATAACCATTATCATATAGTCGGTTTTAATATTTTTTAGCATATAAGCACTTGCTCCTGCAGATATTGCGTCTAAGACTTCTTTTCTGTCAGTGTGCGAAGTAAGTACAACTATTTTTATAGTAGGGTATAATTCCTTGATTTTTTTGGTTGCTTCGATTCCGTTCATTTGCGGCAGGCCAATATCCATCAATATAACGTCAGGCTTTAACAGCTTTGTTTGCTCTATGGCGGCCTCTCCTGTTTCAGCTTCGCCAACAACTTCAATTAGAGGATACTTCTCAAGAATGGCTCTAAGCCCCATTCTTAATAGTTTATGGTCCTCCACCATTAGTAATCTTATTTTTTCACTCATAATAAACATCCCACATATCTCGTTAACTACCTTAAAGATAATGTGCAATGATAATTTTTTCATTGGACGAGTGGTTAGTATTTTTTCTGTTACTCAACTTCTTCCCAGCCGAAAATAGTGGTGAAAGACCCAGGAGTATATGAAATCAATAGGTTTTTTCTGACCAAATAGTTTGTTCGTGAAGATATCTCCTTCAATGGCACGTCTTCGAAGCCTTTTCCTGTTTTTGGCTGTTTAATATTATTTTTTATAAGGTAATATTTAATTTCATCAGTTGTGGCTTCTCCTGTATTAAAAACCACAGCTTTGTATATTTCGTAATTAACATTATTTTTTGTACGGAGATAATTTTTGGCGTTAGATAATGCTACGTCTGGAATAAATACCTTACGCCCATTGATTGTGTCGAGGCTTATTTTGTTAACGTTAACATAACGTGACTTTAGGTTTCGCTGGACGTCATTTCCGTCTACTTTTCGGACTTCATTTTTTATCACGTTATGTTTTGGGAGGATACTTTTTAAGTTTATTATTAATGATTCCAGTTTGTATTTCCTGTCTTTAAGGTCCTTTAATAATTGAATAGATTTTTCCAGTTCATCTATTTCTGGAGTAATACCATTAAGCTCTTTTAGCGCTTCATCTATAAGGTTTTGAACTCTATTCTCGCTTGTTATAGAGAGTGTTTCGTTCTTGTCCATTTGTTGTTCTCCTTGTTGGCTGAATTGATTATTTAAATATTAACATAATATTACGCTTTAAGTAAATAGTTTAGTCGTGGTATTGTTGTAGTTTTATTATTTTCAGATTATGAGCTCTTGATGACGTTCCAGACGGCGTGATTAAAATATATTTAGACGTTAAAATTAACTTTAAGGCGTTCAAATTTGTTTTGTCTTATAATTGAAATATAAGGAGGATTTTTTGTGGATTTGAATTTTATTCCAACGTTTACTCAAGATGGTTCGATAGGACTTTTTAACCCGGAAGTGGATGATATTTACCATAGCTCCTATGGTGCTTACACTGAGGCCTTCGAAAAATTTATTTACCCCTCAGGTTTGCAAGATTTTATAAAAACTCATTCGGCAGTAAGGATTTTGGATATTTGCTACGGTATGGGGTACAATACTAAGGCTGCTATAAAAACTTGTCTTGGAGTTAATCTGGAATGCTCGATTTTAATAGACTCTTTAGAGATTGATTCAAATGTTTTTGTTTTTTCTTTTTTGTCAAAACAAGAAAATTTTGATTTTAATATTTTAGATTATTTAGATGTGCAATTTTTGAATAACCCAAAAATAATAGATTCAATATATAGGATTTTAGAAAATGATGAATTCACTGATTTTTTAGATACTGAAATCAGCCAGATTTTCATTTTAAATAAAAACGAGATATATGAATGCTCATTAAAGGATAAAATAAGCCCTAGTTTACATAATATATATTATAGGTATATTTCGCCTCGAAATATTAAAATCAACAAGGCGATGCCTAAAAGCCCTAAAATAGCCATTGCAGCGCACTTAGAAGATGCGCGTGATGCACTAGGTAAAGTTGAAGGCAATTATGATTTAATATTCCTTGATGCTTTTACTCCTAAAAAACTGCCAACTTTGTGGTCAGTCGAGTTTTTTCTTAAATTAAAAGAACTTTTAAAGGATGGAGGAAATATCACAACTTATTCTAATTCTGCCGCCGTAAGAAACGGGATGATAGAAGCAGGATTTTTTGTGGAAAAAACACTCAAGGGAACAATCGCTTTTAAAAATGAAAACTTAATAAAAAATCCACTTGATGAAAAATCATTAGGCTTGTTGGGGACTCGTGCAGGAATTCCTTTTTATGATAAAAATTTAAATGCTACCAGAGAAGAAATTTTACAGCTTCGTGAAAAAATGGTTTCTGAATCACATAAGCAAAGTTCTTCCTCGTTCTTAAAAAACTATACAAAAAATAAATAGAGATTATAATAATTATATGGAAATTAGAGAAAAATATGATTTAATAGTCGTAGGTGGAGGAACATCGGGAGTTGTGTGTTCTGTTTCTGCTGCAAGAACTGGCTTAAAGGTGCTTCTAATTGAAAAAAACTCCTTTTTAGGGGGCACTATGACAGGTGCACTTGTCACCCCTATGATGAAAAATTTGCCTCAAGATAATAATTCTATTTTGCTCGAAATTCTTGAAAAGCTTTCAACTACTGGCGATAGTGTTAATTACCAAGGAGATAACCAAGGCTGGTTCAATCCTGAAATTATGAAATGTGTTCTTGATGATATTTGTGTCGAATGTGGCGTTGAAGTTTTATTCGATACAGTGGTTATTTCTTCTGATACTTTGGGTAAAAATATCGAAAGTGTTGAATGTTTTAACAAGTCAGGTCGTAAAAATTTCGGGGCTAAGTATTTTGTTGATGCGACAGGAGATGCTGACTTGGCAGCTCTTTCAGGTGTTCCTTTTGAAGTCGGCGATTATGGGCGTACACAGCCTGTATCGTTGCGTTTCAATATGTCAGGCATAAATATTGAAAAATTTTCACTTTGGTTAGAAAATTTTGATGAAGACAGAAATGTAACGACTGTTTTTAGAGAAGATAACAAAATTTATTTGTCGACTGCTTGTACTTTTGATAAAAAAGATTGGAAATTGCGCCCTTTATTTGAAAACGCGCTTGAAGAAGGCATTCTTAAACCTAGTGATTGCAAATATTTTCAGATTTTTTCTATTCCCGGTCAAGATGGCTCTATATCTTTTAATTGTCCTAGAATTGATTTAATGATTAATCCATTAAATTCCCATGATATTTCAAAAGCTTTGATAGAAGGAAGAAGAAGTATCAGAAGGATTGCCAAGTTTTGCCAAAAATTTCTCCCAGGTTTCGAAAAGTCTTATATTTCTACCATTGCGAATAATCTTGGGGTGAGAGATTCTAGGCGAATAAAAGGTAAATATTGCTTGACTAAAGATGACGTAAGCAGAATTGTGAAAAATCCAGTGGCTAAAAGCGATTACCCTTTTGATGTCCATTCTAATTTCCAAGATAAAAGTATTTTGTCCAAAAGAGCTTATTATGAAATCCCTTTGGAGTCATTACAGGTTAATGAAATTGATAATTTATTGGTTGTAGGGCGTTCAATAAGTGCTGATTTTTTGATGCAATCTTCATTAAGAATTCAGCCCAACTGCTTTGCTATGGGCGAATTTGCTGGCAAATATATTGCAGAGAAATTACGAAGTTTTATATAAATTGCAAATTTAATTGTAAATTTTTATTAACTTTTTATATCAAAAGTGAACCAAAATAATAATTAGGGGTTATTATAGAGGCATACAATCCCCAAATCTCCTCCCAAGATTATTTTTAATCTTACACTGCCTGAAAAGGCAGTTTTTTATTGGGAAGTGAAATTTAGAAAAATATTAATTATTTAAATTATATTAATCTGAAGCCAAGTATAAAGCTAACTATAGCAAATATTATGGCTATTATTGTTGTCAATCTGTTCAAGCCGGCTTCAATACCTTTTTGGCTAGAAAAAAGTTGAGAAGAACCCCCGATAGAAGCCAATCCATCGCCTTTTGGCGAGTGTAATAAAATCAATATTATTAATAATGTTGATGTGATTATTTGTAAATATTGAAATATATGAAGCATGATTTCTCCTCTTATTTAGAAAATATTAACATAAAAGAATAAAAAAAACATCAAATTTTAATGTTTTTTATTTTTTCTTGCAACAAATCCTTATCTCCTTTTATTAGAAGGGTTTTGACTTTATTTTTGCTGCCTTTAAATAATTCAATTGAGGTCTTAGGAACATTAATTAAGTTTGATAGGAACTCAATTACTTCTTTATTGGCCTTGCCTTCGATAGGAGGGGAGTTTAATTTTATTTTCAAAACCCCGTCTATAATGCCTATTGCCATACTCTGAGACGAGTTCGGCACCACTGTAACTTTGATTGAAATTCCATTTTTTTCTTCTTTAAAATTAAGCATGGTTATATTATAAACAATTTATGCACATTTACAAAATTTTATATCATAGTAAATATTGAAAATCTGTAATATGATAGAAGTTAAGATGACTGAAAATAGAAACGATAAATTATTTCAAATATTAAAAGCTCAAGAACGGCAACAGGTCGATGTTGAGAAGATTAGAATTGCTTATGAATTCGCTTTTCGCCAACATGACGGTCAATATAGGATAAGTGAAGAGCCTTATATTATACACCCTTTGGAAGTGGCCTATATTTTGGCTGATTTGGAATGCGATACACCAACGATTTGCGCAGCTTTGTTGCATGATATTTTGGAAGATACAGAGACAACAGAGATAACCCTGAAAGAGCTTTTCGGTGAAGATGTTTTAAAGCTTGTTAAAGGAGTTACCAAGCTTGATAAAATTCAATTCAAATCAAATGAGGAACGTCAAGCCGAGAATTTTAGGCGCATGTTTATTGCGATGGCTCAAGATATTCGTGTGATTTTGCTCAAACTGGCTGATAGACTGCATAATATGCGGACTTTGAACTATATGAGCCAAGAAAAACAAAAGAAAATTTCTCAAGAAACTTTAGAAATTTTTGCTCCGCTTGCAAATAGGTTGGGTATCGGTAAAATCAAGGCAGAGCTTGAAGATTTGTCGCTAAGATATATAAATCCTGAAAAATATTACGAGATAGCACAGCTTGTGGCTCAAAAAAAGACAGAACGAGATCTAATTGTACAGGATTTGATAGAAAAAATTAATTTTGCGCTGAAAAACAGCGGTATAAATGCAAAAATTAAAGGTAGAGCAAAGCATTATTACAGCATTTACAACAAAATGCAGCAATCCCAAAAAGCTTACCACGACTTACATGATATCACAGGGGTCAGGGTGATAGTGGATAGCGAAAAAGATTGTTATGAGGTTTTGGGGGTTATTCACTCTCTATTTAAGCCTATCCCAGGGCGTTTTAAAGATTATATTGCGATGCCAAAAACTAATTTTTACAGATCGTTGCATACTTCTGTCATAGGACCTAAAGGGAAGCCTGTTGAGGTTCAGATAAGAACTTCAGAAATGAATAACGAGGCAGAATTTGGTATTGCGGCTCATTGGAAATATAAAGAAGCTGGCTCTAAAGATGCTTCAGGTGATGTCGACCAAAAATTCACTTGGCTTAGAAAACTTTTGGAATTTGATCAAGATGTTTCTAATGCCAAAGAATTTGTTGATGGCGTAAAATTAGATTTATTTTCAGATCAAGTATTCGTCTTTACGCCTATGGGAGACGTTTTTGACTTACCAAGCGGTGCAACACCTATTGATTTTGCTTATCGGGTTCATACAGAAATTGGTCATAAAACTACAGGTGCATTGGTTAATGGTCGAATAGTCACTTTTGATACTCATTTAGAAAATGGCGATATCGTAGAAATTTTGACTAGTAAAACCCCAAACCCTCGTCTTGATTGGCTGAATATTGTCACTACAAGCCATGCTAAATCTAAAATTAAACATTGGTTTAGAAAAAATAAAAAGGAAGAGCATGCGACTCTTGGCCGTGCTAGCTTGGAACATGAGCTTACCAAGGCTAAATTTGAAGAATATTATAAAGACGGAATTATACTTGAAATCGCAAAACAAATGAATTATCAAATGGAAGAGGATTTATTCGCTTCTTTGGGATATGGCGAAACTACTGTTAACAAGGTTTTAAATAAAATTAAAAAAATTAAAACAGAACCTGAAGACGTAGAGATAAAAGTAGGGCCAAGTTTTAGGACTAAAAAGCAAGGGAAGTCTATTATTGGACTCGAAGGGCTTTTATACCATATAGCGAAGTGTTGTACTCCTTTACCTGGCGAGCCAATCGTCGGTGTCGTAACCAGAAGCAGAGGCGTAACAGTCCATAGAGCTGATTGTGATTGCTTAGATTCTATCGATGAAGAACGTTTGATGCAAATCAAATGGTCAGACACAATTTCTGACAAAAAATATGTAGTAAATTTAAAAATAGAAGCAACAGATAAAGTCGGTGTATTGCAGAATATTATTGCAAAAGTAGCTGATAGCAAAACAAATATAGTTGAGGTTTCCGTGAGTACCAAAAGTAAAAAGTTCGGGACTATAATAATGGGGATTGAAATTACGGACTTAGAGCATTTATCACGAGTTACTACTAGCCTTTTGAATATTCCTGATGTGATTTCTGTTAAAAGGCAGCAAACCTCTTCCTCAAATGAGTCAAATGAAACTAAAAAACCTGTTAAAAAATTAAAAAAGAAATAATTCTTTAGCTTTATAAGAACTTCTTACAAGCGGCCCAAAAGCCATATATTTTAGGCCTTCTTTTCTGGCAAGAGTTTCTAGGTGCTTAAATTCATCTTCATTCAAGTATTTCTCAACAGTTATATGTTCTTTTGTCGGCTGGATATATTGTCCTGCTGTTAAAATATCGCAATTAATTTCTTGCAAATCTTTAAAAAGCTGAACTAATTGTCCTTCAGTTTCGCTCAATCCGAGCATTATACCAGTTTTGGTTTTGATAAGCGGATATTTTTCTTTTGTATATTTTAGGATATCTAAAGATCTTTCGTAGTCAGCTTTCGGGCGAACTTTTGAATATAGTTCTTTGACTGTTTCGATATTATGATTTAAAACATCCAATTTTGTTAGTAAAATTGTTTCAAGAGCTTCAAAATTGCCGTTTAAATCTGAAATTAATACTTCAACTTTTGGCGGATTTTGAAGAGATTTGAGTTGGTTTATTATTTCTACTATATGAGAAGCCCCTCCATCAGCAAGGTCATCTCTTGTAACCATCGTGATGACAACATATTTCAACCCTAATTCTTCAACAGCTTCTTTGATAAGAACTGGTTCTTCTTTGCTTGGAGGGCAAGGGACCCCCGATTTTACTGAGCAAAATCTGCAATTCCGAGTACAAATATCTCCCAAAACCAAAAATGTTGCTGTTTGTTGGGCGTAACATTCGCCTTTATTAGGGCATCTTGCTGCGTCGCAAACTGTACTTAGGCCTTTGATTTTGAGTATTTTCCGGACTTCTTTGGTCTTTTCTGTATTAACTATGCCTCTTTTGAGGTATTCGGGCAATCTTGGTCTCATTTTGCCTCCTTAGGTAAGTGTAAAGCTTTACCATTTAATCCCAGAACAGCTTCGTAGATTCCTTCTGCATAAGTCGGGTGGGCAAAAACAAATTCTTCAAGTGATTCAATCGAGATATTTTCTTTTATTGCCAAAGCTATTGTGTGGATTAAGTTTGAGGCCTCTTTTGCAACTATGTGCGCGCCTTTTATGATTCCATCTTTTGCAATTATTTTTATAAAGCCGTCGTGTTCATCATCTGCAACAGCTTTGCCTAAAATACCTATTGGGAATGTGGAAATTTGGTAGCCATCCTGTTCCTTTAGTCCAACTGAAGCTATTTCCGGTTTCCCATAAATAATGAAAGGAATCGCATTATAGTCAATTTTTGTATTTTTGCTATTAACTATATTTTCAACAGCGCAAACTCCTTGATGCGAAGCCACATGGGCAAGTTGCATTATTCCGTTAATATCGCCAATTGCATATATATTATCTAAGTTAGTTTTGAAATTGCCATCAACTTTTATAAAGCCATTTTCTTTTTGTAAACTAAGCTTTTCAGCTATTTCCAGATTTGGTTTTCTGCCAGTTGCAAGCAAAATCATCTCTGTCTCTAATATTTCGTCTGAATTTAGATAGACTTTTCTATCTTCAATTTTATTGATTTTTGTATCTGCAAAATATTTAATTTTGTTTTGCTTAAACTCTTTTTCTATGAAGTCTGAAATGCTGATATCACTTGTTGGAGACAACCTAGGAGCTATTTCTATAATTGTTGTTTGCGTCCCCAGTGTTGAAAAAATTCTAGCCCATTCAATTCCTATTGCACCTGAGCCTATTATTAGTAGTGATTTTGGGAAGTTTTTCAGGGTTAAAATATCATCAGAATTGACAATGAATTTGCCATCTCTTTTAATATTTGGCAAATCTGTTGGGGCAGAACCCGTTGCTATGATTAGGTTTTTGAAATTAATTTTTTCGTCATTAACCTCAAGGCAGTTCTTATCTTTGATTACTGCTTCACCTTTTATAACTGGAATATTATAGCTTTTCAAAAGGTTTTCGATGCCTTTTTGAAGTTTTAGTATGGTTATATCTTTTCTTTTTAGTAGTTTTTCAATTTCTATCCCTTCAAAACTGGCTTTTATTCCATATTTTGAGAGTTTTTTGAAGTCATTGATTTTGTCAGAGGCAGCCAGCAAAGTTTTTGTTGGAATACAGCCTCTATTCAAGCAAGTTCCACCAAGTTGGTCTTTTTCAATTAAAACAACACTGCATCCAAGTTGTGCTGCTTTGATTGCAGAAATGTATCCGCCGGGTCCTGCCCCAATTATTGCTAAATCGTACATAAAACTACCTCTTTCCTTATTATATTTTATAGGAAAAGAGGTAGGAATTTTATATATATTTAATAAATATTAAGTTTAAACTATTTCTTTTTTTGAAAAACCATTACATATTCATGTTTGAAAATATAAAAACCACCAGCCAAAGCACGGTAGCGCCATAAATTGGCCGTTTTACCCTTAGCTTTTTCGTTGCCTTCAATATTTTTTACAATAATTGATTTTGTTATAAATCCGGCTTCTTGCATTTTTTGCATACACATAAAACCGAGTGGAATTAATTGTGAATCTGCGTATTTATCTCCAATGATAAGAGTGGCAAAGTGGCCCTTTTCGAGGGCGTCATAGCCAGTTTTAGCAACTTTTCCGAAAAGCTCAATAAATTCATCAGTGCTTGAACAGTTTGATAAATCTTCTTTGGTTTCAGAAAATCTGATAATATCATCATAGGGTGGGTGGAGGACTAAAAACTGTGCTTTTTTGGCACACATAAGCTCCAGAGAATCTTCAATTTGAGTTTTCACTTCTTCAGAAGCACTATCACCATTGATAATTCTGACATTTGTTACCAAGTCTTTTTGTGAAAATTTGTCTGAAACCATATCCACTACTTTGGGGTTAAGTTCAACACCGATGCATCTTCTTTCAAGGTTCAAAGCTTCTATTGCAGAAGTTCCAGAGCCTAAAAACATATCTAGTACTATATCATTTTTCTTGGTAAATCTTGTAAAAAGCTGTTCTGCCAATTGAGGAATATAATTGCCATGATAGTCAAAAGAATGGCCTTGCCCTTTTGCTCTTGAAGCGAATTCCCACCAAGTACCGGTTTCGATATGTGGATATTCTTTCCAATTATTTAAGTCAATGTCACTATAAGAAGTAGTCTTTACAGGCTTAACTTCTTGTAAATGTGGCTTTTGAACTTCTATTTGCTTAGCTAAATTACTTTTGCTACCCAAAATATTTCTCCCTTTTCTATCAAGCGATGCTTTACACTAGAATAGTATATGGGAATGTTGGGTATTTGAGGTCATTAAAATAGATGATATTATTTGAAATAGAATACTAAATGGATTAAGTTTAAATTATGGACGACGACTTGAAACAAAATATTGAATATTATACAAACCTTGAATGGACTTTAATCCATGGTACAGATTTGGATTTTAATAAAAATCTATATCATTATATCGAAATCAAGGAATTGCCGAGCTTTGCGTATTGTGCTAAGACACAAGAAATATGTCTTACTAACTATAAAACGCAATTGCGATTAATTATACAAGTTATGCTGGAAAATAAGCAAGAAATACCAGTCCCAGGCGAGGAAGAAGACGATACCGATTGGGAAAGTCTATGTCCTTAAAGGAACCTATCTTACTTTATTTTCTGTCCCGTCGATAAGTCTTTTGATATTTTCTCTATGCAAATAAATTACATAGATTGCACCTACGAGGCAGTATAAAATATAAGAAATAGGCATATGGAACAAATACATTAAAACTGGTGAAAGTGCCAATGCGATTATTGAACCTAAAGAGACATATCTTGAAGTGTAAGTTATTGCAAGCCATATAATGAAGGCTGACAACCCAACTTGCCAATTCAGTCCTATTATAGTTCCTCCGCCTGAAGCTACTGATTTTCCGCCTGTGAAGTTTAAAAATATTGATTTGCTGTGCCCTAGAATTACAGCGATACCTACCAGAGGTGCTATTCCTGAGAAAAGACCAAATTTTGCAGCCAAGATTTTTGCAAACATAACAGGTATCATACCTTTGAACATATCAAGAATCATTACAGTGATGAAACCTTTGAGTCCTAAAACCCTTTTTACGTTGGTAGCACCTGTTGAACCCGATGCTATTGTTCTAATATCAATGCCTTTAAGTAATTTTACTAATATATAACCTGTTGGTATTGAACCAATAATGTAAGCTAAAAAAATAATTCCAATTACAATTCCGTATTGCATTGTTATTTCTCCTATTTTTCTTTTCTTTCTCTCGCTATTAGTCTTATTGGTGTTCCAAAGAAACCAAAAGCTTCTCTCATTTTTTTCTCTAAATAACGCTTGTAGCTGTCTTTTAGTAAATCAAATTTATTCACGAAAAGTACAAACGAAGGCGGTGAAGTTATTATTTGAGTTGAATAATATGTTTTGAGCTTTTTGCCTTTTTCCGAAGTAGGCGGATTTAGAGCAAATGCTTCCATTATAATTCTGTTCAAAATACTTGTTGGAATTTGTCTTTTGCATTCCGTATAAACTTCGATCGCAGTTGGGAATATTTTGTGAATCCTCAACCCTGTTTTTGCACTGACAAATATAACAGGTGCAAATCTTAAGAATGGCGCAAGTTCATGAAGGCTTTTTTTGTATTTATCGGCAGATTTTTCATCTTTATCTTCAAAAATATCCCATTTGTTGACCACTATTATCAGTCCACGACCAGCTTTTATACTTAATTCTGCGATTTTTTTATCTTGGTCAGTAAGTCCATCATTTACATCTATAATTAGTAATGCAATATCAGAATTTCTGATTGCTTTAAGAGCTCTAACTACTGCAAAACGCTCGACACTTGTACCTTCGACTTTAGCTTTTTTTCTTATTCCAGCTGTATCTATTAATACAAATTTCTGGCCATCAGATTCAAATTCTGAATCGATACTGTCTCTGGTGGTTCCTGCAACGTCGCTCACTATAACTCTTTGTTTTTTCAAAACTGAATTTACCAAAGATGATTTGCCTGCATTTGGTTTCCCAATTATGGCGAGTCTGATAACGGTTTCTTCTTCTTCATCGGAGTCTTCAGGCAAATTTTCTGTAATTAAGTCAAGCAAATCACCTACATCCCCTGTTCCATGCATTGCAGAAATAGGATGTGGGTCACCAAGAGCTAACGAACAAAATTCATAAATTAAATTTTGCTGAAGTGGTGTATCAATTTTGTTAACAGTCAAAAAGACTGGTTTTTTTGTTCTTCTTAGTTGGTTTGCAATAGCTTCATCAACAGGTGTGATGCCATCTTTGGCATCTACTATAAATACTATGCAGTCCGCTTCATCACAAGCTATTTGTGCTTGGTCATAAATAGATATCATAAGATCATCTTCGTCACCAGGGATAATTCCGCCCGTGTCGATTATTGTGAATGATTTCCCGCTCCAAGACGCATCAAAGTATAATCTGTCTCTTGTAACGCCTGGCATATCGTCAACTATTGCTTCTCTTGAACCGATTAAACGGTTTACGAAAGTTGATTTTCCGACGTTTGGTCTTCCAACTATTGCTACTGTAGGTTTTTTGTTCATAATTCTTACTCCATTAGTCTTAGTATAAAGCAAATATATTTTTAGTTCGACTGGTTTAACTTATTGTTACAAGTATTGTCTTTAAAAATATTAAGTGATAAAATCGTAAAGTTAAATTTTTTAAAATCGGATGTTTCTGGATTCATCCACAATTCATGAGGGTAAAGATGAAAAAATTATTAAGCAACTTAGGGAGAAGAATCAGCCCTGACCAAATGTTAGCAAATTCAAAAAAAACAGGTCTAAAAAAGACTTTGACTGCTTTTGATTTGGTTATTTTGGGTGTTGGCGCAATAATCGGTACAGGTATTTTCTCTTTGGCTGGAGAAGCTATTGCTGGAACTGTCCCAGCAGGCCCTAGTTTCACTCTATCCATTGTGTTAGCTAGCTTTGTATGTATGTTTTCTGCTTTATCTTATGCGGAATTTTCATCTATGTTACCTATTGCAGGTAGTGCTTATACATATACTTACACTACTTTGGGAGAATTCGCAGCTTGGCTTATGGCGTGGGTTTTGGTTTTGGAATATGCAATAGGAAATATTACTGTTGCCAAAAGTTGGACGCATTATTTACTCAATTTCTTAAAAGGATTTACTTTTTTACCTCCTTGGATGAGTGATGAATCGATTTGGATTCAGCAATTCCATGTTGGCGGAATTATGATTGATTTGCATATCCCCGCAATATTATTATTGGTTGGGATAACTGCATGTTTATATAAAGGTGTACAAGAAAGTGCAAAAGCTGCAGCTATAATGGTTTATGTCAAATTGGCCGTTATACTTATGTTTATTTTAGTAGGCGCTTGTTATGTAAGACCAGAAAACTGGTCACCTTTCGCACCAAGCGGTTGGGATGGTATTTGCCATGGTGCATTTATTATTACTCTTGCTTATATTGGTTTCGATGCTGTTTCAACAGCTGCCGAAGAAACAAAAAACCCTCAAAAGGATTTGCCTATAGGCCTTTTAGGCTCATTAGCTATTTGCGCTGTTTTATATGCACTTGTAAGTGCGGTTTTGACAGGTATGATGCCTTGGCAATTAGTTGATGTCGGCGCTCCTATTCCTATTGCTCTTAATTATGTTCATCAAGATTGGGTGGCAGGGTTTATATCATTAGGCGCTTTAACAGGTATGACTTCAGTATTATTAGTATTGCAATTAGGAGTTACAAGAATATTATTTTCTGTCGCAAGAGATAATTTCTTACCTAAGAGCTTGACTAAAATTCATCCTAAATTTAAAACCCCTTACGTTATAACGATTGTTTCAGGTATATTTACTATGCTAGGTACTTTATTCTTAAGTTTAAAAAATGCTGCAACTATCTCAAATGTAGGCGCTATTATAGCCTTTTCAGTTGTGTCTCTTTGTCTGATTGTAATGAGATACCAAGATCCGGACAGACATCGTCCTTTTAGAGTTCCTGGATGTCCGTGGGTTCCAGCTGTAGGTATTTTATTATCGTTATATATTGTCGGCAAAGGTATACAAGACAGCCCGATGGTTATACCTGTATTTTTAGCTTGGATGGCGATGGGTATCGGGATTTATTTTATGTATAGTTATAAAAGGACTTCGGTTAATTATCTTTACAAAACAGAAGGTGCAGAACTCCTAAAAGAGCCTGAATTGGTAGAGGCAGAAGTAGAAGTGTCAAAATAAAAATAAAAGTTTAAAATATTATTAAAAAGAGTAGTTAGAGAAATTTAAAATGTCTACAAATTCAAAAAAAAATAATTTTCCAGAAGATAAGGATAAAAAGTTTCAAGATGAAAAACTTGGTAGTAATAATGTAAAACACAAATTAGTGTTTTTAAAATCATTACTTGCGATTGTGGTTTTAGCTATATTATTTTTGGTTTTTTCTTCATTGCTTAAAAATCTTTCACTTGGCGGGTTTTCTGAAGTTGGGGCTAAATATTCCTCAGTTTTTTCAGGCGGGCGAAAAAATATTCTTCTAATCGGTGTAGATGGTGATTTATCTAAAGAACACTCCCAGCAAAATGGCAGAAGTGATACTCTTATTCTTTTTAATATAGATCCTAAAAGCAACTCAATTAACGCGATATCAATACCTAGAGACAGCAAAGTTTATATTGCGAATTCAACTGATATAACAAAAATTAATCACGCTTTTGCTATGGGTGGCCCTCAGCTGACTGTCAGCACTATAGAAGATACTTTTGGCATCAAAATAAATCATTATATCGCCGTTAACTATAATGTACTAAGAGGGATTGTGGATGCCGTTGGTGGAGTTGATGTTTATGTTGAAAAAGATATGCATTACAGAGACAGATCTGCAGGCTTGAATATAAATTTGCATAAAGGCGAGCAAACACTCAATTCTGATACCGCAGAGCAATTTTTGCGCTTCAGACATGATCAAATGGCTGATATAGCAAGAATGCATCGTCAGCAAAATTTTATAGAAGGTTTGATTAAAAAGTTTCAAACTCCCGCAATAATTCCCAAAATTCCTGAACTTATTAAAATCGTTCAAAATAATGTTCTGACAGATATGAATCTGTACGAAATTTCAGAATTGGCAGCTTATATGCAAGGAGCCAATTTGAGCCAAATGCAAACAACAACTTTGCCTGGAGAACCTTCACAAAGAGGATCTGTGAGTTATTGGATTTTGAATCCTGAAGAAGTTCAAGGTGTCATAGACAAATTTATTTATCGCATAGACGACAATTATAAAACTGATAATCTTACTGTGGGTATAGCCTATAACCCTAGAGCTACCAAAAATACCATTAAGGTAGTAGAAAAGCTCCAAGACTTGGGATATCAAGTCAAATGTACTGAAAAAACTGATTCTCAAGAAGGGAAAATAATTTCCCATTCTGATTCTGTGACTTTTAAAACTGCAAATTATATAAAAAGGAAAGTTCACCCTCTCAAAGATTATTCTTTTTCTTTGTCCCCAGAGTTAGGATATGTTTGCGGTAATACCGATTTATCTATAATCATTTCTGACTAAAATTAGGCTAAAGTAAATTTAATTTAACTTTCTTTTATTTTATATATGTTTCATTTATAATTTAATGAGTTAGAGTCTTATAAGACTAGTTTTTAAAGGAGACTAAATATGTCACAAAAAAGAGTATGGTTATTTAAAGAAGGCGATTCTTCTATGAAAAATCTTCTTGGTGGTAAAGGTGCTAACCTTGCAGAAATGACAAATGCAGGATTGCCAGTTCCTCCAGGACTTACCATTACAACAGAAACTTGTATGGAATACATTAACGCTGGAAACAAAATGCCAGAAGGCTTGATGGATGATGTTAAAAAAGCATTACAAACTGTTGAAAATCAATCTGACAAAAAATTCGGTGATGCGTCTAACCCATTATTGGTATCAGTTCGCTCAGGTGCTAGAATGTCTATGCCTGGTATGATGGATACTATTTTGAACTTAGGTTTGAACGATGCTACTCTTCAAGGAATTTTGAACTTAACAGGTAACGAAAGATTTGCTTATGACAGCTATCGTCGTTTCTTGACAATGTTCGGTTCTGTTGCTTGGGACATCGAAAGAGAAAATTTCGAACATATTTTAGAACAACTTAAAGAAAAAGAAGGCGTTAGATTAGATACTGAAATTTCTATTGAAGGCCTTAAATCTTTAATTCCTGCTTACAAAGAAGTAATCAAAAAAGAAACTGGAAAAGACTTCCCTCAAGATCCTTATGTACAACTTCAAGCTGCTATTGAAGCTGTTTTCAGATCTTGGAATATTCCACGTGCGACTGCTTACCGTAATCACTACAAAATCGACCACAATTATGGTACAGCTGTAAACGTACAAACAATGGTATTTGGTAACATGGGTGATGATTCAGCTACAGGCGTTTCATTCACAAGAAACCCATCTACCGGTGAAAATGAATTCTACGGCGAATACTTGACAAATGCTCAAGGTGAAGACGTTGTAGCAGGAATCAGAACTCCAAAACAAATTGCTGAATTGGAAACTGAAATGCCTGAATTGTACAAACAATACGTTGATATCGCTAAAAAACTTGAAAAAACTTATAAAGATGTTCAAGATATGGAATTTACTATCGAAAAAGGTAAATTATACGTTCTTCAAACACGTAACGGTAAAAGAACAGCTTCAGCTGCAGTAAGAATTGCTGTAGAAATGGCTCAAGAAGGTATCATTACAAAAGAACGTGCTATCCAATTAGTTGACCCATATCAATTGTATCAAATCTTGCTTCCAAGTTTTGACTTGAAAGCTAAAAGAGATGCGAAAAATATAGCTACAGGCTTGGCAGCATCTCCAGGTGCGGCTGTCGGTAAAGTTGTATTTAATACAGACGAAGCTGCAGCTCGTGGTGAAGCAGGCGAAGATGTTATCTTGGTAAGAATCGAAACTTGTCCAGATGATATTCACGGTATGATCGCAGCACAAGGTGTTTTGACACTTCGTGGCGGTATGACATCTCACGCAGCAGTAGTTGCGAAAGGGATGGGAAAACCTTGCGTAGCTGGTTGCGAAGATTTGAGAATCGACGTTAAAAATGAAACTTTGTCTACATCAGACGGAAGAGTATTCCGTAAAAATGATATCATCTCTCTAGATGGTGGAACTGGTGAAGTTATGGAAGGTTCTATAACTAAAGTTATCCCAGAAATGAATGAATCTTTTGATATTTTCTTCAACTGGGTTGATGAAATTAAACAAATGGATGTAAGAGCTAATGCTGATACACCAACTGACGTTGCAAAAGCAATTGAACTTGGTGCAAAAGGTGTAGGCTTATGCCGTACAGAGCACATGTTTATGGACCCTTCAAGATTGCCAGTTGTGCAACAAATGATTGTTGCTGGTACTCCAGAAGCTAGAAAAGAAGCTCTTGATAAATTGCTTCCTATGCAATATCAAGATTTCTATGATATGTTCAAAGCGCTTGGTGAAATGCCAATGACTATCAGACTTTTAGATCCTCCATTGCACGAATTCTTGCCTTCTAAAGAAGAGTTAATTGCAGAAGTTGCAACATTGAGAGCTCTTAATCAAGATGCGCACGAAAAAGAAGAACTTTTACATATTGTAGAAGGACTTTCTGAGTCTAACCCAATGATGGGTCTTCGTGGATGCAGATTGGGTCTTACATATCCTGAAATCAACGAGATGCAAGTAAGAGCTATATTTACAGCTGCTTGTGACTTGAAAAAAGAAGGTCTTGATGTAAAACCTGAAGTTATGATTCCACTTGTTGGACACGTAAACGAGTTGAAAGAAGCAAGAAACGTTCTTGAGCGTGTAGCAAAAGAAGTTATGGCTGAAAAAGGAATTGAAGTAAATTATATGTTCGGAACTATGATTGAAATTCCTCGTGCAGCTATCACTGCTGATGAAATCGCTGAGTACGCTGAGTTCTTCTCATTCGGTACAAACGATTTGACTCAAATGACATTCGGATTCTCTCGTGATGATGCTGAGAGCAAATTCTTGAATAAATATGTAGAAGACAAAATTCTTCCTACAAACCCATTTGAGACAATCGATCAAAATGGTGTTGGCCAACTTATGCAAATCGCTTTGGAAAAAGCTTTGAAAGTTAGACCAAACTTGAAACGTGGTATCTGTGGCGAGCACGGTGGAGATCCTGATTCTGTCAAATTCTGTCAGAAACTTGGATTGAACTATGTATCTTGTTCACCATTCAGAGTTCCTCAAGCTCGTTTAGCTGCTGCACAAGCAGTTATCGAAGGTGGACTTCTAGTTACTCACTAAGAATCTTTTTAAAAGATCGAAAAGACCTCTGAGAATTTATATTCTCGGGGGTCTTTTTATTTGTAAAATATACTGAAATTGAAGTATGTTTTCTATTTTTGCAAGTATAGTATTTGTCATATTAAAGTTTATATAGCCATTATATTTCCATTAAACCTAAAGTTGTAGTTTTTTAAAACTTTAGGTTTAAAAAGTAGACCTTTAAGGGGTGTTTCTGGCGTCTAAATTAGGTTATCCTTCCACAGGAGGTGTTCTGCCCCAAAAAAAGAAAGGATAAAGAAAAAATATTGATAAACTTGAGCTTTAACCAAATTTCTATAGCTCAAAGAAGTCTGTATCTGGCAAATAACAGCTATGCTACTGCAATGCAAAGATTATCAACCGGTTGTCGCCTAAATTCTGCGGCGGATAATGCAGCGAATTTATCTTTATCCACTAAATTGTCAAAATCTATTAGTGGGCTAAATACTTCCTACCAAAATACACAAAATGGTATAAATTTCTTAAACGTTGCAGATGGTGCCTTATCACTTATGGCCAACGATATCCAGCGTATTCGCAATTTGGCCTTACAGTCTCTTAACGGAAATTATTCAAGCACCGAAAGGTCAATGTTAAATGCAGAAGCCCAACAGGCAAGGCAAAGTATAAAGCAAGCTATAGCTTCAACCTCATTTGGAGACAAAAAAGTCTTTTTGGATGAAACAGGTAGCCACACTCCAACTGCTTCCGTAGAAAGATTGTCAGAAGAACAGGCACTTTCTAAAGGCTATACTGTAATAAAATCAGCTGCTGATTTTGTAAATAAAATATCTGCTTGGGGGGCTAATACTGCTGGGAAAACCTTTATTTTAATGAACGACATAGACATGTCTACAATTACAAATTATGCAAAAAAATCAGGCTTTAAAGGCACATTTGACGGCAATGGGTATGTGATGTCAAATTTAACGATAAATAGCCCAGCCAGCACTAGAGTAGGCCTTTTTGGTAATGTTTCAACAGGAGCAATTATTAAAAATGTTACTGTTGATAATTTTAATGTAACAGGTATGCACGGTTCTGGTGTATTAATTGGAGAAATTTATGACAGTACTGTTGAAAACTGTAAAGTAATTAATTCTGCTATCAACAGTGCGAATTTGGATATTGGTGGGATGATAGGGATGTCCCAAAATACTACTATTTCAAATTGTGAAGCAAATACTACCGTTTCGATATTGTCTGGGCGTGCAGGCGGTTTGCTCGGTAGAGATGTTGGAGGCTCTATCATCAAAAACTGTAAAGCTTCTGGGGTAATTACGTCTGAAGGCGAGACTGGGGGGCTTGTAGGGCGGCTTAATGACGGAATTATATCTGATTGCTACAGCAGTGCAACAGCTAATGGAAAACCTGCAGGAGGATTGGTTGGATCAATAGGTAGTGCTGCAGGTATTATCGAGAATTCTCATGCAAGCGGAACTGTCAACCAGTTGACTGGTGGGCATATAGGTGGTTTTGTTGGATCACAAATAGCAGGTTCAACTGTAAGAAACTGTTTCTCAACGGGTTTAGTTAATGGCACAAATCCTGCAAATATCGGAGGTTTTGATGGAGAAACTACAGGTAATTATTCAAATAATTACTGGAACATCGAAACATCAGGAACAACAAAGGGTGTAGAAAATACTAATGTTGCTGGCGTGACAGGCCTAACTTCAGAAGAAATATCTGAAAAAGGTGTTTTCTTAGATGCAGGATATTCTGAAGATACTTGGGACTTCAATGCAAATGGAAGCCCTAAACTTTCTTGGCAAACGCAACAAGAAGTAGATTTGCAAATTGATGCATATTCTAAATTTACAATTGATTCAACATTTAAAGTTGGTGCCTTTGATATTGATTTATCAACTATAGATGGTGCTAAAGCTGCAATTGAAAAATGTGATAATCTGCTCAGTTCTCTTTTAACCAAGAGGTCATATTTTGGAGCATCATTGAATAGCTTAGGGTCTATTTTAGAATCCAATTGGGCCAAGAATATTAATTTAAGTGCTTCAAAATCCAATATGATTGATACGGATGTTGCCAAAGAGAGTGCCATTTTGGCTAAAAGCCAAATTCTAAAATATGCTGGTATGAGCATACTTTCAAACTATAAATCTAATTATTCAAATTTATTATTAACTCTAATAGAATAAGTTTTTGTTATAATTAAGTAAAAGGAGATTGATATGGTTTTAGATGCAATAAAAAATAGGCAAAGCATACGTTCTTTTAAAGATGAAATGCCATCAGAGTCTCAAATTGAAGCTGTTTTAGAGGCTGCACATCTAGCACCATCGTGGGTAAATGTTCAACCTTGGCATTTTATTGTGGTCAAAAACAAAGCCACAAAAGCATTATTAACCAAACTTTCTCATGGCCAGCCACATGTAGCCAAAGCCCCTGTAATAGTGGTCTGTTGTGGCAATTTAGAAGCTTGGGAATATCCAAATTTTAAAAAAGTCCTTGAAATTCTACAGTATTCATACGCACTGTAGAACAAGTTACATATGCGACTGCTTATATGACTTTGGAAGCACAAAACCAAGGCCTTGGAGCTTGCGTGATAGGCGCCATAGGAAATGAGATAACCAAATCAATCACAGCCGCGTATCAAGTTGTTAGGGAGGAATTAGATTTGCCAGAAAACCTCTTTATACTGTCTTTATTGCTACTTGGAATTCCAGAAGATGGCGTTGGGTTTAATAAAGTCAGAAAAGATAGAAATGAAGTTATTTCTTATGAAAGTTATTCTTCAAAATAATAGCGCCAAATATTGATTTCGCCACAATATTTGCAAACAGCATGAGAATTCATGAATGCCAAATCTGGTATAAATGTATAATTATCTACGGTTATAAGTATTTCGCCCTTGGCATTTTTTGACTTGATAAATTTGCCCTCGCCAGTGTATTCGGGGCTTATCATTAATTCGAATTTGTCTATAGATTTACAATTGTCACATCTGAACATAATATTTATTATATAACAAAAAGTAAGACGCAACCTTAGTCACGTCTTACTTTTTAATCTATTTAAGATAGAATTAGTCTGATTTTTTGCCTGTATAGCTAAGACTGATACGTCTATCTTCAGGCGTAAAACGCATTACAGTAGTTTCAATTTCGCCACGAAGCTCTAATAATTTTCCTGTTAGATTTTGGTATTCAATAACTTCTTTTTGAGGCAACAAAGCTTCAACTCCAGGCATAACTTCAATGAAAGCTCCGAAAGGCTTCAATCTAGTCACTGTACCTTTGATTTTATCGCCTTCTTTTATTTTTTCTTTAGCTTCTTCCCAAGGATTTTCTTGCAAAGATTTTAAGCTCAAGCTGACACGTTTTTTGTCATGGTCAACGCCGATAACTTCTGTTTTGATTTTTTCAGAAATTTTAAGTAAATCCGCAGGATGGTCTATCCATCTCCAAGACATTTGAGATAAAGGTAGTAATCCATCGATTCCGCCAATATCTATAAATGCTCCGAAATCGGCTAGTCTAACGACTTCACCTTCAACAACTTGGCCAATTTGTATATCAGCTAACAAATCAGTATTTCTTGAATCGAAGTCATTCGCAGATTTTCTGTTAGATAGAATCAAGTTATTTGTAGCATTGTCCATAGATAATATTTTTAATTCGATTTTTTGTCCAATTAAATCTTCATTTGGTTTTGTTCTTAGGTGGCTAGAAGGAACAAATCCTCTAACTCCTAACACTTCAACCATTAAGCCGCCTTTGACGATATTTAAAACTTCGCCTTCTAATACGGCAGTTTCTTTATCAATCTTTTCAAGTTCTTTCCAGCTATATGCAGAAACAACTTTTTTATGAGAAAGCATAAAATGCCCTTCAGCATCTTCTTCTCTTACAATTAAAAATTCGTACTCTTTACCAGGTTCTAAAACTTCTTTAATAGGTTTATGGTCTGCTTTTACTTCACGATTAGGTAGTACAGCTGTGGTTTTGGCGCCAATATCAACCAATACCGAATTGGAATCATAAGTTACCACAATTCCCTTTATTAAATCCCCTTTGTTAAATTTGTAATCATAAACTTCTAATAGCTCGGCAAAACTTTTATTACCTAAATTCTCGGACATGTGAAAAGACCTCCTGACAAAAATATTGCGTTATAGACGCTCTTATATTATACCAAAATTGTGATGAAATAATGCATAGTAATTGAAATTAAATTTCCATTACTATTGTAATAGAATACGTAAAAATCGGTTTCAGCCCTATTATAGCGTGGCTTTCTAAGGCCTAGTAGGGGCATGGTAGATATATTAAGAAATATTAAGGATATTTGCTTCTTTTTTTCAATTTAACATTTCTTAATATTATATATATACCTAATAGATACTATTTAAGCCCTTTTTAGTAAATTTATACTTAAAAGGGCTCATTTAATTAGGCAATTTTTACATGTATTTTGTTTTTCTATACATAAGAGATATTAAAGATGAGAAATAGAGGAAAAAAATGAATTTTCAATTCGGAAATCTTCCATATGGTTATAACCCTTGCTCAAGTAGCATGACTACACCTGGTGGCGTTTATGGCGACACTCCGGTATGGAATTTGGCCGATTCACAAGTTCAATCTCAAATGACGGGGCCTCTTTTCGCTAATATGCCTTATCTTGGAATAAATAATAATTATAATAGTCAAGTTAATAATACAGGCAACTTTTATAACAATTTACTTATGACTCAAGCTGCTGCAGGAGGCGGATATTCAGCTGCTTCAGGAAACGATATGATGACTAATTTGTTTCAGATGATGATGATGATGAAACAATTAGAAAAAGCAAAAGAATCAAAATCCAGTTCTTCCACTTCATCTACTTCAAAGAGTAAATCTGTAGATGATGACGATGATGGCTATAATGCTAAAAAAGCGTCTCATGAAAAAGAAGAAAATGATGCAAAATCTTCAGTAAAAAAGTTTGTATTCAATTCAAAAGAACCTTTAGTCGGATTAAAAGGATTTATTAAAAATGATAATGATGAAAGTACATTTAAGTACGGCGATTTTGATAAATTTAAGTCTACAACATATACTGCTTTGACAAAAAAAGGTAAAGTATCATTAGAAAGTATCAAAGAAGCTTTTGGCATCGATTTATCTGAAATCCCATCTAATCAAAGAAAAGCATCAGAAGCGATATTGAAATCCTACGCTGATAAAGATGGAAATGTTTCTATTGAAAAATACGATGAATTACTTCAAAAACTAGGCATAAACGGAGATGAACCTTCTATGTCTATTTCAAGAAAAACATTTAAAGATAATATAGACTCTCTTGTAGGAGTTGAATCTAAAAAAACTTCTGAAACTGCAAAATCAGGGGATTTTAAAGTTTCAAGGAAATATGAACTAACATCAAGTTCTACACCTGAAGAAATCCAAAAATGTGCAGATAATTTAGCTTATATTTTTATAGAAGCCAATCAGAGTGCTTTGAAAGATGATTTCAAATTGGATGTAAAAGTGGATGACCCTCAAGTAAAAAAACAATTACTTGAAAAAGTTCAGGCGAAATTAAAAGACAATAAATATAATGTAGCCAACTTCAACCGCCATTGGGGTACTGATATAAAAGAAGTCGGGATGTTATTCGATATTCTTGATAAATCAGATGGCAAAGAAGATATGGGAATGACCATCGACAAAAAAGCTTTAGCTGCTTTTAAAGGTGCTAAGCAAAAAGCTTGGCTTGGCGGCGGAAATAATGTCCATATTAACTACAAAGACAATAAATATTCTATCGACTACAATATGTTTAGTGGCATAGATGGCTACAGAGTTTATGATAAGACCGATAAAATGACTGCAGATTATACTTCAAAATGGGATGATGATGCAGTAATGTTTAAAAAAGAAAATTAGACTTTAAACCAAAACCAAGTTTGCTTCTGATGTATTTCTCATTTTTTTGAGACGCTCTGCGATGTACAGCGCATTATCAGAACCAGGCTTCATTTCTAAGTATTTATTATAATATTTTTTGGCCAAAGCATAACGGCTCATTTTGTCATAACACAAGGCTGTACCTAGGTAAGCTCTGTGATATTCAGGGTTTATGTCAATTAGCTTTTTGAAAATTTCGAGCGCCTTTTTGTGTTCATCAGAGCGTAAATACAAAGTAGCCATATTGTTGTAAGCCGCCAAATAACTTGGTCTTTGCTCAATAATTTTTTGATATGTTGCAACTGCCAATTCATTTTCATTTATCATTTCATGCACTACTGCAAGATTGAATTGCGGCTCGATATAATCAGGATCAAGTTTTATAGCACGCCTTAAAGCTTTTACAGCACAACAAAGTTTATTTGTATCCATATAACATATAGCCAGTTCATTATAAGTCTGTTTGTCAAAAGGCATTTTTGAGATTGATTTTTGTAAATTTGAAATAGCGTCATCATAGTTATGGGAATTTTTATTTAGAATTCCAAGACCTTTGTAAGCTTCAGCATAATTTTTATTCAGAAATATAGCCTTATGATACTCTTGCGTAGCTTTTTCAAAAAGCCCGCTAAGTCTTAGTGCTTCTGCCTTTACATAATGGTTATATGCCGGTTCTCGCTCTAATTTTATTGGTTGTGTCATAGAGTTTAGTTTAGACTTAAACCCCTGTTGCATCACTTCCATTATTAAATCCCCAAAAATCTATATTTTCTCTCTCTGATTACATTTTAGGAGCATTCATAAGTTTCGAAATCATCTCATGGGTCAAAAAATTTAGACCAATGGATTAATCTTTTAAGTTATTGCTAGGTTGTGAACAATCTAATAATATTGAAATGCAAAATAATTCGTGTTAATATCAGATTGCTTGGAAACGGGCAGCGGTGGCGGGAGGCTGATGAACCTTGTCAGAACGGGAACGTAGCAGCAATAAGTCAAACCTCTCGGGTATCGCTTTAAATTTACGGATGTGAAACTAAAAGCCAAAGTGTGAACTTTGGCTTTTGTATAACTAGACGATAGCGACGTAGAAATCTTCGATTTCACAGGAGCTAAGAGGTTAAAATGAAACATTCTTTCGAAGAGAAAATTTACTACGCAGATACTGATTGTTATGGCGTAGTCTGGCATGGTGCTTATGTAAAATGGGTTGAGCGCTCTCGTACAGAATTTTGTAATATGTTTTTAAATGTTGAAACTATCGAAAAAAGTGGGACAATTTTCCCTGTAGTAGAGCTTAATCTACGTTATAAAGCCTCTGCAAAGCTTTTTGATGAAATAGTTGTCGAAACTACATTATCAGAAGTCAAAAAAACAAGTATGACATTTGGGACAAAAATTTCAGACAAAAATACAGGCAGAGTCTTTGTAATTGCCACTTCAACTCTTGTGACAACGAATCTTGAAGGTAAGCTATACCGACAAATTCCTGAAGAAATTTATAAAAAATTAGAAGAAATTAAATTCCAAACAGCTTCTGCGCATTAAGCGTCGTTCGCTTTTCGACTTCTTCGATACTGATTCCGCGAAGTTTTGCGATAGCTTCTGCTACAAAACGGATATTTGCAGGCGAATTTACTTTTCCACGATACGGTTCTGGGGTCAAAAATGGCGAATCAGTCTCTAAAAGCAGGTTTTCAAGTGGCACAAGTTGAGCGACTTCGTGAGATTTTTTGGCATTTTTGAAGGTCACGACTCCGCCGAGGGCGATATAAAATCCTTCTTTGACACATTCTAGGGCAAATTCTGGGCTTCCTGAAAAACAATGCATAACCACGCCTACTTCTTTGGCATTAGTGGCTTTCAAAACTTCGAGAACATCCCCATGAGCCTCTCTATCATGCACTATGACAGGCTTTTTTAGTTCTTTAGCAATTTCGATTTGTTTTGTAAAAACTTCTTTCTGTAGTTCGTTAAAGGTTTTGTCCCAATAATAATCCAGCCCAATTTCGCCAATAGCGAGTATTTTAGGACTTTTTGCTAATCCTTTTATGGTTTCATAAGAAGTATCGTCCCATTTTTTTGCATCGCAAGGATGAATACCGATGGCTCCATAAATATTTTCATAGGTTGCGCTCAAACTCATTATTTTATCGAATCCTTTTGGCTCAACACCTGGGATTATAATTTTTTCAACGCCTGCGTCAGAGCAATCTTGAAGCAGTTTTTCAAAATTTTCGCTGTATTCCTCAAAATCAATGTGTGCGTGGGTATCAATTAGCATTACTTTTTCTTTTTATCCCCTGCAAATTCAGAATCAAGTCTCAAAAATACAGGCTTTACAGTTTCTAGCGTTGCTATTTTACCTATTTTCAGGCCACCCCAAGCTAAATCAGAGTATTTGATATCTGCCACATTACCTTCGCAAGAAAGTTGTGACCAAATGTCTTGTGCAATATTAGGGCAGAATGGATAAATTAAAACCGCCACAAAACGCATAGTTTCGAGTACATTGTACAAAGCCTCACCGCATTCTTGCCATTTTTCTTCTTTAGCAAGAGTCCAAGGAGCATTATCATTCACGTATTTATTAACTTCGTTCACAAGCTCTATAATAGCTTCTGCACCTTGGTCAAGATGGTAGTTTTCAAATGCTTTTGCCGTCTTATCAAGCGCATTCAAAGCAGAGTTTTTTAATGTTTCTGACACGAATTCTGGCTTTATTTCACCATCAAAATACTTACAAAGCATACTTAAAGAACGATTTAGTAAATTCCCCATACTGTTTGCAAGCTCTGCATTAACTTTAGCCTTAAAATCTTCATCTGAGTAGTTACCATCACGCCCAAAAGGTGTGGTAGTCATAAAGAAATAACGCAGAGCATCAGGTTTTTCTAGCAGGAATGCTTCCATCAAACTAGCTGGAGAAATGACATTCCCTAGCGACTTACCCATTTTTTGCTCATCAACAGTAATCCAGCCGTGAGCGAAAATTGTTTTTGGCAATTCAACATCAAGCGCAATCAAAATCGCAGGCCAATAAATTGCATGAAACTTGAGAATATCTTTGCCAATCATATGGCAATCAGCAGGCCAATTTTTTTTGAAAACTTCAGAAGGATTTTCAGTATCATAGCCAAGAGCTGTTATATAGTTTGACAAAGCATCAATCCAAACATAAATAATTTGACTATCATCATCAGGAACAGGAATACCCCATTGCAAATTTTCGCTTGAACGAGAAACGCTTATATCGCGAATATCTTCGAGTTGGTTCAAAACTTCGTTAACACGGTATTCAGGCTTTACAGAGGTTTTGATATATTCTTTCAATTGGTCTTTATAGGCAGATAATTTGAAAAAGTAATTTTCCTCTTTTACTTCATCTGGCTTGTTCAAATGGTCTGGGCATAGACCGCCTTCAGTTAAATCTTTTTCGTTAAGGAAACATTCGCACCCGCTACAATAGAGGCCTGTGTAGGAATCTTTATATATTGCGCCATTTTCGACAAGCTTTTTGAAGATTTTCTGTACGGCTGATTTGTGCTCAGGGTCAGTTGTACGGATATATTTGTCATAGTCAACTTCGAGCAATTTCCAAGTTTCTTTGAATTTTGACACGTTGCTATCACAAAGTTCTTGTGGTGTAACGCCTTGTGAGGCAGCTGTTTTTTGAATTTTGATACCGTGCTCATCAGAACCGGTCAAAAAATAAACTTCTTCACCCAATTGTTTATGCTGTCTTGCTATTACATCAGTTGCGATTTTTTCGTAAGCGTGTCCTATGTGCGGAGCACCATTTACATAATCAATTGCTGTTGTAATATAAAACTTTTGCATAAAAAAATGTCCTCTAAAAATATTTTGATATATACTTAGATTAAAACAAAAACTAGTATGAAAGGCAATAATTATGCGTAAAAATAGAACTAACGACCAACTACGAGATATAAAATTCACCCGTAACTACACAAAACATGCCCTTGGCTCTGTTTTGGTAGAATTTGGCGATACAAAAGTAATTGTGACTGCATCAGTCGAAGAAAAGCAACCTCGCTGGATGCAAAAGGACGAAAATAAAGGCTGGATTACAGCTGAGTATTCACTTTTACCAGGTTCAACTCATACAAGAGTCGACAGAGAAAGAGGCATTAGAGTTTCAGGCAGAACTCAAGAGATTCAAAGACTTATCGGGCGTTCGATTAGAGCGTGTGTGGATTTGAATAAACTTGGGCCTCGTACAATCACAATCGATGCTGATGTAATTCAAGCAGATGGTGGCACACGTACAGCCAGCATTTCAGGTGGTTTTGTTGCTTTAACTGATGCAATCAACAAACTTATCGAAGACGGAAAACTTCAAGAAAGCCCTATAATTCAGCCAATAGCAGCGATTAGCGCAGGAATTGTCGGTGGTGAAGTTATGCTTGATTTAGACTATGATGAAGACTCAACAGCTGATGTTGATGCCAATATCGTGATGATGGAAGATGGCAATTTAGTTGAATTTCAAGCGACTTCAGAAGGTCAGCCGTATTCTCAACAACAAATGTTTGAAATTATAAAAATTAGCGAAAAAGGCGTAAGAGACATAATCGAGCTTCAAAAAGAAGCGCTTAATTAGGAGTAAACCATGATAAAAGCTCAAAAAGGAACAAAAGATATATTGCCAAAAGATAGCTATAAATGGCAGTTTATGGAACAAAAAGCAATAGAAGTTTTTGGCAGAGCCAATTTCGGAGAGCTTAGAACTCCTACTTTTGAGGCTACAGAGCTTTTTGCCCGTGGAGTTGGCGATTCTACCGATATTGTTAATAAAGAAATGTACACATTTGAAATAGCTGAAAGAAGTTTGACGCTTCGTCCAGAAAACACAGCTGGCGTGGTTAGAGCATTTATCGAAAACGGAATGCACAGACTTCCTAGCCCCGTAAAAATTTGGTACAAAGGCCCAATGTTTCGCTACGAAAGACCTCAAGCAGGTCGTCAAAGGCAGTTTCACCAAGTCGGAGCTGAGATGTTTGGCATTGAAAATCCATCTGCAGACGCTGAAATCATCGCACTTGCAATGGATTATTTAAAAGCATTAAATATCCCGAATTTGACTTTAGAAATAAATTCTATAGGTTGTAATGACTGCCGTTACGGATATAGAGAAAATCTGAAAAACGCCATTGAACCAGATTTGGCGGAATATTGTGAAGATTGCAAAATGCGTTTCGAAAAAAATCCTTTACGTATTTTGGATTGTAAAAATCCAAAGTGCCAAGAGCTTTTGGCGAAAGAAAATGTTCAAACTGCTATAAATGAAGAATTTATTTGCGAACACTGCGTCGAACACTTTACACAAGTAAAAAAATACCTTGATATTTTAGGCATAGAATATACTGTAAATAAGCTTTTGGTGAGAGGTTTAGACTATTACAACAGAACTGTTTTTGAAATTAAATCAAATGCCTTAGGCGCACAGAGTGCAGTTTGTGGCGGTGGTCGTTACGATGGGCTTGTTGAGATGCTTGGCGGCGAAAAAACTGCTGGAATCGGCTTTGCTATGGGTATGGAGAGATTATTTACTCTTATGCCAGACATTGCTGAACCAACCATTGATGTTTTTGTGGTTTCAAATATTACTGAAGAAACATTTAAAGTGGTTCAAAAACTTCGTTCAGAAGGACTTGTAGTAGATTTTGATCTTACAAATAAAAAATTTGGTAAACAACTAGAAAAAGCTTCAAAGTTGGGTGCAAAATTTGCTATAATTATTGGCGAAGATGAGCTTGCATCTGGCACATTGACTGTGAAAAACCTCGCAACTGGCGAACAAAACAAAGTGGATAATGCAGAAATTTCTTCAGTACTAAAAATTTAGTTTGCTTTGAAAAATCTTTGGCTTGTTGCATTTGGATTATCGCTACTGTTGCCGATAGGTATTTTTAAATTCTTCATGCATTTTGGGCATCTACCAATGTAATGTGTAGCTTGCTTATTTTGATATAAACGACCGTAAGCATTACAGCATTCAAAAAGTACACCTAGGAATTTTTTTGGGTCACGTTTGCTTTCTTCTTCTGCCATAATTTTCACCTCTGATTTAACTGAAATGACCTAAATAATGTCTAATAATATTTTATGTTAGAAGTTTAATATGGTCAATATCCCACAATCAGCCGACTTTATATACAACCACACTGTTTTTGCTGGCTAAGGCCAAATCTTGGCCCTTCACCGCCAACGGGTACAATCACATTCGACTTACATTTAGGGCATTTACCTACATAATAGTCGTTGTGTACGCTGATATACAATTTGCCGTAGAGATTGCAGCATTTGAAAAATATTTCTATACAAATTGGGTTAGAAATAAACGCAATTTTTTCGTTTTTCAGAGCTTCTTCTTCAGCCTTTTCTTTAAGTTTAGCTTCAATTTTCCATTGCTCAAAAAGCTCTTTTTCTATTCTTTCGGCCTCTAATTTTTTTTGTTGTAAAAACTGCACTTCTTTCTTTTCAGCCTCTAATCTTATTTGTTCCAAGCGCTCTTCCTCTTTACGTTTGGCTTCTGGAATATCAGATTTTTGTCCTGAAAAGCATTGTGGAATTCCGCCATTTTCATGGTGGTGTGATACGCATTTGCAACAGTCGCCATTTTGATTACAAGAATAGCTAAAAGAAACAAAGCTTATATTTTGGTCGTTATTCTTGCACCCCATTAAATTTCCCCATAGTATTAATGAGCTAAACAAATCGTGATTTTCCCCACAATACATTTTTCCACCAAATAGCATATTTTAAACTCCAATTTCTTGTATATTATTGTGATAGAATTTTAATATGATTAATATAAAAAAAATTGTAGTGCTTTTAAAAAAAAGTGACTCACCGCAAAGTGAATTTGTTCAGTATACTGAAAAACATCCTGACCCTTTTATAGTATTAATTTCATGTATTTTGAGCTTGCGCACTAAGGATGAAACAACTTATCCTGCGACTCTTAGAATGTTAAAATTAGGTAAAACTCCTAAGGATTTTTTGAAAGTTTCTCAAGAAGACCTTGAAAAAGCGATTTATCCTGTAGGTTTTTACAAAAATAAAGCAAGACAAATTCTTGATATTGCAAAGATTTTAGTAGAAAAATATGATAGTAAAGTGCCAGATATAATCGAAGAATTGGTTAAATTCAAAGGAGTGGGGCGCAAAACTGCAAATTTGACCCTTGCAAAAGGGCATAAAATTCCTGCAATATGCGTAGATGTCCACGTCCACAGGATTTGCAACAGACTAGGCTATGTGGAAACAAAAGAACCTGATGCCACAGAAATGGTCTTGCGTGAAATTTTACCGAAAGAATTTTGGCTGGATTTCAATACATTACTTGTGACTCATGGGCAAAATATTTGCAAACCAATAAGTCCTAAATGTGGAAAATGCCCCGTTGAAAAACTTTGCAAAAAACTAATTTAGTTTAGTCACAATTAGCTTTTAGTCTTGAAATAACTTTGTTGATGCTGTCTTTTTCTTCATCAGAAATTTCAAATTTTAAATAATCTTCAAAATATTCAATCGCATCTTCATTTTCGCCTCTGGCAAGAAAGCATAGAGCCAATTTTTTGTATGCAGGATAGTATGCTTCATTTATATTTATCGCTTTTAAAAAATTTGAAATAGCTTTGTCGACTTCATCGTCTGCTTGATAGGCGCATCCAGTATGGAAATACAAATCCGCATTATCTTCGATTTTTTCAAGAATTATTTCATAATTTTGTGTTGCGCTATCATAAACACCTAGTTCATAATAAACCTTTGCCAAGTCATATCTTGCATCTAAGTCCTCTGGATTGATTTCCAAAATTTTATCCAATTCATCAATAGCGATATCATAATGAGAATCTTTAATATAAAGTTGTGCCAAAGCGTAGCTTAGATAGGTCTCTTCGGGCATAAATGCAACAGCTTCTTGTAAAACCCCTATAGCAGAAAGCACATCTTTTTTTTGCACATAAATATCAGACAAGTTTTTATATAGCTGTTTAAGTTTTGGATCAGCTTGAATCCCACTCATATAATATTCAGCAGCCTTTTCAAGATTGCCTTTTTTGAAATATGCTGTACCTATATTGTTCAGAAGCCCAGCATTTCGTGGTTCTTTTTTCAAAAATTCTTCAAAAATTTCAAGTGCGCTATCGTAATCTTCATTATTAAAAAGCTCAACCGCTTTTTGCATTTTTTCATCCATTGGTATCTCCTTGTCTTAAGAAAAATTATATTATAAAATCAAGATAAGTAAAAAAGCCCAATTTATACAAAATTGAGACTTTTTACTTATCTTGCTTAAGAAGTGCTCACCAATCCACAGCATTGGTGAAATGGTGGGGATTGGTGAGCCGGACATAGAAAACTAAGCTGTGTTATTTCAAGGAGAGAAAATGTCAGGACATTCTAAATGGTCAACTATCAAACATAAAAAAGCTAAAGTTGATGCCTTAAAAGGTGTTACTTTCGCTAAATACGCACGAGAAATTACAGTCGCTGCCAAAATGGGGGGATGTGACCCCAATGCGAATTTTAGACTCAGAACAGCTCTTGAAAAAGCTAAAGAATCAGGCTTGCCGAATGATAATATAAAAAGAGCCCTAGAAAAAGCTTCCGGCGCAGGTGGCAGTGATAATATAGAAGAATTATCTTATGAAGGCTACGCAGCAGGCGGTGTGGCGGTTTTTCTAGAAGCAATGACTGACAATCGCAACCGTACAGCTGGCGATATAAGAAGTTATTTCAGAAAATTCAACGGTAACCTTGGCGAAAATGGCTGTGTATCATGGATGTTTAAACCACAGGGCGAAATTGAGATTTCTAAAGAAAATAATTTCGATACAATTTTTGAATTGGTCTTAAATGCAGGAGCAGAGGATTTTATAGAAGATGAAAATTCCTATAAAGTTATAACTGCTGTCGAAAATCTTCAATCTGTAGCCGAAGAAATTGAAAAAGCAGGATATAAAGTCCAGCAAGCCCAAACCACAAGGATTCCAGAGAATGTGGTAGAAGTGACTGACGAAGTTACAGCCAAAAATATTCTTCGTCTTCTCGACGCTATAGAATCGCATGATGATGTTCAAAATGTTTATGCAAATTTTGATATGTCGGATGAATTGATGGAAAAAGTTTCTGTTTAGATACAATTTATACAAATCACGTTAAAAAACATTAATTTTCTTTTCAAATAACTTTTTGTTGATAGAATAGATATAGAGGTGTTATGAAAAAACGTGTAAAAATAGCAGTAATTTTCGCAGGAGTTGTTTTAGTCGCTTGTATAGTAGGCTTTATTAATGCTTGGATAATTACAGGCGGCGTAAAAATGTCTGATTTGACCCAAGAAAAGCAGGAAAATTCAGAGAAAGTTTTAGTCAGAAATATTCTGTTGACAGAAACAAAACAGGGGGAAAAATATTGGGAAATTTTTGCCAAAAGTGGCAAATACGTTAATAATACTGATAAAGTTTTGCTATATGATGTTATGGGTAATTTTTATGATGAAAATGGTGAAGTCATTTTGAGCTTTGCTGGTGATGATGGGCAATACGAGAGCAAGCGCAGAAAAGTTGTTTTGAATAAAAATGCTAAATTAGCGTCTAAAAATAATACGCAATTGGAAGCACATAAGATTACTTGGGAAGGTTTAGATAATATTGTACATGCAGAAGGAAATGTGCGTGCACTGCAAGCTGAAAAACTTTTCATCACATGTGAAAGAGCTACATTTTTAACAAATTTTAAAGATTTCCATGTCTATGGAAAAACAATAACCAGAGTTTATGATAAAGGTGCGAATTAATGAAAAAAATATTATCGATATTATGTTTATTTTTGATACTCCCAGCTTTTGCGTCAAATGTTACAATTGAATCAAAAAAACAAGTTTATGATGCAGACAAAAATACAACGTTTTTAGATGGTGGCGTGAAAGTTAAAATGGATGATATAACAGTAAAAAGCCCTCGTGCTACTGTAGATATCACTTCAAAGGGAGAAATTGATAAAGCAAATTTTTGGGATGGAGTTTATGCCATAAAAGATGACAAAATCAACCAACATGAAATAACATCAGAAATAATGTCGATGTCTTTATTGAATAAAAAAATAAAAGCTGACGGCAGTACAGTTTCTACTTTTTCCGAAAATCGTGTCCCTACGGTGATTGTGCATGCTGATTCGCAAGAATATGATATAACTGCAAATCTTATGAAAGCCAGAGGGCATGTGGTTATAGATTACAAAGATGTACAAACAAAATCAAACGAAGCTAACCTTAAAATAGATGGCAATAGCAAAGTTGATAAAATGAAATTAATCGGAAATGCCAGTATTGCGGAAAAAGACAGCCTTAGCACAGCCAATACCTTTGTTTATAACCCTAAATCAAATGAAATAGTTGGGATGGGAAATGTTCATACTCATTCGGTGAGCGATGATGGTTCAAATTTTGATATTTATTCTAACTATCAGCAATATGATAGGAAATCGGCTTCATTTATGACAAGCGGTTCTGTCAAAATAACTTATCAAAATTACGTTGCAACAGGCCCAAAAGCAACATTCTTGCCAAAACCTATGACAAGAAAAATCAACAAAATTGTATTTTATGGAAGAAGCAAAATTCAAGAGGGTGACAAAATAATAGAAGCTGATAAGATTATCTTAACTCTCAAACCTAAAAACTTTACAGCTGAAGGAAATGTTAAAACAAGCTTTAAAAACGTAAAAGGTTTTTCTAATTAGTAAAAAACAGAATTAATAGGTAAAAAACATGTCAATAATAATCGCAGGCTTAAAAAAAGAATATAATGGAAGAATTGTTGTAAATGATGTTTCTTTCGAGGTTAAACCAGGCGAAGTTACAGGTCTTTTAGGGCCAAATGGAGCAGGAAAAACCACAACATTTTATATGATAGTAGGCTTGGTTAAGCCTGATAATGGCCGAATTATTATTGATAATGTAGATGTCACAAATCAACCGATTCATATGCGTGCGAGGGCAGGCATAGGTTATTTACCTCAAGAAACATCAATTTTCCGCTCGTTAACTGTCGAAGAAAATATAAAATTGGTTCTTGAACTCAATAAAAAACTCAATAAAAAGCAAGCCAGAGAAAAGCTTGAAGAATTATTGGAAGATTTTGGGATAACAAAACTTCGCAAGAGTGCCAGTGTACAACTTTCTGGTGGTGAGCGCAGGAGAGTTGAAATCGCAAGAGCTTTGGCTGCTGACCCACAATATATTCTTTTGGATGAACCTTTTACAGGGATTGACCCTATCGCAATACAGGATATTCAGGGACAAATTAAGCGATTAACTGACCGCGGAATCGGCATTTTGATTACAGACCACAACCCGAAAGCGACCTTAAATATTACAACCAAGGCAAACATAATTTTCGATGGACAAATAAAAGTTTCAGGGACAAGTGAAGAAGTTGCACAAAACCCAATCGCCAAAAAATACTACTTAGGGGAAGATTTTGAGCTTTAATTTAAAAATAAAATTAATAGATAAATACCTTTTCAAGCAAGTCATGGGCACCACTTTAGTGGGTATGGTTTTGTTTATTGTTATTTGGATTAGTCCAGAAATTTTATTTAAGATTATTCGTAAAGTCATAGGACATGAATACACTCTTATTCAAGGTATCAAAATATTTATTTTAGAACTTCCTTTAGTCCTTGGAAAAGCAATCCCAATGGGTTTATTGCTAGGATGTTTGGCGGTTTTTGATAATTTGAGCAAAAACTTTGAACTAACTACTCTAAGAAGTGTTGGCGTTAGCTTCAAAAGGATTTTGGCGCCTATTTTGTTTATTAGTTTGATTTTTTGTGCCGTGTCATTTTTGACTTTTGACCAGTTTATACCTTTTTCGAGAAAAATATTGGATGTTAACAAAGGCGATAAAGTAAACCAACAGTTTGTTTATGTTGATAAAGATATAAATAATAAGCCACAAAAAATCATTATAATATCCAATTTTGATGGCGAAAAAATTTATAATGTAAACGTCCTTTCATTATCTGCAAAAAACTCAGCACTTGTGCCACTTTTGAAAAATATTTACATAGCCCCTATGGCCATTTATAAAAATAAAGCACTATATTTGCTAGATGGAATGGATTACAAGCTTAGCAGCAATAATATTTATGAATCTATCACTCATTTTGATGATATTAAAATTTTAGAAAATGGAAAAGCTACTGCATTAATTGAACTTATGCAATTTTCTACTCAAAGAGCCAGAAACCTTACAAACGGCGAACTTAGGCATTATATAGGCCTTTTAAAACAAGAGGGAATGATAGAAGAATACAATTATAATCTTAATAAATATTACCAAAGATTTTTTGACTCAATCAGCTGTATTTTCTTAGCAATTTTGGGTTGTATTCTAGGCTATGCACGTCCTAGAGAACAAAGGTTGTACGGGTTCACCGCTGCCGTTGGCGTGATTTTTGCCTACTACATTTTCATCCCATTGATAGATTTGCTGGCTCAAAAAGGTGTTATTTTACCTATTATAGCAGCAGCAATACCTTGCTCAATTGTAGTCGGAGCAATATTCTTGAGCTTGAAGCTGAAAAGTATCGATATAGTTAAGTAAATAAATTATAATAATTTATCTGCAAACGGTTCGGATTCTTTCATCCATTCTTCTTCAGTTACTTTATAGCCATGGTTCCAAAATTTTTCAATGGCATAAGTTTCACGTTCTTCTTCATGAAGCACATGTACAACTATATCGCCGTAATCAAGCAAATTCCAACGGTTTTTGCGGTCGTTTTCTTCACCATTTGGATATCTGCCAAAAAGATTTTTAACAGTTTCTTTAACATAACCAGTCAATGATCTGACTTGAGTAGAAGAACCTCCGGAGCAAATAATAAAGTAATCCGCCATCAATGATACGTTTGAAATATTCAAAATGGTTATATCTTTACCAAGTTTGTTATCTAAAATTCTTGCAATTACACTCATAAGTGTACTTGTTGTGACATCCTTCAAATTAATCTCCCTTCGAAAGAGCCGCCTTGGCTTCTTTCCATAAACTGTCGTAGTCTTTAAAATTATACTCCGCTAGAGGCTTTTGGGCAAGCTTTTCCATCATCTCAAAGCGTTTGATGAATTTATTATTGGCCCTCACAAGAGCCTGCTCAGCGTCAATTTTGTTCCAGCGTGCAATGTTAACTAAAGCGAAAAACATATCGCCCAGTTCGTCTTCCATGGCATCCTGGTCTTGAATTTCAAGTTCGTGATGGAATTCATCGATTTCTGATAAAAAACATTCTTTTAACATTTGATAATCTGGCCATTCAAAACCCGCTTTCACAGCCTTTTTACTGATTTGTTGAGCCACCATAAGTGCCGGCTGGGCTTTTATAACTCCAGATAAAGCAGACTTCGGGGTATCAGTTTTTTCTGTTTTTTTAATCTGTTCCCACCTGTCAATTACATCATCAGCAGTTTCGATATTTTCGTCTCCAAAAACATGTGGGTGACGTCTGACTAATTTTTCACAAATACCTTCTGCCACGTCCTCAATTGTAAAATCCTGATTTTCTGTTGCAATTTGAGAATGAAAGACTACTTGAAGAAGCACGTCGCCGAGCTCTTCTTTCATATTTTCTTTGTCTTTATTATCAATTGCTTCAAGAAGTTCATAAGATTCTTCTATGAGATTACGCTTAAGCGTAGAATGCGTCTGCTCTCGGTCCCAAGGGCAACCGTTTTCTGCACGAAGTTTGGCAAGTATATCAACTAGTTTTTGTAAATTACTCATTTTATGGAATTACCTGATCTACTGCCATAATCAAGATGCCTGTTGCACCAAGCTTTTTAAGCTTGTCTACAATTGAATAGACGTCATTTTTATTTATTACAATATGAATCGCAACATTTTCCTCATCACCTATTAAAGTTGTTACTGTAGGTGATTTAAGCCCTAAAGTTTTAATATCATTGAGTGCTTTCTTAGGGAAATTAGCCATTAAATATTTTTTGTCTTCAGCTATGATAGCTGATTTGATTGCAGTGATAAAAGTTTCAATTTCATCATGCCTGTCTTTTGTAATTCCAGGGCGGCCAATGATTGTGGCCGATGATTTTAAGAAATTGTCGATAATACGAAGTTTGTTCATTTTAAGAGTTGAACCAGATGAAGTGATATCGACTATTACATCTGCAAGTCCAAGCCTAGGTGTGATTTCAGTCGCTCCCGCAACTTCGATTATGTGAGCTTTTTTACCAAGTTTTTCAAAATATCTTTTTGTAATATTAGGGAATGAAGTAACTACTTTTATATCATCAGGCAAATCTGAAGGCGTTTTATAAGAGTCTTCATCTTTTACAGCAACTATCATATCGCATGCTCCAAAATCCAAATCTAAAAGCCTATCAACTTCGCTCCCTGCTTCTTCTACTACGTCAATTCCAGTAAATCCTATATCAGCAGTCCCATTTTGGATAAATTTAGGGATGTCTTTGGTACGCAAAAAAATTATTGAATAACGCCCATCTTTTGTCTGGGTAGATAAACAACGATCTTTTTTATCAGCTATATTAAGACCCGCACGCTCTAGCAAAGCAAGCATTTTTTCAGACATTCTACCTTTGTTAGGTACAGCTATTCTCAAAGTTTCCATATTAATTCCTCATCAAAATATCATTAAATTAAGTATTTTAACTATATCAAAAAAAAAGATTGACATCAGTTTTATTTATTTTTATAATAATTACATCAAGTGTTAAACAAACACTCTTTAAAAACAAACCTAATGAATAAAATATTTTAAACACAAAAAAAGAAGAAGAGACCATTAGGATGCAGAATATACACCATTTTACGAAATGGTGTTTTTTATTTGGTAAAACTTTGCTAATATTAAATATATAAACTAGGGAGAAATAACATGGAATGTAAAAAAGAGAGCAACAAAACCGCTTGTACGTGTACATATGCTTGTAATAAGCGTGGCATGTGCTGCGATTGTGTGGTATTTCATAGAGAAAGAGGCGAAATCCCAGGATGTTTCTTTCCAAAAAATGCAGAAAAGACGTATAATAGAAGTATAGGATATTTCAAAGAAGCTACTACAATCGTAGATTAAAATGCTACTATAAGGGAATAATAGTATAACTAAGGCCCGGTTTTCGAGTTTAAAAAGGATAGAATATGAAAATTTTGATTTCTAATGATGATGGTATTTTTGCCAGCGGTATAAGGGCTTTAATGGAAGTTTTGTCAAAAGAGCACGACGTATATGTTATCGCTCCTGATAGAGAACGCTCAGCCGCAGGGCATTCCATAACATTGCATACTCCTTTGCGAGTGGAAGAACTTGAACCTAAATTTAATGTAAAAAGAGCATGGGCCGTCACAGGAACTCCTGGTGATTGCGTAAAAATGGGCATCAACGCAATTTTGGCAGAAGATGAATTGCCTGATATTGTTATTACAGGGCCAAATCATGGACCTAATTTAGGAATTGATATTTTGTACTCAGGAACAGTCTCAGCAGCTATGGAAGGTGCTATTTTGGGCTATCCTAGTATCGCTGTTTCTGTCGCAGGGAATTATCAAGATTTAGACCATTTTTATTATGCGGCAGAATTTATAAGAAAATTTTTGCCAAATATTCAAAAAATTCATATTCCACCAAAAAGTATTCTAAATATTAATGTTCCGACAATTCCTGCTGAAGACATAACAGGACTTGAAATAACAAGACTTGGAACCCGTATGTACACAGACACTTATGAAAAAAGGGTTGATCCTCGAGGCAAGACTTATTATTGGCTTGCAGGAGAGCTTATTACGCAAAACGAAGAACCTGGAACAGATATAGAAGCTATCAGAAATAACAAAATTTCTATAACACCTCTAACGTTTGAAATTACGCATAAAAGCGTCATGCCAGAACTAGAGAAGGCTTTTTGTAAAGACGGCATTTGTGAGTGGTTCTAAACTTAAAATATTAAATTTACCAATAAAAAAGACCCCGCTTAATGAGGTCTTTTTTATTGGTAAATTTTCCCAAAAATGTAACAAATACTTCATAGACATTACACAAACTAGCAAATTTTTTTTTCATATACCTTAAACTAGACATACATATTAGTGAAATATAAGGGAATGTTTTAAATGAATAATTGCTCAATGCCGGCACCATATAATTTACCTCAAAATCAATGTTGTCAGTGCTGCAACCCACCTCATAAAGAGAGACCTACCGAAATTAATGCTGTAAAAATAGAATTAATTAACCCTCAAGCCTATGGTAGTGCGCCTCAAAATGCTCCTATGTCTAACCCTATGATGCAAGCACCTCCAATGTATGAATACCCACAAACCCAGATATACCCTACAGCACCTATTGTAAATGAAGGGCCGACTTATTTTATGCATCAGGAACAAGAGACCAAGCCAGTCCCTTTTATTCCACAAAAACCATTACAAATAGCCAATAACACTAAAAATAAACCTCCAGAGCCTCCTGTAGAAAAATTTACAGCAGTACAAACGCCTGTTTCTAAAGAAATTCCTGTGGCTTTGGTTGACCAAAATATTAAACCCGAGGCTAAAGCAGAAGCAACTGCACCAGCTGAACCAAAGGTAATAAAAAAAGAGGCTGCTCCGAAAGCTGAAATAGCTCCAGCAAAAGAAGATAAGCCACCTATCGATGTAAAGCCTATCATTGGTTCTTTAAAATCTGATAATGCAGCACAACAATTTTCTGCAATTCAACAAATAGCTGAAATTGGACAAGATTCTAAAGCGCCATCAGACTTATTGGTTAACGAAGAAATATTCAAAGGTTTAACTAGTATTATGACCAAAGACACTTCTAACATGCCAGGGCCGACAGCAGAGCAAAAATCTCTTAGAGAAAAGAAATTCGCAGGAACTCAATTAACTCCCGAACAAGATAAAATAGCTGAAACACTTGCACCGCAAGAAGAAGCCGAAATGAATAAACAATATGCAACTTATGCTTTGGCAGTTGTACAAAAAAACTTTAGAACGTCAGTAAATAAAGAAGCATCAAAACAAGGATTGGAAGCGGTTAAAATTAACGAAATACCTGAAATAGACAAAGTGATAGAAAATGTTAAATCAAACAAAAATCCATTAATTAGAGAAGCTAGCATAAGCGCATTATCTTATATAGCCCAACCTGAAGATAAAGAAACTTTAGGCATAATTTTTTCAATCGCAAGTCAGGATCAAGACCCAATAGTAAGAGAAACAGCGAAGAAAGCACAAGAAAAATTAACAAAATAGGTTAATACAACCTCAAAATCACAAATTAAAAGCATCTTCGTTGGGGATGCTTTTTAATTTAATTGTTACACTCTTCTCAAAGAAGTATTTATGTATTATTATTATACCAAGGGGAATTAAAATGACTGATGATTTCAAAAAAGTTGTAAAATTATTCGGCAATAAAAAAACGTCTAACGATATCAAAAAAGATGATAGCGGGATTTATTTTGTTCGTGCAGAAAAAGACGAGAACGGAAATTTTTTCAATTCCCAACACCTTACCAGTTTCGCGGATGACACAGATTACTTAATAAGAGTAATGAAAATAGAAAATAAAAAAACTTGTGTTTATACCTACAAAATATCTGGAAATATGCTAGTTTCATTCATATCAGCTTATTCTGATACGGACGAAAATGAAAGAATTATAGAAATAACAAAATGCCAACCACAAACTCTTGCGTAAAAACCAAACTTAAAACAATTTTGAACAATGTTAATAAACCTTCTCGCTATATTGGCGAAGAACTTGGTATTATTAAAAAAGATTTTGACAAAGTTAATATAAATTATGCACTTGTTTTCCCTGATTTGTACGAACTTGGTATTTCAAATCTGGGTTGTAGAATCTTGTACGATGTACTGAATCAACAAGATTTTATTTGGGCGCAAAGAGCTTATGCACCAGATGTTGATATGAAAAAGCAAATGGAAGCGAACGGCTTGCCTCTTTATTCTACAGAAGGAAAAAACCCTCTCTGTGACTTTGATATAGTGTCTTTCTCTTTTCAATATGAACTTAGTTATCCGACTATTTTAGCTCTTTTGAAACTAAGTAATATATCTGTATCAAATAAAGATAGGACTGAATCTGAGCCGATAATTTTGGCAGGTGGCCCAGGAAGTTATAACCCGCTTCCAATGTCAGAATTTATAGATGTTTTCACTTTTGGCGATGGCGAAGAAGTTTTGGTCGAAATATGTTCTTGTTTAAAAGACTTAAAAAGCTCTACAAGAGAAGAAAAATTAATAGCATTATCAAAAATTGAAGGCTGTTACGTCCCAAAATTCCACGATGGTGTGACAAAAATCAAAAAAAGAATTTGTAATCTTGGCCCGATAAACTCGATAAAAGATTTCACAATACCTTATTCTCCTTGCACGCACGATAGAGTCGTGACAGAAATCAGACGTGGATGCGGCAGAATGTGCCGCTTTTGCCAAAGCTGTTTCACGAATTTACCTATTAGAGAGCGTTCAGCAGAGGAAATTATTGAAATTACAGATAGATTACTCGCTAACACAGGATACGAAGAATATTCTCTTTTATCCCTGTCATCAAATGATTATAGCAACATAAACCCTGTGGTTGAAGAACTTTGCCACAAGCATTCCCCTCGTGGGTCATCAATTTCTTTGCCGAGCCAAAGAGCTGATTCTTTCAATCTTGAGCTTGCAAATATGGTTCAGTCTGTGCGCAAAAGTACTATGACATTTGCAGCGGAGGCTGGTTCTCAAAGGCTTAGGAACGTAATAAATAAAAATTTGACACAAGAGCAAATTTTGAATGCTGCAATGACTTGCTACAAAGCAGGTTGGGGTAAAATAAAATTGTATTTTATGCTCGGACTTCCGACTGAAACTTTTGAAGATTTGGATGAAATGATTGAACTTTTGGGTACAATCAAACGAACATCTTTGCAAATAAAAAAAGAGCTGAATCTCAGTCATCATCTTGACTTGACTTGTACAGTATCTACTTTTGTACCAAAGCCTCATACTCCTTTTCAGTGGTTTGGACAAGATTCGCCAGAGCTTCTTCAAGAAAAAATTACTTATTTGATAAGCAAAGTCCGTTCTGTGAAAGGTGTTCGACTCAATTTTTCTGATATTTTCACATCTCAATTAGAATCAATATTTTCAAGAGGCGACTCAAGCCTAGCCCCATTTATTCTAAAAGCTTTTGAAAAAGGCGCCTATCTAGATGCTTGGAGAGAAAATTTCAATAGAACTACTTGGAAAGATGCCGCTGAAGAAACAGGGATAGACCTTCTTGTTCATTCTATTAAAGAAATACCTGTTGATGAAAATTTGCCTTGGGATTTTATTGATACAGGAGTGAACAAAGATTGGCTTATCAACGAATATAAGCAGTCTTTAAAAGACTCTTTATCACAGCCTTGCGACGAAAAATGTTCAGCTTGTGGCGTATGCACAAATACTAAAGCTAAAAAAGTAATTTATGCGAAGAATTCTTACCAACCAAACAAAAGCGCATTGCCTGTTGATAAATCACAAAATTTCTCTTACAGGCTACTGATAAGTAAAACAGGCGATTTAAAGTATATTTCGCACCTTGATTGGCTTGGGACTTTTTATAAAGTTTTAAAAAGAGCGGGGCTGAATCTGGCTTTCTCTCAAGGTTTTAACCCATCTCCAAAAATCTCAGCAAGTGTTGCTCTTCCTATTTTCCTTGAAAGCAAAGGTGAATTTTTAGACATTGAAATACATGATTTCAAAACACCTGAAGAACTGAAAAAGCTTATTCAAGCGAGTTTGCCAAATGGAGCAGAAGTTTTACAAGTTTTTAATATTGAAAAAAAATCTCCAAGTATTGATAAAATTGTATATTGGGCAAAATATATTGCAAAAATACAGGATAAAAGTATTGTAAATAATTTAGATTTGCGGTATAAAGTAAGTGAGCTTTTAAATAAAGATGAAATCTTTATCGAAAAGACGAGTAAAAAAGGTTTAAGACAAAATATAAATATTCGCCCATCTGTCAAATCATTGGCAATAATAGATGAAGATAACGGGATTATCGAATTTGTTATCAAAACTGGTCAATTAGGCTCAGATCAGGTCAAACAATTAAGAGCGGACGAATTCTTAAACATTATATTCCCTCAAATAAACTGGGACATCACGAGAGAATGTTTATTAGACGAGAATTTAAAAGAGTTATTACAGGTTTTATGAATTTTATAAAGGAATCACACAAATGGCAAAACAAATAGTAATCTCCGAGAGAGATAATCTTGCTGCGGTTTTAGACAAAGGTAAAGTAACAGAATTCTTTATCCACAGGGGCGACATCCTTCTTAACGATGTGTATCTTGCTACAGTAGAAAATATTCTACCAAGTATCGATGCAGCTTTTGTAAACGTCGGCAGCGACAAAATGGGCTTTTTACACGCTTCAGACATTACTGGAAAAGGCGCTTTAAAAGACAAACTTAAACCAAAACAAAAAATTATCGTTCAAGTTGTGAAAGAACCAACTGGACACAAAGGTCCTAGAGTTACTATGGCATTAAGTTTACCAGGACGTTTTCTAGTATTGATTCCTGAAGAAAAAGGTATCAATGTCAGCAGAAAAATCACTTCTGCAAAAGAAAGAGCTCGTCTGAAATCCGTAGTAAGCCTTCTTAAGCCTGCTGGCGTTGGCGTAATCGTCAGAACTGAAGCAGAAAATCAGTCTGAAACTGAAATTCAAGACGATTTGGAAACTTTATTAGAAAAATGGAGTAACATTGTTAATTCATCCGATATGGTTGAAGCTCCGAGCTTACTTTATAGAGACCAAGATTTACTTTACAGAGTTATTCGTGAAGCTTGCAGTGAAGATATTGATGAAATAATTTTAGATACGTCTTTTGCTCACCATAGAGCCACTCAAATTTTGCAGGCGTGGAATATGGGTAAAAACTTAAAACTCACTGTACACAAAGATTCTAGCCCGATTTTGATATCAACAGGTATCGATAAAGAAATCAGAGCTGCCTTGCAAACAAAGGTTAATATGCCTTCAGGCGGGTATTTATATATCCAAGTGACAGAAGCATTGACTGTTGTAGATGTTAACAGCGGCAAATTTACAAGCTCTGCAACACAGGCTGAAACAATAAAAAGAACAAACTTGGAAGCTGTTGATGAAATTGCTCGCCAATTAAAGCTTAGAAATATCGGCGGTATGATTATTATCGACTTTATCGATATGGAAAGTCGTGTTGACAAAATGACTATCTTAGAAGCCCTTGAAATGGCTCTTGAAACTGATAAAGCTAAACCTACAATTGGTCAATTGTCAGATTTAGGCTTGGTGGAATTGACAAGACACAGACAAGGTCAAAGTTTATATGAAATTTTCACAAAAGCTTGTCCTCATTGTCAAGGAAATGGGCATATGGTAGTCGATTTGAGTTTTGCTTCATCTCCTCAAGAAGTTGAACAAAGTCTTAAATCTGCTAAAAATAAAATGCTTCAACAAAGACAAAAAGGCGGTGGCGGTGGCTACCAAAACAAAGGGAAATTTATCAATACAAGCCCATCTCAAGCTGCACAAGCTTTGACGGCGAATAAAACAATTGATGAAGAAGTTAAAATTGAACAAAAAGATATTGATAATTACTTCACTCAAAGTGAAGGCTTGGTAAATAATTCTCAAAACGTACAAATAAAAGGCGTTAATCCAGGCGTTGTAAAAAAACACCTAGGAGAAGATTTCCAAAAAGATACTTTTGCAATTTTAGAAGAGATTCAAGATGATTCTCAAAAGCCTTCTGAAGAACCTAAAGAAACTCCAAATGAAGTTGTTATTGTAGCTAAAGAAGAAAAACAATACAGCAAACCTCAACCAAGAGTTAACAAAGGTCCGTCAAGAAGACCCGTTCCTAGGCCTGCTATACAAAAGAAAGCACCGAAAAGTGAACCAGAACAAGAAACAACACCAGAAAACGAATAGATTATTTCTATTATTAATAATTTTGACTCTAAGCTTTGGTTTTAATAGCCAAAGCTTAGCTCAAAATGTTGAGGATAACCAATCTCACGCAAACAAAATTAAAATTTCGGCTGATGCTACCGAAATTCCTAGCTATTTAAAACACAGTAAAAAAGCACAAAATTTGTCTGAACAGCAGCAACAAAAAAAAACTACTCCTAAATCAATTATAGGAAAAATGTTTAAAGCTTTATTTTTGGCCATAGCTCTGTTTTTTGGCCTAGTAGCTATCCTTATTAAAAATAAAGACAAATTCAAAGGTCAAACGCCAATTTCGTTGGCTAAAACAATAAAGCAAGATGCTCCAAATATCAAAACTGAAAGCACAATTAAGATACAACCAGAAATAATTAGTGCGGATAAACAAATAAGAAATTTGGTTTTCGATTTGTTTAATTTAAATAAATAATTTTTTCATCTAGGCACTTAAAATAAAAGTTTCCTTGATATTATCAGGCGGTCCAACTTCTTTTAAAAGTTTGTCTACTACTTTATGCATTTGACAAACAAATGAATATTTTACACAACCAACAGAACATTCTTGGCAATTGCCTTCAAGTTGATAACAAGTGATAGCTTGATCTGTCCAATTCTTAGAAATCGAGTCGGAAATGCCATCAGTTTGGGGCAAAATCAAAGCTACATCTTGAATTTGTTCGTTAATCAAAGTTTTTCTTGTGAACATAACAACAAACCTCATAACTTAACCTAAAGAGAGTATACCTTAATACATGGGTATGTTGCTCATCTATTTGTTGTATCTATTTCAATTCAGAAAACAGATTAAGTATAGCATCCTTGCCGTAAGCTGTTTTGCCTGAGAAAAGTATTGCATCTTCGTCACCGAAAACATCTTTGATTTCTTTCAAAACTTTATCCAGTTTGGCTTTTTTGATTAAGTCAGCTTTTGTTATTACTGTAATAGTTCTTATATTGTTAAAATTCAACCATTCACGCATTTGGATATCATTTTTTTGGACTTCATGTCTTGCGTCAATAAATTGAATTGCGAAAGACAATTGCTCTCTTTGTGTAAGGTATTCTTCGAAATTTTCGCTCCAAAGAGCTTGTTCTGTCTTGGAAACTTTGGCATAACCATAACCCGGCATATCAACAATATGGAATGTATCATTGATTATATAATAGTTCAAAAGCCTTGTTTTACCTGGCGTGTTGCTGGTTTTAGCAAGGGATTTTCTATTGCACAAAGCATTAATAAAGGATGATTTGCCAACATTAGAACGGCCGATTAAAGCTACTTCTGGAAGTTTCAGAGTCGGTGCATCGCTTAGTTTAGGCGCACTTTTAACAAATACTGCTGTCTTAATTTTCATTTTCATATTTTTTTCTTACGCTGAATTCTTTCCCAACTCGAAGTCAGAAAATTGCACAATTTTTTGCTAAAAACATTGAATTGTATATGGTTAACCCCATGGATATGAGCTTGTAAAAAAGCGCCGTTCAAAAGAAAATTCTCTTTTTTGCCCTTAGGGGTTTCAAAATGCACAAAATCGATAATCTTATTCTTGATTATCGTTAATGGCATTGAATTAAAAATTTCAAAAGTTTTCCATGGTTTCATATGGTTAATTATAACCTAAACAAAACGTATACTGAAAAGCTAATTGGGTTTGTGCTTTTTAGCCGAACTCGAACTTACATTCTTTCTTAATATTATTTTGCAGAAGTTTTTGATACGATTCTAATTGTGTTGAAAGAGCTTGCTGAATAGACGTATATTTCGCCAATTCTAATTCAAGTTGTTTATCAACTGCTTGAAGTTGGACAATCAGAGGACTATCCATTGCTTGAGAAGCTTCACCAGATTGTAGTTCTGAAACTTGGTTGGTAATTCTTGTTCTCTTTTCAGAGATAATCGCCATCCAGTATTCTACATCCGCTTTTTGCGAAGTAATCCTAGACACGTTCAATTGCACCGTTAGAAATGCCATCTTTCACTTTCTCCTTAGAATTTTATTTTTTAAGTTTAATGCTATATATATAAAAACACTCAAAAGTATATAATTTCAAATTGCTCTAATTTATTAACATTTATTAACATTTCACCCATCAATCAAAATCTATAATAAAATGTTATTAAAAGATGCGGGGAGAAAAATATGAAATTTAGTTTTAAAAATATTATATTAAGCGTGCTTATGCTGATTTTAGTTTGTTTGAATATTTACGCTCAAAGTGTTAATCCAAGAAGTATTTTCAAGGCTGACTTGCAATCAAAAAGAATTGCAGCAGGAACAGTGATAAAAATAAAGTTTCTTGAAAATCTAAGCAGCTTCCAAAACAAAGCAGGTGATTCCTTTACCGCTTGTCTAGATGAAGATATAAAATTAAACAAAAAAACAGTCTTACCAGCAGGAACTCTTATGAGAGGGACAATCAATAACGTCAAGAAAAGTAAAAGATTCAAACTACCGGCATCAATGTATATTGATTTTGATCATTTGGTTACGCCAGATGGCAGACAGCTCGATTTGAGCCTCCGATTGGTAGATATACAACTAACAAAAGACTGTCTGGGTCTTTCAGGAGGAGGAAGCTATAGACTTTCAGTTTGCGACAATTTTGATGATAGTGCTGCTTTGGTGAAAAGATCTGTTGATTTTGGAAATGATATTGGGGATAAATTTTTATATGGGTATCCCAAAATAATCACTACACCGCTAGCAGCTACAGGTGGCTTTTGTGCTTCGACATTAATGTTTAGCGGGAAATCCATTGCTAATCTTTTCATAAAAGGGAATGACGTTTTAATTCGACAAAATCAAGTTATTTCTGGAAAATTACTTGAACCTATCGATATACCACTGAATTAAGAGCCTGAAATGTCTATAAATACAGAAATAGTTGCCATAGGAAATGAACTTATATCGGGAGATGTTGTCGATACAAATTCATCTTATATAGCAAAAAAACTACTTTCCTTAGGCATAGAGACGCATTTCCATACGAATGTTGGAGATTGCCCTTCTTCCGTAAAAAGCACCTTGAAAGCTGCTCTGATGCGCTCTGATTTGATTTTTATCACTGGTGGGCTTGGACCGACAGACGATGATATAACAGCACAGATAGTTGCCGAATTTTTCAACAAAAAATTAGTATTTAATGAAGAAATTTGGCAAAATATCGAATCTACCATAGAAAAAATGGGTCTAAAAATTGACATTTATAATAAAAAACAAGCTTATATCCCAGAAGGGGCGAAATATTTTTTGAATTATTCAGGAACAGCACCTTGTATTTTAATAGAACAAGATGATAAAAAAGTTTTCCTATTGCCGGGTGTGCCCTCAGAAGTAAAGTTCTTTTTTAAGCAAAATATAAAAGAATATGCGCAAAATTTGTCAAAAACTGCTATAAAAACAAGAAAAATTAAACTTTCAGGCATTCCCGAAGCAAGGGTGAATGAAATGATAAAGGATATAGTTGAAAAAAGTACAACAACAATAGCCTTTTTGCCTCAAAGTTCTGAGTTGATTGTAAAAATTACAGCAAAAGCAGAAAATGAAGCAATTGCATCAGAAATTTTGAAAAAAGTAGAAGCTGAAATAGTATTACGTTTGAAAGACTTTATTTTCGGCTTCGACGAAGATTCTGTTGAAGTTATTTTAAAAGACATTTTTACGGAAAAAAATAAAACTGTTTCGATTGCCGAATCTTGTACAGGCGGGCTGATAAGCAAACTTTTGACTGATGTTTCAGGAAGCAGCGAATACATAAGTTTAAACTTAATTACATATTCAAATGAGTCAAAAAAACAAATTCTGGAAGTCAAAAGCGAAACTCTAGAAAAATTCGGGGCTGTAAGCGAACAAACTGTTAAAGAAATGGCTTTAGGCGTAAAAAATATTTCCAAAAGTGACTACGGCTTGGCGATTACAGGTATAGCAGGGCCAACAGGCGGAACTAACGAAAAACCTGTAGGGCTTGTTTATATAGGGATTACAGATGGTACTGAAACTATCACAAAACAATTAAACTTTGCTGAATTTTTGCCAAGAGCCGAAATAAGACTGAGAGCGGCAAAAAAAGCTCTTCATTTATTAAAAGATTTTATTTTAAAATAAATAATGCTTGTGCCTAATGAAATATTAATTCTTATAGCTTATATTTGAATCATTCACAAAACAAAGGAGAATAAGATGATTGGCTCCATTATTAGATTGGTGCTATTGGCTTTATCGTTATTTTTTGTTGCATGGGCTGTGCCAGGTATTAGTTTAGCTGGGTTTGTGCCTGCTTTGTGGGCGGCAGTGGCGATTGGTCTTATAAATATTTTCATAAAGCCTCTAATACTACTTTTAACTCTTCCTGTTAATTTGCTGACTTTAGGGTTGTTCACCTTTATAATCAATGCTCTTCTATTTTGGCTTGTAGGTAATATAGTCCCAGGCTTTATAGTATCAGGGTTTTTAGCCGCATTGCTAGGATCCATACTGTTATCAATTATTAGCTTGCTTATTAACATGGTGGATATATAACTATAAAATATTTTTTTAAATTAATTAGTTTTTCCGCTCAAAGCTTTAAGTATAACGTCTTGGTATTTTTCTATCAAAGCTTTAGCCAATTGGTCTGGCGGAATCAAAGTCAACAACATCGGCATTAATTGTTCAGGCATTTTCTGTAACATAGCGCTGAGTTTAGATTTTTGCAAATTGCCAAAGCCTTTTAGCATTTCTTCTTTGCCAACTTTATCTAGAGGCATTAAAAGTTGTGCTTTAGGAAACAAATTGAATAATTCTTTATTATCTCTCATCATATTGGCTATTAAAGCAGTTTTTTGCTCAGGTTTTATAGCCAAAAGGCTAGGTTGGAGATACTCTAGAGGAAAGCCTGCCAAAGCTTGTAATAGCTCGTCTGAAGGACGATTTTTTTGAGACATTCCAGTGATAGTTTCCAACAATTTGCTCAATTCTAGTGTAGAAAATTGTGCAAAAGCATTCATAAAATCAGGTTTTTGGAGGTCTTTTGAAAGGATAAAATTGTTTAAAAATTCTTCAGGAATTAATTGAAAAATCTTTTCCATAGGCATAGTACCCATTAGAACTTTTGAAATATCTTGTTGGGAAGTACCGAACAATAAATTTAATATTTTTTCTTCATCATAAAGTTTCATTCCTAAAACCATAGAATCTTTACCAAGTAGAGCTACAACTTCTTGTTGTTGTTCATTAGAAAACAAACTCAATATTTTTAATCTGTTTTTAGGATCATACAAATTAAATGCTTCTACTAACTGTTCAGCGGTTTTAAAAGGATTTTCTTTAACTTTTGTTGATTGAGTATCAGCCATTTTATCCACAGAAGCAAATGGATTAACAGCAGCTCTTTGAGTATTGAGCTGATAAATAGGAGTTGTAATAGAGTCTATTGCACCTATTTCTGACATTCTTTCACCTTTTCTACCTACACATATAGTTTTTATCGGCAAAAACTCTTTTAACTTTAATAAAAGTCGGTGTAATATTAAGAAATATTACAAAGGTATTATTAAAAATTCAAGTTTAATGAGTTCATCTAAATAAACCATCAATTATTAGAATAGATTTGATATCATAGGTAAGTCGTAAAGGATTTAAAAAATGAAAAAGAATTTAATAATATTGACAATTTTGGCAACTATGATGCTTGGCAATCTCCAAGCATTTGCAAAAACAAAAGCGTTCCAGTACCCTGCTAAAGATGGATTTAATATGACAGGGAATGTTTATTTGCCTAAAATGGCAGCTGGACAAAAAGCACCTCTTGTTATTTTGTTGCACTCCATAGGTTCGACAAAAAATGACTGGAAAGATTTGCCTGACTTAATAACAGCAAAAGGCTATGCTTGCTTAGCTTTAGACCTTAGAGGGCATGGGCAAAGTATATATAACGTGAAAATGAAACAACGTTCTTGGATGTATTTCACTGATGTTGATTATGCAAAATATCCACAAGATGTGGTTTTTGCAGTCGATGCATTAAAAGTTGAATATGCGAAAAAAATTGATACAAAAAAAATGGTTTTGGTAGGATGTAATATAGGAGCTAATACAGCAGTTATTGCAGCTTCTAAGATAAATAAACAAGGCAATTGTGTACGTTCATTAATCCTTATTTCACCAAGATTAAATACAAAAAAATTATTTGTACCTTTGGAATTAGTCAGTTTTGGTCAACGTCCAGTATTAATATTTGATAGCAAAAATAGTAAATCAGGATTTAATGAAACATTAGAAATAAAAAAATATGCCCAAGGCAATTGTGTCTTAAAAGTACTTACAACTCCTGGTATGGCTATGGCTTTGTACAAAAGTACGCCAACGATGAAAACAGATATTGTTAATTGGGTAACTACTATTTTTAATCAATCCACTTAAAGTTTTTAACTGATTTTTGATTATAAAGATCACCTTCTATGTTTACGACAAAACGTCTATGGTCTTTGTCGCTAAGATTGATTCCCGGCAAAGAAAATTTGTCACTAAAAGAGTCCTCAACGCCTGGGATTGCATTTATAACTTTATTTATACACAAGTCACCTACTGGGCCTAAAATCTTCACTACTGACTTAGAAACACGCCCTAAAATTGTAAAATCGGAATAGTTTGTAGTCATATCAAAGCTGCCTGCAAGATAAATATTCAAATTTTCTCCTCTTGAGACCAAATCGTCAGTAAATAAAACACCATTTTTAACCTTAAAGTCGACATTTATTGTATCAAAATAACCTGTTTTTTTATGCGCTAATAGAGTACAAAGATTATTGATACTTAATCCTGTAACCCCTGATTTTATGACTTCTGCTGCCATAAGAAGATATTCCAAAGACCCCATTCTGACTAAACGGCCTGACGTTATCTGAAATTTCACATCGCCGTTAGAATTTTTGACCATATCTGGTCTTGTAAGACCTTTTGTAGTAAATCTTGCCTCTCCATTCAGCAACCCATAAATTTCGTTAGGCATTTGGAGCAAAGTAGTGGCAGCTGCATTTGCTTTTAGATTTTTAAACTTCATATATGTCTTGCTATGCTTAGTCGAAAAATCTAAAGAACTATTGCCAAAAACTTCGCCTCCAGCGGTAAAGAAAGAGAATTTATCCAAAGTCATTACCCAATCAGGTGTAAAGCAGAAATCAACAACCGCATTATCAGTAATCAAATTATTTATAATAAGTTTTTTGGCATTCAAGGTACCTTTTTTGACTACAAATAAAGGTCTGCCACTGGCAAATTGCCCTGCATTATCTTGGAATATTTTTGTAATTTCATCAATATCTATATAATCAGAAGAAATATTCATTTCTTTAAAGACATAAGGTGTATCAATGAGATTTTCGGCTATTGCATCAATTTTCAATTCTGAATCAGCAATTTTTAGCAAACCATCTTGAAAGCGAATATAATCATTTTCAAAAATAATTTTCAGATTTTTTATAGTCGTTTTGTAAGAAGGGATTTTGGCACCTTCTATATCGAGAGAACCAATTATTTTAGGAGAATCAACTTTGCCGATTAATAACAAATCGCCTTTAAAACTTCCACCATAGAATAAACGGCTGGCAATTTTTTTGTCGAGAAATTGATTGAACAGATTTATATCCATAAAATCTCTCGCATAAACTTTTAAATTTTCCTCATAAGTTTTTTGATTAATCCATCCTGAAATTTCAAAATAATTTTTGTGCGAAAGCAAATTATTCAAATTAAATGAAGTGAATATTGGGTTCACCAATTGATGTACTCCGAAGTTTCCAAATTTGAGCTGAGAAGAATTTTTACTGACTCCTCCGCCTATCAAATAAGCATTATTTTTGTCCCCTATTGTGAAACCTTTGTATGAAATCATATTACCAGGCTCTAAAATTAGACCTGTCAAAAGCTCCCATTTATCCGATTTCTCTTTTTGGAAATTAAATTTAACAGGGGTAGTCTGTTTAAGGTTAAATGGTGTAATTAATATTTTATTGAGATATTTATCAACGTCCTCTGGAGACAGATTCCCATTCAACTCAATTCCCATTTTTTTATTTCGGTCAAAATTCGCATTTAGTTTAAATTTAGAACTTCCTATTTGTATTTGGGCATTAGGCAAAGTGATTTTATTATCACCAATAATCACATCGCCAGCCTTTAAATATAAAGGCAATCCGGCAGGCAAATATTTTATTCCGATATTATTAAAAGATATTTTTCCTGTAATATTTCTTTTGATTGTAATATTGCCCGAAGCACTACCGGTAAAGTATGAAAAATCCTTTAAGATATTTTTCATACTAGGCTCCAAATTACTATTTTTAAACGAATTAAACACAGCATTATCAATATTTGAAATAATAACTTTCAAATTACAATCAGGATTTTTCCCGAAATTTCTAATTGTCCCATCAATAATTCCCTTGGCATTCAAAAAATTGAAGCTGATTTTGTTGGCTTTGAATTCATTTTTATTTACAATAAAATCACCCTTAAGTATATTTATAGGCGCTATTGCATTGTGCAAATAAATTTTATTATTAATTATTTGGCATTCTACTTTATCAAATAAATCTTTTTTAGAATCTCCCTTCAAATACAAATTCGCTGATAAACGACCTGAAGCGGTATTTATATCCGAAAAAACAGGGGCTATCATTGAAAATGCTTTACTGGCTGAAATAGCATTAATCACAGCGTTTGCATCCAAAGAAGGGGCAATAATTTGGGCATCAATTTTTTTATTTTTAACATGAGCAATAACAGAAATTGGCGAACCTAAAGCATTAGCGGTAACATTTTTTGTTTCACAATTTGAACCATCAAAAAAGATTTCTCCTGAACATTTTGTTATTGACACAGAAAAGTCTTTCAAAGTTAATTCATTATTGATTAATGTAACCACTCCTTTTGGTTTGATTTTACCGAATATATCTTTTACGAATTTTATTTTAAAATTCACGTTACCTTTTGATGAATCAATGGTGTTCAAACTATTAGCAACTTCAACAAGTAAAGGGCTATTATCTACTACTGAAAGGGCCAATTGCATAGGGAAATTGGATGCATCTAGATCAATATCCATTTTATCATCCAAGGAAACAAACCCATTCAATGTGGTCTTATGCGAGTCCATTTTTGAAACAAAATTTTTGAATAAGGCCTTTCTTTGTTGGAATTCTAAATTTTGGTTTTCAACCAAAACCATTTTAGAAACTTTTTTATGCCCTAGATTCGCTTTATTTATATATAAATAGCCGTTGGTATTAATATTTTTCCCACTACCTTTTATAGTTAAATCGGTTTTGGCAGTACCATCGAAGTACATATCTGGCAAAATTCCCACTGACAGCTCTAAAATATCTGACACTGCAAGCATATGTTTTTGCATTTCATCCAAGGCAAATTTAGCTGAGGCAACTTTAAAATCTATTTTTGGCCTTCTTCCCATAAATGAAATGCCATTTGTTTCAACAACTCCACCAGCCTTGTCGACCAAGTGCGAATGGAAAGTTAATTTTCTTCTTTTATAAATTAAATCTGTATAAGATTTAGATTTTAATATATCTGAATCGATTGCTAATTGTTTGATTTTTACGGTCCCATAATACTTAAGCGACTCGGTATCGCCTTTGATTAGTAAATTACTATTAAGAATACCGTCGACTTTGTATTTTAGAGCCTTATTTACGCCGTCGTGCTTAACATTGACATTTTTAGGGACTAATCCAAGAAGTTTTTTTATATTTGAATCTTTTACCCTAACTTTTAGATTAAGTTTTTTTGACTTTTTATTAATGTTTTTGATAGATCCAGAGCAATCAAGATTATAATTTCTTGAAACTACTCGAAGCCTTTTTAAGTTTAATTTGTAGTTGTAATACTTGCCTTCTGCAAAGATTTGAGCGTCATCGGCTATCTCAAAATAATGCGGATACTTTTTTGTACTCACATAAACATTATTAGCATTGAGGCTTACTTTTATGTTATTTGTAATTTTCTCCCTACCGTAAGCATCAATATCAAAATCACCGTTTAAAAGTCCTGAAACATGGCTGAATTCAGGACAAATTTCGATTAAATATTTTTCAATCTTTTTCAGATCTAAATTATCTACATTTCCTTTAAGTACAAAATCGCCTTTATTTAAAGGTTTTTTTGAAACGAAATTTATATTCAAGATAGTTCTTGAATTATCAGGGAAAGCAATAGTACCAAAAGTTTTAAACCTATAAAGATTGAGGTTTCCCACGTCTAAATTGTAACCATTTAAAACAATCGGCGGGGCACTTTTATCAACAAAAGTTATATTGTAATCTTTTATAGCTACCCTGCCTTTTGACATTTTAGTGGCAGAATCTTTGAATTTGAAAGCCTTTTTTATATTTAAAGCACCATTTTGGTCTCTTTCGAGATATACATCTGCTTTATTTGAAAAAAATTGTATATTATCAAATTTTTTGAATAAAAACATAACCAAAGGAACTTTTATCGTAGCTTTTTCTGAATGTAAAAGTTTTTTTTCAGCTTTAGAAAGGTCTATTTTGTCAGCATCTAAAACCAGCGCCAAATCCCAACTCAAATTAGCCCTAAGTCCTTTTATATCTAACGAGTAGCCATCTTTAACAGAAGATTGCGCAGCTTTGCAAATCACTGCTGTATTAATGTACTTCGGTAAGACAAATTTGTATATGAGAACTAAAGTTAAAAAGAGCAAAAATAGACTCAAAAGAACTTTTTTGTTAGCTAAAAAAAATGCAGACAAATAATTCGATTTAGGCGTATTTTGTTCTGCCTGTACTTTAGGCTTAACTATAGTTTCTGTAGTATTAATCAATCAATAAACCTCAAGAGATTACAACTTTTGCAAGCATACTAATAGTTTAATATGTTTATCATAATAATTGTAGTTTTTTACAAGAATTGTGACAATACGCTAAGCGACTATTCAATTGATGAATTACAAAACTATCTTGCTAAAATCAGCAATAACAGAAAATTTAGCTTTTACACTCGCCAAAAGCATAATTCTATTTTGTTTTACAGCTTCATCTTTATCCATAACTAGTACATCTTCAAAGAACTTACTTATAGCAGGCTCTAGCTCTGACAAGGCAACGATAAGTTCTTCATAGGCAGAGGATTTTTCATCGATAGCGCTCGATTCTTTGTACAAAGATTTTTCAGCCTCTAAAACAAATAAAGTTTCATCAATTTGAATTGAATTCATATCTACATCTTTAATAATTCTAATTATGCGGTTTATTGCATCATTAAATTTTGAAAAATTAGTTTTTTCAGAAAGTAATTTCAATAATTCTAATCTAATTTTTACGTCACAAATATCTGACAAAGGGTTGCCTGCAGAACAAACTGCATCAATTAAATCGTATTTATAATTTTGCTGAAGCATTATTTTTAAACGAGCTATAAAAAATTCTTCAATGCTGGAAAGGAGTTCTTTTTTGTCTATTATTTCAAGTGGAGCGACCGAAATTGCATTTTCGATTACTTTTGAAATATCAAGTTTCAAATTATTTTGTAAAACAGTCGAAATAACGCCCAATGTTGCTCTTCTGATACCCAAAGGATCAGCAGAACCTGTAGGTTTTTTACCAACAGCAAAGGTAGTCACGATAGTATCAATTTTATCAACAATACCTACAACTTGCCCTTCAATAGCTTGAGCCACCTCACTATCAGCACCGAGAGGGAAATAATGCTCTTTTATACCTTCAGCAACAGCCTGTGTTTCGCCTGTCTGAATTGCATAATCTGCACCGATGAAGCCTTCAAGCTCAGTAAATTCGTATACTAAATTGGTCAATAAGTCAGCTTTACATAATAAAGCTGTGCGCTGTATGCTAGCTTTTTCGGCCGATTTACTGAGTTCATCAGCCAATAATCCTGAAAGTTCCACAAGTCTTTGGCACTTATCATACATAGTCCCTAGACCTTTTTGGAATGTTATCCCTTTTAAATCTTCTACTCTATCTGCCAATCTTTTCTTCAAATCTTCATCATAGAAAAATTTGCCATCTTCAAGCCTAGCTTTAATTACACGCTCATTACCGGCACGAATATTCTCAAATTCATCACCGACAAAATTTGCCATGGTGATAAAATAATTAGTTAATTCGCCAGATTTTGAATAAACAGGAAAATAACGTTGATGCGACTTCATCACAGTAACAGTAACATCATCAGGGATTTTTAAATAATCTTCTGAAAAACTGCACATTACAGGAACTGGCCACTCAACAATGTTTGTTATTTCATCCAAAAGCTCGTAATCAGCCTTAATGATACCGCCGACTTCAGCAGCTTTTTTCTCAAAAAGCTCCAAAACCATAGCTTTTCTTTCGGCTTGGTTGACGATTACATTCGCATTTTTCATAATATCGAAATAAGCTTCGATACTAGAGATAACGACTTCTTTATGCTGTGAAAATCTATGCCCGCGCGAATTTCTAGAAGAAACAATTTTTTCGATAGAAATAGGAATTTCTTGCCCATCCATAAGTGAAACCATCCATCTTATAGGGCGGGAAAATTTTATATCCAAATCAGCCCATCTCATAAAGTATGGACCTTGCAATTTAAGTATTAAAGAAGGGATTTCTCTTTGTAAAACATCTTTTGTGTTTTGACCTTTTTGTTCAATTTTGGCAAAAAGGTAATCCACGCCATTCTCAGATTTTTTTTCAATATCTTTTTGGGTTAAACCTTGTTTTTTCAAAAAGCCCATGCCAGCTTGAGTCAAATCGCCATCTTCGCTATAAGCGACTTTGGCAGGAGGTCCTTTTATAGACTTTGTGATATCCGGCTGTTTATCAATTAAGCCATCAACCAATACCACAAGCCTTCTCGGTGTAGCAAAAGTCTCTATTGAACTGTATGCAAGTTCTTGAGTTTTGAATAATTTTTCAAAACCATCCTTTAATTGCTCACAAGCAGTATTGATAAATTTATACGGTAATTCTTCAACGCCAATTTCCAATAAATATTTAGACACTTTGTTTTCCTCAAACTTCTTTTTTATACTAACAATTATAGTTTAAAAACAAAATTGAATACAACTAGGAGTTAAGCTATCCGATGTATTTAAAATTCCAAAACTATAATAAAATGCTATTAAATTATATAATGAATTTGAAGAAACAGGGGAAAAACAATAATGAAGGCATTTTACATAATACATATCACAGTTATTTTAGAAATTATTTTAGCTATATTTATTACTATCAAGCTTAGTGAATTTACTTTGAAAATAAGGAATTTAGGTGCCGAAATAGAAAAAAGTTCCGAATTAAAATTAGACAAAATAATAAAACTGCGTGAACGCCTCGAATCTTTTAACACAAAATGTGCCGAAAGATTTTCGTCCAATTTCGATTTTATAAAAAAGCTATTTGTGGATATTTTGTTACAAGGCGTTATGAAAAAATACCTCCCCAAAAATAATTTTTTATCCCAAATATGGAATTATAAAACAACAATAGTTAGTTTTTTATTGACGTTGTTCTTTTTAAGAAAGAAAAATGCTTAAATTCTTGAAAAATCTGATATAATTGACAATATAATATTTACGGAGGCCAAATATGTCAAAAGAAAATGAAGGAATATCGTTCGGACTAGGAATTTTATTAGGTGTAGCAGCTGGTGTTGCAGTAGGAGTTTTGCTCGCTCCATCAACAGGCGAAGAATCCAGAAAAAAAGTTAAACAGGTTATTGAAGAATGCAAACATTCTCTGCCTGATGATGTGGATTATGCTAAAAAAACAGGATTAGAATCTTTAGAAAAACTCAAATTGTCAGTTGAAGGACAAATTCAAAAAGTAAACGATCATATAAAAGCCAACAAACTTGCATCTGCAAAGAAAAAAGAAGATGCGGAATCAGGCTTTGAGCTATAAGGAGCGACATTGTGCAAAATTTATCACCACTTTTACAACAATCATTAATCTTTTTCACCTATACGACTACAATCATTTTGGTTGTAATTAGTGTATTTTTGGTCAAATTACTGATTGAAATTTCATCTCTAACGCAAACATCTCAAAAAGTTGTCGAAATGTTTGGACAAGAGATTAAGCCAACAATACTAGAATTACAAGAGGCATTAAAAAATGTTAATACTATTGCCACAACGGCTGATGAAAAAGTCGAAGCTTTAAAACACAATGTAAGTGCAATATTGAATCCTCTGCAATCAAAGTTCGCAAAATACAAACTAAGTTTTTTGAAAGCTATTGCGAAGGGTCTTGATCTATTTTTAAATAAATAAGGAGATTATAACATGTCAGCAGAAAGATTTTTTGCAGGTTTTATCGTAGGGGGTGCGTTAGGTGCACTTGCCGGCATTTTACTTGCCCCATCAACAGGTGAAAAAACAAGGAAATTAATCAAGAACAAAACTTCAGAAGTCTATTCTAAAGCTGAGTCTTCAGCCAAAGATATTCAAGAGAAGACAGAACATATTGTTGATGAGATTCAAAAAAAAGGTGATGAGCTTTTACAAAAAGTTCAAACTCTTTTACCAAGTAATACCAGTAATAATTAGTCTAAAATATTCCAAAATAAACAAAACCTTCTTTCATATGATTAAAGAAGGTTTTGTTTTTATATGTAATTGAAAAAATGAGCAATAAAAAGCTCCTTGGGAAGGAGCGCAAATCTTTTGGGATTTAAAATTTCAGTTGGGGGTAAGGGAAGGGTTGGTTTGTTTGTTTAAATCTTTTATCGTTTCGCCTCACATATATATAAAGTATATCCTGAGTCTATAATTGCGCAACAGGGTCATTTTCGTTACATTTGTTTACAAAAACAATCGCTAAAAATGCCTAAAGGCATAACTAGTAAGCTTTACAAGATGTGTTTAAATAAAATAAATTTTTGTATCACCGTAAGTTTTTTCTTTGGTTACGGATATATTATTAGGAAGAGTATATCCTAAAGGTGCTTCGATGATTAGGATGCCATTCTCAGTAAGTAAATTTTTTGACTGGATGGTTTCAATAACAGAATCATAAATCCCCGACATATAAGGCGGGTCGACAAAAATAATATCGAATTTTTCTTTAGTTCTATCAAGGAACTTTAATGCATCCATATTGAAAATTTCAAAATCAGCATCAAAATTTAATAAATTTTTCTGTATAAGTTTATAAGTAGTGAGATTTTTTTCTACAAAGACCGCTTTTTCAGCACCACGAGATAAGGCCTCGAGCCCCATAATGCCACTTCCTGCAAACAAATCAAGGAATAACAGCCCCCCGAAATCAACCACCCTAGAATTGAGCATATTAAAAATACTAGAACGGACTTTCGAAGAAGTCGGCCTAACATCGTTTGATTTCACAGTCGTGATTTTGCGACCGTTAAATTTCCCACCAGTAATATTCATACTGTTAGAATACTAAACAAAAAAATTATAGTAAAGCTAACATTGCTTTTGCTTTATCAAAAGAAGAGCTTTATTAATATTTGCTTGCGCCTGTGCTGCAACCAAATAATCTTGTCCTGAAGGGTCTGACGGTGCCAAGGCAGATGCTTTGACCTTTTCATTTTGTGGCTTAGACAAATCTACATTAGAAGCATTTACATCTGGAATTTGGATAGGTATATGCCCTGCAAAAGCCACTCCGTCGGAATTTTTTTCGATAACAATCCCACCGCCTAATGCACCTGCAGCGCTTTGGTGAGCTTTTTCATGGTTCATAATATGGTCGTTGTTTTTTTGTTTATAAACTTCAAAGTCTTTATCTTCTTTTTTGCCTTCAACTTTTTTTATTGGGGCTATATAAGAAGTTCTCAATGCGCCTATTGCACCGATTTGTGTCATATCATGTTCCTTTTACATTTTTTGCCGCAAATAAAATATACCCCCTGTGATTAAATTTCAATCTCCAGAAGGTATATTTTTATTATTTTTCTTAATACTTAATTTTTTTTGTTGCTCATATGCTCTGGTATAAATCCAGTATTGAAATCACCTTTTACAAAATATTCATTTTTAAGAATTTTTTGGTGGAAAGGAATTGTTGTTTTGATACCGACAATTGCATAATCATCCAAAGCTCTAAGCATACGGCTGATAGCATCATTTCTATCAACGCCCCAACAAATCAATTTTGCAATCATAGAATCATAATATGGTGGGATTTTATAATGGCAATAAACGTGAGAATCTACACGTACACCGAAACCACCGGGGGCTATATAGCCTTTTATTTGTCCAGGACAAGGCATAAAGTCTTTTTCTGAATCTTCAGCATTGATACGACATTCGATTGCGTGTCCTCTGATTACGATATCAGATTGTTTTACAGATAATCTTTCGCCTGCAGCAACTCTGATTTGTTCTTTAACCAAATCGACACTTGTAACCATTTCTGTAACGCAATGCTCAACTTGGATACGAGTATTCATTTCCATAAAATAGAAGTTTTTCTTATTGTCTAGTAAAAATTCTATTGTACCGGCGCCTTCGTAGTTGATAGATTTCGCTGCTGCAATAGCAGCTTCACCCATTTTTTTACGGATTTCTTCTGTAATAGCAGGAGATGGAGCTTCTTCAAGAAGTTTTTGGTGTCTTCTTTGAATACTACAATCACGTTCGCCGAAGTGTACAACATTTCCGTGTTGGTCAGCCATAACTTGAACTTCGATATGGCGCGGATTTACAAGATATTTTTCGATATAAACAGCACTGTTGCCGAATGCTAAACCTGCTTCTGTTTGAGCCAAAGCAAAGCTTTCAGCCAATTCAGATTCATTATTCGCAACTCTCATGCCTTTTCCACCACCACCTGCAGTTGCTTTTATTATTACAGGATAACCAGCTTTTTCGCACCATGGTTTAGCAGTTTCTATATCATCAACCAAATCCGTACCAGGCGTTACAGGAACTTTATTATTAATCATTGTTGTTCTTGCCGTAGCTTTATCGCCCATTTTTCTGATGTGTTCAGGAGTCGGTCCGATAAATTTAATTTTGTGGTCACGACAAATCTCAGCAAAATCAGCATTTTCTGCCATAAAACCATAACCTGGGTGAATCGCATCAGCACCAACCAATAAAGCAGTTGATATAATATTTGGAATATTCAAATAACTGTCTTTTGATGGAGCAGGCCCGATACAATAAGCTTCATCAGCTAAACTCACATGCAAAGAATCTTCATCCGCAGTCGAATAAACCGCTACAGTCTTTACTCCAAGCTCCTTGCAAGCACGAATTATTCTAACTGCAATCTCACCACGATTGGCAATTAATACTTTATTAAACATAAATTTTTTCCTCTTTAAATAGAAAGCTTATTCAACGTACATAAGAACTTGTCCGAATTCGACAGGCTCTCCGTTTTTAACACAAACTTCTGTAACTTTACCTGACACTTCAGCTTCAATCTCGTTCATAAGCTTCATAGCTTCTATAATGCAAACAACTTGTCCTGAAGAAATAGTTTGTCCAACAGAAACAAACGCAGGAGAACCAGGAGACGATGCCTCATAGAAAGTTCCTACCATTGGAGATGTTACAGGTGTTCCTTTTTTAACAGGAACACCTGTAACAGGTACACTTGCAGCCGCTACAGGAGCAGATGCTGGGGCATTGACTGCTACAGGAGCAGATATAGATGTTGTGATAAGTTCTTTTTCTTTTTTCAGAACAAGAGCTTGCTCACCATCTTCCAAATAAATCTCTGTTAAACCTTGTTCAGCAATTATTTTTGCCAATTTTTCAATATAATCTACATCAAAATTCATAACTCTTCCCTTTATACTCTATCTAAATATTCGTTAGTTCTTGTATCAACACGAAGCACATCGCCGACGTTAATAAAGAAAGGTACGTTCACAACAGCACCAGTTTCCAAAGTTGCAGGTTTTGTACCGCCTTGGGCAGTATTTCCTTTTTCTGGAGGTGGGGTGTCTGTAACTGTCAATTCAACGTTGTTTGGCAAATCAACACCAATGATTTTGTCGCCATGCTTCATAATGTTTATTACTATGTTTTCTTTCATGTATTTAATGCCATCGCCTATTTGAGCTTTGGTCAAAGTGATTTGGTCGAATGTGTCATTATCCATAAACACATAACCATCATCGCCTTCAGCATACAAATATTGCATTGCTGCTTTAAAAAGATTGGCTTTTTTAAGCTTTTCGCCAGCTCTAAATGTTTTTTCTACAACTTGGCCTGTTTCTGCATTTTTAAGTTTTGTTCTTACAAATGCGGCACCTTTACCAGGTTTTACGTGTAAAAATTCGACTACGAACCAAATACCATTGTCGACTTCTACAGTCATACCGTTTCTTATGTCATTGCTTGAAATCATAAAAATTCCCTATTTTGGCTAAAACTCATATTTTAAATAATTATATTATAAAAAAGTATACTGTGTAATTTATTTTTGCAAATAATTAACAATCGCTGACAAACCTAGTTTGTAGCTATCTTCTTTGAACCCTGAAATCTGCCCTATCGCAATAGGGGCAATATAGGATTTTTGTCTAAATTCTTCTCTGGCATGAAGATTTGAAAGATGAACTTCAACAACAGGTACACCTACCGCCAAAAAAGCATCTCTAAGCGCAATGCTTGTATGCGTGTAAGCAGCTGGGTTGATAACTATACCATCGAACTCGCCTGATGCACTTTGGACTTTGCTGACAAGCTCACCTTCGACATTTGATTGAAAAAACTCAATTTCTATTCCTAATTCGTAAGCGAATGCCTCTAATTCTTGGTTGATATCGTCAAGTGTTTTACTTCCATATTTGTCTGGCTCTCTTGTTCCAAGAAGGTTCAAATTCGGGCCATGTATAACGAGTATTTTCATTTTTATCTCCATAAATTATTTTTTAAGTATAAGTTTTGACAAAGATGAAACTATTGCCATAAAGATTAATAACGCAAATATTGTTACAAAATAATCCAACTGTGAACCAACAAAAAACGAAGCCACAGCTCCAGCTGACACAGCAAGCATAATCAAAATAAATACAGTATTATTTTGTGATATGCCAAAACTGATTAATTTGTGATGGATGTGTTCCGCATCAGGGGTAAAAGGGCTTTTACCCTTTAAAAGCCTTCTGAATACTGAATAATTGATATCCAAAATCGGTACAGCAAAAATAAATACAGGCAAAAAGATTGTGAACGCAGTAGTTTTCATAACGCCAATAACAGCTAATGAAGCTAGCATAAACCCTGCAAATAAAGCCCCCGAATCACCCATGAAAATCTTTGCTGGCTTGAAATTATAGGCCAAAAATCCCATCATAGCGCCTGCTAAAACAACCGCAACCATTGCACTTATTGGATTTGGCTGGGTGGCTAATACTATTACTGCGAATGACACTGCACTAATGGTTGAAACAGCTCCTGCAAGGCCATCAACACCATCAATAAAGTTCATAGCATTAGATAATGCCACAATCCAGACAGTTGTGATAGGAACTGACATAAGCCCCAGACTAATTGGAGCACCGAAAGGATTCCATATTTCTTCAATTTTAACCCCCAAAAGCACTGCTATCAAAGCCGCACCTATTTGAACAAAAAATTTGAACTTTGCAGGAAGATTATAAATATCATCAACAAGCCCCAAAAGGAACATTATGCTTCCACCAATCAAAATCCCTGAAAGACAATTCCCAGAAGGGTATCTACCTATAAGGGCAACGATTATCCAAAAAGTAAGTATAGTTCCAAGCCAAATCGCCACACCACCGAGCCTAGGAATAGGTTCTTTGTGGATTTTGCGCTCACCAGGGTTGTCAACAAAACCTTTTTGAAGACAATATGCTCTAACTAATGGTACAAAAAATAATGTCAAAATAAATGATATTACAAAACCTAATATGTTTGTTTGTGCTGTTTCTAGAATTGTCCTATCTCCTATAAATTCGGATAAAGTGGGTATTTAGCACAAAGTTCTAAAGATTTTTTCGCTAATTCATCCAAAATTGTTTCATTATCATAATTTTTTATTGCATCTGCTATAATTTTGCCCAAATCTTCCATATCTGATTCCACAAAACCTCTAGTAGTAATTGCAGGAGTCCCGATTCTTACACCACTAGTGACAAAAGGACTTTTGGGGTCATTTGGAACTGTATTTTTATTTGCAGTGATATGCACTCTTTCAAGCACATTTGCAATATCTTTACCTGTTAAATCATACTTTCTTAAATCTATTGTCATTAGGTGATTATCAGTTCCGCCAGATACTATATCAATATCATTATGCACCAATATTTCAGCTAATTTTTTAGCATTTTTAATAACTTGTTTTGCATAATCCGTAAAAGATGGCTCCAAAGCTTCTTTAAAAGCTATCGCTTTACCTGCGATTATATGTTCAAGTGGCCCGCCTTGAATCCCTGGGAATACAGCTTTATCAATACCAATAGCATGTTCTTCGTCACAAAGAATTATACCACCGCGAGGGCCTCTCAATGTTTTGTGAGTTGTTGTGGTCACAAAATGGGCATAACCAGCCGGTGATGGGTGCTGTCCTGTAGCCACAAGGCCTGCAATATGAGCAATATCAGCCATCAAAAATGCACCGATTTTGTCTGCAATCTCTCTAAAACGTTTAAAATCAATAATACGAGGGTAATTGCTTGCCCCAGCAATTATCATTTTCGGCTTATGCTCAAGAGCTAATTTTTCAAGCTCATCGTAGTTTATATAACCATTATCATCAACGCCATAGCTGACAACATTGAAGTACATTCCTGAAAAATTCACAGGTGAACCGTGAGTCAAATGTCCGCCATTGGATAAATCCATACCCAAAATAGTATCGCCGTGCTTTAAGGCGTATAAAAATACTGCCATATTAGCCTGAGCACCACTATGCGGCTGAACATTGCAATGATCCATACCAAACAATTTTTGGGCACGTTCCATTGCCAACGTTTCTATTTCATCAACAAACTCACAACCGTTATAAAAACGTTTTTTAGGCTTGCCTTCTGCATATTTATTGGTCAAAACTGTTCCACAAGCTGCCATAACAGCTTCTGAAGTAAAGTTTTCACTCGCAATAAGTTCAATTGTTGTCTGCTGACGGTTCAATTCTTTTTCTATAAGACCTGCAATTTCAGGGTCTTTTGCTTGTATTTTATTAATTTCCATTGTTAATCCTCGCTTAGTCTTCACTATTGGTCAAACTGTTTTCTTGTTTTGCAGCCAATTCTAATAATTTATACGTCATATATGCTCCTAATGCAATTGCTTTAGGATCTAATGATGTTTTATTTGCAGCTTCAATAATCGCTGTATTTATTTCCGGGTTTTCGTCTTTTATATAATGAATCATTTTTTTGCGCCAAGCATTTACATCAAAGAATACTTCTTCGAAAATTTCAGCACCGATTTCTTCTGTTATTAAAGGTAACACTATATCTTCCCCTATATAAATTTGCTATATTGAAAATTATATACGATTTTGTTTAAATTACGCAAATGTTAAGAACACAAATTTAAAAAGAGCCACCGAATAAGGTGGCTCTTAGATTTATTCTTCTGTAGATTCTTCTACTTCTTCAAAAATTTCTTCTTCGATTTCTTCTTCGACTTCCGATGGAGCGATTCTAATAGAAACACCTTTATTTTTGCCTTTAAGCAATTTTTCTTTATGTTTGATTACTTGTCTGTTTAATTTGTCAGCAACTAAATCAATACTTGCGTACATAGATTCAGCTTTTTCTGTAACGTGTAGTCTTTCTCCAGGAATTTTGCAAGAAACTTCAGTTATATGATTTTCTGCAACACTTGGGTTTTTAATTACTTCCAATGTTACTTCTATGTCCAAAATTTGGTCATAATGATTAACAATTCTACCAATTTTCTCTTCAACATATTCTTTAATAGCTTTTGTAACGGTTACATTCTTTCCATTCACGTTCAATCGCATATAGAACCTCCTAAAAATATTAACTTTCAGATTATACCCTAAAAAAGCAACGTTTTAAACATCATATAGAGTATTTTTATTTTTTTTTAAATGATAACTGTAACAATATCTTTACATTAACCCATAAAAGGCTAAAGTCCAGCAGTAATACTGCCGATAAGACGAATATGTGTGTGTAAAAATGTAAGGTGTAAAGAAGCGAAATGGGCTTATCGTCTAATCAAGCAAGATTTCTATCTCTAACTTCAAGGCAAATTGACTTGGAGAAAAGAGTGCAAGAAATTTGTCAAAGAAGACTAAGACTTTCTAATCAATCAGAAAGAATTGCTCAACATTACAATGAGCAAACTTCTGACAGAAGATTGTTCCTAAACACGTCTGATTCTTTCTCATCTTCTATTCAAAACGGCACAGGCGCTGTGACTCACGACAATCTTTCTGATAATGATCAATATGCATTGCTCACAGCATCAAATTTGTATGATAATGGCCTCCATTTATTTGCAAACGGTGCTTTAATAAATTCTGACGGTAGCATGGTTACAAAAACTAAAACAGGAACAAAAACCTTCACCAAAGCAGAAGTTCTCGGCAAAAACGTTGGAGATTGGGTTTGCCCAGCTCCTCCTTTGAGTTATCAACTTACAGTAGCATCTTCAACTCCAAATACTGCCGTTTTCATCATACCTGCGGCAAGCCCAAGTCCTGCACCGACCCAACTTAATGTAGTACCTGGCGGAATAACAGATGTACCTACAGGCCATACAGTAAATACAACTCAACAAAATGGCGGTTGGTCTGTTGTAGGAGGCAGTTATACTCAAAATAACACAACAGGTGTAGCAAGCCAAAAATATACAAGAAACTGCTCTGTAGAAATTGCCCAATCACCTAGAACTGTTACCCAAGCAACAACTTTAGGTATTAAATCCACAACTGTCCTAGGTGCTCTAACAGGCGGGACAGGTAATCCAATTACTCTAGGGTCACAGACGGTTTATTCATTTAGTTATACTGATTTTGCAGGCAGATCCTTTGACAAATATGCTATAGGTGCTGATGCGACAGGTGCTATAGATGCAACAAGAGCAAAAGATCAATTAATTGCACTTTCACAAAGTTCAACCAATTGGGACGAAAATTACATATTAATGAGCAATGTTACATTGGATGGACAATGGAGCCCGATGGGTACTGCTGGTACTGCTTTTAGCGGTATATTCGATGGCAATCTCCATGAAATTTCAGGAATGAATATAACTGATAAAAACTCAGTAACAGGTGATCGTGAATATCAAGGGCTTTTTGGTAATTTAAGTGGAACTGTTCAAAATGTAAATTTAAAAGCCCCAATTATAGATTTATATAATGTAGGATCAGGTTCTAGCTCTGGATACGCTGGTGGCTTAGTTGGTTTTTCCGGCCCTCTTTCACATATTTTAAATTGTAACGTAACAGGTTTAAATATGGATATTGCTCAAAATGGTTCAGAAATAGGTGGTATTGTAGGCCAATGTTGGGGCGAAATAGATAAATGTTCTGTAACAGGAAGTATCGATGTAGGCCGCTCTGAAGATTCTATAGGCGGATTCGCAGGATGGGCAAGAGATGGTAAGATATCTCGTAGTTATTCTGGGGTAAATGTTGATTCAGGTACAAGTTCATCTTGGGGTGCCAGCTTCATAGGAGATTGCAACTATATAGATAATGATCCTACGCAGCAAGTTGTTATAGAAAACTGCTATTCAACAGGAACCTTCACTACAGATGGAGGAAGCAATATATTAGCTTTTGTAGGGGACCAAAATGCTAACATAAAAAATTCTTATATGCTAAATGGCGGAACTTATACTTATTGGGACGACGAAGCCTCCGAGAATTGGACAGGAACAAACCCAACGGTTAGTGGCTTAACAACTTCACTCCAAGCAGATCCTATTGGAACAGTTTCAATCAATAATACTCCTACAAACGTATGGAACGATAATGGCACTTCAAACCCTACCTTGAACATTGACGCTGTAAATGCTGAGAGTGGTACTTTTACAATAAATATACCTCGATATAGTATAAATACTTGGACGGAAGAATATACTGAAACAGTTAGCCCTGGCATGAATGACCAATATATTGCCGATGAATATACAGATACTTTAATCCCAGCGACTCCTTTGACTTCAGAACAGCTAGAAGCAGGATTAAGAGATGGAAGTATCAAATTGGCAAAACATGCAGATACTACAACACAAAATCCTGTAACTGTAGCCGGCGTAGACGAAAAATATGAATATGTTGATTGGAGAACTCAATCTGTAATCAGTGATGATTTGTACACCGCTAACGATGAAGAAGCCCAATCTCAATATGAACACGCAATCCATGACGTAAATAGCCAAGACAAACAACTTGAGTTGGAACAAACTAAGATTACTACAGAATATACTGCCATCACCAGCGAAAAAGAAGCTGTCAAAAAAATTCTTGATACCAATGTAAAAGGATCATTCAAGTATTTCGGGTAATACCAAAGGTTTGTAACAATTTGTTCATAATAATGCGATTGGTCTAATGATTATACTTGATACTGCCGATAAGACGAATATGTGTGTGTAAAAATGTAAGGTGTAAAGAAGCGAAATGGGCTTATCGTCTAATCAAGCAAGATTTCTATCTCTAACTTCAAGGCAAATTGACTTGGAGAAAAGAGTACAAGAAATTTGTCAAAGAAGACTAAGACTTTCTAATCAATCAGAAAGAATTGCTCAGCATTACAATGAGCAAACTTCTGACAGAAGATTGTTCCTAAACACGTCTGATTCTTTCTCATCTTCTATACAAAACGGCACAGGCACTGTCACTCACGACAATCTTTCTGATAATAATCAATATACATTGCTTACAGCCTCAAATCTTTATGATAATGGCCTTCATTTATTTGCAAACGGAACTTTAGTAAATTCTGACGGTAGTATGGTCACAAAAACTAAAACGGGTACAAAAACCTTCACTCTCGCTGAAATTGGAACTGGCAAAAGTGTAGGCGATTGGGTCGCACCAGCACCTCCTTTGAGTTATCAAATAACAACTCTAACGCCAAAGGCTTATAATATTGTTGCGCCTACAGCAGGTGATGCTGGCGCTATATCAGGGAGTTCAAGTTCTGCAATACAAACAGGAACCCCAAACGCAACTACTCCTACTGCTTGGACTGGTGGAACAATTGTACAAAATCCTTCTACAGGTTTTACTACTCAGACTTTTACAAGAACAAACAGCGTTGAAACTGCTGTCCCTAATGTTTCTATAACACAAACCTCAATGACAGATTTGATGGCAGGAACTAAAAATCCAACGCCAGTCAATATAAATGGAGTAGATTTTAATGAATATACTTATACGGATTATGCCGGCAGACCTCAAACAAGACTTGCAATAGGTGATGTAGGATCTACCCCTGCAGCACAAGAAGCAAACGCCAAAATACAATTAAATGCTTTGGCTTCTTCAGGAAGCACCGTTACTAACAATTTTATATTAATGACAGATGTAGATATGACAAGTGTCCCAAACTGGGGAATTATAGACAATTTTTCAGGAATTTTTGATGGAAACCTACATACGATAAGTAATTTAAATATCGCACCAGCAACAGACACCAATGTCGGTATGTTTGGAGCTATCAGCAATACAGGAGTAGTGAAAAACTTGACTCTTGCCAATGAAAAAATTGCAGTAACTACCGACCCACTTAGTGGTGGTTGGAATAGTGCTGCTAATTACAATAATATAGGTGGTATAGCTGGGGTAAGTAACGGGTCAATTTCCAACTGTAATACTACAAATATAGATATGAACATAACAGGACCTGGAGTCAAAGTTGGTGGTATAGTCGGTGAATCTTTCCTATCTTTGTCAAACTGTTCTTCCAGCGGTTCTATCGATATGACAGGAGAAGGGCACCAAGTCGGCGGATTGGCAGGCCTAAGCTCTGGAGGCAATATATTATATTCAAGCTCAAGCGTTAACATCAAAACAAATACAACTTCAAATCCTGCAGGCATAATAGGGGCTTCAAGCCATTTGGGTACTCTCATTGGAGATGTAGATAATGGCTCAGCCACTAATACCAACAGTATCAAATATTGCTATGCATCAGGGACAATAAATGGAAGTGCAAATTCATTCGCTGGTGCTGCAGACTTTAGCCCTTCTATTGCTCCTCCATCATCATTAAGCAATGATATAATAAGCTATTCATATTATGGAACCCCTGGATCAGGAACCACAGCACCAACAACAAATGGGGTATATGACTCTGTACCTGGAAGAGCTCCTGATGCTGGAGCTACGTGGACTGATATTAAAGATGCTACAACCGTGATCAACGGAACATCAATGAATGTATGGAATCCTAATGGAACATTAAACCAAAGCGCTATAAACACAGAAAGTGGCAATTTCAAAAAGACAACTACTTGGACTGAAACTTTAATAAAAACTGACGACCCAGGTATGACTATTATTGCCGATGAATACACAGATACTTTAATCCCAGCAACTCCTTTGACTTCAGAACAACTAGAAGCAGGATTGAGAGATGGAAGTATCAAATTGGCAAAACATGCTGACACTACAACACAAAATCCTGTAACTGTAGCTGGAGTAGATGAAAAATATGAATATGTTGATTGGAGAACTCAATCTGTAATCAGTGATGATTTGTACACCGCTAACGATGAAGAAGCCCAATCTCAATATGAACACGCAGTTAGTGACGTAAACCACCAAGACAAACAACTTGAGCTAGAACAAACTAAGATTACTACTGAATATACTGCTGTCACCAGCGAAAAAGAAGCTGTCAAAAAAATTCTTGATACCAACGTAAAAGGGTCATTCAAGTATTTCGGGTAATGAATTTGTAACAATTTGTTCATAATAAACCTCTTAAACCTAAAGATTATTCCCAAATATACCGATAAAATAAATGTGAATGTTACATTAAATTGTCGGTTATCAAGGAGTATGTATATATGAACTTATCTTCACAAGGACTAAATTTTTTAGGTTTGACATCAAAAAAATTCGCTCCGGCAGGCTTATCGAGCAAAGCTATGGATGCCATAGAACAAAAGTTCGAAGCTTATGAGAATACAAGCAAAGGTTTTGCTCATACAACTGTCGCTCTGAATAACTTGAAATCTATAAATTGCCAAGCTTTTTGTGTGGTTGACGGACAAAAAACGCCAATATCTGAAAAATCTTGGGATAGAGGCGGTAATCTCGAAGGCAAAGTCACTTTAGAAGAAGGTATTGCAAAAGGACTTTATCATATTGAAAACATCGACCCTAAAGCAGAAAAAATCGACTTAGACAGAGTTCTGGAAGAATTAAAAAAACAAGTAAACTTTGATGCTGCAGCTTTAGCTACTAAAAAAATCAAAGACCCATTCGAAAATGAAGCAAGCGCTAAAAAATACAAAGACAAACTCGGTATAAAAGAAAACACTACTTTAAAATTTATAAGTTAAATAAAAAGCCCTCTCAGAGGGCTTTTTTACTGGTTTTTAATCAAAATAAAATCCGTCTTCTTTCATTCTTCTGGTGACTTCTCTTAAATCATCATCACCTGCCACAAAAGAAAGTCTGAAGAAATCATCACCATATTGCCCAAAAGCATTCCCTGGGACAAGCACTACCCCTGATTTTTCCAAAACAGCTGTTGTAAATTCTGCAGCCGTAGAAAATCTTTTAGGAACAGGCAGCCACAAGTAAAATGTCGCCGTAGGAACCATTATATTGTCAGTATCCCATCCAAGTTCTTTCAAACCCTCAAGTATAATTTCTTGTTTTTGTTTAAATGCTTTATTGCTTTGAATAATATATTCGTCGCCTTCTTTCGAATTCAAAACTTCGGCGGCAGATTTTTGTATAGCCTTAAAGACACCTGTATCGACTGTCGATTTAAGCTTGCCTAGAGCACCTACTATATCTTTATTTCCGCAAACCCAGCCTACTCTCCATCCAGTCATAGCGAAAGGTTTGCTAAAGCTATGGAACTCAACAGCTACATCTTTTGCCCCCTCAAATTCCAAAATACTTGCAGGAACTTCACTTCCCTCAAAATACATATCAACATAAGCAGCATCGCTTATGAGTAAGATTTTCTTTTCTGTACAAAAATCGACTATTGCTTTCAAATACTCACGTGTAGCTCCGACGCCTAGTGGGTTATTAGGATAATTTATTACGATAGCTTTGACTTTTTCAGAATCAAATCCATCAGCTTTTAAAGACTCGAAAACACTTTCCATAGAAGGCATATAGTTATTTTCTGCACTTAAAAGCATTGGATATGCCAAACCGCCTGAAACCTTTATCTGCTCTTTGTAAGAAGCATAACCAGGGTCAGGAATTAGAATAATATCCATATCTTTTTCATCATAAGCGGGGTTTATCAGTGTTTTAAAAATATTTGAAAGGCCTTCTTTTGAACCTATTAAAGAAAAAATCTCTGACTTAGGGTCAAGCTCGACCCCAAAACGATTTTTCATTCTTTCAGCAACAGCTTGCAAAAAAAACATTTCACCTTTTGGAGAAGAATAAGAATGAATACCTTTTTCATCCAAAGCTTTCTTTAAGGCTTCAATTACAAAGCTCGGAGGTGCTTGAACAGGCGCACCCATACTCAATGAAATAGGGCTTCTGCCTTTTGCCTCAAGCTCAGGCCTCAGTCTTTGAGTTTCTTGGCCAATCTGAAACATAATATAAGTTTCTAGCTTATTTACATATTTTGAACAAAGTTTTTTGACATCTAAAACGCTCATATAATCTCCTAGTAAAATGTATTGTCTATTTATTATACATAAAATTTTTACGAATATCAGTTATTTGCAAACTTGAGAACTTATTCAATTTCTTCTTTACTTCTAGAAGCTACTCCTCTGGAAGTTCTAGCGCATACAACCATTAATAGCCTCAAACCATTCAATCAATTTTTCTCCGCATTTAATAGCCATTCTTTGCGGGATAACCCTCCGCTATATCCCACTAGCTTGCCACTTTGGCCGATTACTCTGTGGCAAGGGATGACAATATTAATTTTATTTTTTCCGTTTGCGGAACCAATAGCTCTTATGGCTTTTGGCATTCCAACCCTATTGGCTTGCTCTTTATAAGAAATAGTTTCACCGAAAGGAATATTCAAAAGTTCTTGCCAAGCCTGTTTTTGAAATTCAGTACCCGAAAGCTTCAAAGGCAAATCAAATATTTTTCTTCCACCATAGAAATATTCCCGCAATTGAGCGAAAACATCTTCCACTAAAGCATTTGCCCTATTTCCACCTGCTTTTTCGGCATATTTTATAGATAAAAGCGCCTCATTAGAGCATACTATTTCTAAAATCCCCAATGGCGAATCCATATACCCAGAATAGATTTCAGCATTTTTTACCATTTTTCAAAATGGATTCTGTTTTTGTCAAATCTATTCGAAGGTGGCGTATCTTCTGCAGGATAGCCGATTGAAATTATTGCAAGAGGAATGATATTCGGTGGCAAATCGAAAATATCTCGAAGCCCTTTAATGCGCTCTTCTCGAGGATAAACCCCAAGCCAAACAGACCCTAAGCCCATATCTGCTGATTGAATAAGAATATTCTCGACAGAAGCCGAACAGCTTTGAACCCAATAACCAGTACCTTTTATAATATCTTTGTCTTCGTCCCCACAAACTATAAGAGCTATAGAAGCCTCATTGAGCATAGAAGAATATGGGTGAACCAGCATTATTTTTGCGAAAGTATCTTTGTCTCTAACAACGATAAATTCCCAAGGTTGTGTATTACGAGCTGAAGGTGCCGCCATAGCTGCACGAAGAATTTGCTCGACCTGTTCATCCGTGACTTGTTGATTCGTATATTTCCTTACACTTCGACGTTTAAAAATGGCATTCATAAGATAATCCCTTTTTAATCAGCTATTTTTTGAATCTCAAGATAATTTCTCAAATTTTCCATAGTTTCATGATAATGTTCAGTCATAATATCAGTATTAGCATAACACTCAGTACTCTTTAATTTAATTATATCGCCGTCTTTTCTTATTCTGACATCTGGAAAAAATAATATTTGATGGTGAGCTTCCCTTCTTAATCTGTCAAACAAATAATAAATTTGTTTATTAATAAAAGGGGCCGCTTTGCCCAATTGGCGCATGAAATTATTATATTTTTTGACTGCTTCGTCATAACGTTTTTCAAGTAGCTTTTTACGCCCATCTTCATCTCTTGGTAATTCATCAAAGCGAGGGAAAAGCCATGTAACAGCTTCTAACAACTCAAGACCTGCTTCTGACAAATTCTGATAAAGACCCGACTCTCTGTTAAACTGAGATTGAGAGATATAACTAATACTGTTAGATTCAGTCGTATTTCTTAACATCCCTATATACTCAGCGATAAATGCTTTATATTCTTCTATCTCATTTTGGTATGACAATCTTTCTTTTTGAAACCAGATATCAGCCCAAACTTTGCCTACAACTCCAGCAAATAAGATTATTATTACCCCCGCCCAGATTACTGCACCTGCAAATCCAAGTAAATCATTTATCATATATGAAGTTTCAGACATTGGAATCTCCTTTTTATGTCTTTGGCAACAGGCTTTGAAACGACTTCAATGCTTTTTCTTCTCCCTAAATTATATCATAAGAAAAATGTTTTCTTAAATTATATAACATTTCTTAAAAGTCATTAAGTAATTGTTTATTTGAACTATAAATGTTAAAATAATTAAAGAGAATATAGGTGATAAATTAATGTATCAGCTTAATAAATATCAAGTATTCGTTGATGAAAATAAATGCATAAACTGCAAAAATTGCGTAAGAACTTGCCCTATGGTTTTTTCTATTACAACATCTCTTGATGAAACAAATGTTAGAATCACGCCTGATAGATGTATCAATTGCGGTAAATGTGTTGAAACTTGCCCACTTAAAGCTATAGATTATATAGATGATACAGAAACTTTTTTTGATAATTTAAGTATTAATAAAAATAATACAATAATTTGCGACCCTTTAATTAAGACCCTTTTCAAAAATTATAAAAGATTATTCGGATATTTAAAACAAAATGGAATTAATCTGATTTTGAGCGACTCTATAGGCGCTAAAGTAAATAAAAAAATTGCAAACAAGCAAAAAACAGAAAATATTATCTCACAGGATTATCAAAAAATTATAAATTATGCAGAAAAATTCTCTCCCGATTTGATAAAATATTTACCTTCGATATTAAATCCTGCTTATTTAACATCAGTTTATTTAAAACAATCAACCCAAATTTCAGACTCGATTGTTTATTTAACAAATTCCCTGTCGTTAGTTAATGGACTAAAAAATCAGAACGAATTTTTTGATTATTTTATTACATTTACAAAATTAGAAAATTATCTTACAAGAATTGGAATCAATTTAAATGAATATCCTGAATTGGACTTTGATGATTTTGACTTAGAAACATATCATGAATCAAATGTTCATTTCCACATAGAAGATTTTTTGACTAAAGATTCAATTAATTCTTTAGTCAATATCAAACTCCCAAGTGAAAGAGATTTCCAAATTTTATATAAAAAATTAGACAAAAATAAAGAAAATCAAAAAAAGATTAATTGTAACTGTTGCGGATATAGAACATGTGAAAACCTCACAATCGCAATGTACAACCATATTGCAAATGAAAATGATTGCGTTTTTTACTTAAAAAAACGAAAAGAAATAGAAAAACAAAATTTTGAAAATACTACTCGCCAAATGAAACAAATTAATGATGAAATAAGTGGTTTGCTGAATGATTCTATGGAAGTAGCAGAATCAAGCGAAAGAAATAAAATAAAAATATCAACAATATTAGATAATCTTGTTGATGCCGTAATTGTTACAGATGCATCTTTTTCCATTCAAAGTACTAATATGAGCTTTGAAACAATATTCGGTTACACAGAACAAGAAGTTATAAATGCTCCAATAAGTATTCTATTTCCATCTCATTCATTCTTATTTGAGGAAAATATTGATGGAAATGATGAATTCCAACGATTATCTTTCATAGATTCAAAGACAGAAATTCCTATTATGAAAAAAAACGGTTCTCTGCTCCAATGTGAAATCGGAATGAACCAATTCGAACTTGATAACGAAAATTCTTTAGTTTTTGTCATCAGAGATATTTCACACCGTTCAGAAATTGAAAAAATGAAAAATCAATTTGTTTCAACTGTCAGCCACGAACTCAGAACGCCTTTAACCTCCATAAAAGGCTCTTTAGGGCTATTATCTGCCGGCGTTTTTGGAGTTTTCCCTGCCAAAGCAAATGAATTGCTTGCTGTAGCAGAAAAAAATTGTACAAGACTCACCAAGCTCATAGATGATATATTGGATCTCGAAAAGATCAATGCAGGAAAATTGGAATTTGATTATGAGAATTTAGAAATCAACGATCTAGTAAGTCAGTCTATTTACTTAAATAGGCCTTACGCAGAGCAATTTGGGGTAAAAATAACAGAACTTAAACTTATAAAAACAGCATTTATAAAGGCTGATAAAAGTAGACTTTTGCAAGTAATCTCTAATTTAATATCAAATGCAGTTAAATTTTCTGAACCAGGTAATGAAATAGAAATAATCACCGAAAAGATAAGAGATAATGTTAAAGTCTCAATCAAAGATAATGGCATAGGCATATCGGCAGATTCAAGAAAAAAGTTATTTGACACTTTTTCACAAGTCGACTCCACTGATTCAAGAGCTAAAGGCGGTACAGGATTAGGTCTTAGCATTTGCAAATTAATAATCGAAAATATGAATGGCAAAATTGATTTCGAGTCTACAGAAGGAAAAGGCAGCACTTTCTTTTTCATTCTTCCCGAAGCAGTTGAGTCAATAAAAACAACTCAATAACGCTATTTAATGACTTACATTTTATATTAAAAAAGGAACAAACATGGCTGGCAAAATAAAAGAATTATTAGATAAAATTATTTTAAATCAAAGTAGAATTAACCCTCTTCTTGCAGAAATATTTAAGACAAAACTTGCTCTTAGAGGTATTAAAGTTGTAAATTATGATAAAAATTCGCCTGATGAGCCAGTTGTTATTGAAAAAATACAACAACTTTTAAAGGACCTAAATATAAATATTACTGAAGAAATAAATCCTGCAAATATTGCCGTATCAGAAGATAGTGATATTGAACTAGCAATAGAAGAAATAAAGCAACAACTCGGCGACAAAAATTTTAAGATTATATTTTATTTTGCTTCATATTCCTATGACCAAGAAAAAATCTCATGCGCGATGAAACAAACATTTGGGAATATTTTGTGTATCGGGTGTTCAAGCGTGGGCGAATTTGCAAATGGTAAACTATACCCCAATGCATTAGTTGCAATGGGAATCCCCGAATCAGCGCTTAAAGGAATTAGTTCTTATGTCATTGATAATATCGATAACGATTATGACGTGACTAAAGCATTTGACCATTTCAAAGACTCTTTCAATTTACAATCAGAAGACTTTGATTATGAAAAATATGTTGGGCTTTTGATAATGGACGGACTGAGTCCAAATCAGGATAAAATTATTTCAGGCATTGCAAAACATACCGATGTAATGTTTATCGGAGGGGCCTCAGCAGACAATTGGGAAATGAAAGAAACTTATCAATATTATGATGATAAAACATACACAAATGCTGCTATTTTGATATTAATTGAACCAAATGCTTATCAGGTAATCAAAACGCAAAGTTTCATACCTATAGGAAAAACATTTAAGGCAACTAAAGTTAATGAAAATGAAAAAAAAGTTCTTGAATTTGATAATGAACCAGCGGCAACTTTCTATTCAAATTTGCTTTCTGTATCTATTGAGGAATTAGATGACTATTTTAGCGATAACCCTATTGGGATGATGATTGGTAATGAACCATATATCCACGATCCAAGATGTGTAAGCAGTGATGGCTTAAGTATTAATTTTTACTCCGAAATCCCTGAAGGGGCAGAAGTACAATTACTAAAACCAATAAATATAATTGATGAGACTAAAAGAGTTATCGATGAAAATATCAAAAATCCTATGGAAGTAACTGCCTTAATAAATTTTAATTGTGGCTGTAGAACAAACAAACTTAAAAAAGAAAATCTCGAAATAGAACATGAACAGATTTTCAAAGAATTCCCAATGATAGGTTTTAGTACTTACGGTGAATATTATATTTCACTAATTAACCAAACCTCTACGATTCTTGTATTAAAATAAAAGAAGAACCGAAACGCAACTTAAAATATTCAGCTACTTTATACCAAATATGATAAATAATATTTCAACCACTTCATTTTCATCTGGGATCTATTTCATCCCTAAAAAAGAGTTAAGGCAATTGGCCTATACTTCTTATGAGAGTCGCAGGTCTTATTTTACTACGACAAAACCTTATGTTAAGGAGATTTTTGAAGGCGGAATTGATACTGTAAAAACTCTAAAAGACCAAGATAAAGGGTTTACGGAAGGACTAATCTATTGCCTTGGCGGGTTATTAAAAGAAGGTAAAAACAAACTAATGTTTCATTTTTACCCACCTGATTTTATTGCAGATATGCCAGTAATCAAAAAAAAGGTTCAAGACATAAACATAAACGGAAATCTAAAAGGCCTGATAATAGGCGGTTCCTACTTCCCAGGAAAAGATTTATCAACCTGTTCAGACCAAAGCTTAGAAATATTTAGCAATCTGAAAAAAGTATTTAAAAAATTTAAAAATAAGGATTTTACAATATTCTATGGGCAGAAAAATACAAATTCTTCCCTAAATAAAGAGACCGATTTTTTATATGACAATATCAATGACAATTATTTTATAAGTATAAATACAGATGAAATAACTCCTGAAAACATCAAAAATCACTATAAGTTCATAAGGATTTCACCAAACGATGAGGTTTTTATTGAGGGCAAAAAAATCTCTTCAAAACTTCTAGAAACTTAATTTCTATCTCTTGACCCAAAGACTCGCCAAGCCCAATAAGCAAGCTCAATTAAAGAATATAACGCAGCTGCAATATAAGTACAAGCAGCAGCTGTCAAAACTCTTTTGCCGCCGGAAAGCTCCTCACCTTCAGCAAGATATCCGCCATCAGCCAAAGCTCTTATTGCCCTTTGAGATGCATTAATTTCGACAGGCAAAGTAATTAATTGAAATAAAAACACACTTGCATAAAATATTAAACCCAAAATTGCGATTTCATCACCGAAACCGAAATTTGCCGAAGAACGCAACATAATACCGATAATCATAAGCCAAGGTCCGAGAGTTTGTCCAAAATTGACAGCCGGAAAAAGTCCTGCTCTGATTTTCATCGGATAATACCCTCTATTATCTTGGATGGCGTGCCCAACTTCATGAGCTGCAATACCCGCGGCTGAAACAGTCCTACCACTATAAATCTTTTCCGAAAGCCGAACAACTTTTTTTGATGGATCATAATGGTCAGAAAGCTCTCCAGGTGTACTTTCTACCACGACATCTGTTATATTATTTTCTGATAAGATTTTCCTTGCAACATCAGCACCTGTAAGCCCCATTTTTGCTGAAACTTTTGTGTATTTCTGATAAGTATTTTTGACCCATAGTTGAGGTAAAGCTGTCAACAAAAGACCAAAACCGATTAATATAAGATAAGTACTGTCAAAAAACATTTTGTCCTCCTACCAAGTATCTTCTACTTTAATTTTAACCCCATTCGCCCAATCAAAAGCACCCATGACTTTTTTATTTTGAGGCTGAAGCATTTCGATTAGAATTATACCCTTTTTTGTCTGGATTTCCATCCCATCTTTAGATATTTTTAATATTTCACCGACTTTACCTGCGGAATCACTATCAATTACCTTAGACTTCAAAAGCTTGATAGGCATACCTTGGTACGAAACAGAAACGCAAGGCCAAGGCAAAAGTCCTCTGATTTTATTATGAAGCTGCATCGCTTCAATATCAAAAGATAAAAATCCATCTTCTTTTTTGAATTTGTTCGCAAAAGTTACTTGAGCTCCATCTTGTTTTTGAGGCCTGATAGTTTTATCAGCGTAGCCGATTATACTCTTGAACAAAAGCTCTCCTCCACAACTTGAAACTATATTGGCCAAGTCAGGTGTCGTCATTTCGTCAGTTACTTCAATATTTTTTTTCAAAAGCATATCACCTGCATCAAGCTCCAAAACAGTAAGCATGGTAGTCACACCTGTGATTTTTTCACCGTCAACTATTACACGCTGAAGTGGGTTTGCCCCTCTATACTCTGGAAGCAAAGAAGCATGGAGATTAATTGTAGCGAATTTTGGTATATCCAATACCTCTTGTGACAAAATCTGACCAAAGGCCACTGTCACGAAGAAATCCGCCCCCAAAGTACGCAGTTTTTCGATGAGTTCTTTATCTTTTCTGATAGATTCTGTTTGGAGAACTTCAACACCTTTTTCCAGCGCTAAAACTTTTACAGGAGGCGACATAAGTTTATGCCCCCGCCCTGAAGGCCTATCAGGCTGAGTCACAACTGCCAAAACATCAATTTCGCTAGAATTTATCAGATATTCTAATGACTGTACAGCAATATGAGGTGTCCCAAGAAAGACAACTTTCATTATGCTTCCTCAACTTTTTGAGAAATTGCATCTTCCAATTCTGGCTCATCTATTAGTCTTTCTGGATCTATAGGCAACAAATTCTTTTCCGCAAGTTCTTTGTCAGCTTCAAAACGATTTCTGGAATGATCCACAAATAAAATTCCATTCAAATGATCAAATTCGTGCTGAATTGCACGTGCTAAAAGAGTACCGTCAAAAGCTTCTATCAAAAACGGACGCCCATTAATATCATATGCTTTAACTTTGACATATTCATAACGTCTTACATTTGTATATGCATCGGGAAAACTTAAACAACCTTCGTAGCTATTTGTAGCGCCGGATTTTTGAATAATTTTCGGGTTAACAAACAAAATCGGATTATGCGGTTCATCTTCGTCTGAAACATCAATTATGAAAACTCTTAAATTCTCGCCAATCTGCGGAGCAGCAAGCCCAACACCATTTGCAGCATACATCGTATCCTTCAAATCCTTGGCCAAAAGTTTTATCTTGTTTGAAACTTTGTGTACTTCTTTTGACTCTTTTCTTAGAGTTTCGTCACCGTAAACTAAAATTTTTCTAACGCCCATTTTTTCACCTTATAAAATTTCTACGTTTATAATATAATTTTATATGAAAAGTCAAAATTTTGGTAAGATTTTTGCAAAATAGGTGAAAATGATAGAAATTGATGTAAAAAAAATCAAAATCGCAATAAAAGCTCTCTGCCAAAAAGCAGCGACAACTCTAGATAAAAAGACTTACGGCCTTCTTTTTGAAGCATACCAAGTTGAAACAAACAAAAATTCAAAAGAAGTTTTGGGACAAATTCTCCAAAATGCTTTTCTTGCAAATAAAATTGAACGACCAATTTGTCAAGATACAGGGCAGGTGATAGTTTTTCTGGAAATCGGACAAGACATTCATATAAAAGGCGGCAACCTCACACAATCCATCAATGATGCAGTTGGCGAAGCTTACAAAGAAAATTATTTCCGTAAATCAGTAAATACTAGCATCTCAAGACAAAATACAACAAATAATTCGCCTGCAATAATCCACACAGATATTGTCGATGGTGACAAAATAAAAATTTCTATCTGCCTAAAAGGCGGTGGTTCAGAGAATATGAGCCGTAGCGAAATGCTTTACCCAGCCAAAGGTAAAGATGGTATTATTGATTTCATATTAGAAACTGTCAAACGAGCTTCACTAAAATCCTGTCCACCATTAGTTATTGGCGTTGGCATAGGCGGAAACTTGGAAGAATCCGCAATAAATGCAAAAAAGGCGCTTATTTTAAATTCTGTACAAACAGATTTTGAAAAAGAAATTCTACACAAAATAAACGCCCTAAATATAGGTGCTTCAGGCCAAGGCGGAAGTACAACAGCTTTAGACTTAAAGATAATAGAAGCCACCTGCCACATAGCTTCTTTACCAGTGTCTGTCGCCCTAAATTGCCACGCAGCAAGACATGCCAGTGCTATTATTCAAGAAGAAATAACTTATGATTTTGAAGAATACGGGATTTCACAAATTTCTGAATTATCAAACGCAAAAGAGGTTTTGACCTCTGATACCGAAATAATCCGCAATCTACAAACTGGCGAAAAAATCCTTTTGACAGGCAAAGTCTACACTGCCAGAGATGAAGCCCATAAAAGACTTTTGGCAAGTGACAAAAAACCTTTTGAAATAAAAAATTCGATTATTTTTTATGCAGGGCCTTGTCCTGCAAAACCTAACGAAATAATTGGACCAATTGGCCCAACAACATCTTCAAGAATGGATGATTTCACCGAAGAACTTTTAGGACAGGGGCTTTTAGCGACCATCGGCAAAGGCGAACGCTCTACAGAAATACTTGGGGCTACTCAAAAACATAACGCTGTTTATTTCACTGCAATTGGCGGTGTGGCAACACTTTTAGCTCAATGTGTCAAATCTTCAAAATTAATAGCTTACGAAGATTTAGGACCAGAGGCAATTTATGAGCTTGAAATTGAAAAATTACCACTATTTGTTGATTGTGGTAGAATGATTGAGTAATTTTTGCAACTTTTGAAGCAAATAATTTAGACGTGAGGAATATATGAAAGAAAAACTTGAAAACATACAAACCCTAGCCCTAAAAGAGCTTGAGGCAGTTAATTCATTATCAGAGTTGGAAGAAATTAATATAAAATTTTTGGGCAGAAAATGTGAATTGAATGAAATTAAAAAAAGCCTAAAAGACCTTCCAAATGACCAGAAACCAATCATTGGCGGTCTCGCAAACCAAATAGCTCAAAAAATTGAAGGAATTATAAAAGAAAAACACGAATTTTTGTACGAAAAATCAATTAATGAAAAGCTCGAAGCTGAAAAAATAGATATAACCTTACCAGGCGAATTCATTCCTCAGGGAAAAGTCCACCCTCTAACAGCCACAGTTAATGAAATTGTGGATATTTTCCAAGGTCTTGGGTTTTCGCTTGTCGAAAAACAAAATTCGCCGGAAGTCGAAACAGAGCACTACAACTTCGATATGCTGAATTTCCCTCCCGACCACCCTGCAAAAGATATGCAAGATACTTTTTATACGCAAATAGCACCCAATATAGTGCTTCGTAGCCAAACTTCAAACTCTCAAATTCATGAATTGGAAGGTAAAAATCCTCCTTTGCGTGTAATTTCACCTGGTCGAGTTTATCGTGCAGAAACTGTAAGTAGCCGTAAAAACAACCTTTTCCACCAAATCGAAGGAATGGTAATCGACAAAGACATTACTTTTGGCGACTTAAAAGGTGTTTTAAACGAATTTATAAGAATTTATTTCGGCCAAACAAGACCTACACGTTTTAGAACAAGCTACTTCCCTTTCACAGAGCCAAGCGCAGAGATCGATGTCCAATGCATAATCTGTCAGGGTAAAGGCTGCAGAACCTGCTCAGGTTCTGGATGGCTAGAAATCCTTGGTGCGGGTATGATTGACCCTAACGTCTTAAAAAATGTCGGAATCGACACAGATATTTATACAGGATTTGCATTTGGAATGGGGGTCGAAAGACTTACTATGCTAAAGTATGCAATCAATGACATTCGTCTGTTCTTCAACAATGACGTTAGATTCTTAAACCAGTTTTAACCAGTTTTTAAATTTATGAAAAGGACAAAAAAATGCTTATATCGCTAGAATGGCTAAATGAATATATAGACCTCAAAGACATAACTCCTGAGCAAATCTCTCATGAGCTAACTATGAGTGGTTTAGAAGTAGAAGAAATCGAAAAAATCGAAGCAAAATTTACCAATATCGTAACTGCTGAGATTTTGGAAATAAAAAAACACCCTGAGGCAGACAAACTTAGTCTTGTAACTGTTTTTAACGGAACAGAAAAAAGAGAAGTTGTTTGCGGAGCCCAAAATCTTGTACAAGGAGCTATTATTCCTTATGCAAGCGTCGGTTCAAAGGTTTTAGACAGAAAAACAGGTGAACAATTTGAACTAAAGCCTGTTAAAATCCGCGGCATAGAATCTCAAGGAATGCTTTGCTCTGACGATGAGTTAGGCCTTGCCGAGCAAAAACTTCAAGATGAAGATGGAATTTTAATGTTACATAAACTTTTCCCAGATTTGAAAGCCGGTATTGATGTCAAAGATGTATTTAATATTAAACAAGATATAGTTTTCCACACCGCACCAACGGCAAATCGTGGTGACCAAATGTCTGTAATTGGTGTAGCGAGAGAGCTTTCTGCTATTTTTAATAAAAAATTGAATTTTTCTAAAATTGAAACAACAAAAGACCTTTCAAATCCAAATTTCGAACTCGAAATTTTAGACGAAGACACTTGTAAATACTATACTGTAGCTACTTTAAAAAATTTAGTTACAAAATCTTCCCCAGATTGGATGAAGCGCAGACTTGTCGCTTCTGGCATCCGCTCAATCAATAATATAGTTGATATCACAAACTACGTTATGCTTGAGTATGGGCAACCTTTACACGCTTTTGACCTAGATAAACTGGATGGATATTTATGTGTAAGACGTGCAAAAGATGGCGAAACCATAACAACTTTGGATGAAATCGAACGCAAACTTACAAAAGACTCTGTCTTGATTGCAGATAAAAACAAAGGTGTTGCAATGGCCGGTCTTATGGGCGGAAACAACTCTGAAATCGATGGTAACACAACAAATATTGCTCTTGAATCAGCATATTTCACACCTTCAACAAACCGCCGTTCATCAAGAAGTGTCGGGCATAGAACTGATGCTTGTGCAAGATTCGAACGTGGAGTAGATATTGAAAACGTCAAACCTGCTCTTATGCGTGCAATTGGCTTACTTATTGAGATAGCTGATGCGGAAATCATTGGTATAGCAGAAGTTGGCGACGGAAAACTTCCTGATATGCCTATTACTCTAAGATTTTCAGAAATTAAACGCATTTTGGGTATCGAAATTGCTTCAGAAAAATGTATCGAAATTCTTGAGAATCTTGGTTTTGAAGCCCAAGGAAAAAATGAATTGGCAGCAAGATTTTTGACTCCATCTTATCGCCAACAAGATGTGACTCGCGAAATTGATTTAATCGAAGAAATAGCAAGAATTTATGGCTATGACAAAATTGAACCTACTTTACCATCAAAAACTTTTGCTCCAACAATAAGTATTGAGAGCAAAAATCTAAACAAAATAAACCAATTTATGCTAGCAAAAGGCTTGAATGAGATTGTTACCTCTTCTTTAATTGGCGAACCTATGCTTAATTGGGCTGGTATAAGTTATTCAAAAGAGCAAGCTGTTATGGTTGCAAACCCACAATCAGAAGATCATACAATGTTGAGACAATCCCTTGTACCAAATACGTTGAGGGTAATAAAAAACAACTTTGATAATGGTCAAAAAAACCTAATGTTTTATGAAATTGGCAGAAAATACCTAAAAACAAGAGAATCCGATGCCAAAAATTCAGGCGTCGAAGAAAAACGCACCCTTCAAATAGCTATTTCAGGAAATTTGAATAATTCAAAATGGTCTGACCCAAAATCTTTCAGTTTTTATACAATAAAAGGCATTTTAGAAAATCTGTTCAAAGAATTGAAAATCGAAAATCGAATCCAATATCAAATTACAGAAAACGCGAGCTATCTTCACCCAGGCAAAGCTGCCCAAGCGGTTATTATGGGTAAGCAACCTCTTGTTATTGCAACATTTGGAGAACTTCATCCAAACAAAAAAAATAAATTCAAACTGAATCAAGATGTTTATCTTGCAGAAATTGATTTAGATTTATTGCTCGAAAATATCAATAATTCGGTAACAAAATTCAAAGAATTAGCTCAATTCCCAGCAGTATATAGAGATATGGCCTTTGTTTTATCTGAAAACATCTCAAACCAAGAGATTACGAAAGTCATCAAAAAAGCTTCCAGTAAGTTATTCAAAGGCTGTGATATTTTTGATATTTACAAAGGTGAACACATCAAGGATGGCTGCAAAAGCGTAGCTTACAGACTTCATCTTCAGGATGAAACAGCGACATTAACTGACGAAATTGTTGATAAAGAAATAGCCACTATAAAATCAGAGCTCAAAAAAGCTTACTCTGAGCTTGAATTTAGAGAATAAAAACAAAAAAAAGAGAGGCGATAACCTCTCTTTTTTTATTAGTTATTTCGATAATTTATAAATATAATATTCTGACGGTGCAAGTTTTTGAAAAGTCAGATCAGGCACTTCGTATGGAATTTCGACAATATCAAGCCCTTGGAGCTCATATCTCGCAACTACTTTATAACCTTCGGGTATTGTTGCTACTTTATTTTCAACACACACACCTTTTTGTTTTACAAGTTCATTATCAATCGTAAGTTTTTGCTTTGGAGGCATTTCATTGGCCACAACGAAAATTGCTTCATCACGGCCTTGTATTTCAGTAATCCAAGATACAAATTTTTCATCATTATCGACAAGAGTAGACTTCCCAAAACATAAAATATCGCAATTCATCGAAAAACGGCTCAAAGCATCAAATTCGGCAAAAAACTTATCATCACTGTTTCTTAACATCGAAACTTCTTCTCCGATTATTCTTTCGATACCAACTTTTGTGAAACTTTCATCCCCATCGACATACATACAAGGGCGTTGGGCATTAGCCCCGCCAACAATAAACTTGAACTTAAGCAACTTAAATATAGCCCCAGCTTTTCCAAGTTGCCCCGGATATCTGTTGATAGCTTCAAATTCACCATCTTGGTTATTGTATGTTTTCAAAATACTAAGGCGATTTTGTGGATTTTTGTTATATTCTTCTAGTTGTTTATTATCCGCAAATATTTTTTCGACAGTTTTGTCATGCTGAGAAACAATATCCTGCCCCCAAAGTATGTCAAAGCCCATATTATGATATTCTTCAAAGAAATTATCCCAGAGCATATATTCTGCCAAAGATGCAAAATAAGGTACCATTTCTTTCAATTCAGCATTCAAGCGAGTCAAAACTTTGCGAGGCGCACGGTAACTTATTGGATTTTGGTCTTTATCTTCTGAAAATTTGTTAACAATATGATCAATATGGTCAACTCTAAACCCATCAAAATTGTAATCGGCTTGAAGCTGTTTCATAGACTGAATAAAAATGTCTACAACAGGCTCGTTTATTTCGCCTGTTTCAAGAAAAGTGAAATAATAAGGAGTTTGGCAATCTAAATTAGCAAACTTAGTTACGTCATTATCTTCGAAATCAAAATGCTTAAACATAGGATATTCTGCTCCTCTATTCATTTTGTCGAATATAGGTACACCCGCTGAACACCAAGCACCGCCAGGTGCAGGCCAAAGTCCTTGAGAAATTAATTCCCCAATTATTTCTCCCTGATTTTTAATATCATTCTCACAGAGCTGCTTATCTAGAGTATAGCCCGCTTTTTCTTGGATAATCTTTTTAACTCTTTGATGCAAAATTTCTTGATTTTCACGCAAAGTCATTTTTATAGATAATTCTTTTTTCACTTCCAAAAATTTCGCTTCAATTTCCGCTTTCATATCTGCCAAATTTTCCGGAACAACGCCACACTTACCTTTTAGCTCTTTTCTTATAAGTCTTTTAACATCTTCAACATCTTCATATTCTGCACAAATTGCTTCCAAGCTATCACGATAAACATCTATCAAGGCTGGGATATCATACCAACGTGCTATATGAGGGTTGCACAAAACCAACTTAGAAAATCTTGCCGTCTGAGGCAAAACATCATAAATTACTGGGTGATTACAAAGTTGAGCAGTAGCTAAAAACAGCTCTACTTGCTCTTTTACATCCAATCCTAATTTTTCAGAAAGAAGAGAACACTCGATTTTTTCAGAGACTCCACTATGAGCAGGCAAATATGCACAGCCGAATTCTCTTGGGTGAAATGGCGTCAAATAAACAGTTGTACCTAAAACCGCCCCATCAGGTCTTCCTGCAGGTAAAATAAGTAGCTGTCTAAGCCAATCAACAAATTTACCGGTTTCGGATGATTTATTACCATTTCCCAATGCCGCCAAATTTATTAATTTCAAGCTGTGTTGTTCGGTTTTTAGCCACTCAGAATTTTCTATATTATATCTTGCGATAGGGGAAAGTTTTTCAAAACGGATTTCATTATCGACAAAAGTATTCGCCAATTCCATTTTAACCTTGATCCCAAACAAAACTTCAGCATCAGACAATTCTTCAAGCGCTTTTATATGAGAATATGGCAAATACCCATATTTTTTTATTAATCCCTCAAGATAGTCCTTGCTCTCTTGAGAAATACTCTCATAATTGAATAATTGTTCCAATTTATTGAACAAACTATTCATTATAAATTTATCTAAAAAACCACTAAGACCTACTAAACGCATCTTGCAACCCTCTTACCATTATTTGGACCAATTATAAACATTATTAAACAAAAAATTTAAAAAATCTATCAGAGAATACAAAAAAGTCCAATTTATACCGAGTAGGCGCATATCCCTATGGCTCAAATTACTTTCGCCAAGGGCTTTGCTGCAAAATTGAGATTTTTTTATATTCGACCTCAGAAGTGTTGGCCTAAGTACAGCCTTGGTGAAAGGGTGAGCTTAGGCCAACCGCAACGCCATTCTTGATGAGATTTACGAATTTCAGAATGGCGGAGTGCCCTTGGGTAGACATCAATAAGTTACGAGAAAAAAGTTTTTTTCCGTAACTTCATTTTTTTACTATAATTAGCTTATGAAGAAAAAAATATTAATAACAGGGGCCTCAAAAGGTATCGGAGAAAGCATCGCAAAATCTCTAGCGAAGCTTGATTTAGAAATTTTTATCACAGGCAGGGATGAAACTCGTCTGCAAAAAATAGCCTCCGAAATAAACGCAAAATATCTCGCCATAGACTTATTAGAGGCAAAATCTTGTGAAAGATTGCTTTCTAAAATCAAACCTATTGATATTTTAATTAATAATGCGGGCGATTATGTTTGGTCAGAAGTCGAAAAAACTACTGATGAAAACATCGAAAAAATATTCAAATTAAATCTGCAAATTCCTTACAAACTCATCTCTTTGGCAGTTCCAAATATGAAAAACCAAAAATGGGGTCGAATAATCAACATAGGCTCGATCTCTGGTGCAGTCGGCGAAGCAAATGCATCTTTATATTCAGCTTCCAAGTCTGGACTAATTGGTATGACAAAGGCATTGGCACTTGAATTAGCAGAATTTGGCATAACTGTAAATGTTGTCAACCCAGGCTGGGTAAAAACCGATTTGGTCGAAATTGCAGAACTAAATTTGCAAGAAGAAATTGACTGCGTACCTCAAAGAAGATTTATCCACCCCGATGAAATTGCAAAAATGGTAGAATATTTGATTTCCGAACCTGCAAAAGGGGTGACAGGACAAAGCCTGAATCTTTGCGCAGGATTGAGTTTAGGCTAAGTCGACAAAGTTGGTATCCTTGTAAAAGAGTACAATTTGCTGCAATATTTTGCAAAATTAGACGTCTTTAAAAATTAAAAAAGAAAGCAGCATATAAGCCGGGTTCTGTTCGGTCAAAAGACCTTGATGGCCATCTGTCTGGGATGTTTGTTGCCAAACACCTCTAGCGGTTTAGGAAGAAACGGCGGGCACCTTAACTTCTTCCTCCTTGCACCAGCTGGGGTTTACCTAGCCAACGCCTCTCGACGTTGCTGGTGAGCTCTTACCTCACCGTTGCACCCTTACCTGTGAGCATTTGCATGCCCCATCGGCGGTTAACATTTCTGTGGCACTTTCCTGACGGTTGCCCGTACCGGACGTTATCCGGCAGCCTGCCCTGTGGAGCCCGGACTTTCCTCAGATTTTAATTAAAAAATCCGCGACCATCCTGCTACTTTCTTGATATAATTATCTCATGGAAACCTTTTCTAAAAAACCCGCATTTATAATGAATTTATTCAATTTAATATCAAAAGATTATGACAAATTGAATGATATTATGAGTTTTGGACTTCATAAATCCATAAAAAAAGATGCAATAAAAAACTTAAAACTCGATCAAAGTGCTAAAATTCTTGACCTATGCACAGGAACAGGTGATTTGGCAGGGATTTTACAAAAAACTTACACTGATTGCAAAATTATCGGCATGGATTTTTCTGAAAATATGCTCAAAATTGCAAAAGAAAAATATCCCAATATTGAGTTTATAGAAGCCGATTGTACGCAATTACCTTTTGAGGACGAACTATTTGACCTATGCGTAATATCTTTTGGACTTAGAAACACTGAGGACATCTCAAAAGCGCTCCAAGAAATCCATAGAGTTTTAAAAAAAGACGGCTATTTTATAAATATTGACCTTGGAAAACCAAATAAATTTTTAGATATTTTTTGTAAACCTTACATGTATTTGTGGGTATCATTCGTGGGCAAGCTTTTCCACGGTGATGGGATGCCCTACAAATACCTTGCTGTTTCAAATGAAGACTTCCCTTCTCAATCTGAACTTGTTAAAATATTCAAAGAAATAGGTTTTTCTGACGTGAAAAATAAAAACTACTTACTCGGGCAAATTGCATCACAGATTTCCCGAAAGAAATAAGAAAAGAGGACAAAATGAAATCAGTTGAATTTAGAAATAATGAAATAATTTTCAGTATAGATGCTCCAAAACCTGTAGCAGCACCTAACGAAGCTATTATAAGAGTTAAGTTGGCTGGAATCTGCAACACAGATATTGAAATCACAAAAGGATATATGGGCTTTTCAGGGATTTTAGGGCATGAATTCGTCGGAATAGTAGAAGAAGTAAATTCCGAAGACAAATCTCTTATCGGCAAAAGAGTCGTAGGCGAAATCAACGCTGGGTGCGGAACTTGCGAATGGTGCGGCAAAGGACTTGAACGTCATTGCCCAAACAGAGGAACCCTAGGAATTTGGCAAAAAGAAGGCTGCATGGCTGATTACGTGAATTTGCCTATCAAAAACCTCGTTGTAGTTCCTGAAAATTTAACAGACGAAGAAGCCACTCTAGTAGAGCCTTTTGCAGCTGCTTTCGAGATTTTGGAACAATTACACATCAAGCCCGCTGACAAAGTTGTTATTCTTGGCGATGGCAAATTGGGTTTAAATATAGGACTGGCCTTATCAACTATACCTTGTGACCTTTTGCACGTTGGCAGACACCAAAACAAACTTGATATAGTTTCTAATCAAAAAGTTTCGACTATTTTATCCAAAGATTTAAAAGTTGAAAAAATTTATGACGTTGTAATAGATGCTACTGGCTCTGTTGATGGCTTTGAAACAGCATTAGCCCTTGTCAAACCAAGAGGAATTTTGGTTCTAAAAAGTACAGTTGCCGGTGATAAACCTCTAAATATGGCGCCAATAGTTATTGATGAAATCACTATTCTAGGTTCTCGCTGCGGTCAATTTGCACCTGCTGTGAAATTTTTAGAAAAAGAATTCGTTAATTTGAAACCTCTCATCGAGAAGACTTTTGATGCAAAAGATGCAATAGAAGCTTTTGAATATTCCCGCCAAAAAGGGGTTTTGAAGGTTTTGTTAAACTTTGATTAATTTTTATTAATATTTTAAATACAAATTTAGCAATAAATTTTGTGTTTTTACTTGTATAAATTAACAGTTAAATTATTTAAAGGAAAATATTATGATTAATTTTAAAGGCGTAACCCCAGCTCCGGCTCCTCCAATATCAGACCCTCCGACAAAACCTCAAAGAGTGTCTGTTCAAGAGCCTGTACCACAAGTCGATGCTCCGCAAATGAAAAAACAGCTTACACAAGATACAGTAAGTTTTAGCGGAAGTACTCCTTACCAGCAATCCAAAAGTGCAATATCTGCCGTTTTGAAATCACCTGAAGTCAAAGGAAACCCTATGGCAGAAGCTGCATTAAATGACCTTAAAGAACTTGCAAAACAAGACCCGCATAATAAAGCTTATCAAGCTGAAATCAAAGCCAATTTAAGAAATTTACACGAAGAATATAAACTTAGTAAATAAGTAATTTAAAAAATAATTTGAGCCTGCCGAGGAATTTTCCAAAGCAGGCTCAAATATTTTATAAGTATTAATTAAAACTAAACTGTAACTTTGTACTCGACAGTCTCTAAATATCTTACGGCTGATGTCGCAGAAATCGCACCGTCAGAAGCAGCTGTGATAATTTGACGAAGAGGCGTAACTCTTATGTCTCCTGCTGCATAAACACCATCTTGCGATGTTTTCATAGTTTCATCCGTTATAATAAAACCACCCGAATCCATGTTGATTTGTCCTTCAAACTGTTTGGAATTTGGGGTAAATCCCACATAAGGGAAAACTCCATCAGTTTGAAGTTCTTTGACTTCTTCAGTTTTAATGTCTTTTATAATAATTTTTTGGACTGTTTTTTCGCCCAAAATCTCTACAGGAACAGCGTTCCAAATAAATTCAATTTTCGGATTAGCAAAAGCACGTTGTTGAACAATTTTTTCAGCTCTCAATTCATCTCTTCTGTGAACCAAATAAACTTTTTGAGCAAATTTGGTCAAATACATAGCTTCTTCAACTGCTGCATTTCCACCGCCTATTACAGTTACAATTTTGTCTCTAAAAAAAGCTCCATCGCATACTGCACAGTAGCTTACGCCACGTGACAAATATTCTGCTTCTCCTTTGATTCCAAGTTTTTTAGGACCTGCACCTGTTGCAATAATAACCGTTTTGGCCTTAAATTCTTTTCCTAAAGTTGTGATTGTATGATTTTCAGTCTCAAATTCAATTTTTACAATTTCTTCCATAGGAAATTTTTTAACACTGAATTTGTCGGCATGTTCTTCAAATTGCTCCATAAGTTCAAAGCCACCCATAAGCTTGAAACCGGGGTAATTTTCAACTTCCAAATAATTTGTAGGCTGACCGCCTATCATATTTGTGTCAATTATAGCAGTTTTTGCATTACCTCTTGCGCCATAAATAGCTGCACTAAGCCCTGCTGGACCGCCGCCTAATATTATCAAATCATATTCTAAATTCTGCATGTTAATAAATCCTTTATTCAAATATACCATTGCTACCGGATACTTTTGTACCTTGTAATTTATATTTTACTACATTTTGTGAAATAAGTTTACCATTTTTATATTTTTCTATAACAAATATGTCGACACCGGAAAATCTATCCCCATCAATCTTTATTTGCACTGTTTCCTTTTCATTTTTGCGAGAAGATTGACTTTCCCTTGAAAATCTAGCAGTTTTATTTATAACTTCATCAATACTTATAGTTGCGCTAGCCTGCGTTACAGGGTTGGTAAGGGTTATCCCATCACCCATCTTAGAAAAAATCCATACATCTGAAGTACTTTCACGAAATTCGCTACTGTCTTCTGCTTCCACCAAAGTTGAGTGTATCGCCCATTTTCCAAAAATTTCGACAGGAAGTTTGTCCACTTCTGATACGCCACCGTTTAAGACCGTTTTACCTTTTGGAGCAACATCGCTCTGCAAGGCCTGCGCCATAAAGATATTTAAAAGCAAAGTTGAAAGCATCTTTCCTCCCACCCCTCAGCGTTTCAAATCTTCACTATTAAGCCTTGCTTTTGTAAACTGTACATTTATGATATAAATCTTTTACATGGAGGACAATGCCGAGGTGGATAATATGCAAAAGTTAGTTTATATAGAGACACTTGGTTGTCAAATGAATAAGTCAGATTCAGAGCGAGTTTTAGGGATTTTGTCCTCAATCGGCTATGATGAAACTGATAATCCAGATGAAGCTTATTTATTCATAGTCAACACTTGCAACATCCGTCAACTCTCTGCAGACAAAGCTTATAGCCGTCTTGGCCGTTGGGCACAAATAAAAGAAAAACGTGACATCAAAATCGCAATTTGTGGTTGTGTTGCTCAACAAGATGCCGATAAAGTCTTTACCCGTGCGCCTTACGTAGATTTAGTTTTCGGAACTCATAATATATATGAACTCCCAAATTTGCTCGAAAGAACTAAAACCGAAGAAAATGTTTGCTCAATTATGAAAACCCCTTATGTGACTGACGAAAGCCAGTTCAAGCCTCTTCGTAAGGGTGGTTTTAATGCTTGGATTCCAATTATTGAAGGCTGTGACTACTTCTGCACCTATTGTGTAGTGCCTTATGTTCGCGGTCGTCAAAGAAGTCGTAAACCTGAGGATATAATTAAAGAAGCGAAAGACGTTATAGCGCAGGGCTATAAAGAAATTACTCTTTTGGGTCAAACTGTGGATTCTTATGGGAGTGATTTTGAGGGTTCAAATTTTACTCTTTCAAGTCTTTTTCGTGAGCTTAATGAGATTGAAGGGCTTTTGCGAATTCGCTTTATGACTTCGTATCCGACTGATATTACGGATGAACTTATCCAAACTGTCAAAGAACTCAACAAAGTTTGTGAATATTTTCATCTTCCAATGCAATCAGGCTCAACAGAAGTATTGGGGCGGATGAAAAGGCGTTATACCAGAGAAGAATATATCGAAATTTGCAACAAAATCCGCTCACAAATCCCAAATGTGAGCATAACTTCTGATTTTATCGTGGGATTTCCGGGCGAAACCGATGAGCAATTCCAAGAAAGTTTGAGTGTCATCGATGAGTTAGAATTGGATTATTGCAACACCGCTGCATACTCTCCAAGAAAGCAAACACCAGCTGCTACTTGGAAAGAGGATTTTATAGATGCCAAAACAAAAAAAGAACGCATCAAAATAATCAATGAAAAAGTAAAAGCCGCCGCCCAACGCTCAAACGAAAAATACAAGGGCAAAGTCCTAGAAATCCTAGTTGACAAAGTCAAAGAACAAGACGGCATAAAAATAATCTCAGGCAAATCCCGAAACGAAAAAGTAGTCCAAGCAAAAGGCGACGAATCAATGATAGGAACACTAGTGAATGTTCATATTAAAGAAGCTTCAATTTGGTGCGTTAAAGGAGAACTGGTTTAAATTTGTAATTAAATATTAAGAGCGTGTAAATAAATAGCAATTAAAAACTATCCTGCGTTTTTATTATAATATATTATAGTGGAAAGTGATTTTGGAAGGTATAGGTATATAAATGATTAATTATAAAAAAATATTTGCTATAGCATTGATACTTTTATTTGTATCAAACACAACAGTGCAAGCTTTAACAGCTACAGATCTTGTTGGTGGTTCATCAATAACAGCCACAACCGGAATCGACAAAATTACTGACAATGCGGCAAGTACAATAATTAAAACCAATGACATACAAGGTGCAACCTCTACTATAGATTGGGGAAGTTTAAATGTTGGGGCTAATGAAACACTTACTTTCAATTTTAACGGACTGAACCAAACAGCTCTAAACAGAGTAACCACAGGCCTAACCACTATTGCCGGCAAAATAAATGACAGTGGCATTGGAGCAAGTACTTCTCGCATAATAATATCAAATCCAAACGGCATGTTATTCGAAAGTGGCAGCTATGTTAATGCTAATGCATTATTATTAAATTCATTACAAGAATTTCACCCTTATGAAAACTCAGGTACATTTGTATATGGAATGTGGTGGAAAGACGGACAAATTAACACTGCACCAAGAACAGGTATTTTATTAAAAGGCGAAATAATAACTCAAAATGATACCGTTGTTGTATCAAGAGGAATAAGAGTCGAAGGTGCTGAAATCACTACAGGCGGAGATTTAAACTTAGTTTCTGGAGATCATGTTTCATTTGCTTTTCAAGGTCCTGATATTGTGTATGCTGACGGAAGAACAAAACCCTCTAATGCAGGTAGTTTAAGGCTTTATGGATGGGGAGGAAATAGCAGTTCTGCTGATGCCAAAAACCCATTAAATATAAGTTATGCTGACGGAATCAGAAGCCCTGAAAATATCTTAATAAATGCGAATTCACTCTTAAAATCAACAAAAGAACAAATCCGTTTGATGGATATTAGAAGCAATAATGCCGGAATAAATATCGATAGCTCAAGATTGACAGCACCAAAAGGCCTTAATATTGAATATCCTAAAAATGTAACTATCCGAAATATGCTCAGCGACCAAAATACTGATGTAAAAATCAGAATAAGCAGCTATTCAAGTGCCTATCTAGGCGATTATAGCAATGATGGCGAAATATACATCGATGGAATCGACAAAGCAAAAAGCTTGGCAATGAACCTTGACAGCAACTTAACATGGATGAATCCAACTGCCTTCATCAGAAAAATAACAATTAACAATGCCCATGCTTTAAATAATATTTACAGTAAAACAACTCTAGGTTCTATAATTCCTATAAATTCAACAATCAGTCCTGATATAACAATTACTAATTCAAGTATCAATAATAAATTTGGAGTACTTGACTCCAATGCTAAAAATATCTCTATAGAAAAAGACATAGCTATTACAGAATATAATCAGGCATTTTCATCTAATACAGATTCTTTGACTGCATTAAATAATGCAATAATAGCTAAAAATGCCAAAAACTTACAAGCAGTAAAAGATGCAGCCCAAATAGCACAAGATGCTGCAGACCAAGCAACAAGAAATGCTTTAACTGCCAAAACAGCAGCAGATAAAACACGTGCACAAGAAAACAAAACAGTTTCAAATGATGCAGTAACTGGGGCTATACTAAAAGTTTCTGACAGAAACAGCCAAGCAAAAACAAATGCTCAAATCGCAAGAGATAAAGCAGCTGATGCCAAAACAGAAGCAGACCAAGCGGCAGCAAATGCATCAGCAGCATACTTGTTAATAGCAGAAACACAGGCAAAAATAGATGCTGATACTGCAGCAGCAGAACGACAAGCAAAAATAGAGGCCTCCGAACGACAAGCGAGAATAGATAATTCACCTAAAAATGATGTAAATAAAATAACTGGTCGTTCAAAGTCTATTGACAAAGGGACATCGACTCCAAACCAAAATTTATTAGCACAAAATATAAAATCTTTTGCAGCTGATGAGACTGATACCATTACTGAAGGACATTTATACAAAAAAACAGCTAATGGATTCTCTATAACTAAAAAAATTGTAAGATAAAACTTAAAAATCAGTCGACAAAATCTCTTTTAAATCATCATAAGTAAGGGATTTTCCGATTTCTCTGTCTACTGAGATTATCGAATCCACTAGGTCACGTTTTCTAGCCTTGAGTTTTTGGATTTTTTCCTCAACTGTGCCTTTTGTGATTATGCGGTAAACAAATACTTTTTTGGTTTGACCGATACGATACGCCCTATCTGTGGCTTGGTCTTCGACGGCAGGGTTCCACCATGGGTCGTAATGGATTACATAATCCGCGCCAGTCAGGTTCAAGCCTGTTCCGCCAGCTTTCAAGCTGATAAGGAATATTGGAATCGAATCATCCGAATTGAAGCGTTCAACGGCTTCCTTACGGTCTTTGGTTTGCCCAGTGAGGTATTCGTGTTTGATACCTTTTTTCTTGAGCCATTCTCTAACAATGTCGAGCATATCGACGAATTGGCTGAATAACAAGATTCTACCGCCTTCAGAAATAATTTCTTCGACCATCGTTTTAAGTCTTTCAAATTTGCCAGACTCGATATCGCCTCTCGCACCTGTTTTGTCAAACAGCCTCGGGTGGCAACAAATTTGGCGCAAACGAAGCAATGCCGCAAAAATCGACATACGATTTTTTTCGAGACCACCATTTGCAATATTTCCAAAAATTTCTTGTTTGGTCGAATCCAAAACTTCAAGATAAAATTCTCTTTGAGCAGGCGTAAGTTCGCAATAAGCAATGTTTTCGACCTTGTCAGGCAAGTCTTTTGCCACATCTCTTTTCATACGACGTAAGATAAACGGATAAACTTGACGCTTCAAACGTGCCCCGACGGCTTTGTCTTCGCGCTCCGTAATTGGTACTATGAAACGATAATTGAATTCCGCCTCGTCATACAGGAACTCAGGCATTAAGAAGTCAAACACACTCCAAAGCTCAGACAAGCTGTTTTCGATTGGAGTACCAGACAATGCAAATCTATGAACGCCTTTGAGCCTTTTTACAGCCTGTGCAGTTTGCGAATCTGCGTTTTTGATATTTTGCGATTCATCAAGAATAATAAATCTAAAATCATATTTTTTGAGCTGCTCAATATCACGTCTGACGAGGGCATAAGAGGTAATAATGATATCTGCCTCTTGAATTTCTTTGTACAAACCTGCACGGGTCGCACCTGTGAGGTTAATAACTTTGAGGTCTGGTGTGAATTTTGCGATTTCATTTTCCCAGTTAAAAACAACCGTGGTCGGACATAGAACCAATGACGGCATATGACCGTTTTCCTCTTTGGCTTTTTGCATCAAGGCCAAAGTCTGGACTGTTTTTCCAAGACCCATATCATCCGCCAAAATTCCATTCAGCCCGTAAGAATACATAAACCACAGCCAGCTCAAGCCTTTTGCCTGATATTCGCGCAATTGTGCGTTCAAGCCTTTTGGCAAAGCAACTTCTTCCATTGTATTGAAAGTGCTGATTTGTTCCCAGAATTTCTGGAAAGTTTTGCCCATTTTGAACTCAACGCCAATATCAAGAAGCTCGGCAATTATGCCTGCTCTAAAGGTTTTGATATGGTATGTTTCGCCAATAACGTCTTTAACAGCATCAAAACTAGTGAGCGCTTTTGTAATCATAAGCATTTTAGCCGTAGGGATTTCCGCAAAACCAGTCCCGTCTGGATTACAATATTTTTTGCCATTTTTAAAATAATCTTCAACTTCTTCAAAAGGTATTTTTTTACGTCCTAAAGAGAAATAAAACTCGACATTAAAACTATCGGTTGTCTTGTCAAAATCAGCTTTGGCGTTGATTACTAAAGGATTTTCATTGAGTCTCAAGACCTCTAAACTTTCCTCAGATTCAAAAACCCAATCTTTAGGGGCATGTCCAAGGTGAAAATTATAAAAATCGACAGCATCATCTGCACTCATACTTAAATTATTTGTCTGCGTAGGTGCAAAACGGCATTCCATAAGCATATCGTAAGCATTTTTTTCGTACTTGAGATTTCTTTTTACCCAATAAATTAAATCCTCTTTCGGATATTTTACAGTGATATAAGGCGTTTTTTGAGCAACTTTATTATATGGGACTCTATGCCCATCATATTCAAAGTCCAAAGTACCCTTCAAATCCATTTCTTCATTCAAAGCCAGCTTCAAGAAACTTCTTGGTGGACGCTGCTCTAAAGTAAGCCTCTCAAGTGTTTCAGAGATTTCGACAGGCATAAGTTTTTTGAGTTTCGGAAGCTCTTCATAAACAAATTTTCCGCCCTCATCGTCTCTAATATCTGTAAAAGTTGCCTTGGTCAAATAATGAGGCAAGATGGAAACTGGCGTGGAGAAAGGGAATACGATATTTTTATATTTGCCCCATTGAATCGTACGAGAAAAATAATCAACTTCTTCAAAAGGATAAATATCTTCTGAATTCGGCCTGTGCCAATGCAAAGATAAAAGAACATTCCCAACAGCTGAAACGTTTACGGACAAAAGTAAAGTCCATTCTTCTTTTTCAAAAACAAGTCTTTTTGAAGTTTCCGCATCAATTACTTCTTCTGCCATTCTTAAATAATTAAGTATAGTATCAAATTTATTGGTAGGAATATCATACCAAGAGTATTTTTGAGTAGGACGAAGAAGCTTGAAAAGTTCTTGAATAAGGCCTAATTCAATTTTTTCGGCATGGTTAAATTCTGTCATCTCACCAGCTTTTTGGAGCGCCAAAACAGCTTTTAAAAGGCTTTCTATATCGTTTACGACTTGCCCTGATTTTCTGTCTATAATTTGGACGCTAATAAATTTAGGGCGTTTTTTAGCATCTAAAATAAATTTATAATTACCTTTACATGCGCCTAAAGCTGGGGGATTTTCTTCGGGATATTCGAAAACTTTACCTGTTTTTTCAGTGATATATTCATCATAAAAATGATGTTTAATTGCTTCTAAACCAACAGCAATAGCATGTTTACACCATTCTTCTTCCAAAGGACAATCACATTTGGCCTTGATATCTTTTTGAGAGAGTTTTAATTCTATATTGTAATGAGCCTGATAATTGCCTTTAACCTTAGCTTTGACCGTGTTTTTTTGTCGCTCAATCTCAAGGATTTGCGACTTTTGGTAATAATTATAACCTCTTCTCCAGCTGCCAGGTCTGGATCTGTCTTTTATAAATTTGAAGTTAAACATACAATTACTCTGCACTTAAAAGTGCTTGTTCTCTAATAATATTGCCATAGGCGTCTCTCTATACAAGCTAATATACTACATTTTTGATTTCAGAGCAAATAAATTCAACTTTTACATAAAAAAAGAATACCTAAAAGACTAACGCTGATTGAGAGTGCCAAATTGCCTCTAATCATACAATAATTCAGTTAAATACTTTACTGGAAACATTTACAAATGAGTAAACAATGTATAAACAACAAAAATCCGATTTTTATTCGGATTGGTATTTCTTACGTAAGGAGGTAAACATATGAAATTTAAAAAACTAACCTTGGCTGCTGCGATATCAATCGGTTTAGCAAGTGTTGCAACAGTAGGCGCCTTTGCGGGCGGTTGCGGTTGTAATGTAGCACCGATGCCTATCGTCAGTCCAGCTTGTTGCCCGGTGCAGTGTGCACCAGCATGTCCAGCACCTTGTGCACCGGCGTGTGCTTGTCCATTAGAAGAGCCTTGTGCTTGCCAACCAGCTTGCCCTTGTGAGCCAGAATGTGCTCCTGCATGTGCCCCAGCTTGCCCTATTGTTGCACCATGTTGCGACAAACCAGCATGCGGACTTGCACCAAGCCCATGTGGCAAAACTAAAGAAGGTATCATGCACTATGCATTCCCTGAAAATATCTTCAGCGGATGTAAAGGGATGAAAGCTGATCCATTCAATATCGGTTTTGCAACAAATAATGGAGTTATGACAACAAAAGGTTGTAGTTGTGGCGACACATCAAACAACTGCGGTTGTGATTGCGGCTCTGTTGTAACTACAGGTGCTGCAGCTTGTATGCCTTGTATAAGCAATGGTGCTGTTGTAGATCGTGAGTGTTGTGGCACCGATACAGGTTCCGCTTGCAATTGCGGTTGCAACGACAATACTTCTTCTGCTTGTCCAGTAACGATACAAACTCAATCTAGCTTACAAGCACTTAAAAAATCATTAGTACCATTCCAAGTGCCTTCAATCGCTGGTGCTGCATGTCCAACATGTCCAGCAACGATTACAAGTGCATTCTGTGATGTTCCTGATGGCTATTGGGCTAATTGCGACATCAATAAACTTGTTGCAGCGAATGTTATTGCAGGATACCCTGATAGAACATTCAAGCCAACATTGCCTGTATCAAGAGCAGAATTCGCCAGTTTAATTGCTAACGGCCTTGAATTATCAAGATGCGCCGAAAGCTGTAGTGCAAGTTTCTGCGATGTCCCTGCATTACATTGGGCTAACAATTCTGTCCAAAGAAGCGTAGGCGCAGGATATATGGCAGGATACCCTGATTGTACTTTCAAGCCTGGCATTCCAATATCAAGAGCAGAAGCAATTACAACTATCGCAAAATCATTCAAATGCGAATTGACTGACTGTGAAGCAGATCAAATCTTGAGTCAATATCAAGATGCTTGTAAAGTTCCTGCTTGGGCAAAAATGTCTGTAGCTAAAGCTTTAAAAAGCAACTTGCTTAAAGACACTCCAAACCCTTGCATGATAAATCCTTGTGAAGATGCTTCAAGAGCAGATGTAGCTTCAATGCTATCTCAAGCCAGAATCGCCCTTTGCATCGATAAGCCAACTACGACAGCTTGTGAGTGTCAGCCAACAGGTTGTGCTTGCGAAAACAATAAAACTTTCATGGAGACTTGCGAAACAGTAGATATTCCTACTTTAAAAGTCATAATGAAAGACCAGCTATCATCAGCTAACAGTGATGTAGGTGATCACTTCTTAGCTGAAACTGTCGACCCAATGACAATCAATGGAGTCTGCTATCCTGCTTGCTCTAAAGTTAGAGGTATGATAGTTGATATTCAAAGACCTACGTCACAATGCGATGGCGCAATGAAAATTGCCTTCAATGAAATCCAAAATGGTGACTGCAAAGTACAACTTCCTAAGCAAATCCTAAATGCCCAAGTTGACTGCAACAGAAACCAAAACTGGTTCTCAAGAGCCGTACAAATGCCGTTCACTTTGGTAGGTGGTACACTTGGTATTGCAGGAAGAACAGTAGGCGGTATCATTGTTAATGCCAGCAACGCAGCTGAAACTGTTACTAACAATGTCGGTATCGGTACAGGCGAGTTGTTCCAATTCGGAAAATCTGATTGCACATGCTGTAAAAGTGGCATGATGAGCAACTTCGGATCAGCATTCAGAAGCTACAAAGATGCTGTCGTGGCTCTTGCGCTAGCTCCTGTTGATGTTGCAAGAACCTCAATATCAGGTGCAACCGGCGTATTACAAAACGCTGGCAACGAGATTGGTTATCTTGTAAATCCAGATGGTAAATGTGTTTCATCCATTAATATGAATGAAAGAGTTACGTTTGCTTTTGGGGTTAATGAGCAGCCGGCTGCTGCAGCTCCTTGTCCTTGCGAGCAAGCTTGCCCTTGCCAACCGGCTTGTCCTTGCGAGCCAGCTTGTCCAAGCGTAGTTAATCCTTGCGATTAATAATAATCGAGCCTTAGGGCTTAAAAGGCGGGGCTTTTGCCCCGCTTTTTTATTGTAATAAATATCTTTTGTTACGAAATATTAACAAAAGCCGTTATCTAATTGTTATTGAAATTATGCATTTAAAATATTTTAATAATATTCTAATAATATTGAAATATTATATACCTCCTTTTATGAAAAAGCTGAAAAAGCTTACTGTACTTGACTCAAACAGATATATCAAAAACATGGAAATTGAATACACAAAAAGAGCAATATTTCCAGAATGATTGTTTTTATAAGAGTATGGGAAGCTAAACAAAACAAAGGTCGAAACAAAGGGAACTATCTGGAGGTTATATCTAAATGATCAGTCTTTTCGCATCACGTAAAATTTCTTTAATCGGTGAAATCGCCGATATTAATTTTCGAATTGATGCCATAATGCAAAAAAAGATGAATATAACCAATGTTGGTATGATTATCGCTGACGGGCAAGTTGCACCAGACGAAATCCAATCATCAAACTCTTATGTTCAAAACGGTTTGGCTGGTGTCATCAACCTAGGAAACGCATTGACTCAACAATCTTATATGATGGGTCAACCAATGCAAATGGTTTACAGAAACCAAACAAATCCTAATTTGATTTCAATCAACGAGTACGCTAAACAACAAGCACAAGCTCAATTAGCTGCTCAAGAAAAAGCTTTAGAAATGCAAATGGCTAGACTTGAAACAGCTTTAAAAATGAAACAAGCTGAATTAACTTCAGTCAAAGAAGGCGAAGACAATGCAATTAAGCAATCAGCTCCAAAATACGCCTAAGATTTTAAATTAACTCCTCAAAGCGGTATCAATTAACTCCTCGTAGCGGTAAAGAATTAACTCCTCAAAGCGGTATCAGTTTATCCTCTAAGCAAAAATTTTATCCTCTAAGTATCCTCTATTTATCCTCTTATCGAAGCTCTGAAACAGAGCTTTTTTTATTTTGTAATCTTTTGTTAAACTTTATCCTTTATCTGAAATATGAAAGCTGAAAAAATCTTTATTAATATATAACGGTTTATATATGAAAGCTATAAGGATTTTAAATGGTTTTTGACCCAACTTCTATAAAAACTCTTTCTCAATTAAATGATTTTTCATTGAAAAATAAAGATAAAAAAGACCTTTCAGTAGATGAGAAACGTTATATAAGTTTTTCTGATACATTAGAAAAAACTTTTGGCAAAGGAAATGAAGATAATAAACTAAAAAATGAAGCACTTACTTTTGTCACATATGCAAATGTAGACAAGCATCTAAGCTTAAAAGATTTAGAAGCACTAGAAATGATAGATGGAAAAGAAGGATTTTCAGAATCAGAAATGTTGTTTCTAAAAGGATGTGTAAATAATAGTAAATTTGCTGAAGTTCAACTTTCAGAAAAAGATGAAAAACAAGTAAAGGTAAGTAGCACAGTCAATACATTATTAACAAAAATAGGCCAAGACCTTGTAGACCTTGATGATGGCGAACGTGGCAGAAATTTCAAAGCAAAAAGTCCTAACAAAATATTAGAAAATTTTGCGCAAAAGAATGGAGATGGAAATACTATATCTCTTTATGAAAATGGCGAAATATCTTTTAATATAAATGCTGACAACAAAGCAACTTATCATCAAAGAGGCAATGGGGCTTCTTACATAACAAAAGACATTAAAACGAACAAAACACTTTTGATGAACGAAGAACTGAATGACCCACAAGAAATGGAGATAGGCGGAACGAAATATACAAGAAAAACATCTGAAAATAATAGCGCTGTCTATTTTGAATCTGAATCAAGCCCAAATGTAAGATATAAATCAACAGATTTGGGATATGTAAAAGAAACTAAAGAATCAGGAGACTGGAAAGAAGAACTCAAAAAAACCGATGTGACAGTAAATGGTTATAGCGATAATCGCTATTTAAAATCTTATTATGCTTATAACCAAGCTAATAAAGAATTTAAAGAAGTTGCTGTCCATACAAGTACTGGCAGTAGCGAAGGTTCATTCAAACTAACCGAAGACTATTTTCAATTTAAGGACCCATTTCCTAACACAACTTCTGAAATGAAAACAAAATTGCAAACACAAATGCAAAAAATCGATCCTGAGAAAGTTGATTATCAAAATCTCAGCAAACAATTTAAAAGACTAAACATTAACTCAGAACCAGAAGATGCGAAAGCTTATTTAACAAATTTTGTCGATTTTTACAATACAAAAGGCAAAAACATAAAAACCAGCTTTACAGCTATAGGTTCTAATGGAGTTTATAGTGGCGGAGAAATAAAAATTCTGCCTAAAAATTCAGCTATACCAGACAGAGCCACTTATACTTATGCTCACGAACTTGGACATGCTTTCTTGACTAAATCCAGAGATAGATATTTGGATTTAAGCGAACGAAAAAATCTAACAGGAGTCGAGAAACAAGAAAAAGCAAAACTTGAAACATTTGTGCCTAAATTCACTAAATTAGCCATCACAGAAGAAGAGAAACTTGTGAACTATATGGCAAATTTAATAATGGAAGATGGCAACGAAGAAACAGCCATATTCGGGGCGACTACAAAATCAGAAACAACAAATTATAATAATTCGGAAAAAACTTCCCCTTTTAATAGTGCTTATCGAAAATAACTCCCCAAAAATACATGCTTTTATAAGTAATATATTTTTTCTGAATATAAATCCCTATTGGTAAAATGACAGGGCTAATTAATACACGCAGATAAAAATGATAATTCAAGATTTACTTACAATAGAAGGGGGATTGTTTTTTACAAGAAAAGTTTATATGATTAATTTATGAATGAGATTTTGACAGAAAAACAAAATAAAAATACACTTAATATCGATATATTAGAACCACTGGAAATGTTGCAACTAATCAATAGCGAAGATATTAAGGTCGCTAAAGCTGTAAAAAAATGCCTAAAAGATGTAGCTTTGGCAGTTAATTTTGTTGAAAACAGCTTCCTTAATGGCGGCAGATTACTGTATTTTGGCGCAGGAACAAGCGGAAGACTCGGTGTTTTAGACGCTTCAGAATGCCCTCCCACATTTAATTCTAACCCTGAAATGGTGCAAGGATTTATTGCAGGTGGTGACCAAGCCCTTAGAAATGCCGTTGAAGGTGCAGAAGATAGCCTCGAAGGAGGTAAACAAGCCGCAAATGAAGCTTTAGTGTGCAAAAATGACACTGTAGTAGCTCTTTCAGCAAGCGGAAACCCAAGTTACATACTTGGAGTCCTAGAAAAAGCTAGTATCGAAGGTGCAAAAACAGTAGTAATAACTTGCAACCCTGAAGCAAAATCAAAAACATTCGCAGACTGCTTTATCTGCGCAGAAGTAGGTGCCGAAACAGTTTCTGGCTCTACTAGGCTAAAAGCCGGCACTGCACAAAAAATGATTTTAAATATGCTTACGACAGCATCTATGATTAGAATTGGCAAAGTTTACCAAAACCTTATGATAGATGTTAAACCTACCAACAAAAAGCTCAAAGAAAGAGCAGCAGGCATCGTCACAAAGATAGTAAAAGTTTCAGACGCTAAAGCAAAAGAACTTTTGGAAGAAAATGAATACAAAATCAAACATGTTATTTTGATGATTAAATACAAAATAACTTTTGATGACGCAAATGAAGCTTTAAAAGCAAATAATGGTATTTTAAGAAAAGTTTTTCAACAACTCGGATAAGCTATTTTGCCCATAATTACAGGCTGTCTTGCCCCTGTGCAAGATGGTAGATTATTTGGCATTTTATAATATGTGCAGTAGCCCAAAATTGCAAAAGCCAAGGCTTCTTTGTATTTGTCCGAAATCCCAAAATCCTCATGAGTTTTTATTGGCAACGGATAAAAATATTTATCAAGAAGATTAATCAGGTAGTTATTATAAACACCACCACCACCTAGAACAATCTCTTCAACTTTAACTTTTGGAAAAATAAATTTTTGATACGCATTATATATTGTTTTGGCAGTCAAAGCCGTGATGGTAGCCATTAAATCATATTTGTCCTTTGGAGCTGTGAGCAATATTTTTTTTGCATATTCCACCCCAAACATTTCACGACCAGTGGTTTTTGGAGGCATTTTGGCATAAAATTCATGTTGTAAAAGCTCTTCAAGCCATTCATTATTTACACGTCCCTGCGAGGCCAAACGCCCACCAAAATCGCATTTTTGCTGAAATAAAGTTTCTGCGAAATAATCCATCAACATATTTCCAGGGCCCGTATCGAAAGCGAAAGTCTGCCCTTTTGGGTTCAAAACAGTCACATTACCTATTCCGCCGATATTTTGGATACAACGTGCAGCATCACGGCCAAAAATAACTTCATCACTAAATGGCACTAAAGGCGCACCATGCCCGCCCAAAGCTATATCAGCAGGACGAAAATCACCAACAGTGAGGGTATTTGTAAGATTTGCAATGACCGAAATATCGCCGATTTGGAGTGTACTGTTTTGAGGAATATGCCATATTGTTTGCCCATGAGAGGCTACTATATCAGCTTTTATACCAAATTTATTAGCACACTCGGCAAATAACCTGCCCAGAATAAAATTCATCTCGCAAACATCTCTTATAAAACCACGATTATTTGCCATTTGTAAAACTTTTTCTTTGATTTCGGGAGGGAAGCCCATTGAAACTGTATCAATAACCTGAAATGTCAAATCAGGCCTAATCAAGACCAAACAGGCATCTATCTCATCGATAGACGTACCGGACATTATTCCTATGACCTTTTTTTCTTCCATACGAATAATTTATCAGATTTGGAGATAAAGTGCTAGAATTTTTTATTTCTAAGCTTGTTTTACTTCGCCTAAACCTTTTAAATATTTGTCATTAGCATCCAAGCTGGCTTTGTTTGCGATAATTGAAACAACAGAAGGCTTTGTGAAGTTTATTTGAGCTGTTTTTTGAATATCTTGAGGTGTAAGCTGTTGAATTGCTTTAGTTAAAGCTTTTGTATACCCAGCACCATAAAAACTGTCAGCATTTTTTGCTAATTGCCAATGTTTTCCTGAAGATTCTTCTGCATCAAAAATAACTTGGCTAAGAAGGGCTAATTTGGCATCATTCAAATCTTCTTCACTCACTGGTTTTTGAACTAAAGCATCAGTATGTTTTTTGAAACCATCTAATGATTTTTGAATATTTTCATAGTGGGCAAGACCATTTTGAGTATCTTCTGTAGTTGTTTTGATACCTATTTGAATAAATGAATCTTCATTATCAGTAGCAAATCTTGATTTAACTGAATACGCCAATTTTTGCTTTTCTCTAAGGTCATTGAACAGGCCATTTTTGCCGCTTGAAAGAATTTCATTCATCACCATCAAAGAAGCTGTATCTTTTATATTGCCGGAAGTTTTGGCTTTATAAAGTTGTACTATCGAAGCCTGATTTCTATCTTCTTCTCTCGTAATAACTTTGCTCTTAGGCAAATCTGAATCATCAGAATTACTAACAAAGCTATAAGGCTTAAACTTCAATGGAATATCTTGTAATTTTGTTAAAGTTTTTTGTTTCTCTTGCTCTGTTGCACTGACAATAACTTTCACATCAGAATTTTTCATAATACCTGAATACAAAGCTTTAACATCTTCCAATGTAATGTTGTCTAAGTTTTTAATGCCTTTGGCTGAAGAAGTAAATTTAGGATTATTTGCATATAATTCTTCTTTCCCCAAATCATCAGGAGATACCGGCGCACTCTCGAAATCTAATTTTAATTGAGCTTTTGCTTTATCAAGATTTTCTTGATTGAAATTTGGCGCCATTAATACTTCTCTAGCAAGTCCTACTACAGGGTTTATGCTTTTATTATTAGATTTTGAAGTAATCATAATCTCATTATTTTTTGCATAAAAAGCTATGTCCATACCTGAATCCATAGCCTTTTTTTGGTATTCTTCTTTAGGAATATAAGCTGAACCCATATTTAACATTTCGGACAAAAGCAAATCAGTACCAGGTTTAGATTTTGCCACGTTATCACTCTTTACATGAAGACTCAGATAGGCAAAAGGTGAATCTATTTGCTGGTAATCAACTTCAATATTATTTTTAAGACGATAAGTATCTACTTTGCCAAAATCTAAATTATCTGCTGCTTCACTCTTAAAAGCACCTGAGAATGAAATGTCTTTTGACTGTTTTTTAGGATGAAGGACAACAATAGAGGCTTTGTTTAAATCCAAATAATCAGATGCCGCTTTTTGAATATCTTTTGCTGTAATATTGTCAATCATTGAATGAGCTTTGTCTATGTCTTCAACTTTATTTGTGATAGTCGACATACCAATCAATTGAGTCAACATCATTGAAGATTCTGACATAGTTTTATATTCTCTTTTGAGGTCATTTTTTATAATATCAAGTTCTGAATTAGAAATTGTTTCATACTTCATCTCGTGAAGTGCAGAATATATATCTTTCAAACCTTCTTCTTGATTGCCGTCTTCAAAAGAAGCACTTAAAATTAATGCGCATGGGTCTGTCGGACTATTCGAAAGCATTTCTGTACGCACCATAGGACTTGTATTGTATTTAGACAAAGCTTTTGAAAGCTTACTGCTGTCATTAGCTGCCAGTGCCAATAATAATGCATTTGCAGTTATTTCTTCTTTTAAGTTATTATTTTTAGGCCCAACGAATGCCATATTTACTGTTGTAGAGCTAACATTTCCACTTGTAACATCTTCTCTTTTTGTCTTTTCAACAGGTTTAAGCGGTTCTACTCTTTTTTCAGTTGATGGCTGTCTTTTAGAAATAAAAAGTCTGTTAAGCTTATTTGCCACTTCGTCAGGATTTACATCTCCGACAACGACAGTAACCATATTGTCAGGAGTGTAATATTTGTTATAAAAATCAGTTACGGTTTTTTTATTCAAATCTTTGATATTATTGACGCTTCCACCAATCAAATCTGTTGATTTTGTATCAATTTGGAAGAGATTTTTGAGCAAAATATTTTCTGCTTTTTGATAAGGCTGGTCTTCAAGCATTTGAATTTCTGATGAAACAATACCTTTTTCTTTTTCAAGCGTTTCAGGTGTAAAAGTTGGAGTTTCAAGCATATTTGCGTGAATCTTCAGCATTTTGTCAAAATCAGATTTTGTATGGATTGGAGATGAAATAAAATAATTGGTTGAAGCAAAACCTGTTGAAGCATTGTATACGCCACCCATTTTTTTGACATCACCAACAAATTGATCAGGTTGTAATTCTGATGAACCATTAAATAAATTGTGCTCGATAAAATGACTTATTCCTCTGATGTTGTCTGTCTCATTAATCGAACCGACTTTAACAAAAGTATTTATTGTAGTTGGACCTTTTTTAGTTAAAACCACTAATTTTTGACCATTGGCCAATTCATAAATCTGCGCATTTCCAGCATCCGGAATTTTAGCTTCGCCTACTTTTTTAGCTGCTTTAGGCTGAATTGGAGCATAAACAGGATAAACAGGAGTTGCTGATTGATTACTGACTATAGGGTTTGATGACACAGCACCTTGAGCAACCATATCAGATTTTGGTTTAACAATAGAAATATTAGAAGTATTATTTATATTTATTCCGTTTACCATTACCACTCAACTTTTAAAACCATTCTATTAAATAAAAACCAAATATGAAATTAAATTGCTATCTTTATGTTGAAATATTACAAAACAATAAAAAACCGTCAATTTGACGGTTAGTTTAGCCTCTATAATCTCCAATCTCCATTTAAATGTTTTTAGGCTTTGGGGTATCAATATCATCCAAGCTTAAATCCATTTGAGGGGATGCCTCTTTCGAAGTCTGTTTATTTTTCGCTTCATTTTGCGAAACTAAATCATCAATTCTTCCGCTAAGAATATTTTTATTCGCACCAAAATAGTTAACCAAGCTAGCTGCGTTAGAGCTCAGATTAGCTTGTGCTTCTTCAGTAATTTCACCATTTTCAGTAGGGATAAAAGTCAATTCACTCTTAACAAAATCTAAACTTCTTGGGGAATAATTTCCACTAATACCTGCTACCATTACTATGTCCTTTTTTGTTCATACCTTCCCTTATATAAAAACAGATTTAATATATCAAATTCATATACGCAAGATATATTTACATAAATTTACATCAAGAAATAAAATGATGTTGCGAAATATTAACAAAAAGGGTGGCCATGTGGCTATAATCCCGCAATTTTGGGGGTTAGAAGTACTTTATATATTTAAGGTTAGATGCATATCGGCATATTAAGGTAAGGTATATAGGTTTTGAACGTCAGTTTTCTTACTACAAACGCATATCAGAGCTATCCTCAGCTTCAAAGGGATGTCAATGACGTCAAAGAAAAAGTTGGGCAAGTTGATTCTGTTGATGCAAAAATTGAAAAATCTGTTTTTGGTTCAATCCCTCCTGTAAGAAGAATAATGTCTTTGCCTGACAAATTCCAAAATGGTGAAGCAGCTGCAGGCTTTGGATTGGCTTCTTTGGCTATTATTAACTTGCCTGAAGATATTCGTGATATCAAAGCTGGTTATAAACAGTTATCAGCCAAAATCAAAGGTACGGCTTATACTCCATCATATGATTGTTCAAAATATCAGCACAATTTTTCTTTCTTCAAAGGAACTTTGTTGCAAAGATGGATGGATAAAGCCAAAACTCAAACAGGTAAAGAAAAAGTTTTTAAATGGTATTCAATGGATGAATCAGTATATAACTCAAAATTTGGCGAAAAAGTTAAAAACTTTTTAGGGATTACCAATGGGAATACAGAATTTGTTTCAGGTATGAAAAACGTTTTAGGAGATGAAGTATTTGTAACTGAAATTGTTGCAAAAAACAGTTTTGCCGAATTGACAGGAAGAGCTATGAAAAGACTTCCTATTTTGAGTGTGGCAGCTCTTGCACTTTTGGAACTTCCAAAAATATTCAAATCGATGAATAAAGGCGGCAGCATTTCTGAGCAAGCTGGCAATACCGTAAAACAAACTGCCAAGTCCACAATCAATGTAACAAGTATTCTCGCAGGTGTTGGTTATGGCGGAGCATTAGGTGCCAAAAAATTCGGTGCAGTAGGTTCGCTCGTGGGTATGGGAGTTGGAGCCGTAATCGGCGCTACAGCTTCAAATAAAATCCAAGATGTAGTTGCTTAATTTATTTTAAGGAAATTTTGAATATACTACTGAAAGCATTTTATTATCAGGATGTTGCTGCATTAGTTTTGCCAGTGTTTCTTTAGCACCATCTGCAGCTCTTATTGCCCCAAAACGGATTCCTACTATTACATTATTTAAAATATTATCTTGGCTTTTAGCCATTCCTTCAATTTCTTTAGCATTAAAATTTCTTTTAAACGCCACATTAGGATTATTATTTTTCGCAAGTTTAGGGGTATTCATTTTATTTGACACGCTTGGATTAAAATTCACAATCATGGAAAAACTCCTTTTTTGCAGTTATTTTACAATTACTATTTGTATACTATATTAATTCGTACAAGAAATTAAGTTGTTATTTCTTGAAAAGGTATTAAGAAATTGTTACAGAACAGAATTACTTTTTAGTATCAAATTTTACTCCTGTATTCTAACTTTTTTTGAAAAAATTTTCAATAGCCTGCTTACCATTACCCATTTATTTTTAAAATCAACCCCCTATTGTATTATTAAGAAATATTACAATTTAAAGCAAAATTCCGCCTTTTTACTAAAGTTCTAGAAAAACAGAGCCGATATAGAAAATATAGTTGTGGGTCAAATAATATTCAACTAAGGAGTAGTGAAAAATGGGTATAGCGGCAAATCAGGCAAGATTGCTTTCTCTGACAGCACGAAAATGTGATCTCGAAAGCCAAATGCAAATTATTCTGAATAATAAGCTCAATACTGCGAAAGAAACTCAAAACATAGCTAATAACTATAATGATGCTATTTCTAACAGAAGATTGTTTATATTCAAACCTTCTACAAGTGCTACAACTAGCAATTATGAAGATTTGTCTGCCAACAACCTCTATAATGCAGGCGGATTACTTCTAGTTAGAAAAAATGGCACTTCTTACGAACAAGTAACTATCAATGATAAATCTGCAGTCGAAAAAGGATTACGAGATGGCACAGTCTATTTGGTGAAAGCAGCAGATGTAAAAACTCAAGATCCTAAAACAATAACCTTTGATGCTAATTACGGTGGTACAGCAAATGGTATTTTAACTGCTGCAAGCGCACCAACCAACAAAAGTTGGGAAATCATTGATTGGCGTACTTCTCCAACCATTATGGACGAATTGGACAAATCAGATGATGCAGATGCACAACAAAATTATGAAAGGTTAATGAAAACTCTTGACGTAAAAGAAGCAACATTGGATTTGGAAATGAACAGCATTCAAACAGCTCATTCTGCCATAACAAACGAAATTGAATCCGTCAAAAAAGTTGTAACAAAAAATACTGAAGAATCTTTTAAATACTTCAGCTAAAAAATAATTTATTAAAATACAATGTCAAAGAGGGCTTTTAAAATTATAATTTTAAAAGCCCTCTTTGTTAAGAATTCTAACAACGCTATCAAAAAAAAATATTCACACTGTTTAGAGCTGCATGTATTAGCTTTATAAGTGCGAACAGATGATGATTCAAAAAATTAATAATAACAATAATATTAGCGAGTGGAGGCAAAACCCTACTTTTAGTATGCCTAGACCGATACTTCCTTCAAAAAGTATTGATACCAAAGACTTTTTGTATCAATATCCTATCATAAGCAAATCACAGCTTACTTTTGGACACAATGTCGAAAAAGCTAAGAGTTTTGAAGACAGCATAGAAAAATACTTCCCAAAACTGCCTGAAGGCGCAAAATATGACAAATTTCAACTTGATTCAGCCCGAGTTGTTTATGAAGGGAATGATGCTATAACCATAGCTCCTACAGGTACAGGCAAAACGGCTATTACAAATTATACCGTGGCTAAAAACTTGGCAGAAGGCAAAGACACTTACTGCACATTCCCTATAAAAGCTCTTACAAATGAGAAATACGATGATTTTTGCAAATTATACGGCAAAGAAAATGTCGGACTTTTAACAGGCGACATAAAAATAAACCCAAATGCTCCTGTCCAACTGATGACAACCGAGATATACCGAAACAAGATTTTGGGTAAAAACAATGATTTGCACAAATTAGCATCCGTAGTCCATGACGAATTTCATACAATAAATGACCTTGAAAGAGGCGAAGTTTACGAAACAGCTATTATGTATACTCCCGCAAAAGTCCAACAGGTTTTATTGTCGGGAACAATAGAAAACGGCGAAGAACTAGAAACATGGCTTAATAGAATTCAACTCAAAAAAAATGAAGAAGAAATGATTAATTCCACCAAAAAAGCAGTTCTTGTAAAAATGTCCGTAAAAGAACGTCATGTACCTTTGAAATATTTTATTTACAACAAAGAGTCAAACTCTCTTATCCCTCTGATTGTAGAAAAATACAATATAAAACAAATCGCCGATGCAGAAAAGCAAGGTTCTTTGACTGAAAAACAAAAAGAAGTCTTAACAACACTAAGCAAGCTATCTGGAGGTAATGAAAGTATTGAAAATGGAATCAAAACTTTATCAGAAATAGCCAGTGAGCCTTCAGCCCGTTTGGAAAATTTAGAACAAGACTTGCAAAAAAAACTTGGCATAGAAGAAATGGAAGCAAAAAGAATGGCAGCATTTATGTCTGACCCTTCAGAAAAAAGATTCAACATTGAAGAACTAGGCCTATTTAATCAACTAAAAAAACCTAAAGTAGGTAAATCACTACAAGGATTAAAAGACCTTGTAGATGTTGAACGCCTTGGAAAAGTAGAACCTGAAGCAGAAAAAAAATCCTTTGCTACTGGCTTAATAAATCTTTTAAACGGCGAAAACCAATTACCTTCAATCATTTTTAAATTATCAAAAAAAGGCTCAAATAGCCTCCAAAAAGATACTATGGAAATCCCTCTATTGAATGAAGAAGAAAAAAAAGAAGCCGCTGCAATCATAAAAAAATTCAAAGACGATAAACAATTCCTCGGAACAAATTTTGATGAAGAATCATTATTATCAGGTTCAGCAACACACCACTCAGGGAAAATGCCTGGATACAAAAAACTGGTAGAAACACTTGCGCAAAAAAAGCTCATCAAGGCAATTTATGCCACAGGTACTTTAGGCGCAGGCATTAATGTCCCTGCCAAAGACGTTGTAATGACGCAACTTGACAGAGTGGTAGGCAAAGATGAAAAAGGTAAAGAAATCTATCAGGATCTTAGCATAAATGAAATCCATCAAATGATAGGCCGAGCTGGCAGACGTGGCAAAGATAAAATTGGAAACGTCATATTTATGCCTGATGGAAGACACTCCCCAGAAAAAATATACCAAATAGTAACATCTGCCCCAGATAAAGTACAAAGCAGACTAAGACCTACATATAGCTTCGTAAGCCATATCATGGAATTAGAAGGTTCTGATGGCGGATTTGATAATGTTGTTGAAAGATCTTTCTTAAGAGAACAATTGGTGATGCAGCATGAAAAAAAATTAACTCTAACAAAACAACAAACAAAAAAACAAATAACAGAACCTTTGACAACACCAGGTGCTAGTATAGAGAAAAATTTAAATAGAATGAAAAAACAATTTAAAGATTTTGCTCTTGTGATGCAACTACCTGAATTGGAATGTTTTACGAAAGTAGAAGATAAATTAGCCCCAACACTCAAAGGGTCTATAGTCGCCAATGCCCGAGGTGTAGACGGTTTGGTTTTCGCAGAAACTTTGCTTAATGCTCCTTTGGAAAAATTAAAACCATCGCAACTTGCAACTATCGCTTGTTATTTAACACAAGGTAACCAAAAAAATGAAAATCTAAAAATCGAAGGTTCCACAAGACCTGCCATAGCGGAAGCAAAAAATACTAGTAAAAGTTCTCGAAAAGAAAAAATTCAAACTGTAAAATTAGACACTGAAACATCATCATTAGTCGAAAATATAGAAGCAATAAAAGCTAAAATCCAAAATATAGAAGTCAAAAATAAAATCTATAACCCAAAAAATCTCCCTAATCTTCAGGCTGCACCATTTATCCAAAAATGGGCAGAAGAGCCTTTTGATATTCCTGTTGAAGAATCATTAAAAAACTGGGAAAAAGTTGTAGGGGAATCAGTCACAGACAAATTCGATGAAGGCGATTTCTTTAAATCAATCAACAGTACTACAGATATTCTGCAACAAATGCACGAAGCTTGTAACTTCGTAGCCGAAGAAACAAAAAATTTAGAATTGCAAACTAAAATGAAAACAATTGCAGAAAATGCTACTATAGCATTGCAATCGCTGAAAAAACCACCTATAGCAGTCAAACTAGGTGATGAAATAGGATTGTTAAGCAAAATCAGAGTATAAAAATACTTTAAATCTCATAAAGAAAAAAGAGCTTTTTATTTTTAAATAGCTCTTTTTTTCAGCCTTTAAATAAAATAAGTTACTAATTTGCTAAAAATATTTTAGTGCTAAAATCTTCTTGTGAAAGCAAGAAGGTGTTTATGCGAAAAATATTATTTGTAATTGACAGAATAGAACTGAAATATTTCGAATTTAATGATTTAGTGACCAATTTTTGGATAATAAAGGAATTTCTGAAACGAAATCATGAGGTTTTTATAACAACAATCGACAATTTGGCAATAAAAAACTCCAAAGCCATGGCTTTGGCTTTAAAAACTTTTATTGAAGATGAAAATATAAAATATCAAAAACAAAATCAAGAAATTTTGATTAATGACTTTGATATGGTATTTTTCAGACCTGATCCGCCTGTAGACATGGACTACATAAATGCAACTTATATTTTTGATTTTGTAGACGAACAAAAAACTACCCTCATAAATAACCCAAAAGCTATCAGAAATTTTAATGAAAAACTGCATATCACTTATTTCCCTGACTTTGTCCCTGAAAATATTGTTACGGCAGATATTTCTATGATAAAAAACTTTGTAGAAAACCATTCAAAAGCAGTGATTAAACCGCTCAACATGTGTTTTGGAAGCGGAGTTTTTTGCCTTGATAAAAACGATATAAACCTAAACACCATAATAAAAACTGCCACAAAAAATGGCTCAAATTTAGTTATGGTTCAAAGATACCTTGAAAGTGCAATATTCGGTGACAAAAGGGTACTTCTGTTAGGTGGTGAAGTGTTAGAACAATGCGTGATAAAAGCCCCTTTAAAAAACGACTTCAAGTTTTCTCAACATAGCGATGAATACCTCAAAAAAACTGCTTTGAATGCTAATGAAAGAAAATTATGCGAAATAGTCGCAAAAAAACTGGACGCTATCGGATTACCTATGGCTGGTCTTGATCTAATTGATGAAAAAATCATCGAAATCAACATCACTAGTCCATGTTTTTTTATCAAAGAAATAAACAACTTATTCGGCGTAAATATTGAGAAAAAACTTCTGGATTATTTCGAATCAAAATTACCTGAAAAAACAAAAGAATAAAGGTTTTTTATGTTAAATAAAGAAAGATATAACAGAAATATTTTAATCGAAAAAATAGGAGAAAAAGGACAGCAGAAACTCCTTTCTTCAAAAATTTTAGTCGCTGGTGCAGGTGGACTTGGCTCGACTGTTTTGGCTAATTTGGCAAGTCTTGGAATAGGAACTATAGGTATAGTTGACAATGATATTTTGGAATTATCAAATCTCAACAGGCAATATATCCACAAACTAGATGGCCTCGGCGAAGAAAAAGTCAATTCCGCAAAAAAATGGATTCAAGACTTTAATGCTGATATTAAAGTTGATACATACTCAATCAAGCTCGATGAGACCAATTATCAAGACATAGTTGAAGATTACGAGTTGATTATAGATTGTTTCGACAGCTATAAATCAAAATTCTTGCTTAATGAAATTGCTGTCAGAACCGATAAGACTCTAATACATGGCGGTGTAACAGAATTTTTTGGACAGGTAACAACAATAGTCCCATACAAAACCGCTTGTTTGGCATGTATTTTACCTGACTATGACGTAAATACATATATAACAAAAGGGGTAATAAGCCCTTCAGTAAGCACTATTGCTTCGATACAATCACTCGAAGCCGTAAAAATACTTCTTGAACTGGGAGAAACTCTCGAAAATCAGCTTCTAACTTTTGATGGATTAAAAATGAATTTTAAAAAACTAAAAATCAAAAAAAATCCAAACTGTAAAATCTGTTAGGAATCAACTCTAAAATCCAAATTTTTCAAATTTGAGGTTTTAGAGATGATGACCTTTCAAAGGTGAAAAACGGCGGAAACGAGAGTTTTTGACGTTTTGACACTAGCCGACTTAAGCTCTGCCGTACCTATCTTCAATACGTACGATGTCATTTTCATCAAGGGTTTCGCCTCTTTGAATCTCCAATATTTTCAAGACTTCACCTGAAGGGTTTTGAAGCGAATGAATTTCTTTTAAAGCAATATCAATGCTTTCTCCGACAACCATGGTGATTTGCTCATCGCCTTTAGTTACAAGAGCTTCGCCCTGTAAAACCACCCAATGTTCTTCCCTGTGGTGATGATATTGCAAACTCAATTTTTCTTTAGGATTGACCACGATGCATTTGACCAAAAAACTTTTTTCTTCCTGAAGTACAGTATAATAACCCCAAGGTCTTTTCATATCTTGATTTAACAATATAATCACTTCTTTCTGTCTGTTGTTCTTAATTCAAGTATAACCTATTAATCCATTTTATAATATAATTCTATTGATGAATAATGATTTTGACGAACAAAAAAACAAACAAGCCGTAAAATGCCTCACAATTGGACATTTTATGATTGACTCATATGCTGGTTTTTTAGCCCCAATTTTGCCTTTCATAGCATCAAAAATCGGTATAAGCTTGGCCTTAGCAGGAAGCGTAATAAGTATTTCACACCTACTTTCATCGATGACACAGCCATTTTTTGGTTTTTTGGCAGACAAAATCAAAAAAAGATTTTTTATCTTCTGGGGAATGCTTTTAGCATGTGTCTTTTTATCTATGACAGGAATAGCAAATAGCTACTGGCAGCTTGTCCTTTTCTTGGTGTTAGGAAGCCTTGGAAGCGGATTTTATCACCCTCAGTCCACAGGTTTTATAAATTATTTCAGCTCAAAGGACATCAGCAAGAATATGGCCCTATTCATTGCAATGGGTACAATAGGCTACTCTGTCGGGCCTTTGATTTCATCGACAATCACAGAGACTTTTTCGCTCGAAGCACTGCCTTTTATGTCTATCTTGGGAATTATTATGGCAATTTGTGTATTCAAATTTGTCCCTCGAGTTTCTATAATTCCAATAATAAAGCCGCTTCCTAAAGTAAATTTTTGGGTGGCAACGAAACTGATTTTGTCTCACAAAACGCTAATGATTTTGATAATCATATCGATGCTAAAATCTCTCATCGCCCAATCATTTTGCATCTTTTTGCCATTCTTGTGGAAAGACATGGGATATAGCGTTTCAAATATTGGTATGGCGTTATTTTTATTCTCTTTTTGTGGAGGAATTGCAACATACCTCAGTGCCAAAATTGAGCGTATAATAGGGCACAAAAAAGTCTTTTATATCTCGATGATAAGCGTTATGCCCCTGACATTTTTATATGCCTCGACTTACAAAAATCTGCCTTTGCTTTCACTGATTTTGTTCATAATAGTAGGGTTTGTAGCAATGCTCTCGACTTCAGTAAATATGACACTTGCCCAAAATACAATGAAAGAGCATAAAAGCATGGTATCAGGCTATATTGGAGGTTTCAGCTGGGGTGTGACAGGCGTTCTGCTCGCCCCATTAAGCTTTTTGGCAGAAAGAATCGGGATTATACATCTTTTGGTTTTAATTAGCATAATTCCTTTTGTTTGCTCATATTTTATAAAGTTTTTACCAGATAAAGAAGACTAATTTAGCCTTAAAATCAATTCTCTTATTATCTTTGCAGCAGTGGCAGTTGAAACTCCGCTCTGGTCGTAATATGGAGCCAATTCGACCACATCGCAACCTACAATATTGAGATTTTGCATTGCTCTAAAATATTCAATAAATTCATTGAAAAACAATCCGCCAGCCTCTTGAGTGCCAGTCCCTGACATAATTGAAGGGTCTAAAACATCCAAATCAATCGTCAAAAATACAGGAGAATCTTTAAATTTCATTATTTTTTTGCAAAAATCTTCAACTCCAAAAGCCAAAGTATTATATTTTTTAATTAAGGCAAATTCTTCTTTTGTACCGGAGCGAAGCCCCACTTGTACAATATTATCAAGTCCTATAATATCTGAAATACGCTTAATTACAGTAGCATGCGAAAGCTTTTGTCCCAAATAATCTTCTCTCAAATCAGCGTGCGCATCAAAATGAATAAGTTTCAGATTCGGATACTTTGCAAAATAAGCCTCAAAAGCAGGCAAAGTAACCAAATGCTCACCACCAATACCTATGTAGATTTTATTTTGGCCGATAATTTCTTTTGTGCAATTTTTGATAAGCTCTAAGACCTTGTCTCTATCGCCAAAAGGCAAATCAAGTTCACCAGCATCATAAAAAGTTATATCTTCAAGCGATTTGTCCTGATAAGCTGAATATTCTTCTAAACCTTTTGAAGCAAGACGAATTTGTTCAGGGCCAAATCTGCTCCCTGGTTGAAAAGAAGCAGTTCCATCATAGGGAATGCCGACTAAAACAACTTTAGAAGCTTCGAAATCTTCTGAAGACTCTAGCCAGCTTTTAGACAAAAAAGACGATTCAAGCATTTATTCACCCACAAGCTCTTTGACGAAGTTTGGTAGTGCAAAAACTGCTCTATGAATATCTTTGTTATAAAGTTTTGAACCTTTTGTAATCTCATCCGCACGAACTTCAGCAATATAATCAAGCGGTTTTACGGTGTTCGAACAGAAAGTCCAACTCCAATATCCCGCAGGATAAGTTGGCATTGGTCCAACATAAGTTTTTACGATTGGGAATGCTTTTCTTAAAAGAGGCTGCATCATTTGGATTTCTTTTTGGTCTGCAAATGGCGATTCGCTTTGGCATACCATAATTCCGCCGTCTTTTAGCGCAGCATTTACATTGTTATAGAATTCTTCCGTAAATAACCCTTCACCAGGCCCCATAGGGTCTGTAGAATCAATTAATATAATATCAAATTCTTTTTTGCTCTGAGCAATATACTCGATTCCATCACGAACTTGGATATCCACACGAGCATCATCAAGGTCTTTAGAGAGCTGTGGAAGGTATTTTTTGCAAACTTCGATAACTTCGCCGTCAATTTCACACAAAACAACTCTTTTGGCATTTGGATGTCTCAGGACTTCTCTAACAGTACCACCATCGCCACCGCCAATGACCAAAATGCTTTCAGGATTTGGGTGAGATAGCATAGGAATATGAGCTATCATTTCATGATAGAAAAATTCGTCTTTTTCTGTAGTCATAACAAGCCCATCAAGAAGCAAAACCTTCCCAAAAAACTCGGTATCAATTATATCTATTGCCTGAAACTCAGATTGCCCTGAATATAAGACATTTTTCACACGCATTGTAATCCCGAATTGATCATCATGTAATTCGGTATACTTCAAATCCATACTACACATAGCTTTTCCTTTATATGAAATAATATTTAAGATTCTTGATATTTAATCTCAAATGACTTTTGTACAACTTCAAGATTATTGATTAAACCTCTTTTTAGCTCTGAAAAATTGCTATTCGTAGAGCGGAACAGTTTTTTCAAAAATGCATAAGCTACTTTAGGATCGCAACTTTCGCCGCAAGTAAACAAATCAACAGCTGCATAGCCTAATTCAGGCCAAGTATGTATCGCAAGGTGCGATTCAGAAATAATAACCACTCCACTAACTCCGTGAGGACTAAACATATGAAAACATTTTTGCACAACAGTAGCGCCACATTCGACAGCAGCTTCTGTCATATATTGCTCTACTAACTCAACATTATTCAATATATTTGGATCGCAATTAAAAAATTCTGCTAGAACATGTCTACCTAAATAACTGCCTAATTTTAACTCTTCGGGTTTAACTTGTGGTGATGTGATCAATTCCGTCTCTCTCCTTATAAAATAACATGCAACCGAACATGTAATTGTTCAATATATTATACATTACAAAAAAAAATTCTACATAAAAAAAATTGATTTGTAAACGAAAAAAATTAACAAAAATTAATCATTTAAAAAACCGCCACTAGGGCGGTTCTTTAGTATTAGATTTATAAAGTTTTTTAAGCAATATTGCCCAGAAGTTGTTTGTCACTCATACCAAGACGTTCTGTAAGCATTTCATCTTGGGTTTTCATATCTGAATGTTTACTTCGTTCACCTCTCTGAGCTTGACCTGTATTCATTGCCATTGCATTTTCAGTTAAAGCGCCAAATTTCGGTGTTCCATTATTGCCATTCAAAATATTTCCTATCAATCCAGGTGGCTGGTTCGACGAATGGGATCGCCGAGCAGTCATACTCAGCAATTTACCTGTTTGAATAGATTGTATGCCGGAGGATGATCCTCCTAGGGCCATGTTCATAAGATAAAATCTCTCTTTATTTCTACTCTGTAATATGGGGTAAAATATCTCTCTTGTATATATAAAGTATATACAAGCAAAATTATTGCCCTTTATGAATAGAATTATTAAGAAATGTTAATATATCAGATAGTTTAGTTTTAGACCAAAGCGATATCAATTGAAGGCAGAGCAAGGATGTTTTGGAACTCTTCACATCTTTGAGCAAACTGTTCATTTGTAATCATTTTTAGCCTATCGATGCCAAACTCTTGCGCTGTAAATGATGCAAGGATTGTACCTGATATCATAGAGCGTTTTAGTGTTTGGAAACTTATTTTAGATTCTTGTGACAAATAACCCAAAAGACCTCCAGCGAAAGTATCTCCTGCCCCTGTAGGATCTTTCACGTCAGAAAGAGGGTATGCAGGCAAAATAAATATCTCGCCTTCTTGGGAGAATAACATAGAGCCATGTTCGCCTTTTTTGATTATTACATATTCTGGGCCCATCTCAAGGATTTTTTGAGCTGCCAAAATAAGATTTTCTTCGCCTGTCAGCATTTTAGCTTCTTTATCGTTGACCAAAAGAAGATTGATTCTGTTAATTACTTCCTTTAGCTCTTCAGGCATGGTTTTTATCCACAAATTCATTGTGTCGCACATTACAAAACGAGGATTATCCATTTGTGAAAGTACATTAAGCTGCAAATCTGGTTGAATATTGGCCAAAAATACAAAATCTGCATTTTTTTGATTTTGATTCAATACAGGGTTAAAGTCGGCAAAAGAATTCAACTGAGTGTCGATAGTTGTCGCCTCACTCATATCTCTATTGTATTCACCATACCATCTAAAAGTCTTTCCTTGTCTTATTTCAAGTCCTTCCAAATTGATATTTTTGGACTGAAAAAGTTCTATATGTTGCTGTGGAAAATCTTCACCTACAACGCCTACTATATTTACAGGAGTAAAAAGTCTGGCTGCTACTGATGAATAGGATATTGAACCACCAAGAATCTTTTGTTTTTCACCGTGCGGTGTTTTAAGGTTATCAAGACCGATAGAACCAATGATTAATACTTCTTTCATTCCTTCTCCACAATTTTGTACACTTAAAACTATACCAAAAAATACTTCAATTCTTGCCTCTCAATAAAAATTCTTTTACATTAATTCAAACTTCCTTGAAAGGGTTTATTGCATAAGAATATTTTAAAATGTTATAATCGTTATTATAGAAGAGTTTTAGGATAAAAAAATGGTAAAAACAATTCATTGGCCAGAAGAATTTGAACAAGAAATCTTGTCAGAGCCAGCCGGCTCAACTTATTTGGCAGTCAGACCGGGGACACTTTATTTTGATACGCAATACTTCAAAAAAGGCGATGTCGTTGATATAAGAACCGGAAATAAAGTAGTGCGAAAAGGCATGGTGCAAGATGAATTAAAAACCAGCCAAATAAAAAATCTGACGCAAGCTGACTTTAATCTCCTTAAAAACTCTATAAATACCAAAGAAAAATTGAAAGATTTTTTATCAAAGAGATATAATATATGTGTAGATGACAATACCGAAATTACTTTGGTGGCTTACAATAACATGAATTTGGTGTATTTAAAGGAGAATGAAGATCCTCACTTCTGTTAAGATGTGTAAAGAAACAAAAGACGTATTTGTAAATTAATAAGATAGTTTTTATTTTCTTATAGTGAACAAACACCTTAATATCGTTAAATTAAATAAACAAACACTAAATTAGCCTAATAACAACCAGGGGGAAGCACATGAACGAATCGAGGAAACTCAAACTAACAAGCAAAATCAAAGAAATAGGTCCAAAACTCAAATGGATGTTGTTCTCTGAATTACAAGATTTGAAAATTGGTGCCCAGTATTTGGACTTCATTTGTCCTGATATTCAGCAACAACCTAAAAACGCAACGGAAAGATTGGAATCTATAGTGAGAGAATCTCTAATCAAAGAATTTTCACCAGAAATCCAAAACATGAAATCTTTTGATCTTTTGGTAGACTCGGTATGTCACAATATCAAGAAAAAACAGTTGAGAGATTAATTGAAGAGCCTAAGAAGTCCAATTTTTACTAAATTGAGATTTTTCGGACTCTGAACCTTCGAAGTGTGAACATAAACACAGCCTTGGCCAAAGGGTGGGTTTGTGTAAAACCGGACATAGAACATTTAAACAAATAAAAAGAGATGCCTCAAAAACAATTTGCGGCATCTCTTTTTTGCGTTGAAATCTGAGCCCAGCTATTGCGGGTTTTGGGGTGGTTATATTTTTCCTAAGCCTAAAAGGTATTGTAGGTTCGTCGGACGAAAAGTATTAATCAATCGGGTATTATACAGTTGTACTTTTTATATGGAGTCTATATATTATGAAAAATTTAATAAAACACAAACCTAAAGAAGGTTTAATCCAAAATCTTCAAGAAGAAATGGATAGAATAATGGAAGATACTTTTGGCAGTTTTGGCCTATTCAACCTTCCTAAAGAAAATAAACTTTGGAGACCACCGCTTGAAATGTCAGAAACAGCAAATGAATATAAAATAAAACTTCAATTGCCTGGATTTGATAAAAAAGATATTAATGTCGAAGTCGGAGCGGATTATATTAGCGTGAAAGCACAGCATTCTTTTGAAAAAGAAGATAAAAAAAGAAACCTGCATCGAAGTGAATTTCGATATGGCAACTTTATGAGAACTGTGTCTTTTCCTGAAAATATCAATCCTGCTAAGGCTAGTGTTGAATTCAAAAACGGTGTACTAAGCATTGTTGCTCAGAAAATTAACGCAAAAGAAATTATGCAAAAAGAGCCAAAAACTTTGGTTAAAAAATCAGCCAAGGCCATAGCGGAAAAATCACCAAAAGCTGCTATAAAAAAAGCACCGAAAACTTTAGCCAAAAAGACTACAGTTCCAAAAGCTGCTGTTAAAAAGGCTGTGGCAAAAAAAACACCTCTCAAAAAAATGGCTAAATAATCATAAATATGCCTTATTAAATGACAAAGAGCTAGAGCGGGTTTATACCCTCTAGCTCTTTGTCATTCGTAAAAATTCAGCAAAAACTATTACTACATACTGCATGTATAACTTGATTAATCATAACAAATTTGTGCTAAAGCGTTATTTTCTATATAATTCAGACATGGAAAAAGATTTTTATAAAGACACAGTTTCATACAGAATAATCGGTTTTATAAAAAATCAGATTTTAGAAAAAATCTGCATTTTATTTTATATCGCAAAGATTACTGTCAGTGTTTTTAAAGATATATTAAAAGGCAAAGTCAACTTGAGGCATACTTTCGACCAAGCATCAAGATTTGGCGTTGATTCTTTACCTTTAACAACCATCATTGTAGGCATTACAGGCATGATTATAGCACTACAAGTTACATCAGAAATGGTCAAACAAGGTGCAACAGATTACATTGGTACACTAATCGCTTTGGTTGTTATAAGAGAAATTGCGCCTATTATGGGCAGTTTTGCTGTTATATCTATGGTTGGATCATCAATGGCGGCCGAAATAGCTACTATGCAAGTGACAGAGCAAGTCGATGCAATAAAAGTCTGTCGTGTAGACCCAATAACATATCTTATCACTCCAAGAGTGGTTGCAGGATTTTTCGTAATGCCTTCTGTAGTAATTATTGCAACACTTTTCGGAATTGCCGTATCATTTTTACCTGTAAATATTATTTCAGACATAAGTTTGGCGTCTTATATGGATTCTGTTTGGTTAGGGTTAAAGGAAAAAGATCTTTGGGTTGAAGTACTTAAATCAACTGTTTTCGGTACTGTAATAGCCCTCGTATGCTCTTCTTTCGGATATAGAGCAAAAGGAGGAGCTATAGATGTTGGTATTTCGACTACGAATGCTGTTGTATACTCTTTTATAATAGTAGTTATATTGGATTTCGTAATTTCGTATATGTTTTTCTATTAAGAATGGACTGAATAATGATTAAATTTGAACATGTTACAAAAAAATACGACAACAAAGTTGTTATAGAGGATTTAAGCTTCGATGTAAATGAAGGTGAAACTCTTGCTATTGTGGGCTTTAGCGGAACAGGGAAAAGTACAGCCTTAAAGATAATCAGCGGATTGGTCGAACCCGATTCAGGCATGGTGCATTTAGCCAGTGAAAATATGTCTATGGTTTTCCAGTATTCAGCACTATTTGACTCTTTAAATATATATGAAAATGTAGCGTTTGCTTTTCATGAAAGAGAAGACTTGAAACATAAATATACTGAAACTCAAATTCAGCAAATCGTTTCTGAAAAATTAAGACTCGTGGGACTTCAAAACATCGAAGAGCTGCTGCCAAGTGAGCTTTCAGGAGGTATGCAAAAGAGGGTAAGTTTTGCAAGAGCAATTGTTACCAACCCTAAAATAATTTTATATGATGAGCCGACTGCTGGGCTGGACCCTGTATCTTCAACAGTTATTGAGGATTATATAATAAGGTTAAAACAAGAGCTAAAAGCAGCTTCCATTGTCGTAACTCACCAAATGTCTACAATAAAAAGAACCGCAGACAGAGTCATAATGCTTTATGACGGAAAAATAGTCTGGCAAGGAACGCCAGAAGAATTGCTAAAAGCCGATAATCCTTACTCCCATCAATTTGTTTATGCGGAAAGAGAAGGCCCGATGAAGACAACTGCCGAAGCTCATTAAAATAAACTATTGTCTTTTATCAAGCATTTGAATTAGAATTTGTTTAAGAGGTATAAATGAAACTAACTGCAAGTTTAAAAGTTGGAATATTGACCCTAGTCGCAGTATTGATAATGATTATCAGTATTGGCTGGCTTAAAGGTCGCTCCATGTCTGAAGGTGAACGCCTCACTCTCAAATTTTACGATGTTGCAGGATTAAGACTCGGAGCCCCTGTCCAAATGATGGGGTATAGAGTAGGACAAGTTGAAGAAATGGAACCCGTTTTTGATGGAAAAGACAGTTTTATGAATGTCAAAATAGTCATAACTGATTCTCACATCAAAATACCTCAAGCATCTTTAATTTCAATTCAACAATCTGGAGTAATCGGCGAAAAATTTGTCGAAGTCACTCCACCTCAAGCAAAAATAACTTATATTCCTAAAATTGATAATTCGCCTCCAGTAATAACTCCAAACAAAAAAGTCCAAATATTCTCCGATGGAAAATATGAAGATATAGGCAAAGTCCTTGCTGTAACTGTTGTTGATTCGAGATCTCTTTCTGAAAGTCACCAGAAAGAATTCAAAACACCTTTTGCGTACCAAATTACTTATATGGTAACGAAAACAGGGTTTATAATTCCAAAAGACGTGGACGGAAAAATCGGAGCATCTAAAGATTTGGTTTTGACACCTTTAGATAGTGAAATAATAAAATATTATTCTGCCAATACAAACTATACTGTCGTAGAGCCTTTGAGAATAAGTGAATTTATGGATGTTCAATTCCAAGCGGCAAAAGCATTTAGCGAAATAAATAATAAAATCAATACACTTTTATCCGAAGATGTTTTGGATGATACTCAAATAACTTTGGCCAATATCAAAAATGTGTCCATAGCCGCTGCAGATGCAGTAACTAAGGCTGATGCACTTATAACTGCAACCAAAGGTGATATTGAACAAACAGTTTCTTTATCATGCCAGCTGACAAAAGAAATCACTTCTTTAACAACAAACTTAAACAGCATTGTTGCGGATACTGAGTTCAAAGCTTCCATTACAAAAACAGCTGATTCTCTTGATACTACGAGTAAAACGCTTAATTCTCTTTTGTCTGACAAAGAAACTCAAGAAACTTTGAAATACCTAAAAGAAACATCAAAAAATATGTCGGAACTTTCAGCTTCTGTTAATGAAATAGCAAAAGACGATAAATTCAAATCTGAAGTCAAGATGACAGCCACCAACCTAAACCAATCATTAAATGCTCTTGAAGATGCATTAGGCGCTGTCAAAAACATTTCCCCTAATGATAAGAAAAGTATTCAATGTACTTTATCTGACACAGCTGCGTTGACCAAAAATTTGAAGCAATTTTCTGAAAAGCTAAATAAAAGATTCTTACTGTTCAGATTGATGTTCTAATGAAAAAATTCATACATAAAATTCACTACTCAAAAGATTTAAAGATACATCATTTGTTATTCAAATTGATTTTGTCTATTGGGAGTGTTTTTTATGGTCTCGCTATAAATTTACGTAATTTTTTATATTTCATAAGAATTTTACCAACGACTAAGCTCGACAGAATTGTAATCGCTATAGGCAACTTGACCACAGGTGGAACTGGAAAAACTCCTATTACTGCTGATTTAGCAAAAATGCTAGTCAAGACTAACAAAAAAATTGCAATTTTATCAAGAGGCTACGGCGGGTCTTTGGATTCTAAAGAAGTTCATTTAATTTCCGATGGCGAAAAAGTTTTTTATAATGCCAAAGAAGCAGGCGATGAACCTTATTGGATGGCAAGCAATATAAAAAATGTGTTTGTAATAACTTGCAAAGACCGTGTTAAAGCAGCGAAATGGGCTATTAAAGAATTTGATATAGATATTTTTATCTTAGATGATGGCTACCAATATAGGCCATTAGAACGTGATTTGAATATTCTTTTGATTGATGGGCACAAAAAGTTTGGAAATAACATGCTTTTACCTGCTGGCCCTTTAAGAGAGCCTATTTCTGAAATTAAACGTGCGAATAAAATCATTGTAGTAAATAAAATTCCTTACAGCCATAGCAGTATTAAAAATTGTAGAGCTTATTCGAGATATCTTATAAAAAAATATGATATAGAAACTTTCGGATGCAGCACTGTTGCTACAGGGGTCTATAATGTCACTCAAAATATTCCTGTTTTAGATCTTAAAAAAGTCTATGCGTTCACAGGAATTGCACAACCTGAATTCTTCTTTTCAGCTCTGGAAGTGCATCAACATCAATTGGTCAAAAAAGTTGAATTTGACGACCATTATGCTTATACGCCTAAAGATTTGCTAAAAATAATAAATGAAGCCAAAATCGCAGGTGCAGACATTATTGTCACAACAGAAAAAGATATGGTAAAAATAAAACCTTTTATAGATAAAATGACTCTAGATATTCCTTTTTATGTCCTAAAACTCTCTATCGAGCTGGATATAGCAAATCTATTAAAAGGGATAGTTGCTTATTAATATATTTTTATATTAAAATTTAATCTAGATAACTATTATATTTTATTTAAGTAGATAAAATATTTGTAAAAAAGGAGGTTCTAATGGTAACTATTTTCGGAGTTAAACTTTTAAATCGTGTAAACACCGCTACTGATTTTCAAGCTATTATTACAAAATACGGATGCTCTATCAAAACAAGAATAGGTCTTCATGAAGTTGCAGACGGTGTTTGTTCCCCAAGCGGAGTTATTTTGCTTGAATTTATCGGCCAAGATGCTGCTGATTTCGAAAAAGAAGTTTCAGCTCTTGAAGATGTAAAACTTCAAAAAATGGTTTTTTAATTTAAGCCCAATACACAAGTTAGAATCATAAGTACAAAAAAGCCGAAACAACCTTTTTGAAAAATGTTTTCGGCTTTTTTAGTTTTTATTTAATGTTGGGCACTCTTAAGTTCTTAATAGCCCCAAAACTGTTGATTGACTTGAATTTGCCACTGATTGCATAGTAGCCGCGGCTGATGACATGATTTTTGCATTTACCAAATTGCTCATTTGTTGTGCAATATCTGTGTCACGGATTGTAGAATTTGAAGCTGTAAGATTTTCTACTACAACCTGCTTACGTGTAATATCAGAATCGAGTGATTTTGATACAGAACCAAGTTCTGATCTTCTCTCATTTATTGTTTTTTGAGCATTATCGATTTTGTCCACTAAAGCTAACGCGTTGGCAGGACTGCTTATATCGACACTGTCAATACCAATTGAGCTCTGGCTTGCACTTTTAAAGGCCTCTTTAATAGTTACAGGCGCCGCTTTTTGGTCAATCATCACTTGGGTGCCATCGGCAGAACCATCTAGTAATTTTTTGTCACTAAAAGATGAACTTTGTGCGATACGGTCATTTTCTTGGCTCAGTTGATTTACTTCTTGCTGCATCATAGCTCTTTCGGAATCACCATAAACTCCGTTAGCAGATTGAAGTGCTAAATCACGAATTCTTGAGTTATTTTGCGAAATAGATCCTAAATCAGACTCTGCCACTTGCGCCATAGCTTTTTCCAATTGTGAATTATTGATTGAAGCTGTTGCAGATCTAGTACTCGAATCTAGTTTTTCAGATAGTGCTAAGTTCGCTGCACCGTCTGACGCAGAGTTGAGTTGCAATCCTGTCGATAACTTTTGGATTGCGAGGAGAAGTTTCTTGTTCGAAGCTTCGGAAAGCTGCGAAATCGAATTGTTAATGTTGTTGTTAAGTTGAAAACTCATCGGATACTCCTTATCTTTTTGTTGACGTCCTTGTGGGAATATTATTTCCCTAATGGTATATACCCGATGGTCTATTTTTATTATCCTAAGTTTTGTAACTTTTACAGGAATTCACTGAATTTAGGCCTCTTGGGACTTATAAAATTTACAATTCTTAATACCATTAGCTGTTATTATATTGGCATAGAGTATTTTGGAATTTAAAAGAGGGATTTATGAGAGTTTTTAAAAAGTTTACGACTTTTATTTTTGTACTAAGTCTATTGTTCTTCAATGCATCTAATAGTTATGCTTTTTCTAATATTTCAAAAAGTTTTACAGAAATAAAAAATATTTTTGAACAACAGAAATGTTTTTTAAACAGAGCCGAAATCGACAATTTGAAAAATCTCTATTCCGAAGATTATGTAAGCAATGACGGCTTTGATAAAGCTACTTTATTTGAATTATACAAGGATACTCTAAAAATTCATCCTGATATAAAATATGATATTTGCGTAACTAAAATAACAGTAGATGGTGATTATGCTACTGTAAAAACTGTCAACAAATCCACCGCTACTACAGCCGAAAAATCCGTAGTAACCAACGACAATGGTCTTTTGAGCGTAGATATGGAAACTGTATTTTATCTCAAAAAACAAAATAATATATGGAAAATTATAGCAGAACAAACAATTTCAGAAAGAACATCTTTGCTCTATGGAGAATGCAAAAAAGCCAATATAAAATTGTATGTGCCCGAATTCGTTTCATCCAACAAAGAATATATAGCAACCTTGGAATTGCCTGAAAATTATGCCAAATTTGCAATGGGCTCAATTAAACAAGAATTGATAACATACCCATCAGATGATCCTGGCGATATTTTTAAAAGTTTCGATTCAGCAGGTATCGTGGAAAGAATTTTCAAATCCAACACTACCGGCAATAACGAGACTGTAGCAGCTTCTGTTGCTTTTGCATCACCTTGCGTGGGAGCAAATAATAATCTTGATTTGAAAATCTCTGGGCTTGGGGTATTATTACAAAGAGTTAACGTATTCTTTGAACCTCAAAAACAGAATAAAAAATGAAAAACAAAAAACTTTTTACTACAGCAATAATAATTTTAATTTTAGACAGAATTACAAAATGGGTAATTTTGAATAAAAATATTATTTACTACCCTATTATTAAAGATTGGCTAAGCATAACGGCCGTTAGTAATACTGGGGCTGCTTTTAGCTTATTTAAAAATCAACAGTTTTTTTTGATATTAATATCGTCTTTTGCGATAATTTTTTTCATTTACTATTTTTCAAAAAAAAGCATAGGCCTTTTGCCTCAATTAGCCTGGGGGTGTATGATAGGTGGCGCTTTAGGGAACTTATTTGACAGGATTTCATACAAATGCGTTGTCGACTTTATAAACCTTGAATGCCTAAGGTTCCCCGTATTTAATGTAGCAGATATTGCAATTAGTGTTGGAGCTGTTTTTCTTTTCTACCATTATTTGTTTTCGGAAGGAAAAAATAATGCCTGAATTAATCCAATTTACAACAGAAATTCAAGATATCGACGAAAGATTAGATGTCTATCTATCAAATGCTTTAGAAAATTTTTCAAGAAGCCGTATCCAAAAACTTATAAAAGAAGGTGCTGTAAAAGTAAATTCAGCTGAAGTCAAAAGTTCTTATACACTAAAAGACTCTGATGAAATAGAAATAATCATCCCTGAGGCCTCTGAGCTCCAGCTCGAAGCTGAAGAAATCCCTTTAGATATCCAATACGAGGATGACGATATGCTTGTCATAAACAAGCCCTCTGGTATGCTAACACACCCGACTTCTCTCGAAAGAAATCAAACTTTGGTAAATGCACTTTTGGCTTATTGTAAAGGTAGTCTGTCAGGAATTAATGGTATTATGCGCCCTGGGATTTTACACAGGCTTGATAGAGATACGTCCGGGCTTTTGATGATTGCCAAAAATGACTTTGCTCACAACTTTTTGGCTGGGCAAATCAAAGAAAAAACTGCCATAAGACAATATTTGGCATTTTGTCATGGGGTTTTCAAAGAAGATAAAGGCACAATCAACAAACCAATAGGCAGACACCCTGTTCACCGCAATAAAATGGGAATCGTCACAAACAGAAACAACGGAAAACAGGCAATTACAAATTATAAAGTTTTAGAGCGTTTTGAAAAATACACTTTTGTAGAACTGACTCTTCAAACAGGCAGAACACACCAGATACGAGTGCATTTGTCTGATATGCATCACCCAATAGCGGGAGATGAGCTTTACGGCGGTTCTAAGATTAATGTAAAATTACATGGACAAGCACTTCATGCGTACAGATTATCTTTTAACATACCAAGTACAAATGAGCGCAAAGTGATAAAAATAGACCCTTCTGATGAAATTGAAAAATTATTACGAATTTTTGGAGATACAAAAAATGATTAAAAAATTATTTATTTTGTTAGGCACTATTATTTTTGGCGGAATTTTATTTCTGACATACTTGAACAGATATGTTCCCATCCAAATAAATTATTTAGATGGCGTTATATATTGTAATTTATTGATTTTCAGCTTATTTGTAATGACTTTGTCTGTTTTTGCAACTGTTTTGATTTTAAAAGGCAATCTTTCCGAATTGGAGCAAAAATTTAAAAACCAAAGCCGTAAAAATGAAAAAGCCAACATAATTAAAGAAGAATCTCAAGACAAAGTTAAACTGCTTGAAGCAAAAATTGAAACATTAGAAAAGGCATTAAGTGACGCTCTAAAGAGGGATTAATTATGAAAAAAATCTTAGTTTTATTTGTTTTACTTTCGTCAATAAGTTCAGCATTAGCACAAGACGGCGTAAGTTATTTACAAAGACGTGATGTCCGTGGCGGCAGACCCATAAATATGCACATAGTTTTTGTCCAACCCGATTCTGATTACAAAGTTGAATTGACTTATGGCAACAGAGAAATAACCAAACTTATGCGTGTTGAAAACTTCGCAAAAGAAACTGATGCTTACGCAGCGATGAATGCATCATATTTCAAACAAGATACTGGAACTCCAATAGGACTGTCTATTTTAAATGGGAAAATGATAACCGGCCCATTATTTCAAAGAAGCGTTTTCGGCGTTGATAAACACAATAATTGTTTTATAGATAGAGCTTCTATAAATGGTAAAATTTCAATAGACCAAAACTCCGATATCAATATAGCAACTATCAATCAACCTATCACCTCTATCGCAGCCGGAGCATATCTTTATAACTACCACTGGGGTAACAGAACTCCTGAAACATCAGATGATTATTTGCATATAGTAGTTTGCAAAAATAAAATAGCTGCAATCTCAAATAATCCTGTTTGCATTCCTGAAAGCGGCTATGCAGTTGTAATTGGCAAGCATTTGATTGAATGTGAGTTAAGAGAAAGAGGGCCAGTAAAATATTCTTATAAATTATTCCCAAGTGCCTTTTGCAAAGCACAATTCGCTTTTGCTGGGGGACCGAATCTTATAATTGACGGCAAAAAAAAGATTGATAATGCCGAACAAAAATTTAATGCATGTTTCGTAAATGAAATTACAGCAAGATCTGCAATAGGCATAAAACAAGACGGGACAGTTATTCTTTTGGCTGTTGACGGAAGACAAAAAGGCGTCTCTGAAGGCGTAAATATCTATGAACTAGCCGACATTATGTGCGAATTAGGCGCTTATCAAGCGATGAACCTCGATGGAGGTTCGTCAACTCAAATGGTTGTCCACAAACAAATGGTAAACGTACCTACAAATCGCTTCGGTGCAAGAGTAACCAATGCTGTTGTCATTGTTAAGAAAAAACGACATTTATTCTTTTAGTAGAAGCCCTATCTCTTAATCTTCTTCAATAGAAAAATGAGTTGTATCTTCAGGTTTATCCATTTCAAATTTTTCGTAGATAAAAGCGCAAATCAATCCTGAAAAAGCATTGAAAATAGCTCCGATAATTCCGAAAAAGAATAGGAACATTCCTGTTATAAATAAATTGAAATTCTGTATCATAATTTTGGCAAAAATACTGATTCCAATACCTTGACCATATGTTTTAAATATAGCAGAAAGAATTCCGTAAATAGGAATATAAACAACATTCGCTGCAATTACGCAGACAAAACCCGACAAAGCGCCTATAATTGCACCATCTACAGGTTCAAGAATTCCGACAAGTCCATTTTTTTTCAAATAAAGTATGACAAAAACGCTCACCAGTGAAAATAACATGCAAACTAAAAAATTAAAGCTGAAAAACGGCATTAAAAGCAATAGGCCTAAAATTCCGCCTAGCATTGCACTCAATATAACGGTTGGTTTCAAATAAATATTCATAATCTTCTCCCACTAAGTTCTAACTATAATTCTACAATTTCTACAATGACATATACTTGCGGCTATTGCATCGGCAGTATCATCAAGCTTTGGTATTTCTGTGTCCAATAATAATTTTACCATATTTGAGACTTCTTTTTTATCCGCCCTACCATAACCTGTCACTGCTTGCTTTATAACCATTGGCGTATAACCAAAAGATTCAATGCCAGCCTCTTCTAAAGCCATTATGATTACGCCTCTTGCTTCAGCAACAGGAATAATGGTTTTGGCATTTTTAAAGAAGAAAATATCCTCAACAGAAGCACAGTCTGGCTTATAAGTCGCAATCAACTCCTTAATATCTGAATAAATCTCAAAAAGCCTTTTAGGTAAAGGGGTATTTTTGTCAGTCTGAATAGAACCCGATGAAACAACTGCCATCTCTGACGTGTCCTCATCAAAATCCAAAAAACAATAACCAACTATTGCGACTCCAGGGTCTATTCCTAATACTCTCATGGCGCTCCTTGTTCTATCTAAATACATTATATGTTATGATTGGCACTATGAAAAAAATATTAAGCATATTAATTATTTTATTGGTAACAAATTTAGCCTTTGCCATCGAGTACAAGGATTATTTTGTCATAAATGGGCAAAAAATCTTGCTTGAAGAAGCCGTTACAGATCAACAAAAAAATCAGGGTCTTATGAACAGAGATTTCCTCAAAGCTAATACTGGGATGGTTTTTTCTTATACTAGCTACGTAGATACTGCTTTTTGGATGAAAAATACTAAAATACCTCTTGATATAATCTTTTTGAAAGATGGGAAAGTGGTAAGACTTTATGAAAAAGCATTGCCTTGCACGACTGAAATTTGCAAAATTTATCCCTCCAAAGGACTTATAAACCAAGTAATAGAGCTTAATGCCGGCACTTGCAAATTATACAAAATCAGAAAAGATTCTATTATAAGAGTTAAGGAATTGGAATAATGAAAAAAATATTTCTATTGACAGCTTTCATCATAATCTCGATATTCAATATTAAAGCCTTTGCAGAAGAGTGCAATGTTAATATTTATTTATTCTACGCAAGCTGGAACGCCAACTCTCAAAAAGCACAAAATGTAACAACTAATGTCGCAGGTACTTACAAAAAAAATGTAGGCTACAAGGCATTTGATGTGGATTCTGAAGAAACTTACAAGTTTATCAAAAGTAACAACTTAAACATGCCAAAATATCTTCCGAGTGTTATGGTCGTGGACAAGCGCAAAAGAGTCTTGAGCACGACAGAATACCGCAATCAGGATGAACCAAGACTAAAAAACCTTTTGGATGAAAATATTTTACCTAATCTTTAACCCCTAGACTTATACCAAAATTATTAATGAAATTTAATAATTTGGATGCTATAATCGAACCGAAACAAGGGGGGAATTAAAATGAAAATTAACTTACAAAAAGTAGCTATAAACAGTTTTTTAGCTGCTGCACTATTCTTTAACTTAGGTTCAGTTCAGGTTTTTGCCCATTGCGGACATTGCCAAGGAGATTTTAAAGGTGGTGAACCTTGCCATTCTAAAATGAAAAAAGAAATGGACAAAATGTTTGCAGAAATCGGCGTTAATTGCGAGCAAAAAAAACAAATCGACTGCATTATGCAAAATTCAAAAGCTCAAAGCCGACCTATTCGTAAATGTATGCGCGAGAAGAAAAAAGCTCTGATGCAATATATGATGACTCCTCAAGCTACACAAGAACAAGCTTTATGCATGGAAAATGAAATTTCTGAAATGCATAAACAAATACATGCAATTCGCATAAATACTTTCTTCGAGATGAAAAAAGTCCTTACTCCATGTCAGCAACAAAAAATGGCTGACTATCACCAAAAACACATGGCTGAATTCGAAAAAAAACACGAACAATACCACAAAGCCCACGGATGTCCTATGGATTAGGCTTTTAATTTAATACTTAAAAAAGCATCGGGGATTTCCTCGGTGCTTTTTTGATGCGGATTGATTATCAACGATTTCTAGTCTTTGAGTAAATAAAGATTTTGTAAAGGCATAGGTGGCGCATGATAAAATATAAATATAGAGAATAATTAAAGAGGGGCTTTTAAAATGATACCTATTTTGGATTTAAAAAGACAATACGACACAATCGGCGCTGAAGTCGAAGAAAATGTAGTCAAAGTTTTACGCTCAGGCAGTTATATTTTGGGCGAAAATGTTAAAAGTTTAGAGTCAGAAATGGCAACTTATTGCGGAGTAAAAAATGTAGTCAGCTGTGCAAACGGTACGGACGCATTGCAACTTGCACTAAGAGCCCTCGATATAGGCGCAGGCGACGAAGTCATAACAGTGGCCTTCACTTTTGTTGCCACATCAGAAGCAATCGGCGTTGTCGGTGCAAAACCTGTTTTTATAGACATCGACCCAAATACATTCAATATGGATGTGAATGAAATCGAAAAGAAAATTACCCCAAAAACTAAAGCTATATTGCCTGTTCATCTTTACGGTCAACCTGCTGATATGGACAAAATTTTGGAAATTGCAAAAAAATATGACCTGTATGTAATCGAAGATTGTGCTCAAGCAATCGGTGCAGAATACAAAGGCAAAAAAGTTGGTTCTTTCGGTGATATCGGATGCTTCAGCTTCTTCCCAACAAAAAACCTAGGTGCTTTTGGTGATGCCGGAATGGTCACAACAAACAGCGATTACCTTGCAAAAAGGCTTGTGGCACTGCGCAACCACGGTGGTTCTGTGCGTTATTATCACGACGAATTAGGTTTGAACAGCCGTCTTGACGAAATCCAAGCAGCGATTTTGCGTGTAAAAGCAAAACACATCGAAAACTGGAACAAAAAAAGACGCGAAAATGCGTATAAATATAATGAATTATTAAAAAATATCGAAGGCGTTGTAATCCCAAAAGAATTGGCGGACACGTCTTGCGTTTATCACCAATACACAATCCAAGTGCCGAATAGAGATGCGGTGCATCAATATCTTCAAGAAAATGGCGTTGGGGCGATGATTTATTATCCAGTTCCACTTCACTTGCAAAAACTTCACGCTAATATGGGCGGAAAAGTTGGTGATTTGCCTGTGACAGAAGAAAAAACAACACTTGTTATGTCACTCCCAATGTTCCCAGAATTGACTTTTGAAGAACAAAAACAAGTCGCAAACACCATCAAAGAGGCTTTGACAAAAACCGCAGTTTCTTGCTAGGTTTATAGTAACTCTGAGGCTTTAGCCGAATTATATATAAAAAAGACCCTCAATTGGGTCTTTTTTATACTAACTTATTCAATTTTGGAAATTCTTTTAATATTTCTTTCTCAGAATTTAAAACTTTAAATAATTGCTCTGGAGGCTTACTTACGGTTCCCAACTCAAAAAATGATTGATATTGATTAACTAGCCCAGAAAAAATCTGCTGACCAACTAAAATAATTCTTTTAAATGGCTCTCCTTTTTCTGGATATTTATTTTTTTGTATCAGAGATGTAGTCTCCAAAAGAGTTGATTCGCCCCCCGGAAAAACTATGAAATGATCAGATACCTTACAAAATTTAGATATCCTATCAGATTCTGATGTCGCTTTTCCAACAGGAATGCAATTTTCAATATCTTCATCTCCCCAAGCAGGTTCTACCACGATTGCTAGATTTTGCAGTGGTTTTCCAAAACTATCTTTTAAAGAATTATCTTTAGCTGCTTTGTAGGTAGCCCCCATTATCCCATTTGCACCGCAACCTGAGACAATATTATAACCATTTTCCATAAGAGATTTTGTAACTTTTGAGCACAAATCCATATATTCTGATAAAGCATCACTCGTTTTGCTACTTCCCAAAATGGTTACTGTCTTTGCTTTGCTTTCAGGTGTTGTATAATTTGGATTCAATATTGGTATATGTGCAAATTTATCGGATAAAAGATTTATACTCATTTCAATAAGACCTATTTCTATACAAACAAGTACAACATCCCTAAAGATTCATTTGTTATACCAAAGGTAATAAATTTTTACATTTGTTATTACTTAGCCAAGTATTCATTCATTGCTTTAGCAGCTCTTTTCCCTGCCCCCATTGCGTTGATTGCGTTTGATTCGCCAGTAGGAGCTACGTCACCGCCTGCAAAAATACCTTCTATTGAAGTTTTACCTTCTTCTTTATCAACAACTATGTAGCCTCTTCTGTCAACAGCTAATTCAAGATTGTCTTGCTCTGCTGAACGCTGAATAATCGGATTTGGGTCAGTACCAAGTGCAACGATTACTGTATCGACGTCCATTGTGATGATATTGCCTTCGATAGGGATAGGACTGCGACGGCCTGAAGCGTCAGGTTCACCAAGTTCCATGACTTGAAGTTTCAAGCCTCCAACGTAACTTTCTCCGTCATTAAGGATTTCAATAGGCCCGTGAAGAAGTTTAAAAATCACACCTTCTTCTTTTGCATGCTCTATTTCAGCTTTTCTTGCAGGAAGTTCATCTTCAGAACGGCGATATACTATGCTGACTTCTTCAAATCCTATACGCACAGCTGTTCTTGCTGCATCCATAGCTGTGTTTCCACCACCAATTACAGCAACTTTTTTGCCGATTCGAATTGGAGTCGGAGTGCTTTCTTCATGCGCTTTCATCAGATTTATGCGAGTCAAAAACTCATTTGCAGAATAAACTCCATTTAGGTTTTCGCCATTGATATAGAGCATCTTCGGAGCTCCTGCACCAGAACAGATAAATATTGCATCAAATCCATCGGCCTTCAAATCTTTTATAGAAAGTGAGCGCCCGATGATTACATTTTTTTTGAATTCCACACCAAGATTTTCAAGAGTTTTTAATTCTCTATCAAGAATAACTCTTGGAAGTCTAAATTCTGGGATTCCATAACGAAGAACTCCGCCTAGCTTGTGCAAAGCCTCAAAAACAGTTACTTTATGTCCTGCTTTTGCCAAATCAGCAGCAGCTGAAATACCAGCGCAACCAGAACCAACAACAGCGACTTTTTTGCCTGATGGAATGATTGAAGTAATTGGCACTTCAGAATTATCGGCGGTATATCTTTCAAGACAACCAATCGCAACAGCTTCACCTTTTATTCCTAAAACACATTTTGCTTCGCATTGTCTCTCTTGCGGACAAACACGACCGCAAACAGCAGGAAGCATGCTTGTTTCACGAATTATTTCACCGGCTTTTTGAACATTTCCTGTTTTTAGCTCAGAAATAAATGCTGGAATATTTATACTTACGGGGCATCCTTGTATACATTTTGCATTTTTGCAGTTCAAACAACGACTAGCTTCAGCTGTTGCTTGTTCTTTCGTAAAGTTTTTTTCTACTTCTTCAAAGTTTTTGTTTCTATAATTCGGCTCAAGAGCTTCTTGTGTTTGTCTGGTTTTTGGCATTTTCTCACCCCAATTATCCTCTACATTAATTAATTATAAACCGAAAAAAATAAAATTATGTTAAAATTCTTGTAGAAAAAGGAAAAATCATGGAAAATACATCACTTTTTGACATAATAGGGCCAGTAATGATAGGCCCATCAAGCTCCCACACCGCAGGAGCAGTAAGATTAGGGCTTTTGGCACGCAACATTTATGGCACTCAACCAACAAAAGTTCAAATAATTTTATACAACTCTTTTTCCAAAACCCAAAAAGGCCATGGAACTGACAAAGGACTTGTAGGTGGTATTTTAGGATTTGATGTTGATAATTCAAATATTAAAAACTCACTTGAAATTGCACAAGAAAAAAACATTTCAGTCGAAATATTCCTAAAAGAAGATACCGAACGCCACCCAAATTCTGTCGATATTATTTTTGATGACTTGATAGAAGTTCACGGCGATTCAACAGGTGCCGGCGAAATTAGAATTATTCAAATCAATGATTTCAAAGTATCAATAATAGGCAATTTGCCTTGTCTTGTAATGGTTTACAAAGATAAACCAGGGATGATTAGTGCCGTCAGCAAACTTATTCAAGATGAAAATATAAACATCGCAACATTCGAATGTACCCGCACAGGCAAAGGTGAAGATGCTTCAATGGTTATAGCCTTGGATGCAAAACTCTCTGATACCGTGGCTAAAGAGATAGAGTTGATACCGGATGTTTATTTTGTAAGAAGTTTAGAAGGATTAAAAAAATGAAAGTAAACTCTTTTGATACAGCTTTAGACTATTGCAAAGAGTTGGACTTAAAGCTATTCGAAGTTTTTCAGCAAGAAGAAAGCATTTTAAAGGATTCTTCTATTTCTGAAATTCGCAACTTAATGTCGCAAAACTTAGATATTATGTATCAAACAATCCAAAATGGCCTCAAAAACCCTTCAAAATCTATCACAGGACTATCTGGAGACGATTCGATAAAAGTTCTTGAATCTAATGATGATTTCTTACCTTTTGGAGCGGATTTCAAAAAAATTATAGCTTACGCCCTTTCGATAATGGAAGAAAATCTTAGTATGGGCAAAATTGTAGCTTGCCCTACTGCAGGTTCTTGCGGGATTGTTCCTGCGGCTATAGCTATTTATGCAGAAAAATTTAATGTATTCAAAGAAAAACAAATAGATGCCCTTATAACAGCAGGCGGTGTTGGCAAAATTGTAGCAAAAAAAATAGCCCTATCTGGTGCAGTTGCAGGCTGTCAGGCAGAGTGCGGGGTAGCTTCAGCAATGGCAGCAGCAGCTATTGTTGAGATGGCAAACGGCTCAAATGAGCAAATTGCTGAAGCAGTTGCTTTATCCTTAAAAAACATAATGGGATTGGTTTGTGACCCTATTGCAGGAATGGTAGAAATTCCATGTATGAAAAGAAATGCTTTTTTGGCAGTTCATGCTTTTGTAGCAGCACAAATGGTTATGTGTGGAATAAAATCTGCGGTACCTGCTGATGAAGTGATTGATGCAATGAAGCAAGTGGGTGTTTTGATGTCACCATTACTCAAAGAATGCTCTCAAGCTGGACTGGCGAGCACAAAAACAGGCCTTGAAGTTCAAGCAAAGCTAAACAATTAAAATTTTTATTAATATTGCAAAGCTGAAAAGTTGCTTAATTTATCAGCAGTAGCCTTGTTTCCACCAGTAGGGATTCTATATATATTATCCCATTCCATGCGACAATCGTACATGTGTTCAGTTTTTCCATCTTGTAGAACTTTTAATTGCTCAACAACATCGCCACTTTTTGCGATAAATTCATACGTTCCAACATTCTCCCAATTAGAATCATTTGGTTGTGGTGTTTCTGTTTTATTGATTTCAGATTTCAAGAAAATTCCATTTTTTGAATCTGTAACAGTATATCGAATATTTATTTTAGGCTCACCTTTGATATTTTTTGTCCCATTATAAATTAACTTTTTGGTGCTGGACTCATCTTTACTAAGTTTTAACGCATAATCTGTATTAGTCGCATCTTGATGGAAACCCATATTCATTATAGGTGTAATTTTGCTAACAATAGGCACTCCGCCAAGGGTCTTCATTATATTCAAAACCTTTGCATTAAGCAAAGATGTTGAAATCGAATCAGTATAATCAATTACCACAGTAGGCATGTCTTCATTTGGTTGGCAACTTGAAAGCAACAAAGGCCCGCCTATAACTGTCGCCAGCAATGCTAATCCTGCCATATGACCTAAGGGCTGAAAAGCCTTTCCTATTAGGTTTTTAGAATGATTAACCGATTCAAGAATCGGCTCTTTTTTTCCTGAATATTTTGAAGTGTTTATATTTAAGTTACTTATTAATGGAGTTTTCATTTTAGAGTTCCTATACTTTTTTTAAATTTATCAAACTGTTTAATTACAATACAAATAAAGACGCTAAAGGAAAAAAACTTTGCTTTTTTTAGGTTTATGTAACAAAAAAGTAACAAAGGAAGTAAAAGCCTAAAGTTATTCAAAAACTATACCGACATACATATTATGAAATTCTAAGGAGAATGTGTTAAGTGTGTATGTCGGTTAAAAAAATTGAAGAGCGTATTTGTGCTCCAAAAAATGAAGTTTTAGAACAAAAACTTCAGGAGATTACAAAAAGCGAAAATATAGATAATTGTTCTCTAAATATGGTTAGTGATAGTTATGGATTCGGTTTAATTTATGCCATTTCAGGTGTGGTGCTTGGCGTGGTCAAAATGCAGGAAAGGTGGTGCGAACTTACAAAAAAAGAAAGACAAGCTGAATTGGTTACAGCTTGAAAAGATTAGGTTGAGCAATGGTTAGGCTCAAAAACGGTTGAAAACAATAAAAACAAATGGTTTGGTTAGAAAAAAAATGTGTAAAGGAGCAAAAGAATTATGGGTATTTCATCCAATCAGGCGCGATTTCTAGCGCTAACATCAAGACAAGTAGATCTTGAAAATCGTGTACAACAAATTTGCCAAAGACGTTTACGTCTTTCATCAGAACTTGAAAAAGTTGCGACAGATTACAATAATAATATCGGCAACAGACAAATGTTTACATATAATACGAGCAATAGCGGTATTAGTCACTTAAGTGTTAGCGGTATTGAAGGATTAAAAGATACTAATGGTAATGCTTATAAGTTATTATATGATACAACACCAACGGCTACTACCAGAGCTTATTCAGGTGTGACAACTGGAACATTATCAACAGACTCCACGGGTATTTTGTCAATTAATGGTGCCGCTACAACTTATAATGTAGGGCTAAAATCATATGCAGCTGGTGCTACGACAGAACCAGCACTTCTGGAAGCAGCTATTAGAGCTGGTGTAATTACAATATCTACAGAAAAAGATCAATATACTCAAACATCTTATACTGTCGGTGCCAAAGACTACGAGCTTACAGACTGGAGAACATTGCCTGTTATAGCAGATGAGCTATACAAAGGTGATGATGTCGATGCAGAAAATAAATACGACAGAACAATTGCTCAAGTAAATGCTCAAGACAAAAAACTTCAACTGGAGCAATCATCTATTGAAGTTGAGTACAAAGCAGTAACGTCTGAAAAAGAAGCAGTTAAGAAAATCTTGGATACTAATGCAGCTTCATCATTCAAATACTTCAGCTAATAACATAGCGGATGTGTAAAAATGACACAAGCGAGAGCTTGAGGCATTTTAGAACTGAACACAAACCCCTTGAGAGTCTTTACCCCGAGACTATCAACCGCCTAGTGATAGGTATTATAAAGAAACCTTTACATTTTTTATAAAATCAAACCAAATTTCAAGCATCGCTAACCACGATGCTTTTTTATTTGCCCGTTAGTCCTGTCCCCAGTAGGTATCAGCGACTTGCTTTGTGCCACAAGGTTTTCGTGGAAATATATAAGGCCGAATTTGGCTTAGTAAAATTATAAAAATAAGAATTTTTGGGGCTGAAGTTTACATTTTATAATGTTTTCAGCCTCTAAGTATTGCCAAAGCCTGTAGAATATGTATAATTGTATTTGTCTAGAAAAAGGAGGTTCCTAATGAATAAAGAAGAACTAGTAAAAGAAATCGCAAAAAAAGCGAAAGTTTCACAAAAAGATGCTGCAGAAGTTTTAACTGCTACTTTGGACACTATTGAAAAAACAGTTTCTAAAGGCAAAAAAATAACTTTGGTAGGCTTCGGTACTTTTGAAGCTAGAAAAAGAGCTGCAAGAACTGGCAGAAACCCACAAACTGGCGCGGAAATCAAAATCCCTGCTAAAACAGTTCCAGCTTTCTCTGCAGGTAAAAAATTCAAAGAATTAGTAAAATAGTTTTTTTGAAATAAAAACCTTTAAAAAGAAGTCTTAACGGGCTTCTTTTTTTTATAATTATTCATATAAAATTTTTAAATTCGATTTTATCGATTTTTTATACACCTTACTTAGAAATTACAAAAATTACTTCTTCTGCAAAAAAATTGTCGAAAATTTTATGAAAAATACTTTTTCTGACTTTTGCTCTTGTCATGCAAATAGTTTTTTCTATTTTAATATCTTTTTTTTGAGCCAAATCATAAAAATCAGACATGGTTAAAAGGTGGATGTGTGGCGTGTTATACCATTCAAACGGCAACATTTTTGATTTTGGCATTTTGCCTTGAAATAAAAGATAAAAACGCACTCGCCAGTAAGCAAAATTCGGGAAACTGACCACGACTTTTTTGCCGACCCTAAGCATTTCTTGAATTACATAATCAGGTTTTTCAGTACATTGAAGCGCTTGGTTCAAAACCACATAATCATATGATTTGCTAGGATATTCCACCAAGCCTTCATCGATATCTCCTTGAATAACAGGCAAACCTTTCTCAAGGCACTGAATCACTTTATCTTGATTAATTTCAACACCTCTAGCCTTTACACCCTTATCTTTCAGCATCTTAAGCAAAATGCCGTCGCCACAACCCAAATCCAGTAAAGTTTTGCCTTCCTCTATAAGGTTTGTGATGATTTGATAATTCAGATGTAAACCCTGTGATTTGGCGTAATGTTCGTTCATGCTTTGTCCTCCGCCAAAAAACTTTTAATAATTTTAGTTTGAGTTTCATGCTCTAATAAAAAAGCATCATGCCCATATGGTGATTCAATTTCGCAAAAAGACACATCTTTTTGATTTTTCATTAATGCATTTACTATTTCTTTTGATTGAACCGATGGAAATAACCAATCAGATGAAAACGAAATTACCAAAAACTTTGTATCTGTTTTAGCAAAAGCTTCTTCAAGAGAACCGTATTTTGCAGCCAAATCAAAATAATCAACTGCTTTTGTAATGTACAAATAACTATTTGCATCGAATCTATCCACAAAAATCTGGCCTTGATGTGCAAGATAGCTTTCAACTTCAAAATCTATATCAAAATGAAAATTCGGAGCTTCTTTGTCTTGGAAACGCCTTGCAAATTTTTCGTGCATGGATTCTTCACAAAGATAAGTAATGTGCCCCACCATTCTGGCTATACCCAAACCTTTTTCAGGCTTTTCGCCATCATAATAATCGCCATTATTCCAATTAGGATCAGAAACAATTGCGTTTCGCCCGACAGCATTGAAGGCTATGCCTTGTGCCGATAATCTGGAAGTAGAAGCAACAATTATTGAATGTGTCACCATATCTTTATGCTGAATTGCCCATTCCATCGCTTGCATTCCGCCCATTGAGCCTCCTGCCACACGAAGTTTTTGGACCCCTAAATAATCAACAAGCTTCTTTTGAACTTTTACTACATCTTCAATCGTAATGACAGGGAAATCCAAGCCATATACTTTCCCAGTTTCAGAATTTAAAGAAGATGGTCCTGTTGTTCCTTTGCATCCACCGAGCATATTTGAGCAGATTACAAAATATTTGTCAGTATCAAATGCTTTGCCTGAACCAACCATAATATCCCACCAGCCCGGCTTGGCATCACCTTGGTGATAGCCTGCTGCATGGGCATCTCCGGTAAGTGCATGCAAAAGCAATATGGCGTTATCTTTTTTTTCATTAAGGGCACCATATGTTTCATAAGCAACTTTAACATTTTTCAGCTCTTTGCCTGATTCAAGCTTAATGCTTTCTTCAATATCAAAATATTTTGTTTCTACTATTCCTAATGTCATATCAATCTCTTAAAACTATGCTACGTAGTATTATAGCATTCTAATACAAACAATTAATATTTTTACAATTTTGCCCTTTTGAGATTTTAATGTAAAAATAAACTCTAGGAGTAACTATTCAGGGGGTTTATATAATGGATTTTATAGCTGGGCATGAAATGCTAGTTTCAGGATTAATATTAATAATTGCATATATTTTCATTGCGACAGAAAAAATTCAAAAATCTGTAGTTGCTCTATTCGGGGCATCTTTGACATTACTTTTAGGTCTTGTACCGCAATATAAATCAGAGGGTATGATTCATATCAAATCGGTCTTCGACTACATTGAGTTCGACGTGGTTTTTTTGCTGGTAGGCATGATGATTATTGTTCAAATTGCCTCCAAGAGCGGAATGTTTGACTGGATGGCAATAAATTTACTCCGATTAACCAAAGGACACCCCAAAAAAGTTCTTTTTGCCTTGGCCGCTTTCACAGCATTCGCATCGGCATTTTTGGATAATGTTACTACCGTGGTCTTGATTATGCCCATTACTTTTGCAATTGCAAAAAAGCTCGAAATCAACCCTGTACCTTTTTTGATTACCGAAATAATCGCCTCAAATATAGGCGGGACTGCTACTTTGATCGGCGACCCTCCAAATATAATAATAGGACTAAAGGCAGGTATTTCGTTTATGCAGTTCTTGAATGAACTTACAGGTATCATTGTCTTAATTTTTTTAGTTTGTATTCCTCTTTTGATCTATATGTTCAGAAATCAGCTCAAAACAACTGATGAAAAAATGGCTCATATAGCACATCTTGATAATACCAATACCATCAAAGATAGAGCTTTAATGATACGTTCTTCGATAGTGCTTTTAACTGTTATTGCAGGATTTATTTCGCATGATGTTACCCATATTGCGGCTTACGTATTTGCTATTGCAGGTGCTAGCATACTTTTGATGTTCGAAAAACCAAAAGAGATATACGAAGATGTGGAGTGGCTCACAATATTCTTTTTCGTTGGGCTATTCATCATAATAGGTGGATTTGAAGCCTCTGGAGGAATCGCCTTTTTGGCTCAAAAATTGATTGAAATAACAAATGGAAGCTTGAATATGGCTTGCATATTTGTTTTGTGGGGATCAGGACTTTTATCGGGAGTTGTTGACAATATACCTTACACAGCAACTATGGCGCCATTAATTGCCCAGGTTCAACATACCATGCCTCATCCAAACGATGTTCATCCTTTATGGTGGGCATTATCAATGGGGGCCTGCCTAGGTGGCAACCTCACTATTATAGGAGCTGCTGCCAATGTAATCGTATGCGAGATGTCGGAAGCAAAAGGTTACAAAATTACCTTTATGGAATTTTTAAAGTATGGTTCGGTAGTTACATTTATATCATTGCTGATGGGAACAGCTTATTTGTATTTACGATTTTTAATATAGGAGAGAATAGGATATTAAATTTATGAAAAATTGCTGGATTGTTATTATATTTGTTGTATTTGTATTTTTCCCCACGCCGGCTAAGGCAGAAAAAATTCTTGTAGAGGTTTTGGATAATGTATCTTCCCTAAACCCTCCAAGGGAATATTCAGTTGTATTAAAAAAAGATATTAACCTGAAAAAAGGTAATACTATAGAAAAAGGCAGTATTATCAAAGGCGAAACATTTACAGTCATAAAACCTAAAAGACTCCAAAAAGATGCGTATTTTATTTTTGTGGCCGATTCTTTTACCATTCCATCAGAAAATAATAAAGTGGTTAGAATCGAGAACAAAATGAAATCTAAAATGAAATATTATACAAAAGAAGATTTGGAAAATGATGCAAAAGAAGTGGCTTCAAGCACTGGAATTATGGCCGTAAGCTGTTTTGTACCAGTATTAAATTTAATTGTACCGATTGTTCAATTCAGTGCAGGAATGGCTAATCCGAATCAGTATGAGCACAGACTCCACTCTGGATGCAGAGCTCTTGTCGAATCTTGGCCTTTTAACTATTGCTTAAAAGGGAATGAAATCAATATAAGACCAGGTTCTACTGCCATATTTTATTTCAACAAGTCTATGTTTGAGCAATAATTTTTTGGGCAATCTTTATTGCTTCTTGCTGTAAATCCTCGCTATTCCAAAAATTTTCAGATGAAATATATTTTCCAACTGCTTTTCTTGCAAAAGTGCCTAAAGCAATTCCATTAAAATCGAGATTTTTTTCACGAGATAACTGGGCTGTTTTAAGATTTGTACCACCGGCTAAATTAAGATAAGCTTTATAATTCTGTTTTTGAATCAAAAGGCCTGTATCTATACATTTTTGAGTAGTTTGAATGTCATTTGCGTGTGCACTCATAGGTGTGCCATCGGCTTGTATTATTGTTGTATAAGGCTTTCTGGATTTTAATAGTCTATCTAAAATAATAATGACTTCTGCTTCAGAAAGTTTTGTATTTCCTATACTTATGCTTAAAATCCCATCAAAATTAGCATTCAGCCATTCCCACTTCTTAGGAACTTCATCGTCGAAGTCAGAAATATGGAATTCTATACAATCTATCCCAAGGTTTATTAATTCGGGCAAAAAAATCTCAAAATCTTGCTTTTGGGCTTCAAGATTAATAGCATTTTTTCCACAAATATTAAAACATTTTGAACAACCTATGCATTTAGATTGTTCTATTTTAAAATCAAAAATAGCTTTTTGTGGGCATTCTTGAGCACATTGGCCGCACTTATTACAAAATTCATTAATAGACGCTTTTTGTATATGCGGGTCATTTTTTGTCCCTACGCTTATACAAAGGAAAACAGCTTCTTTGGGGTTGGCTTTTTCGATTGCATTTTTTGCAATCGAAATAATATTTAAACTGGCTGCAACATCAAAAAAACGGCAGCCAGCTTTAGAATAAATATAAACAAGTTTTTCGACTTGTTGGATGTCTTCATTTCCTGCCGCACAAATTATTTTCAAAAATTTGCCTAAGCTAAGAAAGTCGTACATTGTTATTTTTTGTCAGTTACGATTAACAAATGCCATCCAAATTGAGTTTGAACAGGCTCTGAAAGTTCTCCGATTTCAAGAGAAAAAGAAGCTTCATCAAACTCAGGAACCATCATTCCTCTAGAGAAAAACCCCAAATCTCCACCTTTAGAACCTGATGGACATTTAGAAACTTCTGCTGCTACATCAGCGAAATCTTTGCCTTCTAAAATTTCTTCTCGCAACTTTAATACTTCTTCTTCTGTGTCTACCAAAAGATGGCTTGCACGAACTTGTGTTTTCATTGTAGTACTCCTTTAATCTCTCTAGGCTTTAATTATAACATATTGTATTTATTTATTGAATATAAAATTCAATTTTAAACTATTTTTACTTATACTTATCTCGATTTTCAGCAAGTTTGTCACTTTCATCACTAAATGTGTTAATTTTGCGTGTAGTTGTTTTAACACTATTTAAAACTCCTGCACCACCTACACATCCGCCTTCGCAAATCATAACTTCAACAAGATTTCCCTCTGGGCAATTTTTTGTTTTTGCATAATTTTTGAGTTGTTTTACACTTTGTGAGTTCAATCCGTTAATCAAAACTTGATTAACAGGACAATCGCTTGTATTAACAGCTTTTACCGCTGCTGAAACACCGCCTGTTATACCAAATCTTCTTCCCTCGGCACAAGCAGGATTTTCAAACGCCATATCTTCACATTGAGATAGCTCAATATGCAAAGCCACAAACAAAGCTCCCATTTCTTCAAAACTCATTACATAATCAACCAAATCATTTTGCATACCTTCAAACCTCTTTGCAACACAAGGCCCTACAAATACACTGACACAATCGGGTGCTTCTTTCTTAACTAACTCCGCTGTAAAATGCATTGGAGTGGGCGTATCAGATACAAATTCCTGCATCTCAGGCATATGAATTCTAACAAGTTCTTTGTAAGCCGCACAGCAAGATGTGGTCATAAAATAATCGCCCTTTTCAAGTCTTTCTTGAAAATCAATAACTTCATGCAATGCTGTCAAATCAGCACCAGTTGCAACTTCTGCCACTTCAGCAAAACCTGCTTTTAGGAACCCTGCTTTCAGTTGCCCCAAAGTGCAAGGCAATTGCCCCACGACAGAAGGAGCTAGCATGGCCACTACTTTTTTACCGTCTTTTATAGCTTTTATAATATCTATCATTTGGCTTTTTTCGTGAATTGCACCGAATGGACAAGCACTCATGCAATGACCGCAATTAATACACTTATCAAAATCTATTTCTGCAAATCCGGCTTCATTTTTTGCAATAGCATGTACTGAGCAAGCATCTTCGCAAGGGACACGGATTTTTACGATAGCATTGTATGGACAGACTGAAATACATTTTGTACAATTTTTGCATTTATTCCCATCAATGACAGATTTGCCATTTTTCATTTCGATTGCGCCAAAATGACAACTATTAATACAAGGCCTTGCTACGCAACCCTGGCACAAATCCGTAACATAAATCCTACTTGGCACACAGCCTTGGCAAGCTGTGTCTATTACAGTCAAAGGGTTTGATTCAAGAGCTGTTCGTTCTTGAGCTTTTTGGGCATATTCTGATAGTTTTGTAATTTCATCATCATTTTCTATTGCAAACCCTAAACTCGCAATAGTTCTCTCTCTTAAAATAGCTCTTTCTTTATGAATACAGCAACGATAAGGTACTTCGCAGTTTTTAGGCCTCATATCATAAGGAATCCTATCAACTGTTTTTTCGAAATCCTCAGATAAGTATGCTCTTATCAAACGGACTAAAACTTCTCTTCTTAAATGTGTTGTATTGCTATTACTGTTCATTATCCCACCTAGTTACTAACTATTTAACTTTCTTTTAATTTCTACTAAAATCTTCTCTACTGAAGCATTTGACATAATTTCGCCGTCAATTTTCACGTATGGAGCTTTTGAATATTCATTGTTTTGGCAAAGTCCCAAACAAGTATTGGCTCTTACTTCTACCAAATTCGCCCATTCTACAGGGAGATACTCACTAATTTCTTGAAGTCTATTTGCCCCCATCACGAAGCATGTTGTTCCTATGCAGATGTCTAGGTCTATTTTTTTCATGGGCTGTCCTTTCTAAATGAACTGCAAAGTTACCTTTTTTATGTACTTTTCTTCTAAAATTTTTGCCATCTTCCTAACAATATTCTTCCTTATTTCTAGTTCAATCGGCAAATCAGGATCATAATGCGCCTGATTTAATTTTGCACCAACCATAAAATGAATGCAATCCGAATCCAAAAGCAACTCAACAAGCTTCCCTGCTGCATTTGATGCATCATGAACATCATCTTCCAAATACTCTACGACTTTTGTCAAAGTTAAAACACCTTCTGTAACGAGATCCATACCTTGCATCTGAGAAAATGCGGGTAAATTACCTGTGTCCTTAGACAAATTGCTTTTAATTTCTCTGTTTAATTCTCTTGCTATCAAATTAGCTGTAGTGCCACCGCAGATTGCTTTTTTGCCGTCAAAATTATTCAAAAGTTCGGCGTATTCTTTATCTTTGTCAGCCCAATAAGGAGGGCCTGTAAAAATCATAAGTTCTCTGGGTTTTCTAAAGTGCAAAACCATTGCAGAAATATCATCTTTTGCATTTTTGTCGACTTCTTTTCTTTGAGCTTCTTTAACAATGATTTCAGAAAGCTTTCTGCTTGATATTGCAGGATTATTTCTTATTCTCTCCAAAGTCAAATCAATCAAGCCTTCTCGTCTCCAACCGAGCTTATATAAAGGGCTCCCAAGACCTGATTGCGTCACCCCATCAGAACAAAAAATCAATCTATCATTGGGTTCTAGCCTAATTTCGTATGTATTCATTTGCCTATTTGAGAATTTTTTTGAAGAAACAACATGCACTTCGGGCTTCAAAACTTCATTTTTACGAACCCAAACAAACTCCGGATTACCTTCTTCCACTATCTTTGCATACCCATCGTCATTACAGTCGATGACTGAAAAAGTCGCATAACTGATTCTACGAACCTGACAAATCGGTAAAGAATCCATAATTACTTCAGAAGCTTTTTTAAGGTCACGCCCAGCGGCTATGAATTTTAAGAGCATAGTTGCCGTCATTGAAGATAAAATATTTGCCTTAATACCACTACCGAGACCATCTGACAAAACCCCAATGAGCCTACCTTCTGCCGGGTATCTTTTGGACAAAAAACTATCACCGAAAGCATTTTGTTTATACTTTTTTTCTTGAGAACAATTGATATCTATGAACATAGATTGAGCCACTATTTTTTGCCCTCGTCATTATCCGAGTCAAAACCGTCAGCAATCGAACTCAAAAGTAACTCTGTATCGACCATATGCTCACCTAAAAGACACGCAATGTCTTGAACAATTGCTATATTTTTTGAAATAACTGCCTGCGCTTTTTTTGCAATTTGATCACGTCGCATCTCGGTCTGGGTTACATCTGTAATTACTGCTCCAACTATTTGATTCGGCTCAATAGTAAAAGCTGTGATATCGTACAATCTGTTTTTGACAGGATATCTTTCTTTATGGATATCTTTTCCTGTTTTTAAGGCAGTTCTGAAAATCTCTACAAATGGCACAAGCCTATCAATAGCGGCACCTACCACACCATCTTGTCTGCTTGAAAAAATTTCGTACATATCACCGCAAAACATTTTCATAAAAGCATCATTGGCTTCGACAACGTTTAAATGACTATCAGTCATTACAATCGCTGAAGGCATACAACGAAGCATCGCAGCAGCTTTTCTCATAGCAATTTTTCGCATATAAGATACGCACATCGAAGTTTCAGCTTCTTTTGCAATCAAAGCCTGCGCAAGCTCACGGCAAGTATCATACCCGCATCCGCCACAATTCAATTCATCTTCGATATTATGTTTTCCAATTTTCTTAAGCGCCTTAAGAACCTCTTCAATTGGAAAAGAAACTGTTTTAACTGGTTTAGACTCAAATTTTTCTGCCACAAAAACTTTTACTTCTTTAGGAACTTCATCTCTTTCTTTTAATTTTGAAATGATATTGGACATTATGCTTACTCTGGCTTTTTTGCTTGAAATAGCAGGCCCTGATACACATCCGCCATCACAAGCAAGTGCTTCGATAAAAATAGTTTTTTTAATATTATTAAGGTTCAACCCCTTGATAGCAGCCTTAAAAGCATTCAAAGAGCTGACACTCAAAAGTTGAGTATCGGAAGAAACGCCGCATTTTTTTATAGTTTCATTCATTCCGCCTTCTATAGGGTACAAAGCCCCTTCATAAGCGGATTCTGGTACAAAAGTTTCATTTTCAGTTTTTGCTATAGTTTCAATATTGATTCCATCATCATTCAGCCATCTCGAAAACTCATCAAAAGTCAGCGCAACATCAATCAAATCCGGATTTCTGTCAGCTTCATTTTTCTTGGCAATGCAAGGGCCTACAAAAACAACAGAAATATCATTTCCGAAAGTATCTTTCAGCATTTTGGCATGGGTCAAAGCAGGAGAAGCAATTGGAGTAATATTACCTGTATATTCACTCATATAATATCTGACATAATCGACAATAGCAGGGCAAGCACTGGATATAAATAATCCTGCTTGAGTTTCTTCAAGCATTTTTGCAGTTGCAATCGAGACTTCTTGAGCCCCCAAAGCTGTTTCGCTTACGCCTTCGAATCCTAAACTTTTCAAAACACTAATTATTTTGGGTGCTGAAAGTTCAAAAACGCCTCTCCAGCTTGGAGCTAAAGAAACATAAACTCTTTTTTGGGCTCTGAGAAGATTTTTTACCTTTTCAATATCATCTCGAACTCTTTTGGCATTTGAAGGACAAGTCGTTACACATCTGCCGCATGCTATGCATTTTTCCGGCATAATAGAAGCATGCCCATCCTCGATTTTGATTGCCTTTATATAACATTCGCGAACACATTTGTAGCAGTCATGGCATTCATTTTTAAGAGTATAGACTGGGTATAATTTATCCATTTCAGACTTCCTTCGCTATTTATTTGGCAATAGCTTATTCAAAATATTAGTTAGTTTTTCTATGTCAACTTCTTGATAGGAATTGTTATCTACAATTATGTTTGGACCCACTGCGCACTTGCTTTCGCACCTAGAACCGCATAAATCAATTTGGACATCTAAGTCATTTTCTTTTATAAATTTTTCTATAAAAGCCAAATTTTCGGCGTTCCCTCTAGCAAAACAGGCACTTCCCATACAAACTGTTATATTAATTTGATTACTACTAGTCATTTTTGCCTCAATCAATTTATCGTGATTTATTTCACTATTCATTCTAGAGTGTTTATAAAAAAAATTCAAGCTTTTATTGCTAAATTGCTTTTTATTTTCAAAAGCATCAAAAACAAGCAGCTCCTAAATAATTATAGAACTGTTTTTAAAAGAATAAATTTGAATAAAACTTATTCTTTAGACAGATTGCCTAATCTTTCCTTTAAAAAATCGGCCAATTTCACATCAGCCTCTTGATAATGAGTTTCTAGCCAACCTTTTAACAATTCTGACAAAGAAGGCACCATAGTTGCCAAAGAAAGCTTCTCAGCAAGTTCTAGCAACAATTTGTTATAATCTTTAGTAAATTTTTCATGCAAAGCTTTGTGTTCTTCATAATAAGGATATCCAAATTTTTTCATATAATTTTCTTCTGTCGAAAAATGCTTTATTACATAATCTCTTAAAACTATTAATATTTTCGATTTTTTTCCATAATCAAGGTCTTCATTCCTTAAGATGTAAATGGTTTCAAATAATTGTGCGTGCTGTTCATCAATATCATTGATACCTGTAAGCAAATTCTCATCAAATTTAAAAGTCATAATAGCCTCTGAAAAGTCTAGTCTAGGAATTTAATTATAACTATTTTATTAGATAAAACAATCCCCTATCGGGGATATTATTTGAGACATAAATAAACAAATTTTAAGTTATAATAATTTAAAATGTACAAATTGAGAGGTCTTTTCTATGAAAGTTGTGGCTTTTAACGGCAGCCCTAGAGTTGGTGGCAACACTGAAATTTTGCTTAAAGAAGTATTAAAAACCATCAAAAAAGAAGGAATTGAAACGGAATTAGTGCAAGTCGGCGGAAAAAATATTTTCGGATGCAAAGCTTGCAATGCTTGCCGAAAATTATTAAATAAAAGATGTGTTTTTGATAATGATATTTTTAATGAATGTTTTGAAAAAATGCTTGAAGCAGACGTTATTTTGCTTGGAACGCCGACATATTTTGCTGGAATGACACCAGAGCTTAAGGCTCTTATTGATCGTGCAGGCTATGTTGGACGAGGCAACGGCGGGCTTTTGAAACACAAAATCGGCGCAGGAATTATTGCCCAAAGACGTGGCGGAGCTACAAGCGTTCTTGAATCTATCAATTATATGTTTTTGATGTCAGAGATGATTGTTCCTGGTTCTATATATTGGAATTTTGGTTTTGGTGGAGCAAAAGGTGATGTTCTTGAAGATAAAGAAGCTATGGAAAATATGCAAAATCTTGGTGAAAATATAGCTTGGCTTCTCAAAAAAATCAAAGATTAAAACTAAATTATTGCGATTGTAAACTTTGCTTAAACAATTGCCCCTCTAAAAGCTATTTTTAGAGAAGAAAAAACCGGCACAACTGATTCAAAAGGATGGGTCTAATATTCAATCCACAAGAGCATTTTAGCTAAACAATACTGGCAAACACTACGTTACAGAAGGGAAATAAGCTAGTCCTAACCTGTTTTCTTCCAGAACTATGCCCAACTGGGGGATTTCGATTCAAGCCTGTTAGGGCTAATTTGTATTTATACTATTCATTCTTTGTTTTATAATAAAAAACAAGGAAAAAATTAATAAAATAACATCTAATTCGCAAGAGGTTTAAGAATGTTCAACAAAAAAATAGCAGAAAAAATGATTTGCATAGCTTCTGCTATTTTTATTCTAGGGTTGTTTAGTATTATAAACAAAGATTTATCATCTTCTGAAGGTTTTTTAATTATATTCATCATTATTTTAATGCTCTCAAGGTATTCCGGGAAAAAAGAGCTTAAAGATTTATCAGTTAAATATCAAAATAGTCAAGAGTTATTGTCTGACATCTTTAAATATTGCCCTGATGCAATTTTTTTGAAAGATTGCGATTCTAAATATATTTATTGTAATGATATTTTTTGCAAAATAATCGGCTTTAGATTTGAAGATATTATCAATAAAACCGATTCTGTTTTTTTGGAACAAGAGCTAGCTAAAAGAGCGTTGATAAATGACCAATTAATTATTAAAAACAAAGAAACGACTAATTATGACCTGAATTATGTTACTCCTGATGGAGAATGTAAAATTTTCAATATCATTAAAGCCCCATTGATAAATAATGGTCAAGTCACGGGAGTATTAGGTATCGCAAGAGATGCAACCTTCCAACGAAACTTAAAAACATCTCTGGAAGAAAAACAATCCCAAATAAATGCTATATTGGAAAATATGCCATTTTGCGCTTATGTAAAAGACTTACAAGGCAATTTCCTTAGTGGAAACTCAAAAGTATTTGAATTATCTGGGAAAACCAAACAAGAATTAGTTGGGACAAATTTATCTGAAATATTCCCTGCTGAATTGCTGCCTCAAATCGCCGCAGAAGATAAAAAAATAATTGAAAATAAAGAAACACTCCGAATAGAAATGCAATGTTTTTTCGATTCTACTGAAACATGGCTTGAAATAAACAAATCTCCTATCTTAAATAACGATGGTGAAGTCATAGGCATAGTAGTTGTCTTCAGAGATATTGCTTGTATGAAAGAAATCGAAGCTCAAAAAGAAACTTTCGTTGCAACTTTAACTCATGATTTAAAAGTTCCGACAATAGCTCAAATAAAAGCTTTAGAATTACTCCTAAAAGGAACTATGGGGCAATTTAATGAAAACCAAAGTGAAGCTCTTGTGCAAATTATGAATTCTTGCAGATATATGCTCAATATGATTTCGACCCTACTTTCAACCTATCGCTATGACGATGGAATCAAAAAAATGAACTATGAAGAATTTAATTTTATTGATTTAGTTAGCGAATGTTGCAATGAAATAGCGTGCCTTGCGAAAGAAAAAGAACAAAAACTATTAATTAAAAATAATTCTACTGATAATTTGATTCAAGCAGACAAATTGGAAATCAAAAGAGTCATCACAAATTTGATTTCTAATGCCATCTACTATTCTAGTAAAAATTCTCAAATAGAAATAATAATGGAAGATGCCAGCAATGAAATCACATTACTTGTAACTAGCCATAGCCGAGTGATACCTACTGAAAAATTAGAAAAGCTATTTGATAAATATGTTTCTAGTGGCATAAAACCTCAGCAATCTGGCCTAGGATTGTATCTGGTTAAACAAATCATAGACATCCATAATGGCGAAGTAATAGCCGAAAGTGACGAAATTAATGGAAACACTTTCGGATTCAAAATACCTAAAACAAAACTTAAAGATTTATCTACCGAAGAATTTTCAAATTCTTCAAATACACCATAACTTCAAAATACAAAAAGTCTTTTACCAGAAATTGTTTATAATTTGAAGTATTCTCTGGCTCGCTTGGCCGTCTCCATAAGGATTTTTGGTTATATCAAGCCTTGATAAAGATTTATCTTTTGAAAAAATAACTTCACTCTCTGCGACTATTTTTTCATAATCCGCCCCGACAAGAATCGAAACTCCGGCATCTATACCCTCTGTACGCTCTGTTTCATATCTCATTACTAAGGTTGGGCAGCCAAAAGACGGTGCCTCTTCTTGAATCCCGCCTGAGTCGGTTAAAATTAGTTTCGCATTTTTCATCAAATATACCAATCGGGGATAATCAAGAGGGGGCAAAAGATGAATATTAGCAGAATCTCCAAGTCTTGACTGAATTTTATCCTTCACATTTGGATTCGGATGAACAGGAATTACAAAAGTATGGTCAGAATATTTTTCTGACAAAAACTTGATTGCATCAATGATTTTATCAATCCGCTCGCCATGATTTTCACGCCGATGAGCAGTTATCAAGACTAATTTATCATAAATTTTAATATTTTTTTCATCAAAGAATATTTTTGCTTCTTCAATGGTTTCTTGAGCCAAGCAAAAAAGAGCATCTACGACTGTATTGCCCACTATATGAATTTTTTTAGAATCAATATTTTCTTTTAAAAGAGCTGTTTCATTGACATCTGTCGGTGCAAAATGCAAATCTGCAATGCGAGAAGTCATTTGTCTCATAGCTTCTTCAGGGAAAGGCTCGAACAAATCATAAGAACGAAGTCCAGCTTCTACGTGGAAAACAGGGATTTTATTATAAAAACTTACCAGAGCACCTGTCAAAACAGTAATCGTATCACCTTGAACAAATGTTGCATCAATTGTTTGAGCATCGTAAACTGCTTGTAATTTTTCCAAAATTCTAGTTTGAACACCCACCAAAGATTGGTTAGCCTTCATTACATCCAAGCTAATATCTGCTTTTAATCCAAAATATGCCAATGTTTGATTCGACAATTCTTTTTGTTGTTCAGTATTACAGACAATTACTTTGTATTCATCAGGATGTTTTTTGAGCTCCAATATAACAGGGGCTAATTTTATAACTTCAGGACGTGTACCAAATACAAACAATATATTTTTCATCAAAAACTCTTTCTATAAGCATTTTTACATACCTAATAATAGCTGAATTGTAACTGAAATGCAAAATATAAATAGGCGCAGGCTTGATATTTTAATAGGAATAAATACTAAGCTCCAAGCTTTTTTATACTCGCAAGACCCTAGTGCTTAAATAGGAAATTTATATTTTCCAAGGCAAAAATATAAATGCGAAGTTATAATGAAAAAATAATAGGATATATAATTTATTATCTAAAAATACAGAGGAGAGAGAATTATGTCAATTAATAGTATTAGCGCTGGCTCACAAGCCATTTTAAGCAACGTCAAAGGAAATTGTAATCCTTGTACCGGTTGCGGAGACTGCGGAAATCCTAAAATTACAACACTTGCTTCAATGTTAAAGAATGCATCAAAAGTAAAAGACCCTGAAGAATTATTCAAAAAAATGTCTTTAGAAGCTGGCGGAGACGGCACTAAGATAAATAAAGAACAATTGCAAACTCTTGAAGCTAAATTAGCTAAAGAAGGCCACAATACTGGGATGATTAAGGATTTAATAGCAAATTTTGATAAAATTGCTAACGGAAAAGATTCAATCACATCAGATGACGTTAAAACAGCAATTCAAAATGGCACTTTAAAACCGCCACATAAAAAAGATGCTAAAGATGATACTAAAGCACCTAATATCAACGACTATCAAGATCCAAGCACTATAACTAAAGAACAGCTTAATCCACCGATAGATATTAGAGTATAAAATTCGAGATTAAAAATAAGCAATAAAAAAGACTCCTCAATTGGAGTCTTTTTTAAAATTTATGGAGCGGAAGACGAGACTCGAACTCGCAACAGCCTGCTTGGAAGGCAGGTACTCTACCAATTGAGTTACTTCCGCGAAAAAGATTATTTTAAAATTGGGAATAATCTTTTAGATGGTCGGGATGACACGATTCGAACGTGCGACCCCCTCGTCCCAAACGAGGTGCGCTACCAAACTGCGCTACATCCCGATATGAAATTGGACTTTTGGTTTTGTTTGCTAGCGCACGGTGCTTTTTTTACCTTCTCGCAAGCTTTACGCTCGCTCGGACTGCGCTACATACTGTCTCAACTGATTGCCAAAACTAGTTAGCCATCAACATTTATAGTTTATCTAAGACATACTTTGATTGTCAAGCTTAAATTTGATAAACTATTAGAAGAAGATGAAAAAAGGTTGTTTATATGAAAAAAATTATAATAGTTCTGTTTTTGATATTAGGCGTCTCTGGCGAGCTAAAGACCTATGCTTCTGCACCAAGACCAATTGAACCATCAAAAGCATTTATTCAAGCAGAAGGGCCTACCAAAGAGCTTAAAACAGATATCGAAGCTGTTTACAACAAGCAAATTCCTTTAGATATAAAATTCGAAAACAATTTAGACCCTTATGAGCAACAAGACAATTATACTTGCGCAAGATCCCCATACCCCCTCGTAAGAACAGTTATGCCTATGTATTCTGGCAAAACTATTATAGACCCAGGGTATTATCTTTTAACCCCAAGAAAAATCGGAGCACGTGATTATTTGCTTTTCAAGGAGCAAGGGCGGGTTTTGTACTCAGTTCCAATTTTTGAATCCAAACAAATAGACCCTGACAAAGAATACCCTCAGCCTAAAGATCCTTATGATGATGCACCTTATGGACTAAAAAGTCTTTTTAAAGGAATAGGGATAATTTCAGGGAGAAGAACTCACGCACCACAAGTACCTCTAAATAAAGTGGATTGCTTCACCTATAATGACCAATTTTATGGCATAAACGTATATTATAAAGATAGAATGTACAAAACGGTATATAAAACAAAAATCTATGAATGAGGCTTATACAAAAATTAAAGAAGATTTGACATCGAAAGATAAATTCCATATAAACCTTGGACTAGAGCGTGTTTCGGCGGTTTTGAATTTGTTCGACAACCCCCAGGATAGAATCAAAACAATCCATATCTCAGGCACAAACGGTAAAGGTTCTACAAGTGCTATGCTTGCCAAAATCCTCGAGAAATCAGACTACAAAGTCGGACTTTATACTAGCCCTCATCTTATTAAATATAATGAAAGGATAAAAATCTCATCTAAAAATATTCCTGATGCGGATTTTTCAGCCTTACTCGCTCAAGTAAACTCATTAGCTTCTCAAAAAAATATCGTTTTGACCGAATTTGAGGCATTAACTGTTGTAGCGTTCTTGTATTTTTACCAGCAAAAAGTGGATATAGCCATAATCGAAGTCGGACTTGGCGGAAGGCTTGATGCAACCAACGTAATTACTCCTATAGTGGAAATAATCACATCGATTTCTTTGGATCATACCGAAAGATTGGGAGATAGCATCGAAAAAATAGCATTTGAAAAAGCTGGCATCATAAAACCTAATTCTATTGTAATAACTAATTCGAATAATGCTGGACTGGATACTATAAGGAAAAAAGCCCTCGAAACTGACTCAAAGCTTCTAATCGCCCCAGAGGCTAATTATGTGACTTTTGCAAATGGAATTAATGAAATAAAGATTAGTGAAAAAATCCACAAAACAAACCTGTTTGGTGACTTTCAAGGTGATAATTTGTCTCTAGTCATAAAATGCTTAGAAGTTTTGCAAGATAAAGGCTTTGAAATAAAAAATATTGATGATGCTTTATTAAATGTCTATTGGCCTGCCCGAATGCAATTTTTGAAAAAAAATGTAATCTTGGACGGAGCACATAATCCCTCTGCTGCAAAGGCTTTAAGAGCAACTTTGGACAAAAATTTTCCCTCCCAAAAACGTACGTGGTTTTTTGGAAGTTTGAAAAATAAAGAGTTTAAAGAGAATATAGAAATATTATTTTCGCCCGAAGATGTAGTCTATTTTGTAAGCTTTGACTCACCTAATTCGTGCGGATACTCAGATATCATAAAGGTTTACAGCTCAAAAAGTGCTTTTTTTATAGATATCATGCAATTCTTCACGATATATGATAATATTATGGACGATGATGGATTAGTTATAATTTGTGGTTCTCTATACCTAGCTGGAGAAATTCTAGCTCTATCAGATGCCAAAAAATAGTCACATGGCTAATATGTAAATATAATTATACTAAGTATTCTAATTACAGGATTAACAATTATTTACTTTTGAATTTAAAGTGTATCTTTTATTCATCTTTTAGGGAGAAGCAAAATGGTAGAACTTAAAGAAAAAACATTAAGCGTAGTCATTGTAGAAGATTACAAATTAACAAGGTTTGGACTAAAAGCAACATTAAATGATTTTGAAGGTATTGAAGTCGTGGCTGAAGCGGAAAATGCTGAAGAAGGACTAAAACTTATTGAAAGATTAAAACCGAATGTTGTCCTTATGGACTTAGGGCTTCCAGGCATGAACGGAATCGAAGCAACTCAAAAAATAAAAGAAGTCTCACCTGAATCCAAAATAATCATACTTACTTCTCATGAAAGAGAAGAAGAAGTGATTGCAGCAATGGGCTCTGGTGCAAATGGTTATTGCCTAAAAGATATCGAGCCGCAAAGTCTTATTAACGTGATTTTGTCTGTAGGTGATGGTGCAGCCTGGATTGACCCTGGTGTATCCAAATACATTCTCAACTTGATGCCAAAACCGGAATCTACAAAACTTCGCAATTCTTACGAAGTGTCAGACGCTAGAGCGCAATTGACTGAAAGAGAACTCGAAGTACTCAGACTCTTGGTAAAAGGTAAAAGCAACACAGAAATAGCTAAAGACCTTATTGTCAGCGTGCATACAGCAAAGGCACATGTGTGTAGTATTTTACAAAAACTTTGCGTTGATGACAGGGTTCAAGCAGCAGTCAAATCAATCAGAGAAAATATTATCTAAGGACTACTTCAAAAAAGACAGCAAAAAGCCGAGCTATTTTCAGCTCGGCTTTTTAATTTTTTTTATTAAAGTTGAATTGTTTTATGTTTTTCAATAATTTGATTTGCCAAAACATCTAATTTTGCAAAATCTTCGCATTTAGGTCTACCTTTGATTACAACATAATCCAATTTTTCAGGTCTGATTATAGTTAATAAATTTTCTAAAATCTTAGTCAAATTTCCGCCCCAGCCATAAGAACCTACGATTGAAAAGAATTTGATTTTTGGTTTTAAAGCATTTAACAAATACGCACAATAAACAGCAGCTGGATGTGGTCCTGAAAGAACCATTGAGGTACCTATAACAAGAGTTGCAGCATCAACTGTTTCCATTACCAACTCGCCATTGTCTCCTTCGATTAAATCCCAAAGGACTACTTCAATGTCGGCATCTTCAAGCTTTTGAGTCAGATAATCAACCATCATTTTTGTACTTTCATACATAGAAACATAAGGTATAATGACCTTATTCTTAACTTCATCTGACGTCCAATCTTCATAAGCTTCTATAACAAAAGATGGCTTATTATAGACAGGTCCATGGCTTGGTAAAATCATTTTCGGAGCCATTTCTTTTACTTTTTTGTTATATTTGCAAGCAAAAGTTCTAAACGGCATCATTATTTCCGCATAATATCTTTTGATAGACAGTAACAAATCTTCGCTGTAATCAGCCATTACGCTGCCTTTGGTATAATGTGCACCATAGAAATCACATGTAAAAAGGAATTTGTCCTCTAACAAATATGTGAACATCGTATCAGGCCAATGAACAAATGGAGCCAAAATAAACTGCAAAGTCTTGTCTCCCAAAGATAACGTTTCTCCATCTTGAATGATGATGAATTTATTTTCATCAACATGCAACATAGATTTTATGTTTTCTTTAACTCGTTCATTTGTGACTATTTTTACATTCGGGTATTTTGCCACCAAAGCAGGTATAGCACCAGAATGATCCTGCTCGGCATGATTAGAAACAATATAATCGAGTTCTTTAATGCCGGCTTCTTCAAGCTTTTCCAGCAATATAGATATCTTAGGAGGGTATATTGTATCAATAAGAGCCGTTTTTTGCGAACCTTTTATAAAAAACGAATTATAAGTTGTGCCCTCTGGTAAAGGAATTAGCTGATCAAACATAGTTCTTTCTTTGTCTTTTTCTCCGCAGAAAAAAACATTATCAGCTAGTTCTATCATTTTCATTTTATTTATTCCTCTTCGATAAACTGATCCTTGCCCACTAAGCATATTGGACATTCCCAATCTGCAGGAAGATCAGCAAAAGTAGTTCCAGGCTTTATATCATTTGATGGATCGCCTTCAGCTTCGTCATATATATAACCACAAATTAAACATCTGAATTTTTTCATGGAAAGTCTCCTTATTTTTGGCTTAAAATCTAATACCTTAGTACATATTCAATAATATACAAAATTTTCGCTTATGTCATTAATAATTTTTTACTATTACATGACAATTAGGTTTATAGCAAACAAAATCACCCCTATTAATAACGCCCATAAAATCTATTGTAAATATAATTTAATATTCTTTAAAATTATTAAAAGTTATCTGTTTAAAAGACAACAAAATGAGTACGTGTTGATATAAAAAGTTCAAGGTAATTTAAAGGGCTTATCGTCTGAATTTTTCTTATCAAATCTATATTTTGTAAACATATTTGATGCTCCTGCGACGAAGAATCCCATAAATCCAAGACCAAATAAGAATGGAACACCTGTAATGAGTGCTTTTTGTTTTGCAAGTGTTTTGAATTCTGTCTCGATTTTAGTCCCTTTTTGGGCGGATAATTTCTTGGCTAATTCAGGTAATTGTTCGAATTTAGGGACTTCTAAATTTTTACCTATAAGCTCTTTGCATTTATTGGCTTTCTTCAAAACAGATTTAAACCCTCTTTCCAGCAGATCACCACCTGTTATGATATAAAAACCGACCAATGGGAACCTATAAAGAGTTTCTTTGTAATTTTGCTCGCCACGATCTTTTGCAGCTCCGAAATAACCAGCACCGCCGATTAAAACGCAAGAAGTCAATTGGCCTTTGCTTAGCGCCAATTTGCCATTATTGTCAGCAAAATCCAGACTAAAATATTTATTTGTGAAATCTGCTTTTTTCGTACTATTTTTGAAAAGTTTATTTCCCGGGGCCAAAATTAATTCGCTGATACTTTGCAATATTTTTGAGCTTCCACCTTTTTTTGCCAAAAGCAAACTTCCTGCAAGACAAGCCCCAAAAACTCCTGCAGCTATTTTAATATGTTTTACAGCGCTGTTTTTGACTTTTTCTTGTTGAATTTGATTTTCATTTTTTTCTTTTTTTAAATTTGCAATATTATCAAAATCAGCCTGCTTAAAAAGTTTTAAAGTTAATAGATTTTTCACAAAATTCAATGAAAATTCAGCCAAAGGGATAACCATGCAACTCAAGGCTATTGCTGCTTTTACAGGCATAAGTTTTTTATTGTTAATATTTTTTTGTTTCAGTAAGTCTACAGCTGAAGTCGAAACGAGTTTTTTCTCATTTTGCGCTAAATTTTTAGAATAAATTTTTCTAAAAACATTTTCACCAAATAAAATTGGGCAATAATAAACAAGTAGTGATTCTGTAACCTCTAAAAATGTATTTTCGGACAAATCAGACTTACTTCTGGCAAAAGTTGCCTTTGGAACCAAGTTTGTAGCTGTATCCTGCACAAATCTAGTGTGAGAAAGCCCCGAAGTTTTTTCTTGGGCTGTTATTAAATTTGAAACTACCCTCAAAGGTGTTGAAAGTGTATTTATGAGATTTATGCCGGTAACCATGATTTTTCCTTGTTAAATACTTAAAAAGCCTATACAGAGATATGTACAGGCTTTTGTCGATAAATTTCGTTTTAAATATTTAACGCCAGCAAAAAGCACCTGTACCTGAATACAGTGGCCACCAATTTAAGTTTAAATTTTGCTGTTGATTATTCATTTGTTATCCAATTAATTTACTTCAATTAACTTACACTCAATTTAAAACCAAGTCAATCGTAAAACTTGCTAGTTTATAAAGAAAGTTTACGATTAAGCATCATTTTTTTCTGGTCTCTTTTTAATTAAAATACTATCTGCATCTTTTGGAACTACAAGAGCGAAACCAAGTACATTCTTTTTTACCTCAAAATCACCGGGCAAAGTTCTTGTCCCAAGGCTTAAATTCAGAACATTAGGTGTTATTGTATATCCACCTGCACCATTAAATACAAATTTGCAATTTTCGGGAAGTTTTCTGGATTTATTAAGCTCGTCAATTTGTTCATCATTCAAAACAGAGAAAAGAGCCCTAATAAAGCTTATTTTAGGAGGTTCTGGCTTTTTATTTATTTCGATAGAATCTTTTTTAATATTATCCGTTTTTTTAGCCTCTGTTGTTTCTGAACTATTTCTAAATGAAATTATTTTATTTTGTTGAATTTTATTTACTTTCATAAAAATCCCCTTAAAGAATTTACAACCTATTTTAAAATAAGTAAATGACCAAACTTGCTAGTTTATAAAGTTTTTGTAACAGCTTTTGGGATAAATTTTATCAAATCTGATGCCAAAACAGAATATTCGCTCAATTCAGCAGAGGCCAAATCACCGCTCAATCCATGTAAATATACCCCTAAAATAGCCGCATTCTTTAGCGAACAGCCCTGTGCCGCAAGCCCTGCGATAATCCCAGTCAAAACATCTCCTGTTCCAGCTTTTGCCAATGCAGAATTGCCTGTCTTATTAATTACAATATTTTGATCTTTGTCACAAAAAACAGTCTCATGGCCCTTTAAGACTGTTATACAGTTGAATTTTTTACTCGCTTCTTTAGCAAAAAATATTCTATTTTGAGATATTTCCTGCACCGAAACACCCATTAACCTTGCCATTTCAGCCTCATGCGGGGTAATTATTGCCATTTCAGGCAATTTTTTTAGCCCTAAAATAGAAATTGCATTAAGCCCATCAGCATCAATAACTACAGGGATTTTAGTTGCTTTCAACAATGTAATTAATTTGTCAAAAAACACCAGAATCCTTCTACCAGAGCCTATTCCAGAACCCACAGAAATCATATCAAATTTGCTAAGATTTTTCCGTATAATTTCGATATTTAACAAAGGAGAATCTGACAGGGGCAAGAATGTCACATCAGAAGTCAACGAAGCTATATTATCGACGATGCTTGCAGGGCAAGCCAGAGTTACATAACCGGCACCGATTTTGAGTGCAGAAATGGATGACAAATAAGCAGCTCCTTGAAAATTTTGACTCCCTGCAATATTCAAAATTTTACCAAAAGAACCCTTATAAGAATTTTGTTGCCTCTTGGGCATTAATTTTTTATAATTCATCTGTACTCCTCGAAATTGATTTTATCATATTAACTGGTACTATAGAACTGTAAAGGTGTTTAATGTGTATCTAAAAAAAATTATCTTAAGTATTTTTATAAGTTTTTTTCTGGTCAAAGTAGCTTTTGCCCTTAATTGGCAGGATTCTTTTCCGTTTAATCAAAGTGCTTTTTTACGTGAAAACACCAGTTATTCTTTGATGAAAAATGCCTACCCTAAGGTTTTTGAACGAAATCTGGCAAATTTTGAAAATTTTTTGTATATGAATAATCTTAGGGGCTGTTCCCCTGAAATTCAAGCAAATTCAAAATTTTTGCCTCCTATTTTTGATGAAAAAAAAGATATCTTCGTTGAATCTGAAAAAATAACAAGAACTATAGCGGCTTGCCTTTATTTTAACGCCTTAAAAGATGACAAAATTGCGGATTTGCAAAAAGAAAAAATCTGCGTCTATAAAGAACTTTTTGATATTTCAAAAGAAACCTACGGATTTAAAGAAATAGCCCAAACAACCAGTGATTATATGGATGCGCAAGTGATGCTTCTGGATTATCAACAAGCCAAAAAACTTTGTTTCAAACATCTGGCTTCTTTTGCGGGCAAAGACTTTGAAGACCCTGCTACAGATGACTTAAATCAGTTCAAAATCAAAGACCCGGTAGAAAAAATGTTATTGCAAAACTTTAAAGATAATCCTACAAAAGAAAGTGTTTTGTATAAATTGAGATGTGATTACAGTAAATACAAGTTTCTTGGCGACAAAATACAAAAAATGGAAAATCCTTCTGTAAAAGAAACTCACTTGGTCGAATTGCAAGATAAACTCGACCTAATTGAGCTAAAAAAACGCCAAACCAATTTAAAATTGGCCTGCATTATAGACTATTTAAGCCTTACAAATTAATCTTCTATTTTTTCTACAGAGCGGATAAATATTCCTGCAAATAGCAATGAAAACCCAAAGAATATCATATTAACGCCGAATAATATCCCCAAAGTAAATGCAGCAGTATGAGGCCAAAAATGAATCAATAAAACTGCAAAAGCCAAAGATAAAAGTCCAGAGAAAAATATCCATCCCCAAACTTTTAACGGTTTCAAATTTAATGCAAAGATTATTTTTATAACACCTTCCAAAAGAAAATAGACGATCAGCAAGGCTGTCAAAAACATTTGCCCCCTGACTGGATATGCAAGGATGGCCGTACCAAACAAAAGCGCAATTAAGCTTAAAAATAGTGATGGTAAAAAATGGGAATGCCTGCCTTTTCTCAATTTAATAGCTCTAAAAAGTTGAACCAAGCCGCCAACAAATAGTAATGCCCCGACTGTAATTACTATTCCAAAAGAAAAAACAACAGGAAGTATTATTGCCAAACTGCCGAGGATTAAAAATAATACCCCTTCTGAAGCAATTATAGGCCAATTTTTTTGTAATTCTTGCATGTAAAAAACCTCCGATTTCATAAGCTCTTATTTTAGAAACAAATAACACTTTGTCCATCAGAGATTCGACTAATTTTTCGGAATACTATTCTTTTGCCGTTTGTAACATTTTTTCTATATCTACAGTCGTATTATTGGTAAATGTCGAAACCACAAGAGAAGTATCGACTTGGCCAAGTTTTGCCACTTCATCATTAATAATTTTAAACTCATCCATAGATGCGACCATGATTTTTATCAAAAAATCTGTTCTTCCGGTAATTCTAATACATTCGACCACTTGATAATATTTTGAAAGCTCGCTGACGATTGTTTTTTCCTGCTGGGCAAAAACGCCCGTAAAACTCACAAGCATAACGGCAGTTATTGGAAAACCCAATTTTTCAGAATTCAAATTTATTGTGTATTTTTCAATAATACCTTGCTCTTCCAGTTTTTTTACTCTTTCGGCAACACTCGATGATGTCAAACCAATTTCTTTGCCAATTTCAGTAAAGGACATCCTTGCATTTTTTTGCAAAAGAGCAAGGATTTTAAGCGAAATTTCATCAACATTGATTTTTAGCATAATTTTCTATTTTTCCCATAAATTTTAAGGTGAGATACGATTTATTAACTTATTTTCATATGTAATTTATGTAAAATGTATGGTTTCATGTTACTAGAAGATTAAATCAATAGCAAGGAGAAAAAATGAAAAAAATAGGACTATTAGGTGGCATGAGCTGTGAATCCACAGTTGAATATTACAGAATTATCAATTCTGAAGTAAGAAAAGCTTTAGGCGGTTGTACATCCGCAAAATTGGTTATGGAAAGTTTTAATTTTAAAGAAATCGAATCCATGCAATTTGCAGACAAATGGAATGAGTTAGGGGAAAAATTGAGTGTGGCTGCCCAAAATATGGAAAAAGCAGGGGCTGAATATATTGTTATTTGTACAAATTTGATGCACAAAGTTGCACCTATCGTCCAATCAAACATCTCTGTACCATTGATTCATATGGTCGATAGTGTTGCTACTGAAATCCAAAAACAAGGAATGAATAAAATCGGTCTTCTTGGAACAATTTTTACAATGGAAGAAGATTTTTATTCACAAAAACTTCTTGATGATTACTCAATAGAAACTGTAATCCCTGATTGCGAAGACAGGCAAGAAGTCAGCAGAATAATCTATGAAGAGCTTTGCAGAGGAATTGTTACAGAATCTTCCAAACAAACATATCTGGAAGTTATCGAGAAAATGAAAGCCAATGGCGCCCAAGGAGTGATTCTTGGCTGTACAGAAATCCCTCTTATGATACAAGAAGCGGGTATTCCTGTCTTTGATACAACCCAAATTCACGCTATGAGCATCGTTTCAAAAATACTTGAACATGAAATGGCTCTGGCAAGATAAAAAATTATTTTCTAACTCTAAAACTTCGGTGGAACATACCCCTGCCGAAGTTTTCTTTTATTTGAGAGGGTTCTTATATGTAAATAATTTGTTAAATAATTTGACTCAATATTTTCATATACTTATAATATATACAGGTGAGGAAAAAATGATAAAATACAATCCAAAATTAAATAATATTTTTTAAAAAAGAAAAGCTTTGTCTTTTCTTTTTTTATAATGAGGACAAAATGAAAAAAAATCACATCGGAACAATTCAAAACATCAAAGAAATAAACAAAAATGTTTATTCTATTGAATTGGGTTCCCCTACTCTCAGCAATATTTTACCGGGAGAATATATCTCAATTTTATGCGAAGGGCTCACTCTAAGACGCCCATTCAGCGTTGCTAATTTTGAAAACGGTACAATAACTGTTTTATTTAAACAAAAAGGGCAAGGTACTCAATATATTTCGAGCCTGAAAGTGGGGGATAATATCGAATTTTCCGCCCCATTGGGAAATACTTTCAAAATTGAAAACAAAAAAATATTATTAGTAGGAGCAGGCATTGGAGTTGCTCCTTTGTTTTATCTAAATAAAAAACTTAAAGAAATCGGCGCCGAAACATTTTTTGCCGCAGGATTTTTGAGCAAAAAAGATATTCTAAATGGTTTCGAGTTTGATTTTGTCTCAACAGATGATGGCTCGAATGGCAATAAGGGAAGTATTTGTGATTATTTAGAAAAAATTATAGAAGATTTTAAACCAGAAAAAATAGTTTCTTGCGCTCCGCATCCTGTTTTAAAATTTGTAGCCGAAATAGCTCAAAAAAATGGCCTCGAAAGCGAAGTCGCAATGGAAAAAATCATGGCTTGTGGAATAGGCATTTGCCGAGGATGCGTGATTCAAATCAAAAAAGACGGCGAAATTCATAATGCAACCGTATGCAAAGACGGCCCTGTCTTCAAAGGCGAGGAGGTCGTATGGTAGATTTATCGATAAAAATCAAAGATTTAACATTGAAAAACCCTATCATTACTGCATCTGGAACATATGGTTACAATAATGAATTTGACGTTTTTTGTGATGTCAAAAACCTCGGGGCTGTTGTGACAAAAGGTATTACGCTAGAGCCGAGACTCGGCAACGAGGGGCAAAGAATTTTCGAAACAAATAGTGGGATGATAAATAGAATTGGACTTGAAAACGTCGGTATTCAAGCCTTTTTAAAAGAAAAAATGCCTGTACTTCAGCAAAATGATATCGATTTTATTTTGAACATAGCAGGAAGCAGCATTGATGATTATGTTGGACTTGCAAAAATAGCTCAAGGCAATAACATCAAAGCAATTGAGCTTAATGTATCTTGTCCTAATGTCAAATCCGGCTGTATGGAATTTGGCGTAAACAAAGATTCCTTGCACGAATTGGTTTCAAAAGTAAGGAATGAATACAAAAATTGCCTTATAGTCAAACTTTCGCCAAACGTTACAAGTGCCGAAGAAATTGCACTTTCAGCCCAAAATGCTGGTGCTGATGCTATTTCCGCCATAAATACAGTCAGAGGAATGGGAATAAAACTTGATTTTGCCAACGGTAAATTCAGAAAAACTACCGTAACAGGCGGACTTTCAGGCAAATGCATAAAACCTGTTGCACTGTCTTTTGTGGACAGAATCAGCAAGGTGATTGATATACCAATAATCGCAATGGGAGGGATTTATTCTCTCGAAGATATTTTAGAATTTTTCTCCATAGGAGCAAAGGCTGTCCAAATAGGAACTGCCAACTTTACACATCCTGATATTGCAGAAAAATTAGTACAGGATTTAGAAAAATTTATGTCGGAAAATAATTTTTCGACCATCGATGAACTACAAAACAGATTAAAGGAGGCATAAAAATGTCTGATGAAACAGTAGAAAAACTTTTAGAAGAATTCGACGGGCTTTTGAGGGGGCACTTTTGCCTAACTTCAGGCCTGCATTCAGATACATATTTTCAATGTGCAAAACTTTACCAACACCCGCATGCAGTTGAAGAACTCGGCAAAAAACTGGCTAACAAGCTTGCAGATGTTGAATTTGATACTATTATTTCACCTGCGATTGGCGCAATAATAATCGGCTACGAAACAGCAAAACAAGCAGGTAAAAAATTCCTTTTCGTCGAAAGAAAAGATGGCGACTTGCAACTAAGACGCGATTATCACCTAGCAAAAGGCGAAAAAGTTGTAATTTTAGAAGATGTAATCACAACAGCTAGAACAATCAATGAAACAATCGAAGCCATTAAAGGTTTTGAGCCTGAAATCGTTGGTATAGCTTGCCTCGTAGATAGAACAGCAGGGCATACAAAAGTCATTTATGACATAAAATCACTTTTGCAAGTCGATCCAGTGACTTATGAACCTGATAATTGCCCATTGTGCAAAAACAATACTCCACTTGTAAAACCAGGCAGCAGAGAGACTAAAACCAGTGTTTAAGAATTTAGTAGATATCAAAAGTCTTAGCCAAAACGAAATAATCGAAATAATTGATTTGGCTTCAGGATTTGAAAAAGGCATCACAATACCTTCATGCAAGGGCAAGCACCTTGCGTTGATTTTTTGCGAAAATTCAACCAGAACCCGCTTCAGCTTTGAGATGGCGGCTAATAAACTTGGCATTTTTACTTATAATTTTGATGCAAACAAATCATCTTTTTCGAAAGGCGAGTCGATGAAAGATACGGTAGAAAACCTTTACGCAATTGGGATTGAAGCTGTTGTAATAAGACATAGCGAAGCAGGAATTGTCGATAGAACAATCAACGAAATCGGTTGCCCTATGGCGTTTATAAATGCCGGAGATAGTAACAATGCCCATCCTACACAGGCTTTACTGGATTTTTACACTCTGAAAAAGCACCTTGGAAATGTCGAAAATAAAAAAATCGTCATTATTGGAGATATCCGCCATTCTCGTGTGGCAAGGTCAAATATTGAACTTCTCAAAAAATTCGGCGCAAATATTCACCTTTGTGCGCCAGAATATTTCAGAGCGGACGACATCAAAGATATAACGTGGACAGACAACTTGAAAGATGCACTCAAAAATGCCGACGTAGCAATGTTTTTGAGAGTACAAAACGAAAGACTGGAAGAATCAATCCCTCTAGAAAAATATATCGAAAACTATGGATTAACACTGCCAAAACTCAAAGATTTTGCACCGAAAGATATTCTAATTATGCACCCTGGGCCTGTCAACAGGGATGTTGAATTGTCATCAGAAATTCTCGATGGCGAATACGGAAAAATTATTTTAGAGCAAGCTCATAACGGCGTTTTTATAAAAATGGCAATACTTGAAATCCTTTTGGGGGTAGCCGAATGATTTTGAAAAATGCAAGAGTTATAAGCCCTGCAAATGGCATAGATGATATTTTAGACATCAAAATTCAGAATGAACTCGTTGTTGAAATGTCCAAAAATATAGTTGGGGACGGAATAGATTTTTCTGGAATGATAATCACTCCAGGGCTTGTAGACCTGCATTGCCACCTACGTGAACCTGGATTTGAGCATAAAGAAACTATCAAAACAGGTATAGAATCAGCTTTAAATGGTGGGTTTACAGGGATTTGCCCAATGGCAAACACAAAGCCAGTAGTAGATAATGTCGAAATATTAAACTACACCTTACAAAAAGCCTTGGGGATTGGCTTTTATCCAATTTGTGCAATTACAAAAGGACTAAACGGCGAAGAGCTGACAGATTTTGAAACACTCAAATCAGCTGGTGCAATTGCATTTTCAGATGACGGCAAACCTCTTGAAAACATGGTTTTACTCAAGAAAGCGCTTTTATCAAATGAATTAATCATCTCTCACGCAGAGGATTCAAAACTTCTCGAAGACCCTCTTTCAGAAGCAGTTGCGGTAGCTAGAGAACTCGAAATTTTAAGAGCAGTCGGCGGAAAATTGCATTTTGCTCATATTTCGACCAAAAGAGCAATTGAATTGATTAGGCAGGCAAAAAGAGATGGACTAAAAGTCACTTGCGAAACAGCTCCGCATTATTTTTCTTTCACAAAAAATGATGAAACGGAGAATGGCAAATTCAAAATGAACCCACCACTTCGCACAAAAGAGGATTTTAAGGCTGTGATTAAAGGACTAAAAGACGGCACAATCGATTGCATCGCAACTGATCACGCACCTCACTCTTTAGAAGAAAAAAACAAGCCTTTTGCAGAAGCTCCTTTTGGGATAGTCGGGTTCGAAACCGCTCTTGGGGCTACTTTTACGAATTTAGTAGAAAAAGGGCACTTGGATATTAATCAAGCCATCGAAAAATTATCCGTAAATCCAGCCAAAATCCTTGGATTAAAAGGACAAGGACAAATAGAAATAGGGCAAAAAGCCAATTTGACAGTCATAAATCCAAATATTACATACAAAGTCAATGCGAAGGATTTTAAGACAAAATGCAAAATATCTCCTTTTGAAGGAGTTGTCTTCAAATTCAAAGCTGTAGCGGTAGTGGTAAATGGAGAAATTAAAGAAATAGGAGCAAGTTTATGCAAACAATAAATAAAAATATAAAAGAAAAAATAGTTCTGGCACTGGATGTCGACACGCTTGACGAAGCCAAAAATCTGATTTTAGAACTTAAAGATTATGTTGGCGTTTTCAAAGTGGGACTTCAACTTTACACACAAAACGGCAATGAAATAATTGATTTTATGAAATCTCAGGGGCTAGAATTTTTCTTAGACGTAAAACTTTTAGATATCCCAAATACAGTTGCAAAAGCTAGCGAAAATATTGTAAAAAGAGGTGCAAGTTTCTTTAATATCCATACTCTTGGCGGAATTGAAATGATGAAAGCCTCAGTAAAAAGTGCAAAAGAAACAGCTGAAAAGCTTGAAACTAAAGAACCGTTTATCCTTGGTGTGACAGTTTTAACAAGTATTTCAGATGAAGTTTTGAACGAGCAACTCGAAATACCTCAAAAAGCCAGCGACTATGTCTTGAAACTAGCCAAACTTGCCAAAGATAGTGGTTTAGATGGTGTAGTAGCAAGTACTTGGGAGGCTAAGAAAATTAAGGAAATTTGCGGGCAGGATTTCAAGGTTTTATGTCCTGGAATTAGGCCTGAATGGTCACTAAAAAATGACCAGCAAAGAGCTGCAACCCCGAATCGTGCGATTCAAGAAGGGGCCGATTATTTGGTAATTGGAAGAGCTGTAACAGCAGCCGCTGACAGGCTTAGTGCAATGCAAATGATTTACGAAGAAATCGAAAAAGGAGAAATATAATGAAAGCAATATTATTGCTTGAAGATGGCACAATTTTTGAAGGGCAATCCTTTGGAGCAGAAGGGACAAACTTTGGCGAGATAGTCTTTAACACCTCAATGATGGGCTATCAAGAGATTTTGACCGACCCGTCTTATGCTGACCAAGTAATCGTTATGACTTACCCCGAAATCGGAAATTACGGGATAAATGACGATGATTTTGAAAGCGAAAGGCCTGCTGCAAAAGGTTTTATAGTCAAAAGCTATTGCGAAAAAGATTCTCATTATAAAAGCCAACAAAATTTATCTCAATATCTGAAAAAAAATGAAATAGTAGGCATCTCGAACATCGATACAAGGTCACTTGTCAGAAAAATTCGTGAAAAAGGCTCTATGAACTGTGTTGTAACCACTGAAGAAATTTCAGAAACACTCAAAAATGAATTATCTAAATATAAACAAGACAAAGATATCGTTTTGAAAGTCACACGAAAAACTATCGAAAAAATTCCAAATTCCGGAATAAAAATGGCATTCATCGATTATGGTGCCAAGAAAAATATAATCAAAAATTTAGTCAAAAAAGGCTGTGATTTAACGATTTTTCCAGCAGATGTCAGTTCTGAAAAAATCCTCGAAGGCGACTTTGATGCGGTATTTCTTTCGAATGGCCCCGGAGATCCACAAGATGCAACTGTTTCCATAGAAACTGTCAGAGAATTGTCAGGGAAAATGCCTATTTTTGGGATTTGCCTTGGTTATCAGATTTTGAGCATTGTACTCGGAGCAAAGACCTACAAGCTGAAATACGGCCACAGAGGCGGTAACCACCCTGTCATAAATTTGCAGACAAACAAAATAATGATGACAAGCCAAAACCATAGTTATGCTGTTGAGGAAAGTACTTTGCCAAAAAATATGGTTGTGACTTACAAAAATTTAAATGATGACACATTGGAGGGTTTTTCGTATCCTGTTTTAAATATCGAAGGCGTACAGTTTCACCCTGAAGCTGCACCGGGACCGATGGATGCGAATGAAATTTTTGATACTTGGATAGCTAAAATAGAGAAAGTTGAAAAAGAAAAATGCCAAAAAATACACAGATAAAAAAAGTTTTAGTAATAGGCTCTGGCCCTATCGTAATTGGGCAAGCGGCAGAATTTGACTACGCAGGCGTCCAAGCTTGCAGAGCACTCAAAGAAGAAAATATCGAAGTGATTTTGGTAAATTCTAATCCTGCAACAATTATGACCGATGAAACCATTGCTGACAAAGTCTATATACAACCTCTGACTGTTGATGCGCTGAGATATATTATCAAAAAAGAACGCCCAGATGGCTTAATAGCTAGTCTTGGCGGACAAACAGCTTTGAATTTGGCTGTACAACTCAATGATACAGATATTTTGAAAAAATACAAAGTAAATGTTCTTGGCACAAATATTGACTCTATAAAAAAAGCTGAAGATAGAGAACTTTTCAAAAACCTTATGCAAAAGATAGGTGAGCCTGTTCCAGATAGCGAAATAGTCTCAAATTTTGAAGATGCATTGAAATTTGCCGAAAGAATAGGGTACCCTATAATCATAAGACCTGCATACACTTTGGGTGGTTCTGGTGGTGGAATAGCCCAAAATGAAAAAGAATATGAAGAAATTGTAGGCTCAGGCCTAGCAATGAGCCCAATAAACCAAATTTTGGTTGAAAAAAGTATAGCCGGCTTCAAAGAAGTCGAATACGAAGTAATGCGTGATGGCAACGACACTTGCATAATTGTTTGCAATATGGAAAATATCGACCCAATAGGCATTCATACAGGTGACAGCTTCGTTGTAGCACCTTCTCAAACACTTACAAATAATGAGCATCAAATGCTTCGCTCATCAGCACTCAAAATCATCCGCGCCCTCGAAATTGAAGGTGGCTGCAATGTTCAATATGCATTGGATACAGTCTCAAACCAATATTATGTAATTGAGGTAAACCCCCGCGTAAGCCGCTCATCAGCGCTTGCTTCGAAGGCAACAGGCTATCCGATAGCCCGAGTTACCACCAAAATTGCAGTCGGCTATAATTTGCACGAAATCAAAAATGCCATAACAGGTAAAACTGTTGCAGCCTTTGAGCCTTCTATTGATTATGTAGTTACGAAAATTCCGAAATGGCCGTTCGATAAATTCAGCTATGGTGATAGGATTTTAGGTACCAAAATGAAAGCCACGGGCGAAGTTATGGGAATTGGCAGAACTTTTGAAAGTTCATTCAAAAAAGCTATAACTTCAACAGAAGACAAACAAACAGGGCTTTTGAATTATAAATTTTCAAAAGTAGCTACAGATCAATTGATTGTTGATTTAAATATTCAAGATGACAGACGAATTTTTCGCCTTGCAGAAGCCCTGCAACGTGGTGTAACTATTGACCAAATCAACAAAATTACAAAAATAGACAGATGGTTTATTCATAAAATCAAAAATATTGTCGATTTTGGCGAAAATCTTAAAACTTTAGAACTTACGCCTGAATTATATCTAAAAGCAAAAGAAATGGGGTTCTTGGATAAAGAAATAGCTGATTTGATGAACAAAAAAAAGCAGGAAATTGAAGATTTCAGAAAACAAAATAATATCCAAGCTGCTTTCAAAATTGTAGATACTTGTGCTGCGGAATTTGAAGCAAAAACACCTTATTATTATTCAACTTATGGTGAAGAATGCGAACTCAAAAAAACCTCGGATAAAGAAACCATAATGGTTTTGGGCTCTGGGCCAATTCGTATAGGGCAAGGTATTGAGTTTGATTATTGCTCAGTACACGCAGCCTGGAGCATCAAAAATAATGGCTATGACTCAGTGATGGTAAATTCAAACCCAGAAACTCTCAGCACCGATTTCGACATCGCTGACAGACTTTATTTTGAACCGATGAACATCGAAAATATAATGAATATCGTCGAGAAAGAAAAACCTAAAGGCGTTTTGGTACAATTTGGAGGACAAACTGCAATAAATCTGGCCGAAAAATTGCAAAAACGTGGAGTGGAAATTCTTGGAACTTCTCTGAAATCTATTGATTTGACAGAAGATAGAGAACTTTTCGGCAAATTACTTACAGAACTTGAAATCCCTCAACCAAAAGGCAAAGGCGTCAGAACCCTTGTCGAGGCCATTGAGGCCGCCAAAGAAATAGGCTATCCAGTATTGGTCAGGCCGTCTTATGTCATCGGCGGACGTGGAATGCAGGTGGTTTACAATGATGATGAAATTGTAGCTTATATAAATGAAGCAATCAAATTCTCAAGTAATATTATTCTAATTGACCAATATATAGAAGGCCACGAAGTTGAACTCGATGCTATTTCTGACGGCACAGATATTTTGGTTCCCGGTATAAACGAACATATTGAAAGGGCTGGAGTCCACTCTGGAGACAGCATAAGCGTATATCCAGCACAGCATATCGACAAAAAAATAGTTGCCAAACTTATGGAATATACAAAAAAAATTGCCACAAAACTACAAGTTAAAGGGCTTATGAACGTTCAGTTCATTATCAAAGATGACGTCCCTTATATTATCGAGGTAAACCCCCGTGCCTCAAGGACTGTACCGATTATGTCCAAAGTCACAAATATTCCTATGGTTGATATTGCTGTCAATGCAATCTTGGGGCAATCAATAAAAAAACAAGGCTATAAGCCGGGATTGGCAAAGGAAACTTCTTTGGTTTGCGTCAAAGTGCCGATTTTTTCATTCCAAAAACTCAACAGAATCGACCCTGCACTTGCTCCAGAAATGAAATCTACAGGAGAGGTTTTGGGGATAGATAAAAAATACGAAAAAGCTCTTATAAAAGGCTTTATAGCCGCAGGATACAAATTCCCGATGGCGAAAGAAAGAATTTTGGTTTCATTAAATGACCACTACAAAAAACCTGCTTTGGAAGTTGTAAAAGGATTTTACGATGCAGGATTTTTGATTATGGCAACTTGGGGAACGCACAAATTTTTGGAAAAAAATGGTGTGCCATCCAAGATGATTGAAAAATTCATGTTTGATAAACTACAAAAACGTATGAAAGAAGGGCGTTTATCATTGGTAATCAATACCCCAACTCTTGGCAAAGACTCCGAAAGGCGCGGGTTCAAAATCCGAACAATTGCTGAAATGTACGGTATTCCTTGCTTTACATCAATCGATACTGCCAGAGCATTTTTACAAGCAATAAATGCCTATGATAATGATTCTAAACTAAAATACAAAAGCATAGAAAAATATCGTAAAAAGAAATTTTTCGACTGGTTTTAAAAATAAAAAAAGAGGGCTACATCAACAGCTCTCTTTTTTTGAAGTTTATTATTCTTCGACCATTACTCTTCTTGCAATATCTATATCAGGAAGGTCGTTTCCGTCTTTTATATCAAGAGGATTTGGATTTTTGACCCATATATCGATGTGGTCATCGTGAAGATAATGTCTTGATTTTTCTGTTATGAAATCAATAATTTCCTCTTGAGATTTGCCGTTATATGGTTCGATTTTAGCAAAACCCAGAACTTTTTTGAAGTTTCTATTCATTACAAAGAATGCATTTTCCACGCCGCCACCTTTAGGCTGCATTTTTGTTTCTGCAGGATTTATAGGATATCCGTCTTCGGGATTCAAATCGACAAGAACATTTGGGATTTTTTCTTTTTTAAGTTTTTGGACATTAGCATCCCCGATTTCGTGAGCAATATCTTTAAGTGTTTTGCCTGTTAATTTATACCCTTTGAAATAATTATCTACAGCTATAGAATCTTGCCTGTAAGATTTATCAAAATTGACTTTGTCATTACAGCCTTTGTGATCGAGCTTAATACCAATGTTTGCGACATCTTCACCATTTTGGAAAAGCAAAACATCTCTCAATTTCAAAGGTTTAGTTTTATCTATCCTGCTTTCGCTTAATTGATACAGACAATATTTCATGACGTTTACAGTTCCTTTTACATCTGCAAAAGCATCATGGGCATCATCGAGATTTTTACAGAACAAGAATTTGTACTGTTCACTAAGTTTTTTTCTTGCGCCTAAATATGGGTGAATTCTCTGAATCAAAATAAACGGATCCAAGACTTTAAAAGCCTGTTTGTATTTTAATTTGTCTTTAGAAAAACCATTATGGAAATCTATGGCATTATTCAGAATTGTTATATCGAATTTTGAATTATAAGCAACAATTACACCGTTTTTTTTGTTCAAATAATCATTGATAAAAGGTTTTAAAACAGCTTCTATATAGGGTTTTTCTTTGACCATATCGTCAGTTATTCCATGAACATTGGAAGCTTGTTCAGGAATTGGCATTCCTGGATTTAATAATTGGTTATATGCCGAACTTTCTACTACTTTGCCGTTTTTGACTTGAATCGCCCCTATTTGAACTATTCTGTCAAGAGGTTGTTTTGGCCCTTCGAGGTTCAAACCTGTTGTTTCTGTATCGAAGACAACGCAATCAAGGCTTAAATTGCCTTTTTCATCCGTAATATCAACATCTAAAGATGTATGACTTGATTTATTAAGGAGTTCTTTTCGATTCTCTTCAAAAAGTGTCTGAGCTTTTTGACTTGATAGAGAAGGGTATACGGCTAATGGGGTAGGTACGTTGTATTTGTTGTACCTTCTGACCCAAGTTGAATCATTTGTCTCTGCGAAACCAAGGGCGTGCCAGAAAGTGGCTATTTCGTCCTTCGTTGTAGTGTATTCGCCTGTAATCTTGTCTCTTGCTTTCAAATCTAGTTGTTCTTTGGAAAGATTTGCCCAGCCGACTTTATTGAAATCAAGCCATGAACCTCTTTCCATCTTGTACAGACCTGCACCTTGAAATTCTTTACCTATTACCTTTTCCACCACATTAGTCTGAAAGGAAAGTCCTCTAAAAACAGGAGGATTTTTCACGGGGGGATAATAAAAATTAGACAATTGATTTCTTTGAGGCATCAAAGGACAAGAAGATGGGCTCAAAGTGTTTTTTGAGCTGTTTTCTGCTTTATAACTTGTATTTGTTTTAATAGGTGTTATTTTCATAAATTACCCCATAATATCCAAAGCTTTTTCTTCTAATGGTTGCTTATTTTTTGGTTTTACTTTATTTTGCAGTTTGTCAAAACCTGATGCCGAATGTTTCCAGTCTCTATCAAATTGCTTCAAAAATACTTTAGCCAAAGAAGGTTTTTCAAAAGCTATTGCACATTCGTTATTGCCTCTTTTATATTTCTCTTTTGCATTATGTCTTTTTTTGATAATGCCATAATACCCTTGTACTGTGTGGAACTCAGATAGGCTATCATCCATGAAATCGTATTTTTTATGGTCAAATTCTGTAGAGGCAACGCCATATTTGTTTAGGGCGTTCATTGTTGTTTTTAATTTTGTTCTTCTTTCAAGAAGTTCTTTGTAGTCAAATTTATGCCTACTAAGAGCAGGGATACCTAGCAAGTCTTCATGTTCTTTTACTTCTAATAACTTTTCGCTTATTTCAGCATTTATTTTTTCGACATGAAGTTCGTAGTCTTCTCTTTGTCCTTTTTTGAGGTTTGAGTTCAAGCCCATTGCTGACCAGTTTGTAGAACCTATTACAAGTTCTTTATCATCAAAAACAGCCCATTTTGCGTGCATTCTTTGGGAAATTTTTTCATCTGCTTTGTATAATCTAACAGGAACGCCATTTTTCATTAATTCATCATAAGCATTTCTACAATATGGGAATTCTTCCAAAATACTTGATTCAACGATGAATTGAGCATCAAGCTCTCCTTTTTTGTGTCTATCGACGATAGTTTCAATCAATTCTTTATCAGAAAGAACAAATAATTCTGCTCTAACTTTTTGAGCAGTTTTAAGTCTACTCTGCAAGTGTTCTCTTGTGGTCTCCAATCCCTTTTCGCCAACAAAAACAAGTTCTTTTGGTTTTGTGACCAAAACTTTGATTTTTGGATCTAATACAGGATTTGTAGGGATTAAATCCAATCGGCCTTCCTCATAACGGTTTTTGTTTTCAGGAGTTTCGAATAATTTTCCGACAGTTTCCATATAATCGACATTTTCTTGTTTTATTTCTTTTTGCATACGTGTATAGAACTCTTGTTCTGCCTCATCCAAAGGACCTGCAATTACTTTTGTGCTACCAAGTCTTTGCCATGCAAATTTCCAATCTTTATTGAATATTTCTTCAATAATATTATCAACTTCAGAATTTTTATGACCGTCTATTGTTTCAATTGATACACAGGCATCATGATTGGCAGCAGAGTGATTACCCCAGTTCATACCACCTATAATAACCTTTTTACCGTCTACTGCGAGCATTTTGACGTGTTGCAATGCGGCACCTTGTTGGGCAGCACGAGGATAAGGAACTACGTCAATTTTCTTTTCTTTAAGATATTTAATCATATCCTGATTGCTGTAATGCTTGTCCTTTTCGCCATTTCCGTTGATGTACCATTTATGGGCATCTAAAATTATTTGTATTTTCAGATTAGGATTTTCTTTTTTCTTACTCAAAAGAATATCTAGTATTCTTTGCTGACCTTCAGAACCAGGAACTACTTCAGCACCGTTTGTCGGCCATTTATGCCCGTCAATTCTAAGGTTTTGGAATTCAAACATTTCAACTTGAATGGATTTTTCGGCGCTTTGCAAATATTCGAGAGTTTTCCCGAAAATCTGCTCACCATCAATGAGTGTTGTGACGTTTGTTTTCCCAACTATTGCAGTTTTACTCGGTTCAGCAGGAACAGCAGGAACATACATCAAATGCTTCAAATAAGGCTCTAAATAAGTAGTGATGTTCACTCCTTGTTTGTTGGCAGCATTAATTACCTTAGAAGCCAAATAAAAAGCGACTCCAGATAGGTCTCTGGGGTCGCTTTTTTTAGGTGTTTCGTGTTCAATTTTAGGGAGCTGCTTAAGTAACTTCGACGACGAAGATGCTCTACCCGCAAAATTGATTTGCTGAATATTATTATCATTATTAAGCCTAAAGGGCAATATTGCTAAATTGCTCATTAATTAATCCAACTCGATAATCTCTCATTACCTAGATTATTGATTTTTTGTTCATGCTTTACAAGTGTTTTATCTTCAAACTTTAAGAAAAGTTACAAATGTAGTTGTAAAAGTTAGAATAAATTACATTTAATGCTATAAAGAATGTGGAGGCAAGAAATGATTACAGCAATATCTTCAACTACTTCCCAGCCAATGGCGCAAAGGCATAACAAGTTAGATAATATTTCATATATTAGACTTTTTTCTCATCCTGTTGACAAGCTTGATATAAATTTTGCCTCCCAAAAAAGTCTTCAAAAAGGTCTTTTTACAGCAGTTGCTATGTTAGAAAACAATCCAAAATGGCAACAATCAATAAAACGTGAAAAACCTTTAAAAGTAAAAGCTAATGAAACCAGAACTGCTTTTGAAATAGATTATACCCGCATAATGCACTCCGAAGGAAATGACAGAATGCGCTACAAATCACAGTCTTATGTTCCTATCGAAAGTCATATTTTTAAGCAAGAAAATATTCAGCACCTTGTCGAAAACGATATGATTTCGACAAGAAGTACCCACGTTGCACAAGTTGCAGACATCTCAAGAAGAATTTGTAAGCATCTTGGGTTAAATGAAGAATTAGCCGAAGCAATAGCTTTAGGGCATGACTTAGGGCATTCCCCATTCGGGCATGAGGGCGAAAATGCCTTAAAAAAAATAACTATAGAACATGGATTAGAGCCTTTTTGGCATGAGAAAAACAGCTTAAAAATGGTTGATGATTTACTGACGCTGGAAAGCAGTTCCGGCAAAATCAAAAACATGAACCTTACTTATGCTGTCCGAGATGGCATAATCTGCCATTGCGGTGAAGTTGACCAAAATGGAATCAAACCAAGAAATGAAATTCTAAATTTGCCCGAATTCCAAAAAGGTAAACAACCTCAGCCATACACTTGGGAAGGTTGCGTAGTAAAAATTTCAGACAAAATAGCGTACATCGGCAGAGATATCGAAGATGCTTTAAGGACTGGAGCTTTAGAGGATAACGACAGAAAAGCCCTTAAAAAGATAGTAAAAAACCATTTACCTGACTTTAAAGAAGAAGTAAATAACAGCAGTTTGATTAATTTATTCACCAAGGATTTGATTGAACATTCCACTCCTAAAACGGGGATATCCTTCTCAAAAGAAGTTTTTGGAGTAATGAACGATATCAAAAAATTCAACTATAAACATATTTATCATTCACCGAAACAAAAACCTGCTGCAGAATTCTATCAAGAAGTTTTAGGCACAATTTTCCATGAATATGACAGTCTATACAAAGGTAAAGATACTGCCGTTTTTCTCAATGAAAAAGCTAAGCCTTCAACTAAAAGTTTAAAATCATGGCTAATAAAATATTCCGAAGGACAAGACCGTCCTCAAGGGGCACAAAATAAAATTGTATACGATTTGGACGACAAACAGCAATACAGGCAAGCCGTAATTGATTTTATGTCTGGAATGACTGATAAATATGCTCAAAAAACATACCAGAAAATCAAAAAAGAACAAAAAACTGACAAATTAGCACAGCTAAAAACACAACAAGTTAATGCTGTACTCACAGGAACTTTCAAGGATTTCAAAAATATACGCCAAGAATTCGCAAAAGAAGCTATAACAGATTTCGATGCAGCTAAAAATGCTCCTGCGCCTAAGCTTACAGTGCCTCTTTTTTCTGGATTGGGACTCAAAATGGCGACTTTTTATATTAAAGGGCTTTTCACTAAAAAAACACCTGCGCAAAAAATTCTTGCCCAAAAAGTCAAATTAGATCGCATAGAAAATAAGTATTTCAAAGAAAAACCTTAACGGTGAATTAAATTTCAGGGTTAAGCATTCTTTCTATTAATGTTGCGGTGGTTATTTCATCTGCATTCGATGTACGTCCATGAATCCCAGATACTTGTACGCCGTCCAAGAAATATTTACCTGCAACTTGTCTTAAAAATTCATTTTTCTCTTTAAATAAGTTTTTTTCTGTAGAATATTCAGCAACGATAATATCCTCAATACCATATCTTTTCTTTGTTTCGTTGAAAAGTTGCTGATTTTTTTTGACAAAATCTTTGATACCAACTTCATCATCAACTACGATGTATTTTTTGTCTTTATCACATACTAGAAACCCATGGATACAAGCATAATTCGGATTGCCTTCAGCATCTATGCCTGACCTGATACCAACTTCTCTTGTAAGTTTTTTCATCCCCATAACGCCTGTTGGAATGCTCACACCAGAAGGCAAGGAAGGATGTCCTTCAGAAAAATTCGCATCAGTGATTACTTTTAGATTTAATTCATCTTTCAAATTTTTCAGGTCAAAATCAGGTTTAACAGATTGTATTTCATCAAGAACATTAGTCAAAAAATGACGTTGTATTTTCCAATGATTACCATCTGAACCTGCTTTTACAACAACTTTTTCAGACAAAGGAAAAATTTCAGGGATTTTGCCTTCTTTATCTATCCCTGGAATTATTAAAACAACATTATTCAGCCCTACTTTTTCGCCTGAAAGCTTTATAGACGAAATACTTTGAGGACTATAATCTCTTTGTATTTCTTCCATAAGTTCGCTTTTAGTAAATTGAGGATTTTGCACTGTAAATTCTAAAGCCTCTTTGAATTTAGGCACCATAACTTCCCTAAAAGCAGAGAAATTTGCAGGAAGTTGTTTTTGTCCTTGGATTTTTCCATTGAACGATACTGTATTTGATTTTCCTGCCGCCAATCTGGCATTTGGAATTCTATTAGGAGAACAGCTTATATAGTCGACACCTATTTTATTAAAGATAGCAATGCTTTCAGGGTCTGCACCGTGTTCTCCGCAGACTCCCATTTGCAGTTTTGGCTTGGCTTCTTTTCCGTCTTTAATCGCCATTTTCATTAATTTAACAACAGAAGAATGGATTGTTTTGAATGGGTCTGATGCAAAAATTCCAGATTCGAGATATTTTCCAATAAACTTGTGCGAATCATTACGGCTCAAACCTAAAGTCATTTGAGTCAAGTCATTTGTTCCGAAACTACAAAAATCAGCCTTTTCAGCAATTTCACCAGCACTAAGGGCTGCACTAGGAACTTCAATCATTGTTCCTATTTTAAATTCATTCGAAATTTTTTCATCAGCCGAAATATTTTTCAAAGATTCCTTGATAGTCCCTTTTAAAGATTTTGATAAATCCTCAAATTCTTTCGGCGAGCTTATCATAGGTAACATGATTTTAGGCCTTGTGTTAGTATCAACAGCAGCTTTGACGATTGCCCTGACTTGCATTTTATAAAAATCAGGATCCGTTATGCCCAATCTGCTTCCTCTATTTCCGAGCATCGGGTCTGATTCTTCAAGACTTTCAACTTGAGCTAGAAGTTTCTTTTTATCTGCCAAAACTTTCGAGTCAGGATTTTTTATCTCAAGAACTGTTATTTCTTTTATAAGTTCTTTTGATTTTGGCAAAAACTCATCAAGAGGTGGGTCGAGTAATCTAACTGTAATAGGTTTTTGTCCCATATCTTTGAATATTTCTATAAAATCCTGATATTGCATTTTTTCAAGCTGATTTAATGCATCCATTTTTTCTGCCTGATTATCCCCGGCAAGTATAGCTTTTTGCATAATAGGAACTCTATTTTTTTCAAAGAACATATGCTCTGTACGACAAAGGCCAATTCCTTTTGCGCCTAAATTCAAGGCAGTTTTTACATCTTTTGGAGTTTCCGCATTGGCAAATACTGACATTTTGGAATTTCTATCAGCCATATTAAGCACTTCAAAAACATCTTCTGAAGGTTTTGCACTTACGACTTTTAGTTTCCCTTTATAAATCTCACCCGTAGTTCCATCGATAGAGATATAATCACCTTTGTTTATCAATGTTCCGCCTAAAGAAAATTTGCCTTCTCTTTCATCTATTTTTGCATTCGTTAAGCCTACGATACAAGGTTTTCCAGAACCTCTAGCTACTACAGCAGCGTGACTTGTAGGCCCTGCGTTAGCAGCAATTATGCCTTCTGAAGATAAAATAGCATTAACATCTTCGGCGTTACTAAGGCCTGATTTGACCAAAATCACTTTTTCACCTTTTGCAGCCATTATTTCTGCTTCACTTGAGTCAAAAACAACTCTTCCGGAAGTAGAATTTGCTGAAACCCCAAGACCTTTGCCAAGCAAATTACCTTGTTTTATTGCATTTGCTCTGTCTTTTGGGTCAAAAGTAATTCCCAGAGCTTTTGTCAAATCTTCATCAGATACTCTTTGCAGAACTTCTTTTTCATTAAGTATCTCTTCTTTAGCCATATCAACAAGGGCTTTGAATTTAGCTTTAGGCGCTTGATTCAAGTCATGAGTTTCACTCGTAAATACTTTTCCGTTGCAAATAACAAAATGGGAACATTGTGGATTTTTAAATAATTTTTCACTTTTATCTGTTGCATCAATAATGGTTTTATAAGCATCATTTGAATAAACCACGCTTGCATAACTAAGAGGGCTTTCAAGAGGGGCTGCATTTGAAATTAACAGATTTCCATTGGCCATTCTCAAATATCCGCCAGTATGTTCTCTTTGGCCTGTTTTCGCGTCGATGGCAAGTTTCTCACCTGTTTTTGGGTCCCTACTGAAACACACTGCAGTACCACATTTATCACCAATATGATTAAATGGATTGAACTGCAATACAAGGCTTGAATCTTCTTTTTGCAATTTATTTATAGCTATTTTAATCTGATCTTGTATATTTTCCGGAAACTTTGTGCCCGTTGCGTCTTCTATAACTTTTTTGAAAGCAGGGACTATATCGGTTTTTATGCATTCATCAGGCAATTCGTTATAATTTGTTCTGTTGTGCTTTTGTTCAATAATCGAAACTGCATTATCGAACTTTGCTTTCGGCACGTCTAATACATTTGTACCCCAGTACTTGATAATGCGGCTATAAGTGTCATAAACAAATCTTTTATGGCCGTCTTCATCACGTATATGCTCCAAAAACTTTTCTGCAATTTCTGAATTAAATCCCACATTTACAACTTTTTCTTTTGTTTTTATTGATAAAACAAGAGGATTTTCAAATGAGCCGAGCTTGTTAGGAATTTCGCCTTCAATATCATTTATTAAGCCTGAGATTTGACCCATTTCTTTTTCGGACAAATTTTTGTTATTTAAACCTGTTAAAACAAAACCTGGTACAACAGGGATATCATTTTTAGCCATTACTGCAAGCTTTGCGCTTATAGGGTCGAGAATATTCAGTTGTTGGGTAGGAAGTGTTTTGAAAGAATGAATATTTTTGAATCCATTAAAAGTTAAAAAATTTGCTTTTACATTACTCAAAGAAGGTCTAGTCAATAACATCCCTTGTCTGTTATCTTCAATACTTTCAGGCAACTTAATTTCGAGGTTATTTTGAACCTTTTTATATTTTTTAGTTTCAAATTTATTATATTCGACTTTCATCTTAAATCCTTGTTTTCATTATTTTAGTTGCATTTTTCGCTGAAATATCCATATCCGTGCATAAAATCCCTGCAATTAAGCGAGACATGAATTTCAAACTCTTTTCATTTTGTATTTCTACAGGTTTTCCTCTATGGCAAATCGCCAAACTTTCACCTTCTTTTAAAGTTGAAAGCTTTTTGTAAAAACTATTGCCGGCAGCAGCTTCAGTATCAGAAGTTATATTGCCTTTGGTGACTTTTATTTTGTTGCCATCTTTCACAAAATAAATAGGTTCGCCTATATTCACAACGCCTTGATTATTTTGATAATCTATTCCAAGAGAAACAACTCTTACACTGCCTTTCTTTTGAACGGCATCTTGAACTAATTTGGCGACACCATATTGGAAACGTTGTTCCAAAGGCATTTTGCCGTTATAAGCAGTTCTTGTTCCTTCGGGAAAAAGAAAAAGATTGGTTTTATCTTTAGCAAAACCTTCTACTACTGGCTTCATTGCTTGATTATTATAAAGAAAACCTTCTTGCGTCGGATATGGAGTAGCATCAACACCAAGTGATTCTAAGCTTTTAAAAACTTCTTGCAACTTTGGTGGAAGAGTGTCGGGAACAACTTTATTCATCATAACAGCAGGAAGAGGAAAATTTTCGGTTTTCCCGTTGGTTTTATATGATTTATAAAGTTCAGATACTGTTCCAAAAGCAAGACCTATATCATAAGGAACATGATTATGGTTTGCAATAAAAATTGTGGACGCATCAGATTTGGCCAATTTGTCCAAAATCCCTGATTCAAGATTAATTTCCATATCCATACCTTTTGCCCAAAATTCATTTAATTTAATAATACTGTCAAGGTGCTCGGGAGAACCTTTTGAGGCTGGGGGTGCTGCATGCAAATTATCAATATCCTGACCGAATTTTTGCTCAAGCTGTTTGCCGGCTTCAGAAAATTTATAAGAAACATCTTTGTCGAACAAAATATGTTTTTGCCTTATCTCATTATCAATCACGGGAGGTCTGCCAATTTCTTGACCTGCGATAGAAAAATCACTTTCATTGGCCTTCAATGAAGGGTTTACAGGCCCTGATATCACCTGCAATTTATTTATATGGGCAATTACATTTTGGTGAAGAACCATTGCTTCATTAAGGCTAATATTTCTTTGCGTTTCAGGGATAGCAACCTCTCTTGCTTTAATACTCAAAAAACAATATGGCGTGTCATTTGCATCATTACGTTGGCCGCCAACAATAATTCTAGCTTTAAAAGAAGGTGATTGCGGATAATTCAAGCAAGAAGTTTTCATAAAGCTTCTCCTTTATTGAATAATCCTGCAAATTTTGTTAAAAAAGGCTCTGTATCTTCAAATGAGCCCAGCTTATAATCAGCTTGTGTTTGCAAAGCTAAACGCTCTTCTAAATTGTCTTTTGAATTACCTTTTAAAATTGCAATTCCGATGCCTTTTAATTCAGAAACTTTTTTCATTCCGAATTCATCATCTTTTTGTCCTGAAACAGAATCTCCCATAAAAATAGGGAAGGCCTTTTCTTTTTTTCCTAAAAGTTCAGATAAAGTTTCGACTGAAACACCTTTATGGATTGCTTTTGAACGAATATCAGCGATTTCAAAATATCTGTTTTCTTTTTGGTCATGTGACAAAGCTTTTGTAGTTTGCAGTTCAATCGGGTTCAAATTATTCAGAGTTTTAGTAGAAAGTTTTGTGCCATATTGCTCATTGCAAATTTGCTTAAATCTACCTAATCCGTACTCCACCATGCCATCATAAGAAAGTTGAAGAGTTTTATTTTCAGAAGCTTGAATCGAAATTGTTTTGTCTTCAGCTTTGTTCTGATTATTTTTGCCAAAATCAGATATATTTTTGAATATGTTATCGTTGACCTTTATTACCAAAGGCTTTTCGATTGAAGCCTCCTTTGAAGAATGAAAAAGTTTGTTCCACTTAAAATAAGTGATTAAAGATTCATTATTTAGCTCAAAGCCTAATGGTTTTAAGTCTTGATTATATTTGGCTGCAATATTATGAAGTTCCTGAGGTATTATAGGGTCTACTGCTATTTTTACTTTGTTATTTGGCAATTCTTTTACAGAAGTTTTATAATCACTTTTCTTTTCCCATTGCTGAATAAACTTTTTTGTTTTGTGGTTCATATCAAGGGTCAAACGCACTTGATTTCCATTCAAGCACACAGCATTGATTGAATCTGCTACGTTTTGCCCCATAACACTAGGGTCTTTTAATTTTTCGAAAGAACGTGTTGTCAAAATAACAAAAGGTATGCCATTTTGATTTAGTTTATCATTCAAAGCCAAGAAAGCTTCTTCTCCAATATGCGGTTTTGCGGTAGGAGTTTGAGCTCCCCTTGTGAGTGCAAAATCTGTGTGTACACCGTCATAATCAGAAATAATGATAGGATTTTTGCCTGATTTTTTAATTTTTAACACTATTTTGTTCAAATTGACATCGTGGATGCTCGGTATTTCTGCCAAAGCAATAGCGTTCTTGCCTCTGAAATTAATTTTGGTATACGGATATGCCGAAATACTTTTAGATACAAAATCGGAATTTTTGCAACTTTCACTAATCGAAGTTGCATTTTTTAACTTCTCTTCTCTTTTTGTATAAATTGTTGAGCTTTTAACAAAGCCTAGGGTAATCATTTTCATTCCTTAAATTGTGGTTATTTTTTTGTTGATATAGCTGCAATCTTTTTTTGTTTTTCTTCTTCAGGAATATTATCCGGAAGTTTATAGTGAGGGTGAATCATTTCAAAACCAAGCTTTTCTGCTTCTGCTCTTTTGGCCAATATAAATTCTCCATTGCCAATATCTACAGCTGTTAAATGCCATGGAGTTCCCCAATTTTTATGTTCTTTTGTCAAGTAAATTCCTACTTTTGAAGAACCGCAAGGCTGAGGGTGGCACGACAAACGTAAAGCTCCAGGCTGTTGAGTATTTATAAACATTCCCCAGGCTTTAGAGCGTCTAATACTGTCACAAGCTATATCACCTGCCAGTTTATCTTTTTGATTCTTTGGCAATTTTCTATCAGGAGACATTTGAATGGTCTTTATGTATGAATGATATTGAATCCCTTTTGGGTCATCGGCTTGATGCTGAAATCTATCTATTATCATTTCTTCCAGCTCATAATCTTCGAGCGCTGCTATTTTTTCTTGGGCAAATCTTTTGGATCCTTGATAATATTCAATATCTACTTCTGCATTATTCGGGTCAAGCGCCTTTTGTTTTATATCCGATATACTATGTGGATACTTGTCCAGAATATCTTCTCGTCCTTTTCTAATATCAGGGTAAAAATCTGCTATAGTTTTGATTTCGATATTTTCATCAGCGCCTACATAATGTATAATCCCTTTTATGTTTTTTACATATTTTAAAGTTTGTCTATCAGTAGGATTCACAACTATTGGCGTGAACATAAGACCATCGTTAAAAATCGTTAATTTTGCCGCAGGATTATAATCTTTTTTTATATCAGTCATAATAGAGTTCAAGAATTTTAAACTGATAACTTCTGCCATATCAGGGTTTTCACTTATACATTTATTTTTTGATGAGGCCTTAAAAGGAAAGGCCGCCAAAGTCATTTGAATCGTCTCATCCTTTTCTATAAAAGGTAATATTGTATCTTGTATTGCTGTTGAACAATCAGGGCATTCCAATTTTGAACAAGGCACTTTTGAATGCGGGGTTCTATGTTGGCCTATGATTCTGGCTATTTTTCCTGCTATTTCTTGGTTAGCATTACCAAAGGTAAACTGAGTTTTGGCAATCCTAGGCGCTTTTCTATATGAAATATTTGCTATACTGCAAAGATTATTAGCTCTGACTCTGGTCTCAGTATTCGGGTTGCTTATATTGTTTTGGGAGTTCCCAAACGTAAATAAAGTATTTTTGTTAGATTCAGTTTTTTTATTTGATATCAATGGCGTTCGCATCGAACTATTAATTGAATTTTTCACTCTCATGATTAAGCCTGTCTCTCCTTGGTTTTTGAGTTATAAATTTTAGTTATTTTCGCCAGTAAGTTCTGCCTATAATACCTCTACAAGGTACTTCTTTAAATTTTTCTAATGTTTTGGTTGCATTTTTGGCAGAAATATCCATATCTGTACACATAATCCCTGCAATTAAGCGGGACATAAACTTTGAACTCTGTTCGTTAATTAATTCCAGAGGTTTTCCTTTGTGACATATGGTCAGACTTTCACCTTCATTCAAAGTTGAAAGCTTTTTGTAAAAACTATTATTTGCAGCAGCTTCCGTACCTTCAACAATATTACCTTTAGTAACTTTTATTTGGTTTCCATCTTTTTCGAAATATATAGGTTCGCCAATATTGGAAACGCCAAGACCGTCATGATAGTCAGTACCGATGGATACAACTCTTACACGACCTTTTTTTTCTACTGCAGCTTGTACAACCTTAGCTATTCCAGCCTGGAAGCGTTCTTCAAGAGGTAAATCTTTTTTATAAAGAGACCTTCTACCTTCTGGGTGAATGATAATATGATTCTTATCATTTATGAAACCTTTAATAAGAGTTGGCATAGTGAGTCTGTTATACTTGGCACTCCATTCAGTAGGGTAGGAAGGTGCAGATACTCCAACAGTTTCAATTTTCTTAAAAGATTCTCTTAATTTTGGTGGCATATTTTCTAAAGTAGATTTATTAAGTATGTACCTTGGTTCAGGAAATTTGTTAATATCATTTTCTTTATAACTTTTATAAAGTTCTGCTATTGTTGCGTTACCAAGGCCTGAATCATAGGGCGCCCAGTAATGGTTGATTAGAAATATCGTAGCATCGTTAGATTTTGCTATTTTTCCTAAAATACCGCTTTCGGTATTTATTTCCATATTCATACCTTTTGCCATAAACTGATTCGTTTCAATTATTCTATCTATATATTCAGGCGAAGATTTATCAGTGGCCATTACTCCAGAATGAAGTATATCAATAGCTTCGTCTTCTTTTTTTGCAAGATCTTTAGAAGCTATTTGGAATTTGCTTTCCACTTCCTCTTCTAAAATAAGGTTTGCTTTTTCAACCTCTGGATCTATAGCTGCTGATAGGCCTATTTCTTGTTTTTCGACAATATATGAACTTTCATTGGCCTTTAATGTAGGGTCTATCGGGCCAGACATAGGTTGCAAAACCCCAATATGTGCTTTTATAGCCTGATGGAGTTTTACCACTTCATCAGATGAAAGTTTTTTTTGTTCTTTAGGCAACTCAGATTTAGCAAATCTATCCATATAATAAGCTAGAGGATTTGTTTGCATATAATCCCCTTTGGTATCGCCTATTTCTATTCTTTGGCCAAAAGATGGCGTATGTACCTTATATTCTGCTCTCTGTAATTTCACGTTTACCCCAAGTTTTTTGGAACTATGTAATATAATTTGTACAAGTACGCTGAATTTTACGAGTTGCCTCTTTGTTAAAAAATTGAAACATTATAAATGGTTGATATTAAAGAATATCAGCACCCAATAAAAATATTCACAAGAAAAGAACTTTAAAACAAAAAATCGACCCTTTATGTAAGTGGTCGAAATTTGATTGTATTTTATAAAAAATTAAAAAATACGCTTGGCGCGATTCGAACGCGCGACCTATCCCTTAAAAGGGGAGTGCTCTACCAGCTGAGCTACAAGCGCATCTAGACTCCCTTGACTGTGCCGTATCGGCTAGCCGTTTCGTCTGTACAAATAAGATACCAACAACAAACTTGTACGTCAACCGTTTTGTTGAATTTATTTAGCGTAAGGATTTTGCAGGACTATGGTCTGCTCCCTCTCTGGCCCAACAGATATAATTGAAACAGGACAGCCAATCAAATTTTCAATTTCTTTGATATATTCTTTCGCCTGAATAGGAAGCGCATCGAAAGTTCTTATATCAGAAAGAGGACTCATCCAGCCTGACATAGACTTATACACAGGCTCTAGATATTTATGAATTGCCACATTAGTCGGGTAATTTTTATAAATAGTGCCATCTCTATTATCTTTATAAGCTGTACAAATTTTAATTTCTTCAAAATTATCGAAAATATCAATTTTAGTAATCGCCATACCCGTTAGGCCATTGACCCAAACAGCATATTTAGCAACAACCGCATCGAACCATCCGCAACGTCTTTTACGACCAGTTGTTGTGCCATATTCATGTCCGATTTCACAAATTTTATCGCCGATTTCATCAAATAATTCTGTAATAAAAGGACCTTCGCCAACCCTTGTCACATAGGCTTTTGAGATACCAATCACACCTTTAATGTGAGCAGGCCCCACGCCACTTCCAATAGCTGCACCGCCACCGATTGGATTTGAGCTAGTCACATATGGGTATGTACCATAATCAACATCAAGCATAGTGCCTTGAGCGCCTTCAAGAAGGATATTTTTGCCTGTTTGAATGTTATCTTGAATAATTTCAAGAGCATCAAAGCAAATCAAAGGCTTCAAAAGCTCTGCAAATTTGTTGCAATAAGCCAAAATTTCATCTTTAGTGTATTGTTTCATTCCATAAATCTTGTCTAGAATTTTATTTTTTTGAGGCAAAATCACGTCTAATTTGGCACTCAAGCTGTCTTTATCATATAAATCTTCCACTCTTATGCCAATTCTAGCCATTTTGTCTGTATAAGTCGGGCCTATGCCTCTTTTTGTTGTACCGATTTTATTTTCTCCAAGAGAATTTTCGCTGTAACCATCAATATCGATGTGATATGGCATGGTGATATGCGCCAAAGGACTGATTTTAAGATTTTTTGGCTCAATACCTCTTGCAATTAGGTCATTAATTTCTTTCATCAAAACTTCAGGATAAATCACGCACCCTGCACCGATTATGCAAGTTTTACCTTCGTATAAAATCCCTGAAGGGATAAGGTGAAATTTATAAGTTTCTCCGCCAACAACTACAGTATGCCCTGCATTACAGCCACCTTGATAGCGAATGATTAAATCTGTATATTCTGCCAATAAATCTGTAATTTTGGCTTTTCCTTCATCTCCCCACTGGGCTCCGACCACAACAACGCTTGGCATAATAAACTCCTTGTTTTCTCTCGTTCCTATATTTTCTGCGAAAATCACCATGATTACAATTGTTTTAGTGCCAATTTTTTCAAAATTTAATATCAATCGACATGTAAAAGATTGTAAAGGCTACACTTAATCAGTAGCAACTTTATAAATTCACAAGTTATTAAACAAAAATATATAAATAAGAGAGGGTATTTTAGAGAATGACAAATTTGCAAATAAACGGAGTATCTCCATTTTCGAATACTAATAGAAATAATGTAAAATTTCACAAAAATGCACCGATTGCCCCCACCCCTGCGAATCCCGATGATATAATGAAAGCATTAGGAATAATAGGGAAAATGAACATGACAAACATAACTTTCGGAAGTAGTAAACCTGTTAAAACTTACGCAGGACACGAGCTTAATTTTTCCGAAGAAGAACTCGACAAAAGACTTAAAGACCAGACAATCACAATAAAACTTTTGGCTGCCGATGCACCTGAATACAAGACTCTTGCAAAAGGTGACAAAAAAGCGCTAGTGCACCTTGTTAAAGCAGCAGATATTTTGAATGATGTATATTTAGAAATGGATCATCACCAAAATATAGAATTCAAAAAAGCTCTTGAAGAAGAAATAGCAAAAGGCGATACACATGCAGAAAAAGCCTACAAATTAGGTTTCGATGGAATGAATGGTATCACAGCACTTGATAAAATGTCACAAAGAACATTTATTTTTAAAGATACTCCATACTCAAAAGGGCAAAACTTCTACATCCCAGGGTTAACAGAAGAAGATCTCAAAAAAGATTTGTATAAAAAATTCAGCGAAGACAAAATAAACGACATTAGAATGATTTTGTCACCAAGAACAATTGTCAGAAAAGACGAAAACGGCGATTTGAAAGGCATAGACTATATTGATGCGTTTTCAAAAAAATTCAGTGCCGCAGCCAATGAACTCGATAAAGCTGCAAAAGTTTCTACAAATAATGACTTTAACAAATATCTAAAAGCCCAAGCAAAAGCTTTCCGAAAAGCAGACCCCGAACTTGATTGCGAAGCCGACAGACTTTGGGCCAAAATGCAAGATACTCCACTGGAATTCACTTTGACAAGAGAAGGTTACGAAGATAAGCTAAGTGGGACAGTTCTGGATGATAAACAACTTAAAAAACAACTTAAAAAATATGAAATAGAGGCTCTTTGCAAAGATTCTTTAGGTATAAGAGTCGGCATTATTGATAAAAAAGGGACGGAAGAGCTTTTAGATTTCAAAAAATATCTTCCGGGAATAGCCGAAATGATGCCTCATAAAGAAAAATACACTCAAAATATTAAGCCAAAAGGTGAAGTTAAACAAACAGCTGTAGATGCTCGTCTTGTACGCCTTGCAGGTGATTTAAATTTCAGAGAAAGTATTACTGTTGCAGAGAATTTGCCTAACGATGACAAACTATCCGTAAAAAGAGACTACGGAAGAAGAAATGTCTATCACTATGAAATACGAAATAGCAGTAATCCCGAAAAGCATCAAAAACGTCTTGATGCCATACTGGCTCCCGAATTGCACAAATACGACACACCAAGAGGCGACCACTGGTTCACAATTGGTCATGAAAACGCTCACTCTCTTGGGCCGACAAAAGGTAAATCGGCTATTGGCAAATGGCAAGATATCATAGAAGAAGGTAAAGCAGATATGGGTTCTATTTTCTGCCTTGACCATCTTGTTAAAAAAGGAAAATATACGGAAGAAGAGAAGAAAGAGATTATTGTTTCTTGGGCCAGCGGTGAAATGCTAAAAGCCAATCCTAATCCGCATCCTGAGCTACCTCTTGACGAAGGACTCCCCGAAGCTTCAGCTCATAGAGTCCGTACTGTAATGCAGACCAATTACTTTATGGAAAAAGGTGCTATGACTATCGATGAAAAAGGTGTCTTGCACATGGATATTGAAAAAATGGTTCCGACAGCACATGCTATGCTTTCTGATTTTGTCGAAATACAAATGGCAAAAGACCCTCAAAAAGCTAAGGAATTTATTTTCAAATATTTCCAATGGACAGATAAACATGAAAAAGTTGCTGCAAATATAAGAGCCGTTGATAACACTTTACATGGTATTATAGAGCAACCTCTTGCACAAAAACTTCTAAAAAGAGCTAAAACTCTAAGATAATATTGCATATAAAAAAGCCATCTATTTACAAAAAATAGCGGCTTTTTTGTGTTTTAAAACTAAAATTAATAATGTAAACACAGGATGAACCTGCTTCAACAAATCCTTATACTTAATTTTAATGAGTAATAAAAGGAATTTTAGCCAATGAGCCAAACAAAAACAATCAATTTCGACCAAAGAGTCGCAGAAATAAAAGCTTCCGTCGAAAATATTCAAGGATGGCTATCTGAAAATGCAGGAATCACTTTGTACGATTTAGTTCTAAAATACGCCCCAAATGGCAATATTGTAGAGCTGGGAGCTTGGAAAGGATTATCTACAGTTTGGCTGGCAAATGGCGTAAAAGACAGAGGAAATGGAAGAGTCTACTCAATAGATACCTGGGAAGGTAGCGCCAATGAAGCTATACACGCAGAAATGTTGAAAGATTATGATAAAGATCAACTTTGCAATGAATTTTTGGAAAATATGATAAAAGCAGGTGTCGCCGAATACGTCGAACCAATCAGAACCACAACTCTAAACGCCTCAAGAATTTGGCCGGTGGAAAACCAAATCGGATTACTTATGATTGATGCCGATCACTCTTATGAAGGTGTGAAAAGAGATTTCGAATTTTGGAGTCCGTTAGTGGCTGATGGTGGCTTAATAGTTTTTGATGATGTTCCTACTTGGCCAGGGCCAACAAAACTTGTAACTCAACTACCACATTGGTATGAGCAAGTCGGAGTTAGCCAAGGTCAGTGGATTGTATGTAAAAAACCTCAAGGCTAAAAACTTTTGATTAATTACTAGGAATTTCAAAAATGAAAGTAGTGCCTTCATTGACTTTACTTTCAAGCCAAATTCTACCACCATGCATTTCAACAAATTCTTTTGTGATTGTAAGTCCCAAGCCTGTTGAACTTTCGGTTTTTGTATAAATATTTTCGACTTGTTGGAATTTTGCAAAAATTTTGCCGTGGTATTTTTCGTCAATACCAATTCCATTATCTTTGACAAAAAATTTCACTTTATCGTCAAAAACTTCAAATCCTATTTCGATTTCGCCTTCAGGATTTGTGTATTTGATGGCATTGCTAAGCAAATTGTACAAAATTTGTTGCATTTTTTTGAAATCAGCACTAATCATAGCTTCAGAATCATCATAAACTTTTTTGAAAGTAATTTTTTTCTTAGAAGCCAAAGACCTCAAAATATTGATGACTTCATCTATTGTATTTCCAATATTAAGATTTGATTTGTTCAAAGTCATTTGATTCGCTTCAATTTTTGACATATCTAAAATCTCATTAATAATTCCGCTCAAATGAATCGCACTTGCATTTATATCATTTACATATTCGAGCTGTTTTTCGTTCAAGTCCCCAAAAACTTCCATTTTTAAAGCATCTGAAGAATTGATAACAGCATTAAGTGGCGTTCTCAATTCATGCGAAATATTAGCCAGAAAATCATCTTTTACTTTATTTGCTTCCATTATCTGCTTATTTTTTTCTTTGATGACAGCAACAGCTTGAGTTTTTTCGATTATATTTTCTTGTAATATTTTCAATTGAATTTTGAAAACATCGGATAATTCAGAATCCTTGATAACATATGCTGCTACGGCTGCGAAAGCATCTATAAGTTCTAAATCATCTTTACCAAATTCGTCTTTACCACTTTTTTCTACAACCAAAATTCCGAATAAAGCATCTTTTATTTTCAATGGCGAAACCATATAAGATGTATTGCTGACATTTTTTATGCCTATTTCTGATACTAATTCCAAGTTATTTCCGATTTCAGTTTCTTGTCTTTTGATAAATCCTCTAGTCAAAAGCCCCATTGCTTTTACTTTTTGAAGATTGAAACTTTCTTCTTCTTCACAGCCTATTTCGGACTTAAGATACAATCCATTTGGACTGATAAAAAAAATGTAAGTTTTGTCATTATCGAAAATTTTGTTAATATACTTAAAAACCAAATCCAAAGTATTTTCTGCATCTTCATATTTGTTCAGAATTTTCGAGACCAAGCTCAGTGTTTTTTGAAATTTATTCTTATGACTCATTTTAATTTATATCTCCCTATAGTAAGATTATAATTGTTATAATTTAAATTACAAGAATGTTAAGGAATTTTATGGATATCGCTTTCAGCTTAATTGGGCCAATTATTATCGGAGCCTTTTTTGGGCAAAAATTAGATTCTGGGAACAAATTCCCAATATGGACAATTTCATTAACTTTTCTTGGAATGATTACAGGCTTTTGGAGCGTTTATAAAAGATATGTTAAATAAAAAAGCACCTACCAAGTTTAGATAAGCGCTTTTTACATTTTTAATCAATTTATAAAATTAATGAATGGCCTGTCATTTCTTTTGGTTTTTCGATACCCATAAGCTCAAGAACCGTTGGGGCTACATCAGATAACGCACCATCTGCAACCAGTTTGTCAGCTTTTGCATTAATCAAAACAAGAGGCACTTTGTTATTTGTATGTGCTGTAAAAGGTTTACCTTCATCAGTTGCCATACATTCAGCATTACCATGGTCTGCTGTCAAAAGCATTGTATAGCCTTTTTCTTCTACTTTTTTAACAATTTGGCCGATGCATTCATCAACTGTTTTGACAGCTTTGATTGCAGCTTCTTCAATACCTGTATGACCTACCATATCAGGATTTGCAAAGTTTACCAAAATAAAACCATATTTATCAGACTCCAAAGCCTCTAAAACTTTGTCACGAACTTCATAAGCATTCATCTCAGGCTGAAGGTCATAAGTGGCGACTGATGGGGAGTTTACAAGAACTCTTGTCTCAGTTTCAAAAGGTTTTTCGACTCCGCCATTAAAGAAAAATGTTACGTGAGCATATTTTTCTGTCTCAGCAGTTCTAAGTTGTTGAATTCCATTCTTATCCAAAACTTCTCCCAAAATATTAGTCAATTTGTGAGGTGGAAAAGCAATCGGCAAGGCGAAAGTTTCGTCATATTGAGTGAAACACACAAAAAATAAATTATCCAAAACTTTTTTTCTTTCAAAACCAACGAAATTTTTCAAAGCAATAGCTTTTGAAATTTCACGAGCTCTGTCAGGTCTGAAATTAAAGAAAACTACAGCATCATTATCTTGAATTCGAGAATTGCCATTCCCAATAATAGTTGGAAGTACAAATTCATCATTTTTAGAGTCAGCATAAGAGTCTTCAACTGCTTTTACAGCACTATCAGTTTTTTCGCCTTCACCTAAAACCAAACAATCATAAGCTTTTTCAACTCTATCCCAACGATTATCCCTATCCATCGCATAATAACGGCCGCTCACTGTTGCAATTTTTGGCAAACCTTCTTGTGCAAGTTTTTCTTCGACTTCTTTCAAATAAATGATTGAACTTTGAGGAGGTGTATCACGACCGTCCAAAAATGCATGCACATAAACTTTTTCAAGATTATGTTTTTTTGCCAAATCTATCAACGCAAACAAATGCCCCATTGCACTATGCACGCCACCATCAGAGACCAAGCCCATAAAATGCAAAGACGAATCATTTTTTTTAGCGTGATCCACAGCAGCTAGCAAAGCTTCATTTTCGAAAAATTCACCTTCTCTGATGGATTTGTTAATTCGTGTAAGTTCTTGGTATACAACTCGTCCAGCACCTAAATTCAGGTGTCCGACTTCAGAATTTCCCATTTGTCCGTCAGGCAAACCTACATGTTCACCATCTGCATATATAGTTATATGAGGGTATTTTGCAACTATTTGATTGAAATTTGGTGAGCCTGATTCACAAATTGCATTATGTTCACATTTGTCAGAAACTCCCCAACCATCCATAATTGCTAATAAAACTTTATTTTTCATTATAATTTCCTCTTTTTAGTCTGTTCTTTATTTTTATTATCCATACTAAAATATAAATTAATAGTGTTTTTTGAAAAAGGAGTAGAAAATGAACCTTTTTGTTACAGGAACTGATACTGAAGTTGGTAAAACCTTTATAACTGCTGGCCTTGCCGCCACTTTAATAGCCGAGGGTGCCACTGTCGGGGTTTATAAGCCTGCTCAATCAGGAGCTACTAGAGGAAAAGACAAAAAATTCATTGCAGATGATATAGAATTTGTAAAAAAAATTGCCCCCACTGCAAGGGTCAAATGCTCTTACATTCTTGAAACACCTGCTGCACCATCAGTTGCAGCAGATATAGAGAATATAGTAATCGAAAAAGAAGTGATTAAAAAAGATTTTGAAGATCTCAAAAAAGCTTGCGATATCACTATCGTTGAAGGTGCAGGCGGATTAATGACGCCTTACGGAAAAGATTTTTCAGCTGCGGATATCGCCAAAATGCTTAATTTGCCAATCATTATTGTTGCCAGAGCCGACTTGGGAACAGTAAATCACACTTTGCTTACCGTAGAATATGCGAAAAAAAGAGGTCTGAAAATTGCAGGAATAATCATCAATAACTATCCTGAAGGAACAACTGATATAGCTATAAAAACCGCACCTATGCTTATCCAAAGACTTTCACAAGTTGATGTTATCGGTATTGTTCCAAAAAACCAAAACCCTTTTGGAGACGGCATTTACGAACTTATCTCAAAACACGTAAATATAGCCAGCTTGTTAAGCGCAAAGTAAAGACAAATAAAGCTTAAGTACTTTAGTATAAATCTATTTGCAATAATTAAAGCATCAAAACACGATAAACAAATGGGTCCAACAACAAGATTGGAGCAGGATTTATATACTATTTTAGGCCAGCCTTGACTTGAACTTGAATAACGTAGCTTGATCTTGGTCCGCCTCTTTGAGTCTTCCCATTTTTCCGTATAGATTCATACGATCCAAGAAGAAATAAGGCTCATCAGGATATATTTCAATTGCTTTGTTTATGTCTTTAAGCGCTTTTTCATTTCTATTCATATTTACAAAAAGATTACTTCTTTTAGCATAGAAATATGGTTCATCGGGGCGTAATTTTATAGCTTTTGAATAATTCGCCATAGCCCTTCTGTTGTTGCCTAATCCTTCATGCAAAAGGCCTCGCTGAAAATGTGCCATATAGTTTTTAGGGTGTATTTTTATAGCAGTATTACAGTCTGCCATTGCTTTAGCGAATTCTTTATTAGTAATATAAAATTCAGCTCTTTTTACGAAAGGAGCTGGATTTTTAGGACTTAAATATTTTGCCAACTCATTATAATCTTCGTCGTGAAGATTTAGCTTGAGCGCCTTAAATGCATCTTTGGAAGCTTCTTCAATATTATTCATTTCAAGAAGCAGTTTTGCTCTGTTGAAATAAGCTATATGACTTCTTGGCTCAAGGTTAATTGCCGTCGTATAATCAGAAAGTGCTTTTTCAATTTGAGAATCTTGTTTGTAAACCAGCCCTCGATTAACATAATAATCAGAAACCTTAGGCTCAATTTCAATAGCTTTTGAGAAGTCATTTAGTGCGTTCTCATTCTGACCCATTTTTGCTTGCGCCTTAGCTCTTTCATTCAAAAGAATATGGTCTTGAGGGTTTTCATTTATTTTTGCAGTTAATTCATCAATATTTTTCTCTGCATCAGTTTTAACTTTAGCCTCAATTTTTGGAGTTTCCGGAGGTTTTCCTTGAAGTTTAGAACTGATTTCACCTTTTATTTCCTCTTTAACTTTAGAGGGTTTCTTTTTAAGCAAAAATACCCCTGCAGTAACTAGGCCTGCAGCAATAAGTATTTTGCCCCAGTTTTTTTGCAGAAAAGTTTTTTCTTCTTTTTCTTTTTGATTTCCAGAAAAGAACTCGTCATTACTTTGCCCGAAATTCAGCGCAGGTTGAGAAGTATTATTTTGCGAATAATTCGTTTGCGTGGGAAAATTAGTATTAGAAATAGCTTTTATCATTTTCAAACCTTTACCAACATCATTTTATATATTTCTTAAAAATAAACTTATTGAAAATTGCCAAAATATACATTTTCTGTTAATTTTTATTAATAATATTCTCCATTTACTTCATAAAAAGTTACACATTGAAGCTTAAAAAAGCAATAATTTGGCAATAATATTGTTTATTCAGATATAAATATATTTATTTATGTTTATATCTGTATTTGCTATTTTAGAAAAGAAACTAAGGATTATTTAAATGAATTATAATTTTGACTCAAAATTTAACCCGAATTTTCAAGCAACAACAGCGGATATAGTGCCGGTTTCTAATGAAGCCAATAACTTAGCTCCTGCTAATCCAAAGGTTGATTTGACGAGCGAACCCGATACATATATACCAACAAAACAACCAAGTAAAAAGACTTCGGGGTTAACAAAAATATTATTAGCTTGCGGAATAACTGTAGCAGGCGTAGCAACTCACAAAACACTTAAATTGGATAAAATAATAAAAACAGCAATCAAAGAAAATAAAATAGCGTCTGATATCAAACTTTCTAAATCCGAAGCATTTTTTCAAAATTGCAACCCTTTAAATTGGTTCAAAAATTCCAACCCCTTAAAAGGTGAAGCAATAGGTGAATCGAATAAACTTTTCAATGTAGAAGGTGACATAGTAGCTCTTAATGGCAAAAAATCTATTACGCTAAAAAAAGGTGAAGTAGCACCAAAAGTCGAAAATACTAAAGTTGAGGAACCAAAAATTGAAACTAAAGCGCCTGAAGCTCCAGTAGCTAAAACAACTACTGCGAATCCAGTGACTTCCTCAACCCCAACAACCAAAACAACCAAAACAACTGGAACGAGCAAAAAGACTAGGACTAATAAAAAAACTCCAGCGAATCCAGTGCCTTCAACAACTACAACGACTAAAACAAATAAAAAAACAGGACCGAGCAAAAAAGCTACAACAACTTCTGCGACTCCAACAACACCAGTGGTGGCAGTAGCTCCAGTAAAAACTAGCTTCAAGGCCAAAATACAATCTGCTTGGAAAAAGTTATTCCCTCCTAAAGTTGAAAAAGTTGCAATAACTGAATCAACTCCTGCCGTTGAAAAATCAGCCTTGGTTAATAAAGTTGAAGAATCAACTGTGACGAAAAAAACTCCTGTAGTTGATAAGAAAATTGAAGAAGCTACAGTGAATCAAACATCACAAAAAATAACTCCTAAAAAACTTGGATTAAAAACAAGGCTTGAATTGGCTAAAGCAGACCTATTAGACAGATTTAAACCTAAAGCTATTATAATCAAAGATACAAATATTAAAAATGAGATGCATAATATTTCTTTGCCTGAAAAAGAAATATTAGAACACTCTTCATCTACATATGTAGTTAAACCATCGGACTTTAAAAATAATACTGAAATAAAACAAATTCCTATAGCTGAAGAAACTGCCGTGATTGATAAAGTTAAAGAAACTCCTGTAGTCAAAAAAACAGAATCAAGCCCAAATTTAGCATCACAAATTGACCAAAGACTTGGCATAAACGAATCTGGCCGCTCAGCTAAAGAATCAGCAGCTGTTTTTAATCAACATTTTAAAGAAACTGAAATGAAGCCACAAACGACAACACCTAAGAAACTCGGACTAAAAACAACTCTTAAATTAGGTTGGGCGAACTTCTTAGACAGAATAGCTCCAAAGGCTAAAGCCATTAAATCTAACGTAGTAGAATCAGGCAAAACTATAACTCATGATCCTACATTATTTAATCAAAAAACAGTAGATCAATACGCAAACTTCTCTGACTATACAATGAATTCATCAGAAAGAATAATTGACGTCCCCAAAAACAGGGAAAATGCTCATACAAGAGAATTCGGGAAAACTTTTACACAGCAAAATAGAATTTATGACCAAAATAAATCCACAATAAATAACGCAAAAGGATTTTATCACGGTAAAAGATAATTTTAGCAATCATCCCAAAATGCAAAAAAGACCCGTTAATAGGGTCTTTTAAAGTGGTGCCGCGTCTCGGGATCGAACCAAGGACACAGGGATTTTCAGCTCGCCATACTGAAAGCCTTGCTACGTCTGGGTTTTACTCTAATGTTCTCCCTGATTCTATTGCGGGCGTTTGATGTGTTCTCTACAATTCTTGCATTTTCGCCCAAAATCGTTAAAAATCTGTGCACGATTACCACAAATTTACCATTTCTACCCATCAACCACCTTATTAGTTAATTGGTAATTTTTCTCGAAGGGGGTACCGGGGGCCCTTTTAGCCATTATAATTTGAAATAGCAAACCCGTATACCCCAAAAGGCTCTGAAATGACTCTTGTACTAGTATTGAAAATGTAATAAATATATTACATTTTCACCTTTTTTACATATAGGCACATTTTTTATACGATAATCAGAATGTAAGCGCACATTTTTGACAGGATTTTAACAAGATTAAATCAAGTATTTCTGGATTATAGACTCCAGTTTAGCAACTTCTTCATCAGTTAATTCTTCAAATTGATTCCGCTTAGATTTTGCAAGTTTGCCGTTATTTTGAGTAGCAAGAGCTATAAAGAAATTTTGCCTATCATTCGGCATATCAACTATTTCTTGCATTTTTATTTTCGCTTCATCTGATTTAATAAGATATTCTATTTCTTGCTTAAACTCTGTTTCAATAGTTTGCTCAATACAATCAAACAAATAACTTGCTTGAGCGGTCAAATCTATATAAAGGTAAAAATCCATCGTATCATCTGATACTTCCATCAAACCATCTTTGTTAATATCATAATCTATAACTTGCATAAAATGTTTTGAAAAAGAGTTCAAAGCTTTTTGGTATTCCTTCAGATTTTTCAACATATAAGCTGATATTGGGAATACAATTTCTTTTGGAGAAAAGTTTTTCTTTGCCAATAAATTATGTATTAAATAACGATGAATCCGCCCATTACCATCTTGAAATGGGTGAATGTACACAAAACCAAAAGCCACAACAGCTGCAGCAATAATTGGGTCAACTTCTTGAGACAAAAACCTGTTGTAACAATCCAAAAGTCCCTCCATAAGGAATTGAATATCATTTGGCTTTGCACATACAAAATCAACTTTGCGTGATAAGCTGTGCGATAAAGAGCTGTACAAGTCTAGACTTCCGCCTATAAACGCCTGCGTTTTTCTATAAGGGTCATCATGATAACGCTCATCAGCAAATGAGTGCTGCAATTTTACTAAAGAAGCCTGCGTGACATCCATAGGATCTACAGATTGACTCTCTAAAATAGCTGCGAATTTAGCCAACTTAGAAGGTGAAGCCTTCACCCTTTCTATCGTAAAACTGTCTTGAGTTTCTTTATCATAAAGATAATTTATAGCACGATAAATTACTTGAGGGTCGATGTCTTTAATAGCTTTTTGTGCTCTTTGTTTAAGCTCATTGGTTTTAACTTTGATCCCTATTGTTTTCCTAACAACAGGAGAAAAGTATTTATTGCCTAAAAGATTGTTATTAATAGCATGACGCTTGGATTTAATTGCGGGTGCTGTGAAATACTCATCATTATCTAAAAGGTCAATATAGTTCTTTTTAGGTAAATCATCAATCTCAAGTGTACGCCCAGTCAAAAACTCGTACAAAAACCAAATCTTACGGTGGTATTTACCCGTGGGTTTTTCTAGAACATAATCTTCGACATCTTTTTTGTCTATATTGTCAAAAACTTTTTTAAGAAGAAAAAGATTAATTGGCTGTAAAATCACAGCTACAATTATATGTAATATAAGCGTTTTAGGAGCTTCATCAGCAAATATCCACCAATTTTTCAAAGGTTCAAACTCAAAACCTTTTTTAAGCTTACAAGCAAAACACCCTCCTGCAAATTTTTTATCTATGCCAATATCTTTATAAAATTCTTCAAAGTCTTGGGCATTATCAATAAAAGTCATCTCCCAAGGAGACGGCAAAAACTTTACCCCTTTGTCTTTTAAGTAGTTTTCTATATAACTATACCCAACGTGTTGCATTTTAGAGCCTCTTATACTTTTTGTAAAACCTTTATACTTTTTGCCAATTTATGCATTTCCTTTATACTTTTTCATATTTTAGCATATTTTTATATCTTTTCCAATAGAAACATTATACTTATTGTAATAAAAAATAATACAGCTATACTTTTGTATCGCTTACAAGATATTGCTATACTTTTTACAAGCTAGCATTAATCAACTTAACCTTTCGATTATCCTTAGATATTCTTTTTGGGATTCAAGAACCATCTCCGAAATAAAATTGATAAAAGGTTCGTAATTCTTTTTATTAGAATCTTGCAAAGCTCTTATATAATTACTTCTTACAACAGGAGGAATAATCACAATATTATAGCCCTCTTGAAGCAAAGCTAAATTCATTAAAAGTCTCGCGACCCTTCCATTTCCATCAATAAAAGGGTTAATATTTACAAAGATTATATGTATCATTGCGGCATAAGCCACAGGATGAAGTTCTTTTTTTAACTGAGGTATTTGCTCAATGAAATCTTTCATCGCCGAATCAAGGACCTCTGGTCTCGGAAATTCAACATCAGAACCGGTTATAATCACTTGTTTTTTGCGATATTGACCCGCATTAACCTCGTCAATTTTATTGTAAAAAAGATAATGTAATTTTTTTATATCCTCTTCAGTAATAGAGTTTTCCCCCACCAAGTTAAATAATTCTTGAAATGCTTTTGCGTGTCCCAAAGCTTCAAGGTGATCTTTCATCGGTTTACCACCAATAGTCAAACCATCTTCTAAAACAACTTTTGTTTCAGCCAAGTCCAAAGTATTACCTTCTAGGGCATTTGAAGAATAAGTAAGACCTATTTTGTAATAGTCTTGAATCTGGCTCAATACATCTTGAGAGAGAGGCCTAAAAGTGTCGATTTGGGCTTTGTATTCATCATTTTGAGCGAATTTATTCTCGTACATATGGACTCCATTCAGTAAAGCTATTATATCACGATTGTTATTTTTTCTTTTTTCTTTAATATTCCAATTGCTTGCATATTTCAGCGATTTAATGGTGCTCAAGTAATAATATGTACTTGTTTTTAGGGTGTCTCTTATAGCTGTTAATATTTTTTCATCCATGCAAAATTCTTCTCCTAATGCACCAACAATAGCTTTTACTCTTGGCGACTCGTTAAGAGCGGAATATCCCATTTCGTTTATAAGCACCTTTTGGTTTCTAATAAAATCTTTTATTTTAAAAAGAACTTCGTCAGCCGTTGTTCCAGGTATATTATCCAAATCATTAATTGCATCGAGAATGATTCTTTCGATTTCTGTACCAGAATGCGGCTTTTTTCTGTGTTGAAATTTCACCGTATCGTTACTTCTACAAGAACAGTCGCAAGAAATAGTTATTTTCTTAGATATTTGAGTTGTTAGTCCTATTTTGTTATAGCCGTTAATTCCACTTATACAAAAATAAACATTTTTATCTTGCAGTTTTTTAGTAATCAATAGAGTGCTGTCTAAATTAACATCGCCTAAAATGGTTTTTTTAGATAAGTAATAATAACTTTTTTGTACCTTTTTTAACACTCCCTTTTTATATAGCAAGCTAAGAGCTTTTGCTGTAGAGGAAAAAGGGAGATCTTTAAAATCAGAATAACTCCAGATTTTATCTTTATTTTCTGGAGACAATATTTTATTTTCGATTTTTTTATAAACTGAGTTTTTCATAGTTTCACCTATTTCTATTATACCACATTCTTCAAGTTTTTACACGTAAAAACTTGAAAATATTTACAAATATACAAACTGTGTACAAATAATTCCTTTCGCTTTAAAACAGCTAATATGTAAGGATTAAAGGGAAAGTATATGGCGAAAAATTTAACCAGAAATGATTTGTATGACCTTGTGTGGCAAAAGCCAATCACGGAGGTTGCCAAAGAATATGGGCTCTCGGATCGTGGCCTGTCTAAACTTTGCGAAAGATACGGAATTCCTGTTCCACCTCGAGGTTATTGGTCTAAAATTCAAAATGGACATAAAGCGAAAATACCCCAGTTAATCTCCTTGGACAGCAAGGTTGATAAGAAAATTATCATAGATTCTAATGTAAAAAGAAATTCAACTAAATTACCCGACAACCTAAAAGATGCTATCACGGCCGAAAAGCAAGCAAAGAATAAAATTTTAGTTCCTGAGTCCATATCAAATTATCATTCTATAATAGCCAAATGGAATAAAAATGACTTTAAGAAACAGACCTCCTGCTTAGAAAAACGTAGGCGAAAAATATTTAGCGTTTTGTTAGATGCCTTAGATTCAAGGGGCTTTTGGCTAGAAGAAAGCACCTTGGTCAAGGGTCAAGTAATAGTAAATTACCAGCAAAGCAGTATTTCATTCAGTATTAATCAACATATAAAAAGGTCTTATGAGTTTTTAAACGGCTCCAAGAAAGCAACAAATGAAGCAACTCAAAATCTTGTACTAAAGATATATTCAAGCGATGGCATTATAATCAAAACATTCGCAGAGACCAAAGAAGCATCTATTGAAAACATCTTAAATAACGTAATTGTATACATCATTAAGAAGCTTTGGAATGAGCGAAAGGAATATCTTGAGCGACAAGATAAGCTCGCAAAATCGCAACAAGACCAACAAATTAAAGTCGACGAAGAAGCCCTGGAGCTTCAAAAAATCACGAATTTAGAGCAAAATCTCAAGAACTGGCTATACGCAAATCAAATAAAAGAATATGTGGCATTTGTGCAAAAATCTTCAGGTGAAGATACCTCGGCATGGTGCGAATGGGCTTTAAATTATTCAAACAAGCTAGAAATTAAATAAAAAAACATCAGTTAATTGCGCGCACGTTATTCCTATGAGGTTTATACAATTTTATAAGAACATTTTTACTTAAATTTAATTGTGCAGCTATACTTTCTATCGACTCGCCTTTAACTTCAATATAAGAATCTATAATTTCTTGAAAAAGAGTTGGAGATTCTTTGTCTATAGGATATGGTTCATTTCTTCTATAACCCAATTTGCTCATTTGAACATTTAAGGATGTATATCGTGATGGAGTAATAGCAGAAGTATCCAGAGCTCTTCTTATAAGAGCAGCCATCGAGACCTTCCATTGCGGTTTTAAATAATAAGCTTTTTCACAAGTTAAATTATTTAATTCTAATTTTATATCTGCTTCAGGCATTAAGAATTCTGATGCAAATTGATTCGCTTCTTCTTCACATTTTGGGTAAGGGTTGTCTTCATTTTTCATAATCAAATGCCCTAGCTCATGCGCTATCGTGAATCTTAATCTATCGCCCGACATTTGCGGATTAATGAAAATAAAGAAATAACCTTCTAAGAAACAAGAATAACCATCAAATTTATCTTCTTCAATATTAATACAATTTATTACAATACCATTATTTTCGAGTAAATCAGTTAAATTATCTATTGGTCCATTTTTAATATCCCAGAAAAGTCTTAATTTCTTGGCAATATCGCTTGGAGATACGTCCGGCTCTATAGGGAAATATGGAACATTTATTGTTTCCAGTTCAGCATTTTTGAATAAATATATAAAGGTCTGAATAAATAAATTTACAGAAGTATCAACAAAACTTTCATCTTTTTTCTTTAACGATTGTCTTTTTCTATATAAGCCACCTTTTATATTTTGTCGTTCCCAAGAACTAAGGAAAAAAGATGAAGGAAATTCTAATAGCTCTGATAGAGCATTTAATAAAACATCTGGAATCTCTTTCCTAATACCTTTTTCTATTTTGGAAAGTTCTCCTTGAGTTACTTTTATCCCTATTTTATCCAATTTTTCTATTAATTCATTTTGGGTCAGTTTATTAAATTCTCTAGCTACTATAATTTTTTCAGCATTAACCAGCTTTTCCATATCGCATTCCTTAGTGTGTCTTTATAATATTTTACTCGAAAAAATCATTTAATTCTAACTCTCGATTTTTGTGGCGGAGGTGGGTTATTATCACCATTAATCGACATAGGTTCTTCAAAATCAATTCTTTTATACCATTTCACATCTTTACCAACTTGATAAGTTAAATAAAAACCAACAATCTCTGTGCCAATCGGGTTCAAAACATAACCGAAAGTTAATGGTATTTCTTCACTAACAAGAGTTTTTCCAACAGCCTCGGGATTAACAAACAATGTTAATTGATTAAAATTATAAGATATATTCATTTTTATATCATCTACATATTTACATTTTGTTTTATCTTTATTCAATTTATTAAATGTTATTGGGAATTCGTTTATATACAGAAAAAATGTATTGTTTTTATCAACAATTTTATTTTTTTCACCATCTAAAAATAAAGCCTTTTTTAATTTGTTTTTAAAATGATTTCTTATAATGATAGCTCTGGCTAAGGCATCATATTCTACATTTTCATTCATTCTAATTCTTTTGTAATCTTTAAAAGATTCTGCTGCCATCTCTCTTAACTCAGGAATATAAGATTCAAGAGCTTGCTCCACTAATTCCGCATTAAAAATAATCAAAACATTCCTCCCCTTCTTGGAATTACTAAAATTATTATTCTTATAATATAGCAGATTGTAATTAATTTTTCAATAGAAAATATTCCAATAAAATATTCTTAATAAATATTCCTTGCAATAAGGTGGCAAAAATTCAATAGGCTAGGGGATTTATAGATACTAAATGATTGTTAAAAAATGTTAAGATATTGATAATTCTATTCATCTTTATAAAATGCTAGTTCAATTTTATCTTGAGGCGTAATAAACTTGATATCAAAACTATCTGAATCATCATAGGAATATAAAATTTCCAATTCAACATTTATATTAACTCTATGCGTTTTTACGGGTTCGTCAGTTTCCACATTAAACCATTTATCATCTTCTTTGTCATATGAAGCGTAAGAATAATCTTCTAAATAATATTCAACATTCAACAAAGTTTCAGCGATAATATTGTAAATTGCAGAATTTTTACTTATTTCAACAAGCTCTATTTCAATAAAATCAACAATATCTATTACGTCAATATTGGCTATTTCGTACCCAGGGGCATCACAATAATGTTCCTTCGGTGAAAGACCATAATCGATATCGTAACGATAGGATGGTATTTTACTTATACTGTCTTTGATATCAATTAATATCAAATCTTTATTATCTTCAATAAGTTTATCCGTAAATAAAATTAATTGTTTTAAATCTTTCTCTTGTCTTAAAAACAAATTGATTATTTCTTCAAAATTTTCTTTAATTTCTAGATTTTTATTATTTTCACAAAAAACTTTCCAATCTGGATCAGTTGAAATCAGATACGCATTTTCACCTTTATCTTTACACCATGATAATACTGTTTCCAATATAAAAGAATCAGGGAACTCATCTTTTTTCTTCACTCCGAAAGGTGGCTTTGCATTAAAATAATTATCAATAACTATTTTTGAAACCATTGGATTTGTTGGCAATATTACAATAGAAGCAGACATTATAAATTTTTTATAATTAGTCATTAATTTGTCTGTAATAGATTCTGGGTCTAAAAGTTTCTTGAATTCATCTATATTTTTCAATATCGATGCATCACTAACCGATATTTTTTTACACGCTAAGATAACATCTGCTTTAATATTCGCAATTACTTCATTATAAATAATATCTGTTATGAACAAATTTATTACACCAATAGATGAAAGTTCTATTAGTCTTTTTATAGATTTGTGTTCGAAGTCAAAATTGTACTTACGAAACACGCTTGTATCTATGAAAACATTTTTGGCAAAAGGATTTACTACTTCTTCTGACACAATTGTTTCCCTTTCTCTGCCTTAATCTTTTTCAATAAAACTGAAGCTGCTTCGTCACTGGGGTCTTGCGGGATGAGTTCGCCTTTAAAAGCTTTATTGAGGATTGATTGGCTTAGTTTATCCGTGTAAATTTTTGCCTTTTTGTAGCGTTCTTCGAGTTTGTCAGCTGTGTCAAAAAGTGCTTTTACACGTTTTACTATTTCTTGTTGTTCCTCAATACTAGGTAATAGAATAGGTGTGTTCATAACCGTACCTTGATTAATTTTGGGCATATTGCCAGCAGTTCCAGTAGCATTTTGTCTAAAATAGCTTCTCGTTGATTTATTAGATAAAGAATAAAACAAATATTCGGTTAGAATATTTTTATTAGCTTTGACTTTCATCATTAAATCAGGATAAATAAATTCTTGATCTGGTCCATAATATATTGCTGAAACCCCAACATAATCAATGGAATTACTACGTTGTATCAAAATATCTTCTTTTTTTAACCATAAATATGAATTTTCATCTATTTTTTCATCAATATATTTAAAACATTCAGACTTAAATCTCCCAGAGGTAGTCGCTGTTAACGTTAAACTTTTCACTGAAGTTTCATGATTAACGGATTTTGGTGAATAACCATTTCTAGGCTTTTCAACTATTACATCTGAAAGCACAGATTCTTTCCAATCAAAAATGTACTTATTCTGTTTTCGCCAATCTCTTGTGAGTTCTCCTGTAACTGCTTGCATGAGGATAGATTGACGGAAGTGTTTAAGGATTAGTGGGATTTTCCTAAGTCTTTCTTGTGTTGTATCAACTTTAGCAAGAAGTTTTTCTAGCTTTGCTACTATACGTTTTTGTTCATTTAGAGGAGCTAATGGAATAAGCGTATTAGGGGCAAAAGAAAGATTTATTCCTCCTTGAGCTGATCCTTGAAAATTTTCTAAAATTCTATTTTGACCTTCTTGGCTCATTAAAAATCTGAAAACAAAACGGGATTCAAGTTCGTTATAAGGTCTGCAAATAAACACATGTTCGTTAACAACAGCTTTTTTATAGGGAAAATTTTCATTAACATGTGCTGTTTTACCAGTTGTCGCACCGTCTTTTACCACTAAAATATCATTTTTTTGAATATGACCTCGTTTCATTTTGTGAGCAAATTCAACAGGAACATATTTTATACTTTCAAATTTGAAGCCGCCATTATAATTCAGATGTTCTCCTCCAAGACTTGGGATTCCATCTGCTATGCCTCTTACTCCACCTTTTGGTCTTGATCCAGATTCTAAAAATTCAAGTATTTGGCTTAATGCGATTTCTATCCAGCCTTCAGGAAGATTTCCCATTATTCTTCATCCCCATTATCGATAAGGGCGAGAATATCCTGCAAATCATCAATTACAGCTTCTAGTTCTGTTATGGCTTCAGCTGCCAATACTTGCGGTTCTGGAATATCGTCAGAATCTTCAAGAGCATCGTCTTTAAGCCAAGTTATATCGAGTTTATAATTTCTGTCTTTTATTTCTGAAATATGAAATTTCTTCCATCTATTATCAGGCGAAGTATTTTCATTTCTTATAGATTGACCGTTGACATCAGCTCCATAACATTTCTCAAATTCTTCAAAATGTTTTAGCGTTAATGGTCTGTCTTTTTTTGTTATGCCTGCAATATTCGAGCGATTATCATAAATCCAGACATTTTCTGTTGGCATTCCTTTTTGTAAGAAAATAACGTTCGCTTTTACACCTTGAGAATATGGTGTAAATGTACCTCTTGGCAGTCTCATAACTGTATGTAAATTACAGTCCTGCATTACAATCTTAAACACTTCACCAGCTTTGTCTTCAAATAAGCAATTGTCAGGAAGAACTATCGCTGCACGCCCACCAGGCTTCAAAATATTGATTATATGTTGAACAAAGTTTAATTGTTTGTTGCTTGTCTCAATTGTAAAATCATCTCTATTTGGAGATGAACCAGCACCTCTTGTGCCAAAAGGAGGATTGGATAAAACACAGTCAAATCTTGTTGAACCAGCTGGTTCATAGATTGTATCTCCCAATTTTATTTTGGGCTCTATACCATGCAAAAACATATTCATAAGAGCAAGTCTACGAGGACGAGCAACCAAATCTTGTCCAAAATATGTGTTTTTCTTAATTCTTTTAATATCATCTCTATCAATTACAGCTTTTGTTATTTGCATCAACCATTCATAAGCAACCATCAAGAAACCACCAGTTCCGCAAGCAGGATCACAAATAGTGAAATCTTTTTTTGAACGAGGGTCTGGTTTCATAACATTTACAATAGATTGGATTAATGGACGAGGTGTGAAATACTGCCCAGCACCCTTTTTACCTTCGCTCGCAGACTTTTCTAACAAGCCTTCGAACGCAGCCCCTTTGACATCTACATCAAGAGCAGTCCATTCTTCCTCATCAACCATATTGATAAGCTTTTTGAGATTTACAGGTTGAGTAAAACGGGAAGTCGCATCAGTAAAAATATCACCTAAAATACCAGGTTCTTTTCTTAGTTCTCTCAAAACAATCGCATAGTGATCGATTAAATCTTGACCAGATTTTGTTTTGATACTGTCCCAATTGTAGTTAACAGGAACCGCAATATCTTTTTCCTCTGCCATTTTCAAGAAAAGCAAATAGGTAATTTGTTCTATGTAATCACCATAATCTATTCCATCGTGTTTGAGGATGTGGCAGAAGCCCCATAATTTATTAACTACATCAGTTGTTTGTGACATTATTTGTTGTTTCCTTACTTGTTTGGTCAGAAAATTCATCAACATCTGTTATGAATAATCTTAAGATATCTCCTTTTTTTAAATTTTTATTTCCATGTCCAGTATCTTTTCTTATTGCATAAAGTAGATTTTCCAGTAAAAACATTGCATTGTCACTCTCATTTTGTTTGTACAAAGTAGACATGTATATACTAAAACTTTTTAATACATCATCAGAGCCCCAGAAAATCAGTTTATTGAAAAAGTTTGGGAAAAATTTTTCAATTTTATTCACGTTTAAATTTTTACCTTTTCTACCAACAACTTCTTCAAATACGAGCTTGGTAAATTCTCCGTAAATTTTTATTTTTTCATCACGTATTTCTTTTTCTATACTTTGTTGTTTTTCAATATATCTGGCTATGTAAATCGAAATAACTGTAACAATAATAGGGACACTTATTTCAAACATTTGAAGCCAATTAATATTATTCATATCACTCCTTAAGCTGCAATCAGTTCATTTAACTTTTTAATAACATTATCAAGCATATTATCAAATATCTTCTTGGCTTTTGAAAGCCCGCCTTGTCTTTCAAAAATAGGTAAATGCTCAAAATCATCTTTATCAATTGTTAGATTTTCAACCAAGTGACTTTTGATTAATTCAAGCCATTCTTCTTGCTCAGCATTGAACTTCATTTGCTCTCTAAGCTTATTAATCGCTTTTGTTACTCGTTCTTCCGCCGTTGTCAACGGTTCATCATCTTTAACAGCGTGCTTTATCATAGATATTACATCAGCTAGTGCCTTGTTGTACACAATTTTATGTGCTTTTTGTAAATCTTTTATTTGATAATCATTTTGCTTTAAAAGAGTTCTTAATTTTGTCAAAGCTTCTGTATTCCAATTTTGCGGTGTCTCAAATAGAATTTTGATAGCTTCTATTTGTTCTTGATTATTTTTTATAAACTCACAAAAGTTAATCAGATAATCATTTGAGGTTATTGTTGTTCCATTTATACGCGAGATTTTTTCTGATGTTACATTATCTTCGTGGTCCGTTGCCCTTATAAATGCTTTTTCAGCTCTAGGATAATTTATTAATAGCTCTTGGAATTCCTTATTTCGTAAAATATTAATAGTTTGAAGAAAATCATTATTGATTTTAGTCGGTAATTCATCTGCGAATTTTCCAATATGACCTTTTTCTATATATTTTGAAAATAATTCATAAGCCTTGCCAGACATATTTTTTTGAATGCGTCTAAATCTTCTTATTAAAACTTTTAAATTATATTCTTTATCTTCGCCATTATATATTTTTTCGATTACTTCAGCGATAGGTACAGATTCTTTTTGCATTTTGTAGTCAAAATTTGAAACACCTTTGAAATATTCGATTAATGAACCTTCAAAACAATCAACAATAGTGAAATGAGTTTTGTCGATTTCATTGCAAAGCCTTGTTCCTCGACCCAGCATTTGTTCCCATAAAATACGTGATTTTACAGGTCTTAAAAATACAATGAATTCAATGGCAGGAACATCAACACCAGTTGAAAGCATATCAACTGTAACAACTATTTTAGGTTCTGGCCTATTTCTAAACATTCTGATTTTTTGCAAAGGTCTATCAACAGTTGGACTACCTGTGATTTTACATGCAAAGTCATCGCCTTGATTAAAAACATCCTTGCAAATTCTTACAATTTCATCGGAATGCGATCTGTTAGGTAAGTCGTTTACTGCAAAAATTAAAGTTTTAGGGAAGCGGCCTGTTTTATTTTGATGTTCATCAATATATTTTTTCAGTTCTTTTATTATTTTAACGTTGCTATCTGGGACAGTTATATCATTTTCGATTTGAGTTGAATTAAAATTTCTTTCATCTTCAAGAAAATCGATTCTTGTTTTGCCTGTTTTAATATCCACCATTTCTATTTGTTCACCTTCTTGCAAAAAGGCACCATTCATTTTGATTCCAGATTTTATAATTATCGGATCATCATAATCGACCAAGAAACCATCATTTACAGCTTCTTCAACTGAATATTTATAAATGGGATCACCAAAGTAAGCAACTGTATGCTGAGCAGGTGTAGCCGTCAAGCCTATTTTCGCACCATCAAAATGTTTAATTGTATCACGCCAAATATTAGTTTCTTTTGAAGTGTAGCCTCTATGACATTCATCAACAATTATTAAATCAAAAGCATGAATCGGAATATTTAATTTTTCCGCTTCAATTTCATATTCAGCATTCATATCTTCTTCACTTACATTTGAATAGTTTCCTTGTAAGTTTATTGTCATTCTTTGAATTGTAGAGACATACACAAACGTATGGTTAGATTGAGGATTTGTCAAATATTCATTAGGCAAAATATTGGGATCGAATTTTTGATCTTCGTCAAAATCTTCTTTCTGAAATTTTTGACTATAAACTTCATATTCTTTGTCAAATTTAGAACCAGCAGGAGTCTCAAAACTTGAGAATGCAGTAATAGCTTGAGCAGCTAGAGCTTTTCTATCAACTAAGAATAAAACTCGCTTAACAGCTTTTGATTCTAATAATCTGTAAATTAATGATACTGTTGTAAAGGTTTTACCAGTACCAGTTGCCATAGCTAACATCATTGTTTGTTTTTGACTTAAAAGAGCATTTTCAGCTGAAGTAATAGCTTTTTCTTGAAAGGGGTATAATTCTTTATCGGAATTAAAATATGTTTCTATTGGATTTTTATCAAACCAAGCTTTAAAGTCTGTTTTTTCTTGTATAAATTTTTCTTCAATAGCGAACGGATTATGAAATTCAGCAATTTCGCGTGAAATATTTTTTTCTTGCCTAACATCTAAGAAATAAACAGTTTCCCCATTTGTTGAATATAAGAATGGGATTTTATATCCTCTCCAATTGCCAGTTAATTGATAAGCCCCTTTAGAATATCTTTTAGCTTGTTCGATTACATTTTGAGCCCCAACTTTTAGTTTTTCAGCTTCAACAAAGGCTAATAATTTTCCTTTAACAAACAAGGCATAATCGGCAAAGCCGTCTTGAGTAGGTAATTCGGCAACAGCTATGTTGTCTAAAGAATTTAAATCCAATTTTTCGCTATATTTAATAATATTCCAACCTTGTTTCTTGAGCTTTATATCAATAAGTTGGCATCTTGTTTGTTTTTCAGTAAAGTTAAATTGCTTATAATCTGAAATCTCTTTTGAACGTTTTTTGAATTTAATGACATTTTCTTGTGTTTGCTCTTTTAATAATTTTTCATTTTCAGATAATTGTTTTTTTAATTCTTCTATCAGCTGCAAATGCTCATCAACAATCTTTGATGTGGGATTTACAGGTTTCTCAAAAGATTTAAAATCAGGCTTAGTATCAGTTTTTAAGACAAAATACCAGTACGATATAAAATGAGCATCTTGTAAAAGTTTTAATGCTTCTTGACTTGTACCTTTTTGTTCATGAACTGCATAATTACCTTTAATCCTTGCGATATCGATTAAATTTATAATTTTGTCAGGAATTAAATCTTCTTGACGACAAGCAAAAATCAAATCCTTAAAAGTCAAATCTTGCGTTAATTTTCGCTCTTGAATATAAATGTCTTTGACTATAAATTCACAAAAAGTTCTTAATTTTGCAATAGCTGAAGCTGGGTCATTACTATAATAGTTCTCTGCCAAATTACCCAATTTAGCCAATTCTGGATATTGTTTTTCTAGAAATTCAAAATTACCCACTATAATGCCTATTGAAAACGTAAATTACATGGAAATTATATATTAAAAATTGAATTTACGAAAGGTGAAAAGATTTACCCCTTCTAGAACGCCAGATAAAATTATTTAATAATCCAACTTAATACTTTCTGTGTCCAAATCCATTAAAGCTCTTTAATTGCCTTCTGGATTGCCTAAAATGTCTTTTTAGGATTGCTTTAAAAGTGAAAATATAAAAATACTACAAAGAACTAGTTGTAAGTAACTTGATTACGCAGAATGAATCAATGGCAAAGGTTTAAGAAAAAAGAATCTTGGACTGTGGACCTTTGTCCGAAAAGAGGTGATTGTCGCCACGTGTAATTTAAATTTTCTACAAGAAATAAAAGTCGAAATTGGAAATATATAACCAGCTCTTGGTGTTAGAGAGTTTTTCAGATTCTTGTTCCATTTAAAAATTGACAAAAAAGGTACTGGAGGGTCGTTGAAATACTAAAAATACTCAAATTGTCATATTATCTAATCTCGTCTTTAGCCCCTCTATAAGAGGTCTTGTCGGATTTCTTCCTGGTTCTCCCTAGTTCTTTCAAGGCTTTTCTTTGTTCTGGCGTTAATAGGTCATAACAATCTCTACGATGTTTAGTTCCTAGTTCTGTAAGCCCTACTTCCAAACCTTTTTGATATGCGTAATCTCGTTGAGATTTTTCTTTATTATCTATGATTTCGCCATTCAAAGCCTGATTAACACTTAAAATTATAGATTCAACTTGTTTGCCGTGGACTACTCCAATTATTTCTTCATTTCGATATTCTTTATATGAATGGAGAATTTGAGGATCAGGTTCAAAATTTTGTATAATTTCAGGTAAGTTATGTATCAAAATTACTATATTTCGTGAGTCTTGAACGGTATATTCTTGACGTTTTTCGTTACTTCTGAAAACTCTGCCTATCGTTTGGGTTAAATTTTGGGTCAATTCTTCAGATTGTAATTGAGCCAATTCAATTTCATCGACATCACCTTCAGTATCTAATGCTATATTAGGCAAGAATGATGAACCATCGACAATAACAAGGTTGACTTCGGGCATATCTTCCGCCTTGCAAATAGCACTTCTTATATAAGTCAGCGTAATTGGGCAATCATTATTTTTATCTCGCATTTTACTATCCATAATATCTTTTGCTCTGTGAAAATCTTTTTTTTCGAAAAAAGCAACTTTGCCCAGTAACTTTATATCATTATTCAAAAAAGTATAAAGATTATCGGCTTCAGTATAGGTGGACTCGACAAGAAAAATATTTATTTTATCTATGCCTACCCCTTTAATGACTTGGCAAAGCCTTTCTGGTCCAATGTTTATATCGGTTTTCAACATTGTCACATTATAAGTAAAAGGAACTTCGGTTATTTTAATTTCAGGTTGCACATTAAAGCCATGTTGATAAGCCTTTGTGAGAGTTTTCTTTCTTAGTGTCCTTGGTATTGTTGCACTCGCCAACACAACTTTTTTAGAATGGATAAAAATATTATCAAATATTGCTCTCGACTCTCCAAATATTGTCGGAATATTGCAAGCATATTTGGGATAAATTATTTTATTTTTCTTCATTTTCTGTATTCTCCATTTTTTCGATAATTTCTTCTTTTCTTAAGTAAAGAATTTTGCCATCTTCATCTTCAATCAAAGGTAATTGCATTTTTACATGAAGATTTTCAAGCAAATCAATATTATCCATTACTTCAGGAAAGTCTTTTAGAAGATATTTAAATTCTTCTAAATCAGTAATTTTTTCAAATAAAACAGTATGTATCGGTTTTCCTGTGTAAAAATCAGGCTTAAATAAAGTATTTTCTGTGCATTTATCAAGTTTGTTTTCTTCAGACTCAAATATAAACTTTTTGATAGGCTCAAATTCCAAAAAACTATTTGGAACTAAAAGGCTGTGATGAAAGCAGTTTTGACAACTTCCTTTACTAATATACTTTGGGCATTTAGGCGAATATTCAAGTAAACTACCTTTTTTTAAATATTTATTGCCAAGAGGGATTATAACTTTTGAATATTCTTCGATAGCCTGAATTTCATCAGCAAATACGCACCTATCTTTCAAGATATGTTTAGCAACCTTATAAAGTTCCTTTGAATGTCCTTTTGTTGCAAGATAGGCATATGTTGTTATGATAATATTTTTAAACTTTTTCCTGCTACGTATTTGTTTGTTATCACTTATCACATGGTCAATTTCATCTAAGATATTTTCGATTTGCAAAAATCCAGATAATTGAATAAAAAGATTCGTTGCTTTTTTAATTTCATTTTTTGTACTACAAATAAAAGTAACTTGATTTCCCCTCTGCCATTCTTCTAAAGCAGCTTTTACAAGGTTGTAGGTTTTTCCAACACCTGTAGGAGCTTCAATCATAAGCATACTTCTATCAGACATATTTTTAATTTTGTCTTGAATTTCAGATATTAGCTTAACTTCTTCAACCTTTGATAAGTCAATTTCTCTCAAAATAATTTCTGTATCGGGTAAAGTAGTTTGAACATATTCGTCATAAAGCTTGTTTATAAACTCTTCTTTATCTTTGGTATTGTACTTACCCAGATTAAAGAATATTGCATCCCAAAAATTGGTAACTTTTTTGCAATTATTACATTGCAAAAATTCCAATTCATTAAAATTTGTTTCAGCACTTTTACATTTAGGGCAAAGTCTTTTATTTCCAGGTAGAATATCCTTGATGTTCGCCTGTTCATAAATATTAGTTAATTTATATTGTATAGTTTTCATAAAAAAATCTTGAAGCCTCCTTTTTGGTCAGTTTTAAATCGATTATGTTTTCAAAATTTATGCCTTGATTCAGTGATTTTTTAAATTTCGAATTTAATTCTTTTTCTATTTCTTTCAAGCTTATTTTGCAGCTTGCGTGAAAACATAAAAGTCTAATTTTGCATGACTTATTCAACAAAATAGTCATTGGTGATGTGCCATAGCTGGAATGCAGATCTTTGCAAAAACAGTCGGTCAAATAAACAACTTGAGAATCTTCATCACAAAGAGCTTGAATATAATCAGAAGTAGGTAATTGAGTACAAAATTCTTGTCCAATTTCAGAAAGATAATTTTCAATAAAAGTATTGAATTTTTCAGGAGTAATAGTTGGATTTTGACTAGAAATTTCAATATTACTTTTTCGAAAATTTTTTGGCTTTGCCAATAGAAGATAATTTTCAAGCTCAACAGGCAAGTCATTTAGTTCACCGCAAAAAAGATACTCTCTTTCATAGTCATAAGCCCCAGCCACATTAACGACACGACTAAAATGCAGTTCAAATCCATAATCTTCTAACCTATTAAACGATTTTAGATTTTTACGATTATATTTATAGATTTTTTTAAATCTTTTGTGTGTTTTAGGGTTGAATCCTGAATTAGATCCTCTATTATCTTGCCACACAGTCAAACCACCTGAACTTAAAAGCAAATTTAATAATTTTTCAGGAAGCTTCTCAAAATAATCAACGTCGATGGCGATTATACCTGCATTGTATCCTGTGTGCGTCGCTATTGTTGGGTATTCTTTATAGGTCCAATCAGATTTTATTTCAGTATTTTTGAAGCCTTTTATATTACTTTTAAAAAGCTTGGGAACCAACGGTAAGCCATTAGCAGACAATTCCTCGACATCTGAAAGCAACTTATCTTTGTAGGTATCGACTGTTATATTTGTTGTTAGTTTTGTAATTATTTCCTTGGCTTTTTTGATATAAAAATTATAATCAATAATGTTAAAATCAAAATTATCAGGTAAATCATTAATTAAATAAGCATTATCGCCATAATCTATTTTGGATTTATTTCCAGCCTTATTCAAATAGTACAAAGGTTTACCGAATTCACTTTTTGCAATAAGGTATCTATTTATATTTTGAATTTTTTTATTGTCATAAAAAACAAGAAATTTTTTGTCAGTTTTTTTAGATATAGCAAATTTAGAAATATCTTTACAGTTTAAAATAGTTTTTTCAGGACAAATTTCTTTGAAAATGTAATTTTCTACAGCTTCATAAACAATTGCCATATTTAAGGATTTTTTTAAAGACAAGCAGTCAAAAGAACCCTTTCTTTTAAAATATTCTTTAGTCTCTCCTGTTTTTTCATCAATTTCAATAATCTCTGCTACGTAGTCATTAACTGATTCAAAAGAGATTTTCTTGTAAGCTATTTCGTCAAATTCAAGATTAACCTCTTTAGCAAATTCTTTGTAAGTGTCTCCAAATAAATCCATCTTGTCATTTTCGGCAATAACAACAAGTCCGTCAGTATTGGCAGAAATCACATTGAAACCTTGTATAGAAAGTCTTTCTATAAGCATCAATAATATTAACTGCCCATTTACTGTTACTGTATAGGCTGTCTTAGGGTCATAACCATAAAAATATTGGCTGTTAAATTTACCATATAAACTGTTGAGTACAATCTTTAAAGCGTCTGCTGTAGTTTTATCACCTTTCTTTTTAGCATCTAATCTCATTTGTCGCAATTCTTTATAAATTTTGTTCCAACTTGGCTTTAAAAAATCTGGGCGTAGTTCCATATTAATTATTAAAGAAGGATAAAAACTTGCTACATCAATATCTATAATTTGATATTTCGAAGTTGATTCATAAGTAACATTTTTGGTAACAGAATGTAGTCCACCTAAGCCGAATTTTAATTTCAAATTATTAAATTCGAAATCAATCTTGATTTCATTACGGTTTTTTATACCTATTGTCTTAAAAGAACCTGTAAATGTTTCTTTTTCCACCTCTTGAAAATCAATAAAATATTCTTTAACATCTTTTAGAAAATCTTGCAATTGAGTTGTTTTAAAAGAAATACAAGAGTGGATCGTGCTACTTAAAGGGATATTTTTATAAACAGGAGTAGTTTTTTTGTATTCTAAGTCATTATAATTAAGTTTTTCTTTAGCACAGTATTTCACTGCCATAAAAGACTGAGCTATTTGAGGCTCAGACATTGGCAAAAAACTTTTTGTACAACTTGCTTGTTTTTTCTCTCCCTGATATGTTTCATTTAAAAATAATCTCAGCTCAATGTCTTTTTTGAGTTCTTTAAAAAGTGCTACAGTAATATCAACGTCAATATGACAGTATTTTTCAAGCTTAAGTATTTCTTCTTTGTTTAATTCACTATCTGGATCAAAGGGAAATTCTTGCAACTTTTTGACTCCCAACGATACACCATATTCTTTTAACGCCCTTCTTTTCCCAAGAATGTTCAACAGGTCTATATCATCTTCCCAATATTTAATACCTTTTGTACCTGAATAAAAACTAAACATTTTAGTTTTGAAGTTATCTTCAATGCGATTTGTTATAAGCTTTGTACTAAAGTGATATAAATCAATATTTTCAACATTGAACTCATGATAAACAATCCATTTTATGATCCAATTATCATATTTGATGTTGTTAAAACCACAGACTATTGTGTCATTACAAATAAATTTTTTAAGTTCTTTAAGATTATCAAAAAATTTGGTTTTGATAAAAACATGTCGTTCACCTGTGTTGTGATGGTACAAAACAATAATCAAAGCATTTTTCATAACTTCACAATCAAGAATAACTATGTTTAAGTTATCTAATTTTACTGGCATGTTTACCTACTTTCCTAATCTGGCTTGTGCCGTTGATACAAAACCAGAATTTTGTTCAATAAATTCATCTAAATCTGATTTTCTGTAAAATACACGATTCCCAAGCTTAATAAATTTAATAGGCTTCCCTTGCACTCTCCACATGCATAGAGTTTTTTTGCTTAAGCCTATGTAATTTGCTGCCTCTTCAGTTGTCATACGTTCTTGTTTGAAATTCAAATCATTATAGGTCATGTTTTTCTCCTTTTTTACTACGTATTGAGCCAAATCTTTTGTTTCCAGCTCGTTATATTTTAATTATCTTGATTTCATAAACATGCCGTTGTATCATGGTCTGAATTCAGACCATGAAGATTTAGCAAATAAAAACATGAATTAAAATCAAGAAATAATAACAAAGGAGAAAATATGGAAAATGATTATTATTCCAAGTTAGGAGAAAATTTTCTTAATTGGGTCGAAAACATTAACTCGGATATTGAAAAACATTATGAAAGCTCTTGTGTAGATGAGGATATTTATGAAAGATATGATATTAACGATAATGAAATCACAAACGCAATTAATGCTACTTTGAGAAGATATGATTTTGAACAACTTCAAATAATATGTCACCTTTTATCTAATGAATTAACATACCATTTTGAAGTAACAGAAGGTGCTGAACTAGATAAAAAAGTTCTATCGTTAATAGTATTTCAAATTGGAAAACTTCGAATTTTTGATTCAGCAAATGACAACAGTTTTTATGAAAACTATTTATCCAACTATGCTCAAGCACCAAATAAAGAATGTTGGTATTGTGGCAAAAAATTACCTGAAGATTTACATGGGAAAGTAAAATTTTGCCATTTTACAAAGTCTTATAATAAAGAAAAATGTCCCACAGGTGAATCAAACCCTAAAAAACACCCTAGAGGTTGTTGTTTTAGAAATTGGAAATTTTCACAAAAAAGCTTAAGAGATAAATTTAAAACTATTTTAAATTCTAAAAAATATAAAACTCTTGATGAAAAAGTAGAGGAAGCTACAGAAGTTTTATTGGATTTTTGCGATTTAAAATATTTTAGACTTTTGACGAAAATGAAAAATTCTAATTATGGAGACTATAATTTCGACCAGTATTAAATTAACTCCTAATTAATTATTATTAATTTTTAAAGAAGGACAACATGGCTAAAAAATACGAAAAACTTACACGTGAAAATATGCGAAAGCTAAAGCAAGGCGATTACTTGACGGAATTAGGCATCGTCTACAAAAAGCACGCAAATGGCGATGCTAATTTTTCAGTCAATCTCATGGTCGATGGTATAAGAATCCGTAGAACAGTGGGCAAAGAATCTGAAGGCGTTACCCTTGCTACTGTTGAAATGTATATCGAAAAAGTCAAAACGGAAGCACGTGAAAATCGCTTAAACCTGCCAAAAGGTCGCAAAAACCCTTTGAGGTTTAAAGAAGCAGCTGAAAAATACCTTACCAACTTAGAACTTGAAGGCGGTAAAAATGTTGACAGAAAAAGACAGCAACTTAAAGACCATTTAATTCCATTTTTCAAAGAAAAAATTATGACTGATATTTCAAGTTTTGATATTGAACGATATAAAAAACAACTTGTTGAAAACGGCCTATCATCAACAACGGTCAACAGGCAACTTGCAGTTGTTACGCATATGTTTAATAAGCTTATCGATTGGAAAATTTTAGATAAAAAACCATGCCGTATAAGGAAATTCAAAGAAAAAGAGGGGCGAATTACATATCTTACTTCTGAACAAGCACGGGCTTTGCTCGATGAAGCAAAAACTGATAGATGCCCTATTATTTACCCCTTTATACTTATAGGTCTTGAAACAGCGATGAGACGAACGGAAATACTTTCCATTGCTATAAAGGATATTGACCTTGAAAGAAAAATGATTTATATTCCACAAGCAAAAGCTGGAGCCAGAGAACAGCCCATCACGGATCACCTTGCAGCCTTTTTAGAATCATATCTTGAAAATACAGACAAATCTCAACTTTGGCTTTTCCCTTCTAAACATTCATCAAGTGGGCACATTTCCAATATAGAAAAGTCTTTTAGACGTGTTGTGAAAGCCATAGGACTTGACCCTCGTGAAGTTGTGAGGCATACGTTAAGACACACAGCTATAACTCACCTTGTTCAAGCAGGTGTTGATTTACCGACAGTTAAAAGAATTTCGGGACACAAAACATTGATTATGGTTGAAAGATACTCGCATCAAAATGGCGAACATATCAGAGCTGCCTTAAAGAAGCTTGAGCAAAGATATTGTATTGAAACATCACCTACGACAAAACAGGCTTAAATAATACGCAGCGAAAATTATCGCAGTAGCGATATCAATATAGGCCCAAATTTCTCTTGTTAAATATATGGGAATAACAGGATTGAAAAGAATCAAAACGGAAGCAAAAATGTACGTTATAAAGGGCTTAGTATCACTTTGGTAATTGTCATAGATAATTTTACCCGACACCACAGATACTATGATTCTAAGCATTGCATAGTATCCATTGGGCATTTCATACAATGCGACTAATAAAAGTATAGCCATTATCAAATAAAGTTTATTCTTGTTTGTAGAAACCATTTCCTAGATACTCCAAGAAATATTATATTTATCGAGAGGTTTTGTGTATATTTCAGAAGTTTCATTTCCAAAAAGAGAATCACATCTTTTATCACCATAAAGATCTGGATTCATATAACTGAAAAGTTGCACTGCCGTAAACTCAATATTACCCATAATATTTTCCAAAGAATCTTGTCCACTAAATTTTGCAAAATATAATATTTCATCCAAAACATCATCGTAAAATTCACTTGGAATCGAAGAATGATTTATACCTGGTGCTTTTCTAAAAAAATCTATTAGATAATTTTTAAACATCCATTTTTTGTTAAACAAAAGTCCTAAAAGCCCTACGGCTCCTGAAAATATATTCATTTTATCTCCTAGTATCGTATAGGTGTGTAGTATCCCGAAGGTGTATTCAAAATATCTAAGCCATGGTTAATATCTCTCAAATTATTGTTGATGCCGTTTAAATTAGAGTTCACTTGCTGCATTTGCAAGAAATTAAAAAAGTTCAAAGCATTGTTTTGGTCTTGTTGAGAAATTTGAATTTCAGCGATTCTTTGATTTTGCAGTTGGACATTGCGTGCATTTTCAAGTTGCCTTACCTGCATAAAACAGTTACTCGCATTGTTTTCATCAGCACTGCAAGTCTTGATTTCATTATCAAAAATCATGCGTCGTTGTGCCCAATAGTTTGCAACTCTTTGAGCCTGAACACGCTTACGCAAGTTGTGAACAACAAAAGGTCGCCCTATAATAGAACGATCTAAAAATTGTTGTCTTTTAGTAACAAGGAAATTTTTTTGTACATCAAGACCAGTATCAGCTGCTATATATTGAGCATTCACATATTTAGTAGGGCAAAACTCCCCCCACCTAGGGGCATACATCGCTATTGGTACTTTGAAATAATCTCTTTTCAAAGTATATGTTTTTTGAGTTCCGTCTCTTTGAACTAAAAGTTTTACGCTGGTACCTTGAGCCCCCTTAATCTTTTCTTGAGCTACCTGTAAAGGCATACTCAAAGTGTCTTCACTATTTATTTTGATTATTTTATCGCCGACTTGTATGCCTGCTTTTTGAGCAGGAGAATTTTCCGCAACTAAGGCGATAATTACGTCTCCAATATCACTATTTTTATTGATTCCCACACCTATTCCGCAAAGTGAACTATTTTCAGCGAAAGTGATTCCTATGCTTGCAATCATAATTAGAAAAAATAAAAATATGACAATAACTTTTTTCATTTGAGTAAACTCCTGTTTTTAAAATAATGCCCCAATAGTGATTAATATCAGGATTATACAGCAATAATCTTGCTAATAGCAATAGTAAATAATAGATAAGTCCTATATAAAAGACTTATGGCTAAAGTTTTTGATAAAAGATTTCATAAGAAGTTTGGGCAAAGAGTTCGTGAGTTAAGGCTTGAAAAAGGTATGACTCAAGAACAATTAAGCTTGGAAATCGGTGCAGCAAACTCATATATTGGTATCGTTGAAAATGCTCAAAGAGATACCACCTTATCAAAAATCCAAAAAATAGCAAAAGCTCTTGAAGTTTTACCATCAGAGCTTTTGAAGTTCGATTAATCCAAGATATCTTCTTCTTTGTACATCTCAAGCTTTATTTTGATTTTATGGATATCACGCTTGATTTTTTTGAACTCTTTCAGAAGATCGTCTATTGACGCTTTTATGTCTTCGCATACAGCTTCAATCATTTCACACATCATCAGAACTCCTTTCTGCCACAAGCTTTTTGAGCCCTTCTATTTCAGAGTTGTTTTGCTTGATATGATAAATCAAGTCTTTTATGGCCTCCGTAAAATCAAACTCAAGAGTGGTCAAAGCATCTTGTTCCATTGTTTATACCTCCTTTTTTTAATACAGGAGCTACTATAAAGCTTATGGGAAGAAAATCGCACTAGTCTTTCGAATTAAATTAATATTAAATATTGTTAAAGTATTGTAATATTAATTTATTATTATATTAGAATTAAATTATGGCAAAAGATAAAGCAAATATTTTTAAACTATCAGAAGAAGAACAGAAAGAGTACAAAAAAGCCCCTTTCTTTGACTGTACTCCTGGTGCAGAAGAATTTGCAGAAGGCTTAAAAGGAATGATCACTACAAAGGAATCACCTTATGTTCTTTTGCTAGAAAGTCCTTTTGGAATGGGTAAAACTTATTTTTGTACAAGGCTGAAAAAATATTTAGATAACAATTTTCATACAATATACTTTAGTGTTTGGGAAAATGATTACCTACCTGACCCTTTTTTTGCATTCTCAAAAGCGATTTTTGAACATTTTAAGCCTGAAAATGAAGAAGCAGAAATTTTTAAATTTTTTGAAAAATTTATAGCTGCTATAAGAGTTGGGATTCCTAATGCAAATATTGATGTAAAAACATTTCTTGATGCTTTTATAGAAAATGACCCTGTTATAGAATTTAAAGAAGAATTAAAAAAATACATTTTGAACCTCGATAAAGATGAAAAGAAGCTTTTAATAATAGTTGATGAGCTAGATAGATGTCGACCCGATTATGCAATGAAAACTCTCGAGATTATCAAACACTTTTTTGATGTAGAGGGGTTGTATATTATCGTGCCTACTAATAAAAAATCTCTTAACAAGTGTGTATTATCTTTATATGGTATCAACGAAGAAGATAATAAAAATACCGAATACTACTTCGATAAGTTTTTTAATCAACAACTAGATCTCTATGAGCCCGATTACCTGAAAATGGTTGAAGAATACGTGAAAAAAGAATCTTTAAAAGAAGTTTTTGATGCTGGGCGATTAACTACGGAAAGTGGTAAATACAACTCTTTTGATTTATTACAAAATAGACTTGCTAATTTAGGTAAAATTAAAAAAATGACCATTCGGGAAATGACTAAATTTTGTGATGCAGCTATTCATTATTGCAAACAACTTGACTGTAAAATATATTGTGAATACTTGATTTATTTATTATGTGAAAAATTATCGCGAAATACTACCGATAAATGTGACATAAGCAACGAACACCCTTTTCATCCAAATGGTAAGAAAAAAGAACTTTTAACTTTTAAACGACCAAGAGAAGCTTGTACCCTATATAACACTATTTACGAACAAGGTTTCAATGCGGCATTTCCTTTATTTCAAAATCGCACTTTTACTTCCTATGAAGACTTTAAAAGTTTTTACGATGAAGCAAATAAGCTTGCTGAGAATGGATACAAGTTTATCTATGACGGTCAAGATTTTTCTAATAATATATGCACTATAATTATACCCTTACTAAATAATCAATGGGGTAATATAGAAGCTTATAAAGCAGAATGGGATTCTGATAATAAGGATGAAGAACTCAAAAAATATTATGAAAAAGTTGTTAAAAATGAATGCGATTTATATTTGGATGAATAAAATACAATATTTTTAGCAATTTTTTAATGCAATTTGTTTTTATATAAGTAAGGTTAGCTTTGCATGCAAAAATAAGGTTATGTTATCGGTGGTAAGTCAGGTTTTCTATTACAATCAAGCTCAACAATATCCTCAAATCCAACAAGATTATAAGGATGTAAAAAAACACGTCGATAAAACAGAATCAACCGACGAAACTGTCGGAAAAGCTGCCTTAGAAGCTATACCTACATTTAGAAGAATTTCTTCATTACCTGAAAAAATGGACAATGGTGATGTTCTTCCTGCTCTTGGACTTGCAAGTTTAGCCTTAATAAACCTTCCTGAAGATATGCGTGATGTGAAAGCAGCAGGAGAACAATTGCAAGATATTTGGCACGGTAAAAAATTCCAAGGTGGATACGATTATAAAAATTATCAGCACGATTTTTCTTTCTTCCGTGGAACCCTACTAGAACCATTCGTAGATTACAATAAAACTGGAAATGTTGAACGTGCAAGAAAATTACAAAAAATGGATATAACTTTATGCAAAACTAATTTGGGTGAAAAAATATTAAACTTTTTAGGAGTTAAAGAAAGTGGAGTAGAGGTCATCAAAAAATTTAATAAAGAAACTAAAGCCTGGGAAGTAGCAAAAGATATAAATGGCAGTAAAAGATATGCTTATGCTTTTGAAGGTAGTGCTTTTGGAAAATTAACAGCTAGAGCAATGAACAGAACTACTCTTATCGGTACTGCAATATTGGCAGCACTTGAATTGCCTAAAATATTGAAAGCAACAGGGCAAGGTAATAATATTGGCGAACAAGCGAGTAATACTGTTAAACAACCCCTTAAATCTGGGGTAAATTTAGCATCGATAACAGCTGGTATTGCTTACGGTGGTGCAATTGGATCAAAGCACGGTGGACCATTAGGCTCGTTGCTTGGAATGGGAGCTGGTGCTATTTTTGGAAGTTTTACGTCTAAAAAGGTTCAAGAAGTTATTTCTTAAAATCTTTCGGGTCTAAATTCCATCTTTCTGCAATTTCTTCCATTAAAGGCTTTAAATGTTCTTTAATACCCAGATAAGCTTCTTTAAGAGATTTAATGTTATCATCTGTTGGCTTTATTTTTTTAGCTGCCACATCATCAACAAGATTTTGAGCTTCTCTAGAGTTTTGTGGAACTGGAAAGCTACCAAATATTTGTTTTTGCACAGTGTTTCTATTATTTGAAACCGATGGATTGAATCCTGTAATCATAACATTCCCTCATCATATGACTTATAACTATTTTAAAACAGAACATAATGAAAGTTGCTATTGTATTAAAAAGAATTTACAAGACGAGTTCGAATCCGCTCATATTCTGGCAAATTCTCGCAAGTTCTTTGCAAAATTACCACTTTTTTACCACTCGTCCAAAAATTGCCATTAAAAAACGGACCTTATGAAGTGTCCGTGATTCAATGATATATTATCTTTTAAAGTGGTGCCGCGTCTCGGGATCGAACCAAGGACACAGGGATTTTCAGTCCCTTGCTCTACCGACTGAGCTAACGCGGCATCTGGGCTTCATTTCTCAATGTTGCCGTATGAATATAATACAAAGCACAAAGTTTCACGTCAACTGTTTTCTAGAATCCAAAATCCTGAAAAAAAAGAGTTGACAATCATATGTGTTTTTTTTACTCTAATAAGACAGACGCAAGTCTTAGTGCTCCCATCGTCTAGAGGCCTAGGACACGTCCCTTTCACGGACGCGGCAGGGGTTCGAATCCCCTTGGGAGTATTTTTATCCTCATCTTAAAACCCTTTTATTCAAAGGTTTTCAAGATGAGGATAATTTTTTAGAAATTTATAATAATCTACTTCTACCTTGTAAAGTATCAAAAAATATTTTGCCTCCATTCTAAACTTCTCTTTAAATTAAAATATACTTCTGAAATCCCCAGTAGGATAACTTCATTAGACTGATTGCCAATGTTAAATTTTTTATTTTCTTGTATTCTAAAATAAGCTATTCAGGAGTCTATTATGTTTAAAAAAGTATTTTGGCTATTATTATTAATTGTTTTTATTGTAGTCGGTTGTGCTGAAAACAATAAAATTGGACTTTATGAATCTATCGTTCATAAAGATAAGATAATTATTGGTTTATCTTTTGATTCGAAGCCTTTTTCGTTTAAAGATTCCTATGGTAACATCAAAGGCATTGAAGTCGATTTAGCAAAGGAAATCGCTCAGAGAATGTTAGGCAATAAAAACAAGGTAGAATTCAGAAATGTAACTCCTCAAGACAGAATGAAAGCAGTGATGTCAGGGGATGTTGACATGGTCATTTCTACTATGACCATAACTCCTCAAAGGAATAAATTTATTAATTTTTCCAATCCTTATTTTGTTGCAGGCCAAGCAATATGCGTTAAGAAAGATAGCAAAATCGAGACCATAGATGATTTGATGAATAAGAGGGTCATCGTAATACTTGGAACGACTGGGGAACAAAATATAAGACAGCTTGTGCCGAGTGCGCTAATCAAAGGCTATATTGATAACTCAGAGGCTATAAAAGCATTTAAAAGCGGCTTAGGTGATGCAATAACTACTGATGATTCTCTTCTTCAAGGACTTGTAATGGACAATAATAGTTATATGCTTTTACCAGAAAGATTAACCAAAGAGCCTTATGGGATTGCATTTAAAAAGTCAAAGCAATCAAGCTCGCTTAAAGAGAATCTAAATAAAATTATAAATGAAATGGGCCTTGACGGGACTCTTGATATGATTAGAGACAAATGGGGAGTATGAGCATATCAATGTTTTGGCTGAACTGGAGTTCCAAACATTATTCTCATCCCTGCACCTCTTTTACTAAGGGTTTCATTTAATCCGCTTGTCATATAGTTTAAATTTTCAGCAGTGTCCTTTACTTGAGACATTGCATCGTCTATTTTTTTTATTGTTTTATCAATATCTTTTGTCGCCTTAGATATATTGCCCGTTGTCTCTTTTATATTTGAGGTCGAATCTTTTATGTTTAAGGTTGAATCTTTCAAGTTTTTTTCATCGAAGACATTATTTATTTTTTGCGATGTTTGATTCAGGTTTTTTGATGTTTGATTCAAATTTTCAGCCATTTCAGCAAGACTTTTTGTCATTGCAACGGTATTATTTACTGATGCATTGATACCATCGCTGTTTTCGTTAACAACTTTTGAAGTGTTTTGGAAAAAATTTTTCATTTCCATATTTGCTATCTCAGTAGCATTTAATGCTTGTATAACATGTAAAGAAACTATATCCGTTACCCCCGAAATATTTTGCCCCAACATGAATTGTTCTAAACTGTGTGGCGCTACTCCTTGAAGCATATCACCTCGTTTTATTGTTTTAAGTGAAGGACTTTGGGGATATATAAATTGCAGATAAAATTCCCCATTGGGAAACATTTTTGCATAAACAGTAGTATTTTTCGGCAAAGTTAAGATTTTTCGAATCAACTTTACTCTTACAAGCGTGTGCTTAAAATCATTATCCGGTTCTATGCTGACAATTTTACCTACCTTAAAACCGTTGTAATATGCAATCATATTTTTAGTCAAAGGACCAAGCTCATTGAATCTTATAACAACGTAATACGTAGTATTATAAAGGTATACCCAGACAATAATAAGGCAGAAAGCCACTACAATGGATGTTTTCTTGATACCTTTTTCCATTTTTAAAAAATTGTGCAGAAATTTTTTCATAAACTTTTAATAATCCATTCATAAATACTACTTAATGATATAGATTTATTATAACTACTAAAATACCTTCAATTCCTATTCTCTTTATGGCTAAAGCTAGTAGAGTATTTGATACAGCTTACCCGATTGTCGAAACTTTTTTATATTTATTAAAGAAATTATTCAAAAAAACTCTAAAAACAAATAGCTTTGATATCGGTTCAGAATTAAGCAAACTCTTAAATTAAACAGTCAGAGAGAAAATTTCCATGATTTCTTTGTCTGTAAGCTCTGTAATATTTTGCTCGCCTGAGAATAAAGACATATCAACGAGTTCCATCTTGGCTTTTAGCATATCATCGATTTTCTCTTCAAAAGTTCCCATCGTAATAAGTCTATGCACCATGATATTTTTGTCTTGACCAATACGATATGTCCTATCCGTAGCTTGATTTTCTACGGCAGGATTCCACCAGAGGTCATAATGTATTACATTTGATGCAGCAGTGAGGTTCAGACCTGTTCCACCCGCTTTCAAAGACAGTATCATGAGCTTCTTGTCTTCATTTGTTTGGAAATCTTCGATAAATTCTTCTCTTTTGTTACGAGGCAAAGACCCGTGGAAGAATATTGGTTCGATATTGAATTCTTCTTGTACAACCTTGCAAAGAATTGCGCCCATTTCTTTGTATTGTGAGAAAATCAAAGCTTTTTCATCATTCATGAAAATATTACGCAAAAGCTCAATTGTGTGGCCCATTTTGCCGGATTCTTCAATTTTGTAATTTTTTGCCTTCGTATAATGAGCTGGGTGATTACAAATTTGTTTCAAAGCCGTAATCAACTTCAAGATATTGCCACGTCTTGTTATACCGCTAGAAGACTGAACTGACTTCATTGTATTTTCAAGAGTTTTTTCATATAAAGCAGCTTGCTCTTTTGACAGATAACAATAATCATCGAGAACCATTTTTTCTGGTAAATCGTTGATAATAGATTTGTCGCTTTTCAGGCGTCGCAAAATAAAAGGCGATGTAGCACGTTTTAGTCTTTGTGCTGTTTCAATATCTTTTTCTTTTTCAATTTGGTTTGAATATATTTTTTGGAAATCATTCAAACTTCCCAAATAACCTTTATTTACAAAATCAAATATGCTCCAAAGCTCACTCAATCTATTTTCGATTGGCGTGCCTGTCATAGCTATACAATGAGGCGTCTTCAAAGCCTTAACGGCTGCCGTTTGTGCCGTCGTTGGGTTTTTGATGTTTTGAGCCTCATCAATAATGACGATTCCCCATTCATGATCTAAAAGATCTTTGATTTCCATTCTCAAAATCGAATACGTTGTGATGATTATATCTGCATCAAAATTGAGCTCTCTATCCAAGCCATGATACATGCAAGTTGTAAGAGAAGGTGCGAATTTTTGACATTCTTTGACCCAATTGCCTGCCAAAGTAGTCGGAACAACACACAAAATAGGCTTATCAATCTTTTTTTCTTCTTTAAGTTTAAGAATTAAACTCAAAACTTGAATTGTTTTACCCAAACCCATATCATCAGCGATACAAGAGCCGAAACCTTTTTTACAGTTGGAATACAGCCATTTATATCCGCTCACCTGATAAGGCCTTAAAGTACCTGTCAAACCATCTGGTATTTGGATATCTTCAACATCAATTATATTTTTAATCGCTTTTTCGAAAGCTTCATCATAATCGAATTCAAAACCATTCAACTGTTTTGTCAAAGCTCCGTGCAGAAGTTTTACATTAGTCATCTCGATTTTGTCTACGGAATTTAATTTTTTGACCAAATCTTTGACATCATCAGGATTCAGAAGGATGTATTTATCCTTGTACATAATAAGTTTTTGGGCCGATTTTGTAAGTTCCAAAAATTCTTCTTTAGAAATATTTTCATCACCCAGAGCAATTTCATATGAGAAATCCATCATATCGTCTAAAGTAAATGTGCCGATAGATTTATTTTCAAACATTTCTGCAAAGTCATACCCACCCTTAGAATGCGCCCGCATAACGGCTTTTGGCACTACGATATTTTTAAGAGTTTGAGGGATAAGAATATTAATATCTATTTTTGCCAAAACAGCACTTAATTGAGAAATAACAATCAAAAGATCGGCCATAGAAAGCACTATTGGCGTTTTGCCTTCTGAAAAAGCATATCTGTTTAGCGGCTCAAAATAATTTCCTGCCAAATAAATCTGGTCGGAAATTTCTTTTTTGATGACTTCTTTTCTGTTATCCGTATCAATAAATAATTCAGAAAAATCCATGATTGGAACATCTGGATGCTGTGAATCCACAATATCTACACAAACTGAAAATTCGCTATGAGAAAGCTCTTCAATCCTAATCAAAGGCCTATGACGATAGCGTCTTGTGGCAATAGAGTCGAACCATATTTTTAGACTTTTTGCAATATTTGTTTCATTTTTGTTCGATCTGAACGGCTGATTTCTTACAAGATAATTGAGAATCGGATTGAGCTTGAATAATGCACCTTTTATAAAGATGAATTTGTAGACGATATAATTTACGAAATAGTCCAAAAATTCTGTAGCAAATTCTTTTCCATATAGATTTTCACCTTCAAAACTGAAATTTTCAGGCATTAAAAGTCTTTGGGCGTCAATAAGTTCTTGCGTGCGCTCGTTCATATTCAAGAAACCGTATTTTATTTCAAAAATATCATCTTTTTCAATAACATAAGGACTAAAATAGAGGTTTTTTACCATTTCTTTTGCCAAGAGAGATGTATAATTCAAAAATTTTGAAGAAGGGGTGAACATTTCTTCTTCGCCTAATTTTGACAAATTTAAGAAATAATCAAAAATTATATCAACAGCAACTTCAAGCCCAGCTTCTTGTTTCCAAACTAATTTTCCGTCGACAAAACTAGGGATATTTCTGACTTCAGTTTTATAGCGATACAAAGAACCTTTTGACTTCAAAAAGAAAGAAAAATTGTTTGATGGCGATACAAAAGCCTTCAGCAAGCCTTTTTCGTTTTTGTAAAAGTAATAATTTGTATTTCGAATAGGTGCTATCTTTTCGTTAAAAGCAAGCCCTTCGAACTCTTCATCGATTTTTTCATAAATTGATAAAAGCTCAACTTTAAAATTTTTGCGTGGGAAATAATCAGGATTTTCTGGCAATAACTCAAACATATCATCCAGATTTGCTTTATCTAAAACTATCGCAGGAAGCTCTTCTTTGCCATCAAGACAATCTATTTTAGCTTTTACATCTTCAACATTACAAGCATTTATTATTTCTTCTTGATCAATAGCTCTCAAATCGAATAATAAAGTTGGCTCCTTGTCTAAATCCTCTGCTATAGCCTCAACGACAGCATAGAACAAGCTTTTATCTATCTTAAGATTTGACTTCATCGCAAATTCTTGTTGAGTCTGAGGGACCAAATTCACCCCAAAAGTTTCCAGTGCTTGCAAAACAGAGGCATTAAGATTTCTAAGCCCCAAGAAATTTCTCAGAAGCGGCTGCCTTTGAATTATGTCGATGAATTTTTGAATATCACCTGAAGACATAGGTCTAAAGTTGACTTTTACTTCGTATTCCGTCTCATCTCTTTCCAATAGCAAAGTAGCTTTGCAGGTTTCATAAGATGTTTGTTTGACCAAAAAATCCGTTGATATACCACTCTCTTTTTTTATAAAAAGAGGAATAATTTTTGCTAAAAAATATTTTCCGCTATTTGTTTTCATTGTTCTTTGCAAATTCCAAAACTATATCCCTCAACCAATCTCTACCCAAAACAAGCGATTGCCAATCCAAACTTTCCTCAGACGAGTGCATATTATAGATGTTAGCAATTCCGACCAAAAGTGGCAAGAACTTTTCTCCCTTTGAGTTGGTTTTCTCATTAGAAAGCACATGTGTTTCCGCTCCAGCGTGGAAACTAGAGACTTTCGCCTCAATATTTAAATTTTCGGCAGATTTTTTTATAATTTCTGTTAATGTTACGTCATTCGACCGAACAAAAGGTTTTAAGTGCTTCTGCACGATAATATCTATTTTTATGCGACGTTCATATTTCGCAACAAGATTGTCAACATGCTTCTTAATCTTCTCCACTAGCTCTTTTTCCGCTTCAGGATCAGAACTTCTCAATGAGTAAACCGAATATGCCTCTTGCGAAATTATATTAGTCATTGAATTCCTTGAAGTAGTTTCCATTATAGCTTTGGTGTCAAGCTCTTTTGGGATGCTTTTAGACTTGAAAACATCTTTTATTTTTTCGCCAAGATACATGCCTGCACTTCCACCTATAAAAGATGCGGCATTAATAGAAGTAATAACTCCGGTTTCGTCTTTTTTGTAAACACCTTGAGGGATACTGCAATCAAGTTCTGACAAAACTTTCAAAGCATTTATCCTTGTTGTATCAGCAATATCTATTCCCGAATGTCCGCCTTTGCCCGAGTGGACTTTGACAAAAATATTAGTATAGCCAGCACCACAATTATCAATAACGCCAAGTCTTTCGCCATCAAGAATAAGTGCGTATTTAGAGGAAAGTTTTTTGGTATCAAGCTCTTTAATCCCTGTCATTGAGTGTTCTTCGTCTCTTGTAAAAGTTATTTCGATAGGACCATGCGAAAGAGTTGAATACAAACCCGACATTTCAATGGCAACATCAATAATAGCTGCTATTCCAGCCTTGTTATCGGCGCCTAAAGTACGTTTTTTGTCGGTTTCTATGAATTTGTCATTTAAAACCAAATTAACTGGGTCAGACCCGCCAACCACGTCCATGTGAGCTGAAAGCAAAATAGGTTTTGCATTTTTACAATCAGAACTCGCAGGAATTTTGGCAATGATATTGCCATAGGAATCAAACTTTGAGTCTATTCCGTGAATTGAAAGTATTTCAGTAATAGTCTCTGCTAACTCTTGTTCTTTAAAAGACGGCGATGGGATTTCTGCCAAATCAACAAATAAATCAATTACCCTATATTTTTTTCTTATATCTCGTAAATTCATATTAGACCTTTTGGGAAATTTCATACTATAATTAATTATAGATGAAAGCATGGAGCATAGGCAAATGGAAGATAAAGAATACTCTTTTAAAATTAAAAAAGGCGACGTAGAAATAGAGTTGAAATCCACTGATACTAGGTTTATCGAGGAGCAACTCGAAAAATGGCGTGAAATGTTGCTCAAAAAATAAAGGCTAAATTTTTGCATACATACACTTTGACAATAACAAAAGAAGACTTTTGGCTTGAATTCAAATCCACAGATAAAACAATTATAGAAAAAGAACTTGGAGTTTGGATTACTTCTGCTGCAAATCTTTTGGAACAAACTTTACCCGAAAAACCTGCAAAAAAAGAACCCGCTCCCGAAAAAGTAGAACTTGGGAAGATAATTCTTGATACACCTAAAGCAGTTCCGATAGATTTGACACCTTTTATGTCTATTGAGCCTATTGAAACTAAAAAAGAAGATTTTCCTACAGTAGATAAGCCTCAAAGTTACAAGATTTCGGATGAAACAAAAGAAATTTTACAAAGAGCCATCCATAAACCGCTTCCGAGCATGAGCGAGCGTCTCAAGCCTGAACCCGTCAAAGTTCAGCCTGTAGAGCATACCCCCCAAACCATAACCCAAGTAACAACTCCGGTAGCAGCTCCAATAGAAGAGCCTACTCCTGTCATCCAAGAGCCACAGGATTTTACAACAATTTTTAATCAAAAAATAGCACAAGAAAATAACAGTACGGATAGATTTGCACAACTTTTGAGCTTATCAAATATTCACAACAAATCTGACTGCCTCATTGCCTGTGCGTATCATCTAGTCGAAAGAGAAAACTTCGAAAGATTTACCTTGAAACAAATAAATACACTTTCAAGAGCTCTTTTGGATGAAGCTATTGACCATGAAACTTTAAAAGAAGCTTTAGAAAAAAGATTTATAAAAATAGTCCCTGATTACACAGGCATTGCAACAACAATGGAGTACACACTAACCGAACAAGGAGCGCAATATTTCAAAGATGTCATCATTGAAGAATAAAACTGTAGCCGTTGCTATGAGCGGCGGCGTCGACAGCTCAACAACTGCAGTACTACTGAAAGAACAGGGTTACAAAGTAATCGGCGTAACTGGAATAATGCAAAAAGAACAAGATGTCTCTGCCAAAGCTAAAGCCGTTTGCGACAAATTCGGCATTGAACATTACACCTTAGATATGTCCGACTATTTTCAAAAAGAAGTCATTGATTATTTTAAAGAAAGCTACAAAAATGCTCAAACGCCAAATCCTTGCATAATTTGCAACAGAAAAGTCAAATGGGGCAAACTCTTTGGCTACGCTATAAATGAACTCGGTGCAGATTTTTATGCAACAGGGCATTACGCTAAAATTGAGAATAAAAACGAAAATTTTGTACTCCAAAAAGCAAAAGATTCAAAAAAAGACCAGCTTTATTTTTTGTTTGAACTAACTCAAGAACAACTCTCAAAAACGATTTTTCCAATGGGCGATTTTGAAAAAAATGAAGTCAGAGAAATTGCACAAAAATATGATATTCCGTCAAAAAACACTAAAGACAGCCAAGATATTTGCTTTTTGCCTTATCCTGATACTACAAAAAAATTCCTGCTTAGAGAATTTGGCGAAACTCCAGGAGAATTCTTGGATATAAATACAAAAAAAGTTTTGGGCAAGCATAATGGTGTTTATCAATTTACGATAGGACAAAGAAAAGGCATAGGCATAGCTGCTGAAAAGCCTCTCTATGTGGTTGACTTGGATGCAGAAAAAAACATTGTTTATGTAGGATTTGAAGAAAATCTCTACACGAGCGAACTTGAAATACACAACCCGCACTTCCAGCAAAAAGACTATATGGGTAGGGAGTTTACAGCACAAGTGAAAATCCGCTATAATAGCGACGCTACAGAAGCAGTAATTATTCCAGAAAACGATACAATAAGAATAATCTTTAATACACCACAAAGTGCTGTAACAAAAGGTCAGGCTGCTGTAATATATGACAAAGAAAACATGTTTTTAATTGGAGGCGGGTGGATAAAATAACCCCCAAAAAATAATATGATACAATTTATTATGAGAAATATGGGATTAAACTTGAGCATGAAAAAAATTTTATTAACCGTAACTGTTTTTTGTTTATTGATTACAAACGCATTTGCCTACAGTCCAACCAAGCTTTATGATGATGTTTGGTCACTTATAGATGCCAAATATGTTGATAGAAATACCAACACACAAGATTGGCAAAAATGGCATCATAAATATGATAATCAAATCAAAACAGATGCCGATGCAAAAGTTGCAATCGAAACAATGCTTGCAAGTCTTAATGACCCTTATACCAGATATTTGGATGTAGAAGAATTTAAAGACGAAAACGATTCTATAAAAGGTTCCCTCAAAGGAATCGGAGTCCAAATAGGTATAAAAGACGACAAATTAACTGTCATTGCACCAATTGAAGATACCCCTGCGGCCAAAGCAGGCTTACAGTCTAACGACATAATCTTAAAAATTGACGAACATAGTACAAAAGGTATATCTGTAAAACAAGCCGCTGATCAAATCAGAGGCCCAGAAGGCACTTTTGTAAAATTACTTGTAAAAAGAGGCGCTGTCGAAAAAGAATATAGTATTGCAAGACAAAATATAATCCTAAAATCAGTCAGCACAACTCCTTTGAACGATATGAAAGTCCCTGCTAATATAGGCTACATACGTCTTAGCACTTTCATAAACAAAAATGCTGCAAAAGAAATAGCTGATGCTTTAGAAAAATTCAAAGCAAAAGATGGCTATATATTGGACTTACGTTCAAATCCGGGCGGACTTTTGACAAATGCTATTATAATTTCTGATATGTTTTTAAATGGTGGAAAAATAGTCAGCACAGTGGATAGAGACGGCTATAAAGAAACTCAAAGAGATTCAAACAACTATATTACTGCTAAACCTCTCGTAGTACTAATCAACGGTGGTTCAGCAAGTGCCAGCGAAATCTTAAGTGGCGCACTTAAAGACAATAACAGAGCGACTTTGGTCGGTACAAAAACATTTGGAAAAGGTGTAGTTCAAGAAATCAACAAACTTGCTGATGGTTCAGGAGTAAATATAACTACGCAAAAATACCTTACTCCAAACGGCACAGACATTCACAAAAAAGGTATTGCTCCTGATGTTGAAGTAAAAATGACCGAAGAAGATATAACTCAAAAAAGAGATCCTCAACTTCTAAAAGGTGAAGAGGTATTAAATCAGTTAATTCAAAAGGCTGCATCTCAAAAAACTTGTAATGTAAATTAAGTTGGAGCCTTTGGCGACCTTGCGGATGTGCGAAATGTCGGAAACGAAAAGTTTTCGCCATGTTTACACTGGACGATATTGGCGTAGCACAAGTCAAAATACAATAAATTTTCAAACTTTTTGACTTGTGCATCAGCCCAAGTTTTTGTTATATTGAAATAAGAATATAACGAGATGAGTAAGAATGACTAGTTTAGAACTTTTGATGCCGGCTGGCAATATAGAAAAACTCGAATATGCCATAGCATATGGTGCTGATGCAATATATTTGGGGCTTGCCGACTACAGCCTCAGAACGATGCGCTCAGGCGAAGTCATTACTAAAGAAAATCTCAAACAAGCAATCGACATTGCCCACTCCAAAGGCAAAAATGTCTATTGCACTCTCAATATTTTCGCTCACAATCATAATATTTCAAAACTTGAAGAAGACCTTGAAGTTATACAAGAGGCCAACCCTGATGCTATTATTTTTGGTGATTTAGGTGTCTATAATCTTATCAAAAAACGCCTCCCTAATATGCCATTGCATGTAAGTACACAGGCAAATACTTTAAATTTTGAAGCCGTAAAATTCTGGCAGGATATGGGTGCATCCCGCGTGATTTTGGCTAGAGAATTAGCTCTAAAAGAAATCGAAGAAATTCACAACAAAGTCCCAGACATGGAGCTGGAAATTCTAATTCAAGGCGCACAATGCGTTTCTTATTCCGGAAGATGTCTTTTGAGCGACTCAATGACGCACAATCAACGTAAATCCAACCAAGGATTTTGCGCACAGCCTTGCAGGTGGAAATATTATCTGGTAGAAGAAAATCGCCTGTCAGAACCTTATGAAATTGGGGAAAATGAACACGGGACTTTCATTTTGAGCCCAAAAGATTTGGCTTTAATAAAATATTTACCCGAAATTGCCCAAGCAGGCGTTTGCTCAATAAAAATTGAAGGCCGCACAAAAAGCATGTATTATGCTGCAAATGTCGCAAAAACTTACCGTAGCGCCCTTGATGCGATGAAAAAAGGGCAGACTTACGATGGAGATGCTTTGCTTGGCGAACTCAAAAAAGTCGGAAACAGAGGCTTTACAACAGGATTTGCACTAGGCCAAATTCCAGAAGACGAATATCGCTACGAATCTTCAACTTCTTCGGCAGGAGCTAGATTTTATGCCATAATAAAAGGTAAGGATGAAAATGGATTCTTGACCAAAATGAAATATAATTTAAAAAAAGGTCAAAAAGTAGAAATTTTCAACCCTAAAAATCAAATTGAGACAGAAATTTTAGAAATAAAAGATATTTATGGAAATGATTTGGATGTTGCAAACAATAATCAAGAAGTATATCTCAAATTCAATCAAATTGACTGGCTCGAAAATGACTGTAATATGGCAATAATAAGAAGCGTAGGAGAATAGAATGTTTTTAAAAGCTGATTTCGTACTAGAAAATGTTTTGAATATAGATTTAGAAGAATTAAAAAGAAGAGGCGTCAAAGGATTTATTTTTGACTTGGACAATACTCTTATGGCTCCAAATACAGGTATTTTCAGAGAAGATATCAAAGCTTGGCTTGATGAAGTGATGAAAGATTTTAAAGTAGCAATAGTAAGCAACAACCCTATTCCTTCTTACGAAAAAAAAGTTCGTGAAGTGGTTGATTTGCCGATATATTTCAAAGCCGGCAAACCACGTCGCAAATTTGTAAGAGAAGCATTAAAAGAACTCGGAATTTCACCAAAAGAAGCTGCTATGGTCGGCGACAGACCCCTCACTGATATTTGGGTAGGTCAAAGACTTCATATGGTAACTATTTTGGTTGACCCTTTGAGAAAGCATCATGAGCATCAAGTAATCAGATTTTTGAGAAGTCTTGAGCGTTCTTTTGTCAGAAATGCAGGGACTTATTAGATAAAGCTCAATAATTTATAAACTTATATTCAAAAGAAAAACACCATTAATTCCAAAGGGTGTTTTTCTTTTTTTGTTTTTATATCAGATAGTTAACATTTTTTAACATTTAATGAAAATAGTCGAAATCAGCGTAAATACTGATTAAAAGCCTTGTTCATAATAGGCTACAATATTTACAAAGTATATACTATGTAGATATTTTTGCTTGAAGAACAAAATAAATTATAACTAAAAAGGCAATTTTTTAAGATTTATTGTTTTTAATACAGTATGAGATACGAAACACGGATTAAAGAAAAAAAACAAAACTAGCAATTCTTTAACACATTAGGGTAAATTTCAGATTAGAAGAGATAAGAGGAGACCAAAAGATTTTAAACCAAACTTAGTTTGTAGTTACTACGAGCTAATCGCTGAAAAAAGCACACATAAGTTTTGTAACAAATTTATGAATTATTGAAATCAGAGAGACGAATTATTTTTTATTAAATTAAGGGGCATTTTGGCATAGTAGCCATAGATTATTATTGGGATATAAGAGAACAAAATTTCAGAGGAGAATGTAAGAATGGGACCAAATTTAACAATCAAGCCAAATACTGCTGATAGTATTGCGGCTTTTAAGCCAGTAAAATTCGGCAGCGTAACAAAAAAAGAAGTCGTAAATACTACTACATTTAATCCACAAGGTGCTAAAACAGATGAAGTAAAAGATATGCACCAAATATCATTAAAAGCCGCTGGGCAAAATTATGCAAGCCAAGGTTTTCCAGCAGCTTTAGGCAGATTTACAATGCAAGACAAAGCTCTTATGCCACCGGCACCAGCTTTAACTGCAGTAATTGGCCACAAAATCCAAAATACATTTAATAAAAAAGAAGCGCCTCAAACATCCTTCAGAAGAGGTGCCGAAGCCAACCAAGCAGCATAATCAAGCTTAACTTTATACGAAGAATTCGAGAAACTTCGCATAATCAAAATTTTCAAAAACAACATTCTTATTCTCTCTCATCTCTCTTTATTTAAAAAGTATTTTGTGATACTTTCGAGACATGTTCACAGGACTTGTCGAAGAAGTAAGCAAAATTCAAGTCCTTGCAAACCACCTCGGTGGAGCAAGGCTTTTTCTTTTGTGCGAAAAAATTCTCGATGACCTCAAAATTGGCGATAGCGTTGCAGTAAACGGGGCTTGCCTAACTGTTACATCAATCGAAAATAATACTGTATGCTTTGATGTAGCAAAAGAAACTTTGAACTTGACCAATCTTTCTACTCTCAAAGTTGGTGACAGCGTAAATCTTGAAAGAGCAATGCCTGCTAATGGCAGATTTGGCGGACATATCGTATCAGGACACATCGATGGAATGGGCAAATTTGTCCAAAAAAACTTCGATGGAATGGCCTACATTATGAGCTTTGAAGCTCCAAAAGAAATTTCAAAATATATAATAAAAAAAGGCTCAATTTGCATAAATGGAATCAGCTTAACAATTGCAAAAATTGAAGGAAATGTTTTTAGTCTCTCAATAATCCCTCATACGTTTGAAAACACAAATTTGAAGGACCTAAAATGCGGTGATTATGTAAATTTAGAAGTAGATATGATTGCAAAATATATTGAAAAATTTACCTCTTCAGCGGATAATTCAGTTATCACAGAAAGTTTTCTGATGGAGAACGGATTTTGAATTTCAACACAATTGAAGAAGCTATAGAAGATATAAAATCAGGTAAAATGGTAATCGTTGCCGACGATGAAAATCGCGAAAATGAAGGCGACGTAATTTGTGCCTCCGAGCTGATTACGCCAGATGTGGTCAATTTTATGACCAAAGAATGCCGTGGGCTTATTTGTCTTTCAATGACTCAAAAACGCGCAGAAGAATTGAACCTAAACCCAATGGTAGAAGATAATACAGACCCCAAAGGTACTGCTTTCACCGTAAGTATCGATGCTGACCCTAAATTTGGTATTACTACAGGTATTAGTGCTTCTGACAGAGCCACAACAATAAAAATTTCAACAGACCAAAGAACTTTGGCTTCTGATTTCAGAAGACCTGGACATATTTTTCCACTTATCGCAAAAAACGGCGGAGTCCTCAAAAGAGTCGGACACACAGAAGCTAGCGTTGACTTGGCAAGACTTGCAGGCTTGAGTCCATCAGGTGTAATTTGTGAAATTATGAATGAAGATGGTTCAATGGCAAGACGTGATGACCTTTTTGAATTCGCAAAAAAACACGATTTGAAATTCATCACAGTAGCACAGCTTATTGCGTATCGAATCCAAAAAGAACGCTTCGTCCAAAGAATTGTTCAGGCAAAATTGCCGACAAAATTTGGCGAATTTGAGATTTATGGATACCTAAATACCCTCGACAATACTGAACATGTTGCTTTGGTCAAAGGTATGGAAAATAAAAAAACAAATGCAATACCTTATGTAAGAATGCACTCAGAGTGCCTTACAGGAGATATTTTTCACAGCTTAAAATGCGATTGCGGAAATCAGCTTGAATCTGCACTAAAAATGATTGATGAAGTCGGTTATGGCGCTTTGGTATACCTCAAACAACACGAAGGCAGAGGTATCGGGCTTTTAAATAAACTTAAAGCTTATGTACTACAAGATCAAGGGCAAGATACCGTTGAAGCCAATATTTCACTTGGTTTTGAGCCTGATTTGAGAGATTACGGCGTGGGCGCTCAGATTTTATTGGATTTGGGATTCAAAAAAATGAACCTTATCACCAATAATCCTACCAAAATTGTTGGACTAGAGGGCTATGGGCTTGAAGTCATTGAGAGGGTATCATTAAAACCTGAAATTCAAGAATTTAACAAAAATTATATGCAAACGAAAAAAGAGAAGATGAGTCATCTTTATTAGAATTGGAGAACAATATGGTTAAAATACTAGAAGGCAAATTAGTTGCAGGTAATGAAAAATTTTGTATAGTAATTGCACGTTTCAACGAATTTATCGGTGGAAAATTACTATCCGGATGCATAGACAGCCTTAAAAGACATGGCGTTGCTGAAGAAAATATTGATGTGGCTTGGGTTCCAGGTGCATTTGAAATTCCTTTGGCAGTCAAAAAAGTTGTCGGAAAATATGATGCCGTAATCACTTTGGGTGCAGTAATCAGAGGTAATACACCTCATTTTGATTTTGTTGCATCAGAAGTTTCAAAAGGTGTAGCGCAAGTTGGATTAGAAGCTGGAAAGCCCGTAATATTTGGCGTTTTGACGACTGATACTATCGAGCAGGCAATCGAAAGAGCTGGAACAAAAGCAGGAAACAAAGGCTCTGAAGCCGCTGAAACTGCTATCGAGATGGTTAATTTACTTAAAAATATCTAAGGAGTAATCTATGAAATGCCATATCAGCGTAAATAAAGCGTTCGATTCAATCTTTAAACAGCCACATTGGGCTAAAAAACTAATCCTTGGCGGTGTGTTTTCTTTATTTGCAACACTTTTAGTAAATGTTTACGCACTTTTATATTTACCTAAAATTCTTGAAAATGTGGCCGTAGCGATTTTGCTTTTTGCACTAGGAATAATTGGCGTTATAATACATTTTGGACTGACCTGCCTACTTATGGGCTACAACATAAAATTTGTGAATAACGCACTTAATAATACAGAAGAAATTCTTCCTTGTTGGGTAAATTTCAAAAGTTTATTCATCAACGGTATAAAATGGCTTGCAATAAGCATTATTTATTATATTTCAGTGATAGCAATCAGCGTAGTTTTGACTGCAATTTGCATGATTCCATATTCGTCCAGTCATCTTTGGTCTTTCTTGCTTTTAATCCCAACAACCTTCATATTGATTGCTGGAGCGGTTTTGCCACTAATTGAAACAATGTTTGCCCAAAATTTAGACATCTCGGATGCGTTCAATTTGAAAAGAGCTTATAGCGTGATAACCAAAAACTTCGGGCAATATATGATTTTGCTTTTAATAACTTTTGGAATCTATCTTTTGGCTCTAATTCCTTATACATTGAGTACAATAACAATTATAGGCGTAATTTTAGTACCTTTCTTGGCTTTTATAGTCAAACTTTTGGTACGGAATCTATTTGCTCAATTTTATAAAAAAGCATTAGAAAAAGAAGGTGCTTAAAATGGAGTCTCTTAACTTCACCAAGATGCAAGGTCTTGGCAATGATTTTGTTGTTATCGAAGAAAATGAACTTTCCAAGGTTAAAATTTCCCGTCCAGAATTAGCGCAAAAACTTTGCGACAGAAGATTCGGCATAGGGGCCGACGGTCTTATGATTATAATTCCAAAAGGCACAAACACAGACCTAGAATGGGATTTCTATAATTCAGATGGCACAGTGGCCGAAATGTGCGGAAATGGAATGCGCTGTTTTGCAAAATATGTTTTCGAAAAAGGCATCATAACAAAAAATAAATTCAGCGTAAAAACCCTTGCAGGAGTAATAATTCCCGAAATCAATCAAGACGGGACAATCACCGTAAACATGGGCAATCCGATTTTTGAACCAGCTAATGTGCCTGTAGTTTCGGCTAAAACACCTGTTTTGAATGAAAAAATTGTTGCAAAAAGCAAAGAGTTTATTTTTAATGCAATAAGTATGGGAAACCCCCACTGTGTGATATTTGCAGGTAAAAATGCAAAAGAACTTGCTCTTGAATATGGTAAAGACATTGAATTTGATTCGAAATTTCCTAAAAAAACCAATGTCGAATTTGTAGAGATTTTGTCAAAAAACGAAATTAAAATCGATGTTTGGGAAAGAGGTTGCGGAATTACACAAGCATGTGGAACAGGTGCGTGTGCTTCGGTTGTCGCTGCAATTTTAAATAATTTAACAAATAATGAAGTTGTTGCAAATCTTCCAGGAGGTCAGCTGAAAATCAGATGGGACGGTAGCATTGGGGATTTAAAACAAAATGTATTTATGAGCGGTGTTGCGGAATTTGTTTTTTCCGGCAAAATGTTGTTATAAATTTTTTTTGTTTATGATAATATCTACAAATAAATAAAAAAAACTTAATAGGAGAAGTAAAATTGAGAAATTACGAAATACTATGTATTATCAAACCAAATTTAGATATGGAAGAAGCTGATAAAGTTGTTGAAGCTTTAGAAGTTACAATCAAAGATTTCAGCGGAAAAGTTGAATTCGTCGATAAAATGGGCCGTAAAAAACTTGCTTATGAAATCAATAATTTTAAAGATGGATTTTATTTAACTTTAAAAGTTGATTTTCCTGAAGATAAAATCGTTGATTTGAAAAGAAATTTGACTTTGAATGAAAATATCATAAGATTTATGGTACTTGAAAATTCAAAAGTAAAACAAGCGTAAAAGGAGAAACCATGTCACTAGCTAAAGCAGTATTACAAGGAAAAGTAATAAGAAAACCCGAAAAAAGGTTTTCATCTAATAATGTTGCTGTGACAAGTTTTGCTATAGATATTTCGCCTAATGAAGATGAATCAATCATCAGGGTCGTTACATTAGGCAAAAACGCCGAACTCGCCGAACAAAAACTGTCTCAAGGTGTTGTAGTAGTTGTAGAAGGTCGTTTACAAACCAATACCATTAAAACTGCAGATGGCGAAGATAAAAAAGTTGTCGAATTAGAAGCTCAGAATTTTGAAATATTAGGTGCTTCTAGTGAAACAAAATCCACATCAAAAGATGAAGATATTCTTCAACTTTCTGATGAAGATTTTTCAGATGACTTAATTGGCGAAGATGAAATCCCATTCTAGAAAGGATCACTCACAATCATGATAAGAAGATCAAGTAATGACAAGAAAAAACGTAAAAGTTGTAATTTCTGTGCAGATAAAGTTGAAGCTATCGACTACAAAGATGCTATGAGACTTAAAAGATATCTAACAGAACGTGGCAAAATTCTTCCAAGAAGAATTACAGGCACTTGTGCTTTGCACCAAAGACAACTTGCACGCGCTATCAAAAAAGCTCGTGAAGCAGCATTCATTAATTACGTTTTTGAAGGTTAATCATTATAAATATTAAAAAAGAGCTTACTGAAAAGTAGGCTCTTTTTGTGCTTTATTTTAAGTCGGCTTTCGCCCAGTTTCTCTAAAGTCTAAGCTCACGCTTGGTCTTTAGTTTCACATCCGTAAATATTATGCTGAGAATTGATTTTTAACTAATGACAATCTTTCTTCCATTTTTCTGATGATAACATCTGATGATTTAGTTGCATCGACGCTTCCTAAAATATCATATCTTTGTTTAGGAGTTAATTTTTCGATGTCCATTTTCCAGCAAATATCTTCAAGAAGAGCATCAACTGTCATTTCTTGATTAGCAACCGTAATAAGAGTTTTTTGATTAATATTTAAAGCAGCCATTTTAGGTGCTACTACTGCTTTAGGAGCTTCAACTACTTGAGCTACAGGGGTTTCGACTACTGGAGCTTCAACCACAGGTGTTTCAACTTCAGCTGTTGCATCTGTATTCTCCAAGTCTGAGAAGAAGTTGTATTGTTTTGCTAAAAATGCTTTCATATCAAATTTAGTTGAAGTTTGGTCTTGAGTTGTTGAAGCTGTTTTTGCTGCGGCAACTACTGGAGTAGCTGTAGTTTTTGTAGCAACTGGAGCTGCAGGCGTTTTAGACAAGAAAGACATATCAACATATGTACCGAATAAGTTGTTGAAGTATTCTTGAGTTTCGAATGTTTGAATAGCACCAGCTTTTTTACCGTTAGCCAATTGAACTTCGAAAGTACCGAAAATGCCATTTTGACCATCAGCATTTTGCAAAGAAGCCAAGTCGATTGATTTGATGAAATCTGATTTGATTTGAGCACCATTTAATCTGTCTGTAGTGTTTAATGCTTCAAAAATGATTCCGCCTTTTTGCAATTCATCTTGAGAAACAGTTCCATCAGCATTCAAGTCCAATGCTTTCAAGCTAGCGAAACTTGTATCGATTTTATCATTGATACCAAGAACTTCTTGAGCACCGTTGATTTTGCCGTCTTTGTTAGTATCTATTCCCATAACATAGTCAACGTCATTGATTTTAACGATGTATGGGTCAACTAAAGCACCATTTTGGCTAACCATAGAAGCTTTGATATTTCCTTTGTCATCGAACATTTCGTCTGCAGTAGCGCCTTCAGGCAAAGTACCGTAGAAGCCTTTGAACCAAGGGAAATATTCTTTCCACCAAGGGTTTTTATCAGCGCCAGGTCCGATTTCTACAAGACTTCTTGTTACTCCTGAAAAATCAACTTTTCCTTTTACGTTAGCATTGCCTTCTCCAGCGCCAGCGCCGTTTACCATTTTTTCTAGAGCAGATAACATATTAAGTCTGTATGAATATTCTTGAGTATTGATATTTTGAACTATATCCAAAGCTGAAGAAGCTTCAAATAATTCCATTTCAGCTCTTGATCTGTCTTCCATTTTAGAATAAATTTTAGCAAAAGCTTGAGATTCCATTATGTTATCAACAGTATTAACTACAGCTGGATCTTCATCAAAGTTAAGTTTGAAGTTTACAAGTTTTGTTACAGTAGGGTTAACTTTATCTTTTACTAAGAATTTGAATTCTATTACTGAACTAGTTGCATTTGGGTTCAAGTAAGATCTGATTTCTCTGTTGTAATAATCATTTATAGGTTCTGCGTTTTGTTTATTGAAATTTTCAATCCAATATTGTTCAATAATTCCTGATGTAACTTCGCTTAAATAGATAGCAAAGTTTTGTTTGTCTTCAGCTGAACCCTTTGTAGTTGTAATGCTTCCGCCTTTAAGCAAGCTATCAGCCAATTCTGTAATCAAAGCAGTTGTATCAGCAGGATCTTTAAGATGACGTAATTGCATAGAATTATCAGCTGACATACCTGCGATGTTAATGTAGCCGGCAAGGACGTCTTTTTGTTGATTTATTTCACCAGTGTGCCAACCACTCAAGAATGGCTTCCAATCATTAGTTTTTTGTCCACATGATCTTGCAGTATGTACATTAATAAAATCTACGTCAGCACGTGAAATACCATCTGCAATATTAAAACCGGCCGCTGTTGGTTTAACATTAGTATCGATAACATATGAATTACCACCATCTACTACTGTATAAAGTCCTGTACCTGTAGGGTCTGTTATTGTTGCAGTACCGTCTGCTATATGAGCAAAAAGAGTTTCTACTGCGGCATTATTTCCATCCCCATCATTTGTACCCAAAGTTGTACCATCTGCGTTTTTGATTGTTGCGCCTAGGCCTCTCAAATAATTAGAAGCATTTCTTAACGGGAAGTCATTTCCTTCTTTATCGCTACCCCAATCCAAGAAACTTTTGTCCTCATCAGAAGCACTTCTTGAATCTTGAATATAGCCCTTCAAGTTTGTTATGTTTATGCTTGGTGTACCGTAAGAATAATTTTTGTCTTTGTCTCTTACTGTAATATCAGATATAACTTGAGTAGAAGTTATTACTGTTTTTGTAAGAGAACCTGAAGCATCCTCAGGGTTTGTATCGCTAGAAATAACACTCGCAATAATAGCATCAGCGATTTGATTTGTGCATTTCTCTTGCATTTTCTTTGCAAATAATGTTTCAATAGCATCTGCTTTATCAGCAGCAGTTAAACTTGCAAAATGAGTATTTACAAAAGCAATAATGTTATCTTTAGTTATTGTAGCCGCATCAGGCAAAAGTCCGTAAGCTTGGGCAATAGTTTCAACAGCAAGAGTTGTGATGTCTCCTGTCACAGGATCTGATATCCCAAAAATTTTGGCGAATACCTTTGTTTGCACATTAGCTGAAGGATTAACAGCAGGAGTAAAATTCATTGATTCAACCGCTGCTGAAGGATTAGCTTTTATATAAGTTGTAATACCACCAATAACAGAATTTCTGAAAGCTGCTGTAGCTGCTGCGGAAGTTCCGCCTGCTGTAGTGATTGAACCCAAAGCAGCATACATAGCAGTTGTTATATTTCCAGGAGCAGCGGCATTTTTAGTTACGATAACTTTTAGCCAAGGATTGCTAGAACCTATACAGTAAGTACCGTTTGCAGGATTGGCAGAAACCAAAGCCGCATAAGTAGCATAAGTAGTAAATCCAGAATTAGAAGCAACAGAACTGGCCTCTGAAAAACTATAAGCATTAGTAGTACCGCTTTTTGAAGCAGTTTCTACTGAAGCAGCGGGAGTTTGACCTGTAAAAGTAAATTTTGCTTGATAATAAGAATTAGTAGAAGATGTTGTACCGCCTTCAGTATATCCGAATAAAGCATCATCGATAGATTTTAGAGCTGCTTGTTTGTCTTCTAAAGTTTTTTCCATTGCAATTCTGTCAGTTTCAGAAATTGTACCTGATTTAATAGTTTTTAATTCATCTGTCAATTGGTTAACAAGGTTTTGGTAAACAGATGCAATGTTAGCATCTGTAACGCCAGCTTGAGCTCGGACAGAAGCATAATCAAGACCCAATGTAGAAAGATTAACAGCTGAAGTCACTGTAGCAAGATCAGCAGGTTTTTGATTAAATTGATTGATTTTATAATCATAATAAGTTTGATATGCAACTTCTAAATCAGTAAAATCAGATTTAGTATCTCCAGTTACATCTTTTAAAGCAATGCCTGTTCCATTTTCTGTATATCTATATGGGGCGCCATCTTTTGTAAGTCTATATTGAAAATCATTAGCAGTTGCTGAAAAATTACTTGTAAAAGTTGTAGAACCGCCTTTTTGAGAATTCATCATATCGCCAAAAGCCATACTATTAGTGTTTGAATATTTATTCGTATAGCTCAAAATATCAGAGCCTACGATTATTTTGTATGTATCATAAAAACTTGAGAAAGTATCAGCTTCTGTTGTAGTATCATTTTCGAATAAGAAACCAACAGAACCTAAAGAAACTTTGTTATAGTTAAGCATAGCGCCAACAAAGTTGTTGCTATTGATATTATTACCAGCGTCTAAAGCTTTATGACTATTCGCTCCATATTGGTTTAAATAATAAAAGTTTGACATTACTTTACCTACACATTGACCTACACACTTAACTTAATAAGGTTATCGGTAGATAAAGGCAATATCTTTAGCTTTTTGAGGGTATTTGTTACAAAAGTTAATATTAAAAAAATTAATTATTTAACGTTTGTAATGCCGCATTAATTTCTGATTCAATTTTATAAACAGGCATCATAGGGTCGATACTGTCAATTATTCTGATTCTTTGTGCAGGAGTAAGTATTGTACTTGTTTTCCAGCAACTATTGTCCAAAATAGTTTCCACATTTGAAGTATCATCAATAATTAAGCCACTATATAGGCTGTTTATTTGTTTTAAAAGCGTAGTGCGAGCAATACTGGCAACAGTACTTGCTTCAGTTGTTGTTGCTGTAGCAGCTGTCGAGGTGGTAGCAGTGGCTGCTGTTGCTGCTGTGGCAGTTGTTGTTGCAACTGCGGTTGTTTTAGCTGCCGGTACTGCTTGATAAGGTCTTAAGTCAACAAGTTTGCCGAATAAAGTATTAAAATAAGCTTGATTTTCAAAAGTTTGAGATCCTTGAATAGTTCTTCCATTCAAGAAAGTCATCTCAAAAGTTCCGACAGAATTACCGTCTTTAACTGCATTAAGTTTTTTTAAATCAATATTGTTAACCATCGACATGTCAAAACTATTTTGTGTCAATTTGCCTGAATCATCAACAGCTTTAAGAACAATTCCATTTGCAATAAGTTCTTCTTTAGAGATTGCGCCGTCTTTGTCTGAATCCAATAGCAACAAGCTTTGGAAAGGATTTTCAGCAGAATCTGTAATACCTAAGATTTCTGAAATATTATCAATTGTACCATTAGAATTAGAATCTCGTCCCATAACGTATTTTGTACCATTAATAACGATTTCATAAGGGTCAACTAGACTGTTCGGATCTTTAGTTGAAGGGACTGCGTTTTCGTTCGTATCACCATAGAAACCGTCAAATGGTTTATGGCTTGTTATGCCTGCTTGTCTGGCACTAGGCCCTACAGAGCTGCCTCTTTTTAGATTTTTTACTATACTTGCTTCGTTGCTGACTTCTAATTTGTGCTCTGTATCCAACATTGCTAATATTTTATCAGCTAAAGCTTTTCTGAAATCGAATTCAGAAGAGTTTTGGATTGCCATAGTAAGAGATAATTCCATACTTTTAGCTTTATTTGTTGTTTCTTCGTATTGTTTAAACAACGCCTTAAGTTCTTGTGTACCATATAAACCATCGAGAATATCAACAGGACCTAATTGTTCTTGACCAGATTGTATTCCTGAATAATCACCCATTTTAAAAGTACCGCCATCGGCTATTTTTGAGCTGCTTTTATTATATTCAGGTATAGCTGAACTAACAGAATCTTTGAATTGAAGATTTTTTTCTGTTCTCAACGCTACATAATATTTGTAAAAAGGATTATTTTCATAGTCATTACCGAATAATTTCACCCTTAAATTTGGGTCATTAGCTGCATTATAGACCTCTTGACCGTCAGCATTAGCAGCATTTGATTCACCTTTGAAAACCAGTCCTACTGAAGGAAGAGTTCCTCTGGCTGTAATACTGCTCAATTGAGCCTTAAAAACATTTAATAATTCAGCTTCTGCTGAATCTATTTTAGTTTCAAGGTTTCCTATAACACCTGAGCCATTCAAAGTATTTATTTCAGCAATAGCATCTGTAATCTCTGAATTTGCAAGAGTGTATTCTTTAAGACCTTGCATCTCTATTGCAAGTTGTTTGTATAATTTTACAAGTTTATCAGGATCTCCTGAAAGAGAAGTAAAAGCACTTGTAGCCATAAAAGCATTTACTTGCTGGGCGAGAGTTGTTGCTCCTGCTGGATCAAGCAGATTATCGCCAGATAATGCATCGACTCCTGTATAGGCAATCGCAGAATTAATTGCAATCTTGCCAGTTCCATCAACGTAAGTTCCGCTTGTATAAGAATAATACTGATTATCTTTTTGCTTATAATAAGGATTTGTTGATATTTTAACACCATCATTTTCATAATCACCCATAGGAGTATTTTCAAGACCTGGTGCATAAGAATCAAGGCCATCATAAAAATTAAAACCGGCATTACTTTGCAATTGAGAAAATAAAGTCGAAATATTTTCAGTAACGATACCAAAACCTTTAACCTTATATGACTCTTCCAGCCAGGCTTTAAGACCAGTATTATTTTTATAATTGTATGCAAGATTACTCAACGAAAGTGTCATAACTAAAATATACCTTTTTTCTAACTTTAACCTTACATATATAAAGTATATAAGTTAGATAGGATTTCAGTTTTTGTTCGCTTTGTTACATATGTTTACAAATTTTGAATAGGCTCATTTTTTTGACTTTTAGCTTTCTTAGTCAAGCGCTTCACTTGCCTGTTGTACTTTTTATAATTTTTATCTTTTGCATCAAGCATTCCTACATAAGCTTGATAATGAGCCAAAGAATTTGAATAATCGTCCAAATGCTCATACGCTTTTGCCATCAAAAGATGTGATTTTCTATCTTTTGGATTAAAACTTATTGCTTTATTTAATTCTTGAACTGCCAAGTTTTTTTGTCCTTCATTATAAAAAGCTTTTGCCAAATCATAATGAGCATCGGCTATTTTTTTATTTTTTACAATTACATTCAAACCAAGCTTAGCTTTTTTATTTTCGCTGTCCAAGTTGAGTGCCTTATAAAAAGCAGCTGTCGCCATATCATATTGCCTATCCAAAATAAAAATTTCACCTATATAAAGGCAATCTTGAACATCTTTTGCTTTATCCACGGCATTAGAAAATTCCAAATCAGCTTCAGTATATTTATTGCAAAGCAAATATGCTTCACCTTTTATAACTGATGAAATCGGCGTGAAATCTGATTTTTTAACAATTTGATTCAAATAAATTTGGCTCGCATTGTCATCAGCTGCAAGCTTAGATACTCGCAAAAGAGCCAAATATAATTGCAAATCCTTAGGATTTGCATCAATTGCTTTAAGTAAAGCATTTTGAGCATCAGCATATTCAGAATTTGTTGTCATATAAGCCAAATCAGTAATATTTTTGGCATTATTAAAATAAGCTCTAGACAAGCCTTTCAAGGCATAAGCAGAAAAAATCTGATCATCAACAACTTTTTGGTAATAAACAATAGCAAGCTCTGGCTTATTTTCAATAAGCAACATATCTGCAAGCTTCAAATAGCCTTCTTTATAATCAGGTTTTATGCTCAAGGCATTTTTGAGTTCGGCGATTGCCAAATCATTATCGCCACGCTCTTGATAAATCTCAGCTATAGCCAAGTACGGATCTACATTTTCAGGCTGTATCGTTATTGACTTTCTATAAGAATTTAATGCTGCTACCTTGTTTCCTTGCATATCATAGACTTTGCCCAAAATATTTTGCGCAACTGCACTATTTGAAAATAAAGATAAAGACGTGTTTAATTCAGTCAAAGCATCTGAAAATTTAGCTTGAGAAGCGTAAGCTTCCGCCAAACAAACATATGCTTTTGAGCTTTTCGAATCCAAAGCTAAGGCTTTTTTATATTTAGCTATGGCGTCAGGAATTTTATTCTTAATATAATCCAATGTACCCAAATTACACACTGCATCTGAGTATTTAGGATTGATTTCTAATGCTTTTTGGTAATTTTCTTCAGCTTTATCAAGATTTCCTTTTTCTTGATAAACTTTACCCAAATTATTATATGCTTCAGAATTTTTCGAATTATACTTAATTGCAAGCTCAAATTCTTTGATTGCAGAATTCAAAAGCGTTTCTTTCTTTTTGATAATTTCCATATCAGAAGATGAAGTTTTTAGATAATTAACCATTCCCAATCCATTGTGAGCATCTGAATTCTTTTTATCCAATTCTATAGCTTTTTCGAATTGTTTTTGTGCAGAATCGAGTTTATATTGGACACAATAAGCACTTCCAATCAAAACACATTCTTTGGCATTTCTAGAATCATGCTCCGATATATTCTTTTCTTTTACTGAAACAACATTTTTATTAGATTTTAATGCCTGTGTATAATATGTCGTCTTAGCTTCACAAACATTATTTAGTAAGCAAAGAGACAAAACACCTGCTAAAACAATTCTTTTCATCAAGACCTCTCAGATTTCACTAGAACTTATTTTAAAATATATTAAAAACGCACCCGAATTCTTGTTAAATTGTATAATTTTATTATACAAAAGTAAATGAAAAATGGATATTATGAACCACTTAAATGAGAGTTCCGCGGAATTACTGGAAGATTTCAATCTATATCTAGAAGTTGAGAGAAATCTATCGCCTCATACAATAAAAGCTTACAATAAAGATGTAAGTGATTTTTTAATGTGGCTAGACTCCAAACCCGCCGAAAAAATAAACTCAAAAGACATAAAAGAGTATTTAGCTTCAATCCAAAATAAAAATTATTCCAAAACCACAGTTTCTCGAAAAATCGCCTCAATCAGAACTTTTTACAGGTATCTTTACCGAGAAAGGCTCGTCGAAGCCAATCCTGCCGACAGCATTAAAGGGCCGAAAAGAAATCATCCTTTGCCGAAATTTTTTACAGACAAAGAAATGGAACAAATTCTTAACTGTATAGAAATCCAAACACCTTCAGGTTACAGAAATCGCACAATCATCGAAACCCTTTACGCAAGTGGGATGAGGGTGTCCGAACTTTGCAATCTGATTTTTGAAAATTTAAACCTTGAGCAAAACGAAATCACAGTTTTTGGTAAAGGCGGAAAAGAAAGAATTGTACTGATAAGCAACAAAGCAAGGGGTTATATCCAAAATTACATCTCTGAAATTCGACCAAAATTTGTCAACGAAAAAGATAATAAATTTGTATTTTTAAATACGCAAGGCTTTCGCTTTCAACAACAAAGTGTCAATGATATACTAAGCAATGTCGCAAAGAAATTGAAACTTCAAAAACAACTCTCAGCTCACGTTTTAAGGCACAGCTTTGCAACAAGATTACTCGAAAATGGGGCGGATTTGAGAGTTGTACAAGAACTTCTTGGGCACGCAAGCATCAGCAACACGCAAATTTATACGCATGTTTCGACCCAAAGACTAAAAACAGCCTACATGAAAGCCCACCCAAGGGCAAACTAAGGAGAAAATATGTCAATCGCAATAATAATACCCGCAAGATATGCCTCAACAAGATTACCCGGAAAACCTCTCATCGAAGTCAATGGCAAGTCTATAATCCAATGGGTTTACGAAAAAGCCAAGGGCTCCAAACTCGCTGACAAAGTTATTGTTGCAACTGATGATACGCGTATTTTTGATGAGGTGAAAGCATTCGGTGGTGAAGTCATGATGACATCTCCCCACCACAATAGCGGTAGCGACAGGATTTTTGAAGTTATGTCAGCTAACCCAGAAATCGAAATCGCAGTGAACGTCCAAGGTGATGAACCTTTAATTACTCCAGAAAGTATTGACGAAGCTATAAATGCTTTGTTATCAGATAAAACAGCTGATATATCAACACTTGCAAGAGAAATTGACGCTGAAGAAGAAGTTTCAAATCCAAATGTCGTAAAAGTCGTCTTCGACAATAATCAAAACGCATTATATTTTTCTCGCTCACCAATTCCTTATATCAGAAATAAAAATGAATCTAAAACCTATGCTCACATAGGATTATACGCTTATAGAAAAGAAGCTTTGACGAAAATGACAAACTTGCCTCAGTCATCGCTGGAACTAACAGAAAGCCTTGAGCAATTGCGTGCTTTGCAAAATGGAATGAAAATCAAAACTCAAATAGTTGACTATAAGCCAATAGGCATCGACACTCCTGAAGATGTTGAAGAATTTAAAAAAATTGTCGCCCACCTAAAATAGAGCAAAAAAAAACTCCCAGTGGGAGTTAAGAAATTTTTTCTAGGAAGGGAAGGTTATATCATATATATATAAAAACTACGCAGTATATAAAATTGCTATAACCATCTATATTATTTACATTTCTTTACAATTGAAAGCACTTTTTTATTTAAAATTCCAGCTGAAATCAGAACGTTAAATAGTAAAACTGCATTTGATAATGATTTAAAATTATTCTTCTAAACCCAAATAAAGTTTATTGAAATTAGTGACCAATAATCTTTCTATGACTGTTCTTTCATCTTCAGGCTTCATTGCTGATTTAAAAAGATTATCTACTGTATATTTGTCAAAATAATCAATTTGAGAATGAGATAAAGCTTTATCATGGTTTGAAATAATTACACTAAGCACTTTATGCAATGGGATTTCAAAAAATTTGTCGATAATACAAGGGTCAAAATGCGAACCTTTGCCTTCAAGTAAAATCCCTAAAGCCTTTTGAATAGGCATTTTGTCACGATAATGACGCTTGGATGTTATTGCATCGAAAACATCGGCCACGGCCAAAACACGCCCTCCAAAAGGGATATCGCCCCCTTTGAGATTTCTGAAATAACCAGAACCATCATATTTTTCGTGGTGAGAAGAAGCAATCAAAGGTACATCTTTGAGCTTTTCTTGGAATGAAATTTTACCCAAAATATCAGCTGTGATTTTTGCGTGCTCTTGAATATGTTTGTATTCTTCATCGGTAAGTTTTCCGCATTTCAAAAGAACGCTGTCACGAATACCAATTTTGCCAATATCGTGCAGGTTTGCGGCATATTTTATGACTTCAATATCTTCTTCAGGAATTCTCATCTCGACACAAATTGCGGCAGATAAATCTTTTACGCGACCTGAATGACCTGCTGTAATTGAGTCTCTTGCATCGATGGACTTTGAAAGAGCGTCAACAAAACTCTTGAAAGAATTTTTTTGTTCTTCAAACATCATTTTCTGATTGGCGAATAATATTGCATTTTCTATTGCAATACCAGAATTTGAGCCAATTGCCATAAGCAAATCTTCATCTTTGTCCAAAAATAAACGGTTATTTTTCTTATTTACAACCTGTATTACCCCAACTACCTGTTGGTTAAGGTTTTTGAACGGAATGCACAATATAGTTTTGGTTTTTTCAGGACGATAAGCATCCACATCACGATTGAATCTATCATCATTGTAAGCGTCTTTAATATTAACGCCTTCGCCTGTTCTTGCAACATAACCTGCCAAACCTTCTTTTGCAGAAAATCTGACTTCTTGAATTTCGGTTCCGACAAGAATCGTGGCACTCAATTCATTTGTTTGATAATGATAAGTAAAAACAGTACAAGCTTGAGCATCAAGAGCAATTTTGGTTTCACGTTCGATAATTTTGATTAGCTTATCCAAATCAGTCTCTGCTGAAATATAGCGGCCGATTTTAAGTAGTGAAATCAATGGATCCTTGTACGGATCTTCTTCCTGCGTAATATTTTCGAGCAAACTTAGCGTTTCAATTAAAGATTTATTATCAGTAAGACTTTTTTTCTTACTGACTTTGGCATTTAAAATATTCACCCATTCTTCTTTATCGAGTTCAAAAATTATGTCTTCAATTTTTTGTGAAAACACCTGCAAATCATATGACTTAGAAAGCTCAAGAGCTTCTAACAGGCTGGATGTTGCCATTTGGAGATAATCTTTATGGGCATAAATATAAGCCAAATCAATATGACATTTGATAGCATCAACATGATTTTCTAGGTTGTGAAAAAGGTTCAAAGCTTCATGATTTTTTTCTAAAGCCAGTTCAAAATGTCCAAGTTTAATATAAACTTTAGACATAATTTTTTTCAAAATCGCCACTTCTCGAGCTGTCGTAAATATAGGCTCGACATTATTTTTAATAATTTCAAGAGCCTCCTCAGGACGATTTTTTAGAGTCAAAATTTCCGCATAAGTACAATTTAAAAACGCATATATCTTTGTATTTAAGCACTTTGGGGCTATTTCCAAAGCTCTATTATAATAATACTCTGCATTTTTAGTATCTTTTTCGAGCAAATATGTTTTAGCTATTTCATCCAAAACCCTTGCCAAACTGTTGTAATTTTCATCTTTTTTCAAAAGTTCTTTTGAAACTTTCAAAAACTTAATTGCATTAGCGGAATCTTCAACACTGGCAAAATATCTTCCCAAAAGCGTAGCAGTTTCTGCAATTTCAGCATGATTTTTGAATTTAATTTTTATACGCAAAGAATCTTCAAGGTATTTTTGAGCAAGTGGGAAATTCTTGGCTCGCAGATTATAAACAGCGATATTATCCAAAATACAGGCATTTACAGGAGTGTTTTTGTTAGTTAATTCTTGAGCATTTTTATACAATTTCAAGGCTCTTGTATAATTTTTTTGCGAATATTCTAAAATCCCAAAATAAAGAAGTATCGTCGCTAAAATATCATTTTTTTTAGTCCCTATCTCGAAATAAGCACTTGCTTCTTCAAGTAAACGTGTAGCTTTGGGGATATTGTCTTTTGAAAGATTGAAATATACCATAGCAATTTCTGCAATACATAAAGAAATTTTTTCATTATTTCCAATTTCAATAAAAATTTCTTTAGCTTTCTCAAATAAAACCAAAGCATTTTCGAAATTTCTTTTTTTTACTTCAAGCAAAGCCTTGTCGAAAAAAGCATAAGCCCTTACGGCGCTGGTGTTTGGTAGTTCAAATTTTCTTAGAAATTTTGTAAACATTCCACTCTCAACTTTTTTCCCTAGACTCTTTTATTATACTACAAAATCTTAACATTTCAAACAAATCTTGAACTATCAAGTTCATTAGATATACTATAAAGATAGTTAGAAAAATGGAGCAGGTAAAAGTGGGATACAAAATTTTATCTAAAACAAAACTTTGTGAAGGACAATATGAAATCGTTATCGATGCACCTTATGTTGTCAGAAATGCAAAGGCGGGGCAATTTGTAATTTTGAGAGTAAATGATGAAGGCGAAAGAGTGCCTTTGACAATTGCTGATTTGAATAAAGAAAAAAATGAGCTGACTATTGTGTTTATGGCAGTTGGTTATACAACAAAACAGCTTGCTAAACTTGAGGTCGGCGATAAAATATTTGACCTAGTCGGACCACTTGGAGTGCCTACCCATGCTGAAAAATTCGGGACAGTAATTTGCGTTGCAGGCGGATATGGCGCCGCACCTTGCTATTTGATTGCAAAAGCTTTCAAAGATGCCGGAAATAAAGTTTATATGGTAATGGGTGCTAGAAATAAAGATTTAATTTTTTGGCAAGACAAAATGAAAAATGCCTGCGAAGAATTATTCATCACAACTGATGACGGTTCACTTGGCGAAAAAGGCTTTGTAACAGGCGTTGTGGAAAGACTTATGTCTCAAGAAAAAATCGACCACGTTGTCGCCGTAGGCCCAATGCCTATGATGAGAGCTGTTGCAGAACTTACAAGACCATCAGGAATCTACACTGTCGCAAGTATGAACCCGATTATGGTTGATGGTACTGGAATGTGCGGTGCTTGCAGAGTTACAGTCGGTGGCGAAGTGAAATTTGCTTGCGTAGACGGCCCTGATTTTGATGCTCATAAAGTTGATTTTGACGAAGTTATGCAAAGGCTCAAAATTTATAAAGGACACGAAAAAGCCAGAGACGAAAATTGTAATCTAATGAAAGAAGTTAAATAAAAATAGACTGGCAATCTATTTTGTACAATACAAAAAAGGATAAGGTCGGTGCTTTACACCGACCTTTTTATTAAAACCACTTGGTGCTTTTCACCAAGTGCGAATATCGCCTTCCCTCTTTATCGCCCTTGCCCCCCTCTTCAATAACTCACACTATTAACCGCTTTTGAGAATAATAGATATAATCCTTGATGATATTTTTACAATATTTAGCATAATTTGCTTCTGAAAAAATCCCTGCCCGTGAAGTATTTTTTTTAGGTATATATTTTTGCAAAGATAGTACAACCATTCATAACCCCCATTGTCAAAATATTTTTGCCCTTAGTCCAGTTCATACATTATTCGTTATTTTAAATAAACAATCATCGACCAGTGGGAGTAAAAATAAGAAATGTTGTAGTCCATGTGGTTTATAAAAAGACTTCAGTAGTTCTCTCGTCCAGTCTCAAAACAAGTGAAAAATTTTTCACTTGTTTTTTACATCCGCAAGGTCAACCACAGCAAAAGCTGAAAAAAATATTTTTCTAACTTTTGCTGTGGTTTCCACTATTTAACATTAAGCCTCGATTGGCTTTATATGATATTATATTAAAAGGAGATAGGGGATGTTCAAGCAAAAAATAATAGCCATATTGACCATATTTTTATTATCGCTAAACATAGCTCTTGGCTATGAACTTACGATTTTACACTCAAATGATATTCACGGAAAAATTGACGCTATCGAATATCAGCAAGGCCAAAAACCTTTAGGCGGCTGGGCAAGACGTGTAGGATTAATAAAAGATATAAAATCTAAAACCAAAAATACTTTAGTATTGGACGCTGGCGATCTTTATCAAGGAAGTGTTTATTATGAACTTTTTGACGGGATGCCTGACATGAGTTTTCTTGACTCCGCTGGCTATGATGCTATTTGCGTGGGAAACCATGAGCTTGATAAAGGAATTGAATCATTTGAAAATCTTACAAAAATGACCAAAACGCCTTTTGTGGCAGCGAATCTTGAATTTAAAAAGAATTTTTATCTTAATGGCAAAATAAAATCCCACATAACAAAAGATTATGAAGGATACAGAGTTGGCGTAATCGGTATGACGACTCCTGAATTCAAACACATTAGTGCTTATTCAGATGAAATAGAATTGCGAAATTATCAAAAAACTCTGCAATTTTTGGTAGATTACCTTCGCAACGATGTTGATTTACTTGTACTTTTATCCCATAGCGGAATCGAAAAAGACATCGAAACAGCAAAAAATATTTCGGGACTTGATGTCATAGTTGGCGGGCATTCTCATACATTTATGGAAAAGCCTTTTTATGTGAACAAACCAGATAGAAAAACTCTAGTCGTGCAAGATGGCGAATTTGGCATAAAACTGGGTCGTTTAGATATAGATTTTGACGAAAATGGAATAAGAAAATATTCTTATAAACTTATTCCTCTGGATGAAAATGTCCCGACAGATCCCAAAACAGAAAAAAAAGTTGCCGAATTAAATTCAGATATAAATTTGATAAAAAACCAAAAAATCGGGACAACTCTCGTTGATTTGGACTTAAGAAAAGAATCTTTAAGCAAAGGACTTACAAATTCAGGGGCTTTGGTAATTAAGGCGATTACAAAAACTTGTCCGGATGCTGACATTGTAATGCTGAACTCAGGCACAATAAGAGGCAATAAAATCATTCCAAAAGGCAAAATTACAAAAATGGATATTATCGAAATGCTGCCTTTTTCCAATAAAATTGTACTTGTCGAGCTTAAAGGACGTGATATAAAATCCCTGTTGGAAAATTCCGCTAGACGTTTCCCTTCTAACAACAGCGCATTTTTGCAAACCAAAGGTATTTCTTACACAATCGCTGTTAAAAGTGAGCCCCAAATTTTGTCGACAGATTTAGAAAAAGTTACAAAAGAGGGTAATCGCATAAAAAATGTTACAATAAACAACGAAAAGCTGGAAGAGGATGCCGTATACAAAGTCCTCACAACGGATTATTTATTTTCGGGCGGAGATGGCTACTTACAATTCAAAAACGCTTCAAATTCGTCAAGAACTGATTATTCGGTAACGAAAGCAGTCATTGACTATATACAGGCCGAAAAAAGAATTAATCCAAAATGTGCAGATAAGGTGATTGTAGAAGAATAAAAATGAAAAAAAAGAATTTTAAATTATTTTGCCTAATAATAATTGCTGTTGGTGCATACTTATTTTTTAGTAATATCAATTTTCTTAATGCACCAAGCCTAGACAGAAATTTTTATAAAAACGCTTTACAACTTGAACAAAAAGGTGACTACAAAGAAGCTTATTATGCTTTCAAAAAAGTATCCCCTTTTTATTGTGCCTATGATGGGGTTTTGTATCACCAAGCGGATTGCGCAGCTAATATAGAAGATGAAAAAACTACAATCAAAAAACTTGAGACTCTAATAATAAAATTTCCAAAATCAAAGCTGCTTCCTGCTGCATATTACAGACTGGGACAAGCATATATGCGTACCGGTAAAACAAAATTGGCGGAAAAAACTTTCCAAAAGATTGCAAGAAAATACCCCGACTCAGAATACAAAATTGCAGCATATTATTACATTGGAAGAATTAACAAAAAGAAAAATCCTGCTTACGCAATTTCTTTATGGAAAAAATACATAGAGCTTTCTCCTTCAGGACGTTTTGGGGTTGAATGTATAAATGAATTAAAAGCCTGCAAGGCCAATTTAAGCAATAATGACAGGCTCAATGTAGGAATTACTTATTATCTGGCCGAAAGATACGGAAGTGCAATTGGCGAATTTCAAATTATTTCGATACAAAAATCATGGTGTTATCTGACAAAATGCTACGTTAAAACAGGGCAAAAAGAAAAAGCGATGGAAACAATCAAAACAGGATTGACAACTTATTCCCAATACACACCTATAGATGATTTGACAGAAATTGTAAAATTATATTCAAATATAAGCTCAAAAACTAAAGCTGAAACTTGGGCAGAACTTTCAAATTTGAGCCAAAATACGCAAGTCCATGACTATGCTCTTTATAATTTGGCAAAATTTTCTTCAGATGACAAATCCATTCCTCTTTATAAAAGAATTATTAAAGAATACCCTCGTGGTGATTTCGCCTCTGAATCAATGTGGGAAATGATGTGGGATGATTACAAACATAAAAAATACAAGCAAGCACTCAAGATTTCAAAAATACACAGACGCAAATTCAAAAATACCAATGCATCTGCAAAAGTTTTATTTTGGACAGGCAAAATCCTTGAAAAACAAGGTAAAAATCAACAAGCTATCAACTGCTACAAAGAAGTTTTAGCGAATTACAATACAAGCTACTACGCCTTTAGAGCAAATGGGCGCATAAAAGGACTTAGAAACAGACGAGATACAATGTGGTCAGTCAGCAATTCCAACAGACTTAACAACTCAATTTTTAATATTAGTAACCCATATCCTGCTTACAAAATGTATGCAAAATATGGCAGGGAATTTTTAGAACTTGTAGAAATAGGGGATTTTGAACTCATATCTGACTATGATATTACTGATGAAATTCTTGATAGTTGGGTCAATTTCAAAAAAGGAGAAGCCTCAACATCATGCCTAAAAGCAAGGAATATAATAGATGCGCAATATCCAAATCCAGACATAAATAATGATATATGCAAACTTGCATTCCCATTGCATTACGTCGAAGAAATAAATTTTTCATCCAGACGAAACCGACTTGATGCAGCTGTTATTATTTCTATAATCAAGGAAGAGAGCCATTTTAACCCTGAAATAAAAAGCCCGGCAGATGCCCTTGGACTAATGCAACTTTTACCTTCAACTGCATCACTTGTCGCACGCCGAAATGGCTTAAACTATTCCAAAAGCAGTGATTTGCTAAAACCCAAAACAAATATAAAACTTGGCAGTGCATACCTGAAAAGCCTCTATGACGAAAGCGGCAATATGATGTATGCTGTGGCTTCTTACAACGCAGGCCCAGGTGCTGTCAGAAAATGGGTAAATAACTACCATTCAAATGACTTGGATGAATTCGTGGAAGACATTCCATATTCTGAAACACAAACTTACGTTAAAAAAGTTTTCCGCTCATACTGGTGCTACAAAAGACTTTATTAAAAGTTGCGTACGCTTCAAATTATTTTCTCAATGCTTCAAAAATATCTTTATTTTTGGCAAATAATTTTTTTGCATCTAAAAGTTTAATCATATTAGGCCCATCGCAAAGTGCTTTGTCGGGATCAGGATGGATTTCGAAAAACAATGCGCTTGCACCGGCTGCAATAGCAGCATTTGACAATGGCTCAACGAATCTTCTGTCACCAGAAGAGCAAGTTCCGCCGCCACCTGGGAGCTGAACGCTGTGAGTGGCATCAAAAACCACAGGATAACCTTCTTGTTGAAGCAAATATATTGACCTCATATCTACAACAAGATTTCCGTAGCCAAAAGAACTTCCACGTTCTGTAATAAGAATTTTATTATTACCTGATTTTTCAACTTTTTGAGCCGAAAGAAGGACTTGTTCTGGTGATAAAAATTGCCCTTTTTTGATATTGACTATTCGATTAGTCATCGCAGCTTCCACCAAAATATCTGTCTGACGAGATAAAAAAGCAGGTATTTGAATAATATCTACGACTTCGCCAACAGCACTGACTTCTTGAGGAGTATGAACATCGGTCAAAATTGGTAAATCAAATTCTTTTTTAACTTCCTGCAAAATCTCAAGACCTTTTTCCAGCCCAGGACCACGAAAAGAATCTATAGAAGTACGATTTGCCTTGTCATAAGAGGCTTTAAATACAAAAGGAATGCCAAGTTCTGTTGTAATTTTTTTCAGTTCTTGCGCTATTTGAAAAACAATATCACGACTTTCAATGGCGCAAGGTCCTGCAATAATGACCATTTGATTCCCACCGAATTCAAAATTATTTAATTTAACCTTTTTCAATTCCATAGTTAACTCCTTTTGTTAAAATTATCGTACAAAAAAAACAACCACTGCACAAGTCTAGAAATCCGATGACGACGGTTGGTCGGCGGGCTTTTACGACGCTGTACTATAAAGACTGCGAAAACAACTTGTTCATACAAAGAAAATATGAGAAAATAAATCTCATAGACACAAGGAAAAGCGATATGAGCCGACTTTTAATAGTTGATGATGATAAAGAAATAAGAGAACTTCTGAAAGTTGACCTTCAACTTAGCGGATACCTCGTAGACACTGCGTGTGACGGACAAGAAGGTTTGAGTATGGCACTCAAAAGCTCATATGATTTGATTCTGCTTGATGTCATGATGCCCAAAATGGATGGTTTTGAAGTTTGCCAAAATATCCGAAAAGTAAATAAAGAAATTCCTATCTTACTTTTGACCGCAAAAGGTGCAATCGAAGATAAAGTTGTCGGCTTTGAGAATGGTGCTGATGACTACTTGGTCAAGCCTTTTGACATTCAAGAACTTCTTGTGAGAGTACGAGCTTTATTGAGAAGAAACAACAAATCTACCTCCCCTACAGGAGAGGTTTTAGATGTCGGAAATATCAAAATTTCGCCAGATTCGCTTGAGGCGACAATTAATGGTGAATCAAAAAAGCTTACACCTACTGAATTTGAGATACTCTATTGCCTTATGCAACACATAAATCAAGCCGTAACACTCAGCACACTTTTAAACGAAGTCTGGGGTTATGATGCAGATGAAGACGTAAGAATGCTGAGAGTTCATGTGGGTGGATTGAGACACAAAATAGAACCGAATCCCAAAGCTCCAAAGTATTTGCACACAATTACAAATGTAGGTTACAAGCTCAACCCATTTGGTGAGATATGAGAACCATAAAAAAAAGACGCCTTAAAATAGCTGAACAGATGATTCTTGTTGTATTTATTGCTGTTTTGGTACCTCTTGGAATCAGTACTGCAATTATTACAAACGTAAACCAGCAAGCAGTCAGAAAAGAACTTGTCAGCTCCGCTTTCTTGAGTGCTAACAGCGTAAAATTATATTTTGAAAATGAAGTCGAAAGCAAAAAACAAATCGCAAAAAATATAGCAGATATGGCTAAATATAAAAATATCAGCTCCTATTCTGCCGAAATAATGAAAAGTTATCCAGAAATTTTATCCATAAGGCTCTTGAACTGGAGCCCTGTAAAACACAACCACAAAGTGTTTGCCACAACTTATAATCAAAAAGAAAATACAGTAAGTCTAATTTGCAAAACAGATTACAAAAAATTTATTGAGCTGAAAATTGATGTAACCCAACTTGGAAATAATACCGAAAAAGATTTTTCTGGAATAAAACGCAAAATATATATTCTTGACCAAGATAACAAAGTGATTATTCCTCGTGATTACAACGAAGAAGCGGTTGATAAATTAATTAAAAAACTCCCTCAAAAACTCCATCCTGATGTGGCGGAGTTATTTTATTTCAGAAAAAACGAACCTAATATTGTCATAAAAATGAAAGATACTAATTGGAAAATCATAGTTACAACGCCTAAAGTACTTTCGAAATACAGTATTAACGTCGCAAGATATAAAATTATCTCGATTTTGGCAATCACAGCAGGTATAATCATTTTCTTATGCCTGATTTATTTGATGTATTTGTATACAAATATAAGACAGCTTTTCAAAGCAATCAATGCCGTAGCAGAAGGGAACTACAACCGTAAAGTTAGACCAATTGTCAATTTCACCACCCCTAGCGAAATCATATTTTTATCAAAAGAATTCAATAAAATGGTGGAAAAAATCAAAACTTCCCACAAAGAACTAAAAAGAAATAACCAAAAACTCAAACAATTGGATAACTTCAAATCAAATTTAATTGATACAGTAAGCCACGAATTCAGAACTCCTTTGATGAGCATAAAAGGCTATACTTCAAGGCTTTTGAGGCAAGATGTGGTTATCGACAAAGAAATGCAGCAAGAATCGCTAAAAATAATCAAAAGACAAACTGACAGACTCGGGAGAATGGTCGAGGATTTACTTGTAATTCCAGATATCGAATCGGCCTCTATCAAAATATTTCCGCAAGAAGTCAATTTGAAAGAAACTATCGACAATGTGCTTTCTTCTATCGGATACAACCCTGATGAGCGCCAATTTGAGATTGATATACCAGAAAACATCCCTAATATTTACGCCGACCCAGATAGAGTTGAGCAAATAATAATAAACTTGATTGAAAATGCGATGAAATACTCTAGTTCAAATATCAAAATTCAAACACAAGAATTGCCAAATGATATAGCTATTTCTATCGAAAATGAATGCAAAACTATAGAAAAAAAGAAATTGAACACACTATTTGACAAATTCACAAGAATTGATGATTCAACCACCAGAACCACACGTGGAACAGGTCTTGGACTTTTTATCGTAAAAGGACTGGTCGAAACAATGAACGGCAAAATTGACGTTTCATCCAACAATAATTTCAGAGTTACTTTTACGCTTCCAACGGCAAAATAATGAATAATAAACACAAAAAATTTATGAAAATAGCAATAGATAAAGCTAATTTATCGGGAACAGATGTGCCTGTAGGAGCTGTTCTAGTCATTGAAGATGTAATTATTGCCCAATCATCGAACAAAAGAGAAGAACTAAATAAACCAAGTGCCCATGCAGAAATATTGGTAATTGATGAAGCTGCACGAAAACTCGGAACTTGGAGGTTAAATGAGGCGAAATTATATGTAACACTAGAGCCTTGCCCTATGTGCGCAGCATTAATTTTGCAATCCAAAATCAAAGAAGTCTATTTTGGCGCTTATGACACAAATTATGGCGCATTCGGCTCAAAAATAGACATGCAAAAAATTATCAACTCAAAAATCTCAATTAAAGGCGGTATAATGGAAGAAGAATGCCAAAAATTACTGTTGGATTTTTTCAAGGACAAAAGATGAAAAAAAAAGAACTTAAAGAATATTTAGATAATCTCGTTATTAAATACGAAACGTCTGATTTCATCATAAATGACCCGATACAATTCCCGCATCGCTTCAAAAAGAAACAGGATATTGAAATTTCTGCTCTCATAGCTTCGTCATTGGCTTTTGGCAAAAGAGAGAAAATCATTGAAGCTGTAGAAAAAATTCACCAAATTATGGAAAATGAACCGCATAATTTTTGCCAAAATTATACACCTTCGGACAGAAAAATTTTTGAGAATTTTAAGTATAGATACATAGACGGCTCAAATATTGCAGATGTTTTTGAAGGACTGGCAAAAGTCTTAAAAAATTTCTACTCACTCGAAGAAATTTTTTTGAAGCATCACAACTCTGACCATCAAAATGTAAAAGAAGGCTTAATAGGCTTTGTCGGCGAGATTATAACTTGCGGAAATTATCTTTTACCGTGCCCTAGCAAAAAAAGTGCCTGCAAAAGACTAAATCTTTTTCTAAAATGGATGGTAAGAAAACCGCCTGTCGATTTAGGAATTTGGCAAAATATTGATGCATCCAAACTCATAATACCGCTTGATGTCCATGTTGCAAAAGTTTCAAGAAATTTAGGCATACTCAAAAGAAATCCTAATGATTGGCAAAGTGCCTATGAAATCACTCAAATGCTAAAAGAATTTGACCCAAAAGACCCTACCAAATACGACTTTGCACTATTTGGTGCTGGAATAGGTCTTTAATCATTTGAGTACAACTTAAAATAAATTTTTATTTATCTTCCCAAAAAGGCAATTATTTAGTAAAAATATACTTTATAGATATATAAGAGATTTATGAATAGAGAAGATATTTAAAATGCCTGACAAAATTCCTTCAAAATCAGAAGTTACTTCAAAGTATAAAAATTCAAAGCCTAAACAATGGGGTGAAAATACTGATGGAGTGGTCAAAAGCTTAAAAACTAAAGAAAAAGTAATCGCTTTAACATTCGATGCCTGTGGAAGTAAAGATGGTTATGACAAAGAATTAATCGATTTTTTAATCAAAAATAAAATACCTGCTACTTTATTTTTGAATTCACGATGGATAGACAAAAATCCTAAAATCGCAAAAGAACTTGCTCAAAATTCGCTTTTTGAAATTGAAAATCATGGAACACAGCATAAACCCTTAAGCGTAAATGGCAATTCAAAGTATGGAATTCAAGGAACAAAGAATGTCGCAGAAGCTTATGATGAAATAGAAAACAATGCCCAAAAATTAGAAAAACTAACAGGCCATAGGCCCAAATTTTTCCGCCCAGGGACTGCTTTCTGCGATGAAATCGGAGTTAGCATTGCTAAAGATTTAGGGCAAAAAGTCGCAGGATTTAACTTGCTTGGAGATGCCGGGGCAACTTTTTCAAAAGCCCAAATAAAAAAGCAACTTTCAACTGCAAAACCTGGAAGCATTGCACTTTTTCATATGAATAAACCTCAAGGCAACACAGCAGAAGCTCTTATAGAGTATTTGCCGGAAATGAAAAAGCAGGGTTTTAGTTTTGTACATCTTGATGATGTTGAAACTCAATAAAAAAATTATTCTATCTGAATAAGTAAAAAAAAGAGGGACTACGCCCTCTTTTTGATTGTATTCGACTATATATTTTATTTAATCAAAACATTGTTTTCGTTTTTTGGCTCCTCCTTTTTTGCATAATCTTGCTACAGCCTGATAAGCACCACTTACGATTTCGATGTCTTCTGCTAACTCCTCATAGAATTCATCCATCTCTACGTCGTCTGCCCAATGGCTCATAATGTTACTGTTCTGCACTATAGTGTTCCTCCTTCGAACGAAATTATTTTGATTACCCTTTTTTTATCGGCATTTTTTTACCGTTCTTTATAGGTTTTTTGGATTTATTTACAAAATTTAACGTCGCGATGTCCGGTTTCATGCAAGTCTACCCTTTGACCAAGGCTAGGCTTGCATTCACACTTCTGAGGTCGGATACGGAAAAGTCTCAATTTTGTAAAAATTGGATTTTTCCGTATCCTCAGTCAAATTTATACTATAATTTACTTATAGGAGAAAAAAATGCAATTTCAAAGACGTCCAATGGTTAATCAAATACGGCGAGATGCTTGGGTAGAAGTCAATTTGAACAATATTGAATTCAATATAAAAGAAATCAAAAAACTTCTTAAGCCAAATGTCCAAATCCTAGCAGTCGTAAAAGCTGACAGCTATGGCCATGGGTCGGTAATGAGTGCCTCAACGCTTTTGGCATCAGGCGTTCATATGCTTGGAGTTGCGTCAGTTGATGAAGGATTGCAACTGCGACATGGTGGCATAACAGCTCCTATACTAATTCTTGGCGACACTCCCGAGTGGGCTATCGAATCCGCTGTCCAAAACGACATCTCAATATCAATTTTTACCAAAGAACATCTGCGTGTTTGCAGATATTTGTACGAAAAATCAAATATTTCACCTAAAGTCCATATCAAAATAAATACGGGGATGAACAGAATCGGAGTGAGTTTCAAGGATGCTAGAAAATTCATCCAAGATGCTTTGAATGAAAAATCTCTCAACGTAAAAGGTATTTTCACCCACCTTGCCTGCGCTGAAAACAAAGAATTAACCCAAAAACAAATCGAAAAATGGCTGACAATTTATAATGAATTCAAAAATGATGAGATAATGTTTCATGCTGCAAACACAGCGGCTGTATTTACTTATCCTGAATTACAATTTGATATGGTCAGAATCGGAATCGGCATAAGCGGAATGGCTCCAGACTTGATTGATGGTATAGAAATGCCAAAACTCAAGCAAGTTATGGGTCTGAAAGCAAGGATTGTACACATTTCTGAAATTGAAAAAAACGAAGGCGTAAGTTATGGCTATTCTTATATTGCAGATGAAAAAAGGAAAATAGCCACAATCCCAATAGGCTACGCTGATGGGGTTTCTCGTTCTTTATCGAACAAAATATATGGGATAATCAACGGACAAAAAGTCAAACAAATCGGCAACATAACAATGGATCAAATAATCCTCGATGTTACAGATGTCAAAAACGTCAAAAAAGGCGATATAGTAACACTTCTAGGGCAAGACGGAAATGAATTCATAGCCATTGATGATTGGGCAAAAATTTTGGGCACAATCAATTATGAAATTTCTTGCAACCTAAAAGTACGCCTGCCAAGAATTTATACTCGCTAAATCTGGATTTATAAAACACTAGAAACCTATTGTTCAGTGGTGTTTTCGTCTTTCTTTTCTTCTTTTTTGTGTTTTATGCCGATGTCATAAATCAAAATATCGTCAATCAAAAGCTCGTCGTCTTTTTTGTTGCCCAAAACATCGTGTTCGCCATCATCTTTTTCAGACAAATCAAATGTTTTACCAAGGTAATAACCTATAAGACCAAAAACAACTGCTGCCAAAATTGATATTTCTAAAATATAAACAGCATCAATTTCTCCAGTCGGCCAAAAACAATAAAAAAGTTTTCCAAGAACTATAATAAAGCCTAAACTTGCAAAAAGTGTGGCAAAAAGTTTATTCATTTTCGTCTCCTAAATTTGTTTTTGATGGTGATGAACGCAGGCCAAATATTTTATTTTTCAAATTTTGCTGAATTATAAAAGCTTTAATATCTTTATCTAATTCGACAAATTTTCCCGAAATTAAAAAATTATTCCTATCTTTATTAACACTTAAAATTTCATATTTTACAGGTATTTTTTTGTAAATATAATCTATTTCCAAATCATAAACTTTACCAAAATCTAGCGATTTTTGAGTCCTTAATTGCATACCTCCTGCGCTAATATTGACAGTTTGAGCGGTAAAATCCAATCCATTCACATCAAAAATCAAAGCAATTCTCTCATATTCACGTTTAATTGCAAATCTGATATCGATAACTTTGAACACGCCTTCATTGTCATTCAAAGATTCCAAAGACGCCCGCATGAATTTTAGCTTGTTGCCTTCTTCCATAATTACATCAAAAAATTCACCAATATCAAAAGCTGCATTCGGCAAAGACATATTCAAAATATTATTTTCGAAAGAAATCACAGACGACAAAACAACGTCTTTTACATTTTTATCCGGAATTAATTTTGTACAAGGTTTATTCATAAAATAACTTTCTATTTATACCATTGAATGGGCTCTAACAACACCAACAGATCTGGCATTTATGTTAGGAGGGATTTCGTTATAGGATATAACACTAATTTGCGGATAAGTTCTTTCGATAAGTTTTCTAAATGCCATACGAATTGGTGATGAGCATAATATAACTGGCTGATTACCTGTTTGGGTCAACACATTTTCGATTTCTTTATTCAGATTGTCTATCATAATTCTTGTAAAATTAGGGTCTAAACTTAAATTTTGTCCGTCAGAACTTAAACCAGCAGCTATTGTATTTTCTACATCGGGAGACAAAGTAACAGCCAAAAGGTCTCCGGCATCTGTCATGTTTTGCTTGCAAATACTTCTCGATAAAGCCATACGACATTGTTCTGTCAAATAATCAGTATTTTTATTAACCCTGCTATGCGTACTGACTGATTCCAAAATTGCCTGTAAATCTCTCACGGAAATACGTTCTCTCAAAAGACTCTGCATAACGAGTTGGATGTCTGAATATGTAATATCTTTCATTAATTGATCGATAACTTCTTCATTATCTTTCTTGATATTTTCTACCAACGATTTTACGTCAGCTCTTGTCAAGATTTCTGAAGCATTTTTCTTTATAACTTCTGTCAAGTGAGTCGAAATTACAGCCGAAGGCGTAACAACCGTAAATCCATTGAGCTCGGCTAATTCTCTATCTGACTCGCTAATCCATAAAGCAGGCAAACCAAATGCAGGTTCAATAGCGTTAATACCACGGATTCCAAGTTCTTCAGCTGCATTTGAAGCATTCATCGCAAGCAGTTTTTCCGGATAAACTTCACCGGATTCGATTGCAATACCTCTGAGTTTTACCTGATACATATTCGGAGCCAATTGTAAGTTGTCACGAACCCTTATTGACGGTAAAACTATACCCAAATCCAAAGCAGTTTGACGCCTTATTTGCGAAATTCTGTCTAGCAAATCGCCATTTCTTTCGGCATCCAACAAAGAAACAAGCCTGTAACCGATTTCTATTTCCATAGCTTCCACGCTCAAAAGCTCCATGACATCTTCTCTGGAACCTTTTTTCTTAGCATTTTGAGGCTTAGCTGCTTCTTTTGCATCATCAACTATTTTCATTGCATCTTTTTTAATTTTAGCTTTTCTATCTTTATCTTTATCTTTTGCTACAAATCCGATAACCCCTGCAAAAGAAACAAAGAGAATAGTTGGAAATCCTGGAACAATACCTATAAAGAACAAAAGACCCGATAGAACATATAATATTCTAGGATCAGAAAACATTTCTTTAGCCATATCAGCACTCAAAGAACTGTCTTGTCCTCCAGCTCTACTGACTATCAAACCTGTTGCAGTCGAAATAAACAATGCTGGTAACTGAGAAACCAAACCATCACCAACCGTCAATAACGTAAAAGTTGATAATGCTGTCATGAAGTCCATTCCTTGTTGCCAAATACCAACAACCAAACCACCGACTATATTTACCACAGTAATTACAATACTTGCTGAAGCATCACCTTTTACAAATTTACTTGCACCATCCATGGTACCGTAGAAATCAGCTTCTCTTGCGACTTTTTTACGTCTTTCTTTAGCTTCGTCTTCCGAAATCATTCCTGCATTCAAATCCGAATCGATACTCAATTGCTTACCCGGCATACTATCCAAGGTAAATCTTGCAGCAACTTCTGCTACTCTGGTTGCACCACCTGTGATTACCATAAAGTTGATAATTACTAAGATTGTAAATACAACCGTACCTACAACGTAATTACCGCCGACGGCTACTTGCCCGAAAGAATCAATAACCTGACCTGCTTCACCATGAAGGAGGATAAGTCTTGTCGAACTGACGTTCAATCCCAATCTAAACAAAGTAGATATCAAAAGTGTTGTCGGGAAAGAAGAATATTCTAAAGGTTCTTTTACGTATAAACAGACCAAAAGGATAACGACTGATAACGAAAGATTTGTAATCAAAAGTATATCCAAAAGAGGCGCAGGCAAAGGAATAACCATCATTGCGACAATTAACACTACGCCAATGGCGAGCGCTACATCGTTATTTTGAATCATCTCTTTAAATTTTGCGAAATCCACTTAAAATCAATCCCCCCTATTTTTATTGTACACAAAAGCCAACAATTCTGCTACTGCTACATACAATTCAGGGGGTACAATCCCCTCTAAAGGGACTACTTTGTATAAAGTTCTGGCCAAAGGCTTATTCTCTTGAATCGGAATATTATGCTCTTCAGCTATCTCTCTTATTTTAAAGGCCATGAAATCGACCCCTTTCGCAACAACCTGAGGGGCTGGCGCTTTAGAGGTGTCATATCTTATAGCAACAGCATAGTGGGTTGGGTTTGTGACAACTACATCTGCTGTTTTAATATCGTGCATCATTTTTTGACGACTAAATTGCATTTGTGCAGACTTAATTCTTTGCTTGATTTGAGGATCCCCATCTGCGTTTTTTGCTTCATCTTTTACTTCTTGTTTACTCATTTTTAAAGATTTATTAAATTCATAATCCTGATATTTTTTGTCGAATAAACCAATAACAATCATCGCAACGCACATATTTATGACCATATGCAACATAATACTTGTAATTGTTGTAAAAGCTGTTTGAAGCGGAACGCCTAAAAGGTCCAAAAGCTCTGGGAGTCTCTCCATAACAGCAGAATATCCGGCACTACCTACAACAGATAATTTCAGAATGGATTTTGCAAGTTCAACAATTTGCTTAGGTTCAACAGGGCTGAATTTGCTTTTTAAAGCCTTCAGCATAGCAGAAGGCATAAATTTATCCCACTTAGGCATCAATGCTTGCATAGAAAACATAGAGCCCACCAAAAGCCTAATGATTATAATAGTAATAACCATCGAACTAATTAAAATTGGCAACAGGCAAACACAAGCAGATTTGAAATAAGGGACCATTATTGTAAGGAGAGAATCATCAATTTTATCGGGATTTAAATTCGACAAAGTATACTTCAAAATAGATGTTAATTCTTGAGTAATAGCGGGAGCCATCATAAAAATAAGCGCCAAATTTGCAGACAAAACTAAAGCAGAATTAAGATCCTGACTCTTGGGGGTCTGTCCTTCCGATTTTGCTTTCTCTCGCCTCCGGGGGGTGGCGTCTTCCGTTTTTTCTGAAGACATTTGTAACTTTAGCTCCTATTATATAAACATCCCGTTAACACTCTTTAACAAATTTTCTATGGTAACGGCCATAAAAAAGTAAGTTTTGGAAATAAACATCGCCATAAGTGCAATCCCAACATAAATTTTGAATGGCATTGCAAGCGTAAAAATATTCATCTGCGGCATCATTTTAGATGTAAAGCCAAGCAAAACGGTCATAATAAGCAAAACCGAATATACAGGCATAACTACACTAAAAGCTATTACAAATATTTGAGAAGTGAAAAATATTATCTTTTCAACTAAATCACCTTGCAATATAAAATTTGTATCGATAGGTATAAGATTATAACTATCCAAAACACTTGTGAACAGGTAATGGTGACCATTTATATACAAGAAAACAATCATCGCAATAAACAAGTAAAACTGACCAACTACCGGAGTTTGTGTTTTTGTAACGGGATCCAAAATATCTGACATAGCCAGCGCCATTTGGATACTTATCAATTGACCCGCAATTTGAATAGAGACGAATATCAAACTCATACAAAAACCAATTATAGAACCAACTACAACTTCTTTAAAAGCCATCGCTCCAAGCCCCAAAAGGTCCATCGGCATATTGGCTATAGGAGAAACTTTTGCAATCAAAGGATAAGTAAGAAATGCAACCAATCCGACTAAACAAGCTTTAATTTGATTCGGAATAGGATACGTTGAGAACAAAGGTGCTGTAATCATCATTCCACTGAGCCTTGTCATAACTAAGACAAAGTAAACAACTTTCTCAGGTGATAATAATGATACAACATCAAAAAACATTAAACCGATGCCATCCTACGAAAAATTTCTTGTACTTCTGTTGTAAAAACCTGGACTAACCAAGGCATAAAAACTACCAAAGCAATTATAGTTGCAATAAGTTTAGGAACGAAACCCAAAGAAGCTTCTTGGATTTGGGTAACTGACTGGAATATGCCGACTACAACCCCTACAACCATACCTACAATCAACATTGGGGCTGACATCGTTAAGACCAGCACCATTGTTTCTTGCAAAATTGTCATAAATTCTATCTGCGTCATGTCAAAAACCCTTCCAGAAGCGATTGGGCAACCATATGCCAACCATCTACCATTACGAATAATATCAGCTTAAACGGTGTAGCAATCATTGCCGGAGGCAAGAACACCATACCCATCGCTACCAGAATACTCGCAACTACAATATCAATTATCAAAAATGGAATGAATATCAAAAAGCCTATTTTAAAAGCTGTTTTAAGTTCGCTCAAAATAAAAGAAGGCAAAAGAACATACATCGGAACATCATTAATTGTCTTCGGCTTTTCAATTTGAGCAAATCTTACAAATAAAGCTAATTCATTTTCATCTGTGTACCTAAGCATAAATTCCTGAAGTGGCTTTGCACCACGTTTCAGAGCTTCCTGCTGTGTAATTTCTTGTGCCATATAAGGATTGTAAGCTGTATCATAAATTTTATTTATCGTCGGAGACATTACAAAAAATGTCAAAATCAAAGCCAATCCAGTAAGTACCTGTGTCGGCGGCAATCCTGAAGCACCAAGCGCCTGTCTCGTAAGAGATAAAACTATAATGATACGTGTAAACGAAGTACACATAACTATTATGCTCGGAGCCAAAGTCAAAACAGTAAGCAATACAAGAATTTGCATCCCTTGACTGAAATCCTCAGGCGTTTTTGCATTATTAAAACCTATCGTCATTGTAGGCATCGCTACTTGTGCAGAAACCGGCAACATGCCAAAAATCAACACACTCAAGCTGAAAAATATATTTCGAAACCTATTAAATAGTTCCACTCACCCGCATCCTCCATCAATTCTTGAATATAGTATCGAAATCCAGTAAAAATTCTGAAAATCGCACCCTCTAAACATAAAAGGGTCTATACTAATTTTACAATACTATTCCCATAAAGTGTACTTCTTAACATTCACCCTGTTTTTTATACTACCGCTGATGGAGCTTATATCTTGGTGTACTCAACAAGTTTTTGAACATCATAAGAACAAAACTCTAAAACTCTGTCTGATGGTGTCATTCCAGAAGAAATCATCTCTTCCAAAACACACAAATAAGCTGATTCATCTTGATTTGAACTATTTAATTCAAATTGTTTTTGTAAAGATTTTTTCGCAACAAAAATTAACTCTTTTGCTATATCCAAGATTTTTTTATCACCCACCTCTACATCAAGAGCATATTGAGGTGCTAAAGCTCTGATTTTTTGCAAATCTGCTAAATCAATATTACCCAAAATTGCATAAGTATCTTTTATTGCCGTTTCATCATAAAAAATACCTTTGTATAAAGCCATCAAAGCTAATGCAATTACTGGATTTTGAGAATCCGCATTTCGAAACTCCAAAAACCCTTTCAATCGAACTTCAGGAAAATACAAATTTGAATGTAATTCCCAATCCGAAATAGTCGCTTCAAGACCTTCATAGCCATCTTCAAGAAATTTTCTAAAGGTAGTATCCACACGGAGAGGACTATCGCCTCGCATAACAAAAATCATCGGCACATCGAGCAAAGCATCAACATAGTCATTAAAAGTAAATTGATAATTCGGGTCGAATAATTTATCGCTGATAAATCCGCATCTGTCATTATCTGTATAAATCCAACTTTTGGCTCTAAAAGACTTATATCCAGTATCTTGCCCGCCTCTAATAGGCGAATTAGCAAAAATAGCACTCATAATCGGCGCAAGTAGCAAGCCTAAACGTAATTTATTCATCGCATCTTCTTCGCTCGAATAATCAAGATTTATCTGCGTACCAGCGGTTTCTCGCATCATCACATAAGCCATTTCTCCTTTGTCGAAAAAATAATCCGTCATGCTATGATATCTAGATTTTGGAATGATACTAATCTGATCATAAGTTGAAACAGGCTGAATGCCGTATCCCAAAAGATAGAACCCTAATAAATCAGCTACTTTCGATGTTTTCTTATTGAAATCTTGTAAATAATCAGCAATCTGATGAATATTATTTACAGGTGCAAGACTAATTTCCATCTGGCTTCCAGGCTCTAAAGAAATACAATGCCCATCTTTTTTAAGGCTCAAAGTGCAACCATTTTGTCTTATTTTTTGCCAAGAATATTTTTCCGCAAAAATATCCAAAAATTGTTCCATAATAACATATGGAACAGCTTCAAAATTATTTTTCATCACGCCGATTTTTTCGATTTCAACGCCAACTTTAAAATCACAAGGATTTTTAATGCCTGCATAATATTGAAATGCCAAATCATTTTTTAAAGCAAATTTGTTTTCTAAAAATTTTGTACTCATATATTCAATTTTAATAAAAAAATTCCCCTAATGTCCTTTTATTGTTTTTAGCGTAAAATAAGTTTACACAAGAACAATTACCCAAAAGGACGCCTAAATGGATTATCTACAAAGAGCCAAAGATTTCAAAACAAAAAAACGACTAGGTCAAAATTTTCTTATCGACAGCAATGTTATCGATAAAATCATTGAAATTGCCGACCTGAAAGACTCCGACACCATAGTAGAAATCGGCCCCGGTGCAGGATTTGTCACAGAAAACATTGCCCCTGCCGTCAAAAAGCTTTATGCAATCGAACTTGACACCGATGCGGCAGATGTCGTAAACCAACTCCCGTATGATAATATCGAAGTTCTTTTACAAGATATTTTAAAAACTGATTTAAGCGATTTTTTGACAGAAAAAACAAAAATCATCGCAAATATTCCTTATTATATCACAAGCCCAATCATAGCACATCTTCTGGGGGAAGTTGATGATATAACACATGTGAATCGCAATCTTATTTCAGAAATTTATTTAATGGTTCAATTCGAAGTAGCGCTTAGAATTATCGCCACTCCTGACAGCCCTAACAAACAATACGGACTTTTATCCATTTTGACGAATTTTTGGAGCACGCCAGAGATAATACAAAAAGTTCCTGCAAAAGCTTTTTATCCTTCTCCAAAAGTTGATTCTGCTCTTATAAAATTGACCGTAAATACCACGCCTAAAGTCACTCTTGAGCATCCACAACTTTTCCGAAAAGTTGTAAAAGGGGCTTTTGCTCAAAGAAGGAAAACGTTCGTCAATTCTATTTCTCAAAGTGGTTTCGAAAAAAGTAAAGTTGCTGAAACACTCAGCAAAATGGGGCTTTCACTCGAAATTAGAGGTGAAAAGCTTTCCATTGAACAATTTAACGAGTTTACAAATATCTACGCAAAACTATAGCGGAGGCGAGCAGAGGCTGAAAAGCCTTTTATCACGAGCCCCCAAGAAGAGGTAAAAATGAGAACTATAAAAGTAAAAGCACCTGCAAAAATCAATTTGACACTTGAAGTTATGAAGCAACGCCAAGACGGATTTCATGAAATCCAAAGCATTATGCAGACAATCAGCCTCTATGACTACATCACGCTTGAGGTTAGTCCGTCAGACAAAAATATAATTACATTATCTGGCACATCGGATGCAATTCCTTACAACGAAAAAAACCTTGCTTACAAAGCCTGCGATTTGTTTTTAGGGCAAATTGAAGGCACATTCAAAGTTCATATCCATATCGAAAAAAATATTCCGATAGAAGCAGGTCTTGCAGGCGGAAGTGCTGATGCAGCAGGCGTTTTCTACGGATTGAACAAAATTTTTAATAACGTATTTTCGAGCGAAGAATTATTGAATTTATGCTCAAAAATCGGCTCAGATATTTCATTCTGTATGTTTGGCGGTACACAACTTGCTACATCTCGTGGTGAAATCCTAAAAAGAGTTGATACACCTGAGATAAAAGTACTTCTTATCAAACCAAAAACCTTTGGTATTTCGGCAAAAGAAGCCTACCAAAAATTTGATAAACTTAAAGAAAAGTCCAAGCTAAATGCGACTTTCAACATGCTTATGGCTATCAATAAAAATGAAGACATAACTCCATTTTTAGCCAATGACCTTGAGCGTGCAATTGACAAAGATTACCCACAAATCCGCCAGCTCAAAAACTATATGCTAAGCCTCGGTTGCAAAAATGCACTTATGTCAGGCAGCGGCTCGACAGTCTTTGGAATTTTGGACAAAGAAATAGAACTCCCCGAAGGACTCAACGCAGAGTGCTTCTTAGCCGAAAGTATTAATCACGGCGTTAGAGTAGTTTAAAAATCAATCTCGAAAATTCTTACACCTTATCATTGCCATACTGATGGTTAGAGATATAGGATTCTAACTGCTGCAATTGCGTCTTTTGTGAAGGAGTAAGAGTTCCTTCAGTTGCCTTTAGGGAATGATACAATGCTAAGTCTTTCTGATGTGCCGGAGTCGGCGTATAATTTTGTGCTTGACCCGGATTATAGGCCGGAGCATTATAATTAAACATTGGCTTAAATCCTGTTTGGGCATAAGCTGGAAGAAAAGGGTTATATTGCGGTTGCAAATAACTAGGTTGCTGAAATCCATAAATATTTGGGCCCATAAATATTTCTCCTTGAATTTAAATATATCTTTAATATATAAAAACTATTTAAACTGCAAGATTGCTAAAACATTTAAAACCTTAACAATTCTTTAATTTAAACAACAGCTTTTTAAACATTTAATAAGGTTTCTTTTTCAGCTTTTTCAGCTTTTTCAGCCTTACGTTTTGCTTTAATATATCTCCAATATTTCAAACCAGAAGAGATAACAAGAACTTTTAAAGTTATCAATGACAAAATAATATGTGATTTCAGAAAAAACAAAATAGAGCTAAAGCCCGAATTTAATATATGAAAAATATTTTCTATAAAACTCATCGCAAAATCCTAATCAACAGCTTTAGGTTTTTTTTCAGCTTGAGTTACAACTTTGTCAATCAAGCCGTATTCTACAGCTTCTTGAGCACTTAAGAAATAATCTCTTTCTGTATCTTCTTTGATTTTTTCAAGCGGTTGTCCTGTGTTAATTGAAAGAATGCCATTTAGCATATCTTTCATACGCAAAATTTCTTTTGCTTCAATCTCGATATCAGTAGCCTGACCTCTAGCACCACCTAATGGCTGGTGAATCATAATACGAGAACTCGGAAGAGACATACGCTTTCCTTTTGTACCAGCTGCAAGCAAAAATGCACCCATACTGGCAGCTTCACCGATACAAATCGTAGAAACATCTGCTTTAACAAGATGCATTGTATCAAAAATCGCCAAACCTGCAGTAATTGAACCGCCTGGGCTATTGATATACATCATAATATCTTTTTCAGGATTTTCAGAATCCAAAAGCAAAAGTTGAGCCATTATAATATTTGCCATATCATCATCAACTTCTTCGCCCAAGAAAATTATTCTCTCGCGCAATAATCTTGAAAAGATATCAAAAGATTTCTCTCCACGGGATGAACTTTCGATAACGGTAGGCATATAGCTCAAAATTCTGTTGTAATCCATATAAAATTCCTCTTAAATTAAAACTTTAGACCTATTATAAGTCATAAAATTTTGATTAGCAAAGGATTATTTGATGTAGATTAATTTAAAGAAGGAATGATATCTAATTTTCTGCCGACTTCTTCAAGTGCTTCAAGTGCTTTATCTAATTGTTCTTTTGTGTGATTCGACATTAAGCTTATTCTGAGCCTTGAAAGTTTTCTTTGCACAGCAGGGTATAGAACAGGATTGGCATAAATGCCCCGCTCATGAAGCATCTTGCAGGCTTCTTTAACTTTGTAATCGTCGCCAATGATTATTGGGAAAATTGCTGTTTGAGAATTCCCAATATCAAAGCCTAATTCCAATAGATTTTTTTTGAAATAATTTATATTTTGCCATAATTTCACACGCAATTCAGGTTCTGTTTCAATTACATCAATTGCTTCTAGCAACGAACTAACAACTTGTGGCGATGGGGCTGTTGAGAACATATATGCACGAGAATAATAGTGCAACAGCTCAACCAGTTCTTCATTTGCGGCAACAAAACCTCCGACACAACCAAGAGCCTTACTGAATGTTCCGGCAACAATATCCACTTTTCCTTCCAGTCCAAAATATTCAGGAGTGCCTCTGCCGTTTTCTCCGATAACCCCTGTCGCATGAGCTTCATCAACCATAACGTAAGCGCCGTAAATTTTTGCTAGTTCGACAATTTTATCCAAAGGAGCTATATCGCCATCCATAGAATAAACCCCGTCAACAACAATTAATTTTGTTCTATATTCTTTTTGGCTTCTTTCGAGAATTTGCTCAAGAGATTTGAGATTATTATGTTTGAAGAATTTTGCATTCGTATTTTTACAGCCATCAATTATGCTTGCATGTACAAGTCTATCTAGTATTGCTATATCTTTTTCTTGTAATAATGCCAGCAAAGAACCGCAATTGGCGCAATATCCTGATGTGTACAAAATTGCATTTTCACACCCTTTAAATTTGGCTATCTTTTTTTCCAGTTCGACATGTATATCAAAAGTCCCTCCCAAAAGAGGTACACTTCCTGCACCTGAACCATATTTTTGGATAGCTTTAACCCCTGCGGCAATTGTTCTTGGGTGTTTTGTAAGATTTAAATAGTCATTCGATGCCAAATAAATCATTTCTTTTTCTTTATTGGTATGCGAATCAAGAACCGTCATAACAGGCGCAGAACCCGTTGTTGATATTCTTCTATAATAATGATGTTGTTTCTTTTTTGTATGAATAGCATATTCGCCAAACATACTGGCTCTTTTCATGATATCGCAACCATCTATGTCGAAAAAATCAAGAAGGCTCGCCTCATCGAAGTTTACACTTTGCATTTATCCACCCCATAAAATATGTTTTCAAATTTATATTAGGTTAGATGACTAATCAACGAATTCCTATTACCCAACGCAATAAGCCTACTCGGAGGATATAGAAACACCAAAAATATGCTTATAAAAATTTCGGGTCGATTTTATTTACACGCACCATGCCGTCTTCCACAGAAACCACTTTGGCTTGGATTATTCGATTTTTAAGTTCATCTCCACCTTCTAAAATTACTTGAAGATAATTTGAGCTGACGCCCTTTAAAAATCCTAACTTGTCGCGTCTTTTTTCTACCAAAATTTCTATATTTTGACCAATAAGAGACTCTGAAAAGCTTTGTTTTTTAGATTTAGCGAGCTCACGAAGGCGTATAGCACGAGCTTTTTTGTTTTTTTCATCGACCTGAATCATCTTCGCAGCAGGAGTTCCGGGACGAATTGAATAAGGGAAAACATGCATATACGAAAACGGCATTTCAGACAAATTTGAGAATACAGTTTCAAACTGCTCATCACTTTCAGATGGAAAACCCACAATAACATCACATCCAAGAGCAATATCGGGCATTTTTGCTTTCAATTTGTCCATTATTTTTTTGACATTCTCAACAGAATATCGCCTATTCATACTTTTCAAGACTTCATTATCGGCACTTTGCAAAGAAATATGCAGGTGATGAGCGAATTTTTCAGAACTCAACAAAAATTCTATCATCGCATCATCTAACTCATTTGGGTCTAGAGAACCCAAACGATAACGCTCTAAAGTATCAATATTTTCAAATTCTTTCAACAGGTCAATAAGATGACTTTGAGGCGAAAAATCTAGTCCCCACTGTCCAATATGAATGCCTGTGACAACAAGTTCTTTGAAACCTTTTTCGGTATAAATTTTGACTTGCTCGATAATATTTTCGATACTGTTGCTTCTTGATTTGCCTCGTGCGTAAGGGATTATACAGTACGAGCAGCGGTTATTGCACCCATCTTGAATTTTTATATTGGCTCTTGTTTTATCTTCAGTTGACGATGTTTTTTTGTCCTTGAAACTCACTTCTTGCATAATGTCAGAAACACAGCTCTTATTTGATTTTATGTAATCCAAAATATCCAATTTTTGTGCGTTTCCGATGATTATATCTGCCTCAATTTCTTCAGGTTTTAGCTGTGCGAAACACCCCGTAACGATAATTTTGGCATCAGGATTCGCCTTTCTGGCTTTTCGGATGTAATACATCGATTCAGAATCAGATTTGGCAGTCACAGAACAAGTATTGATTATATAAAAATCAGCGACTTCAGAAAATAAGGCTTTAGAGTACCCATTTTCGATAAGAATATCGTTAATCGTAGCACTTTCAAGCTGGTTTGTTTTGCACCCTAATGTATGTATAGCGAACTTTTTCATATGATTTTATTTTGCAACAAATGCTCTGCGCTTGCAAATAATAATTCTAAAATAGACTTGACCGCAGGGCTTGTGAATGGTATTTTAGTGTAACAGCAAGGGCCTGTGGCGCAGCGGTTAGCGCAGCGGACTCATAATCCGTTGGTCGTTGGTTCGAATCCAACCAGGCCCATACAGAAGTCTCGAAAACGTTGCAATCCAACAGTTTCGGGGCTTTTTTATTTTTATTTCCCGCCATGTACCGGCTTTTGGCGATTCATTTTTTTACAGAGAATTCTCTTTTTCATGTTTTTATAATTTTTTACAAGATATTGGAGGAAATTCTCTTTCTGGTTTTTTGGCACCCAACGTTTAAAACAACAACTTTAATAAAATATGTTTTGTAATCTTTCTTTATATTTTTAACAAAATTAGACAAATTAAATTTTCAGCTACTTTAAATAAATATAATTAATTAAAGAGTTGATGCATTGAATAACATAACCTACAACAACAATATAAAGCTAATATCTAATACTCAGCTGACAAAGAATGCCAGCAAATCACCATATCTTTCAAATCAAGATATGGCAAAACCCGAACATCCTCGATTACGGTCTGTAAGTTCAAATTTGGCTATTGTTTATTTTGGCGGACATATACCACCAGCTAAAAGACTTGGTAAATCTAATTATGTTATTTCAGAATACATAAAAGAAATAGGGAAAGCTCGTTGGCTTTACGGAGATAAAGCTGTCATAGATCTTTCAATGGGAAACCCCGATCTTACGCCACCTAAAAAAGCACAAGAAGCCCTTAAGATGAAAGTTAATGACCTATGGAGCCATAGATATAATAGCCCAAAAGGTGAAAGAGGGTTTTTGAGTGAAGTTTCATCTTGGATGAATAAACGCTTTGGTTTAGATATCAACCCAAAGACTGAAACTATAGTAACATCAGGTTCCTCAGATGCTATAGACAATATTTTTACAGCTTATGCAAATTCTGGTGATAAGGTACTTATTCCTGACCCAGGGTATGCTCTTTATAATGACCTAGCAGCAAGACATGATCTCAATCTTGCGCATTTTGATTTAAAAAAAGAAAATGGCTATTTACCGGATTTTAATAGAATTGCTCAGGAACATCCTGATGCCAAAATCATTATCTTAAATTATCCTCATAATCCAACGGGGACTTTTGCTCCTAAAGATGTTTTTGATGATGCAGTAAAATATGCAAAAGATAATGGTATTTTACTCATTCATGATATGGACAATAGTGAAATAACTCATACAGGCAAAAAACCTATAGGAATCTTGCAATCAGAAGGTGCTAAAGATGTGGCTTTTCAAATCCATACATTCAGTAAAGCTCAAAGTATGCCCGGACTTCGTGTCGCTTTTGCAGTAAGCAATAAAGAATTTATTGATAATATGTTGCAAGCAAAATACTTGTCCGGAGGCAGTGTCTATTCTCCTGTCCAAGCTGCTGCAGTGGAAGCCATGAAGGATTCTGAAAATTATATAGCTAAGGCCAATAATATTTACAGAAGCCGCAAAAATACTTGCATAGAACGTTTAAAAACACTAGGCAGTGATGCCAAAGCGACTGACGGAACGTACTACCTATGGAGCAAAACGCCTGATGGTTTTACTTCTGATGAGTTTTATAAATATGTTCTTCATAAAGCACAAGTTGCACTGACTCCTGGGACGGTATTTGGTAAAAATGGAGAAGGGTTTGTAAGGATAGTAATGTCAGCTGATAATAAAACAATTAATCAGGCTTTTGACAATATTGAAAAAGCAGGAATCAGATTTGATATCCCAAAAGATACGCTGCCTAAAAAGACTCAAGAAGAAATTGCCAAAATAGCACGTGGAGATATTGACATCAAACCAAAAGCTCAGAGAGACTTTGAATCTTATAAATTATATTTAAAAGAACTAAAACAAATATTGAATTCCAGATTTGTGCAAAAGGGCGAAGAGTTTAAGGCTTTTGTACCTAAAGAAAAACAAATAGAATTATTGCCTGCCAATATTTTAAAAAATGGACAAAGTGTTTATCTCCAAAATATAAAAGAGGGCAAACCTGTTTTGGGCGAAATAACAGACATTTCAGCTTTTCTAGAAGATGACAGCCTAGAAAAATTACATACTGAACTCAAGAAACAATGGTTGCCTTCTTCCAGAGTTAATCCCCTTGCAGAGATTTTACCTGTATATAAAACAGGTAAATTTTATCCCGATGCTTATTACTTTGCATTGAAAGCTGACAATCAAATACAAGCGATAGCAAATCTTGAAATACAGCCTGATAAATGCTTATGGGTAAGAAATTTGAATTCTGCTCCTTGGAATCAGGGAAAAGATTCTAAAATTAAAGGTTCAGGTACTGCAATGATGGCAAGAATGGTAAGTTTCTGTTTGGAAACAGGCAATGATACTTTAAAATTAGCAACAGATACTCCAGAGAATGTTCATTTTTATAAAAAACTTGGTATGCAAGAGGGCGGTACAAGAAACATCGCCGGTATTGATAATGTAATCTTGTCTTTTGACAAAAAAGGTATGCAGAAATTTCTAGATAAATATGAGGCAAATTTAAGTTTCTAGTTTAGAATATAACTTAATTTACTCACTAAAAGCCAACAAAAGCCCATCTCTAGCTCAACAGAAATAGGCTTAAATTTGAAATAAAAGTTGGTAAAAAAAACACCTAGTACTTGGAAACTATCAATTTCTCATAATCTTCAAGAGATTTTCTCTCTAAACAACACTCTATAATTTCTTTTCCAAGTGGGCTCAAATCATCAGTCAGATATGTTCTAAGTTCTTTCTCAAAAAACTCATACAACATTTCTGCCCCTTTATCATAAGCTTTATTTCCGATTTCGGGCTGAGTATTTACCTCTAAGAATTTTTCAGGTACAACACTGCCCTCGAAAAGCATATGTCTAATCGTATAACCAGCTAAGGCACATCTGGCAGATTTGAGTTTTTCTGCCTTAAAAGCTGCTTGACCACGTCTTGCAAGATATTCACGACTTACCCACTGAGGCATAAATCCAACTTCCCAAGCTCCGACATGCTGGTTTGGAATCAAAATATAACGAGTTTTTGGAGTATTTATTATCTGATCAAGCAAAAGATTTGCATGATCGACCTTACTTCCTGTTGCAAAAGGCCAATAAGAACCTACACCTTCACTTGCAAGGTCTCCATTATCTATAATACTAGGGTTTGCATAGCCTCTTGGTGCAACCAATCGCCATATCCAAGCTAAAGCAGGTGGCAATATATGCATAATACCAAAAATTCCGTACGTAGGATTTTCTTTCGTACAAGGCGGCGTTCTAAGGCCAAAACTTCTATAGTCTACTTCCATAGCATCACTCTGAATGCCTTTTACGCTTTGTCTTGGGACAATTACTCTAGGATTAGGGCACGGTTTACCGGGAGAATCCTCTGTATGTTCCCATATCAAACAAGTCGCACCGGCTTTGCCTTGAAGATTAAAAAATATCAAAGGCTGATCGGGATGAATTGTCAAATTTTCCAATGAAGAATCAATTCCGTATCTTTCGATATGATTTACACGAATAAACCAACCTTCTTCAGCATCTTTTACTGCCAATTTTCCGCTATTTGTCTGAAAAGACGGGTGGCACAATGCCATATCATCTGTCACGGGGTATAATTTGCAAGATTGACCTAAAGAAACATATTTTTTGTCGCCTGTTAGAATATTTCTACCAAGTCTTAAACGCCCGTCACTGCTTCTATGGGCATACTCAAGCATCTCACTTTTACCGCTCCCGCTTGCACCCTCATGCAAAAATATAATTTCGTTATCATAAGGCGTTAAAACCTTTACAGTTGAGCCGTGAACAGTAATCCAGCCTTCTTTTACACCTATTGACAGAAGCACTCCATAAACCCCTTTTTTGGCACTTGGACCAGGGTAAAGGTTGTAAGAAAAAATTTCGTGGAGTCCTTCAAAATTATTGTGTACTACAGCTTGCTTCCCATCAAAATGCGAATGTCTAAATGGAGGAGCAAGATAAATAATCGCTCTTGGTGAAAAATCTTCACCCAAAGTTTCTAAATCCATGTGTCCTTGAAGGTCGTATAAACTTGCGGCAAAAAAAGCTGCATTCAAAGGAGCGACAAGCAAAGCAGGATAACCATGGTCATTCCCTCCGGCTTTGAATGGCAAAACTATGAGATCGTTAGATTTGAGCCAATCAAAGGTTTTGCCTCTCAATGAATCAAAATTATAGCCCATGGCTTCTTTAAAGTTAGTTTTATCAGTTTTTGAAATATTGTTAACCAACATACAATCAGGGTCACGCCTGCGCATGTAAGGGTCTTTGTAATTGATAGTAATACCATTTTTGCATCTTACGATATCCGCTTCTGCGACATATCCGATTTTATCTACAGCAAAACCGACTTCGGCATTTTTTATATTAGGCCCGCCAAGAGATAAATCAATAAGCTCTTTTCTGGTTTTTGGAAAAATAATATTTTTGCATCCATTCAAACAAGTTTTTAATTCATCTGGAATATTCCAATTCTGCCAATCTTTATTCATAACGGTCCTCAACTAATCTCTTTATTTATTTAACACTATTTTACAAAAAAAAACATCTAATGTTAAGTTTTTATAGAAAAATTCAATAAAAAAGAGAGGCTTGGAATTCAAACCTCTCTTTTAGACTATTTTTCAGATGAATCTAAAATAATAACTATCTGCAACTATATTAGTCACAACATGGTGATGCACAACATGGTGCAGCTGGACAACATGGCACAGCACATGGTCTAGGACAACATGGTGCAGCGGCACAAGGTGCAGGACAACATGGTGCAGCAGCACATGGACTGCAACAAGTAGAAACAGGCATTTGTTGAGTGCGCTCTTTTTCCCAGAAATGTCTTTTTGGAATAACTACACATTTTGTAGGTCCGCATCCTGATGCACAACATTCACCAATTGCACAAGGGCATACAGGAGCTGCTCCACCTGTCACACAAGGACAAGAAGTATAATATCCTGTACGTTTCAAATTCCAAAAGTGTTTTTTAGGAAGAGTTACACTTTGAAGAATACAAGATCCTCCACAAGTGTCACAAGCACATCCACATGGAGTACCGATACAAGCGTTGTTGCAAGAGTTACAACAAGCTGCATTTGCTAATGTTGTAGGCAATGCCAATAATGCTAATAAGCCTAAGGTGGCCAAAAATCTTTTCATTCTTTAATTCTCCTTTGTTAAATAACAATAAAACGAATTTTACTTTCATAGTATTAGTCAGAACCGAACCAAGCTCATCCCCTATTTGGGTATAATCTATAAATTTTTTTTATTACCCATTAATAGTAGCCATTAGAAAAATAACAAATTCCCGCCATTAGAAAAAATGACGGGAATTTGATTTATTAAAATGGATTATAAAATTTTAATTACACTAACAGGGCAACTTTGAGCAGCTTGCTTAGCACAAGCTTCATTTCCTCTTATTTTGCTTTCATTTACATGTACTCTATCGCTGACTTTGAAAACTTCGCTGCAAACAGCTTCGCAAGCACCACAAGCAGTACAACCTGGCAATATTTTAATCTTCATAGTTTTCTCCTTTTTTATATATCTAATTTAAAATGTTAGACAAGCAAATTATTCCTCACCCATAAAATTAAAACATTACCCTTTTGTATAAAGTACATGATTAATAAGATTATTTTTCAAAACAAAAACTATCTTTTTCTCGTTCGCTCAATTTGTCAAACCACTCAAAACTCCCAAAAGAATCTTGGTTATGATTCGTTTTCAGCATCCTAACTACAAACTGCTTGCAGTTTTCTGATGATTTAGGGTTAAACAAAGGTAAAAGACCGGTAAGACCCAATAATCTTAATCCACCAGGCAAAAAACCCACCCCTGGAATCGCTACAAAAATTACTCCTGGAGAAATATCTCCTAAAACCCCTATTTTTTTTGTTTCCTTTGGTAACTGACCGAGTAAAATAACCGAAGATTTCTTATTCTTCATATTGAAATCCCCACTAGCTAAAAGACACAGGTTTTGACTTTTCAAAACCATATTATTACTCATTAAAGAACCATCTCGGGCGATGATTGTTCCGCCAAAAGTTTCAAATGAACCAAGATTTTCAGGAAAAATGACATTAAGTAACTTATTTATAGTTATATTCCCAATGCCACTCTTTACGGCACTTTTAGCCATAAGCAAATACTGTGCCTTGCCGAATTTTTTCAGAAATCCATTTGCAACATTAAAATCCACTCTGGCATTTGTATTTTGAATAATTTCAGATTTATTTTTACCATGGGTACAAAATTCAGCACAACAACTCAAGTTCCCTGAGATTTCATTAGGCGAAACCTTAAAGAAATTTGCCAGAGAACTTACAGGTAGACCAGTAGCAGACAAATTTCCTGCCAACTCTGTATTTTTAAGATTATATGAAACATTGCCTTTTATGCAACCGTTTAAAGCATTTAACTGCAAATTTGGCAACCCTAAAAGTCCATTTTCATCCAAACATAGTGAAGAAGAAAAATTAGTCGCACAAAGATTTTTCCAAATTAATTCATCAACACATATAACCCCATCTTCAATCGTAATTGGCGAAGTCATTTGACTAAAATCATTTGAAGATTTTTTGAAGCATTCCATAAAATTTTCAACATCAATTTTGTGAGCCGATATTTTAATTTTATTAATCTTAAAAGGCGAGTTGAAATTTTTGTCAGCTATTGCTGATACTTTGAATTTTTGCCCTGCTACCTGAACATCACTATCTTGAAGATTAAAACCATCAGAATCCGACCTCAAAAGTGCATGGTTTATCGTCACATTTCCCAAAGCAACATCATTAAACTCAAGATTTCCCAAAGGATTCAAAGAAGAAGCTGGGCCTTGAAATTTAAGCATTCCGCCCAAAGAACCACCTTTAAATAATGGCTTTTTAAATTTATTAGCAAAAATATTATTAAAAAGTTCAACACTTGTAGCTTTAGGGATATCCAAAATAAAATTTTCAAATGCGGGTTCTGTTTGATAATTATTTAGCGAACCATTGATATAAATTGGAGAATTGGCGATATTTGCGTTCAAAGATTCGAATTGCATATTTTTAGGATTAATAATCAATCTGCCATTTTTAATCCTTGCAGGCAAATTTAAAGGCACATATACAAAATCTGTATCATTAAATCTAACATCAGCAAAAACTCCTTGAGAAAGAAACTCCAAATCCGCATCTAAATAGCCTTTGCTATTTTGAAATTTTCTAAAAATATCTTTTACTTGTTCAGATATAATAGGCGAAATTTCGAATTCGTGTATTTTTTCAGCAGGGAAATTTTTAAAATTCACAATGTAATTCTGTGTTGTCTTGTTTTTACTATTGTATATAATTTGCCCTGAAATTTTTGCAGGTACACCAAAAGCTTCAGACTGTACTTCTTTGAAAAGAGTTTCTTTATCTGTAATTAAAATACTTCCTTTTATTATCTTTATCGGGAATCCAATTTCCTCATAGGTCACAGAAGCTCCTCGCCAAGCATCAAGCTTAAGCTTCTTAAAAATGAAATCATTATTTTTATCATTCCCAAATGTAAGTTTTGCTACAAAATAACCTGCTATAGCTTTCATATTTTTAATTGCCTCTTTTGTCGGAAGCAAATCATGACTCTCATTAATCAATTTTCTGGTTTCTGCCGCATTAAGTTTTGGTGCATCTACTATAAGGTCAACTTTGGTTCTAATAGTTTTACCGTTGATAACCACATGGCTTTTCATTATAAAGGCTTTAATATTATTATAATAAACGTCATCTTCGTAAAATTTCACCTTACCCACGACATGTTCAAAAGGCTGAGAAAGTCCAGAATAATCCAATGTGCAATCTGAAAATTTCAAATAACCATACAAATAATGATTGGAAGGGTCCCCATAAACATAAATATCACTATCGCCTTTGCCAACAATAGTGCTATTACTTACAAAATGTCCAAGGTTAAATTTCATTATGTCCCTAATTGCAAAAAGTAGCTCCGTAAAAGGCCCGAATTCTATTGACTGAGCCTTAACACTAAGGCTTATTTTATCCGATTGAGGAATGATAGTTCCTTTAATGTAAAGATGCTCATTGGGCTTCCCCCAAACATCTGCATCTATATAATTTATTTTGCCATCAAAATTGACTTTAATTATGCCGTCAGAAATTTTCTGAGAGTTTCTGGTGGCTGAAAAACCTGTAAATTTCAAACCTCCGTAAAGATCGAGATGTTTGCCTATTCCTTGAATATCCACTTCCCCTGAAGCATTTGATTTAACTTTGAATCTTCTGAAATATTCAAACATATTATATGGGACTTTAATTTCTTCGGGAAAAAGATAAGAAATAGCCTCTATTTTTGTATTTTTTACAAATAATTTCAAATCCCAGTGAGGATTTTTTGAATCAACTTTTCCTACTTCACCATTGAGCTTTATATCAATATTAGGACTTTTAACTGTTAATTTCTCGAGAAGGAGTTTTTCTTTTTTTCTTTTTGCAAAAACATCAATTTCCAAAAGTCCTAATGACTTTAAAACTTCTCCTTTAGTTGGTTTTTTTGCCGCAAAATCTCGAACTTTGATATTAAATCTGAAGTCATCACTCCAAAAATCACTTTTGTGTAAATTAATATCAAAATTAGAGTTCACAACACCTGACAGAGAGGAATAATCGGGGAAATATCTTTGAAAATAAGGTAAGTACATATCAAGATAAAGATTTTGAATTTTCCCCTTTAAAGACATATTATTTTTGAGTCGCTGTTTTTCATTAAAAGGCAACTCACTCAAATAGTGCACATCAAAATAAGTACTAGACCTATTTGGGCAAAGCATACGGCCTTTTATATCAATTTCAAAGTTTTTTGCAGAATTAAAATCAGAAATTTTGAATTTTTCTCCCTCAATAAAAAAAGATTTTTTTTGAGGTAAATATTCATCAACAAAAAAGATTTTATAATCAGAAGCGGAAAGTTCAGCATTTTCAAGATTCACCCTAACCTTGTGTTGACCAGAGAAGATTCCTTTGATATCAAATTCCCCATTCTTTAGCCTTATCACAGTGAAATTAAGTTTTTTAATATTAATTTTTCGTATTTTAATTCTATGAAAAAGCAAATGCAGCAGACTAAGTTCGAAAGAGGCCGAACCTGCTGAGGCAAAACAACTATGGTTTTCATGGCAAATAAATATTTTGTCCGCATTTATTTTGAGTCCCAAATTCCAGGTCACTTCAGAATCGATTTTGCCAAATTTAACAGGAGTTTTCAAAGATGTTTCAAGCATCGTCCTAATTTGCTGCCGATTTTTTTCTGTATTAATTACCCTTGGAATAACTCCAAAATAAAAAACAACCGAAAAAAGCAGAAAAAATACTAATATTTTTAATTTTTTGAATATATTATTCATTCTAATAAGCTTTTAATCACTCTCAGTAGTAAATATTTCGATAATAAATATAATAAGCAAAAAATTTAAGCGCTAGCTTACTACAATCTTAGATACCTTCTTAATAATTAGTAAATTTTTTCTATTTCCTATATAATTAAACTTGATGGATTAACAATTTACAGGCCTTTAAATGAACTTGGTTTCCACAAAAAATTCCACGAAAATTATTGCAAGTTTTTGCTTGTTTATATATATAATGTTCAGCTTACTCGGCAATGCAGGCGCTACTTTATGTTTTGGAACAAATCTAAATAGACATATCGGAATCCATGCATTGAATTATGATAGCTGTACAGATGGAAACGTATGCGATTTTATTAAATCCAGACCTGCTTTTTCTGATTCCAAAAATAAATCGGACTATAGTAATTTTCAAATAAATCTCAACAAGATACCTTTGCTGGATTTCAATGAATCTTTTCATTACGTATCCTGCAATGATTCCTCTTATAATTTCAATATTTTTAAAGAAAAGCACAACAAAACTAATTGGGATATTTATGATTCCGTTTATATAAAACGTGAACAAATAAAGCTGAAAAGTGTCATTATTGTAATTTAGCTCTCTCTCGAACAGAGTAAATGAGTGCATCAAGTTTGATGCGTATTAAATACAAAAGGACACATTAATGAAAAGTCTACTCCATAAATTAGTTATATTAATATTATTGTTTTTGCTGAATATTTCAATTGTTCAAGCAGAAACACTTACGTTAAATCAAGCATTGATTTTGGCATTAAACAACAACCCTAAACTCCAAGCAGCACAAGCAATGATAGGGATAAGTGATGCAAGAATTATTATAGCTAGAACACTTCGGAACCCCGCTCTTGTTACAGATAACGGAACTGCAGAAAAGACTTACAGAGGCGGGATTGAACAAACTTTCGAACTTGATGGCAAAAGAAAAAAACGGACAAATCTTGCCAAAACAGAAAAAGAAATTGTAGAAAATGAAATACGAACAATTGCCTTAGACCTGAAAAATAATGTAAGAAAGGCTTATATAAGGCTTTTCAATGCCCAACAAAAATTTAATGCCTCAAATGACATTTTGAATATTTCAAATGAACTGGTAAATATTGCACAAAAACGAAATCTTGCAGGTGATATAGCTGAACTTGATGTTATACAGGCAGAAAATATGCAATTAAATGCCCAAAATGACTTGGAAACATCAAAACTTCAAATAAACCAAGCTTTTAACGAATTAAACATGTTTGTAAACCAGAGTCTTGGCTATCAAGTACAGCTTGAAAAACCAACTTTGAGTGATGCCCTAATATCTTCAAATGGGGTCGAAAAATCGATTGATGATCTAATGAATGAAGCCTTTGAAAATCGGCCTGAAATCAAAAAAATTCAAAAAAGTCTTGAAGCTTCCGATAAAATGATGGCGGTTGTAAAAGCTAATCGCATACCTAATTTGACAGTCGCCCTTGGCCCTGATGTTGTTACGCCGGGAGGAGAAGGTGCCGTACAAAAAAGCAACCTTACGGGTATTTTCATAGTCGGCAGGGTTGATTTACCTATCTTCAATCGTCAACAAGGACAGATTAAAGAAGTCGAAGCCCAGATTTTTCAACAGCAAAAAGAACTCGCAGCAATGCAAAATCAAATAACCTATGAGCTAAAAGATACGGTAACAAAAATCAAAATAAACTCAATAAAAATACAACTTTATGAAAATGAAATCCTACCAAAATCACAAAATGTCGTAGACAAGTCTCGCAGAAGTTTTCAAGAAGGAATGAGCAGTATAATCGTACCTATCACGGCTCAACAATCCTATATCAACACACGTTTTGGATATATACAAGTTTTGACAGAATACCAAAACTCAATCAGTGACTTAGAAAGAAACCTAGGCATAAACTCAATAACAGGAGATACTAATGAAAAATAAGTTTATAATTCCAGCAGTTATAGTTATATTTTGTACTTTTTTGGCAGGCTATTTATGGAATAGACAATCACAAAAACCTTCTACTAATCAAAACACCGAAATAGTCGAACTTTGCCCAAAAGCCATTAAAGACTTGGGTGTACAGACAGCTATTGTTGAAGAAAAACCTGTTATTTCTGAAATAAAAACAATCGGCGAAATAAAAACCAATCAGGATAAAAGATATGTCCTAAGCTCAATGATAATAGGTAGAATTGTCCAAGACAACGTAGTTTTAGGTCAAGAAGTCAAAAAAGGACAAGTAATTGCTCGTGTCGAAAACCCAAATGTGACCCAAATAAACGCTACTTCTGTTCAAAGATTACATGAAAACATCTTGGCAATTAGACAGGCCCAAACAAAACTTCGTCTTGCAAAAACCACTCTTGACCGAGAAAAAAAACTTTTCGCCGAAGGAATTAGTGCAAAAAAATCACTATTTCAGGCAGAATCTGACTATGCAATAGCAAAAGATGAAGTCGCTTGCCTCAAAGAAAGAGACATTCACATAAGAACCGAAGCTAATTCTATGCTGAAAGTCTACGGTTCATCAACCAATCTAAATAGTGACAATCTTCAAACAACAAGTGCGATAGTAGCACTAAGACCCGGAGTGATTACAAAGAAAAATATAACAGTAGGAGCAACAGTTTCGCCTGACCAAATTCTTTATGAAGTCTCTGATTTAAGCTCATTATGGCTTGATATGACAATTTATCCTGAATACCTTAATAAAGTAAAAGAAGGGCAGGAAATCATTTTCAAATCAGATAGTGTGCCCGACAAAACTTTTGTTGGAAAAATAAACTACCTTCAACCATCGAGCGATGATCCTACAAAAACATTCTTGGCAAGAGTCTTTTTAGATAATTCTAGCAAACTCTTACGTCCTGGGATGTTTGGGCAAATTTTTATAAAAGAAGACAAAAAACAAATGAAAATCCTCGTTCCAAATGAAGCAATTCAAGAATATGGCAAAGAAAGTTTTGTTTTCGTATATCTTAAAGAAGGAAAATACAAAAAACAGGCTATAGAAATAGCTGAAGCAGGCGATGGCGGGCACTTTATAAACAAAGGGCTGAAAGCCGGAGATAGAATTGTTACGCAAGGAAGCTTTACTCTAAAAGCAGAATTTATCAAAAAACAATTTGAACAGGAAGAAGAATAAAAAATGGTGAATTTTTTAACCAATCTTATAAAACAAAAAATACTAATCTGCCTACTCTTCGCCTTTTGCCTAGTTGCAGGTGTTATTTGTTTCATAAATATCCCAATAGATGCTTTTCCTGATTTGACAAATAATCAGGTTCAAATTCTGACAGAAAGCCCTGGTATGGCTCCACTAGAGGTTGAGCAACTGGTCACAATACCGATAGAAGCAACTATCAACGGTTTACCAAAAATTGAAATAGTCCGATCTATATCAAAACTCGGACTTTCTGTTGTAACTGTGGTTTTCAAGGACAATGTAAATGTTTATTTTGCAAGACAACTCGTCAACGAAAGACTTCAAACCGCAAAAGCCAGACTTCCTCAAGGGATAAACCCTCAACTTGGCCCAATAACAACAGGTATGGGCGAAATTTACCAATATGTGATAGAAGGGAACGGCTATTCCGATACTGACCTCAAAACCTTGCACGATTGGGAAATAAAATACCAACTGAGAACAGTACCAGGAGTGAATGAAGTCAACACTTGGGGCGGGCAAACTCTTGAATATCAAATTACTTTATCTCCTGAAAAAATGCTCCAATACCATCTGACTTTGCACGAAGTTTTTGATGCCCTAAAAAACAATAATGAAAATTTTTCAGGAGGAATAGTAGAACATGTCTCTGAACAATATGTAGTAAGGGGTTTAGGACTTGTCAAAAATCTTGATGACTTAAGAAATATAATGATTAAATATCAAGACGGCAACCCTATTTATATAAGAAACGTAGCAACTGTGGAATACAGCAATGCATTGAGGCAAGGTGCTGCAACTAAAGACGGTAAAGGAGAAGTCGTAACGGGTATTATTATGATGCTAAAAGGTGAAAATAGCCGCATTGTAATACATCGAGTGAAAAGTAAAATTGAAGAAATCAGCAAAACTCTCCCTGAAAGCGTAAGAATAAAGCCTTATTATGATCAAACAAATCTTGTTGAACAAACCATAGAAACTGTCGAAAGAAATCTTTTTGAAGGTGGAATCCTAGTCATTGCAGTACTTTTGCTTATGCTTGGAAATATTCGTGCAGCCTTAATTGTAGCTCTCACAATACCTCTTTCTTTGATGTTTTCTTTTATGGGAATGCGATCTCTTGGCATATCCGCCAACATCATGAGCCTTGGGGCACTAGACTTTGGAATGATTGTAGATGGCTCGATAGTTATGGTAGAAAACATAATGAGGCAATTAAGTTCCTCCAAAAACAATAATTTAACATCCTTACAAATTATTCAAAGAGCAATGAACGAAATGGCGAAGCCGATATTTTTCGGCATTTTAATTATAACCATTGTCTATATGCCCATACTTTCTCTTGAAGGAATGGAATACAAAATGTTTTCACCGATGGTATTTACTGTTTGCTTTGCACTACTAGGATCTTTGCTTATAGCTTTGATTTTGGTACCTGTTTTGTGCAGTATTTTCCTTGATAAAAACGTAGTTGAGAAAAAAAGCATAATCCTCGAAAAAGTTCGAGAACCATATTTAAAATTGCTAAATAAAGCGTTCAAAAATAAATACAAAACCATTTTTATAACTGTTATAGCGTTTTTAATCGCTGTAACCTCTTTATCTTTTATGGGGACAGAATTTGTTCCCAAGCTCGATGAAGGCGATGTTTCAATTCAAATCACCAATATCCCGAGCATATCAATTTCTGAATCAACACAAATAACAACCCGAATAGAAAAAACCTTGCTCCAAATACCTGAAGTCAAAGCTGTCGTATCCAAACTCGGCCGTGCAGACTTGGCGACAGACCCTATGGGCGTTTATCAAGTTGATGTTTTTGTAGAATTAAAGCCAAAATCAAAATGGCGATTTGGACTTTCTAAATCAAAACTTATTGAAGAAATGAATGAAAAACTGTCTCAAGAAGCTCCAGGCTCAAATTTGAGCTTTACCCAACCAATAGAAATGCGTGTAAACGAGTTGGTTTCAGGCGTAAAATCCGATGTGGCCGTCAAAATATTCGGCAACGATATGGATGTTTTAATACAAAAATCCATAGAAGTCGAACAAGTTTTAAGAACTATCAAAGGTGTTAAAGATCTTCAAGTCGAAAAAATATCAGGTTCAAAACAAGTTACAGTAATTCCAGACAGAGCCAAAATGTCACGTTACGGCGTTAGTGTGGCGGATTTGCGAGATGTTATTTCTACAGCAATAATGGGAAAATCCGTATCGGAAATTTTGGACGGCAAAAAACGCTTCGCCCTGAGGGTCAAATTCCCCCAAGGAATCAAAACAGATCCTTGCACGATTGGAAGCTTGCTTGTCGAAACTTCTTACGGGGGGAAAGTCCCTATAGCTCAAGTTGCTACTGTAAATATCGGTGAAGGACTCGAAGTCATAAATAGAGAATTCGGCGAAAGAAGAATAATCGTCCAATGCAACGTCAGAGGGAGAGATATAGGCTCTTTTGTCAAAGAAGCAGATAAAAAAGTTGAACATCAGGTGAAATTGCCAACAGGTTATTATATAAAATGGGGCGGGCAATTCGAGCATCAACAAAGAGCAATGAAAAGACTCGCTTTAGTCGTACCTTTTTCTATCATAATAATATTTTCCCTTCTTATGCTGACTTTTTCATCTGTCAAACACTCTTTGCTGGTAATGTTCAACGTACCTTTTGCAATAGTTGGAGGAATTTTTGCACTTTGGCTAAGAGGAATGTACCTCAGCGTGCCTGCAATAGTAGGTTTTATTGCCCTTTTCGGAGTAGCAATTTTGAATGGACTTGTTCTTTTGACTCAGTTCAATAAATTGATTAATGAAGGCTACAGTATGAAAGAAACTATCATAAGAGGTGTCAAAATAAGGTTGCGACCTGTATTGATGACTGCCCTTGTAGCGACTTTAGGATTTTTGCCTATGGCTTTATCAACAAGTTCTGGGGCCGAAGTGCAAAAACCGCTTGCAACAGTGGTAATAGGCGGTCTCATAAGCTCTACATTCTTGACCTTGATTGTCTTGCCTATTCTTTATAGCGAAATTTGCAATCCCAAAATAAAAATCGGCAAAAAACTTCGACGTTATTTCAAAATAATACTGAAAAAATACGTTAAATAATTTGAAAGATTATCTACACTAAACCCTGTTTTTTCAAAAGCTTAACAATTTGCTGGTCAAAAGTATTGGCGAATTTTTGCTTATCTTTATTGCTGTATGGCTTTGGCCCACTTGTTTGTACGCCTGTATTTCTTAGGTCTTGCATAAAATTTCTGACAGAAAGGCGTTCACCGACATTTGCGCTTGTGAAAAGATCCCCGTGCAAACTTATTGCCACTGCTCCTTTTTTGACAACCAGAGCCGCAAGCGGTATGTCTTGGGTGATTACTAGGTCATTGCCTTCCACATGTACTTCAATATAGGCATCAGCCACATCAGCGCCTTGCTCGACCCTAACTGAAGAAATATATTTAGATTCAGGAATATTGAGATTTTTATTTGAAACAAATATCGTCTCAAGGCAGCGCTTATGTGCTGCTTTTAATATTATTTCCTTTATTTCACCTGGACAGGCATCCGCATCGACCCAAATCTTCATTTGAGTATGTAATTCACAGTGTTTTCACGTCTTGGACTTGCTTCGCCTTCAGATGCTTTATATCCCAAAGCAATTGCATGATATAGTTCATAACCTTCAGGAACTCCAAATAATTTTGAAAATTCAGCTGCTCTTTCACTCTGAAAAAGGGGTGTAACTAGACCAATCCAGCAAGTGCCGATATTCAATGATTCCGCAACAAGAAGCATGTTCTCAGTAGCTGCGGCACAGTCTACACGAGGTGCTATTGCTGATTTTTCTCCAGAAACCACGATTACTGTCGGAGCATTATAAAATAAATTAAAATCTTCATTTGAGCCAAAGTTTTTTAAATACTCATCATCTTGCTTTAGCATTTCTTCTTTAGAAGCTTTATTTAAATCATCTATCAATTTGGAATCTTGAATTACAGTAAAATGCCAAGATTGCTGATTACAGGCACTTGGGGCATACAATCCAGCTTTAACAATCAAATCAAGCTCTTCAGGCTTAATTTGTTCGCTTGAATAAGCTCTGACACTTCTTCTGCTTAAAATTGTTTTTATTGTTTCATTCATAAAGTATCTCCTTTATTTAAAAAAAATATATATAAAAGTAGTAACATAAAAAATTACTGAAAAACATTCCCTATACAGGTTGAGAAGGCTGTGAAGACTTAGTAAAAAATTTAAACTGTGTATAAAATTTCACGATTCTTTGAATTTCCGCTTTATTCGGTCGATTTCTCATCGTTGTAGCGATTTTATCGACTTCAATTTTGTGGTTGTAATACAAATCGCAAACCCTGTATTCAAGCTTAAGCGCACTTTTTAGCTTTTTAGGGATTTCGATTTTATATTTTTCCGCCACTGTTATTTGTGCTTTGGGCAAACTTTTCTTTTGCTCATCTGAGAGATTTTCGAAAAACGATTTTTCTAAAGGTACAAGATTTTTAATATTATTATTGAGATTATCGTAATCAAAATGGTGGACATAAGCAGTTTCATCGGCCTTATAAGCATGTGCACAGATAAGAGCCCCAACACTTGCAATGGTATCTTTCATATCGAATTTGTTTCGCTTAAGCACGCTAACATAAGATTTTGGAAAGTTTTTTAAAAGTGCCGGATTAAAAAAGCACTCATTTTGGTCATTAATAGTATATGACAGCTTGTATTTGTTGCTCGCTTCAGGAATATTTTCAAAAAAGTAATAAAGCTTACCACTTTTTTCATCAGGCATTTGACAATCAAGTATAGCAACGTAAATTCCATATACCAACCCTTGAAAAATTGTTTTCAAATCAGGATATTTTAAAAGCAGTAAAGTTCTTTTTTCGGCTATTCTTTTTGCCAAAAATTTTTCATAATTAGCATCCAATTGCCCCATTTCGATTTGTTTTTGCAGTTTTTGTTCTTTTTCTGCGGCTTTATCTGCTGCTTTTCTTTCGGCCTTTTCGTGAAATCTCATCGTGTTTCCTTAAATTTAATTAGTACTCCTATTAAATCATAAAGTTAAGCTATAGACTAAAAACACCTATGGCATAAATAAAAATATTAACTTTTAGACAAATCGCTGTTATTGTTGTAGAATTATTTTTGAAGTATGAAATTTTTAAAAAGAGGAATCACTTATGGGTTTAATGGAAGGTAAAAAAGGCATTATATTTGGTGTAAGCAACCAAAAAGGGATTGCAAATGCTATAGCAGAGCAGCTTTTTGCTCAAGGAGCAGACATTGCTTTCACTTATGCTAACTCCACAATGGAATCAAGAGTACGTCCTATTGCAGAATCTATGAACTCTAAATTGATTCTTGAATGTGATGTGACAAACGAAGAACGTGTAGAACAAGTATTTGAAGAATGTGCAAAAGTTTATGGCAAATTAGACTTTATTATTCACGCTGTTGCATTTGCTAACAGAGAAGATCTTCAAGGAAATTTTTCTGATATATCAAAAGCTGGTTGGGATTTAGCTTTAGGCGTAAGCGCTTATTCACTTATTCCTATGGCAAAATACGGCAAACCGCTTCTTAATGAAGGGGCATCAATCACTGCTTTGACTTATTTAGGAAGTGTAAAAGCTGTTGCAAACTACAATATGATGGGTGTTGCAAAAGCTGCTCTTGAATCTTCAGTAAGATATCTTGCTCTTGAAATGGGTGAAATCGGCGTCAGAGTAAATGCTCTTTCCGCTGGCCCTGTAAAAACACTTGCTGCAAAAGGTATCGGCGGCTTTGATGTAATGCTTAAAGTTGCTGCAAAAAAAGCAGCTCTTAGAAGAAATGTTACATTAGACGAAGTTGGTAAAGCAGGACTTTACTTGGCTTCTGATCTTTCATCAGGCGTTACAGGCGAAGTTCACTATGTTGATTGCGGTCAAAGCATAGTTGCTATGTGTAAAGCTGATGCTGTTTTAGCTGATAGCTAATCACAAATAATTCTAAAAAAAGAGGCTGATTTTACAAATTAGTCTCTTTTTTTATTGCAAATTTTTAAACACCTAGCAAGCCGGACATCAAATCTATAATCATTTTGGCTCTATGATCCCAAGTATGATTTTCTAAAATTATTTTATTAGCGTTTTGAACTTTTTCATTACGAGCATCGTCATTTTTTAAATAATATTCAACTTTGTCAGAAATATTTTCAAAAGTGACATTGTTATAATAAACAAAATTATCCTTAAATCCGCTCATTAGAAAAGGTGCTTCATCAGAAACTATCATAGCCCCTGCGAGTGAAGCATTCAAAACCCTTTCATGCAATCCTTGAAAAACCTGCAATGGTTGCAAATGCAAAGCTATTTTGGAGGTTTGAGTATTTTTTATTGTATCGAACAAATTACTCGAACCCATATATTGAACTCCGTCTTTAATATATTTAGTCCAAATTTCAGGCCCCCAAACTTTTACGTTAAAATGCTTCAAACTATTCACCAGATTGACTCTTTTGGCATTTGTAACTGCATAACAAACATCCAAAAACATATAATGGTATAAATCTGCATCATTCAAATCAAGACCTTTGTGACTTGCATAATTTTGATAAACTTCCCAAAAAGTATTTACATAATTATTCATCAAAATCTCATACAATTCCATAAATATTTCATAGTATTTAGAATTATATTTTTGCTTAATTTCAGACATATTAGCCTTATAATCGGACAAATGAGATGTCAAAATAACATCATGTTCTTTTTTCCGATTATCGCCTTGCCAAATTTCAGGATCGACAGCATGTGGCAAATAAGCCTGTTGCAATTTGGGCAAATATCTAGCTATAGCTTGATCATCTGATTTTGTAACATTAAAAAGAAGAAAATTATTATATTTTTCGCAGTGTTCTTTTATTATTTCGTAATTTTGATGAAATACAGAATCCACATTCCAAATCAGTTGAGGGCTGCCCTCATTCAAAGTTTTTTCCCAGAAAGGAAAGCCAGTCATATTGAAACTTAAATAAACATTCGGCGTAATTTTTTGAGCTGACATTTTTTTTACAGAACCAGCAAAACAATTTTGATTATTCAAAGCCTTGCAAAGCCCTACGCAAAAGCTAGACAATATATCATATTGCCCACCTTCATAAACATCAGATCCATGAATACAAAAAGCTAAATTACTCATATTGAAAAAAATCTCAAAACTACTTATAACTTATCTTAGAATATTTAAATCCGAACCGTCAACATATAAAAAGCTTAATCGTCCAAATAAACATAAAAAAATGCCCTCTGATTAAAAACAAGAGGACATTTTTATTTAACTTTATAACTTATTTTTTAGCTTTAGGTTTTACTGATTCAGTAAGAGCGGTTTAAGCTATAATAAAAAAGTATTAAAGTGAGACTGCAAATGAATCAAACAACTCAATTAATAAATAAAATGATTGAACACGAAAAAGGTTTTCCCAAAAGAGTAAACCATTTTTTAAAAGTATATTCTTTTGCAAATATTATCGCCGCCTCCGAAAATCTTGATGCTACTAAAAAATTAATTTTAGAAACAGCAACAATTTTACATGATGTAGGAATTAAGATTAGCCTCAAAAAATACAATTCTTCAGCAGTAAAATATCAAGAAATCGAAGGCCCGCCAATTGCTGAAAAAATGCTCATTGATTTAAACTTCCCAAAAGACATAATCGACAGAGTCTGTTTTTTAATTGCCCATCATCATCACTATGACAAAATTGACGGAATTGATTATCAAATTTTAATCGAAGCTGATTTTCTGGTTAATATTTTTGAAGATGAGCTAAAAAAAGAACTTATTTTGAATATAAAAAACAAATATTTCAGAACCGATTCTGGCAAAAAAATATTAGATAAACTTTATTTAATTTAAGTTAAATGTAAAACCCCTATAATGTGTATAAAAGCCCAAGGCTTGAAACCTTGGGCTTTTATGGAGCGGGAGACGAGATTCGAACTCGCGACATCCTCCTTGGCAAGGAGGCATTCTACCACTGAATTACTCCCGCATTCAGTATCATCATTATAACTACCTAAAATTTTCAATGCAAGTATTTTGTCTGAAATTATTTTACTAAATTTTGTCTTGAAGACTCAAATTTGTATTCATTCAACTTTTCAAAATCATTCCCGAGCATCAACTTATCAGCTTCTTCGAGCATCTTAACGACATCATAGCCGTTTGTACCGTCACTTCTAGGGGTCAAACCTTCTGCGATGCAATGTAAGAAATGCTGACATTCAAGTTTCAAAGGTTCAATTTCCAAATAATCAGGATACTCAATATCTTGTTTGTTTGGGGCAAAGTTACTAAAAATTTGCAATTTATTTTCCGGCAAAGTATCATCCAAAATAGCTGTCGCCTTAGTTCCACGAACCAAAAGAACCACTCGTTTTTGAGGATGAATCCAGCTTGTAGAAACGTGTGCCTTCACGCCGTCTTCAAGCTCCAAATCAATATGAACAATGTCCATAATGTCATTTTTATCAGACGAAAAACCCTCTGCTGAAGTGACTTTTAGAGGTTTTTTGTCAGTAACGTAACTAATCATAGAAATATCATGAGGAGCCAAATCCCACATAACACTTTTGTCATTTTTAAAATAATTTATGTTAAGTCTATCACTTTGAGCATACGTAATTTCGCCCAAATCGCCGTCTTTAATAATGCCTCTAAGCCTTGTTACAGCCGGATGATACAAAAGCAAATGACCAACCATAAGAGCTTTACCCTTTTGTTCAGCATATTCTTTAAGTTCTTTGGCATGATCAGCGGTTGTCGCAATTGGCTTTTCGACATAAACATGTTTGTCTGCATCCAAAGCTTTTTTTACCATATTATAGTGTGTATGACTAGGCGTAGCAATGATTACGGCATCAATTTCTTTTGACTGCAAAATCTCATCAAAATCGTTTGTAAATTTGACATTAGAATAATTATCCTTGATTGCATCAATATTACTTTGATCCAAATCACATACACAGACCAATGATTCAAGATTATAAAAATTTCTTACTAGGTTTCTGCCCCAGGTTCCACAACCTACTATTGCTACTTTTGGTTTCAATTTTTTCTCCAATGCCGATTCAAACTATCTTTACTAATTTAATCAACAATTGGATGTATAGTCAATTTATTACAGATAAAGATTTTATAAAGGCTGGCATTAAGTTCGGATCTTTTCCAAATATTCAATAAGTTGCGTTATAAAATTTGAAATAGAAGCTTTTGCTTTAATTTTTAGTTGTTCTTGCGACAAATCATTTTCCGAATAATCAAAAATACTAATAACTTCATCACCATAAAGTTTTACAAGGTCAATATCTGAAATATTATCAAAAAATTTAGTGTTTAATTTTGGCATTTTTATCCTTTCAATAAAATTTATTAAGCGCTCTGCTTCTTAAAAGAATCATTATGTTCGATAATAGCATTACAATTCTATCTATGCAACAAAAAAATGATAAAATTAAATATTTATCCAAAATAACAGGAACTCTAATTAAAAAACTTCGTCAAGATTCAACAAAAAGTTCTTTAAATACGTTTGCTCTTGAAGTTGACTTAGCAAGAGGGAATATGAGCAAATTAGAGTCTGGATTTCATGACCCTAAATTATCCACTTTATGGAAAATTGCAGAAGGTTTAGATATGCCACTTTCAACATTTATAAAAATTCTTGAACAAGAATTGCCTAAAGATTGGGAACTTTTGGAGTAATACTTAAATTTTCAAGGATTGACAAATAATTTTAAAAAGAAATGACCTCAAGGGCTACCTTCAAAAGTTCCTCTGAAGTAGCATCTTTTCCTTGTTTTTCAAGCGCTGCGCATAATCCTTCACTGACTTCTTTTTGGGTATAACCAAGCGCCAAGAGTACACTTTGGGCTTCTTCAAAACTTTCGGATTTATATTGAGGAGTGCAAACTTCACTGATTTCCCTATCGAATTCACCTCTCCAGGCTTTCAATTTGTCTTTAAGCTCCAAAATCAATCTTTGAGCTAGTTTTGGCCCCACACCTTTAGTCTTAGACAATTCTTTAACATTTTCGCTCAAAACAGCTTGCATAAGCTCAAGTGCATTCATAGCATCCAAAAGCATAAGAGCCATTTTCGTGCCGACGCCGGAAACGCTTTGCAAAATATTGAACAAATCCCTATCTTCTTGTTTGATAAACCCGCAAAGCAGCATAGCATCTTCTCTGTGGACAAGACTTGTAAAAATCTGAACATCTACATCGATATCTGGTAAACTTCTGATTATTCTTGAATTGACCTGTATTAAGTACCCCACACCATTGACTTCGACAGTGATATTACTGCCTTGCGGGCTATTTAGGATTTTTGAGACAAGTTTACCTTTTAAATAATTTATCATTTCACCAACTCTTTATCGCATTCTTGTAACATTTTGAGGTCATCTTCAGGCGTTGCACCGATAGTTGTAAGCAAATTGCCGATTATCATCGAATCCATACCTGCTATTATACCCTTTTTTTGCCCTTCGAGAGAAAGTCTTTTGATTCTGCCACCTGCGTATCTCAGACTTACGTTTGGCATCATTATTCTAAATATAGCAATGGTTTTAAGAATTTCCTCTTCGTCAATTTTATCTTTGTAACTTTCAAAAGGTGTGCCGACTATCGGGTCTAAAAAATTGATTGGAGCAGACTCTGGGGCAATCGCCTCAAGCTCAAGAGCCATCTCAATTCTTTGCTGTCTTGTTTCCCCCATACCCAAAATCACACCACAGCAAACTTCTAGGCCAAGCTCTCTGGCGGTATTTACAGTATCTATTCTGTCTTGATACGAATGTGTCGTACAAACTTCATCGTGGTAAGACTTGCAGGTATTAATATTGTGATGGTATCTTTTCATTCCTGCATCTTTGAGAGTTTGCATCTGGTCTTTTTTCATTATGCCCAACGAAGCGCAGCTTCTAAGGCCTTCAGACTCAATAGCTTCAATCATTTGAGCCATTATCGGCAATTCTGTATCATTCGGCAATCTGCCTGAAGTTACAATCGCAAATCTGCTCGCACCTGATTTTTTGGCACTTTGAGCAGATTTTCGCACTTCATCAACACTTAATAAAGGATGTGTTTCGATATTAGTTCTGTAGTGAGAACTTTGAGCACAATATTTACAATTTTGAGAACATTTACCAGTTTTCGCACTAATCAAAGAGCAGAAATCCATTTTGTTTGAAAAATTTTTCACTGAAACTTCTTTGGCTATTTTTATCAAATCTTCCAAATTTTCATTATATAAATCTAAATATTCTAAAAGTTGCATCCCAAATCTTCTCCAATCTAATGCTTAAATTTTATAATAAACTAGACAAGAGGTCTAATTTATTTCATAATTCAATTAAAACTAAGATGGAATAAAAAATGGTTTTTTTACAATTATCTATACTAATTATTTCCGCAGTAGGCGCAGGCATTGCCGCTTTTGAACTAAACAACTTCAGCAAATACAAAAATCTTTACAATGAAGGTGTTGAAAAGCTTAAAGAAGGCGAATATAAAGATGCTGAAAAAGCTTTCAAAAAAGTTTTTGAAATGGAACCTGAAATGGAAGTAAATATTTACAACTTAGCACTTTCTTATTTTTATTTAAATAAGTTTGATTTAGCGCTGAAGTTTTTTATGAAATCTTTAGAATTAAACCCTAAAGACACTGATTCTTATTACAATATAGGCATAATACACTACCTTCAAAATGATAAAAAAGAGACCGTAAAATACTTGAAAAAATCACTTGATTTATCCGAAAAAAAAGACGAACAAGCTCTTTTTTGTATGACACTTGTTTATTCCGAATTGCAGGATTATGATATGTCGATTCAATCCGTTTCAAAGTTGATTGAATTACATCCTTCAAATATAGATTACAGGATGCTTTTGGCCGATATTTATGAAAAATTAATTCAAGAAACAGGAAATATTCAAAGTCTCGACTTTGCGATTAAAACTTATCAGGAAATTATCGATATTAACGAAAGACATGAAGGTGCAAATCTCAAAATTGCAAATTGCTACGCTCAAAAAGGAGATATTGAAAACTGCAAACAATTCTGCCTTCACACAATTGCAGCAAATCCGAAATCAGCCGATGCACTGCAACTTTTGGGCATTATCAATTTTGCTATGCAGGAATTTGAAAAAGCTATTCAATACTTCGAACAAGCTTTTACATCAAAACCAAGCTTAAAAGCTGCATATCTAAATTCGGCTTATGCTTATGCGAAAGTTAACAAAAACACTAAAGCAATTGAACTTTACGGCATGTATAAGGCCAAAGTCCAAGCGAATGAGCTTTCAGAAGATACCGAAAACTTCTTTATCAACTTAGACCTAAGCGCAGCTTAAATTCCTGTCTTTTTGTAAAATATTTTTTAACCCTATTGAATTTAAAGTGTTTTTTAAATATTATTGTATTTACGCTTGGTAAAATATAATAATAAAGGGCAAAATAATGAAAAATCCAATTATAGATGCAATGGAAAAAGAAATGATGAAAACTGATCTTCCAGAACTTAACCCTGGGGACACAGTAAAAGTTTTCGTAAGAATTAAAGAAGGCAACAAAGAGAGAACTCAGGCTTTTGAAGGCGTTATCATTAAAATACAAGGTAGCAGATCTAACAGATCAGTCACAGTAAGGAAAATATTCCAAGGTGTAGGCCTTGAGCGTGTATTCCCTATCCACTCACCAAGAATCGAAAGTATCAAAATTCTTAGACGTGGTTCTGTTAAAAGAGCTAAACTTTACTACCTTCGCGATAGAATTGGTAAAGCTACTCGTATCAAGGAAAAAATGACTAGATAATGGTCCATATCCATTGGTATCCTGGGCATATAGCTAAGGCTGAGAGAAAACTTAAAGAACAACTAAGTCTTGTCGATGTCGTTATCGAAGTAATTGATGCTCGAATACCTTATAGCAGTAAATATATTGAAATCAAAAAGCTCCTTGGCGATAAGCCAAGGCTTTTGATTATGAATAAGTCTGATGTTGCTGAAGTTGATAAAACTAAGCAATGGATTGACTATTGGAAAAAACAAGAAGGTTGCATGGTTGTCTCCGCAAGTGCCAGTACTGCAAAAGATTTGAATAATATTATCAATTTGATAGTGCGACTTGGTGATGAAAAAATGGAAAAGCTCAAAGCCAAAGGCATCTTACCTAGACCTGTAAGAGCGATGGTAGTGGGTATGCCAAATGTAGGCAAGTCCAGTATCATCAATAAACTTATCAAAAAAGGTAAAGCTAAAACAGGTCCTATAGCTGGAGTTACAAGACGACAACAGTGGGTCAGAATCAACCCTAAAGTAGAACTTTTGGATACACCGGGAATTATCCCAATGAAGCTTGAAGACCAAGAAGCAGCTTGCAAATTGGCTTTTGTTAGCTCAATTTCGGAAAACGCATACGACGTAGAAGAAATTGCACAAGAATTATTGAATATTATTTATGATTTATACAAAGATTTTTTACTCGAAAATTATAAAATCGAAGACACAGGTATCGCTCCGACTTTACAAGAAATAGCAAAAGCAAGAAGTTGGCTTATTTCAAAAGAAAGACCCGATACTTTACGTGCCGCCTCACTCATACTATTAGACTTCAGAAAAGGTCGATTAGGGAGAATGACTTTTGATAAAATCGAAAAAATCGAAGATTAATTCACTTATAAAATTTGATTCTACATTCTACCCCAAGTTCATCATAGGGCTAGATGAAGCAGGTCGTGGGCCTGGTGCAGGCGATGTTTTTGCTTGCGCTGTACATTTTCCCGAAATGACAAAAAAACTCAAAAAAGACCTATCGACTCTTGATGATTCAAAAAAACTTCCCGCAAAAATTCGCGAAGAACTGGCAGAAATAATAAAACAAAACAGTATTTATTGCCTTGCCTCATCAAGCATTGAAGAAATCGAAACCATAAATATCTTACAAGCATCACTTCTTGCCATGAAACGAGCAAGTTTAGGCGTTTTAAAACAAATAAAAACCGAAGTTAGCCCAATTCTTTTAATAGATGGCAATAAAACAATCAAAAACTACGAAATTGAACAAAAATTCGTAATAAAAGGCGATTCATTATCTCTCTCAATAGCGGCTGCAAGTATCATTGCAAAAGTTGAAAGGGACAAATACATGGTTGGGCTTTCACAAAAACATCCTGAGTATTGCTGGCAAAACAACAAAGGTTATCTAACTCCAAAACATCTTGAAGCCATTGATAAATATGGAATAACGCCATATCACCGCAAGAGTTTTTTGAAGAAACAACTCAAATTAATATTTTAATCAGAATAAAAAATTTTAAACATATTGATTGAAAAAACCCCTAATTACTAAGATTTTTTTCATTAATAGAATAGAATCAAAATATATAATTTCACATTGAATTTCTAATTCAGAAAGGGAATACTAGAATGCAAAATATTAATGCTATGGGCTCAAATCATGGTAAACACCATGCCTATGCATATGGACATGCCCGTAAAGAGGCCGCTGCAAACTTCAAAGAATTAATAACTTCTGCTGAAGATAAGTCTACTGTAGCAAAAGACTTCAAAACTTTAATAGCTGCCGCTGAAATAAAACCTGAAAACAATACCAGTATAAACACGTTTGACGACTAAAGGTAAATATCAGCATACAAAAATCCATTCTCTAAATTTCAGAGGGTGGATTTTTACTTATTTAATTCATAAATATATCTTAAACCTTCAAGAGTCAAATTGGGGTTGAGATAATCAAATGGCCTCTTCATGCATTCTGTAACTATTGAAGAATAGCCACCTGTTGCAATAGTGATTACAGGCTCACCAAGTTCTTTTTCGATGTCACCAATAAGCCCCTCTATCATAGCACCATGCCCTCTGACCAAGCCTGAAAGCATTGCATCAATTGTATTTTTACCCACCACAGATGGTGGAGCTTCGATGCGAACTTTTGGAAGCAAAGAGGTAAAAGCATTTAATGCGTCAGCAGATATTCTTATTCCTGGAGCAATTACGCCACCTAAGAATCTTCCGTCCTCCGATACGATATCAAATGATGTTGCCGTACCGAAATCTACGACTATTGCAGTTTTTTTATAAATATTAAAAGCCGCACATGCATTTGCCAATCTATCAGGTCCTATTTCTTTAGGTTTATCAAGTTCGATTTTGATTCCTGTATTAGTTTTGTGCGTCAAATTAATAACCGGAATCTTTAAATATTTTTCGATAGCCATTGTAAAGCGTTCTGTAAGAGGCAATACGACACTTGATATTACTGCCGCATTAATGTCTTTCATGCCCATTTGGTTTATAAAGTTATGTAAAATTATTCCGTATTCATCTTCGGAACGTTTTTTGTCACTCGCTAATTTCCAAGTGTGGACTAAGGTTGAGCCATCATAGACCCCCGCTGTTATGCTCGTATTACCGATATCAGCCACAAATAACATATTGACACCTTTTTAACTATTTGATTAAATATTATCATAAACAAATACGTTATAGATTACATTTCAGGAGGGAGAAAATCCAATGAAAATTATGGCAGTATCTAACAAAAAAGCAGTATCTAACAAAAAAACTGTTGAAAACAATCACGTATCTCATGCACCTATGGCTAACAAAAAAGCTGTTTCTCACGATACATTCGTAAAAAGCTGCAAAAAGTAAGCTTTTTTAAAAAAATCGTAAAAAAAGACGGCATTTATGTCGTCTTTTTTTGTTGCATATTTTTACAATATCTATCTAATACTTGGCTTTTAAACTAAAATGAATTTATGTCAAAACATCAAAAAACCTTAATTTTAATAGATGGCCACGCACTTGCATATCGCTCATTCTTTGCACTTGAGCGCACAGGGATGAAAACTGCTGAAGGTCAACCTACTTGGGCTGTTTATGGCTTTTTTCATGCATTATTTGACTTACTAAAAAAAGTTAAACCCGATGCTTTAGCGGTTTCTTTTGATATGGGGCGAGAAACATTTAGAACAGAGGTTTATAAAGAGTATAAAGCTCATAGAGACGGAATGCCTGATACTTTGCGCTCTCAAATGGAATTTTTACACGAAGGCCTTGTAGCGATGGATATTCCAATTTATCAGCTAAAAAACTTTGAAGCTGATGATGTAATAGGAACAATTGCATACAAAGCCAAAACTCTAGGACACAAGACTTTTATTCTAACAGGTGATAGAGATGCGTTTCAACTTGTTGATAGAGAAGGCCTTATAAAAGTTTTGATACCGTCTAAGGGTGTTTTAGAAGAATATGATACTCAAAAAGTCTTCGACAGAATGGGTGTTTATCCTGAACAAATCATTGATTACAAAGGGCTTTGCGGCGATAGCTCTGACAACATCCCAGGTATCAGAGGAATCGGCGACAAGACTGCCGTCAAACTGCTTACTGAATACAAGACCTTAGAAAATGTTTTGGATAATGTTTCTAATATAAAAGGTGATAGCCTCAAGAAAAAACTTGCCGAGGGCGTTGAAGTTGCTAAATTGAGCCAATATCTTGCAACCATCGACCTTGATACGCCAATAGAATTTGATTTTGATCATACACATTTAACTATTTTTGATACACAAAAACTTGTAGAATTTTTCAAAAAAATGGAATTTCATTCACTTTTAAGGCAAATTCCTTCTTTACAAGTTCATTTCAAAACCAGACCTGTTGAAATAGAAGCCGAACCCGTGCAAATTCCAACTAAAGAAGGGCAGCTATCTTTATTTGGAGGAATTCAGCCTCCAGCTAAAGAACCGCAAAAAAAAGAAAAAGCTGAAGAAATTCCAAAACCTAAAAAAGAAGTAGTGCTTGATGACAAAACTATTATTCAAGATAAAAAAACTTTTGAATTTTTGTTAAAAGAACTCGATGAAGTTTCTTTATTTTCATTAGATACAGAAACAACAGGCTTAAATACTCTTGAAGCGGATTTAGTAGGGATTTCGATTTCTTATGATAAAGCTTTTTCTTACGATAATGGATTCAAATTAGGTGATTCAAAGACTCTGAATTATTACATTCCAGTCGGGCATAATATTGGTGAGCAGCTTAAATTGGATTATGTTTTGGCAAAATTAAAACCGATTTTGGAAAATACCCAAAAAAGTAAAATAATTCAAAATGCCAAATATGAGATTAATATTTTCAAAAATTATAATATCAAAGTAAATGGTATTGTAATGGATACTATGCTTGCAAGCTATGTAAAAAATCCTTCTCGCAAACATGGTCTCAAATATCAAGCATTGAGTCTTTTAGAACTTGATATGCAAGATATCGAAGAATTGATTGGCAAAGGCAAAAATGCAATCACAATGGCTCAGGTTTCGATTGAAGATGCTGGACTTTACGCTTGTTATGATTCATTTTCAACTCTTGAACTCGGTAAATATTATGCCCAACATCTCGATGAAAAACTATTCGAGTTGCTTGATAAAATCGAGCTTCCTTTAGTCGAAGTTTTGGCTTATATGGAACGAATAGGGGTTCATATCGACAAAGATTATTTAGGTGAATTATCAGGAGAAATCCAACGAAGTCTGGAAATTCTGGAAGCAAAAATCTACAAAGAAGCGGGGCAGATTTTCAACATAAATTCTCCGAAACAAGTCGGCGATATTTTGTTCGAAAAAATGATGCTTCCAGCAGGCAAAAAGACCAAAACAGGCTACTCGACTGATTCTAATGTTCTTGAGACTCTTGCCCGTGATTATAATATCGCCAAACTTATTCTTGAGCAAAGACATCTGGCAAAAATAAAATCGACTTATATAGATTCTTTACCTGAACTGATTGCACCACAAGATGGGCGTGTACACACAAGCTTCAACCAAACGGTGACGACCACTGGCAGGTTATCCAGCTCCAATCCAAACTTGCAAAACATCCCAATTCGTTCAGAAATTGGTAATCGTATTCGTGCTGCATTCACAGCCCAAGACAAAGATAGTTTGATTTTTTCAGCAGATTATTCACAAATCGAACTTAGACTTTTGGCACATTTTTCAGGTGATGAAAAACTTAAAGAAGCTTTCTTAAACAACATCGATATCCATAGTGCAACGGCATCAAGCGTTTTTGATGTTCCGCTCAATGAAGTCACAAAAGAAATGCGCTACAAAGCAAAAGCGGTTAATTTCGGCATAATCTACGGGCAAACCAGCTATGGGCTTTCGAATTCGATTGATATTACCCCTGGTGAGGCAAAAATATTCATCGAAAAATATTTTGCTACCTACCCACAAATTAAAACATATTTGGATAATACAGTTACTCTTGCTCACCAACAGGGTTATATCGAGACTATGTTTGGCAGACGACGCTACCTCAAAGAAGAATTGGAGAGCAGCAATAGGACTATAAGAGAATTTGCCGAGCGTGCCGCCACAAACACGCCACTTCAAGGCACTGCAGCTGACTTAATAAAACTTGCAATGATTGAAGTCTACAATAAATTAAAAAATAGCAACCTCAAAACCAAAATGGTTCTACAGGTTCACGATGAATTGATTTTGGAAGTGCCAAAATCAGAACTCGATGAAGTTTGCAAAATGGTCAAAGAAGCTATGGAACTTTCCCAACCACTTGAAGTGCCACTGGAAATCGACATTCAAGTAGGCAGAAGCTGGATGGAGTCTGACAAAGAGGCTATGCCTGCTATCTAGCTTTTAAATATTTACATAGATTCCGGTGCACTTACGCCAAGAAGCCTGAATGTATTAGATAAAACATGTTTGAAGGCGAAAACCAACGCCAAACGTGATTTCATAAGCTTAGGTTCTACATTTAAAACCCTTGAAAAAGCATAAAACTGATGGAAATCTGCCGCCAAATCTTGTGCATAACGACAAAGCATATATGGCGCACGAGCTTTTACAGAGGCAAGAACAGTCTCCTCAAAAGACTCAAGTTTCATTATCAAAGATTTTGTACTTGCGATTGATTTTTCATCTTCGACGGACAAAGCCTCTATCACAGAAGGATTTTGAGCTATAGTTTCTAGCTCATCTGTATTAAAAAACGATTGCAATTTTTCTTTTGTTTCGGTATCAAAACGCTCTGCCACAGCAGCTCTCAAGATACTGCAAGCTCTAGCGTGTGCATATTGAACATAAAACACAGGGTTTTCATCGTTTGAAGACTTAGCAAGGTCGACATCAAAATCCAATGTCGTATCAATACTGCGCATAATCATCCAAAAACGTGTAGCATCAACGCCAACTTCGTCAATCAAATCGCCAAGAGTAAGCATTTTTTTACGTTTGCCCATACGCATTTGTTCGCCATCCACGATGAGGTTTACAAGCTGCCCTAAGAGGACTTCGAGTTTGTCTCCATCGTAGCCTAGAGCTTCGATGGATGCTCTCATTCTGGCGACATAACCATGGTGGTCTGCGCCCCAAATATTTATCATCCTATCAAATCCTCGGACCAATTTGTCGTTGTGATAGGCTATATCGGCAGTCAAATATGTATTTGAGCCATCTGCTTTTTTGATTACACGGTCTTGCTCATCACCATATTCTGATGATTTGAACCAAACTGCGCCGTCTTTTTCGTATACTTTGCCATTTTCTTTGAGTTGTTTGACGCATTTTTCGACTTCGCCTGAATTGTGCAAAGATGATTCCCAAAAGAAATTATCAAACGCAACGCCAAAGTTTTCGAGCAAATCTTTTTGTAGTTTAAACATTTCAGCTTTGGCAAATTCGCCGAGGTCTTGCAGGTCTAAATTATTAACTGAAAGATTTTTTTCTTCAACATATTTTTTTGCAACAGGAATAAGGTATTCGCCTGTATAAAAATTCTTCACTTCGACTTCATCAGTCGGAAAACTCGCATCTTCACCAAGTTCTTGTAAAACCCTAATTTTAAGAGAATTTGCGAGGGTATTAATTTGATTTCCTGCATCATTAATATAAAATTCTTGAAAAACATCATATCCTGAAAACTTCATCATAGAGGCCAAAGAGCTTCCCATAGCTGCCCAACGCCCGTGCCCGATGTGGAATGGACCTGTTGGATTGGCTGAAACATACTCAAGAATCACTTTTTCGCCTTGTCCAAAATTATTTTTGCCAAAATTATCTTTTTCTTTAAGAATTTTTTTGATTACAGAATCTTGCTGTTCTTTTGTAAGTTTGAAGTTTATAAATCCTCCGACAATATTTATTTCGCCTTCAAAATCAATGTTTTCGACAACTTTTTGAGCGATAAGAGGTGGAGCCATTTTTGCAACTTTAGCAAGAGGTGATACATTTACTGCAAAATCACCAAAATCAGCATTCTTAGGAGTTTCGAGCCTCAAATTGATTTGCTCTGCCCCTTCAAAATTTGCTTTTACGATTGCCTTATTGACTTTATCTAAAATTGAATCCTTAAACATATTTCCACCTTCTTCTTACTTTGCTTTGATTATAAAACAAACTATATTTTAGTTGTAGCAATTTTCCTAATTACTTTATAGAGTTTCTCGAGATTAGCCCCTGAAGCCCCTATTCCGCAAAGGAGCAAAACTCCTTTTTCATTGGCCAGTTCATCTTCAATATTATGAGCTGAAAGTTTTTCAGACAATTTATAACCCGAAAGTCCTTCAACTTTGACAAAAATCTTTGTAAAATCAGCATTTTCAAGAATTTCCACGCCTTTAATTTTCGAAAGTTTTTCTCGAATTTTTAAAATTTCATTCAGCGTTTTATCCAGCTCCACAGCGCCTTTTTTGGAAGATAAAAACTCAATAGCACTCTCGATACTTGCCAAAAGCAAATATGACGGAGAGGTCGAATTTATCAAATTGAGAGATTCTTGAACCTTTTCGAGCTTAATTTTACTATCTTTTGCAATGTGCAAAATCGAACTTTGAGTTAAAGCACCAGCTGTTTTGTGTAAAGAATTTACCGAAGCATCCGCCCCAAGTTGAATTGCAGGAGTCGGAAGTTTGTCCGAAAAATTCCACAAAGCGCCATGTGCCTCATCGACAATCAAAATAACGCCATATGCCTTGCAAATTGTAGCAATAGTTGTCAAATCGCTCACAACACCTTCATAAGTCGGACTGGTCAAAATCACAGCTTTAATATCAGAGTTTTCGTACAATATAGACTCAATCATAGCAGGTGAAATTGGCTTTGGGACATCAAAATTTTCATCATATTCAGGCTCGAAAAACACCCCTTCTGCTCTCGATAAAATCAACCCGTTAAGAACACTTATGTGGCAGTTTTTGGGTATAATCACCTTATCATTTTCATTTAAAGCACTAAGCATTAACGCCAAAATTCCTGAGGTAGAGCCATTATACAAATAAAAGCTTGCCTGAGAATCATAAATTTCCGCAGCTTTTTCTTGAGAATGCTTCAAGACTCCTTGAGGATTTCGAATGTTATCAAAACCATCAATTTCGGAAAAATCATATTTGAAAACATTTTGCCCGACAAGCTTGGCAAATTCACCTAAACCAACCCCACAATGACTCGGCGTTGTGAATAAATATGGTCGTTTAAATTTTTTTAACAGATTAAGTAAATTCATAGATTGTTGCACATCTTTTATTGTAAAATAAGTGTTGTAGCCAAATTATAGCGTGGTCAATGAACAATTTAAACCTTTTTAATATTGAGCCAAAAATAAATGAACTGCGGACAAAAATTGCGGAGCACAATAAGCTTTACTATGAGCAAGATAGCCCCACTATCACTGATGCTGAGTATGATTCGATGTTTCGTGAACTCAAAGAACTCGAAAAAGCTTGGCCTCAATATGTAACAAAAGACAGCCCTACACAAAAAGTCGGCGCTGGCATTTCTGAAAAATTCTCTAAGCATAAACACAAATATCGTCTGTATTCGCTTGATAATTCAAATAATTTTGATGAATTAGAAAAGTGGTATGCAAAAGTTTTGAAAGAAAGTGGCAAAACTCAAGTCGATTTGACTTGTGAGCTAAAGATTGACGGGCTTGCAGTGGCTTTGACTTACGAAAAAGGTGAACTAAAAGTAGGTGCAACTCGTGGCGACGGTACCGAAGGCGAAAATATTACCCAAAATATCAAAATGGTAACTGGTATTCCTCATACCCTCAAAGAACCTATTGATATTGATGTTCGAGGCGAAGTTTATATGCCGATTTCTTCTTTTGAAAGACTGAACGAAGAAAATCGCAAACGTGGTGAAAAAGAATTTGCCAACCCTAGAAATGCTGCGGCAGGGTCTTTACGTCAGCTCGATAGCAATATTACAAAACAGAGAGATTTGAGCTTTTTTGCTTATGGTGCTATTTTGGACGGTACAAATGCTCCAAAAACCCATTATGAAACGATGGAGTTTCTTCAAAATTTAGGTTTTAAAACAAATGAATGTTACCCCGAATTCAGCTTAGATGAAGTAAAACAACAAATTGAGGAATGGGAACATGAACGCGCTGACCTCGGCTATGACACTGATGGCATTGTAATCAAAGTAAATGATTTGAGCCTTCAGCAAGAAATGGGTTTTACTGCCCGTGCGCCAAAATGGGCGACTGCTTTTAAGTTTCCTCCAGAAGAAGCTTGGACAACTGTTGAAGATATAGAAATAAATGTCGGAAGAACTGGAGCTGTAACTCCTGTAGCTATAATGAAACCTGTCTCTCTAGGTGGAAGTATAGTTTCAAGAGCTAGCCTTTATAATTTTGATGAAGTAAAAGCTTTAGGGATTTATACAGGGGTAAAAGTTCTTATTAAAAAAGCAGCCGAAATTATTCCTAAAGTTATAATGGTCTTTGGAGATGATAATTCCGAAAATCACTTTCCAATCCCAACCCACTGCCCATCTTGCGGAACTGAGCTCATCAAACCCGAAGGTGAAGTCAACCTTTATTGCCCGAACCAATTCGGCTGTCCTGCTCAACTTCAAGCCAGAGTTGAATATTTTATTTCAAAAGATGCAATGGATATTGATGGCGTTGGCCCTGCAATAATTGAACAGCTTTTGGTTAAAGAAATGATAAAAGACCCTGCCGATTTGTATACTTTGAGCAAAGATGACTTTTTAAAACTGGATTTGGTCAAAGAAAAATCTGCCACAAACATATACAATGCAATCCAAGAAAGCAAATCACGCACTTTAAACAAGTTTTTAACTGCAATAGGAATACGCTTTGTGGGAAAAGAAACTGCCGACATTTTGAGCCAAAATTTCACTTCTCTTGATGAACTTCAAAAGGCCTCAAAAGAAGAACTGGCAAAGCTAGATGGCCTCGGCGAAAAAATCGCCTCCTCTATCGAAAACTTCTTTAAAGAAGAAAAAAATCTTGCAATTTTGCAAAAATTCAAAGAAGTTGGCGTGAACCCCATCGAAGTCAAAGCAGAAAAAGAATCACAGACTTTTGAAGGTAAAACTTTTGTAGTTACAGGCACATTATCGAGCATGGGAAGAAGTGAAGCACAAGATGCAATAAAATCTCATTCAGGCAAGGTAACCTCTTCTGTCACAAAGAATACAGGTTTTTTGGTCGTTGGAGAAAATCCCGGCTCAAAATATCAAAAAGCACTTGATTTAGGTGTTATAATATTAGATGAAAAACAATTTCTGGAAATTTTGCATCATCCAGAAAAAATTACCACTTATACAAGGGGAGCCTAATGAATAAAAATTTTAAAATCATCCAAATTACAGGTATTTCAGGCATTTTGATTATAGGCTTTGTAATATTTTGTTTGTTTTGCGGATTTATCGGATTCCCTGTCTGGTTCCTTGCTAACTCTTGGAATTATGTTGTAGCAGGACTTTTAGGCGGCCCTACAATGAATATTCTTCAAGGTTCTTTATTATGGGGAATAGTTTGTCTTTCAATGTATCTCTGCGCAAAAGATACTTTTTCCATCAAAATTGCCGCTGATGAAGAAATGGCGACAGACCCTGAAATGATTAAAATGCTTTCAGAAGTTTCTAAAGAAGAAATTGAAGATAAAGAAAAAGTTAATAAATGAAAATATTAAAAAGACCAATTTCTACAAAATTGAGGCTTTTTGATATTCGAACTACGAAGTGTGAACATAATCACAGCCTTGGTCAAAGGGTGGGTTTATGTGAAACCGGACAACTTTTGTTAAAAAATTGTAATATTTGCCCTTAATTTGGCAATTTCTACTGCCTTTTGCCTTTAATAATTTAGTTTATTGAATGGTTAAGGACAGGTTTTATGATTAATTCGGTAAGTAAATATTCATTCGGCACAGGCGCTTATGCATTAGCGAATCCGCCTGCTGACAAAGAAGAAAAATATTACGCACCACAAATGCAACAACCTAAGCAAGATTCTTTTGTAAAAAAACAAAAGAAAGACGGCAAAAATTTCTGGGAAAGAAATTTGGCTGCAATTCTTGGCATAACCTCAATTGCTTTCCTTGCTATAACATTACTTAATTCTGCAGGAAAAGGAAAATTTGCAAAAGAAGTAATGGGAAAAGCTCAAAAAAAGGGTGAAGATGTTCAAAATTCTATGGGCCCACTATTGACTAAAGAAAACGTTTTTGAAAATTATACAAAAGACGAAAATGTCTCTTCGCTTAAAGATTTACCGGGAATGAAAGCTGCCAAAGAAATATTCCAAAGGGATGTTATTGGAGCTATTAAGTATGCAGATATTTTCAAATCTACTGATGCAGGAACTCTTAATGCAATAATTCTACATGGCCCTCCAGGCACAGGTAAAACAAATCTTATAAAAGTTATTTCAAAAGAACTTGATGCCGAAGTAGCTAAATTTGCTATTTCAAAAGATGGATCACCTTTTGTCAATCAAAATTCAATCAACATTAAAAACAGAGCCGATTTTATCAAAAAAGAGGCGCTCGCTAACCCTGAAAAACAATATATAGCGCTTTTCGATGAAATTGAAGGAATGCTGACTGAAGATAAAAGTGGAAATAATCCATCTCGTCAAGAATTAATTAAAACGGTATTGATTATATTAGATGACTTTAAAGAAATACCAAACTTGAGAGTAGCTGCAACTACTAATGAAACTTTAAACAAAGCAACAGGGTTCTTCGCCAATATGAATGAACCGGCTATGGAAAGATTCCCAACAAAAATCTTTATAGATAATCCTGACAAAGAAGCAAGAAGCGCTGCTTTAAAATATCATTTAAAGAAAACTCAACATGCAAAGACTTTGACCCAAAACCCAAAACTAATCGACGAAATTTCTAACAACTTAGATGGCTATTCTCATAGAAATATTGAACAAATCACAACTAGCGCAAAAAGAATTTTAGCACAAGATATTATAGAAGCTCGCCAAGCTGGTGCTTCAGAAAATATTCCTATGAGCAAAAAACATTTTGAAGCAGCACTAGAAGAGTTCAAAAAATCAAAAAACCCTAATACAAAAAAACTTCAACAAACTCAGCAAAATTCTGCGCAAAAACCTAAAATAAGCTTACGTCAAAGATTTAAAAATCTTTTCGGCTAATTCATAAGCTTTGAGTTTCAAATCTTCATAAGTTGAATCATTTTCAATAACAAAATCCCAATCTGTGATGTCATCCAAGTCTGTTTCGGTCGTGTCATCTTCTTTGACCAATTCACCACGAAGTGAGCGGACTTCACGAGAGGCTTCGACTCTGATTGTGATTGCGTCTGCATTTTTTAATATTTTGAGTTCACTTTTGACTCGCAAATCAGGAATTATTACATCATAATCAAGTTCAATTATTTTTTCCAGCCAATAAAATGGGCTGATTGCACGTCCATAATCACCTAAAGCAATCAAATCTCCACGATATTGAGATTTATTCGCCTCAATCTCATCAAAAGTAAGACCTTTTTGGCTTCCGTATTCGATTTTGATTGCATCGCCTATTCCGACACGCTTAAAGCTTGTCAGTTTTTCGAGCAAAATCTTTGCCACAGTATCTTTTCCCGAAAATTGTTTTCCCGATAAAACTATGATTCTCTTGCTCATTTTTTCTCCTTGAAAGTGGTCGTTCTAAAAATTGTATTTTGGAATTTCAAATTTCTCAAAATCCGCACCTTTATTTGCCCATTTGGCATAAACATCAAGCGAATGTTCTTTAACATTTTCATAATAGGCATCGTCGATGTAGCTATTATACAATGGCGTTCTATCACCTGAATAGTTGCCCATGATTCTAGCATATTTTGAAAGTTCAGCTTTGCTCAAACCTGCGGAATAAGCCTTTGTTTTAGCATCTGTACCCGATGGGCGAATCTCGATATATTTGTCATCAAATCTGAAATAAGAGCCATCGCCAACATACAAAGCCTCTTCCATATTTGCAAAATCAAGTTCTTTGAAAGTATCTGATAAAATTTCTTTTATATTTTCAAGAGTGATTTTTCCGTCTTTTTTGGCCATAACCAACGTCAAATAGAAAAAATCATTTTTTGTACGCTTAGCTTCGCCTTCTTTTTTGGCTATTTTCAATTTATCAATATCAGGCTCACTTTCGTTGTAATAAGAAATATCTTCTCTAACATCAAATTTACCTTTGATATCATTTTTTTCGAAAACAGTCTGTAAATATTGCGAAAGCAAAATGTCTTGTTTTTCGCACTCTGCAACAAGTGCAGCTGACACCATAATTGCCTCTGTAGCGCTTTTTTCTCTCATTGCAATTGCGATTCTGCCCGAATTGCTTTGGATAAGTTTTTCAGCGCCGATAATCATTCCGCCTGATTCTTCACCACCAAAAATCAACCTCGGCTCAACGCCCAAATTGATTTCTTTGCCAAAAACATCTTCGACTATGACTTCTTTTTCAGGATTTTTCTTAATTTTTGCTTCAACTTTTTTCATCACATTTGCAATTTCCTTGAAACCGACAGGCACATTTACGACTTTTATGTCATTTTTTTCTGCCCATTCATCCCAGCTCATTGCTGATGCTGTTGTTTTTATCATAAAACGAGGGTGATTTTGAAAAATTCCATTGGTTTTTAGGCTATCTGTCCAAAAAGCCATAATCATCAAGAACGACTGATTCGCAGTATAAACTACCAAAATTTTGTCTTCTGTAATTTGCACATAATCAAGTCCTAGTTTGTTCAAAGTGGCAATATTTTTAGTGCTTTCAATCTGAGTTACAGTCAACCTATCGTGATCTGGATCTGTAATCAAAACAACAGTCCCGACAGGCTTTCGAGCTAGTTCTTTGTCATAATGCATAGACTCAATAACAGGCATTGTGATTTTATCGTCTTTTTTTATCATTACAGCTGAATCTACAGACCAATCATAAAAAGCCTTATTACCTTTTGCATCCACATCACTTTTTCCGATTGAATGGAAAAACGGATCTTCTCCTGTGTGCAGCCATTCAAAATTACCATCTATATTAAGCTTTTCAAGAACCTTGCTCAATGTTGCATATGCTGAACCGCCAACGCTTTCGATAACAATTTTATTTTGAATATTTTTTATCAACTCCAAATTATGAGGTGTTGCCACTCCATTTTGAAGATATTCGACATACAAATCCACCCCATTATTAAGTTCTTTCATCAACTGCTGATTGATTTCAGCATCATCGAAAGCTGAAAGAGTAATTTTGTATTCGCCATTTTGTTCTGTTTCTTTAAATATTTTGCGGATTTTATTTACAAATTCCATTGATTCCTCAGGCAAATATTGGCTTCCTTGGTCATTCAAATCTTTTGTAGCATTTTTCACACTGATACCATGGCTTGAAGTAATATATTCGCCACCGAAAAGGTCTAATTTGAAAACCAAAAATGATGCCATCCAAATTGGAATTGTTTGGCAATCAACGGGAATATATGTTTTAATGCCCAAAGCTGCTTGAATTCTGGCTATAAGCTCCAAATATTCTTTTGAATTATAGCGAACTTCTGATGCAGCAAGTTTACGAATGTCTTTGCCTGCATATTTTTCTTTGGCAACAAGTCCTTTTGCAAGTGTAGCAAGCAAAATACCTATTTTATTGATGGGAAAACGTGTATCTTCCGGAAATAAAATATTTTGAGGCCCACGAATGCCTGCTGTTGAAACTTGTGCTTCTTTTTCATAATTCGCAAACCACTCTAAAAGCCCCATTCCTTCAGGATTAGAAGATGCATCATAATTATAAAGATATGATTTTTTCAAAACGAATTCAAATTCATTTTTATTAGTTAAGTCTATAAGTTTTCTTTTTTTTATATATTCTGGTGTTTTATCATTAATTGTATCAAATAATGCTTGTTCAAGATTGCAAGATGCTTGTTTCATTATATTTTCGTCCCTTTTAAACTATGTTCGCATATTATAGCAAAAATAAACGTATAGTGTCATACCTTAAGCTTCTTTTCAATTACTCGCAACAAATTATCGCCTTTTCTAAGCACGGTAATATATTTTTTCAAATCACCTGTGGCAATATCTGAACGTTGATTTATCAAAGCTTCTTCAAAATTCTTTTCAAGATAATCCGTCATCTCATTTCTATTCTCAACTTGGTTAATAACAATAGGCTTTTGAACCTCTATAAGCACCTCCGGCGAAGTATCCCTCAAAAAACAATATCTAACACAAAGCGGTATCAAGTTAACACCATCCAAATTTGAGGCGATATAACTGATTCCTGAACCGAATTTTACCGGCGAATAATCTTGAGGACGAATTATTCCTTGAGGATAAATACAAAAAACTTTTTGTGGCGAATCTAAATGCTTAACGGCAAAATTCAATGATTTCAGTATGGATTTAGGCGATTTTTTATCTATAGAAAAAGCACCGAATTTTCTCATCATAGGCAAAAGATGCAATTCTTCAACCATAAATCTGATATCCAACCCAAAAATCTGACGGCAAATAAAATATGCAACCATTCCATCCCACCAACAAATGTGCGGGGCATAAATAATAATTGGCTTGGTTTTATCACGTTTTTTCAGATAATGCCGATTTTTAATTCTTATTGCAGCAAACTTTTGCTTAAGTAAAAGTTTGAAAAGGATACCTATTCCAACTTGCCAAAGTTTACTTACTTCAGCAGGAATAAACGGCATAGACTCTCTACTTAAAGAGGGTGGTATTTTACTGTATAAATCTTCTTTTAGCCTCATAAAGATACTGTAACCAACTTTTTCAAAAAATGTATTCCCAAAGAGGCTACATAAAGAGACCACTGCACAAGTCATTTTAAATAAAAAATCTAAAAATATGACTTGTGCATCAGTCTCAGAAAATGGCAGAATGCTTTTGAATAGATAAGGTGTAAATATTTCATTACATATAATTGACGCAAGGACTTGAAAAGTTATAATTAATGTAGATTTGAAAAGGAAATATGGGTGAAAATCCCAAGCTGTGCCGCAACCGTTATAGTCGGAATACTTAACAAATCCAAAACTTGCTAGTACTTCGTGCTTAAAGTAAAGCAAACCTTAATATAGGCGTTGTATCTAGCAGTATGTAATACTGGTAGATTTTTTTATAGGTAAAAATGGTAGCACCGATAATAGCAAATGTAAGTATGAACAGAGGAACTTGTCCGCATGGGAATCCCATCGGCGCATGTCCTATATGCAATGGCGGCGGCGGTGGAGGTGGCGGCGGAAGTGTCACGTCCAGCTACAAAAAAGACACTGTACCAGGCGGCATGACTTGGAATGAGTGTTTTGCATATGCAAGGATGCAAAATACCCAAAAACAGCATGTGCAAGATGAAAGACAATTCAACATATCAGCTTTAATGAACTTTGTTCAAGCTAATAAAATTGGTCAATTTATGGAAAATAAAATGACTACAGTCATGACTTTCCTTCAAATAAATATCGCCAGACCAATCTCAAATTTGGCCAACAGAATTTTTTCTGCAATTACCTCTCCTGTAGCCAATCTAGCTAAAGCAATTGCAAATACAGCTCTTGCTGACAGCATTAAAAACTTTGCCGAAAAAATCCAAAAAAATGTCACAGATATCTCCAACAAAATAGCCTCAATGGTTGGCGAACCAGTTATGGCTGCAGCAAAATTCATTTCTGATGCTTGGCAAAAGCTCAAATCTAAAAAATTCTCATTCTTCTCGCCTGTTGATACCCAAATGGAGCAAGGCGAACAGGATGAAGAAGTCGAACTCAAAAGATGGTTAGGAATAAAAACACTAAAAGAAAATATTAAAAAACTCTTTAAAAAAAATAACAAGGAAATACTTGAATGGTTCTAGGCGTACAATACAACCCTATAGAGACTCAGAAACACAACTTGAATAATGAAAGACTTAAAAAAAATCAAGAGGAAACAAAACGTGGAGTCATCGTCAATAGCATGGTCAAAGACTCTGTTAATTGCAACCAAAATGACATGTTACGTGATTACATTATTCCCTCTGACGTATCGATTCCTGAGGATCTTACTCCTCCTGAAAAAAAACCTTCCAATCGACCTTTGCTAAAGCTTTGCCTTGGTACCCTAGGGGTTTTAGGCGCCATAGGAATTGTAACCAAAGCCAGCAATAAAATTGCCCAAAAACAATTCCAAAAACCAAAATGGGACTCTCTGCCTGAAATCGGCAGAAATATGAACCTGAACAGCGAATCTCATTTCGTTACTTACATGATGATTCAAAACCCACAAACAAAAACTATCGTAGGTGCTTCAGCATTTTTTGTTTTTGCGGCAACTGCATTTGTTTTGAAAAACTTTGCGGATGGATTCAAAGATATTTGGGTAAAAAAACAATATGCAAAAGCTGATTACAAACTTCAAGATGACCTTATAGATGTAGAAACCAAAATTTTCAAAGGTAAAAATGATATTATCAGAACAATGATGCAAGATACCGCAAAAGATTTAAAAGAAACAATCGACACAAAAAACACAGCTAAAACACAAAATTCTGAAGGCCTTACCTCATTCAAAGGCAGTTTGGAATCAGATGATTCTAAGATATCAAAACCAGCAAAAAAAGAAACTGAAAAAGACAAAGTCACACCAGCCTTACTGGCAATAGGTACAGTAATAGGCGCAATTTTGATTGGAAAATACTCTTTCAAAAACATTCAAAAAACAGGTAAAATTATCCAAGACAGTCACGATAATATGCACAAACAAATCGGAGATATTTTGAACAAATCACCTGATGATATCTTAAAAGACAACAAAGAAACTTTAAAAGATATTTTTTCAGTAATGAATTTCAAACCAAGCGAAGTTGAAGAAAAACTCAGACGTGCACAACTTTCGGAAGATGAAATAAAAGAAATTTCGGATACAGTAAAAGAACGCACCAAAAAATTCACTCAAGCACCTGCAGCACTAGGTGGTCACCCTGGTAAAGCACAATACTTCACCTATATTGATGATGCCAAAGGGCATTTTTATAACTGGATAATGAATATAGAATCAAAGCCTCTAGGCGCTTTGGCTCTAGGCATTTCGGCAGTTACAGGTATTGGTTATATCGGCGAACAATCCGTAAATGCAATGCGTGAAGCTGAAGTCAAAAAAACGAATAACGAAACTGAATTGAACCTTCACAAAAGACTTGTAAATGTTGAACTTCGCAACTTCAAACAGAAAAAAGAAAGCTACATAAAGCCACTGGTGCAAGAATTCAAACTGCAAACACCACAAAAAAACAAAGAGCAATTAGATAGTATGGCTCAAAATATTTTGTACGAAATCAAAAATGGCCCGCCATTTGTATACGCATAGGAGAAAATATGCAAGGAATTCCAAAATATAACCCCGTACTTTATCTTCCGCCACAGCCAAATGTGAATGTTGGCAGTGATGTTGAGGAACTCGGTACCAAAACGCAGCTTCCTGACGGAAGTCGAAATTGTTGCGTTTTTAATGAGCCGCTTGTTGCAAAACTTGTGCAAAATCACGAAAAAAGCACCCCTTTAATTGAACAAAAAATTCTTTCAACAAATGACGAAAAAGTCATAACAGAAGGGCTTTATACTTTTGATAGAATGATTGATGCCGGCAAATTCAATGCAGAAAAAACTTATCCTACTTTGGCAAAATTTAATAACACCAAATCCGCTAATGTGCAGGTGCTTTTGGCAGGTATTTATCGCAAAACCCAAATTCCTGATGCCTTTGGCCCATTGAATAAAATGCTTATACAAGACAGCATCAACCCACCTGTAGCCTACTTTGACCCGACAGAAGAAATAGGTGGTGCGATTTTAGAATACATCAAAAATGCTGGCGCCCAAAAGGTCTACGGAAAATAACCCGATAACTTTTTAAAATTCTGATTTATTTACCAAAAAGTCTTTCAAAAAAACTTTTTGATTTTGTACAATCCGAAATCAAATTGCATTCCATTCTCGTACCTTTTTGCACCGACTCTGGGTGCAATGGACTTATTATTTTCAATTCTCCGGCTTTAGCATGATTCAAAATACTGTCTATTCTAGACAATCCATATCCAGTCCCTGATACAGAACCAACATTAGAAGCCCTTTGACCCTTTTTTACAGACAAATGTTCTGACGGATCGATGCCAATTCCCTGATCTTCAACAGCAAAATGCAGTTTATTTTCTTTTATTTTAAACTCAATTTTTACATGACTTTTTTCAGGCGAATACTTTATGGCATTGGCCACAATATTTGACATAATAATATAATTTTTGTAATCCTCTGTTGTCGATTCAGAATGTTTCTTCAAAAGCCCTTTGTTTTCTACTGTAATTTTTATATTTTTCGCAGCTGCTTTTTCTTTGAAAGCATCCATAACTAACCCAAAAACCTTGTGAGCCCCTATTGTAGTATCAGTCGAGTCCATATTGTTATCAATAAAATGCTGATACATTTTTGTTGTGTTATTTACATGGTCAACGATTTTTTTCAAAGCCACATCTACAGTTTTACCTTCTGTTGCATCTATTACCTCTAATTGTTTATCAACCATATAAGAACCAGTCAGCTCATGCATGAAATCACCCAAAAAATCTCTGTCCAAATGTTTTTCGGCCCCTCCGCCACTAATTGTTTTTACAGAAGACCAATACTCATAAAAATTCTCTGTTTTTTCATCAATTGTTTTTAATTTAGACATTTTTCCAAGAGCTTCTGTCCCTTTTTTTTGGACAGACTCTAATGGAATTTGGAACTTATTACCGCCAAAATTCAAGCTCTTACTTTTGCATTCAAACTTATCTTGCCCTAGACCAGAGACAACCATTCGAGGGGATTTTGGGGCTAATTGAATATTATTTATTGGCAACGATTGAGTATTTAATACCGAACTAATCATAAAAAAACCTTTTTTCTAACTACCAATACAAAGTCCCTAAAGACCGTAAGTTGCGCAGATAAGCCTTTTAAGGTTAATGAAAGTTAATATATTTGAAATAATAGTAGCTTAATTTTAAAGAATTATTAAATCACTATCAAAAAAAATTCTTGAGCATTTTTCTTGCAAATAGATACCCAAGGAGAGCAAAAATGATTAATAGAATTTCAAATATACAAGTGACACAAAACAGAGCTAAATTAGCGCTTTCTGATACACGACCTCTAAATAAAGACATATTCTTAATCAAAGGCTTGGCCACAACTGATTCTGTTAGCTTCGGGAAGACTCCAGCTAAAAATTTAGTTGAAGAAATAATTACTGCGGCCCAAGAAGCAAAAAAAATTCGTTTTGAAGAATTAACGCCCACAAGCTCTGATATTTTCATGGCTGGGAATAAATATTCTATTGATGAATTCCCATCTACACCTCCTATCATAAGGCTTAAAAAGGATGCGGGTGGAAATGGTATTGATATTTCAATAGTCGATACTAATAAAGAAAACTACAAGGAACTTAATGACTCATTGAGACAAATTGCTATTCCTCAAATTCTTCAAAGAAAAGGTTTTAAACAAAATAATTTGGCTGGATTGATAGAAGAACTTAAGGAACGCTTAAATCTTGATTCTTTAAAATTCTTGGGTAGTTATAAAGAAGTACAAAATGGTCAAAAAGTTAAAAAATCCGCATATTATGTCCCATCAGATGCCAAGAACTCTTCAGTCAATTTTGTTAAAGATGCTCAAAATAACCCGCCAAGGTTTTATAAAATCGAGCTAGTTGATCATAACGGTTACTCTAACTCTTTTCATCTAAAAAACGATGCAGAAATAGAATTGGCCAAACCATTTTTCAAAAAATAGTTTAGTATACCTAAACCTCTTGCCTTGAAAGAGTCTCGGTAATAGCCTCAAGCAGTCTTGAAACGCCAATAACCTTAATAGAAGGTTTATTTTTTAATGGCAAATTGCCTTTTGGGACGATTATTTTTTCAAAGCCCATATTTTCGGCTTCTTTTACTCGGGCTTCGACTTGGCTTACGGCACGGACTTCACCCGATAGGCCGACTTCGCCTACGATTACAGTTTTTTCATCCACAATTGCATCTTTTGCGCAGCTTGCAATAGCTAATGCAATACCCAAATCCGCAGCAGGCTCTTTCACATCGAGTCCGCCGATGATATTGACATAAACATCATGCTTACTGAAATTCAACCCTACACGGCGCTCAAGCACCGCTAAAACCTTCAAAACTCTATTGTACTCAACCCCAGTCGCAACTCGCCTTGGCGACGCATAAGAAGATGGGCCTACAAGTGCCTGAATCTCAACCAAAAGTGGTCTTGTCCCCTCACCTGTAGCTATAATCACGTTGCCCGATGCCAAAGCACCATTTCGCTCTTTCAAAAAAATCTCGCTAGGATTAGAAACTTCAATCAAACCGCCATCTTCCATTGCAAACATTCCAACCTCAGACGTTGCGCCAAAGCGGTTTTTAATGGCTCGCAAAATTCTATACGTATTATATTTTTCGCCCTCAAAATACAAAACAGCATCAACCATATGCTCCAAAACCTTTGGCCCAGCTACTGTTCCGTCCTTGGTGACGTGTCCGACAACCACAACTGTAATGCCAAGTTGTTTGGCGATATGCATAAGAATATTGCAACACTCTTTTACCTGTGAAACGCTTCCCACAGAAGATGTTATGCCTGATGAATAAACAGCTTGAATACTATCCACAATTACAAAATCAGGTCGCATACTTTCAATAGTTTCTTTTGCCAAATCAAGGTCATTTTCTGCCAAAATAAATAAATTTTCGCTTTTAACATTGAGTCGATTTGCCCTAAGTTTGATTTGGTGAGCAGATTCTTCTGCTGAAATATAAAGAACTTTGCCCTGTTTTGCGATTGCATTTGAGGCTTGTAAAATTATTGTAGACTTACCAATCCCCGGATCGCCTGCCACAAGAACCAAAGAACCCGTAACAAACCCACCGCCAAGCACTCTGTCGAACTCCAACATGCCGGATGAAAGACGCTGTTTATGGTCAATTTCAATCTCAGAAAGAATTTGCGGAACATTTTTTTGTGTAGAAACTTTTTTGGAGGCAGTTCCTTTTTCGACTTTATAAACTTCCTCTAAAATCGAACCCCAGCTTGAACAGTCAGGACATTTTCCAAGGTATCCCGTTGTTTCGTAGCCACAATTTTGGCATATCCATTTTGATTTAATTTTTGCCATTTATTTTAAAGCTGCTTCTTCTTGTAAACCGACTGCTGAAATTTGATTATCAATCACAGAAAAGAACTTTATCGGTCCTTTTGGTGTAAACTCAAAAACTTTACCAACTGAAGGTTTTGCTAGAATTTGCTGAATTTTTTTGTATTCTTCATCAGGATTTTCAAAATATAAAATTATCGGCGTTGCGATATTTTTAACAAACAATAAAAGAGCTTTTCGAGACTGCAATGGTTGCTGATATGGTTGCGGCATAGTTTTCTCCCCGTAATATCCGATAATACCAATTTTACTTTATATCAAGACCTATATCAAGAGCGCCTGCTTTTGCGGTGATTGCACTGGTCGAAATCACGTCTACGCCTGTTTTTGCGATATCTTCAAGAGTCTTCATATTTATCTGACCACTTGCCTCAACAATTGCACGTCCATCGATAATTTCGATAGCTTTTTTCATTGTATCTATTGACATATTATCAAGCATAATGATGTCGACACCACACTCCAAAGCTTCTTTGACCTGTTCAATAGTATCTGTTTCGACTTCAATTTTGTGTGTATGAGAAATATGCTTGCGCACAGTTTCGACAGCTTTTGTAATTCCACCACAAAGCGCAATATGGTTGTCTTTCAACATAACGCAATCACAAAGACTGAACCTATGAGGGGTTGCACCGCCAATTTTTACCGCATATTTTTCGAAAATTCTAAAATTCGGAGTAGTTTTTCTTGTTTCTGAAATATTTGCTTTATAAGGCTTCAAAACTTCTTGGTATTGAGCCGTCATAGTAGCTATAGCGCTAAGTCTTTGGACATAATTGAGTGCAAGTCTTTCGCCTGTCAAAACAGCTCTGGCATTACCTTCAATCGTAGCAATATCCTGCCCTTTAGTGATTTTATCACCGTCTTTTAAGAAAGATGTGATTTTGATATTTTTATCCAAGATTTCAAAGATTTTTTTTACAATTTCTATCCCGCATAAAATGCCTTCTTCACGAGAATTCATTATGGCTTTAAGGATTTTGCCGTCAGCTTCGATATAATCTGTTGTAATATCGCCAAAACCGATATCTTCTTTGAGAGCCTGTTTAATATGCTCTTCAATAATAAAATCGTGCAAAAGATAGCTCATTTAGTGCAAGTCTCCTATAGTCAAATAACTGTGTTCAGCTTTAGCAAGCGACTGTGGATAATCCTCTCTAAAATGCCCGCCTCGAGACTCTTTACGATCCAAAGCAGTTTTTACAATCGCCTCAGCAACCAAAAGCATATTTCTAAATTCATATTCATTCGCATCATCATACTTGGCATTTATATCAAAAGAATCCTGAAACTTTTTTATACTCAAAAGAGCTTCTTGCAAAGTTTTTTCATTCCTCAAAATGCCTGCATTATTCCACATTATTGTTTGTAATTTTTGCTTTAACTCTTGAGTATTTTCATAATGCTTAACTTCTCTTTTAATCTCAAAATTTATATTTTCAAGATTTCCTAAATTTTGATTTTGCAAGTATTTTGCTAAATTGTAGGCCAAAACAACACATTCAAGAAGTGAATTGCTCGCAAGTCTGTTTGCTCCATGCAAAGAACTGCAACCTACTTCGCCTACTGCATAGAGATTTTTTATGCTCGTAAGTCCGTTAATGTCAATTTTTATTCCGCCCATAGAATAGTGTGCAGCAGGTGATACAGGGATTAGGTCTTTTGAAATATCCCAACCGTGCTTTTCGCATTCTTTCCTGATTCTTGGGAAACGAAGTTTAAGTTTTTCTTCAGGAATTTGGGTCATATCAAGATAAACACAAGAAGATTGAGTTTGTTTCATTTCTTCAAAAATTGCTCTGGTTAAAACATCTCTTGGAGCCAAATCAGCCATAGGATGATACTTTGAAGCGAAATATTCGCCTTTTGAGTTTTTGAGTTTTGCACCTTCGCCTCTTGCAGATTCTGAAATCAAAAAGCGACTTCCACCAGACTCAATTGCAAGTGCCGTCGGGTGAAATTGAATAAATTCCATATCTTGAAGAATTGCCCCTGCCAAAAGAGCCAACGCAGTACCATCAGCAGTAGCGACTTTTGGATTGGTAGTATGCTGATAAAGCTGTCCTACTCCGCCTGTAGCCAGGATTACAGCATTTGAAAGAATTTTAAAATGCTCCTTGCGTTTCAAAATTTCAACACCAATTGCTTCGTGATTTTTATTGAGCAAAATCTGCGTAACAAGAGTATTTTCAATCATGGTAATTTTAGGATTAGTAAGAACTTGTATCGAAAGTACCGACTCCATTATAATGCCTGTACCATCGCCGCCTGCGTGCAAAATACGATTTACACTGTGAGCGCCCTCGAGGGTCAAAGAATAATTTTTGTCATCAATTTTGTCAAATTTAATTCCGTATTTGACTAAATCTTCGATTACTTCTGAGCTAAGTTTTGAAATTTCTTTTGCTACTTCATAATTCACAAGACCATTTCCTGCTTCTTGGGTATCTTTTATATGAAGTTCAACCGAATCATCTTTATTACTGGGCAAAACACCGACAATTCCGCCTTGTGCATAACGGCTGTTGCTTTCGTCCATGTTTGATTTTGTTACTAATAAAATATTTTTACAGTTTGGATTTTCCGCTATTTTTAAAGCTGCGTAAAGCCCCGAAATGCCACTTCCAATAATAATTGCTGAATAAGTATTTAGCATAAATGCCCCGATTTTATTTTTCTTATATAATCTAAATTATACTACAAGCGTATTTAAACAGGTTTATTTTAATAGGTGATTTATGCTATTTGAATCTTGTATTTTGGCAACAGCTCTTGCATTCGCGAACCCAGCTGATCCAAGCAGAAAAACAATGTACCCTTCAGGAATCAATGATGGCGAAGATTTTATTTTTTCAGCACCCCCAATTAGCGCTTATCCAATCTTGACAATAGGCTCATCAATCAAGCTACAAGATGGTTCAATGATTGAACCTGGAAATTATTGCGTAAAACCATCTATTGATGAAACCCAAATATTAATAATCCAAGGTTCTTATATGTTTTGCAAGTGTAAAGTCATAGAAAACACTATTGTGAGTGACTTTGCAGCAAAACCATTAGTGAAAATAACCAAAATAGGTTCAGAATTGATTCTTACTTATCAAATTGAAAATATTTTTAAAAAAGCTGTAATACCTATTAGCAAAGAGAATTGACCAAATCAATCAATTCATTAACGCAATAGCAATCTTTAATCACAAAAAATTTCACATCCAATTTTTTTTCCAAATCACCAATAGTCATATTGTCCAAAAACATATCAGACTGGTCTTTGAGCATTACGGACGGGATTATTATATTGTGAATTTCATCTTTGATAGGTAAAAGCTCATCTAAAATATCTTGCCCCGTGAAAAGCCCTGCAACAGAAACATCTTCGCCCCAAAAATTGCTTTTTGCAGTATGAAGATTTATTTTTAAATTTTCAATTTTGTTAAATTCATCCCAAATTTCTTTAAGAACATCTTGCGCTAATCTACCTGAAAAAGAAGTGAATTCTATAGATTTTTTAATTTTTTTGGGCAAAAGGTGTTTTTTGCTCCTAAAATCATCTAAAAGCATACGGCAAGTGCCGACGCCATCTTCAAGCTGCCCGTATTCGTTATAAAAAGCTGCTTCAGGGATATTTTTTTTCGCCAAAATATAAAATTCATCTGATGGCGCAATGAGGTTTTCTCCGACTTTTTTGTTAAATTTTTCAGCCAACTCAATCACTTCTGTCGCGATGGCAGGCGTAACTTTTTTTATAACAGGATTGTCTTGAAATTTTGTAATCCCTACTGGAACAATTGCAATTGAGAGAATATTTTCAAATTCCACCAAATCCTTAAGCGTTTTTTCAAGATTTTTTCCGTCATTAAGCTCAGGACAAAGTACAATCTGCGTGTGAATTGGTATTTCAAGACTTTCAAGCCACTTCAAATCCTCAAGAATATTTTTGGCTCTTTTATTTTGAAGCATTTTTTGCCTCAAATCACCATCTGTCGTGTGCACAGAAACATACAAAGGACCGATTTTCAGCTGCTCAATACGTTCTTTGTCTTCTTTGGTCAAATTTGTAAGAGTAATATAAGTTCCGTTAAAAAACGAAAGGCGATAATCATCATCTTTGACCAAAAGTGTATCCCTCATTGACTTTGGTTGTTGGTCAATAAAACAAAAAGCACATTTATTGGCGCAAGGTTTTATTTTGTCAAAAATCACATTATCAAATGTAATTCCTAAGTCTTCGCCAAAATCTTTTTCAATTTCAAAAATTTCTTCTTCGCCATTTTTATAGCGAATATGCAAGTCAATTTCTTCTTGGATTGCCAAAAATTTGTAATCAAAATAATCCTTCAGAACTACCCCATTAATAGAAACAACTTCGTCTCCGGCGCTTAGTCCTAAATCTTCTGCGATACTTTCTTTTTCAACTTCTTCAATTATTGCTGTCATAGAAAGATTCTAGCACAAAGAGAAGACGGTTGCACAAACTAGAAAATGAGATTTTTCAGGTTGTGCAACCGTCGACTTTACGGATGTGAAAAATGGCGGAAACGTATAGTTTTCGACATTTTAAAACTGGACGTGATAATTCTAAGTGAAGAAAATCCAACTCAACAAAAAATCAGCAAAAAGCAAAATAATAGTCGTATAAATAGCAGCCTTTATTGTTGCCTCACCTACATCTTTGGCTCCGCCTTTGGTCATATAGCCCATCGTGCAACATACCACTGTAATGATAACCCCAAAAACCGCAGCCTTAAAGAGACTTACCCAAACATCATACGTTTTTGTTTGAGTCCAAACTGAATTCAAAAAACGATTCGGATGAAGATTGATTGTAGCCTGAGAAACAATTAATCCACCATAAAGTCCAACCACCTCACAAATCATAACTACAAAAGGTACAACTATCATGCTAGCTAAAACCCTTGGGGCAATTAGATATTTGATAGGATCAACGCCAAGAGTTTTTATTGCATCAACCTGTTCTGTAATTTTCATATTTGCAATTTCTGCAGCCATTGCTGTTCCTGAACGGGCACTAATGGCTAAAGCCGCAAAACCAGGCGCAAGCTCTCTCACCAAAGTAAAAGATACGACTGCTCCAATATAACCTTCGGTTCCCGACAGTATAAATTGCTGGGATAATTGGAGCGAAATGACGGCTCCTGCTACAAATACAATGGTCATAGAAATCCAAAGCGAGTCAAAACCAATAATGGCAGCTTGTCTAATGATTTCATTCGCATTGACTTTTCCCGTCAAAATGTATTTGAAGGATTTAATAAGATTGAGTATACAATGACCTGCAAACTTAATCATAGATAGGCGTACACCAATGTTTGTACTCCGAAACCTTTCCTCTGACAATGTCTGAGTATAATTGTTGGATTTGAGAAACCAATTCAGTGACTTTTCCGCTACCAACAGGTCTATTATCAATAGATACAATAGGCATTACTTGAGCGCCTGTGCCACAGAAGAAAGCACCATCTGTAATATAAAGCTCAGTCCTGTCGATTTCTCTTTCGACAACTTCCAAATTCAAATAATTTTCAGCAATTTCTTTTATTGTATTTCTTGTAATACCAATCAAAATATCATCAGTTGGTTTTGAAGTAATCAATTTTTTACCTTCAATTAAATACAAATTCATCGCACTACCTTCAGCAACGTGTCCATCAGCTTTAAGAACAATCGCATCGTCGAAACCTGCCAATCTGGCATCAGTAACAATCAAAGCTGTATTAGCGTAGCATCCTGAAATTTTTGCTCTTGCAGGAATAGCATTATCATCTGATCTTCTCCAGTTTGAAACACAAACTTTAAGACCGTTTGAAGAATCAATATAATCGCCAAGAGGTGCTGTAGTGATGACCAAACTATCTTTGTTATCGCACAATTTAGGTCCGATGGTTTTGCCTGCTTTATAAATAACGGGTCTAATATATGTGTCTGTTTTTGGGGTATTTTTTTTCAAAAGTTCAATCGTAATATCACACATATCATCGACAGTGTATTCAGGGTGCATATGCATGATTTTACAACTGTTCAAAATTCTCTCAAAATGTTCTCTCATTCTGAAAACATACAATTGGTTTTCCTCAGGAACCCAATAAGCACGCATTCCTTCAAAAACACTTGTTCCATACATAAAAGCATGTGTACGAACACTAATAACAGCTTGTTCATCAGGAACATATTTGCCATCTAAATATACAAAATCAGACACTTTGGAAATCTCCTATTTTCTACTAAAAATATGCTTTTGTTATAGCATAAATTTGAATTTAGGGACAGTTTATTAAGCTTTTAAAATTTGTTTTTTATTTTCTTTATTTTCGAAATATCCCAGAATAATTCCCAATAAAGCCCCTATTGCTATATCTTTACCGAGATGACTACGACTAAAACCTTTTTGGGAAATTTCATCGACCAAGCTTTCTGATACCCAAGACTGGATTTTTTTAGAATTTTTGACAAGAAGCTGCTCTACTACATTCAAAGATGCAAAAATCCCAACACTTATGGCCACCCTTTTAGGAATTTGATTTCTATATTCTGTTTTAGGGTTTTCAGAAATTCCCCTAGAGCTTTGCTTATAGGGATTATGTAGAGAACTTGTTATTTGCATAAAATACCTTTCGAGTTACTTAAGTCAACAAGGGTGAATTTTTATTTTTGCTGAACTTTAAACGTATCTTTACAAAAAATAACAACTCTAGCCCCCATATTTTTTAAATCTCGATTTTTGTCGTAAAATATCATCATAAACACTTTGGAGAACAAAACGTGGCATCAATAAACTTCTTTGGCATATTAATATTTTTAGCCCTAGGCGGGTTTTCATTATTCCAACTTTACATAGGTTTTTGCTCATCAAAATACAAAATTTGGAAGCTCCGATACAAATACAGCCCTGCCAAATTCAATCAAAATTTCAATGTCGTAATATACTCTCACAACTCTGCTGAAGCGGTTGTAGAACTGTTAGAAAACCTCAAAAAACAAGACTACCCTTTAGATAAAATTAAAATAAATATTATTTTGGATAACTGCACTGACAACTCCTCGAATTTACTCGAAATACTCGGCGGAGCCAAAATTTGGAGAATTTCAACTCCCCAAAAACCAATCGGAAGAAATGCCGCTTTTGAGTGGTTTTTAGACAAAACTTTAGCAACCGAAAACACTAATGCTTTTGTATTTTTGGATGCTAAAAACCGAATCAACCCTTATCTTTTAAATAATATAAATAATGCTATCGGGGAATTCCCAGTGGTAATCGGAAGAATAAGACATCAAGTAAACAATGCTATTTTATCTGTAATTATAGACCTATATGAAAAACTTAATTACAATATAAACCTAAAAGGCCGTTCAATGGCAGGTTTATCGAATTTTGTCTCTACTGAAATTTTAGCAATAAGACAAGACATCTTGGAAAAAGTAAGGTTTATCAATATTCCAAACCAAAATACCGAAATGCTTTATTCCATGCTGCTTTCAAAAGCAAAAATCCCTGTGATTTATTCTGATGAAGTCGGCGTTTTTAGGAGAGACAACTCAACATTAAAATCTTTTATCCACGAAAAACATATAGAATTTTTAGAAAAATTAAAAACTTTCAAATACGGCATAAATCTTTTAAAAAGTTCTGCCTGTATCAAAAGCAAAGAGCTTACAGCCTCTCTTCTTTACCCTAACGATGCTATCATATTTTTACTGTTTTGCTCACTTATTGCAATTTCTTGCAAAGATGAATTCATTTTGGGAAGCACGTTACCTCATTATTTATTATCCTTTAGCCTTGTAACAACAATGTATACAATAATCCTAGCCAAACTATCTTGGCTGGATATAGTACTTTGGCCAGCCAAAATTATAACTTCTCCACTATTTTTTTTGGGAATGAATATCAATGGTTTTAAATTTGACTTCAAAAAACCGGCTTTTAAATTTCCAAACCTAGGATTTAAAATTAAAATGCCAACCTTTAAACTGCCTTCTTTAGCCAAAAAGAAGCCGCAAAACACCACAAACGTATTCATTACCAATGGCACAAGAGATATTCCTTGCGAGCTTGAATTGGAAAACAAAGATGGACTTTATACCTCAATTTTATGGTTCAACAATAAAAAAACCTGCTCAAATCAATTCTTACGTGCCGCAGACTCTCTTTCAGAACTTTCCGAAAAACTATTTAACAGAGGTTTAGTTCTAAAAGTTTGCCAAAACTGTGGCTATTTCGAAGCTACACAAGATGGTAAACACGATTTCATTAATGGTTCTTGCCTTCTTGGCATAGTCAAACATGGGAGAAAAGAACCTTACAGTACACAAATTTCTTACAACTGCAAATTCATAATTCCTTCTCACGCAAAAGAATTTGTCAGAAAACAAATGGAAGAATTGCAATAACAACTACTAGAAATTGACAATTTCAGGGGACTTTATTTTATAAACCTGCAAAAACCTTCGTAATTCTTCTCTATTTCGCCATAAAGAAATTTCACGCCATCTTTTTCAGGAGTTGCTTTTATATAATATAAATCATCTGTTTGCGGAGCTATCGCAGTTACAGACATCTTTACAGCAGCCATTATTGTATAACCCTGTTTCAGTAGCAATGTGTTATTAGTATGATCAAAAGCCACGGTGTAAAAGCCTTGAGGGATAATAGCTTCTTCATTTTGAAGACTTTGAGATACCTGCACAAGAAGATAAGGTTTTGGCAAAATCCCACCGCCCACTCCATTTTGCAGAGCAGTTCCTTCTAATTTTACAGGTTTCTTTTCCCAGAAATGTTTTTTATACTTATGCTTATCTTTTTTTTCCTGCAATTGCTTAAAGGCATTTTCAACATCTTTATCATTTGCAGGCTTGACTTTACGAGGGTTATTAAATGCGTCCATCGCACTTCTATCAAAAAAATCAAATTCCTGAGCTGAAACACTCAAGCAAAAACAAAACATTATAAATAATAAAACTATATTCTTTTTCATATCAGCTCATTTCTTAGGATTAATAACATTATAGTCTTGATTATATCCACAGCACAAGTGGCAAAAAACCGCTTTTCAAGATAAATTCTAGTTACAATTTGCTTATCGTCTATTATTGAACTATTATTGTCAATGTAGAATAAAAGTTTGTTCTAATGCCCAAGAATAGCTAAATTCAAGTCTAATATTGAATATGGAGGATAAATTTATGTTACAGAGAACGTTTGTGGCAATCAAACCTGCCACAGTAAAAAGAGGCCTAATCGGGGAAATTATCAGACGTTTTGACAGAAAACAATACAAAATTGTTGCTATAAAAATGCTTGTTGTGGACAAAGAATTAGCTTATCAACACTACGAAGAACACATAGGCAAGCCGTTTTTCGATGAATTAGTAGAATTTATCACATCTGGTCCTATCGTTGCAATGGCTATCGAAGGATACGATGCAATCCCAGGAATCCGCAAGATGATAGGGGCTACAAACCCTCTAGAAGCTGAAATGGGAACAATCAGAGCTGATTTCGCACAAACAAAAGAACGCAATGTTGTACATGCCTCAGACTCCGAAGCTAGTGCAAAAAGAGAATTGGCATTATATTTTACGGATGACGAAATTTGCGAATATGAATTTTAACTTCAACCTCGAAAAAAAATGTACCAAATCAAATGCCAGAGCAGCAACATTTAAAACCCCACATGGAGAAATAAAAACACCTGTCTTCATGCCCGTAGGGACGAACTCTGCTGTCAAAATGATGACAAATCAACTGCTCAAAGATGTTAATTCTCAAATAATTTTGGGAAATTCTTACCATTTGTATTTGCGCCCTGGGCACAAATTGATTGAGCAAGCAGGCGGTTTGCACAAATGGATGAATTGGGATAGGCCAATATTAACCGACTCAGGCGGGTTTCAGGTATTTAGCCTAGCAAATTTACGAAAAATAACCGAAGACGGTGTGAGTTTTCAAGATCCCAAAGATGGCAAAAAACACTACATCAACCCTGAAATTTCGATGGAAATACAAAATTCGATCGGCGCAGACATAATCATGGCCTTCGATGAATGCCCTCCATATCCTTGTGAGTATCAAAAAGCCAAAGACTCTATGGAAATGACACACAGGTGGCTAGAAAGATGTTTCAAGGCTCACAAAAGAGCTGACCAAGCACTTTTCCCAATTGTTCAAGGTTCAACTTTTGAGGACTTGAGAAAAGAAAGCGCAAAAGTCATTTCATCTTTTGATGCAATAGGCTACGCAATAGGCGGTGTAAGCGTGGGCGAACCGGCAGTGGAAAAAAACCGCATCGTAGAACTTTGTACACCACTTTTGCCTCAAGACAAACCCAGATACCTTATGGGAGTTGGGACTCCGGAAGATTTACTCGATGGCGTTCTGCGTGGAATCGACATGTTCGATTGCGTTATGCCGACTCGAAACGCAAGACATGGGAGCTTTTTCACCGATAATGGGCGTGGAATCATCAAAAATAAAGAGTTTGAGGCGGATTTTGGTCCTTTACAAGAAGGCTGTCAATGTTATGCATGCCAAAATCACTCAAAAGCCTATATCAGACACCTTTTTAGACAAAAAGAAGCAACAGCTGCGACATTGATGTCCATACATAATATTCATTACCTCATAAACCTTATGGCAGAAGCTAGACAGGCCATTTTTGAGGACAGATATTTCGAATTTTATAACGAAAGAATGTTCAAACTCATCGGCAAAACTAACCACATGGTCAATAATTAATCAACAAATAATTGACTAATAGGTTGATGATGGAAAAAGAACATTTTGCAATAATCATATGGTAGATAAAAACGCAAGTTTAAGGTCTACAAAAAGAAGGTTAGGGGATTATAAGAGGCTTCAATGAAGCCTTTTTTATTTGGGAAATTTTAGTTATTTAGGCTCTATCCAAGGTTTCGTAAAAACAGTTTCTACGTCTAACCCATAAGGTTCCCACTCTTTCTGGATAGCCGTGAGAAGTAAATAATATTTAGAAGTTATATCTATTAATAAATTTATATAGTCATTAATGTTTTGATAGGTAGGAATATCTTTTTCTTTTATTTTAGCACTTGTTAAATGAGCAATTTTTTTATTTCTAAAAGGTTTTATTTTAATACTTTTAAGATTGGAAATATCTCTATTTATCATTTCACATAAGCAATAGTCAACAGAATCCAAACCCGTAAGAGATTTAAAAAATCCTTCAATCTCTTCTTTAGAAATTGGTGTATCTACAAAAAGTTTTGAATAACTATTAAAACTTATAGCCTTTTTATCTCGAATAGTTTTTAAAAAATTAATTAAAGACCTATCTTCAGTATTAGTAGTATCATCTAATAATCGGGAAATTTGAGTAGCTACTCGATAATCATAATTTTGATTTTGCCAGCTTATATAATGTCCTCCTTGCTTTTGAACATGTTTATTTGTTTTGACTAAATCATTAATTTTTTCAAAAATACAAAAAGAAATTTTAAGGTCATAAACCTCATCTGCGATAGCACTTATCCACTCTTCATTAGTTTCCAATTTATTCCCTTTTTAGTTATTCAAACTGTGAATAGGAGCTGGAATTCTTCCGCCACGATTTACGAAAACTGATGAACTGTATTCGTTGACTTTCATAATTGGGGCTTCGCCTAAGAGTCCGCCGAAGATTGCTCTATCGCCGATAATTTTGTTTGGAACAGGGATAAGTCTGACCGCTGTGGTTTTTTTGTTAATCATTCCGATTGCCATCTCGTCTGCAATGATTCCCGCAATTGTGCTAGTTGGTGTGTCACCAGGAATTGCAATCATATCAAGTCCTACAGAACAAACCGATGTCATCGCTTCTAGTTTGTCAAAAGTCAAAGCCCCGCACGCAGCAGCCTTAATCATATCGGCATCTTCTGACACAGGAATAAATGCGCCCGACAAGCCTCCAACATAAGAGCTTGCCATAATTCCGCCTTTTTTAACCGCATCATTAAGCATTGCAAGTGCAGCCGTTGTACCATGGGCACCGGCAATCTCTAGTCCCATAGCTTCGAAAATCCCCGCAACGCTGTCGCCCTTTGCAGGAGTAGGCGCTAGAGACAAATCAATTACTCCGAAAGGAATATTCATTCTCTTAGCAAGTTCACGCCCGATAAGTTCGCCCGTGGACGTGATTTTGAAGGAAATTCTTTTAATTTTTTCTGCCAATTGACCAAAATCCGCATCTTTTGGCATAGCTTCCAGTGCCGCTCTGACAACCCCAGGCCCGCTAACACCAATATTGAGAGCGCATTCAGGTTCACCATATCCACAAAAAGCACCCGCCATAAAAGGATTATCCCCAGGGACATTACAAAAAACAACCAATTTGGCTGCGCCGATTCCGTCTTTGTCAGCAGTCAAAATAGCAGATTGTTTAATGACATCGGCCATTTTCAAGACTGCATCCATATTGATGCCGGCTTTTGAAGAAGCTAAATTTACTGATGAGCAAACACGATTTGTGACGCTCAAAGCCTCTGGAATACTCTCAATAAGAGCTGTATCGCCACGAGTACAGCCTTTTTCGACCAAAGCTCCATATCCACCGATAAAATCCACGCCGATATCCATTGCGGCTCTATCGAGAACTTTGGCAAGATAAACATAATCATAATCGTCAAAACCCTCTCCGATAGAAGACATTGGAGTTACTGAAATACGTTTATTAATAATTGGAATTGAATACTCTGCACCGATTTCGTCAGCGTAAGTTTTTAGATGCTTGGCGTATTTTAAAATTTTGTTGTAAATTTTGTCGCCTGTAGTTTTGGCATCAGAACTTACGCAATCCCTAAGGCTCAAAGCCAAAGTGACCGTACGAATATCAAGATGATGAAGTTTTATCATCTCGATTGTTTCTAAAACCTGTTCAAAATCAGAAATACCCACAATTCCCCCTTAAATAGTATGCATTTTGTCAAAAATAGCTTTTCTTTGGACCCAAACTTCCATCTGAAGTTCTTCTCCTGCTTTCAGAAGCTGGTCTTTAACCTCTTGAAAAGTACATTTTGACTTGGCTAAATCACCCATAACAAACATCACAAAATGATCTTGCATAATTGTTTGTTTAATATCTTCAATATTTACGGAACAATCCGCCAAAACATTAGCAAATTTGGCAACTATACCGACTTTATCTTCTCCGGAAACGGTTATTATTACTTTGGAATCTTTCATATTTCATATCCTTATAACTTAAGTTATAAAATATGATACCTAATCCAAGGTAAGTTTGCAAAGTTGTTAAGGGTTGCTTTGAGATTTTTTATTCTTTTTTTTCATTTGAGTTAAAGTCTTTTCAAGAGCTCCCGAAATAATCTGAGCTTGTTCGTCTTGGCCTTTTTCTGATAATAATTTTTTTAATTCTTTTTTGTTGTTGATAAATCCTGTCTCTATAATTACAGAAGGGACTTTGCCTTTCAAGACCCACATTGCTGTATCTTGATGAACCCAACGCATAAAAAAGCCCTTATCTTTATAGGCTTCTGTTAGATTTTTCTGCAACACTTCTGTATTATTATTGCCAAAAATAAGCTCTATACCTTTGCCTTTTGGAAAACAGTTGGTATGAATACTTGCAAATATTCTTGGATTAATTTTTTCTTTAGCATCACGCCTATCTTGAGGATTAACTGTTTCATCTTTGTTTAAAAGAACTTTGACTTTATAACCATCTTTCTTAAGCTTTTCAGCAACTTTTTCGGTTATTGGCCTATTTACATCACATTCACGTACTGTTTTACCTTTATATATACCTATTGCACCAGGGACACTGCCTCCATGGCCTGCATCCAGAACAATATCAAACCTGTTTTTTTCAAAATTTAAAGAGTCAAGATTTAATTTAATCTCATTAGGTTTTTTGAAAAAATTGGACCACTGATAAAGCGGCTTTGCAGTCGTTTTAGGTAGTGGTATAAAACTATATTTGGGATGATAATCACTTTTTAAATCATTTATGTCAGCCATAAAAACTTTCTATGTAAGATTCTATTTATATATAAAGTATATATTTTATCGAGAATTTACAAAAAATATTAAGAGCCTTAAAGTTTCTTAATATTAAGTACTAAATTCCCTACTTATGAAGAAATTTTGGCCATTTTTAAATTTTATTTTATTATTCTGACTTTATCTACTATAATAATAAAATAGTGATAAATTGCGGAGTTTATTGAATTTCAGAATTATGGATGCAAGAGAAGCGGCCTTAAAGGCTTTAATGGATATTTCCTGTAACAAAGATTTCGACAAAGTCTTCAGCACTTGGGGTGCAAAAACGCCTTACAGAGCAGATTTTGGACAAATTGTAAATGGTGTCATCAGAAATATTACTTATCTTGATTTTTTTATCGAAAAACTTTCTCAACGTAAACCGACTTTTTTGCAAAATGATGTACGTAATATACTCAGACTGGGATTTTTCGAGCTTGAATTTACTCAAAACCCTGAATATGCAGTAGTAAACAGCTATGTAGACATTGTAAAACAGACTAACCCAAAAGCTTCTACTTTCGTTAATGCACTTTTCAGAAACTTTTTGAGACAAAAAGATGAAATAAAATTGCCGAGCAATTTTTTGGACAATCTTTCAATCAAATATTCTCACCCAAAATGGATGATAAAACGCTGGGTACTTCATTATGGCAAAGATGAAATTGAAAATATTCTCAAATTCAACAATGCTCCTTATGGGCTTTGGATTCGCATAAATACTCTCAAAATAGGCGTCAACGACTTTTTGGCTATGCTTGTTAAAGAAGGTATTGAATTTGAACAAAATACCATAGTTCCGGAATGCATCAGAATAACCCATAAAGGCTCTATCGATACTTTCATAGGGTTTGAAGAAGGTTTATGGATGGTTCAAGGTGTTGCTTCTTCATTGGTTGCGAATATTCTTGCCCCAGAAGAAGACGATTTGGTACTCGATATATGTGCAGCACCAGGTGGAAAAACAGCTCATATGGCCGCTATAATGAATAATACAGGGCGTATTTTGGCACTTGATTCCAACAAAAAACGACTTGAAAGACTGGAAGAAAATCTAATAAGGCTCAATATCGAAAATACTTCTTATGTAGTGAAAGATGCGACAAAGGTTAGTTTTAATGAATATTTCGACAAAATTCTTGTAGATGCGCCTTGCTCAAATACAGGAATTTTTTCTAAAAAGCCAGATGCAAAATGGAAAAAAACTATTGAAGATATCGAAGCACTTTCAAAAATTCAATACGAAATTCTTGTTAATGTATCAAAATACCTGAAGCCAAATGGTACAATGGTTTATAGTACTTGCAGTATTGAACTTGAAGAGAATATTCTGGTCGTACATAAATTTTTGCAAAACAACAAAGATTTTGTACTCGAACCTTTTGATATTCCGTACGAAACTGAAGGAACTTTACAAATAATTCCTTATGAGTTTAATATGGAAGGCTTTTTTATCGCAAAATTCAAGAGATTGTAAAAATAATTTCTGGAAATTTTCAAATCAATCCTTTTTTAGGTAAAATATAGAAGTAAACATTTTTAGGAGAGTAGGATTTTGTACAATGTTGCTATAATTGGAGCTGGTCCAGCAGGTATATTTTCAGCCTTAGAAATAATGAAACTCAACCCTGATTGGAAAGTTTTAATTGTCGAAAAAGGAACTAAAATAGAAAAAAGACAATGTATGATTCGAAGCGGAGCAAAAGCTTGCCCACCGTGTAAAAAATGTGGTCTTTTATGTGGTTGGGGCGGAGCAGGCGCTTTCTCTGACGGCAAATTGACACTTACTCCTGATGTTGGCGGAAATTTGCTTGATTATATGTCAAGACAAGAAGTTGAAACACTTATAAAATATACCGATGATATTTATCTAAGCTTTGGTGCTACAGAAGAAGTTCACGGCACAAATGATGAAGAATTTAAAGAAATAGCTCGTCAGGCAACTTTGGCCGAGTTAAAACTAATCAAATCTCCAGTAAGACATCTCGGAACAGAAAGAAGCTTGGATGTATTAAAAGCTATGCAAGACTTTTTGGCACAAAGAGTCGACATTTTGAACAATGAAGTTGCTCAAAATTTAATTATAGAAAATGACCAAATAAAAGGCTTCACAACCGATAAAGGCAATACTTACAATGCTGAATATGTAATAGTTGCTCCAGGCCGTGAAGGTGCTGATTGGCTGTCAAAAGAATTAAAAAATGCTAAAGTGGAATTGGTCAATAATGCCGTTGATATAGGTGTTAGGGTTGAACTTCCTGCTCCTATAATGGAAAAAATTACAGACAAATTGTACGAATCAAAATTGATTTATCATGCCCCAAGTTTCGGCGATGAAGTCAGAACTTTTTGTATGAATCCAAACGGCGAAGTGGTTTGTGAAAACTATAACGGCATTGCAACCGTTAATGGGCACAGCTATGCCAACAAAAAAACTGCCAATACAAACTTTGCTCTACTTGTTAGCAAACGCTTCACAGAGCCTTTCAAAGAGCCTATCCAATACGGTCAACACGTTGCAAGGCTGGCGAATATGCTTTCAGGCGGCGTTTTAGTTCAAAGACTTGGCGATTTACTTGATGGAAGACGTTCGACTCCAGAAAGCATCAAAAACAGCATAATCACTCCGACCTTAGAATCCGCTACCCCAGGAGATTTGAGCTTGGTATTACCTTACAGACATTTAACCAGTATTGTCGAAATGCTTTATGCTCTTGATAAAATAGCCCCAGGCGTTGCGTCAAGATACACTCTCCTTTACGGCGTCGAGGTCAAATTCTACTCATCAAGAGTCAAATTAACAAATGAACTTGAAACAGAAGGCGTCAAAAACCTATTCACAATCGGTGATGGTGCAGGCGTAACAAGAGGACTTATCCAAGCTTCAGCTTCAGGAATTCTTGCTGCTCGTACAATTTGCTCTAGAGGCTAAGATTCCATTTTGAAGAATCTTTTTCCTGTAAATTATTAATACATGTAAACTTTGACTTTTGAAACTATCAAATAAAAGAGTTTACAATGTTTCAATCTTTTGAAATCCAACACAATCAGGAAAGAGAGAAAAAATGAAACTGCCAGCAATTCCAATAATATCCCCAAAAGCTTTGAATAAATATCTTTCAAGGAAACATGCTCCTATAACTATTCTAGGTAAGACTTTTACCCCGGAATTTTCTGTAGGCTCAAAAACTCTACTGAAAGCCTTGGGAAATCAGCCTGCAATGACAATTCCTGAAAGAGCAAAACTTAAAATCAGAGGGAATGGAGCTCCAAATGTTGATATTTTGGTTTCTGGAAACTCTTCTTTGACAGGGAAAAAAGCTGCTTTTTTCAATGGCGAAAACAGCGGAAATATCAATTTAAAAGAGATTCTTGGCGATTTCTTAAACCATAAAGGTACAGCCAATATCGAAAAAGTCGGAATAGATAACGCAACCGAAAGTGGCGTATCAACAGTCGGAACTGTCGTGCAAGATAATATCACCAAAGGCGGCATTTCAAATGTCGAAACGGTAAAAGGCAGTAATATTACAGCAGGCGGAGTATCAAACATCGGCACAGTAGCAGAAAACAACCTTACAAGTAATGCTGGTAAATCGAATGTCGATATAGTAGGAAAAAATAATTCTACTGTCAGCAAAGATAGCGAATCAAATATCGGCGTAGTTGGACACGACAACGTGACTTACAAGGGTATATCAAAAGTTACCACAGTAGTTCGCGACAACATCACCAAAAATGGCGAATCACATGTCGGAAAAATCGAAAGAGATAATATCACCGAAGGCGGTGTGTCTTTATACGGCGAAGTCAACGGCGAAAATGTTGTCAAAGAAGGCGGAAAAGCATTCCAAATAGACAAGTATAAATTGCAAACTACAATTTAACAAACGTCAACTTTATAAAAATAAAAAACAAGTCTTTGTCTTATAAAGGCGATTTCTTTGGCAAGCCTGCTTTGCGAGGGAATTTTCTTGAAGTTTTGTCAGTTTTTTCGATGATTATCAAATTTCTTTCTATATCATCGCCAAGACTGTATTCAATGACTTCCGCAAGCATTCCACCAAGCATGTTTAGGGCATTTTTTGCTTCTTTAATTTCTTCTTTGGCATTTTTTGCTTTATAAGCAACCAAAAATCCGCCGACTTTAACATAAGGAAGGCAATATTCCACCAAAATATTCAATGGTGCAAGCGCTCTTGCTGTAACAAAATCATATTTTTCTCTATGCTCGATAGGTAATTCTTCAGATCTTATATTTAAGGCTTTAAAACGTCTTTGAAGACCTATTTTTTCTGCTGCTTGGCTTAAGAAATTTATTTTTTTGCCCACTGAATCAACAGCCACAACTTGTGACTCAGGATAAAGTATAGCAATCGGCAAAGCGGGAAAACCGCCGCCAGAGCCTATATCCATAAGCTTAAAAGCACCTGATGCATCAGGAATTTTGTTAAAAGCCATTGAATCTAAAAAATGCTTAGTCAAAATTGTTTTTTCATCAGCTTTTGCAATAAGGTTAGTATGTGCGTTAAATTCGACCAAAAAATCATAATAAATTTTAAACTGCTCCAGCTTTTCATCAGAGAGATTCAGCATAAAATTCTTTGCATTATCTTTTAAAAATTCTTTCATTTAGGATTACCTTATTATAGTCTCGAACTCTTTTTTATCCAGTTTACCTTTAATAAACTCTATTCTGCGTTCAATTTTGACTTTACTATCAGTCGAAATTTCTTTTCCAATAGATTTTTTAGCCAAAACAAACGCTCTTAGGGCCTTAGGCAAGTTGTTAATTCTCATATAAACATCTCCAACATCCAAATAAGCAGAGGCTAAAAGATATGGTGTGTTTAGTTCTTTTGCGGCTTTTAATTTTTCATAATAGAATTTTTGTGCCAATTTGTAATCTTTTAAATCAAAATAAGTATCAGCTAGCTTAGATGCAGATTGTACAACAGCCTCAAGCTCTTGGGCCTCTTTATCTGTTTCATAAGATTTATGCAACAAGCCAATTGCCTTTGTATAATCGCCTTCTTCTGCAAAAATCAAACCTAAATTCGCACAACTTTCAGAATAATATTTGTCATAAGAATCTTTCGCTAAAACAGATAGAGAACCACGCTCATAAAACTCTTTAGCTTTTTGCATATTGCCCATATTATCAAAAGTCAAAGCTATTTTAAAATAAATTTCGTTCAATGTCGGATGATTGACGCCCGCTTGTTTTAAGGCTGTTTGGTATACTTGGAGAGCATTTGACTCTTGGTTAATATCAATATACAAATCGCCTAATCCAAGCAATGCAAAGAGAATTTGACTTTTCGGCAATTCTTTTAAAATATTCATATCCAAGAAATCATTATAATGTTGCTCTGCAAGCTTATATTCACCAAATGAGTGAAGGGTTTTCGCAATATTCAAAAGCACATAAGCTAATTTTTTGTCATCATTAAGCTCTGATGCTAATATATAAGCTGATTGTAGAGCTTGCATAGCTTCTTGCCTTTTTTTAAGCTTGGTATAACAACTTGCAATTTTGCTATGAATATAAAGTTCTTTTTCTTTGATTTTACAAGCTTTTTGAGCTTTGCCATAAAATTCTATAGCTTTTTCATATTTTTTGGCTTCTTCGTAGTCAATTGCCTCTTCCAAAAACTTGTAATAGCCTGTATTATCAATAATTTTAGACTTTTTATAATCTACTTCGATAGGAATTTCATCAATAATTGTCTTTTTTCTTTTATCTTTAGGCTTTTTCTCGTCATCAACCCTCTGAAGCTCTTTTGCCTCTTCGTACAAAAGTTTTCGTTCTTCTTCCGAGAACTCTGCACCAATAATTTCCGTTTGAATATTATGAGTGCCAACATCTTGGGCAGCCTTGCTACCAGTCTTTTCCCTTATCTCTTCTTTTTTCTTAGGCGCTGTATTATCTTCTTTAACAGGAAGTGTTTTGGACTCTTGAAATAAGATAACATCGCTATTTAAAGTCGAGGCTCTGAGTTTAATTTCATTTGATTTTTTATGTTCAGAAAGCTTTATATGATAAGAAAATTCATTTCGCAAAGTGGTTCGTGAAAGCTTAATATGCCTTTCAAAATGTTTTAGAGGGATTTCTTTTTCATAAAAAGCCGCAAGTGCAGTATGTACCTTCTCTTTTTGGTTTTTACCAACTCTTGAAGCTATTTGTTTTGCAAAATAATCTTTGACATACAAATGCCCTTCAAAAGAATATACAAAAGAAGTTTTCAGCAAATTTTCGAAAGTTTTTTTGCAATCATCAGGAATTATAGAATCAATTGTTTCTTTGGTCACAGGATGTCTTATTGCACTCAAATAATACAATACATCCACTTCTTTTTGCGGAAGCTTGCTCGCCAACTGATAAATCACATACTCATTAAAATCAATTTTTTGAGAAGTAGCTCTCTTAAAAAACTCCAGTGAATCCTCATCTTTGATTACTTTGAAAAAATTTCTTATATTTCTGGAAACACCAAGAGTTTCTTCAAGAATCTGATCTAAAGGAACTTTTCCTTCCTGAGCATGCATAGCTTTTTTGAGTTCCAAAAATTGATTATAATTTAAAACTTCAAACCTAAGATTTTTTGAAAAAGGATGTTTTTTAATAATTTCAAAAGGCGCAGCTTGAGAAGAAGTAACTATTTTAATATTTTCCTGTTCCGATAAAAAATCCAAAAACTTAGAAATTTCATGAGGAAGTCTATCTGTATTTTTATTTACAAAATGCTCAAATGAATCAAATGCAATAATTAAATTAACAGGAAAATCCTTGAGTAAATCAAAAATTCTTTCATCAATTGAACGTGTTTGAGAAAATGTTTTTTTGACCAAATGCTGAATTTTAACAGATTTTATAGTCGTAAAATATCTGTATAATGAGAAAATTACATCATCAATACAAGCCGAATTAAAGCAATCAAAACAAAAGAACAAAGAATTATCCAAAAAAGCAGGCGTCAGTTTAAGAATTTCACTTTTACCGACTCCTGAGAATCCTGTAAGGAAATGGAATTTGATGCCACTATTCAGATTTTCGATATATTCCTGAATTTCTTTATGACGAATATCGACCACAGAATTTATACGTGGCGTGAGTTCAAAATGTTTTGAAATTGCAGCTTTAAAATCTTCTTTTGTTTTAAGATTTTTTACTCTATTTTTCTCCATTGCCTTATTCTATAATAGTTTCAAGCTAAAAGTCTATGCTTGAAACAAAATTCCCTCCTTTTAAAATATCTTCTTAATATAACTTCCTAAAACACCTTGCTTATGCGATAATATTTGGGCAATTAAAATAAAGGAGCTAGTATGATAAAAGTTGCTGTTTGTGGCGCTTTAGGCAGAATGGGACAAGAAGTTGTCAATGCTGTAAATGAAGCTGATGGTATGGAACTCGCGATAGCAATCGATTGGGCGGCCGTAGGTCAAAAAATCGGCGATATAGAAGTGGAAAAAGACTTGGAAACAGCTCTTAAATCTAAAAAAGCCGATGTAATTGTTGACTTTACCCAACCAGATAGTGTTTTCAAAAACGCTCTTATTGCCTTAAATGCAGGCGTAAGCCCAGTAATAGGCACAACTGGTCTGTCAGACAAACAACTTGCATCAATTAAAGAATTAACAGAAGCAAAAGAAATAGGGTGCTTAATTGCCCCAAATTTCACTATCGGAGCGGTTTTGATGATGAAATTTTCGCAAATGGCCGCAAAATACTTCCAAAATGCTGAAATTATCGAATATCACCACAATCAAAAAAAGGATGCTCCTTCTGGAACAGCAATAAAAACAGCTCAAATGATGGCTGAAGCACAAGAAGATTTTGCAAAAGGAAATTGTGCTGAAGTTGAACTAATCGAAGGTTCAAGAGGCGGGAAAGCTGATAGCAATATACAAATTCATAGCGTAAGAATGCCTGGATATATGGCTTCTCAAGAAGTGATTTTTGGTTCGCCAGGAGAAACACTTAAAATCAGACACGATTCAATCGATAGAAAATGTTATATGGCAGGCGTTGTACTTGCAATCAGATACATTTTTAAGAATAATGATTTCATATACGGACTAGAAAATATATTATAGAAGAGGAACAAATGAAAAAACCTAGTATAGCAATTTTGGGGGCAACAGGGGTTGTCGGACAAAAAATCAAAGATATTTTAGAAGAACGTGACTTTCAATTTTCGAATATAAAATTTTTGGCAAGTGCTAAAAGCGTTGGCAAAAAAATCGAATTCAAAGGAAAAACTTACAAAGTTGAAGAAGCAAAACCTGAATCCTTTGACGGTGTTAATATTGTTCTTAGCTCCGCAGGGGCATCTACCAGCAAGGAATTGGTAGGCGAAATCACAAAACGTGGTTGCGTTATGGTTGACAACACAAGCGCTTTCAGAATGGACGAGGGCACTCCTCTTGTTATTGTCGGCGTAAATGACGAAGATATTAAATCTCATAAAGGCGTTATCGCAAACCCAAATTGCTCTACATCACAACTGATGCTTGCAATCAAACCGCTTCATGATTATGCGACTATTAAAAGAATGATAGTTACAACTTATCAGGCAGTTTCAGGTGCTGGGAAAGCGGCTATTGATGAGCTTAGAGCTAACACTGAAGCTGTTTTAAAAGGTGAAGAATTTGAAAATAAAGTTTTTGACAAACAAATAGCCTTCAACGTAATTCCACGTATAGACGTGTTTTCAGACAATGACTATACAAAAGAAGAATTGAAAGTTGTTAATGAAACAAAAAAAATTATGCACTTGCCTCAAGAAACTCCAATTTCTTGCACCGCAATAAGAATCCCTGTTTATGTCGGACATTCTGAGAGTGTAAATATCGAATTTGAAAAAGAACTGACTCCTCAAAAAGCTCGCGAAATCCTTGATGCAGCTTACGGGGTTGAAGTTATTGATAATCCGTCACAGTTCAAGTACCCTACACCTGCTTTTGCAGCGGATAAAGACCCTGTTTATGTCGGACGTATCAGAAAAGATTTAGCTTTCGATAATGGGCTTGTGATGTGGGTTGTTGCCGACAATCTACGTATCGGTGCTGCATTGAACACTGTTCGAATTGCAGAAAAACTTGTTGAAATGAATTTAATTTAATTAGGAGAACATATTATGCAAAGACGCTATTGTGTTGGCGATGTTGTAACCGCTATGGTTACGCCGTTTGACAAAGATTTAAACATAAACTATCAAATGGCTGAAAAACTTGCGAATCACCTTGTTGAAACAGGAACTGAAACAATTTTGGTCGCTGGAACTACAGGCGAAAGCCCAACTTTGACTCATGAAGAAGAGCTGGAACTTTTAAAAGTAGTAAAATCAGCTGTTGCAGGTAAGGCGAAAATCCTTATGGGCGCTGGTTCAAATTCGACTGCTACAGCCGTTGAAACTTCTAAAAAGGTTGCCAAAGCAGGAGCTGATGCGATTTTGACAGTTGTACCTTATTACAATAAACCATCACAAATCGGTATGATGGCTCACTTTGGAGCTATCGCAAATGCAGTTGATTTGCCTATTATGCTCTACAATATTCCAGGTAGAACTGGAGTAGATATGGCTCCAGAGACTATTATTAAAGTTGCAACTGAGCACGAAAATATCTTTGCAGTCAAACAAAGTAACGGAAATCTTGACTTGGTTACAGAAATTATCAGCGATGCTCCAAAAGGTTTTGTATTGTACTCAGGAGATGACAGCTTAACACTTCCTATGTTAGCATTAGGAGCTGTAGGGGTTGTATCTGTGGCATCTCACTTGATAGGTAACGAAATTCAAGCGATGATAAAAGCTTTCAAAACAGGAAATGTTGCCGAAGCAACAGCTTTGCACCATAAATATTATCCTGTATTCAAAAAGATTTTCATGGCACCAAATCCTATTCCTGTGAAAGCAGCTTTGGCGAAAAAAGGCATTATTAATGAAGATGTAAGATTGCCTTTAGTTGGGCTTGATGACAAACAAAAAGCCGAATTATTCAGTATTATAGATTACGTTTTGTAAGGAGTAAATTGTGATAAAAGAGCAGTATTATCCACAAGAGATAGAAAAAAAATGGCAAGCAAAGTGGGAAAAATGCGGAATAAACAAAACCCCGCAAGAATCCGATAAACCAAAATACTATGCTTTGTCTATGTTTCCTTATCCTTCTGGGCGACTGCATATGGGGCACGTCAGAAATTATACGATTACTGATGTAATTGCCCGTTTTCACAAAATGAACGGCTATAATGTTTTGCATCCAATGGGATGGGACAGTTTTGGTTTACCTGCAGAAAATGCTGCGATGAAATCAAATGAACACCCTGAAAAATGGACTTTGCAAAATATAGACTACATGAGAGAGCAACTCAAAACACTCGGACTTTACTATGACTGGGATAGAGAGTTCGCAACCTGCAAAGAAGACTATTACAAATGGACTCAATGGATATTTTTAGAATTTTACAAATCCGGCTTGGCTTACAAAAAAGAAGCTGCCGTAAACTGGTGTGAGCACTGCGCTACAGTCTTGGCAAATGAACAAGTTATTGATGGGCTTTGCTGGAGATGTGACCACCCTGTTGAAAAGAAATTTCTTTCTCAATGGTTCCTGAAAATCACCGATTACGCAGAAGTTTTGCTCGAAGACCTCGAAAAGCTTACAGGTTGGCCTGAAAGAGTCAAACTTATGCAAAAAAATTGGATTGGAAAATCAACAGGCGCAATTTTGAAATTCAAAGTTGCCGAAAATCCTGAAATCGAAATTCCTGTTTACACAACCCGCCCTGATACTGCTTATGGCATAACGTATTTGGTTGTAGCCCCAGAGTACAAAGGCATTCAAGATTTAATTTCTGATGGACAAAAAGAAGCTGTTGCGGCATATCAAGAACAAGCCAGACGCACTTCTGAAATCGAAAGATTATCAACAGAACGCACAAAAACAGGCGTTTTCTTAGGTAAACACGTCATAAATCCTTTCACTGACGAAGAAATTCCTCTTTGGACGGCAGATTATGCACTTGCTGATTATGGTACAGGGGCTGTAATGGCTGTTCCAGCCCATGATATAAGAGATTTTGAATTCGCAAAAAAATTCGATTTGCCAATCAAAAAAGTTATTCAAGACCCTCAAAATCCTAATTCTGAACTCACAGAAGCATTCGGAGAAGCTGGTATTATGGTTAATTCGGGTGATTTTGACGGTATAAAAAGCACAGATGCAAAAGCTAAAATCACACACTTTGCAAAAAGCAACGGATTTGGGAACAAAGAAATTCAATATCGTTTGCGCGATTGGTTAATTTCTCGCCAAAGATATTGGGGCACTCCAATTCCTATGGTTTATTGTGAAAAATGCGGCATACAGCCTGTTCCTATTGAACAACTTCCTGTAAAACTGCCTGAAGATGTTGATTTTTCAGTTGTAGGCAAGTCTCCTATTTTGACTTCAAAAACATTCTTGGACACAACTTGTCCAGCTTGCGGCGGTGGCGCAAAGCGTGAAACAGATACAATGGATACTTTTATGTGTTCAAGCTGGTATTACCTTCGTTATGCAGATCCGCACAATACGAAAATGCCTTTTGATAAAGAAAAAGTCAATTACTGGTTGCCTGTTGACCAATATGTAGGCGGAATTGAGCACGCAATTTTGCACCTGCTTTATTCAAGATTTTTCACAAAAGCATTAAAAGACAGAGGTCTTTTGGATTTTGATGAACCATTTAAAAACCTTCTTACACAAGGAATGGTGTTAAAAGATGGCGCAAAAATGAGCAAGTCAAAAGGAAACACCGTCGATCCTGATGAAATTTTTAAACATTATGGTGCAGACACAGCAAGACTGTTCATTTTGAGCGATTCACCACCAGAGCGTGACTTAGATTGGTCAGATTCAGGCGTTGAAGGCTGTTACAAATTCCTAAATCGAGTTTGGCGTTTATTTTTCAATATTCAAGACAAAATTTCTTTGAATTTTGAAATTCCTGCTGAGCTGCCAAAAGATACTGATGCTTTACTTCGTGAAATCCATATGGCGGTCAAAAAAATCTCAAATGACATTTCAAATCAGTTCCAATTCAACACTGTCATCAGCAAAACTCGCGAATTGGTAAATGCACTTTACGACTATACGAAAGACAAATCTGAGTACTCAGAAGCTGACAAAGCTGTTTTGAGTTACGCAGCGGTTACTTTAATCAAAATTTTGGCACCAATTGTTCCTCATATGGCAGAGGACTTATACGCAAGTTTGGGTGCTGATGAGTCTATCCACACTCAAGATTGGCCTACTTTTGACGAAAGTCTTGCAGTCTCTCAAAGCGTTACTGTAGTCGTCCAAATCAATGGAAAAGTCAGAGAAAAAATTGAAACTTCTCCTGAAATATCTAAAGATGAGCTTGAAAACTTGGCTTTGTCCAATGACAAAGTAAAATCATGGATAGGCGAAAGTCAAATTGTCAAAGTGATTGTAGTACCAGGCAGATTGGTCAATATCGTAATTAAATAATGACTTATAAAATAAGGAGTATTTATGGAACTTCAATTTATCGGGCATAGTGCGTTTTATTTAGAAACCGAAAATGCAGGAATTTTGGTTGATCCTTTTATTTCAGAAAGTCCAGTCGCCAAATTTGACCCATCAAGCAAAATTGATGATATTTTTGTAACTCACGCACACGCAGACCATCTCGGAGATGCGATACCTCTTTCCAAAAAAACAGGTGCAACTATCACAGCCATTTATGAACTTGCAAATTACTGCATCAAACGTGGTGCAACTGCTCAAGGCGTGAATGTCGGCGGAAAATTGTCCTTCCCTTGGGGCTCTGCCAAAATATTTAGTGCTGCACACTCAAGCTCTACGCTAGATGGTGCTTATGCAGGATGCCCTTGCAGTATTATGCTAGAAATAGACGAAGTAAAAATCTACTTTGCAGGTGATACTGGGCTTCATCAAGATATGAAAATGGTCGGCGAATTTTTCAAACCCGATATAGCAGCTTTACCCGTTGGGGATATTTTTACGATGGGTATTGAAGAAGCAGCAATAGCAGCAAAATGGCTGGGTGTAAAAAAGGTTATACCTATTCACTACAAATCTTTTGATGTGCTAAAAGCAGATACTGAAGAGCTTAAAAAGCTTTTGCCTTCTGGTGTTGAACTTGTGATTTTAGAACCCGGCCAAAAAATAAAATTCTAGTCGGCTAGTTTCAAAAGCCTTAAAATTGAAATTTCGGACTTTATAGATTGCTTCTAGGCTGGAGAACTTATATTAACTGCCAAATTTAAGATGGATTCGTTTTCTTTTTTGACTGGCGACCAATAGTCTTTGACCAAAATAGCGTAAGATTCTTCTTTTTCAAAGCCCTTTAAGCTCAAATTTTCTGTCAGGATTTTCGATGAAGTATGGTATTTTTTGACTAAAATAGTCGTATCATTAAGATAGATTTTACAACATTTTAAAACTTCTGGATAATAAGTCGCAAAAGCATCCGATAGCAATATATCCAAGTATAATTTGTCATTTTTTTTGAAAATCAAAAAATAACCCTCAACGGTAGCAGTTACTTCGTTATAAAGAATTTTCTTGAATACTGAATTTTTAAATCTTTTTCTAAAGTCATCCTGAACAATTTTTAAGGCCTGCCTAAATTGAGGGAAAATCATATTATTATGTAGCTCCACGACTTGAGAAAGATATCTTGGCTGATAATCCTTAAAAATATCTGAACTGAAATTTTCGCCGATTATTTTGGAACTGTCCCCACCCCAAAGCTCAAGATGTGCGCACTCTCTGAAGTTACAGCCCTTTTTGAATAATTCTTTAAGCTCCGGCATATTTTCATTTACAAAAGTGATAAAAGTCTCAACGCCATCACCACCGTATTTATTCATAACATATTTGATAAGTGTTGCCATCATATCATCAGAGCAATTGCCTACAGAAAGTCGATTGATATGCCAGCGAGCATTTTTGCGGCTTTGTGGAGAAATTGAAACTTCGCAAAGAACTTTTTCATCCTCGATAGCTGCATAATTTTCTGATAAAAACTTTTGATTATTCGGTAAAAAACCATGAAAAAACTCCCAAAAAGGATTGTTTATCTTTGGCATCTGATGAAAAACATTCAATAAAAAATGCTCTAAAGAACTATTATTATCAGATTTTACCCTTTTAATCTTTATCATTCTTGCCCTCTTAGATTATTATAACAGATTAATCAAGATACTAAAAACCAAAGAATCAATTTTACAAAAAAAGCCTACAAATTTTTGCAGACTTTTTTATAAACTTAAAAAAGTTTGAAACTTAGTACAAATATTCGCCTAATTCTTCAACTTCATCCATAAAATCAAAAATCTCATCAGACTCGTTAAATTTTTCGACAATCATATGTGCCATTTTTTTTGCAATATCTGCTCTATCTTCTTCGCCGCAATTTTCGAGCATATGAATAGCTGTTCTTGCAGTATTATCCATATCGTACCATCTGGCGTTGCCTTTTTCGATGATTCCGTCGTTAACCGCTAACATAATATCTTCAATCGAAGCAAAAGATTTGCACTCAATATTATGTTCAATAATGATTTTGATTAAATTAATCGACATTTTAATTTGGTCTTGATCATCAGATTTTTCCAAAATTCTCATAGATCTGGACAAAATCGGATCATTATCGTACCAACGTCTATATTCTGACATATTTATAACTCCTTTTTAACCGCATTTAAAAGTAACACCGCATCCGCCTTCAGGATATTCCCACTCAATACTTTGGTAGAAACAACCAATTCTGCAAGCTCCGCACTCAAGACAATTTTCGTAACCCACCAAAAGTCTTTCAGTTTCCGGATCCCAATCATACACATGAGCAGGGCAAAATTTTGTACAAGGTTTATCTTTGCATCTCAAACAATCTTCCGGATTTGGATGCAAATGTGATTTTTCGCTCGGGTTGAATTTAACAGAAAATAATTTGTCATCCACACTCTGTGGAACGCCTTTTACATTACTCATCCTACAATTACCCCCCATACAAGCTTCAATAATTTCAGCATATCACACATGATTTTGAAAATATTCCGCTGTTTAAATATATTTTTTATAAATGACCTGTATTTGCGTCTTTTCGGAACACCATCAACAGTAATAAACAAGTCAAAGAACTCATTAATTTTGTTTGGATAATAGCCCAAAAACGCTTTGGCATTGTTTTCTATCGTGTGAATAACATCTTTGTATGTCTTCAAATCCTTTAAAACAAAGCTTTGTTTAAGTTTCTTTTTATAAAGCTCCAGCGTATGCTCTGTAAAATCATTCTGCTCAAGTGCCATAATTGCAGTTTCAGCAGCGTATTTTCCGCTCATCATCGCAAGGTTTGTGCCCTCCCAATGAATATTATTAACAAGCATAGCAGCATCGCCAACTACCATAAAACCATTACCGACAAGCTTTGGCATTGAATTGTAGCCACCCTCTGGAATCAAGTGCGCCGAATATTCTTTCAAGTCACCGTCTTTAATAAGAGGTTTGATAATCGGATGTTCTTTGAGCTGATTAAGCAACTCATAAGGCTTTAGATTTTTTTCTTTAAGTTCTTTCAAAGAAACGCCAAGCCCAATCACTACACTATCTTTGTTTGTATAAATATAGCCTAAACCCAACATACCTTGCATTGGACCGCCAACAATTGTATAGATTACGCCCGATTTATCATCGAGGTTGAATCTTTCTTGAATTTTTTCTTTGTCGATTGTAATAACTTCTTTGATGCCAAGAGCAACTTCTTCCGGCTGAATTTTTTTCTTAAGCCCTAGTTGTTTGACCAGCAAAGAATTTACGCCGTCTGCAATTATTGTAATTTTGGCATAAAAATCTTCTTTTTCAGTTCTTATACCGACGACTCTACCGTCTTCCAAAAGCAATTCTTTGACCAAAGTTTCTGTAACAATATATGCACCTTCTTTTTTGGCTTGTTCTGCACACCATCTGTCCCACTTTGCTCTGATTACTGTAAAACTATTGTAATGTTCAGGATTTTCCGAGTGTTTTGCATTTTTGTATCCGATAACAGTCCCATCATTTTCGCCCAATAAAGCATAACGATGCTCATCATTACATCTTTCAACAGGAGCACTTTCCCAAAAATTTGGAAAAATCTCTGCAGTCGGCTGAGCATATATTGCACCACCAAAAACATTTTTGCTGCCGACAAAATTTCCTCGTTCAATTACGACGACTTTTTTACCAGCTCTTGCCAAAGTTATTGCTGCGCTAATCCCTGCAGGACCTGCTCCAACTATAACTACGTCGACCATTTGCTTTTGCAAAACTCTCTCCTTTAAACCATCTTCCTTTGGCAATTATACTATGATTTAAAAAAAATATAAACTTGTTAACATTTTCAGTTATAATTATGCAATATGAAAAAGATTCTTATTAAAATTTTTATAATAGCTTCAATATTCTTGGTCGTACAAAACTGTTTTGCCCAAGAATACAGACCTTCTGCTATCAAAAAATACAATGAAGGTGTTATTTATTATGATAAAAAACAATACAATAACGCAATGGATTGCTTTTTAGAAGCTATAAAAATGGATCCGAATTTTTCAAATTCGTACTATAATCTTGGCGTTTTATACGAATATTATGGAAATACATCAAAAGCTATTGCAGCATACAAAAATATATTAAAATTGGATACCTACAATGCAGAATCCGCTTATAAAGTGGCACAACTTTCATACAAACAAAGAAACTATAAAGTAGCGATAAGCTACTTGAATTTAATTCAAAAAAACAGCCCTAAATACCAAGTAGCACAAGAACTTAGAGCAAAAATATCTTCAAACATTCAAAAAGAAGAAAAACAATGCAATATTTTCAATGGCGATAATACCAAGCTTTATACCCAAATACCAAGCCCTACGGGCATAGTGAAAGATAGTATCGGCAACCTTTATGTATCAAATTTTGCAAACAATTCAATCACCCTCGTAACCACTGATAATACACAAAAAACCTTTTTCAAAGGAACTCCTTTGAGCGGGCCTATTGGGCTTGCAGTGGATAAATTCAACAATCTTTATGTAGCTTGCTACAACTCTGGCAAAGTCATTATTATCTCTCAAGATGGTTCATGCAAAACTATTCTTGAAAAACTATCAAGACCTTATTGCCTGCTTATTGATTCAGAAAATAATCTTTATATTTCAGAACAAGGCAAAAACACTGTAATTAAATACAAGCTTTATTAATAACTCATCTTATTTATTTGCATCACTGCCATAAGTGTTTTTGTAATTGTAATCGTTGATAGCACTAGTATTGTAATGAACGCCTGTTAATCCTGTATAAAGTCCATTTACATTCGTATTGTAATTGTTGTTATTGTTGAATCCATAGCTGTATATTGAGCTAGATGGGTTCATCATTGAATTGGCCATTGATAATTGTGAAGAATAAAATTGGCTTAATGCATTGCTTGCAGTTTGTAAACGCAATTGTTCTTTTAGCAACAATGCCACTTGTTTAGCTTGGTCTATACCTGTGAAAGCTTTTACTCCAACGTTCAGAGCTGTATTTTTATCAGTTTTGTTACTAAGAGCAGCTGTTGCAAGGCTTATTGTTCCGTCCAATTGGGTATCTTTGGCATTCATATAATCAAGTGTTGAATTTGCTGAATCCAACAAGCTTCTAGCTCCGCCTTCTTTTGTAATATTAAAGTTTAATCTGCCTGCTAAATCAATTACCATATCTTTGATGTTTAAATTTTGGTTATTACCCATGTACATGCTAAATCCTGATGTACCTTGATTTGTAGCTCCTGTTGCGACGCCTTTATAATCAATCTTGATACTTTTACCTGCCATTGCATCTGAAAGAATATCCATTTTCCAAGTTGCACCATTGTCATTGGTATAAGTTACGAAGTCTTCGCCTTCTGTAAATATTTCATTGGTATCTGCTGAATTTGAAACAGTCATTTCAGAAATAAGTTTATTTGTTGCAAACTGAACTGTACCATCTTTTGCAGGGGCGGCAAGAGTATTTGTATAGCTATTCAAAGCAACATTCAATCTTGAAGCTGTAGTGTTATAGTCATCATAACTTGAATAGCTGTATTCATTTTCATTAGCTAATTGAGGTAAGCTGCTTGCTAGAATATCTTCAGAACCTTCTGATTTAGTGCCTTTTAATATAGGTTTTGAGCCTGTGAAGTCCCAAACAGCTCCGCTCCAAGTGTTCAATGGAGAGCTTGCTGAACTTGAAAGTTGTGAATTTCCAAGCATTGTAACTCCGTCATCACCTATGTATGATTCACTTGCATTGCCTGTTCCAAAAGCACTGTTTACTATGCTTCCTGAGTTTTTACCTACTAAGAATCCTACATTATTTATGTACTCAAGAGATTGACCAGACCACTGGTTAACTAGTTTTCCTGTAATAGGGTCAGCAACTGTTCCGGCTGACATTTTGTAATAATTATCTACAGGTTTAGCAGTTGGTGCCCCTGCATTAAAATCAATAAAGCTTTGTCTATCTTCAACAGAATCAAATGCATACGTTCCTGCACCTGCTTTTCCGCCTGCTGCTATTGTTTGCAAATAAGTATAACCATCAACATTTGGTCTTTGAGCTTTTCCTGTAAGACTTCCACCTAATGCAGTAACTGCATATGTTGTAGCATCTTTAGTTACATTTTTAGCATCCCATGTGTTGCTGGCTGAATTGTATTGGTAATAATTTGCAATAGCTCCTGTATATGTTCCGTTATTGAAATTTGTTAAATCTGCAGCACTTGCAAAAGCATATTGTTTATCAGCGCTGAAAATATCATAGCCTTCTTTGTCTGGTCTGCCATATACACTGGCTGAGCCTTGACTTGATGTAGAATATGAATTTGCAGTTTGAGTCCCTGCAATTTTTTCCATATCCCAAATTTTAGTGCCTGTATTGTATTTGTAAGCAAAAATATCAGCAAAACCTGCTTTGCTTCCAGCATTTATACTAATAAAATTATTTTTGCTTTCTAAAGTGTTGAAAGAATATGTTCCTGCTGCCAAAGTTCCGCCTGCATTAACATAACTATAATCATAATTTGGGTCATTAGGTTTGGAAATTAAGCCTGTAGCGCCTGCGTTTTGAGTATAAACAGTTGTTGTAGCACCAGGAGTAGAAACTAGATTTTTTCTTGTCCAAGTGATATTTTGACCTGTTCCTGCTTGTTCATAAAATTCAACATTAGCAGCGCCTGTCAAAGTACCATCGAAATATGCGAATACTTTGTCTCTGTCTGTTGAATTGGCGAAAGAATAATTTGTGCCGCTGTAACTATCAGGTGTATTGTTGTAGTTAGCATCATTAGGTGCAGAATATTTTGAATTGGCAGTTGTCAAAGTTGTATTATAAGAGCCTGCAGTATAATTAAAACTATATTTCTCCCACTTGCCTGTAAGTTCTCGAAAATTATACAGATTTGCCACATCGCCTGTTCCATTGGCAAAATTGTCTCTGTCTACAGTATTTGCGAAAGCCCAAATTTCTCCATCGCCATCTGTCCATTTGACATCATATCCGCCACCTGAAGGAGAATCCATTTTAGAATTAGCCGTAAATTCATCAACCAGTACATTAGCTCCGGCTACAGTAGAAGTATAATCGGTTTCTACTGAACTTGTTGAAGCAAGATTGTATGAATACCAGTTTCCATTTGCATCATGTCTGTAAGTAGTGAAGTTCCAAGGACTAGTAGTCGTACCGCCATTTAAATAATTATCAAGCAAAGCTTTTTGGGTACCATTTTGAACCCATTGATTTGAGTCAACAGCAGATTGCACCAATGCATTTGGAGGGTTGATTTCATTGATTTTGCTGGCATCCCATTTGTTAGTGCCAGAATTGTATTTATAGTAAGTTCCGATAGTTCCTGTATATGAACCATTATTGAAGTTAGCCTTATCAGTAGCATTTGCAAAAGCATATTGATTATCTGCACTCATAGTGGTGTATCCGGACTGATTAGGTCTGCCGGCTACGCCAGTGCCAGTCCAATTCTCTTCGTAAGAATCAGGAGTTATAGTTCCGTGGATTTTTTCCAAATCCCAAGTATTGCCGTTGTATTTATAAGTATAAATATCGCCGTAGCTTGCTAAACTTCCACTAGTTATAGCGATAAAATCATTCTTGTCTGCCAATGAATTGAAAGAATATGTTCCTGCAGTAATACTTCTTTTATCGCTTGCAAGTGCATAAGTATAATCATAATTCGGCTCATTAACTCTTGATGCTACAGTAGAACCAAGGTCATTTTTATTATATGTAGTTGTAGAAGGAGTAGTGTTTGAAGTGACGCTAAAACTATCCCATTTCCCTAAAGATGTATTGTATTTGTAATAATTTGCGATTGTTCCGTTAGGAGAATTGTTATTGAAAGATGAAAGGTCAGTTCCATTTGCAAACAAATAATCTGCTCCGCCATAATTAAGAGCAGTATTGTAGCCGCCGATTGGAGCACCTGCTACACCTAAATTTGATTTAACATTAGCTCCACCAAGAGCTGATGTGCTGAATCCTGCTGGAACAATAACTCCAGCACCTACAGTAACGTGATACTCATCCCAAATACCAGAACCGGAATTATATTTGTAATAACTATTAATAGTATTTATTGGGCTGCCACTATTAAAATTCGTTCTATCAGCATCACTTTTGAAAGAATAAGTGCCATCAGAATATTTAACCGCTGCATCATTAGCCATATTGACACTTGTTTGCGGAGTGGCAGCATATGTACCGTCATTTTTTAGAGTTGAAGTGCCGCCGCTCTGGTTCCATATGTTAGAGTCCCACCCTGAAGTGTTTGGAGTTGTGCTGACTGCGGGTTGCCAAGGTGTAGCACCTGTTGCATGGGCAAATCCTGCAGAAACTCCAGAGCCTGTTACTGTATAGAAAGAACCTGTAACAGTTCCGCCGTGGCCGTAGCTGTTTGTTGTAGATCCTACAAGTCCACCTATGTGCTCAACATCATCGAGATCATGGCTTATTGTTCCACTTGCATAACTGTTTTGTATTATTCTTGGGCCATCAGCAAGAGCGTCCTCCCATTTTCCTGTGAGTCCGCCGATATTGACTACTTGACTGGTGGAATAATTAAGAGTTGTTATATTGCTGGAAGAAAAACTATTTACGATGGAGCCATCGCCGATTATACCATTACGTCCGATTAATCCGCCGATGCTAATATCTGAGTTCCAATATGTTGTTACCATCGTGGTATTATTTCGTAACCATAGTAAGTCATATTGCGCATTAATTGTACCTGTTGATGATGATTCTGAAATATCTGCATCATAAGCGCCACCGATAAGTCCGCCTGTATTTGTACCATGTCCTGTTACGGTACCGGTGAAGGTGCTTTTTTGGATATTCATGTCATAGCCATAGCCAATGAGACCGCCTGTTCCGTATGAACCGCCTGTTATGGTGGCAGAGCTGGATACATTTTTCATTGTACCTTGGTAGCTTCCGACAACACCACCTACTGATGAAACCATAGATTGTTGGTAAGTGTATCCTGAATCTACATATGACCCATAGCCTATATTGATGGTTCCAGATGTTGATACATTTTCTATAGTTGTATTTGCTCCTGAAGTCCATCCTGCCAACAATCCTGCGCCCATAGTGTATGATTCACTGCCGCCAAGTTTACGAGCTCCAGTTACTGTTATGGATGAGTTTGTTATATTGAGATTTTTAATGCTATTTTGTGAACCTGAGCCTATAGCTTGGAACAATCCAAGTCCACTTCTGTCAGAAGTCCCCAGTTGAGCTGCAGTTGCAGAAATTGTCATATTTGATATAGTATGACCGTTTCCATCCAGATTACCTGAGAATGTGCCTGTAATGACAGATTTTGTAAGAGTTCCTAGTGAGCTCAAATCAATGTCATTAAGTATTAGGAAATTACCTGCCATATCTGCGCTAATTTTAGAGACAAAGTCTGCTGCACTAGTGATGAGATGATTGCTGTCATAGCCTGAATAACCAACTTTGTTAGTAGCAGTTAATCCTGTGGTATTAATATCATATTTTACTGCTTCGAATTTGTCCCATTTTTGAGTAGTTGTATTAAATTTGTAATAATCAACAGGAGCATTTGGGTTGCCACTATTAAAAATGTCTTTATCGCCACTGCTTTGGAAAGCATATGTTCCGGCAATACCGCCAACTATAAGAGGCGTAACAAATCCATAAGCAGCATCATTAATATGTGATGCAGCTACTGTAGTTGTCCCTGTATAGCTAACATTTTTGGTTTGCACAGTAGGTGTATAGTTAGATTGTGCATCGCCATCTTCATATTTGCTAGTACTATCGTTATACTCAACAAATTGACCGTTCGCACCTTCGAACTCCATGCCATTATCCCAAGCATTTTTAGCATTTACATCTGCAAACCACTTACCGTCATAAGACTGATATTGATGAGTCGGATAAAGATCGCCCCAAAAATTTTGAGAATAACTCTCGCCATAAGTCTGGGCAGTATTATTTATAAAATTGCCGCCTGACTGGTCTATTTGGTAGGCTTTCCAAACACCGCCTTGTTTTTCAAAATACTTATCAATAGGGCCCCAAGGATTACCATTATTATAAGCTGAAGCATCTGAAGCATCTTTGAAAGCAAAGTTGCCTGTGGTATCAACAATATAGTCTATGCCATCAGCCGAAACAACATCATCAGCATGAGTACCTGTGGCATGAATCGCCATATAAGAAGTTTGGGTAGTTCCAGTTACTTGCATAGAAGCCCATGTACCATCGGCTTGTTTTTCAAAATATTTGGCTAATGCTGCGGTAGGAGAACCATTATTGAATATTGCCGCATCACCTGAACCATCTCTAAAAGCAAAATTGCCGGAGATAGAATAATTTGTGCCGCTATCATTGATGTAGCCATTGGTATTGCCTGTATTGTTTTGTGTATAAGTAGTTACACCACCAGTAACAGTAGAAGTAACACTGTATGCTTTCCAAGTATTATCGACTTGTTTTTCGTAGTATTTGCCAATGTTACCCAAGAAAGTTGAACCGTTATTGTAGTTGTTTTGGTCAGTAACATTAGAGAAAGCAAGGGTTTTGCCAGAGATATCAGTAACAATGCTGTAATCGACAGTAGGATCTGTTGCTGTAGAAGCGAGGTTGCTTCCTTGTGCTGTCATAGCATAGTTATAATCGCCTGAACCTGCCATAATACTAGTGTTGTAAGCACCCCATAATCCGTTGCCCCAGTCTTGATAAAAAAGACCTACTGCACCAGTTCCGTTAAGGAAATTGTCACGATCAGTAACTGAAGAAAAAGCATAAGGTCCAGAAAGAACATCAAATGTTCCTGACCCGGAATTAGGCAATGTTGTAACAGAAGTTCCTAATGAAGTTGTACCGTAGAATTTTCCTATGGAAACATCGGGTGTTCTTGACCAATCCCACTCTGTTACGTTATTTGCTGTTGTAGCATTCATAGGAGTCCATTGATTGGAAACACTTGGGTTATTATTTTGATTATTTGTATAATAAAGTCCTACTGAACTTGAAAAAGTTCCGTCATCATTCAACTTTGCAAGGTCTCCGGCATTTGCAAAAGCATAAATTAATCCGCTTGCAAGAGTTTTTTGGAATGTATAGGTGCTGTAATATCCAACTGTATTATCAGTCGATGTACCTTGGCTTGTTAATGCAGTTGTAGCAGCTGATTGAGTCGTATGAACTAAATCCCAATTTCCATCTGATTCAAGTCTGTAAAAATTGCCGATAGTTCCTGAAATATTACTACCGTTGCCGAATTTTGCCATATCAGCAGCACTTGAGAAAGCGTATTTTTTAGAATCTGCTCCAACTGTAGTAAATTTATAAGCATCATCATTAGGAAGATTAGCGATTCCTGTGCTTAAAGTTGAAACACCGTATGTTGTAGGTGCTGTAACTGTTGAAGATGTAAGATTGAAAGAATCCCAAGTATCTGAAACATTTTTTTTGTAAAAATTGCCTATAGTTCCTTTGAAAGTTACGCCATCGTTAAAATTATTTGCATCAGTTGCCGTCGCAAAAGCATAAGTACCTGCATTTGCACCAACCACTGTTTTGATTATATTGTAATCATCACCAGGGTCTGTAACAGTTGAAACAACATTGGTTCCTTGTGCTGTCATAGTGTAGTTGTAATCACCGGAACCTGCATTAAGAGTCGATTTTTTAGCATCCCACATTTTTGTGCCGGAATTATAGTCATAATAGAGTGAAATAGCACCGTTTGGAGTACCGTTATTGTATTTGGCTAAATCCTCAGCTGAGGCAAATGCGTGAGTTCCTGTGACATCTGTTGTTTGAAAATCTCCATAAGTAGAATTAGGCAAACTTGCAACTGAAGTCCCTAATGAACTTGATGTATAAGTAACAGGATTAGCTTGTTGAGTTCTTCCTGACCAAATATTATTTACAGCATCTGTCAATTCATAAAATTGGCCGATAGTTCCGTTAGAATCTTTTAATGTGTTAAAATCTTCAACACTGCTGAAGGCGTAAGTTTTGCCACTGTAATCATATACAAGATTGTAAGTGTCATTCGGTCTTGCTGCAATACCTTGAGCTGTTTCGCCTGTTGAAGCAATAGTAAAATCAGCTGCGTTGTAAGCTGCTGTCGTATCTGTAACTTTTGACAATGAATAAGAATTTTGAATCATAGAAAAGGCATTTGAATTGTTTCCTACAAGCCCTGCTGTGTTGTCTTGGCCTGAAACTTCTCCAAGAGCATATGTATTTGTAATTATTGCTCCGCCGGAATTCCCTACAAGGCCGCCGATATCAGTATTCCCTGAAACATTTCCTCTTGCATAAGATGCTGAAATTGCAGCGCCTGTAGTCGCAGAACCGGCTAATCCACCGATTTTGCTTCCGCCTGCTACATCAGAACTTGAAAATGATTCAGAAATGCTTCCGCCTACTTGAGATCCTACCAAACCACCGATATCATGGCTTAATGTATCTCCTGAAACAGCTCCTGAAGCATAAGAATGTGTGATAGTTGCTGAAGAAACACCTATCAAACCTCCGCCGTACAAATTAGCCTGCACATTAGAAGTTAAAACTGCAGTATTATCTACAAGCGCTCCTGCTGTGGCAGAACCTGCCAAAACTCCAACGTTGCTGTTTCCTTTAATATTAAAATCTGCTAATGTTAAATCTTTAATTTTTGCATTAGCTCCAAGATTTTCGAACAATCCAACATTATTAGCTGTTGAAGAAGAACTATTTAAGCCTGTTATTGCATATCCATTTCCAAGCAAAGTTCCTTGAAAACTGCCTCTTAATAAAGCTGTGTTTTTAACTCCCAAGCTGGAAAGATCAATATTTTCCAGTAAAACATATGTTTTTCCTGCTGAACTCTGGTTGTCCAAAGCCGCAACAAGCTGATCAGCCGTTTCGATAGTGATTACATTAGCACCAGGTGTCAAATTCGCATCAACGCCATTTACCAAAGTCCCATCAGGTTGTTTGACATATTTATTTAGAGTGTTTGTAAGATAACTTGAATAATCAGTCCCTCTATTTGAATCAACAGTAACAGTTGTTACTGTGACAGAAGTTTTTGATGTAATTGCAAACATATGCTCATTTACTAAACCAGCAGAATTGTTGTTATTGAAAACTTGAACGCCATTGAACATAGTATTTTGCTCAATATCTTTTATTTTATTAACGCTTTCACTGATTGAATCTTGTAGTGTTTCAAGTTGAGCATCGCTGTATGTAGTGCTCAATGCACTATTGGCAATATCTTTGATTTTGCCTAATTCGTTAATGATATTACTGTAAGCCTGCTGAGCTATTTGAAGATATGTCAAACCGTTTTGAGCATTAGTAGAAGTAGATGCCGCATCCAATGCCTGAGAATTCAATTTGTCAGAAATAGCTAAATTTGCAGGATCATCACCAGCTGAGTTGATGGCTAATCCTGTTGATAAAGTTTTTAATATGTCATTTATCTGCTGTTGCGACGTGTTAATCGTATTCTGCAACGTGCTCGTAGATAACGGCGATAAACTAGACAACTACGTTACTCCTTAACTGTAAATTTAATCATTCCATTGAATTACTACATGTTTTATACCTTTGAAAAACAGGTTTAAAACAGTTAAAGAGTAAATATAGCAAATTTTGTAATATATTGTTACAATTCATTCGGCTATGTTTTAAAAAACAATAACTGAAAAATATTTTTTCAACTAAAAATCTAGTGCATTGATGACATATCACCTTTGGCAGAATGTTCATTTTTATTCATAAAGAACAGAAATGGAATCAGGCACAAACAAGCAAGTCCAAAAGTCCTAAATGCATCCATATAGGCCCATAAATTTGATTGCTGTAATAACTGCCCATACATCATAAAATTAGCTTTTTGCCCTGCGACACTTACATGCATATATTGAGATAATCCATGTTGGATAGCCGAGACTTTATAAGCAAAAACAGGATTTAGAGGATTTAACTTTCCTACCATAGCATATTGGTGAGCCTGAGCATATCTTGATAAAAGTGTAGAAACAATAGAAGTACCAATTGCTGCACCGATATTTTTGAGCAAACTTTGAATACCTGCAGCATTAGTCATTTTGTCATTAGACAAAGTTGCTATAGATAATGTTGACAAAGGTATAATGCAAAATCCAAGACCAATACCCATAATAAGATTTGGCAGAATTATATTAAACATAGAAATATTAAGGCTCAAAAAACCGAACATTAAACTAGATAAACCGATACAAAACAAGCCAACACAAGCCAAGACTCTCTCATCAATTTTACCACTGAGTATAGCTGAAAACGCAACTGCCATAAGACTTCCAACCCCTCTTGGCATTGTAGCAAAACCACTTAGGTATGCTGTGTAGCCAAGTAAATACTGTAAAAACAAAGGCATAATAGCAACAGATGCATACATAACGCCATTCATCCCCATCAATAAAACTGTACCTACAGCAAAATTCTTATCTTTAAACACGCTTAAATCAATAATAGACTCTTTATTTTTGAGCTGAGAAATTATGAAAAAAATCATTGATAAAACAGAAATAATAGCTGTCCCAACAACCCAATAAGAAGCAAACCAATCTGCATTTTGCCCTTTATCTAATACTATTTGCAAAGATACAAGCCAGCTAATCAACAATCCAAATCCTAAATAATCAATTTTTTGAAGCCCTTTTTTAGCAGCATAAGGAGGATCTTCGACATACATATTTGAAAGCATCGCTGCTAAAAGCCCAAAAGGAAGATTTATAAAGAAAATCCAATTCCAAGAATAATTATCAGTTATCCAACCACCCAAAAGAGGACCTAAGACAGGTGCTGTTATTACTCCAAGAGCAAAAATTGACATCGCCATACCTCGTTTTTCAACTGGGAAACTTTCCATCAAAATCGCTTGAGCGATAGGCATTATCGCCCCACCTCCGAGGCCTTGGATTATTCTGGCAAAAAGCATCATCTCAAGAGAATTTGCAAGCCCGCAAAGCACAGAAGCACCTGTAAAAATCAAAATACACACAATAAAGAATTTTTTTCGCCCAAAAACCCCACTAAACCAAGCAACAGAAGGTAAGATTATACCACTTGCTATCAAATAACTTGTCAGAATCCACATTGACTCCTCTTGGCTAGCTGAGAAACTTCCAGCCATATGCGGAAGTGCTACGTTTGCGATTGTTGAATCAAGAACAAAAATAAACGCCGCAAGCATAACAGCCAAGGTTGTAAGCCAAGGATTTATACTGGGTTTCCATTCTTCTTGTATATTCTCTGACATTATTTCACTCTAACTTTTGGTTCTACTGACATACCAGGTACAATTACATATTGAGGGTCTATTTGTTCATCAAAAACTATTTTCACAGGAATTCTCTGAACAATTTTAACAAAACTTCCAACTGCATTTTCAGGAGGAAACAAACTAGCTTTAGCGCCTGAACTTCTTTGAATACTGTCAACTTTACCTTTGAAAATTTTATTAGGATAAGTGTCAATTTTAATTTCGACCTCTTGTCCCTGTTTCATTTTTTCAAGTTGATTTTCTTTAAAATTTGCTACAACCCAAACTTTTTGAGGAACAATAGCCAATATAGGCTGTCCTACTTGGATATAAGCACCTTTTTCAACATTTTTATTTGTAATATAACCACCTTGAGGAGCAAAAATCTTTGTATATGATAAATTTAACTCAGACTGCTTTTTTGTAGAAGCAAGTTGTTTCAATTCTGCATCTGCAACTCTATTATTATTTACAGACAAAAGATTTTGATTTGCCTGCATAAGTCTTGCTTTTGCCGCATCATATTGAATTTGTGCTTGATCAAGTTGTTGCTTTGGCACTGCACCATCTGCATAAAGAGCTGTATATCTGTCCAAATCTTTTTTAGACAAATCTATCTCTGATGACGCAGCCGTAAAATTGGCTTTGGCATTGTTTTGCTTAAACAAAGCCATATCGTAACGAGCCATAGACTCACTTAATTTTACTTTATAATCCATAGGATCTATTTCTGCAATCAAATCGCCTTCTTTTACCACTTGATTATCTTGCACAAAAACATCAACAATTTGCCCAGAAACCTTTGGGGCTAACTGAACAACATGAGTTTCGATATAAGCATCGTCTGTTGAGACAAATCGAGATTCATTTATTGCAACACCGGTAGTAAAAATAACTCCCAATATAGCCAAGGCCATAAATATATATCTCTTTTTAAAATTACATTGTTCTTGTTCATTTTCTTTTCTTTCAACTTCATTAACTTCCATCATCAGCTCCTTATATCTGAATTGTAGTATCTTTCATTAAATTTTCTCTCATTTTTTCCAAAACTCTTTTCACCATAGCCATTTCTTCTTCAGAAATTCCGTCAAATACTTTTAGATATGACTCTTTAACTTTTGGGAAAATTTGCTCCAAAAGATCTTGGCCTTTTGAAGTTAAATAAACTTTTTTCACAAGCCTTTTTTGCTTTGTATCTACTTGTCTTTTAATAAGGCCTTTTTCTTCTAAAATAGCCAAAATACGACTTGTGTTAGACCTGTCTTTTAATATTTTTTTCGAAATATCTCGCTGACAAACATCTTCTGTGTAAGAAAGAACTTCAAGCACACAAAATTGATCCATAGTTATACCAAAATCATGAAGTGCAAAAAACTGAGCGCCTTTTAAGCGACAATATGTAGTAGTTTTTTCCATCGCATGGGTCAAACTTTGTTCGAAAAATTTTATGTCTTTTTCCTGCATCTCTATTCTTTCTTGATTGCAAGCTATAAAAGGTTTGCTCCCCTTATATCTTGTTTACGCCCGCAATCTACTTGATAATTCTAATTCATCTTCTTGTGAAAATAATTAATAGATGTGATAATTAACTGTTGTAATAACAACAATCTTATGATAACATATTCTTAGAAATTTGCAAGCGTATGTTTAAAACCAATACCACAGTGAAAAAAGGGGAACAAAAATGACTAGTAAAAAACTTTTAAGCCTTATAATAACTTTTTCAATAATTAATATTAATCTTTTACCCGCATTCAGCTGGGGGTTTTTAAGCAAAGATAAACAAGTTTTAAACGCACAAGTTTCAGAATACAAATATGATTATATAAATCTGGCTTGGTGGGAAAGTTTTGATGACGCCATATTAAAAAGCTATATATTAAAAGCCGTTGATCAAAATCAAGACATGAAAATAGCTACTTTAAAAGTCGAAGAATATAATCAGCTTGTAAAAAAACAATTTTCTTATGAATTACCTTCAGCTAGTTTAATGCCGGGTCTGGGTTCTATGAAAATGCCTAACGAAACAGGAAGCGGTATTTTCAATTTTCCAATGGTTGCCAACTACGAAGCAGATATATTTTTAAAAAACAAAGACAAAACCAAAGCAGCAAAGAAACAATACGAAGCATCAAAATTTGATGAAAGAGCCACATACATTGCTATATCTTCGGCTGTGGCAGGTACTTATCTGAATTTGGTAAAAGTAGATAAACTAATTACAATTCAAAATGATATCATTTCTTATAAAGAACAAATTTATAACTTGATGATGAAAAGGAATAAACAAGGAATCACCTCAACAGCAGACACAGTAAAAGCTGACAAAGAATTAATTTTGGCTCAGACTGACCTGATTGAACTTGAAAAATCAAAAAATATTTTATTAAACAGACTTGCTGTACTAACTGGCGAAAGCCCTGCGAATATAGCAGAATTAAAACGAATTTCTTATGATGATTTAAAATTCAAACAGGAAATTCCTACGGAAATTCCTTCTGAAGTAATCATCAAACGTCCTGATATATTAAGAGCAGAAAATCAGCTCGAAAAAGCAGGTATAGATATAAGAATTGCCAGAAAAGAATTTTTACCGAGTTTTAATATCATGGGCTTGATGCTTTTCAGCTCATCTTCATTAGCCAGTTCTTTCAACTGGGCAAACTCTTTAGCATTTTTTGGAAGTGGAGCTACTTTTTCTCTATTTTCAGGTGGACAAAAAATGGCTAACTTGAGAATAAAGAAAAATGCTTACGAACAACTTTTGCAAACATACCAAAAAACAAATTTAACAGCTATTCAAGAAGTAAATGACTCTTTGAGCAACTTGAAACTTGATGACCAAAAATACAATCAAAATCTAGAAAAACTAAAATTAGAAGAATCTGAGCTTGGCTATAACGAAAAAAGGTATGCGCAAGGTACAATCTCTTACCTTGACTTAATCCAACGCAAAGAAAATCTTCTTACAATGAATAAAACTATCACATCAACCAAAACTGATTGCTTGATAGACTTTATAAGCCTTTACAAAGCAACCGGAAGCCAGCTTTAGTTCTTTGATAAAATTAGCGACACTAGATTAAGCAAAAACCTTTTGAATACCTTCAAAAGCAGCATCGATTTCCTCTTTTGTAATGACAAGAGGGGGAGCTACTCTGATAATATTTTCGTGAGTTTCCTTGACCAAAATCCCGTGTTCTTTGAAAAGTTTTTCACAATATGGCCTTGCTTTTGTATTCAATTCTATCGCAAGGAAAAGCCCACGGCCTCTAACTTCTTTTATTACAGGCGAGTTTAGAGTTTTGAGCTTGTCCAAGAAATACTCTCCAAATTCTTTTGATTTTTCGATTAAATTTTCTTCGACTATCACATCTAAAGCTGCCATTGCGATAGCACAGGCAAGTGGGTTTCCGCCAAAAGTCGAACCGTGCTCACCGGGATTGAAAACTTCCAAAACTTCTCTATTGGACAAAACAGCCGATACAGGATAAAAACCACCTGATAAAGCTTTTCCAATTGTCACTACATCTGGCCTGATATTTTCGTGTTCGAAAGCGAACATTTTGCCTGTCCTGCCTAATCCTGTTTGGATTTCGTCCAAGACCATCAAGATATTATTTTCGTCACAAATTTTTCTAATTTCTGCCAAATATCCTTTTGGTGGAATTTTGATTCCTGCTTCTCCTTGAATAGGTTCAAGCATAATTGCAACTGTATTTTTTGTTATTAATTTTTTGATTGAATCAGCATTCCCGTATTCAGCAATCAAAAAACCAGGGGTAAAAGGTCCAAAACAGCATCGTGAGTCTTCATCAGTCGAAAAGCTCACTATGGTAGTTGTTCTGCCGTGAAAATTTTCTGAACAAACAATGATTTCAGCACAATTTGCTTCGACTTGTTTTTTTGTATAGCCCCATTTCCTTACGGCTTTTATGGCAGTTTCCACAGCTTCTGCGCCTGTATTCATCGGCAAAACCATATCAAAACCTGTTAATTTTGATAATTTTTCATAAAAAAGAGGCAATTTATCATTGCGAAAAGCACGTGATGTAAGTGTGACTTTTTGAGCCTGCTCAGTCATAGCCTGCAAAATCCTTGGGTGGCAATGACCTTGATTAACAGCAGAATAAGCACTCAAGCAATCAAGATATTTTTTGCCCTCAATATCATAAAGCCAAACGCCTTGGGCTTTTTCGACTACAACATCAAGAGGTTTGTAGTTATTTGCTCCATATTGTTTTTCTAAATCAATATAATCTTGTGCGTTTTTCATAAAAAATCACCTTTAATTCAATAATAATTTATAACTATATTCGCAAGGAAATATCTTTTTTGCAATAAAGATTGCTTTAATATTTTTAAAAAGGATAATTGAAGTATACAGCTATTTCTAGGAGAAAAAAATGATAAAAGAACTAAAATTAAGAGGGCATATTATTGACTCTTTGGTTTTGTCAAAATTGCTTGACCAAATCGCACAATTGGAAGTTGATTGCTACACAAAAGAAGTCATCATCGGCCCTAAAAGAGAAGATGTCTCTGAAGCTATTTTTGTAATCGAGACAGAAGATAACGACAAAATGGCACAAGCTATTGAACTAGCCAAAAAACAAGGCGCAACGGAGAATTAATAATGACTGACAAAATTTTAATGTGTTCGCCCGAGCACTATGGAATAAAATATGAAATCAACCCTTGGATGGACATGAGCATTCAATCGGACAACAAAAAAGCAGTCGAACAATGGCAAAATCTTTATAAAATTTTAAAAGAAGATTTAAAAGGTGATGTCAGACTTGTTGAACCGAGAGAAGATGTGCCGGATATGGTTTTCACGGCCAATGCTGCCGTTATGTACGGAAACAAAGCCATCATAAGCAAATTCAAATATCCGCAAAGGCAGCCTGAAGAAAAATATTTCGCGCAGTGGTTTGCAGAAAATGGCTACGAAGTCATTACTTTGCCTAACGATATGGCTTTTGAAGGAGCTGGCGATGCGCTTTATCTTGATGGAATTTTGTATTCAGGTTATGTGCCGAGGACTGACATTGCCTCTCACACATACATTGCAGAGCTTTTGAATATTTCCGTAATTTCTATGGAACTTGTAAATAAGAATTTTTATCACCTAGACACTTGTTTCTGCCCATTAAATGACGGGTATTTGATTTATTATCCGCAAGCTTTTGATGAATACGCAAACAAAGTAATCGAAGCCAATGTAGCTCCCGAAAAACGTATAATCGCAAATGCTGAAGAAGCTTCTTATTTCACCTGCAACGCTGTAAATATTGGCGACACTGTCGTAACAAACCTTACAACTGAAAGATTCACCAAACTTCTTGCCGAAAAAGGTTTCAAACATATTCAAACAGATTTGAGCGAATATATGAAAGCAGGCGGCGCAGCGAAGTGTTTGACGCTCAAAATATAGTTTTAGTTATCTAAATTTATTTATATAAGCGGCTGTATCGAATTTGCGACGACAGCCGTTTTCATTCATATAACGAATTTGCCCAAAAACTTCTCTCGAAGAAAAAGCTCTATCGTGTACTCCGCCTATAGACCAGAGGATTCCGACATAGCCATTTGGGTCAATCCCATCTAAGGCATAAGTATCATTGAGATAAATAGCTATTTTGATGGCTTCTTCAGGCGTTGCTGACCATTCAAGAATTTTTTTCGCCCAATACATTCTCAAATAACTATGGATTTTGCCTTCGGTCAAAAGTTGTCGCTGGCAAGCATTCCAAAGCTCTTCGTGGGTTTGCGCACTCTCAAAAGTCTCGAGCTCATAAATATATTGTCTAAAATCCTCTCTGTGCGAAACAAAATTCAACTTCGCCCAATTGTGAATTCCCTCAAAATTGTCAAAGTTTGGATTATAAAAGCAAAAATTGTCCGAAAGCTCTTTACGAACTATCAATTCTTCTAAAAAAGCTTCTTTATTAGAACGAGAAGCTTTTGACTTTAAAACCTCAATCGCCACCCTTTGAGCAGAAATTTGCCCAAAATGAAGATACTTTGACAAACCAGATATAACATTTTTGTTCGGGTCATTTCTAAATTCATCATAATATTCAAGTTTGTTTTCAATAAAATCCTCCAAAACTTCTTGAGCTTGATTTTTAGCAGTTTTGAAAAATTTTGGGTACTCTGTTAAAAATTCACCAATATTTCTATATACTCTCGGGCGAAAAGTTGCCGCGGAAAATTCCTGTTTTTCTGACACAATCCGTGAGGGAATTATATTATGCGAATCCACTTCAAAAACTGAACACTCGAGCTTTTGAGCCAAATTATTTTTAGATTCAATAGGATTAAAATCAGACACCACCATGCCAGCATTAGCCTTGAGATATGGCAGAATATCCTCTTTTAAAATTTCAAAATAAATATTATTTTTTTGTAAATCCGATTGAACATTTTTGAGCCCTTGCATCATAAAATCCGATTGCTTAAGCGAAAATTTTTTGTTTTTAAGCCCAAAAATTACTCTGAGATTTTTGCCAAGCTCTTTTGATTTTTCAAAAGCAAACAAAAGCCCCCAATTATCAGCGACCCTATGCTCTCTTTCCATCAGATAAATCACATCGCCTTTGGCTATTTTTTTATCATTAAGCAAAAATATTCTATCCAGATTGATTTCTTCGGGTGCAAAAAAATCTTCACCAGCGAAATCCAACATCTGACCACGTTTTATAAGAGACTTATTCATAAAACGAGTCTAGCATCTGATTTTCAAGATTGTCAATTGACGGACTCTGGAGTTAAGGCGAATACTTTTATATCAAGTGGTTTCAGATTCAAACTCACAACCCCTTTTATCATATCTGGCGTAGGGTCTTGAGTTATTGGTTGAATATTTTTAAAATTGCGTAGTTTGTTGGCATCAATATCTACTCTTTCAACATTCAAATATTCTTTTGATACTACTACCAAAATTACACCTGTTTTATTTTTTCGACAATAAGCAAAAGTTTTTTTATTATTAACCTCCAAAGGAATAAATTCGCCCTTAGTTATAATATCAATATATTTTTCTCTAAAACTCAAAGCGTCATTGAATTCTTTAGCGAATTTTTTTTCTCCGCCTTGTGGTTGAGCTGCCAGATTGAAAATATCGATTTTGCCTTGATGTACAAAATATTTGTCACAATCAGTATAATAATCAGTGGCTTTCCTATTGCAATATTTATATATATATCTATCATTCGTATCGAATCCATCCACAAAATATGGATTGAGAGGCAATGTAACATTAAGCCACAGAATTTGTCTTGCAAAAGCTTCTCCTGCAATTGAAACAGGTGACTTTTCATCATGAGTCGAAAACCCGCCTATTAATGTTTTTGGTTCTCTATATTTTTTGAGATTTTTCAATATTTCGCTCATATAGTTATTTAGGTCAAAAACTTTGTAATTTTTGTAGTTAAATAAATTTCCTAAATAGCCGTCAAAACCTGCCAGCAAAAGCTTATCATAAGGAGTAAATACAGCTTGCTTTGCGATAGCTCCTTTCCAGGATTCTGATGCCTCTGCCAAAAACATAAAATCAGGCCTTTGCGCTCTCGTATATTTTATAAGTTCTGCCCAAAATTCATACGGTTTATTCGTTGCAACATCAGCCCTAATTCCATCGGCGCCAAGCTCTAAAAGCAAATCCACATAGCTTTTATAAGCATCATAGGTCGGCTGATACAATTGTCCTTTTCCATCAACAACCTTAAAAAGCCTTACATCCGACCAATCCAAAGGTGTTATAGGGTTTTTATCTTTATCAAGAGCGAAAAGTTCTGGCCTTTCCAAAAATAAATCATAAGCCCCGCAAGCAGGCATATCAAAAATAACTTTTATGTCTCTTTTGTGACATTCTTCGACAAAAAACTTCGCCTCTTCTTTGACTGTAAAATCATTGGTTTTATCATCAATCAATCTGTCGAGCTCTGTAAAAGATGCCATAGAATACAAAGACCCAGCCGTTCCGAGTGCGGATTTTTTTCCGACTTTTGTAATAGGGAGCAGATGTATCGTGTTTACGCCTTTGGCTTTTATTTCGTCAAGCCTATCAATAGCATTAATAAAATTCCCTGCAACTTCGCCTTTTTCCATCTCGATTATGCCATTTTGGTTGGTATCTTTCGAGTTGAAAGAGCGTATATTTATGACATAAATTATAGATTTATTAGCAAGAAAGTCTTCTCTCAATCCTTGGGCTGAAGCGCTTAGTGTAAAAAAGAATAGTGCTGCTAAAATTAATGCTTTTCTCATTGACTTTTACCTTGATTGATACTACCTTAAAATTATAATACATAAAAAACTTAAGGCAGGAATTGTAAATGCAAGAATTTTTAAACTATTTTTTAGCTGTTTTTTCAGCTTTATTTTTCACAATAGATTGTTTAGGGATGTCCCCTATTTTTATAATGCTAACTGCAAGCGGTACAAATGAGTACAGAAAAAAAATGGCACGCAAAGGCTCATTAATCGCCTTTATAATCCTTCTTTTCTTTGCTGTCACAGGCTCTTTTGTTTTGGATGCATTCGGCATAAGTCTTCCTGCATTTAGGATTGCCGGCGGTATATTATTGCTTTTACTGGCAATCGACATGGTAATGGCGACGAATTCTCCTATCAGAAATGAAAATGAAGAAGAACGCCAGGAAAATGCCCAAAGAGAAGATATATCAGTATTTCCGATTGCAATTCCTCTTTTGTCAGGACCCGCTGCGATTACCATTTTGACACTTTTCATGAAACAAGCCCAAGGTATTTTTATCAAACAAGCAATTATAATTCTTGCTTTAGTAATAAATATGTTTATTTGCTGGCTGGTTTTGTTTTTCTCAAATCAACTGACTAAAATGCTTGGTAAAACAGGTATCAATGTTATAACAAGAATTTTCGGAATACTTTTGACAGCTCTTGCTTGCCAGTTCTTTATTGACGGCGTCATTGAAGCTTTTCAGTTGAAATTCTAAAAAACCTCCATTTTGTAAAATTTTAGTTTTTTATTCAGCTCTTTTGAATTAGGTAAAAGCTTGTCCAAAAAATCCCAGAATTTTTTGCCATGATTTTTTTCTTTGATATGCGCTAATTCGTGCAAAATCACATAATCTATAAGCTCTTCCGGCAATCTTATTAAATGCAAATTGAGATTAATATTATTATGTCCCGAACAGCTTCCCCACCTAGAAGACATGTTTTTTATGGCCAAATCTTTATACTTGAGGCCGAATTTTTGAGCCCAAAAATCAACTCTCTCAGGCAAATATTCTTTTGCCTCAACTCTGAAAGCCTCTGTTATTGTTTTTCTGATTTTATCTTGATTTTCTGATTTTAAAATATCTGCATCCAAAGGAAATTTCACGACAATTCTACCGTCTTTTATGGAAGACATACTTTTTTTGATATCTTTTTTCTCAATAAATAAACGATGTTTTTTGGTAGAAAATTCTGTATTTTCATCAAAACTAGGCGAATTTTTCTTATATTCCTGCATTTTTTTAAGATTTGATTTTATCCATTCAAGATGAGTTTTTGCAAAATCCTGAGCCTTACCATAAGTAAAAAACCAAGGCATAGTTACTATTATTCCATCTTTTGGCCTAACCTTTATAGTGAGTTTTTTTGCCTTCAAACTCTTTCTGAAAAGCATTTCTATGCCATCAATTTCGATAATCTTTTTACTCATTATTCCACCTTAATATAACTAACATTTTACTACAAATCCGGCCTGGCAAATCTCTCTTCTATTAAATTTTTCAAAAATTCATCTATTAACTCGATAGTATTCCAGTACGCAATCCTGCTATATTATTAGTATATTTTACAGTCAAGTTTGCACAAGTTTTTCAAGTTAGGATAGTCTATTAAAGATGGCATTAGTTATTAACACTAATATATCTTCAATGATTGCTCAGCATCGTTTGTTTAACACTGGGAACAGTCTTAGAACAACTATGGAGCGATTATCTTCCGGCCTTCGTATCAATCATTCTTCGGATGATGCAGCTGGGCTATCTCTTTCTGAAAAATTAGATACACAAATAAGTGGGTCTGAACAAGCCTCTGAAAATACTCAAACTGGTATATCTATGATGCAGATAGCCGATGGGGGGCTATCTGCAATCCATTCCCTTTTGCAAAGAGGTAGAGATTTATCTGTTCAAGCAGCTAATGGCGTATACTCAAAAAGTGAAAAAGACTCTATACAGATTGAAGTTGCCCAAATAATTGAAGAAATAGATAATATTTCTAAATCTACAAAGTTTAGCGATATAAACTTATTAGATGGAAGTATTGGAGAAGGCTTAACAGCTACTCAACAAAACATCATAGATAGCCTAAAATCCGGTTGGCTTGACGATGCACAAAATAAAATAGCTACTTATTATGGATTAACACCGTCCAATTTTGATATGTCATTATTCATTGATGAAACCATAGCGGGTGGTGCTTCAGCTTATGTATCTTCTTCCAAGTATCCTGATGGTACTTTGGCTGCATTATCTTTGCATATTGGTGAAGATAGCTTTATTCCCAATACTGGCGATAGTGGCGATAATGCAGGCAGCAACAGCACAGGTATGTATAATGACATGATTTTAGCCCATGAATTGACTCATGCTGTTATTGCGGATCAAATTAAACTGCGCCCCCCAACTTGGTTTAATGAAGGGGCTGCAGAGTTTTTGGTAGGTAGAGACAACCAGTTAAAATATGTCACAAATGGTGGTGACCCTGCAGATGTTGCAGGACTCGTTACAGAAGCTGCCAAATTGGTTGAAGGCGGAGACTGGAACGATACAGGCAGTTATTTTAATTATTCTGTAGGTTATTTTGCTACAAAGTTCTTGAACCAAAAACTCAGTACTGATGGAAGTTCATTAAAAGATGTTTTTGATGACTTGGAAGCTGGCGCTAACTTGACTACTGCTATTACAAACAATACTTCCTACACTTCCTTAACTGATTTTGGCAATGATATCAGGGCTAATGGCGCAGCTTATTATGGGACATTGGACTTTACTGGAGGCATGTTTACCCCTGAAACTGATACAGGCTCGATTCAAGGCTCAGACCATGGTGGTGCTGCTATCGCAGCTGAAGATATTATACATTCCATAGGTTTAAATGAAAATCCTACTAACTTTAATATTATTTATCCTGAATCGACTAAGTCACTTGATTTACAAGTAGGACCAAATGCTGGAGATACAATAGGCGTAAAAAGCATGAACGCCTCAGCTCTGGCCCTAGGTATCAACGGTCTTGATGTGAGCACCGATGCTCTTGATGCGATGAAAAGATTTGATGATGCGATTGAAAAAGTATCTACACAACGCTCCAATGTTGGTGCCTTGAATAACAGGTTACAATCAGTTATAGGATCTTTGGCTATTAAATCTGAAAATCTTCAAGCTACTAATTCTGTAATTAGGGATGCTGATATTGCTAAAGAATCTGCTCATTTAATGAAATCACAAATATTACAGAAAATAGGAGCAAGTATATTAGCTCAAGCTAATCAAAGTTCTTCTATGGCTTTAAATTTACTTTAAAAAAATTTCGGCGAAACAAGAATAAAATATAAGTAATAGTAACAATAATTTGCTTGCAATTTTGTATTGGTATAAAATTTGGGTATAGAACTAACTTAAAAGTTTATAGAGTGAGGGATTTATTAATGAAAAAATTACTATCTGCACTAGCAATCATGTCCATGCTTTTCTTAACTAACATTGCACAAGCTCAAACTTACACAGACATTACCACAAGCCATTGGGCTTATAATTATGTAAAACTTTTATCGGATGAGTGCGTTGTAGTGGGCTATCCAGACAACACTTTCAGGCCAGACAATAACATAACAAGAGCTGAATTTGCGACAATGACAATAAAAGCTCTAAAACAACAAGATGCTCAACTAAAATATCATCCGGAATTTTCAGATGTCCAAAAAGACCACTGGGCTTACGATATGATTTCAAAAGCTGCTTATTTTGACCTTGTAAAAGGTACTAGTGATGGCAAATTTCTTCCTGAAGAAACTGTCTCAAGAGCGCAAGTGCTTTCTATCGTGATAAACTCACTTACAACTGATGATATGACCGTAGAGCAAGCAAGACAAATCTTATCAAAATCTTACAGTGACTATAAAACCATCCCTGATTGGATTGTAGTTCAAGCGGGAAAAGCGGAATCCTTAGGCATCGTAGTCAAATCTCCTTCTAACAATGCTCTTCTGGATGCTGACAAACCAGCTTCACGAGCTGAAGTGGCTGGATTTTTGTCCAATATGATAGACCAAGTAAAAATAGCCCCAAACAAAAAATTGGCAGAAGTCATGCCTATAACAGGTAATGGAATTGTTCTTGAAAACACCACAAAATGTGGGAAAATCGTTACTATACCTGCCGGAACAATTTTGTATATCAAAATGAATGAGCGCATATCTTCTCAAGAAACAAAAACAGGGCAATTATTTTTAAGTAAAACACCGGATAACTATGTTACAAAAGAAAAATTCCTTCTTTTAAATAAAGATGACAAAATCCTTGGACAAGTAATAGAAGCTAAAAAAGCAAAATGGTTCATAAGAAATGGCAAACTGGTTGTTGAAACAAAAACTATCAAAACCCAAAATAATCAAACAGCCAACTTTGAATCTATTGCTACTATTGAACCAAAATATAAAGGTTTTTGGCAAATACTCTGGAGAAAAATCATCAAAAATGGCAAAATCGAAGTGCAAGATGGTCAAAATATCTGTGTAACTCTTTTGAAGCCTCTTAAAGTTGATGTAACTAACGGTTGGATAATCGAAGAATAAATAAATTATTAAATAACATATATAAAAACAGAAACAGCCTCTCCTTTTACAGTTGAGGCTGTTTTATTTTTACAGTACTATATTGTCATGAGGTATTTTAGAAATTTAATAATAGGTTTTTTGATACTTATCAGCTTGCAAATGATAAGCAATTTTGTTATCCAAAAATTTCATTTGTCTTTTCCTTCGCCTCTTTTAGGAATGATTTTTCTAGCATTGATTCTTCACTTTAAAATTCTACCCATAAAATATATCCAAGACACCTGCGAACTGCTTTTAAAAAATATGATTCTATTTTTCGTACCTTTGCTTGTCGGCGTCATACTTTATGAAAAAATAATAATCGCCAATTTATACCCAATTTTGCTGACTATTATTATAAGTACGATTTCATCATTAATAATCACCTCGAAAATCATAGATGTTCTTTTAGACATGAAGGAGAAAAGCCCAAAATGATAAAGGTTCTGGGACTATTATTAACTATTTTTGTCTATCTACTTTGTACAAAAGTCAAAAATATCAAGTTTTTAAAGAAACTTCCGCCGATAATTTTGGCAGCGGGGATTTTGATTTTTATTTTAAAATTTTTCTCATTTAATTACGATACTTATAATCAAAGTGCATGTTTTTTAACTTTCTTGTTAGGGCCTGCAACGATTGCTCTTGCATATCCTTTAACCCAAAACATAGAATCTGTTTCAAAAAACAAAAGGATTTTATTTTTAGGAATGATAATATCCTCTTTGCTTGGTATTATAATCACTTTTATCATCGCAAAAATACTCCATGCTTCCCCATCTGTAATTTTATCAATGATTCCAAAATCCGTCACAACACCTATCGCAATCGAAATTTCAAAAAGCATTGGAGGAATACCCGAGCTTACAGCTTGCATCGTAATACTAACAGGCCTAATAGGTGGACTCCCTGCCCACAGAATACTAAACGCAGTCAAAATAAAACACAATGTTTCGAAAGGGCTAGCGATTGGAGCAACATGCCATGTTTTTGGAACTTCAATATGTATAGAAAAAAAATTACAAGAGCAAACTGCGATAAGCAGTATTACTCTTGTAATTGTAGGTCTTTTGACAGCGTTGCTTGCGCCTTTTATCCTAAATGTTTTGTCTATTTAACCTTTTCAAATTCTATTAAATAAGCATAAGTTTTTACTTTTGGATTTTCTACTGCCTGATTTTTATGAAAGCCGCCTTCAGTATAAGTAGTGGTAACTTGCACTGGGTAGTCTTTATATTTAATCTCTCTAACATCTATCATTCCTGAAAGTTTTTGCAATCCTTGGTCATAAGCAATCACGGTTTTAGTCAAAGGAATTTCATATTTTTTCATCAAATAAGAACGTAAGAATTGCTGTGTTTCGAATTTCTTACGCAAATTAGGTTGCGAAATATCTTTGTATAATGACAAAGTCATTTCGGGCGTACCCTTAACTTCTGAATATGGATCGGAAAGCATAGTAACATTGACTTTTAAAAATTTGGCATCATAAAGACTTCCCGGCAAAGTAATGCCCTGCATATCAAAAGTTCCGTTCAAAATCCTTGAGTCATTTTGAGCAAAATAAATTTTGCAAGTATTACTCATCATCGCATTCGCTTGATTAAGATCCTGCATGCCAAAATGATTCATAATTGCTTTTTGCAAATAACATTCTCTGCAAGCTATACACCCAATCGGTGCTGCTGCTGCTATTATAGCATTTGGAGAAAGTCCTGCTAAAAGCAAAGGTGCAAAAGCTGCTGCCCCACCTGCTGCCGCTGCTCCAGCGCCAACCCCGATAGCAACTGCGCCACCGCCGCCGCCACCGCCAGGAGGAACAACAGGCCTAGTAAGTGTTGCAGAAATACCTTGGGTGGCCGAATCGGCACTAAAAGCCAGACCAAAAAGGCTAGTAATAATAGAGCACATAATTAATACTGATAATAAATTTTTTCTCATGTTTTTCACTTCTCTCTTCTAAACAATTATTACTCTATCGTATTTGTCCTAAATTCTAACCATATAAATGGCTATAAATTTCATACCCACTTAGAACTGCTCTAAACGCTATATTTAATTTTTCAATTATTGATAAAGATGTTATTGAACTTGAGGAGAAGATAAAATGAAAACATTATACAAACTGTTAATATTATTTATAGCTATGCTATTTTCGACAAATATGACATGGGCAAGCAGTAATTTGGAAATACAAAAGTTTTCAACTCCAATAAAAATCCCAAATAAAATTTCTCAACCAATAAATGTAACCTTTGCCACAGATGGCAATTGGAAATTATTTGCAGAACCATTGGATAACCAAATTAGAAATATAGATAATCCTAATTATACTTTACCCATAACAAGACTTGAAGTATCCCAAATCGGTGGAGCACCTCTATCACACTTCGAAATGGGTAAATCCTATGAAATCAAAAACGGTATTTCATCAGGGATGCAAAATCTAAATCTTGCACTGAATGTACTGAATTTTGATGCTGATTATCCGGGAAGTTATATCACAGACATAAAATTCACCCTTATGAATAATGACTCTGTAGTATCGGAGGAAATTTATACTCTTAGATTTAATCAAGAAACAATTAGTTCGGTTGATTTTTCCAACCGAAATATAAATCTTAAACTTGAAAAAGAGAAGATTCTTAAAAAGAACAGCTCCCAAAATCTTGAAACCCCTTTCAGTGTATACGTTGAATCCAACAAAGATTGGAAACTATTCCTAAAAGGTGTACCAACAGACAACACCAAAAATCTCAAATACTTTGTCAAAACAATAAACAGTTCCGACAACAGTGTTGAATGTATTAATACTACTGAATATATTCCAATGTCTCAAACTCAAATACTTATTGCCAAAGGCAAGTCAACAATAAATCAAGCGACAAACAGCTTGGATAAAAAAATTGTAAATATAGATTACTTAGTCAAAGGCCCAGAGGATAGTTTTATCCCTGCCGGCACTACCACAGAACAATTTGAATACGTATTAGAAACGGAGGATTAAAAATGAAACGCTTATTACTAGTAATACTAGCTTTATTTATCACTGCCAATTGTGCCTTCAGCGCAATTCGAATCAGCCCAAGCTATGTAGAGCTCGATGCAAACAAAACCAAAAAAGACTATATCACAGGCTCTTTCACTGTATCAGGTGGAGCTGATGAAACAATCCGTTTCAAAGTTTATCCCGAATTTTTTGAACACAATAATAAAGGAGAATATATAAGTCTCGCAGACAAAGGGCAACCAAATTCTCTACTGGGCAAAATGAACTTTTTTCCAAATGAATTTACATGCATAAACGGCAAAGAACAAAAAATAAGATTTACCATAAACAATATAAAAACTCTCCCGACAGGAGAATCAAGACTGGTTTTATTCTTAGAAGATGTTGATGCAAAAGAAATATTACTGAAAAAAGCTACCAACGGCATCGGCGGAAAAATCATTGTCAAAACAAGAGTAGGAGTTCCTATCTATCTTGATAAAGGGAATTACAGCAAAAAAGGCTCTCTTGAAACCCTTGCTCTCAAAAAAGGAAAAGATAACTATAATTGCGAATACAAAGTATCATCCCTCGGTAACAGCAAAATCCGCTATTACGGATATGCCCAACTGGTCAAAGGAGATGAATTAATACAAAGATTTGACATCTCAGGACGTACTGTCCAAGGCGGGAAATTCTTAGAAGCAATGCAGCAACTACCTATCGACCAAAGCAAATTGGTTGCAGGACAACAATACAAACTAAAAGTCACATTAACTTACAAAGATGAAAAGCAAAAAGAAAAATTCTTGAAAAAAGAAATACTATTTACACCAGACAAAATTGCACCAAGTGCGGTGTAATACCCTGTCACGATGAGCAGAGCGAGTTTATAAAGTTTTAAACTCAAAATCAAAATGACAAAATGACACAAGCAACCACAGAAAAAGGAGACAAAAGGATGAAAAACAAAATTTTACTATCAACGCTATTACTTGCAAGTGTAATAGCAATCGGAACGACATCAGCATTCGCCGCAACATCAGCAACACAAACAGTCACAGGGCGATTAGGTACAATGAAAATTGTTGAAGGAATAGGAACTGGATTACTCCAGAACATGACCATAGTAGATGAAAATAATGCTCAATTAGATGCTGATATGTTACCAGCATTTAGAGTTACAACCAACAATAATGCTAGTCAATTCCTATATATGACAGCTTCTTGCCCAGGAGGAACTGGACAAAATGCCATAACCGGAGATGGTACAAATAACTATATCATATTAGGCAATATAACCCATGCTCCTGCAGCAGGTGCTGTAGCAAGCATAATAGCAGGAACATCTGCTGACAATAATGAAAATGCTCTGGCTTTAAAAATAAATGACCCAGTAGTAACATCTATATCTGGAGGAGGAGCATTGTCTTATGCTTGGAATGCAGGTAACAATGGATGGAGAGGGACTATTAGTCATAAAGGCGTAACCAAAACCGATTTGACAATTCCGGCATCTACTAATACAAAAACTAATTCATTCTCTTTTGACGATGAAGAAGGTGATTATCAATCAACAATATTGCTATCTTTTAACCCTTAATTTGGATGTCATACTAAGCAAAGCTGGAGATTACCGGCTTTGCTTTAGGATGACATAATACAAACCACACCACCCTACAAAAGAGGAGAAACAGGGATGAAAATCCAAATTTTATTATCAACAATATTGCTGCTAAGCCTAGCAACTATTCCATCAGCTTTTGCAGCAAGCGACAGTGCTACCCAACTTTGCACAGGAAGATTACCAGTTTCCAGAACAATAATCAATAATGGCGGAAACCTCACTGCAATTATTGATCCTACTGTCGGAAGTCTTAGTACAGCTTTGACTCCTGCATTCAAAATAACAACAAATAGCAGTGGTGCGCAAACCCTTGATCTTACGGCAAAATGCGAAGGTGGTTCTACTCAAGAGGCTATATATAACAGATTAGGTACAAGATATATTATTTTGGCAAACTCTACTGTACCTCCGAGCAACGGCGCTATTGCTGATTGCAAAAATACTTCTCCTACGGCAGGAGCGAATGCAAATGCTATTTCTTGGGCAGTGACAGAACCAACTAGTACTGCGGAATTATCTTATGTATATGACAATTCGCTTCCGGGATGGAAAGGGACTTTAACCCACAAAAATGACACATTGACCAACCTTACTATTCCTGCAACAGCACCTTTCGCAGGCACATTTTCTATCGATGATGCAGATGGTTCTTATTTGGCCTCTGTAACTTTATCTTTTAATCCATAACTAAAACTACAGAAGAGGAATGGGGATGAAAACTAAATTTTTAATATCGGCAATATTACTGGCAAGTTTGACTTGTACTCAATCAGCCATCGCCGCTCGATCATCAGCACCGGTACATCTAAACGGAACCTTGGGTTCTGTAGTAGAGGTATATGCCGTCGGAACCGCACTAAATGCAAATATAAACGACCCATTAGGGACTTTAGATGCATTTTTTCAGCCAGCATTTGAGATGCGATCTACCGAACATGATAAAAAAAATCTGACACTAAAAGTAACATCAAAAATAACAGGTGGAACCTATGTAAATTCAGCCTTTAATAATGGTGCAACTAAATATATCATATTAACCAATGACACCAACCCTCCACCTGTAAGCTCCCTAAACAATATCAAAACAGGAGCTCTGAACGATAACCCGAATGCAATTGCATGGCAGGCAAATGATCCTTCAAACGATACAGGCAATATAACTGTAGGCTACAGCGATGCTGATGATTGGTGGACTTTACGATTGACCAGCTGTGGCTATTCCAAAACAAGTTTTTTGATTCCTGCTGCTAATGCACTGGGTGGAAGCTTTAATTTTGATGACGAAGAAGGGGATTATAAAGCCACAGTGACTGTGTCTTTTAACCCTTAACTTACATATATAATATTGGGGATTTTATAAAATGAAATATTTTAACTTTATATTTGCAGTATTTTTAATTTTAACAATGAGTGAAGCAAATGCTGCAATTCAAACCTTTACAACTCAATCCTACGGTACTGTCTTGATTGATACCATAGGCGGATACCAAGCAACTATTGATACAGCAAATGGGTCTTTAAGCAATGCTTTAAATATCAATTTCAAAATCACATCAAATGCGAATATCTCTAACTTGAAAGTCCGTGCTCTTGTAAATACGCATAACGTAGGGCAATTTGGAGCTTTCAGAAGTTCAGGAGGAAGCGGCATCTCTTTGCCCGCAATTTTAGCCTTAGGAAATGTTTCTAATGGCGAACTACCTTGTAATTGCTGCGTTGAGAATGCTCTAGGCTCACTTGATGTCCCTTGCGTGGTAACAGGATTGCTTTCAAATGCAAATGCCATAGCTTATTCTGGAACGATAACCATCAATAATGGTGGTAGCTTGAGTTACGTTAATAATGCTATTGGTGAAGAATCATATTTTACGGCAAGTATAGGCAATGGAGACACCGACATAACTCTTGACGTAAATCCGCTGGTTGGTACTTCTTTCCAAAGAATTGCAGCTACTGATATGGAAGGCGCTTATCAAGCAGAAATATTCATAGATAATATTCCAGACTAATGAAAAAAATCTTTATCAGTATAGCCGTTTATTTTTTAGTTAATACATACGCTTTAGCCTTTGAGAATATCATTACCTCTTTGATAACAAACAACGACTCCGAACAAGAAATCGAAGTCGTTGTTTCTGGTGAAAAAATGTTTTTGCCTAGCAAATATATGTTTGCATTACTGCAAATACCCTACAAAGAAAACCACGTCGAAAAAAGTTTGACAGTAAAAAATACTGTAATAAAAAATAATAATATATATATAAACGGAGAAAAACAAAATTATCAGGTCTATTTTCAAAAAAAAGGCATTTCCGGATTAACAAATGAATATTTCATTCCCGCAGAAGCTTTAAGCAAAATAACAGAGGAAAAAATCCGGAGTGACTCAAGTGAATTACTGGCATTTTTGACCTCCAAGAAATTTGAAAATGAAAACGAAGAAAATGAAGCTACCAAAAATCCTTTTATATCAAAAGAAGTAAAAGTTCTCCCAAAAGCATACCAAGAGATAACCGTACCAAATAAAAAAGGTTGGATAAGTCTTGATAGTATTGCATTCAATAATAATATGATGTCGGATAGCTACGCTCAAGTTTATAGAGCACAACAAAGCACTAATAATTTTATGTACAACAACAATACAAGAATTACTCTTAACGGAAAATTAAGCTCAGGAACTTACAAAGTTGATATGGGAACAAACAGCTATACCAGTAACTTGTTTTCATTTTCAGGAATAAGCCCTCAATTCAAAAATAGATTTGCTGATTATGATTATGTTTTAGGAAAAGCCGACCCTTGGGCTTTCGGGCAAAGTAATGTAGGTAGTGACGTTATAGGCTTTCAACTAAAAGACCATGTCGAAAAAATGGATACCTACCAAAATATTCAAGGTTATGTAGCCCCCACAAGTATTATTAAAGTTTATATCAATAATGATTTCGAAAAAGAACTCAGCACATATGGTGGATATTATTCTCTTAAAGATGTTACTTATAATGGCAAAGTTGAAAACATAAAAATAGAAGAACTTTTAGCAGATGGAAGCAAAAAAGATGTCTTAACAAAAGATTTTAACGAAAGATCTCAACAAAGACCAATTCCGAAAAATGATATGATATTTGGACTAAGTGGAACACAAAATCGCCTTTGGGCAAGCAACGGCTATATTTTTCAGTCAAATACCCAGAAATTTGTTTCTGGCGGAAAATTTCGAACAGAAATATCTGATAAATTAGCTTTTGAAAATTTCTTTTTAACAGACAAAATAATTTCAATGCCCCAAAATGCAACATGGGGGCAAAGTATTTTAAGCAATAGAAAGTACCTTAACTATACAACTATGCGAAACCTCAATATGCTCGAAGGGCAGACTTATATGGGCGCTTTTGATTATAGACATACTAATCCAAAATTGACTTCCCGCCTTTGCTTTGGGGCTAGTAACTCCATGTCTAAAGATACAATAACAAAAGATGGAACAGGTACTGGTTTAAGCTATGAAAATAATTATAAATTCAATGAAGATAATAATTTAAAAACTAGCATTTTCAATTACTCTCCTCAGTTTTATTCGGCAGGTTCATCTTCTGGCTCAGGAGGATTTTTGGCAGATAGAGCAGGGGCAAGCCTCAACGGAACTACAAAAATCAAAAAAACAACTCTTTCGGGAACTTATTCAAAATATAACTCAAACATGGGGCACTACTATGATGGTGGCCTTTTGGGAATAGACGAATACAATTTTATTTCCAGAACAAATTTCAAAAAACTTCCAGTTTTAACCTTTAAAATGAGCGGCAAAAAAGGAGCGAATCAATTAGCTGAAATCCAATCCGGCTCTTATGAAATTTCTGGTTCAAAAAAAATCAAAGCTGTTGGACTTAATACCGGAATAAGAAAAAATAACTACTCCAATCAATATAATTCAAGCGATTATTCAAGCTACAAATCAGACTATTCAAATACTTTCGTCAACTTAAACACTCCCATAGGCAAAAAATTCGGCAATGCAACATTAGAACATGAAAGCATTGAAACAAAGTCAGATAGCAATTTAGATACTTACAGTACTATTAGAATGGGGTATTCTACACCCACTATACATACCTGCAATTTAAATTTCATAACAGGTTATCGCTATTCAGGATTGAACAAAGGGCTCGATTTTGGATGGGGAATTGTAAAAAGATTACAATCAGGCAGCGCTGTAAGCGTAAATTACAGATTTAACAGATCTCCTGGGTACATCATAGATAATATGTTTTTGCCTTCAACAATGCGTCATTCTATAACACTCGATTTTTCAGAGCTTTATGGCGTTTCGGATAATAAACTTCAAGCTCTGGGCTCAAATAACATAAATAAAGGATTTGTTGAAGCAACTGCATTCTTGGATACGAACAAAAATGGCATAAAAGATAAAGGTGAAATAAATATAGAAAATGTCACCATAAAAATAAAAGGCGAATCAGAGGTTCTCATAACAGACAAAGATGGACATACCAAATTAAAAACGGAAACAGCTGGAATTCATCAAATTCAAATTTTTGAAGATGAGCTACCTACTTTGGTTTCAGTACACAGCAAAACAGAACCTACAAAAATTATAAAAGTAGCAGAAAATGAAAAAACGGAAGTGGCTTTTGGGCTAATAAGTTCCGTAGGAAATATAAATGGAACCATAACAGTAAAAGATGAGTACAATCAGGCTTTAAAAGTTGAAGATTTGGTAGTAAGTGCCTTTGATGAACAAGGGAACGAAGTATGTTACACAAGCCCCGAAAAAGATGGTTCTTTTTCTATGTCTGGCCTAACCCCAGGAAAATATAAAATCTGCATAGATAAAGAGTTTCAAGATAATTATCATATTTATCCAGATGATTCCACAGACAAATTATGTGTCGAAATTCCTCCTGAATACAAAAAATATATAACTATAGACAATGTGAATTTGACTTATATTTATAAAATCTAGTATCGCTCTATTTTAAAACTTCAAAATAGAAAAAAGGGCTCCTCGTTTCCAAGAAGCCCTAATATACTTATAGGTTATTATAATTACACTTCGCCGTTGAATGCTTTAATATAGATTTCTCTAAGTTCTTTCATTAACGGATAGCGTGGGTTAGCACCTGTACATTGATCGTCAAATGCTAAGTCTACCAACTCATCAAGTTTTGCATAGAAAGCTTCTTCTGAAACTCCTGCATCCCTGATTGACAATGAAATGTTGAGTTCTTTCTTAAGATTAGTTATAGCCTCAAGCAATAACCCAACTTTTTCATCATCGTTGTTTCCACCTAACGCAAGTTCATCAGCGATCTGCCCATATTTCGCCTTTGCATTAGGGTACTTATATTGTGAAAATGCACACTGTTTTGTAGGACAATCAGTCGCATTAAATTTAATTACCTGATTAATCAAGTACGCATTCGCCAAACCGTGAGGAATATTGAAAGCAGAACCCAATTTGTGAGCCATAGAGTGACAAATACCCAAGAAAGCATTCGCAAAGGCCATACCGGCAATTGTTGCTGCATTGTGCATTTTTTCACGAGCTTTAGGATTATTTCTGCCTTCTTTATAAGAACTTGGCAAATATCTGAATATCAACTTAATAGCTTCTAAAGAATTACTATTTGTGAAATTTGTCGCCAACGCTGAAACATAAGCTTCAAGAGCGTGAGTCAAAGAATCAATACCGGAAGCTGCACACAATCCAGCAGGCATAGAGTCAACCAAATTCGCATCAATGATAGCCATACTTGGAGTCAATGCATAATCTGCAATTGGATATTTGATGTGAGTTTTCTCATCAGTAATTACTGCGAAAGGCGTAACTTCTGAACCTGTACCTGATGTTGTAGGAATAGCTACCAAGTCAGCTTTTTGTCCAAGCTCTGGAATTTGGCAAATTCTTTTTTTGATATCCAAGAATCTCATAGCGATATCTTCGAATTTTGTTTCAGGCTGTTCGTACATTAACCAGATAATTTTTGCAGCATCGATAGGAGAACCGCCGCCAAGAGCGATAATCACATCTGGCTCATAAGTTCTTACCATAGTTAGTGCTTCATTAACTGTTGCTATTGTAGGGTCTGGTTTTACATCGAAGAATATCTGATAATCAACGCCGATTTCTTCTAAAACATTGGTAACAGCAGATGTTGTACCAGAGTTGAATAAATATCTATCTGTTACGATAAACGCTTTTTTCTTCCCTTTAAGCTCTCTTAGAGCTAAATCTGTAGAACCTCTTTTGAAATATATTTTTGATGGAACTCTATACCAGAGCATATTTTCTCTCCTTTCAGCAACAGTTTTGATATTGATTAAGTGCTTGACGCCTACGTTCTCAGAAAGAGAGTTTCCACCCCAAGATCCGCAACCTAAAGTCAATGATGGTTCTAATCTAAAGTTATACAAATCACCAATTGCACCTTGAGATGCTGGTGAATTTATAAGGATTCTACCTGTATGCAATTTTGTTGCAAAATATTTGATTCTGTCTTGTTTTCTTTCATCAGTATAAAGAACTGAAGTGTGCCCGGCTCCACCAAACTCAACAAGCTCATAAGCTTTTTGAGTAGCTTCTTCAAAATCTTTAGCTCGATATAAAGCTAAAACAGGAGAAAGTTTTTCGTGAGTAAATGCTTCTTCATGAGAAATCTCAGTCGCTTCGCCAACCAAAACTTTTGCAGATTCAGGAACATTAACTCCAGCCATTTCAGCTATTTGATAAGCTGATTGTCCAACAATGTTAGCATTCAATTTGCCATCGATAATGATTGTTCTGGCAACTTTTTCTTTTTCTTTTTCATCAAGCAAATAAGCACCTCTATATTGAAGCTCGTTTTTAACAGCATCATAAACACTGTCAACAGCAACTATAGCTTGCTCAGAAGCACAAATTACACCGTTATCGAAAGTTTTACTCAATAATATTGAACTTACAGCCATTCTGATGTCAGCAGTCTCATCAATAACAGCAGGTGTGTTTCCAGCGCCAACTCCCAAAGCAGGTTTACCTGAAGAATAAGCTGCTTTGACCATTCCAGGACCTCCTGTTGCCAAAATAAGATCGATATCATCGTGTTTCATCAAGTTATTTGAAAGCTCTACTGAAGGCTCATCGATCCAGCCGATGATTCCTTCAGGTGCTCCAGCCTTTACGGCTGCGTCTAGAACTATTTTTGCAGCAGCAATTGTTGCTTTTTTAGCTCTTGGGTGAGGTGAAAAGATAATTGCATTTCTTGTTTTCAAAGCCAATAATGATTTGAAAATAGCTGTAGAAGTAGGGTTTGTAGTAGGAATAACTCCTGCAATAATCCCAACTGGTTCAGCAACTTTTTTAATACCGTTTGCGATATCTTCTTCAATGATTCCACAAGTTTTAGTATTTTTGTATTTGTTGTAAATATATTCAGAAGCGAAATGATTTTTGATTACTTTATCTTCAACAATTCCCATTCTTGTTTCTTCAGCTGCCATTTTAGCCAAAGAAATACGAGCATTGTTAGCAGCCAAAGCCCCTGCTCTAAATATTGCATCAACTTGTTCCTGAGAAAAAGTTGAATAGATTTTTTGTGCTTTTTTTACTCTTGAAATAAGAAGTTCCAAATCTTCATTTGTTCTTACTTCATTTCCCATGTTCAAAGCATTTTCCAACTTTTCAACATCTGGTGTTTTTTTCGTAGCCATAATTTTTTTACCTCACTTAATTTTTGCTTGATCTCTAAATTAATAATATTTTAATTGTGATTTATTTCACTATTAAAATATACAACAGGTGATTATGAATTGCAAGAGGTTATTTAAAGAACCTCCTTTATTCAAATCTGATAGCATTATACAGGATTTTCAAAACAAAACAACCCTGTAAAAAATTATTCAAAAAGTGATTAAATTCACAATTCATTTAAGAGATGGCATGCCAACCTTAAATAGAAAAATTTAAATCTGATTATAATTATTTTTTAACAGGAATCATTCTCAATTTAAGCTCAAGAAGCTGTTCTTCAGAAGCGTATGCAGGAGCTTCTGTCATAAGACATTTTGCCTGAGAATTTTTCGGGAACGCAATGACTTCACGAATAGAATCAGTCTTGGCAAGCAAAGCCACAACCCTATCCAGGCCTAATGCAATACCTGCATGCGGAGGTGTTCCGTATTTGAAAGCATTAATCATAAAACCAAATTTTTCTTTAATATCTTCTTGAGAAAGCCCTAAAGCTTCAAAAACTTTTTGTTGAATTTCGGCAGAGTGAATTCTGACACTTCCGCCACCAATTTCGTTGCCGTTATAAACAAGGTCATAAGCATTTGCCTTGCAGCCAGCCTTGTCATATTCAAGTTTTTCCATCTCTTCAAGCTTTGGAGAAGTAAACGGATGGTGTACAGCGCAATATCTTTGGGCTTCTTCATCAAATTCAAACATTGGGAAATCAATAACCCAAAGCAAATCATGTTTAGATTTATCAATCAAATTCAATTTTTCGCCAAAATATAATCTTAAACGACCCAAAGCATCGAAAGCAGTTTTTGGCTTATCAGCAACAAAGAATACCACATCGCCACTTTTTGCCTGTGCTTTTTCGGTAATTTGAGTAACTTCTTCCTCTGTCAAAAACTTCGTAATTGCAGATTTCAAAGACCCGTCTTCAGCATAAGTAATCCAAGCCAAGCCTTTTGCACCATAAGATACAGCCAAGTTTCTCAAATCATCCATGTCTTTTCTGGAATAATTTGCAATACCTTCAATCTTAATCGCTCTAACTGTTCCGCCACCTTTGACAGTATCAGCAAAAGCTGTAAACTCACTATTCAGCATAATATCTGAAACGTCGAAAAGCTCTAAACCAAAGCGAGTATCAGGTTTGTCTGAACCGAAACGAGACATAGCTTCGTCGTAAGTATATCTTTTAAAAGTATCCGGAGTTTCAACCCCAGCTTGAGCAAAAGCTTTTTTGGTAAGCCCTTCTGCCATTTTCAGAATGTCCTCCTGATCGACAAAAGACATCTCAATATCCACCTGAGTGAATTCTGGCTGTCTGTCAGCACGCAAATCCTCATCACGGAAGCATCTTGCGATTTGATAATATCTTTCAATTCCACCAACCATAAGAAGTTGTTTAAAAATTTGTGGTGATTGCGGAAGCGCATAAAATTTGTTACCATGCACCCTGCTTGGAACCAAGTAATCACGGGCTCCTTCGGGTGTAGTTTTGATTAAAATCGGAGTTTCGATATCCAAGAAATCGTTTTCGTTCAAATATTCACGAATAGCTTTGCTCACATTGTGGCGAAGCTTCAAGTTGTTCAAAACAGAAGTTCTGCGAATATCAAGGTAACGATACTTCATACGAATTTCTTCTGAAACTTCGTCCTCTAGCAAGAAAGGAAGGACATCGGCTTTTGAAATAACATTGACTGATGTTGGATAACTTTCAATACTTCCTGTTGGAAGATTTGGGTTGTAAGTCTCTTCAGGCCTGATTGAAACAGTTCCTAAGATAGTAATTACATCTTCACTTCTCAATTTTGAAAATACTTTATGCACATCCGGATTGACTGATGGATCGGCTACAGTTTGAAAAAGTCCGCTTCTGTCTCTGATTTCAACAAAAATTATTCCGCCCAAATCACGAACCGCAGAAACCCAACCTGAAAGTTTGATTTCAGAGCCTACTTCTTTTTCAGTTACTTTTGCACACCAGTGCGATTTCAGTGCTGTCAATGTTTCCATAAAATATATTCCTCTTACCTCGCTAAAATATTTTAGCAAAAAAATGATTGATTACAAAATCAGTTACAATTTATTTGGTTAAACTCGGCAAAATATGCAATATCATGCACACACAAAATGGTATTGTAAGCTGTCTATGCATATAAAATGCAAGCTCTTTATCAAGATGAATGTAGTCAAAAAACGGATTTGAATCCACCATCGCATATCCTGTAATGAAATACAAAACAATAATCACAAGTAATAAATATGCACTAAACCTGCTGAGAGTGAGCAGTAAATCTTTCAAAAAATTTGAACCCGAACTCTGATGTGCCGATTTTCTTGGCGCTGATTTTTTAGATTTAGCCTTTTTCATTTTCATTTTCCGCATAATTCTGTATAATTAACATATTCATTTTAATACATAGGGTAAAAATATGATAGTAGATAACATAAAAAACGCACATCTTTATTTTAATATCGACCCAAAATACAAAACTGCACTGGAATTTTTGCAAAATACCGACCTAGCAAACCTCCCCAATGGGAAATATCCGATTCAAGGAGAGGATATATATATAATTGTGCAAGAATACCAAACAAAGCCCGAAAAAGATGGCAAGCTCGAAGCCCACAAAAAATATACAGATATACAGTATATAATCAAAGGCAAAGAAAAACTCGGCTACTTAGATATAAACAAATTTTATCCACAAACTTTTTATGATACAGGCAAGGATATACTCTTTGGAGAGGGGAATTGCACTTTTATCGAAGCAAATGAAGGTGATTTTTTGATTTTCACTCCAAGCGACGCTCACATGCCGTGCATCAGTATTGACGCACCTTTTCAAGTCAAAAAAGCCGTCATAAAAATAAAGAATTAACTTAAAACAGCTCCTTTATTAAGAAATGTTACAGTATATACTTTTTATATATTCAATATAGCAATTTATTTTTCTATATTGTTTTTATATTAGTACGAGAACTTTATGTAGAACAAACGGAGCATTTAAAAAGTGAGCAACAATTTTCTAGCACTAACAAATAGAAATAATGCCAACTATAATAATTATAGTGGCTATGCTGCTCGTAGTACTGGTGGCGCTAGCGCTCCAGATATGCAATCTATCTTTATGATGGCTTTTATGAAAAAAATGATGCCGGACATGGATTTGTCACAATTCGGATTCCCTTCTACAAAAACAGAAGCGACAGAATCTGACGATGATGGCGTTAAGGCAACAAAAAATAAATATGCTACAGAAGGCAGAATAAACGATGTTAAATCTAAACAAACTCATTTAACTAGCGAAGAAGTAAAAAAATCTAACGAAGCAGGACAAGGTCTTGATAACTATACTGCTAACTCATTCGTTGTTGATGGAGACTATTCAACAGTAGGCGGTTCTTTAGGAACAGGCGCAAAAACTGATAAAACAAATGTAACTGCTTACTTGGAAAAACAAAAATTAACCAAAACAGAAACTGGCGGACTAGACTTAGATGCAATTACAGCAAGAAAAGACGCTTTAAAAACTGCCCCTGCGGATGAAACTACTGTTGCAAAAACAGCAAGAGAAAAAGAATTAGAACTTTTAAATAAAATTTCTGCAGGAAAAGTTAAAACTTATACTCAAACAAGTGCTGATGGCTTCAAAGAAGCAAAAATAAACAAAACAACAGGAGAAGTTGAACAAACAGGCAATGAAGTAAAATCTGATGATGTAACAGCATTAGGGCTTACAAAAAAAACAGATTATGCAAAAAAACAACTTACTACCGACGGTGTAGATTTCTCAAAATTTGAAGGCGCAGTTGTAGTAGACAAAAATGGCAATACTACAGTAGATCTTACAAAAATTACCGACAATGACGCTCTAACTAAAGTAAAAGCTGGCTTAAACTATAACGGCAAAGGCAAATTGACTGTAAAAACAGGCGATGATGCCACTGATGTAAAAATCAACCTTGGAAAAGACGCAAATCAACTTGATATTAAAGGTAAAGGCAAAGTTACTATCGCAAAAGCCGATGGTAGTGAGCTTCAAGTTGATGCTAAAGATGGCGCTACAATCGCAGGTTTAGAATTTGCAAAAGCAGATAACATGAAACACCTTGTCATCAATGGTGGCAAAGAAAAAGTCAAAATGGATGAGAAAGCTCTAGCCCAAATTAGTGGCCTTAAAAATATAGAAGCACTAAAAATGACAAATGCTAATTTAGGCGAAAACGGCCTTAAAATGAACCTTGAGCATAGTGGAATAATAGAGCTTGATAAAATAGAATCAAAAAAAGCTATTGAACTTCAATCTAAAGAAAAAATGGTAGCTAATATCAGCAACACTAGTGCTGAAGACATAAATATCATTGGCGAAGGTGCTGAACTTAAACTTAGTGGTAAAACAGACATTACAGGTGATGTAAACGTCGACGCAGGCTCTGATGAAGATAATGAAGCAATAGTTAATATTGGATCTAATTCTAAAGCTAAAAACTTGAACGTAAAAGGAAAAGGCGATGGCAAATTGACTATCGAAGGAAAAATAGCCGAAAGCGTTGATGCATCAGAACTAGAAGGCAAAACAGGCGTTTACCTCGGTTCAACTGCACAAATAGGTAGCGATGACAAAGAAGATGATGCCGACGACCTCAAATTAAATAGCGAATCTGGCAATGAAGTTGTTTATGATGCTAATGGCAGAAAACTTAAAAATATTCAAATAGCTGGAGAAGCTGAAGAAAGACTGGCAAATGCAGCTGATGGCTCTAAATACAACACAAAATATAATCAACAATACGGTGGCCAAGCTGGGCAACAATCAATGCAAGGAATGAATGGCTTAGAAAGATTCCTTGTAGGATTCAGCGGTGGAGTAAACACTTACAACCAAATGAATGGCTACAATCAAATGAATATGTACAACCAAAATCCTTGGATGCAAAATGGCCAATTTGGATACCGTGGATAATAAAAATACAATTATCTAAAAAAATACCTTCTTATCTAATGTAAAATCTATGCATTAAAAGCATAATTTGAAAAAAGGAGGTATTTTTTATGGTAGATAATATGACAAGACTTTTAGAAATATACGAACTGAGCCCAGATGCCAAAGAAGTGGTGATTTTTACGTGCACTTTCAAGGCTCGTGGCAAACTTTTAACCGATAAAAGCAAAATCAAAGATGATCTTGTAACGCTTATAGATGCCGTTATTTGTCCGGCTTTTGAAAAATGTCAGTGCGAAGAAACTGCACAATATTATGAATGGCTGAACATCTTCGACAAAGATATTCTGGCTTTCAGTGTCATATAACTGATTCCAAATAGTACTAAAGAGGGGCTTAAACATAAATCTCTAATCTTTTCAGAGGAATTCCAAAAAAGAAAATAAAGAAATCCCTACCGAGTCCGATTTATAACTTATAGCAATACACTCTCTCTCGAAAGGAATAGGTAGGTTTTATGGCGATTAAAAAGTTTAAAATTCAAAATAATCATTGTGTAGTAATTCCATCTTGCAACGAAGTTTTTGACATCAAAGCTATTGCAGGCGGGGTTCGTGATTTCATCACGGAAAATGATTGCAAAAAATTAGTTTTAAACTTAAAAGGTTTTAATTTGGTAGATGCAGGAAGCATTTCCATATTGGCCTCTGCATATCATTATTCCAAATACTCAAAGGAAGGAATATTCAAAATTATCGTGGACAGCGTAGAAATCGAAAAAGCACTATCACAAGCAAAGCTGGATAATACTGAAATTGTCGTTGAAGACAACTTAAGCAGTATGTATTGCACAGCTTAGACTATTAACAGTTAGTTAGTTTATTATGGTTTTCAAAAGGCTTCTCAAAAAGAGGCCTTTTTTATTTTCGTCTACCCAAGGGCACTCCGCACTGCTAAAACTCGTACCTCGTTAAGCATTACGTTGCAGTGTCAAAATATAAATTTTCTAAATTTTGCAATAGTCTCTATTCTATTTTAAATAACTTTTAACATCATATTTATTGTCCAAAAAATTAATATCCGTTTTGTAAGTTTCAGGATTGATTTGAGCATTGATAAAACGTGTCAACAAAATCGGTACGAACTTTGACGGCAAGCTATGAAAATCAATAATAAATTCATTGATACCAAGTTTTTCAAGTTTTGGCACATAATTAAAAATATCCAAAACTTGATTTTTATACATGTGCATACGGCAAAAGCCATCTACTGCAAAAGGAAACAGTTTTTGTGCATCTGGGTCAAACATTGCATAATAGCTTTTTTGGCACGGGGCAGTGCAAGAAAGTCTCGAAACAACAACAGGATCTTTATTCAAAGGACAAAGCCCTGAGCTGTGAATTCGGACATTTCCGCCAACTGTAAGCTTACGAATTGGAATTTGCCCCACAATTTTTGGCATACAGTACTTGAGATTTTTTATATTTTCAAAAGGACTCAAATCAATCGCTGAAATTTTATGCTGATAAGCCAAGCACAAAATAGACAAACTACTCAACAAATTCAACCCCTGTCCGATTTCAAGGTTAATATCATTACAATCAGAATCATTAATCATATTCCACCAAAAACCGATGTTATTTATAACAATAGCACTTGGCATAAGTTGTTTCTTAGAGAGCAAAACGTGCTCATATACCCTGTCAAAATCCCTCTCAAGGAGAAACCTTGGCGTACTTAAAATAAGTTTAATTTCATATTGAGAACAAAAAAGCTGAACTTTTTCCATAATATCGTTATAACTATTTCGGGCAAGGTCATTCGTACTCAAAATTTCACCATATTCAATGGAATTAACGGGGTTGAAATTATTTTTGCGTATAAACTGCTTGAGGGCATTAATTTGAGCCAGACTTTTGAGTTTAAGGTTCAATTTAGGCAAATTAAGAGCTGTAAAATCAATATCTTTTGCAAATTTTGTCGCCTTTGATTCCCATTCAAATTTTTTAATATTCCCTCTAAAAGAAATTTCGTTGCCTTCTTGCGTAATAAATCTCCCTAAAAAATGGTTAGATTCATATGAGGTCGATTTTGGTTGCTTAAATGGAAGGCGTTTATTTTTGTATTCCTTTGGGTTATCAATTATATTTCTGATAAGTTTTATGCCATTTATCAGTTTTTTAGCAGAATCAAAATCTCCTTTGATTATTACAAGATTAATTGCTCTGCTTTTTTTGATATCATCAACGCACCATGGCAAATTATCTGAATTTATGGCAAATTTATAATTCGAATATTTTTTAATTCTCGAAATATTTTTCAAATAAACTTCTTCTGTCAAAGTTATGCTCTCTGGAGTGATAAAAGAATCTATAAATTCAATCCCTGCAAGATTATGCAAGTTCATTCCCGAATCCACAATAACCTTAAAAGGCAAATAAGGACTTTTCAATAAATCCAAAAAAGCATAAGCATTAATCATCACTCCATCTATCGGCGAAAGCTGAAGATATGCAATGATTTTACGGGCATCATTCATTTCTTTTTCGCTGATAGAATGTCTGAAATTAATATAAAATTCCAAATCAGCTTTTTTAGCTTCATCATAAAAACTTTTTATATGTTCAAAACCATTTTTCAAAAAATAATCATGATAAATATAAACGCCCTTCAATTCCAAATCTTTGAGCGAAGCCATATCATCTAAATTTTTTATCGGAGCTAGAAGCTGAATTTTTTTCATTTATTTTTTTAACTTCCCAATCTTGTCCGGTTTCACACAAGCCCACCCTTTCACCAAGGCTGTGCATGTGCTCACACTTCTTATGTCCAGATAAGCAAAAGTCTCAATTTAGTATAAATTGGACTTTTTTCTTATCCTACCCTTAATTCTATATTTTGCAAAAAAAAGATACAAGTTTTTTCTCTTTATATATAACAGAATCGTATATAATGAAGTTATTTAAACTAAAAACCAAAAAACTCGTGCCAGTTTTTAATCCTTGACCTATAATTATAAGACAAGGATATAGATTGGGGTTTAGGTTGTATTTAGGATTTCTGAAAAAATATAAATTATATGTTGCAATTCTCTTAGCTGTATTTGCTGGTTTTTTGCTTTGCTTAGGCTTTTTCTTTTTATTCAAAAAAGATGAAACTTATATACCAGTCAAAACAAATGATGAAAAACTTGTCTATTTTGACGTAAATTCTCAAAAACCGCCATCTATTCCTCAAGCAGAAACTAAAGAAAATATTGATGATACTGACTTAAATGTGGCTGAATATAACAAAAAAATGACTGAAACTTTAGCTCCAACTGAAGTCCGTATTCCTGTAGAAGAAAAACCTCAAAAAACCTTTAAACCTTATAAAGTTCAAAAATATTTTGCTAAAAAACCTTGCAGGATTCAACAATACTGCCCACTTCCTGCCAGAAAATATTCCTCATCAAAAACTAGTAAAAGAATAGTTAAATTCAAAAAAACATTGATTACCACAGCTAGACCTTTCCCAATCAAGCCAAGCTTTTTTGAAATACCATTACCACCTTCTATCGAAAGAGAAATCCGAACAATAAAGCTGGAATATGCCAATGCTTTTGATTTGGCGAATTTCATCAATAAAAACATTCCATCATTAACAGATAAACAACTTGCAACAGCAAAAGGCAATGGCGAAATCATTCTTATAGGAGCTCCTCAAGATGTTTTGAATGCCGAAAAGGTAACTACTTTATTGGATACTCGCCCTAAAGTAGCCGTTTTCAAACTCAACTATACGAAACCTTATAAAATGGCTAATATGATTGCTAATGCTATATTTGGCGGTGATTGTACTGTCTGCCAAGAAGGCGATGAAAGTTCAAAAAAACCGAATGCTTATGCAATTTATTACAACAATAACCAAAATGCCATCACAATTGTTGGTGCTTCAACAAAACAAATGGATGCCGCTCAAGAATTTATTCAATTCACTGACATCAAGTCTCCTCAAGCTTTTTTGGACATCTTGGTAGTTGAATTCAATGAAATCGGGAGCAGCCAATTTCAAAAACTATCACTAGTTAATGGTAATCAAGACTGCTCACAATACGGTATATCAAGCCAAAATATCTTTGGTTCAGTATGTAATATTATCTGCAATGGCGGTGGTAAAATCCTTGCCAAGCCTCGTTTAACAGTAGCAAATGATAGCGACTACAACGTCAACGTGACATCAGATTATGTCAAATGCAAACAAAGCAAAGACGTCTACAATATAGAACAAGATTGCGGAATAAAACTGAGAATTCACTCTTGCATAAACCCAAAAGGTGAAGTTTTCTTGACGTTAGAGCCGCAATATATCACTGTAAAAAAATCCATCCCTAATGAAAGAAATGCCAAAGCTACACTTTTCAACCGCAAATCATTCCGACTTGAAAATGTAAAAATGAAAGACAGACAAACCCTATTTTTTGGCGGAGTCAACTCCCAGCAAGAATACAGAAAAATGGGGAGAATAAAACTCGTCAACACAGAACTCATAATGTTCGTGAATGTTCGCATTTTGGATTAATTATTCAGGACGTCCAATAAAAAAACGGCTAAAACTGAAAATTTCCATTTTCTAGCTTTTACAAGTATCTTCATTTATGATACGGCTCATTATTTAAAATCTTAAAAGCACGATATAACTGCTCTTGAAGCATAAGTCGAGCAAACTGATGAGTAAAGGTCATTTTTGAGAAACTCAAAGCTAAATCTGCACGTTCTTTGACTGTTTCATCAATTCCCGTGGCTCCACCGATTATAAAAATCAATTCATTCACTCCAGAATTTGAAATCACTTTGACCTTATCAGCAAGCGATTCAGAAGATAACTGCTGCCCTTTAATGTCAAGAATAACCACAAAAGCATCTTCGGACAAATTCGGCAAAATTCTTTGCGCTTCTTTTTCTCTGGCTATTTTATCAGTCGAAACATTTTTAAGATTTTCAGCAGTAATCTCTATGATTTTTTCAGAACAATATGGGCGAATTCTTTTAGAAAATTCATCTGAAATATCTTGGTAAGCCTTTTCTTTCAATTTTCCGACAACGATAATTTTGATTTGCATATTTATTTCAAATCCTCAAAAACCTGTAAAGCTCTTTTTATAGCCTTATCCATATCATAATATTGATAATCACCCAAACGTCCCAAAAATATGACATTTTCAGACTTGGCAAGATACTTTTGATAAAGTTCACGATTCCGCTCATTCAAAACAGCATAAAATCTTTCATTTTTGCCGACTTCAAATTGTTCTGGGAATTCTTTTAACACAACTGTTTTGTCTGATTTTTCGCCTAAAAAATGTTTGAATTCTGTAATTCTTGTAAAATTATTATCATTTGGATAATTCACAACTGCCTTAGACTGAAAATACTCCCAGTCAAGCGTTTCGAACTCCAAATCCAGCGAACGATAAGGTAAAGCACCAAATTCATAATCGAAAAATTCATCAATAGAACCAGTGAAAAATAATCTTTCATATTCAACATCTTTAATTTGCGAAAACTCAACACCCAATCGGACTTCTATCAAAGGATGAGAGATCATATTCTCTATTATTTGACTATAAGATTTAGGCATCGATTGGTATTTATCTTGAAAATATCTATTATCATAACCAATCATCACAGGAACTCTAGAAAAAACCGATTTATCTAGCTCTTGAGGCTTTAGCCCCCATTGTTTTTGAGTATAGTTCAAAAAAATCTTTTCATAAATAAAACCAGCAAGTTCTTTAAATTCAGAGTCCTTTTCAAGTTCTAAAATTGGAATTTTTTTATCTTTGCCGTATTTTCGAATAAGTTTTTCTTCCCACTCTTTGGCTTTTTCGGGGAATTTTTGCTCCAAAGAATTAAAATTAAAAGGGACAGGAATTAATTCGCCATCCACAAACGCCAAGACTTCATGAGCATATGGCTGCCAAGTTGCAAATTGAGAAATATACTGCCAAACATCTTCATCATTCGTATGAAAAATATGCGGCCCGTATTTTTGTATAGTTATACCATTTTTATCTTTATAATCATAGCAATTCCCTGCAAGATGCTCACGTCTATCAATAATCAAAACAGATTCGCCAAGTACATTAGCGAGTCTCTCAGCTATTGTTGCACCTGAAAACCCACATCCTACAACTAAATTCTTAACTTTCATTTGACTCCATCTTTAAACAAGTGATTTATATTTACTCTAACATAAAAAAACGCCTCTTATAAAGAGGCGTTTTTTATTATTTTTTCAGAAAAAGTTTAAGCTTCTTCTTTTATTTCTTCTGTTTTAGGCTCAGTTGCTTCACGGTGAAAAGTGATTTTTTCATCCACAAAATCCAACTTCAAAGTATCACCATGCCCGTATAGACCAGTCAAAATTTCCTCAGCGATAGGATCTTCAATTTTCTTTTGGATTAGACGGCGAAGCGGTCTTGCACCATAGTTTTCAGAGTATCCTTCTTTTGCCAAGTAATCTTTAACTTCACCAGAAACTTGAATATCAATTTCTTGTTCTTCAAGACGTTTGAATAAGTCTTTGAGCAAGATGTCTGCAATCTGACGAACTTCTGATTTTTCCAAGTGAGCGAATACAATAATATCATCAACACGGTTCAAAAACTCTGGGCGGAAAGTCTTTTTCATCTCTTCGTTCACAGTATCTTTAAGTTTTTCGTATCTATCTGTTTTTGCATCAGAAGCAGTAGTAAAACCTAACGATGATACGTTCTGAATCAAGCTTGCGCCAACGTTACTTGTCATTATAATGATAGTATTTTTAAAGTTGATTAAACGTCCCCTAGAATCAGTCAAACGTCCATCATCCAGTATTTGAAGCATCAAATTGAATACATCTGGGTGAGCTTTTTCAATTTCGTCAAACAATATAACTGAATAAGGCTTTTTACGTACTGTTTCAGTCAAATTACCGCCGTCATCATACCCGACATATCCTGGAGGAGAACCTATCAACTTACTTGTTGAGTGTTTTTCCATAAATTCTGACATATCAACTCTTATCATACTGTCTTCAGAACCGAATACAGCTTCTGACAGAGCTTTTGCAAGTTCCGTTTTACCAACACCAGTTGGACCCGAGAAGATAAAACTTCCAACAGGACGATTCGGACTTTTCAATCCTACTCTTGCACGTCTGATTGCTTTAGATATAGAAACAATAGCTTCATGCTGACCAATTACACGATTGTGCAAAGTATCTTCAAGCTTGAGTAATTTTTCACTCTCGCCCTCTGTCAACTTCGTAACAGGGATTCCTGTCATTATAGCAACTATTTGCGCCACATCTTCTGCAGTTACAGTCGCTTTATTAGATTCTTGCTCTTCTTTCCAATCGTGAGAAAGCTCTCTAATTTTTTCTTTCAATTCAGCTTCATCATCTCTAAGTCTTGAAGCTTCCTCAAATTGTTGATTTCTAATAGCTTCTTCTTTGCTCTTAACAATTGTTTTAAGATCTTTTTCAAGCTCTTTTCCTTCTGGAGGAAGCACACTTGCGCTAAGGCGAACTTTTGAAGATGCTTCATCAATAATATCAATAGCTTTATCTGGCAAAAATCTGTCTGTAATGTACTTATCAGCCAATTTTGCAGACGCAATAATAGCATCATCCGAAATATTAAGTCTGTGATGCTCTTCATATTTTGGTTTTAAACCTTGTATGATTTGAATAGTTTCATCAACTGAAGGCTGATCAATATAAACAGGTTGGAAACGACGCTCTAATGCTGGGTCTTTTTCAACGTATTTTCTGTATTCATCCAAGGTAGTTGCACCGATAACTTGCATCTCACCTCTAGATAAGACAGGTTTTAAGATATTCGCTGCATCAATTGCACCTTCTGCCGCACCAGCACCGATCAATGTGTGCATCTCATCGATAATCAAAATGACATCGCCTGCGGTACGAATTTCGTCAATAATTTTTTTGATTCTTTCTTCAAACTCTCCACGGTATTTGGTACCTGCTACCAAAAGTCCCATATCAAGCTGAATAATTCTTTTGTTTTCAAGAATATCAGGAACATCACCACTCACTATTTTAAGAGCAAGTGCTTGAGCAACAGCTGTTTTACCAACTCCAGGCTCACCTATCAAAACAGGGTTGTTCTTTGTTCTTCTTGCCAAAATTTGAATAACACGTTCAATTTCTTTTTCACGGCCAATAACTGGATCTAAACGCTGTTCTTGAGCAGCTTGTGTGATATTTGAACCATACTCGTCAAGACTTGGCGTTTTGGTTTTTCCACCACTAGGTGATGAAGAACCGGATGATGCAGAAACTCCTGCTGTAGAAGTTTTTGTCTCACCAAGCATTTTAATGACGTTGCTTCTGATTTTGTTCAAATCAACGCCTAAATTTTCAAGAACTCTTGCGGCAACGCCTTCACCTTCTCTTATAAGTCCTAATAAAAGGTGTTCTGTTCCGATATAATTATGTCCTAATTGCCTTGCTTCGTCCCAAGACAATTCTAAAACTCTTTTTGCTCTAGGAGTAAAAGGAATCTCAACTGCGACAAAGCCTGAACCTCGTCCAATGATTTTTTCCACTTCAGCCCTAGCATCTTTCAAAGTAACACCTGTTGTTTTAAGTGTTTTTGCTGCAACGCCGGTACCTTCTCCAATCAAACCCAATAATACTTGCTCAGTACCAACAAAATTGTGACCCAATCTTCTGGCTTCTTCCTGCGCTAACATTATTACTTTTATTGCTTTTTCTGTAAAACGTTCAAACATTTTGAAACTCCATTAACCATAAAACATTTTTAATCTTTTTATTATACTTGATTATTTTACACTAGACATACCTAATCTTTCAATCTATTTAATAAATGTTTAATATCAATTTTTAATTTGGGCATAAGAAAAAGTCCCTTTTTTATCAAATCGAGGCTTTTTTACTACTGACCTTAGAGGCTAAAACCCAAATACAGTAACGACAACAGTGACTACAGTAAAGGGCAGACTTTCTATAATTGAATTTGTGCTATTTTTTTCTTTGCAGGTATATGATAAGGATTAAATTCTAAAATTTTTGTGAAGCATTCTAAAGCTGACTTGGAATCATTTCGTCCCAGATACAACTCTCCTAACTGAAAATAAGCCTCGCCATCTGTAGGAATTTCAGAAATGCCTTTTTTAAGATAATCGAATGCCAAATCCTCAAAATTGTTGTCCATCAAGACTCGACCGATATATTTATAGGTTTCAAGATTGCAATCTGCCAAAAATTCTTTTGCACTAACAAGCTTGTAAGCAAAATCCTTCTGTTCAGATTTAAAAAGATAATGAAGAGTCATTTCCGCAAAATTTCTGACCTGTAAAAAACTTGGTATAGCCTCTAAACGCTGGTCCAATATTCCCAAAAGAACTTTGCCCCAAATAATTGCAGAGTTTTCCTCTACTGAATACCAGATTTGTCTTGCTGAAGCTTTATCTCCCATCAAAAGCTTGCAAAAACCTTGTTGGAAGTGCATTCCCTGCTCAGCGAAAAACTTTTCTGCACTAGAATAATCTTTTGTTTCTAAATATAAAAGACCAAGATAGTCTTTTACATGGCAATTATTTGCACCCTCTTGAAGAATTTCCAAATATTGCTTTTTCTCAAACAACAATTTTATATCTTCTTTGCTTAACAAAAATTAATTATCCTTTTTAAGTTTATTTAATGATGCCTTGAATTTGTCAGCAGCTTTTGTATCGGTGGAAATATTTTTATTCTTCATCAAATTCATTGCTGATTCAACATCATTGGCACTATTTTCAACTATTGCCTGCTGATTAGCTTTTTTGATTTCTTCATAAATTTCTTCACGATAAATACTGACACTCTTTGGTGCATTTATTCCTAATCTGACAAATTCTCCTCGAGTTTCAATAACTATGACCTCGATATTGTCATTTATTATTAATTTTTGACCTGTTTTTCGTGATAATACTAACATTTTTTACACCTACTAATTCTTGATACTAAAAACTATACTTGAGCTGGGAGTGCACCGTCTTGAAACAGCTTGTACCTCACGCCATATCTGTCATCTTGAAGTATCATTTGGATTGCATTTTTGTTATTTACATTAATAACTATTGGCCCCAACAAATTAACGGTCGATTGCTCTGGATGGCCGCTTGGAATATTAACAATATTAAGAGTTAGAACATCTTCAATACTGGTTAATTCCAATAATTTTGCCTGCAACTCAGGGACAACAAAAACATAGTCAATGCCAAACAATGCCGGAATAGTTACTGGAAAAGCAATAGAATTATCTTCAACTGCCTGCAACCATTTAAATGGAGAATCCGGATTATAATCTATTAAAACATATCTCTTTATTTGCTCATAGCCTAAAATTGGTTCTAGAAAGTTGAATACTAAAGAATCATCAACTTCTACTTTTCCAAATTTTATCGTATCTAATTTCATCTCGCTAAACTCCTCATTTAAAACATTTAAAGCACTTTTTTAACTTTAAAAATCTTTAAAATACGATTCATCAATATCATATTATCTTATCATAGAATTTTTAAGGGTCAAAATAATTACACTAACTATTTATCTTTGTTATCAGTGTCAAAAGTTCCCAAACCCTCTAGCATAGAATTATTCATCATCATTTGAATAATTTCAGGCGATATAGCTGATTTCCCACCATTTGCTCCTGGCTGCTGCTGCATAAGCAATAAAGGCATCATATCCATACCACCGCCCTTTGAGCCTCCACCGCCCATTGAACTCATCAACATGTTCATCTGCATCAACTCTGCATTTTGTTGAGCCGCAGCAGCGTCAGCATTGGACTGAGGTGCATTAGTATTGGAGCCGCTTACTCCAACTTGAACATTTAACAATCCTGCTTCTCTCAAGACCTTAATAGCTTTTGCTATTTCATCATCAGAAACTGAACTCTTTTGAGCTTTTTTAGACTCAGATTCGGGCTTCGAAAAAGGTTTATCAATAAATTTTGATTCTTTTTTCTCTTTGCCTTCAGAAATATCTTCTTTGCCTTGAACTTTTTCTATATTTTTTATGCCTTCTCTAGCATAAGAAACAAGCTGCGAATCTTCATCAATCAAAATAACCTGCTCGTATTTTGTCTTTGCTTCATCCAGATTGCCCAATTTTGCTTGAGACATCGCCAAATAATATTCTACATAAGCGTTTGTCGGGTCTTTTTTTTCGAGACTTTTCATTATACCCAAACATTCTTGAGTATTGCCTTTGCGGTACTCTGCAACACCTTTTTGAAAAAGATCACCAGCAGACTGTGCTAATACAGGCTTTGTCAGGCTAATACTACACAGGATTAATGTTATTAAAATTTTGTTTCGCTCAAGAAAATTTGTCTTCATAGCTTATATTATAAACCATACGGCATTTTTGGAGATAACTCATTAAGCCGATAAATCCATTTACACTCATGCATTCAGATGATGAACAAATGATTGAATATCACTAACGATTAACCTCCAGAAGCCTTACACTAAAGGGATTACAATCATAATTCAAAAAATAATTCTTATAAAAACTTTAATTTAAAAATATGATTATTAATTAGGTGGTATATAAATACTTGTAACATAGGTATAATGTTATATGTAAATGTCGACTACGCAAATAAATATACTAGCTAGTCGGTTATTAGTTTCTTATTTAAGAAATGGGTGGATAAAAGTGAAAATAAAACTTAAAGAAACGGCAAAAGAAAAAAAAGGATGGAGTCTCTATAAATTAGCAAAAGAACTTCACCTACCACAACAAACTGTGTATTCATGGGCAAGTGGCAGAACTCAGCCATCTTTTGAAAATATGGATAAATTGTGTGACATTTTAGAATGTTCAATTGGCGAACTTTTTGAAACTGAACCTGTTCAACATAAACTAAATCTTGTTGCTAACAACTAGATTTTCATTTGACCTTGAACACCAGTAGAATATGAACTTACATTCAACGGCTTAACAATATTTGTTGGCCGTTGTTGTTGTGAAATAACAGTTTTTGGCCGTAAAACAGGCGCATCGTTATGTATATGTTTTTTTTGAAATTTTGAAGCAACAAAATTTCTGACTATCGGAGTAACGATATTAGCAGCAATTACAGAACCCGTTATGCTAATAAGCGCAGGGAAGCTTCGTTGAAACTCTCTGAACTTGCCAATATGACCTGACTCTTTTAAATGTTTTTCAAAAGTTTCTAAAGGTAAATCTTTACCGTGCTTTGCTCTTATTTCCAAAACTCTTTCTTTTAACGCATTTGGTAAAACTTTTCCTTCATTGACAAGCTTTTGACCAATCTTATTAAACTTGCTTGTAATCAACCAAAAAAGACTTACATTTATAACTCCATCTGCTAATTCTTGAGGAACAAGGAATTTTTTCTGATCACTAGGTATTCCTTTATTAAAAAGAATTGCCCCTGTATAAGCCATACAAGACAAAGCCCAGCCAAGAGTCCCTGTAACATTAAGGACATGCCCCATATCTTCGGTTTGGGCAAATTTTATTATTTTATCAAAACCTTTATTAAATATGTTTGTCATTTTTTATCCTCCTTAGGTTTATCCACGGAGAGATTTAATTTTTGAGACATTTTTTCTATGGCAAATTTGGCCAAAGGCATATCTATTGTGAAGTTAGCTAGCAAAACACCAATAACTCCCATCAATGTACCCAAATTATTTTCAAATATTTCCTTTTTGTGAGGCTTTTTCATTATATCTTTGAGTTTTTCTTTAATTTTTATATCTTTGACTTTTTCAATTAATTTTTCGAATCTTTCAGGCGTTTTCGTTAAGCTTTTTGCATATTTTATCCCTGCATATCTAACGCCAACTCCAACCAATGTTCCAACAACAACTTTTACAATTGTTTTCATCGTTGAAAAATTACGTGTTTTTTCATCTGCATTAGGGTTATAATAATCTATTGGCGGCTGCAAAACTATTGCCGTTGCTCCCATAACAGCTCTTTGCTGAGCACCATTAATGTTTTTCATCCAGTCAAAAGACTTGTCTGATATAAATTTCGGGCCGTTATTTCCACAAAATTTTATATCTTTATTGTTATTCAATTGTGTTTCTGTCGCCGACAGACGCATTGACCACCTCGAAAAACTAACGCAACGATATAAAGAAAAAACGTACCAAAAATTGCCTAAAAAAGCTCAATTATTAAGATATATATTAAAATAATTAACCCCTAAGATGAACTGGGGGAAAACAAAACATGATTTTTAAAGCTTATTTTTAATTCTTCTTGAAATTAAAAGGTGTTTAAGTTAAATTAATAGTGAAAAAATGCACGTTTAGTTCATCAAACTCATTTTTTCCGAAGTAAATGAAAAGGAGAATAGAATGGCTGCCCAAACACCAGAAAAGATTGATCTTGCGAAGGTGGATTCAATCATAGATAGTTTTGAAAAAAAACAATCTAACCTCATTGCAATCTTGCAAAAAGTCCAACATGAATATAGGTTCTTACCTGAAGAAGCTTTGATTAGAATTGGCGTAAAAATGGATATCTCGCCTGCTACTGTTTATGGCGTAGCAACTTTTTACAGTCAGTTTAGCTTAGATCCTAAAGGTAAATATGAAGTAAAAGTTTGCGACGGTACAGCTTGCCACGTTCGTGGTTCAATGCCTGTATTAAACGCTGTACTTGCTAAATTAAAACTTACAGAAGGTAAATTTACAACTGATGATATGTTATTCTCTGTCGAAACTGTTAGTTGCTTAGGCGCTTGCGGATTGGCTCCTGTCGTTGTTATCAACGAAAAAGTTTATCCACAAATGACTGCCGATGCAATGAAAATAGTTATAGACGAGCTAATCAAAGAAGAAAAAGGGGAATAACAATGACAATGATAGAAAGACAAAAAGAAGCTCAAAAGAACGTTGAAGCTCAAGGCACAAGGGTTTTTGTATGTGCAGGAACAGGTTGTGTAGCAAACGGTTCTCTTGAAGTTATTGAAAGACTGGAAAAAGAAGGTATAAACGTTGCAACTTTGCACTCAGACAAAATGACAATTGTTCCAACAGGATGTCACGGATTCTGTGAGCAAGGTGTTTTGATTGTTATACCTGATTTGCATATTACTTATGTAAAAGTTAAAAAAGGCGATGTTGATGATATTATCGAAAGCTTGAAAACAGGCGTTCCTGTTGAGAGACTTCTTTATACAGATCCTCAAACTCACCAAAAAATAGCAAAAAATGACGATATTAATTTCTATGCTAAACAATCTCGTACATCTCTTTGCAACTGCGGAAAAGTAAACCCTGAAGACATTCATGACTCAATCGCAATTAGAGGTTATGAAGCTTTAGAAAACGCTTTGACCAAAATGACTCCAGAAGATGTCGTGAAAGAAGTCACGGAATCTGGCTTGCGCGGACGTGGCGGCGGTGGCTTCCCAACAGGTCGTAAATGGATGTTTACAGCAATGGCAAAATCAGACAAAAAATATGTTGTTTGTAACGGAGACGAAGGGGATCCGGGAGCATTCATGGATAGAAGCATTATGGAAGGTGACCCTCATAAACTTCTTGAAGGTATGGCTATCGCAGCTTATGCAATCGGAGCTGATGAGTCTTATATTTATGTAAGAGCAGAATATCCTTTGGCAATCAAACGCTTGAGAGTAGCTATCAAACAAGCTGAAGAAGCAAATTTGTTAGGCGCTAACATCCTTGGAACAAATTTCAGTTTCAAAATAAAAATCAAAGAAGGCGCAGGAGCTTTTGTTTGTGGTGAAGAAACTGCATTGATTGCTTCTATCGAAGGCGAACGCGGAATGCCAAGACCTAAACCACCATTCCCTGCGAATAAAGGTTTATTCGGCAAACCAACTTTGATTAACAACGTAGAAACTTTGGCGAATGTACCAATGATTTTGTTGAACGGTTCAAAATGGTTCAGCTCAATGGGTACAGAAACTTCTAAAGGAACAAAAACTTTTGCTTTAACTGGCGAAGTTAACAATACAGGTCTTATCGAAGTTCCAATGGGTACAACCTTGAGGGAAATCGTTTTTGATATAGGCGGAGGAGTTCGCAACGGCAAAAAATTCAAAGCGGTTCAAATCGGCGGACCTTCAGGCGGATGTTTGACTGAAGAACACCTTGACTTGCCAATGGATTACGATTCATTAATCAAAGCAGGCGCAATGGTTGGCTCAGGCGGACTTGTCGTTCTGAATGAAGACACTTGTATCGTTGAAGTTGCTCGTTTCTTTATGAACTTCACACAAAATGAATCTTGCGGAAAATGCGTACCTTGTCGTGAAGGTACAAAAAATATGCTTAAAATCTTAACTGATATAACAAAAGGCAAAGCGACAATGGAAGATTTAGACCTTCTACAAGAGCTTGCTTTAGCAGTAAAAGACGGTTCATTATGCGGCTTGGGCAAAACTGCTCCTAACCCAGTATTGTCGACACTTAAATATTTCCATGATGAGTATGTTGCTCACATTAAAGATAAAAAGTGTCCTGCAGGCGTATGTACAGAGCTAAAAACAATCGTCATCGTAGACGAATTGTGCAAAGGCTGTACTAAATGTGCAAGACAATGTCCTGTTGGGGCTATCGACGGTGAAGTTAAAAAAATTCACAAAATCGACCAATCTAAATGTATTAAATGTGGTGTTTGCATAGCTGCTTGCCCATTCAAAGCAATCAAGGAGATTTAATAAAAATGAATAATATAGAAACTAAAAAAACATTGTTTATAGATGGAAGCGAAGTTGAATTTTCTTATGAGCGCAACATCTTGGAAGTTATCAGAAAAGAAGGACTAAATGTTCCGACTTTCTGCTACCGTCCTGACCTATCAATAGCCGGCGCTTGCCGTATGTGCGTTGTAGAAATCGAAGGCAGAGGAATCCAGTCTTCTTGCACAATGCCTCCTGAGCCAGGCCTAAAAATCAAACTTAACTCAGAAAGAGTGAGAAGAGTAAGAAAAACTGTCTTGGAATTGCTTTTAGCAGACCACGACAGGGAATGTACAACTTGTGACCGCTCAGGCACTTGTACTCTTCAAGCTTTGGCTGAAGAATATGGACTAAAAGAAATCAGATATACAAAAAAAGATCCAAAAGATTATTTGCCGATAGATAATTCAAACCCTGCTATCGTTAGAGACCCTAACAAATGTATCCTTTGCGGTGCTTGCGTTAGAGCTTGTAAAGAGCACCAAGGTCACGCTGTTTTAGGATTTGCAAATCGCGGTTCAAAAACTGTTGTAGCCCCAATGGCTGGCAGAGAACTTAAAGATGTAGATTGCGTTTTCTGTGGACAATGTTCTAATGTTTGCCCTACAGGCGCTTTGACAATCAAATCAGAAGTTGACAGATTGTGGGATTATATCAACAACCCAGAGAAAAAGGTTGTTGTTCAAATCGCTCCATCAGTCAGAGTCGGTCTTGGTGAAGCATTCGGAATGAAGCCTGGTGAAAACACCATCGGCAAAATCGTTACAGCATTGAAAAAAATTGGTGTTGATTTGGTATTTGATACCAACTTCACAGCAGATTTGACCATTATGGAAGAAGCTACAGAGTTCGTAAATCGAATCAAAACAGGCGGCGTTCTACCAATGTTCACTTCTTGTTGTCCTGCTTGGGTTAGATATTTGGAACTAACACATCCTGATATGTTAGATCACCTATCAACTTGCCGTTCACCTCAAGGGATGTTTGGCCCAGTAATCAAACATATCCTTCCACAACAAAAAGAAGGCTACACAAAAGAGAATATCGTTTCTGTTTCAATAATGCCTTGCACAGCTAAAAAAGCTGAAAGCCTAAGAAGTGAATTGTCACACGAAGGTATTTCTGATGTAGATTTCGTTTTGACAACTCAAGAGCTGGCAAGACTAATCAAATCAGCAGGTATTGACTTCGCTAAACTTGAAGACGAACTACCTGATTCTCCTTACGGAGCATATTCAGGAGCTGGCGTAATCTTCGGTGCATCCGGCGGTGTAGCTGAAGCTGCGGCTAGAACTGCTTACGAAGTCGTTACAGGTAAAACTCTTGAAAATCCAGATATGAAAGAGTTCAGAGGATTGCAAAAATTCAAAGAAATCTCTTTAGACTTGAATGGTCTTAATGTTAAAGTTAGAGTAGTAAATACTTTGGCTGAAGCTGAAAAATCGCTCAAGGAAATACAAGAAGGAAAAGCTGATTTCCAATTATTGGAAGTTATGGCTTGCCCTGGTGGATGTATCAATGGCGGCGGTCAGCCAATGAGTTGTAATGACAGTACAATCAAACTCAGAAGAGCAGAAGGATTATACAAAAACGATTCTGAATTACCAATCAGAAAATCACATGAAAATCCTGATGTAAAAAAATTGTACGAAGAGTATTTAGGCGCTCCAAACAGCCACAAGGCTCATGAGTTGCTTCACACTCACTACAAAAACAGATTCCAAAATTCGTACAAAGACCTAAAATAAAGAAAGAGGTAATCTTCTAATGACGGAAAAAAAACTAACAATACCAACACTAAAAAGATTGCCGCTATACTACAATATTGCGATAAGAGCGCTGGCGAGAGGTGAAAACTACATATCCAGCGCATTTATTGCTGAAAAATTAGACATTGATGCAACTCAAGTCAGAAAAGATATCGCAGCAATAGGATATGTTGGAAAGCCAAAAGTCGGATTTGATGCAAAAGAATTTAGTGCACATTTAGAAACATTTCTTGGATTTTCAAAAAAACGCAACATAATCCTTATTGGTGCTGGTAACTTGGGTATAGCTCTTGCAAAGTATGACGGATTTGCCCAATATGGACTACAAATCAAAGCTATATTTGACAAAGATCCTCACAAAATAGGTCTGCAAATTTCTGGCAAAGATGTTATATCAATGGCAGAAATGAAAAATTATATCGAAGAAAATCACATTCAAATAGCTATAATGACCCTTCCTGCCCAATTCGCTCAAGAAGTTGCAGATGAATTAGTGGCAAACGGCATAAAAGCTATTTGGAATTTTGCCCCTGTGAATTTGAATTTGCCAAAAAGTGTAATTTGCTGGGAGCAAGACCTTGCTGCAAGTTTCATCACTTTTGTACAATTATTAAACGATTAATTATTGTAAATATTTACATCTGTAGTAGCATTTTTCAGATTCATATGTTTTAATTAGTGGTATAAAGCTAAAAGTGAAACTTGGAGTAAATTATGTCATTCGTAATGAACGCAATTGGTAGATATCGAGCAGTCTTGGGGTTGAATAATGCCCAATCTGAAAGTATGAATGGCAAACAAAATATGATGGCGAATTTAAATAATGCCCCCAATTTTTCAGGCGGCAATCTATTAAATCTAGACAAAAATTTTGCAATGAATCAAGCTAATGACAGTTTTTTGGGACAAGCCTATAGCTTCGAACTTGATTCTCTAGAAAAAGCTAATAAAAAACAGGTGGCTGAAGGCTTCAACTACTTCGCTTAAAATAATTTTTAAAGCATATCAGATGGATCAATATCAACGATTAGCTTGATATCTTCCGGCATTATAATTTTATTCATAAAACTTGTGATAAAGAAATGTCCTTTATCTTCAAGGCGATTTTTGATGATGATTTGAAAACGATATTCATCTTTAATTTTGGAAATCACACACGCTGCAGGCCCTAGAATCTCCAGAAACTCATCAGTACCTTGTTTGTCGATAATAGTTTTAAGCCTAAAGACAATTTCTTGTGATAATTTTTCTGCTCTAAATTCATTTTTAGACGAAATAACAAGTCTGACAATTTGGCTGAAAGGTGGATAAGCAAGAGATTCCCGCTCTTCAAGTTCATTTTTATAAAAATTCTGATAATCTTGATCTTGAGCATTTTGTAAAGCATAAAAATCAGGTGAATAAGTCTGAAAATAAACTTGCCCCTCAAAATCACCCCGCCCTGCACGCCCTGCAACCTGCGTCAAAAGCTGAAATCCACGCTCAGATGACCTATAATCAGGCAAATTGAATGAACTGTCAGCCGATAAAACCCCAACAAGAGTCACATTATGATTATCCAAACCCTTTGCTATCATTTGTGTTCCGACCAAAATATCAATTTCGCCTTCTTGAAATTCACGAAGAATATCTATATGCAGATTTTTTCTCGTCAAAGCATCACTATCAAGCCTTGAAACTCTTGCCTTTGGAAAAAGTGCCCGTACTTCTTCCTCGACTCTTTGCGTCCCGATGCCCGAGGAGGCCATATTATCAAAGCCACATTCAGGGCACATATCCAAGATTTCTTTTTCATAATTGCAATAATGACAACGCAAAGTATTGCTTGTTTTGTGCATAATCAAAGGGATTGAGCATTTTTTGCACTCTGCGACGTATCCGCATGCCGGACAATGCACTACTGTTGAAAAACCACGCCTATTAATAAGCAAAATTGTCTGCTTTTCATCTGCCAAATTCTGACCTATGGCTTTTCTTAAGGCTCGAGAAAAAATAGAACGATTTTTATTTGCCATTTCTTCTCGCATATCAATAACTTTTACGTCTGCCAATTTGCTATCGCCAAAACGTTCTTTGAGGTGCAAAATCATTCCTGAATTCATTGCACGATAAAAAGTTGCCACGTCAGGTGTCGCACTACCAAGGACAATCGTAGCCCCGACTCTTTTGGCACGTTCCATAGCCAGAAATTTGGCATTATATCGAGGAGCGGGAGAAGTCTGTTTGTAGCTAGAGTCATGCTCTTCATCAATAATAATAAGTCCTATATCCTTGAGCGGTGCAAATACTGCCGAGCGAGCACCGGCAAGGATTTTGATTTGATTATGTCGGATTTTTTCCCACACATCATATCTTTCCCCCTCGGAAATTGAACTGTGCCAAATGGCCACACTATCGATGCCGAAACGCTTTGCGATACGTTCAGTCAACATTGAAGCAATTGCAATTTCAGGTGCCAAAAACAAAACATTTTTGCCCTTATCCAAAACTTCTTGAATAGCTTTAAAATAAACCTCTGTCTTGCCTGAACCCGTTACACCATAAAGCAAAATCGGTTTTGTTGAACCTTCAGAAAGAGACTCTTTTATTTTGGAAAAAGCAAATTCTTGTTCTTGTGAAAGTGGCGGAAATTTGTCCATTTTATTTTTTTCAAAAATCTTAAGCGGATTGCGATAAACATCACTCTCTTGAATTTCGATATGCCCAAGCTCTGCGAGTTTTTTTAAAGTCGCATAAGTAGTTTTGGCCTCATCGGCAAAATCTTTTATCAACGGTGGTTCTACTTGAAGTTCAAGACTTTCAAGAATTTTGATATGCCTTTTATTTTCTGTCTCTTTATTTTTAAAGATAATATGGTTTTCAGTTTGAGTTTTGGCACTTTTTTGTTCTAAAATACTTAAAATTTCGACCACTCCAAGAGCTTTTAGCTTCCTAACTGCCTCATAAAACTTACCCGAAGGAATTTTTAGTCTTTTCTGAAGCGTACTTACAGGTATTTCATCTTTTTTTAAAAGCTCATCAACAATTGCAGATTTTCCATCGAAATCTTTATCCAAAAGCTTCACAACTCTTTTTGCCTGAGCAAAAAACTTCATCGGAATAGCACCTGCTAAAACACTTTGAAAATCACAACAATAATACTCACTAACCCAATTAAGAAAATGCAAGTACTCAATATCAAAAACAGGCTCATTATCTAAAATTTCATAAATACTTTTAGCCCTTATGCCCTCTGCAAGATAATTGCTAAAGCCAACCACAAAGGCATTTATGACACCTTGATTGCCAAAAGGCACCAAAACAGGCTGACCAATTTTAATAATTGCCTTGAAATCCTCAGGTATAAGATAACTAAAAGTTTTTGTGCCGATTTTCGCTATATTGACTAAAACTTGAGCGTATTTATTGTCCATCATTCAATTCTACATCAATTGAGCTGATTTTGAAATTATTAAGCCATCAATGCAACTACACCTAGTTGCTTATCCTTAACATTTGAGTCATATACTCCGTCTTGAACATATTTACCTCCCGTATAAGCAGTTGTTCCTGAATATACATATGGGGAAACTTTGCCCTTGTTTGCATATCCTAGGCCGTTCCAGCTTTCTGCAAAAGCTGCAAAAGCAACTAAGTCATCGGCGTTTTCATCAACGCCATACTTATCCAGCACGCCTCTTTGTTCTTTAAGAACGGCGGCGGCTTCTTTTTCAAAACTCTGATTTCCTAATGATGTTCCATCACGTAATTTTTTGTTGAAATCACCTCCCGACTCTCTCCAATGAAGAGCTGCAATCCATTTCGCAGGGATATGAGTTTTCTTAGCCAGTTTTTGATACTTATCTTCATTATCTCTAAAATGAGATTCAAAATTTTCTTTATCAGCTTTTTGACGGCTTGTCATATTCCATGATAAATCATTTATTTTTTGATAATGTTTTTGATAAAACTTGTCATTGTGGTTTATTGTGTCTGTAGATTGCCTAGTATCTGAATTCTCCGGCTCTGTTTTATATTGATTCATTGCCATGAAATATTCTAAAAGCGATTTATTAAAACTGTTTTGGCCATATCCAGCGTAGTTATTTGGAGCTGAGCCATAATAATTATTTTGAGCCATTGCCTGATTTCCTGAAAGATGCTCATACAAAGGCACCTGACCCAATGCTGAATACAAGCTGTCAGTATAAGACCTCTGGGGCGTACTCGCATAACCAAAAGTGTTTATTGGATAATATGATTGTCCTAAATATTGATTCAATTCTCTATTTCTCCTAAATATATAAAGTATATATTCAAAAGAAAATTGCTAAATTTGCATGAAATATGTTAAGCACTCTTTAAGCTCTTGCCAAAGAAGCTCATAATCATCTGTTTCTTTCATTTCAAGGGTAATAATCGGATAACCCTGTTCTTGCCCAAAATAACTCCCAAAACTGCCTGGGGTCTCGTATCCAATGCTTTCTTCAAGCCTGTAGCCTGAAATCTCGGACATTTTTTTTGCTATTGCATGGGCCGGCCCATCATAATTAACAACCTCGAAGGGCGTGTGCAAGGTCAAAATAGCATCTGGCTTATGCTCGGCTATAATTGATTCTAAAAACCTTGCCTCGAGCTCAGAAAGTGGCTCATCTCCACCAAAATATCTATCACGAGTTAAAAGTTTCCAGTTTTTGGCAGGGAAATTTCTATTAATATCAACTCCATTGGCATTTGTGCGGGTTTGCAAATCTTTTCCATCTGGATTAAGGCATGGAATGTACAAAATTCGATTTTGATGAGGTAAATCCATCATTTTTTCAATAATTTTTTCACCTTGCCACTCATCACCATGTACAACTCCCACAACCAAAAGCGTCTTTTTGTATAAATGAGGCCCAACTGAAATCAGCTGAACCTCATTATTATTCTTTGTTACTAATTTTTTAAAAATCAGCATTTACACGCTAACTTTCATCGTTCCTGTGATTATTGATAAGAAGTCAGAAATTTTCAAGCTTGCACCACCGACCAAAGCTCCATCAATATCAGATTGAGACATTTGCTCTTCGATTGTATCAGGCTTAACGCTTCCGCCGTAAAGAATTCTAACTGCATCAGCCGCTTCTTTTCCAACAATATCAGCAACAAGTGAGCGAATCATAGCAATAACTCGGTTAGCTTCAACGCTGTCACAAGTTTCGCCTGTTCCGATAGCCCAGATTGGCTCATAAGCGATTGCAGATTTAGCAACTTCATCAGCTGTTAAACCTTCTAAAGCTGCTCTGATTTGTGTATCGATGTGAGAATCTGTAAGACCTTGTTGTCTTTGTTCAATAGTTTCACCACAGCAAATGATAGGAATTAAACCATTAGACAAGATAGCTTTAGCTTTTTTATTAACCATTTCATTAGTTTCTGAGAAATATTGTCTTCTTTCAGAGTGACCAATAATAACATATTCTGCTTTCAAATCTTTAATCATTTCAACTGAAACTTCGCCAGTATAAGCACCTTGTTTTTCAAAGTAGCAGTTTTGAGCAGACAATTTCACTTTGCCGCAACCACAAGCACACATTGCATCAGATACAGCTTGCAAAGCTGTAAACACAGGAGCTACAACTACTTCTGGCAAAATTGCTTTGTCAAATTCTTTTAAACCAGCCATTAATTCGTTTACAAATTCTTTAGATTCAGCAGTAACTTTATGCATTTTCCAGTTACCCGCAATAATAGGTTTTCTCATATATAAATCCTTTCGTGTATAATTTCACAAGAAAATTATACTACAAATAGGCTAAAATGCGATTTAGTTAAATAGACTTAATAATCTTTCAGCTGCAGTCATTTGACCTGCACTTGCTTTAAGATTCCCCTTTGAAGAAAACTCATTTTCCAAAGCTTTCGCCAAATCAGCATCAATTTTAGCCGCTTTATCTATCAAATCTTTTATTTCTTGAGGTTGAGGACTTTTCTCTAAAGCCAACCCAGGGGCAAATTTATTACCTGTTAAAACGTCATCTGTACTTCTAATATAAGGTTTTGTTATTTTTTCAACTTCAGCTAGAATCTTAGGCGAAGCCGATTCATGTAAATAAATAGTAATAGGGTCATGCCTTTCAAGCCAAGCGGCTGAATCATTAGGTGTTTTATAATAACCTTTAACTTTGCCTGAAGCAAACAAATCATCTAAAGATGTTATTAGTTTTTCATCCGTAACTGCGTTTACTGAAATTCTATCCATGCACTTATCTGCAGTAGACCACCCCAATTGTTTTCTATTAATAGGAATTCTATAATGCCAATTATTTTCATCTCGTACTTGAATTTTTGAAGTACTTTTTTCCGTAAACTCAGATATTTTACTGTTAAACTTAGAATCTGCAGGATAATCGGCTCTTCTCAGCTTATTATAATACTCTTTAAACAACTTGTCATACAAGTCTTTACCGGAAAATTCACCCTTTTGAGCTTTTTGAGCAAAATCCGAATAAATCTGATGTCTTTTAGTGTTCCCATTAGCTTTAGCTGCATTTGCTATTCCTTCATAGAACTCTACCAATTTAGAAATGGCTTTTTGCGAGTGAGAGCTATTTATATTATTTGCAGCTATATTTACAGGTTTTTGAGCTTTGCTTGAACCTTTTAAAAACTTTTGAACACCATCCCCAAGATGACCTTTTCTTCCCATAACAACTGCCCCAATGCCGACAGCAAGACAGGCCAAAGTTGTTAAAAGAAGCTTTGAATTGTCTTTATATTGAGGTTCTTCAGGCTTAGAATTCTGCGCATAAGCCACAGAATTACTGCGAAAAACAGGCGATATTATTTGATAATTGTTAGAGATTACAACCATATATAACCTTAAAAAAAATTTGACCTATATATATAAAGTGTTTTTCTTATAAAAAATTGCCCTTTTTAATATTTTCACAAAAAAAAAGGTTGGAGAACCAACCTTTACTGAAAACAGTTTACGAGTGAGAGTGGAATATGCACAACCTCATGATATGTATCATGACCCCATATCGCATATTCCCCATATGTTCATGAATTAGGACTATTAATTCCTACAAAAAGTAGGGCAATTTTTCTGTTCAGCTGTTTTATAAAATTATGACAACTGCTATCGCTTACAACTCGAATATTAATTTTGGCACAAGCTATGCTTTCACCCAAAAAGGCTGGTTCAAAAAAAAGAAACTAAATCATCATACCAATTTCGAAAGACCAGATTTGGATTGGAATTTCACTTGCAATCAAATAAAAAAAAATGCTACTCCTAAAACTAAAATTTTATGCCATGCCTGCTCTGATGGTTCTGAAGCAGTTACTCTTGCATTAAAATTAGGAAAAGATTACATAATAAATGCTTTTGATCTTTCAAGAAAAATTATAAGTAAAGCCAAAAAAGGTCTTTTCTACATTAGTACTGAAGGAAGAGACAAGAATTTCTTTGATAAATATCACAATTTTTTCACCCGAAAAGATGGCTTTGAATCATTAGGTTATTCTGAACAATTGAAAGATTATGAATTTGCATACGAACATGCTTTAGACAAAAATATCTTGAAAAACATTAAATTTAAAACTCAAGATATAACAAAAGCATTCAGAAAAAAACAAGAAGACCCCTGTGTTGTGTTCATTAGAAACGTATGGTATTTACTTGAAAGCGACGAAGCAAGAACCAAATTGGCAAAAGATATGTACGAAAATTTCAAACCAAAAAGCATGGTTGTAATAGGGGCGACAGATACTAGCCACAAATATGATGACCTTTTTTGCCATATAGACGAATTACTGGAAAAAACAGGATTCAAAGGTATAAAAAGCGATGAACATTTAGCTGATAATATTCTTACAAAAAATTCACCTGCACAAATTTTTATTAAAGAATAAAAAAGCCCTCTCTTGCGAGAAGGCTTTTTGTATATTTGTTGACCCAAAATTATCTTTTTGAGAATTGGAATTTTTTTCTAGCTCTTTTACGACCGTATTTTTTACGTTCTTTGATTCTAGAATCACGAGTTAACAATCCATTTTCTTTCAAAACTGCTTTATTTTCAGCATTTAATGCCAACAAAGCTTTTGAAAGACCATGTCTGATTGCTCCTGCTTGTGATGAGATACCACCGCCAACAGCTTTAACAATAAGGTCGTACGCGCCGGCATTATTTGTTAATTCTAATGGTTGCAAAATCATCATTTCCAAAGCAGCTCTATTTCCTAAATAATCTTTAGAAATTCTATTATTTATAAAAATTCTACCTTTGCCTTTTCTGATTTTCACAGTAGCGATAGCAGTTTTTCTACGTCCTACAGCTTCTTTTAATATAGCCATTATTCACCTACCTCCTTATATTCAACAGGATTTTGTGCAATATGTGGATGCTCAGCATCTGCATAAACTTTTAATTTAGTAAGCTGTTTTGCTCCTAATGAATTTCTTTGAAGCATGCCCTTAACTGCTTTTTCAAGAGCTCTTGTAGGATCTTTAGCCTGAGAGTCTCTAAAATTAATAGAGCGTAACCCACCCGGGTAGCCTGTATGATGATAATAAATTTTATCAGTCTCTTTTTTACCAGTTACTCTAATTTTTGCTGCATTAATTACTACAACAAAATCTCCAGTATCCACATGGGGTGTATATTCTGGTTTGCTTTTCCCTCTTAAAATGTTAGCGATAGTAACTGCTAAACGACCCAAAGTTTTATCTTCTGCGTCGATTATATACCATTTAGCTTCAACCTCAAGAGGCTTTGCGGAATACGTTTTCATCGATTGCCTCCTTATTCAAAATATTATTGTATTTTTCTTCGTAGTTTATGTACATTAACGTCAACCCCTCACTAGGAGCAGTTGAACCTGCTTGCGTTCTGTCTTTAGCGTCCAAAACTTCTTTAATCCAAGAAGTACTATGCTCGCCACGACCAACTTCAAGCAAAGATCCTACCAAAATTCTGACCATGTTGTACAAAAATCTATTGCCAACAAAATCAATGTAAATCATATCTCCATCTTTAGTGCATTTCGCACTATAAATTGTACAATCTACGATAGGATTTGTGGTATTAGAGCATCTAAAGCTACTGAAATCATGTTCGCCTAAGATACTTTCTAATGCTTTATTCATATTATCAAGATTCAAGCTCATTCTAATATGAGTGTTTTTTTCTTTCCACACGGAACGCTGTAGTGCATTGTTGATAGTGTATCTATAATGTTTAATCTCTGCACTTTTTTGAGAATGGAAATCATTATCAACCTCTACAATATTAGATATGCTAATATCTGGAGGTAGCAAAGAATTCATAGAGTTTATGAATTTTCTGCAGTCGATTTGGCTTTCAATATCAAAATGTGCAACTTGAGCTCTAGCATGAACTCCACTATCAGTTCTTCCAGCCATTGTGATTCTAATTTCTTGCGATAAAAGAATTTTCAATACGCTTTCAATTTCACCTTGAACAGTACGTCCTTGTGGTTGGATTTGTGAGCCCAAGAACGAAGTGCCTACATATTCAATAACAAGAGCATATCTGAGAAGTGAATTCTTCTCAGATAATGCATTGTTTAAATTATTGATATACAAATCGTTCAGTTTCATTCACTACACCAACTGAATTAAAGCCATTTCAGCAGCATCACCGCGACGTGGAGGAAGTCTATAAATTCTAGTATAGCCACCTTTACGTTCTGTGTATTCTTTTGCGATGCTATTGAATAATTTTCTTAATACAGTTTCAGGCATAAGCTTTTCTTCACCCTCTTGAGTTTCAAAAACTTCACCGGCTTGATTTAATAATCTGCCAGTTTCCTGATCAAATATATACTTGCTTGCCGTTCTTCTTGAATGAACGTCACCTTTTTTAGCTAGTGAAATAATATGCTCAGCATATGGCTTTAAAGCTTTAGCTTTTGGCATTGTAGTTTTTATTTCACCATGCATAAACAAAGATGCAGCTAAAGCTCTCAATACAGCTTTACGCTGATCTTGAGGTCTTCCTAACTTATGTTTTTTACATTGGTGTCTCATTTTTATTTTCCTTTATTAGTTTATTTTTTATATTAATTCGTCATCAACACCCTCTGGATTTGGAGCTAATTCCAAACCAAATTGGTGTAATTTTTCAATTACTTCGTCTGAAGATTTTTTACCAAAGTTTTTGATATTCAATAAATCATATTCTGATTTTCTCAAAAGCTCTTGCATAGAGTTGATACTTGCTCTTTTCAAGCAATTATAAGCTCTAACAGAAAGCTCTAAATCTTCGATTGAAATAGTTGGAGTTTGTTCTTCTTCAACTTCTTCTTCGATTACCGCTGGAGCACCAACAGTAAATGCAGGTTGACCAGTCAAAGATGTGATAGCCATAAAATGCTCTATCAAAAGATTTGAAGCTTGGGTAATAGCATTGTTTACATCAACACTACCGTTTGACCAAATTTCCAAAATCAATTTATCAAAGTCAGTAATTTCTCCTACACGAGTATTTTCTACTGCATAGCTAACTTTTTTGATAGGCATAAATGTTGCATCGATTGGAAGCATATCAATAGGCATATCAGTTTTTAAGGCTTGAAGCGCATCACTTGTTATATAACCTTTACCAGACTCTACAACTATTTCAGCGTGAATACTTCCGCCTTCAGCAACTGTACAAATTAACCAATCAGAGTTAATAATTTTAACCCCAGCAGGAAGCTCTATATCACTTGCTAAAACAGGACCAGCTGTATCGATATCCAATCTTAATGTTTTTACTTCATCGTCTTCAATTTTTACAACTAAACCTTTTAAGTTCAACATTATATCAATTACGTCTTCAACAATCCCTGGAATTGCAGTGTATTCATGCGTGATTCCTTCGATTCTTATTGCAGTAACAGCAGCACCTTCAAGGCTGGATAAAAGCACTCTTCTTAGTGAATTACCAATAGTGGTACCAAATCCTCTGTCTAATGGTTCGATTACAAATTTACCATAATTTGAACCGTCAGAACTTGTTGTTGTATTAACACATTTTATTTTTAAATCCATTTTAGACTAAAACCTCCGGGTTCTTACTTAGAATAATACTCAATTACCAACTGTTCTTTAAATTCAGGATCCATTTCTGCTCTCTCTGGAAGCCTGTCAAAAGTTACTTTCAATTCAGCCTTCTCAACACTCATCCAAGCTGGAATAACTGCTGCATCAACATATTCAACTAACCCTTTGAACAATTCTTTACTTTTTTCTCTAATTGTAATCACTTCACCAGGTTTGATTAGGTATGAAGGGATATCAACTTTTTTTCCGTTTACAAGTACATGTCCGTGATTAACAAGTTGTCTTGATTGACGTCTTGTTGTTGACAAACCTGCTCTATATAATACGTTGTCTAATCTTGTTTCCAAAATTTGCAACAAGCCAGTACCTGTAACACCAGTCTTACTTGAAGCTTTATTATAATATTTAGCAAACTGTTTTTCGCTAACCATATAAGTCAAACGAATTTTTTGTTTTTCTTTTAAATGTAATGCGTAATCAGAAACTTTTTTTCTTCCTTGACCGTGTTGTCCTGAAGGATATTGTGTCATTTCAGATATTAACTGCTTTGCAGATATATCTTTAACGCCATAGTTTCTAAATAATTTATTTGACGGTCCTGTGTATCTAGCCAATGTGGGACTCTCCTTTTGTCTTAATTAAGTTATACTCTTCTTTTCTTTGGTGGACGACAACCATTGTGAGGAATAGGTGTCACATCTTTAATCAATGTAATTTCTAAACCGATTGCCTGAATAGCTCTGATAGCAGTTTCTCTGCCTGAACCAGGGCCTTTAACATAAACTTCTACTTTTTTCATTCCTTGATCCATTGATTTTTTAGCAACGGATTCAGCTGCAGATTGAGCTGCGAATGGAGTGCCTTTTCTTGCACCCTTAAAACCACAAGCACCTGCTGAAGACCAAGCAACAGCATTACCTTGCATATCAGTTGAAGTAACTATTGTATTGTTGAATGTAGACTGAATATGCACAAATCCTTGCAACACATTTTTCTTGTCTTTACGTTTTGGTTTAACTACTTTAGCCATGGTTTTTTATATTCTCCTTGTTATTATTTTTTCTTTGCTGCTGGGCCGGCTTTTTTGCCTCTTCTTGTTCTGGCATTAGTTTTTGTTCTTTGTCCACGAACTGGAAGATTACGTCTATGACGCATGCCTCTATATGAATTTATTTCACTTAGTCTTTTGATGTTCATTGTAACTTTTCTACGTAGATCACCTTCGATCTCGTGATTAGCTAACTCTTCACGAATAAGACTAATTTCATCTTCTGTCAAATCATCTGACTTTGTATCTTCTGATATACCACAAGCCTTAAGTACTACTGATGACAATGTTGGACCTATACCAAAAATATAAGTCAAAGCTATCACCATTCTTTTGTTGCGAGGTAAATCAACACCTGCTATTCTCGCCATTTTATCTCCTTTTTGTGTTTATCTGTTCGTTTTTATATTATCAAAGGCGGGTTAGCTATAAAATAACTATAAATACCCAATACTAAATGTAAATTAAACATAATCAACATTCAAGTATAAACATACTCTCTTGTTGCGCTTTATTAATTACCCTTGTCTTTGTTTGTGTTTAGGATTTTCACAGATAATTGCTACTTTTCCTCTTCTGCGGATTACTTTACAGCTTTCGCACATTTTTTTTACTGACGTTCTAGTTTTCATTTTTATTATCCTTTCAATCTATAGGTTATACGGCCTTTGGTTAAGTCATAAGGTGTTAATTCCACCTTTACCTTATCGCCAGGTAGTATTCTAATGAAATTTTTTCTAATTTTACCTGAAATATGGGCCAATACCTGATGTCCATTCTCAAGCTCGACCTTAAACATCGCATTTGGCAATGATTCTAGGATCGTTCCTTCAAATTCTATAACTTCTTTGGATTCTTTAGACATTGGTACCTCATTTTATTACAATACTTATCCAGTATTATTAATCTTATCGCGAACATAAGTTTTTACAAGTTTTTTTCTACGCTTGGACTAATTTCCAGCTTAACAAACTTAATCTTATAAAAATTCTAATCCAAAACAGTTAAAAGCATCGGACCATCATCTGTGACTGCGATTGTATGCTCAAAATGCGCAGAAGGCTTCAAGTCATTGGTTACAACTGTCCAAGCATCAGCAAGAGTACGCACACCACCTGTTCCAAGATTGTACATAGGCTCAATACAAATAACCATTCCTGCTTTTAGGTCAATTTGCTGGCGAGGAATTCTCATATTATAAATATAAGGCTCTTCATGTAGCTGTCTACCAACTCCATGCCCACCATAATCAACAACAAGACCGTAATTAAGATCTAAGCATACATCTTCAATAATTCCTGAAATTTCCTGAAGATTAACGCCTGGTTTTACAGCTTCGATTGCAGAAAAAAGACCTTTTTTTGTGCCTTCCATCAAATCAATCAATTCCTGAGAAATTTCGCCGACGCCATAAGTCCAAGCCGAATCACCAATCAAACCTTTGTAAGTTGCACCTACATCAATACTGATTATATCGCCTTCTTTAAGAATATTTGTTTCATAAGGAATTCCATGAACTACCTGCTCATTAATAGATGCGCAAATTGTTCCAGGGAAGCCTCTGTAACCTTTAAAAGTAGGTGTTGCACCACTTTTTCTAATAACATCTTCAGCTATTTTGTCCAATTCAAGCGTAGAAATACCCGGTTTGATATTTTCTTTCATTGCCAAATGCACTCTAGCAACAATTTCGCCAGCTTTTTTCATAGTGGCTATTTCATGTCTAGATTTACGGTGAATCATTATCCAATAGCCTTTTCTATATCAGCGAAAACAGCTTCAATAGATTGTTCGCCATTAATTGCATGCAACCAACCTTTTTGAGTATAAAACTCAATTAATGGTTGTGTTTGCTCTTTATAAGTTTTAAATCTGTTTTTTGCAACTTCTTCTGTATCATCGCTTCTTTGAATTAATTCACAGCCACAAGCATCACATTTACCTTCTTCTTTAGGCGGTGTGAATTTTAAGCTGTAGATTTTTCCGCAATCTTTACAGAAACGACGATTGATAATTCTTTCAAGCAAGAACTCGTCACTTACATCAACATTAACTACAGAAATTTTTACTTCTTGATTTTTATTCAATTCAACAAAAATTTCGTCTAAAATTTTAGCTTGTTCAACACTTCTAGGATAACCGTCCAAGATGAAACCATTTTTGCAATCATCTTCAGATAATCTTTCTTTGATAATTTTAGCAACGATTTCAACAGGAACTAAATCCCCTTTATCCATATAACTTTTTGCTGTTTTGCCTGCTTCAGAACCATTCGCTATAGCGGCTCTTAACATACTTCCTGTGTCAACATGCGGCAAGTTAAGTTTGTTTTGTAATAACTTTGTTTGAGTACCTTTACCTGATGCAGGTGGCCCCAAAAAAATAAATTCTTTTTTCATTGCTTCAAAAACCCTTCATAATGTCTAGCTAGTAAATGTGTTTTCACTTGGTTAACAAAATCTATTGCAACCCCTACCATGATTATGAGCGATGTCGCACCAATACCTTGAAAAGTGGTTATTCCCGTAAGCGCTGTTGCTATATTAGGAACTAAAGCTATTATACCAAGCCCGAAAGCACCTATAAAAATTATTCTAGATAAAATTTTGTCTAAAGCTTCAGAAGTCGGTTTCCCTGGCTTAATGCCGGGAATTGAACTTCCGTATTTTTTAAGATTATTAGAGATTTCTTTAGGCTGCATATTTGGCATAATTGAAGCGTAAAAGAAAGATAATCCAACAATCAATGTGAAATACATTACATAATAAGGAGCTTTCCCTGGGTTTAATACTTCCATGCTCAAAAATGTAACTACATCTTTTAAAATCCCAACTGGAAGATTTGCCTGACCTACCATCCCCAAAATAGTTACAGGGAATAGCAATATAGCCATAGCAAAGATAATAGGCATTACTCCACCCGGATTAAGCTTAAATGGGATATGAGTATTAACTCCGCCATAAACTTTATTTCCGACTTGTCTTTTGGCATTAACAATAATTACTTTACGAACAGCTTCTTGCATAACAACAATCAAAACAACTGTTGCCAAGAATATCGCCATCAAGATAACCAATGCAAACTGCTTAGCAGGATCCGCCGCAATTAAAACACTTGTTCTCTCTATATAAACGGGAATTCCCGATAATATACCGATAAATATTATTAAAGATCCACCGTTTCCTACCCCAAATTCTGTAATCAATTCAGCAAGCCACATTATAAAAACGCAACCAGCAGTAAGAGCTAGGACAGCTTGAACTAGGAAAAATACTTTATCAACTCCCGGCAATATTGCAGCAGGGTTATGAGTTAAATAAGTCAAAACTATAAAAGATTGAAATAACGCCAAAAACACAGTAAACAATCTAGTGTACTGTGAAAGTTTCCGTCTTCCTGCTTCGCCTTCTTCTTTTTGAAGAACCTCAAAATGAGGGATAACAACAGCTAAAAGCTGAATTATAATTGAAGCTGTAATATAAGGTCCTATGCCTAATGCGAAAATAGAAACCTTGCCTAAGGCGCCACCTGAAAACATATCTAAAAATCCGATAATATTGTTCCCTGATGCCAAATTGGCAAGAGCTGCGCTATTTATCCCATAAACAGGAATCTGTGCCCCGAATCGGAACACAGCTATCATTAAAAAAGTAAAAATTAATTTTTCTTTAAGTCCTGATGAGTGCCACATCCCAATGATATCATTTGGAGTAGGCAATTTCATTTGAGTCATATTAGTCCACCTTTGCTGTACCACCGGCAGCTTCGATTTTCTCTTTAGCTGAAGCGGTGAAATGTCTTGCTGTAACCGTAATTGCTTTTTTCAACTCGCCATTTCCCAATACTCTCAATGCATCCGCTTTTTTAGAAGCGATTCCTTCAGCTACTAAATAAGCCAAATTCACTTCTGCTACATCTAAATCGTTAAGAGCACACACATTAATCTCAGCATATATCATAGGATTTATAGGTGTAAATCCTTTTAATTTTGGTGATTTTCTATATCCAGGCATTTGACCACCTTCAAAACCTCTTTTGCGAGAGCGTCCTGAACGTTGTCCTTCACCATTATGTCCACGACATGAAGTTTTACCATGCCCTGAAGATCTACCGCGACCTTTTCTTTTTACTTTATGAGTCGCACCTTCAGCAGGTTTCAAGTCTTCTAATTTGATTCTAGTTTCAGTTTCCATTGTTCCGTTATACCTTCCTGATTATTATTTCTCAACGCTAACCATGTGTGAAATTTTATTCACCATGCCGTTAATAACATCTGAATCGTTATGTTCTACTACTTGGTCAATTCTAGACAAACCTAGAGCTTTTACGACCTTTTTTTGTCTTTCAGTTGCGCCAATTAAGCTTCTTCTTAATGTAACTTTTATTTTTTTATCAGTCATTGTTTTATTTCCTTTAGTTTAAAATTTCTTGAACGGTTAAACCTCTTTTAGCAGCGATATCTTTAAAGGTTGTAAGACCTTTTAAAGCGTTTAAAGTCGCTCTTGCAGAGTTCAATGGAGAATCTGACCCTAAAGACTTGCTCAAGATATTTTCGATACCTGAAAGCTCTAGAACAGCTCTAACTGAACCACCTGCAATAATACCAGTACCTTGTGATGCAGGTCTTAACACTACACTTCCGGCGCCAGCTCTTGCTGAAATTTTGTGAGGTATTGTTGTTTTAAAAATTGGCACAGTAACCAAGTTTTTTCTACCATCAGTAATAGCTTTTTGGATAGCACCGATTACTTCAGATGATTTTCCAATGCCAAGTCCGACTTGACCTTTGCCGTTACCGACGACTACAGTAGCTCTAAAACTAAGTTTTTTACCACCTTTAACAACTTTTGTTACTCGACGAATTTGAACAACTCTTTCTTTCCATTCGGAAACAGGAGCTTCTTTTTTCACTTCTTCTCTTTTACGGCGAGCAGGAGCGCGTCTTTTTTTATTGTCAAATTTTCCTAAAAGTTCTTCTTCTGCAGCAACTTCATCAACAACGTCTTCAGAAGCTTCAACTGCTTTTACTTCTTCTACTTGCTCAAGAGTTTCTTTTGGTGCTTCGGTAGTTTCATCTACCTTTTTATTTGTTTCTTCCACGGATTAACCTCTCTTTATATTTATATCAATTTATTATCAATTTATTACTTAACACTAAACCGTTAACTTATCAAACCTAAAACATAAAAAAAAATCAAGCCGTATTGACTGATTTAGCAAAATATACTTTTCATTGCTTAATAAAAAGAGCCCGTGGGATTTTTATTAAAAATTCTACGTCGCCATCGTCTGGCAAAATAAAAGTCAAACGGCACATCCGTGAAAAATATGCTCCTGTTACGTTTGCTTTGCATCCGCTTACGTCGCCATCGTCTAGTTTCACTTTAAACCAAAGCTCTCGCTTCGTTTTAAAGCTTCACATCCGTAAAAAATATAAAAGCGATGCAAGGGATGCATCGCTAAATAATACGGGGACTATAAGTACTAGGGTTATTAATTTTTAACTTTTTATTAAACCAATTCACTTGCGATTTGGCTGTTAATTTGTTCTTTTTTACCGAAACCGTCGATGAATGGGTTATAACTATCTCTGATATCTTGAGTCAAACTACAACCCATTCCTTGATAAGAAGAGTTGATTTCAGCCATTCTACCGTTAGTATTAGCCATTACATAATCTATGGTTGTCTTATCTGTACCAAAGCCTAAAGTAGCATCTTTAAGAGCATTTGCAGCTACTGTAGTATTGACTGTTGCACCTTGATTTAAGATATCGAATGCTTGTCTTTGAGACATTGGGTTATATCCTAATGGTTTCAAAATTGAAGATTTAACTTTGTGAAGGAACTCGCTTACTCCGCCAAGCCCAACTTGTTCCATAAATTTGCTTCCTTCAAGACCGTTTCTAAGATCGTTTCTTAGGCCGCATCTTGAACCAACCATTTGGTCATAAGCAAGTTCAACACCTGCTAATTCGTGTTTGTCGCCTTCTATACTTTTAAGAATGCTTCCTACTTCTGTTTCATTTTCAGAACCCAAAGCACCTTGTAATTGACTTGCAATCATATAAGCTTTTTGAGAAATACGACCTTGACCGTTAGCATAAATATTAGCTTGAGAATCATCAACTTTAGTATTGTAGAATGATTTCATATCATCACTGTTTTTGAAGTTCAGATATGAACCTGACATCATCGGATTCATAGCTCCCATCATCATAGGATTCATTCCACCCATCATCATTGGATTCATATAATTGTTAAAACCTGACCCTATAACCATCGTACTAACCTTTCGTATGTCCCTTAACCTTGCTTACTTATATAAAAACAATCATTATTGAAATATTGCCTTTTTAATTAAAATCCTATATATTTTTGTTAACTTTTTGTTACAAAGTTTTCAAAAGGCAGTAATAATGGATTTTAATATTAAATGCAAATAAAAAAGCATCGTGGTTAGCGATGCTTGAAATTTGGTTTGATTTTATAAAAAATGTAAAGGTTTCTTTATAATACCTATCACTAGGCGGTTGATAGTCTCGGGGTAAAGACTTTCAAGGGGATTAAATTGTCTTTTTAGCTCCTGTGGAGTTTGTCTAGCAAACTCTTACGTCGCTATCGTTCAGTACTAAAATGTCTCAAGCTCTCGCTTGTGTCATTTTTACACATCCGCTATATTATTAGCTGAAGTATTTGAATGATGAAGCTGCGTTAGTATCCAAGATTTTCTTAACTGCTTCTTTTTCAGAGGTTACTGCTTTGTACTCAACTTCTATAGATGATTGTTCCAGTTGAAGTTTTTTGTCTTGAGCATTTACTTGAGCGATTGTTCTGTCGTATTTATTTTCGGCAGCAACATCATCACCTTTGAATAATTCATCTGCAATAACAGGTAATGTTCTCCAGTCAAGAAGCTCATGGCCACCTGTAGCAGGTGCAGCAGCAGTTGAGGTACCTACGGAAGTTGGTGATTGAGTATATGTATCTGCCACAGAAACTATTGTTATTAATCCTGACCTAATTGCTGCATCAAGTGCTACTGATTCTGAGGCAGTTGTAGGGAGACCAAGATTCGCAAGAGTGATAGATGTTCCAGCAGTACCATTTGTTGTTACTGTAAAACCTGTTCCTGAAGACCAAGCTAAGCCTGTTGTATACTTATTACTATCTGCACTGTTTTGGGCTACTGCTTGATATGAATTGCCGTTAGTATCTTTTAATGTACTGATTGCATTTGCGCCAGTTAAACTTAATTGGCTAATGCCGCTGTTGCTTGTATTGTAAGTATAAAGCTGTCTGTTGCCGATATTATTATTGTAATCTGTCGCAACTTTTTCAAGTTCTGATGAAAGACGTAAACGTCTTTGGCAAATTTGTTGTACACGATTTTCAAGATCTACTTGTCTTGATGTTAGCGCTAGAAATCGCGCCTGATTGGATGAAATACCCATAATTCTTTTGCTCCTTTACACATTTTTTTTCTAACCAAACCATTTGTTTTTATTGTTTTCAACCGTTTTTGAGCCTAACCATTGCTCAACCTAATCTTTTCAAGCTGTAACCAATTCAGCTTGTCTTTCTTTTTTTGTAAGTTCGCACCACCTTTCTTGAAATGCCTTACAGCTCAAGTATTTCCACTTCGTTTCGGTTTTTTATAAAAAAACCTTCACTACGCCAATACTTTCGCATGGCGAGTTTCACTCCCGTAAGGATTTCGCTTTCCTGCATTTTGACCACGCCAAGCACCACGCCTGAAATGGCATAAATTAAACCGAATCCATAACTATCACTAACCATATTTAGAGAAAAATTATCTATATTTTCGCTTTTTGTAATCTCCTGAAGTTTTTGTTCTAAAACTTCATTTTTTGGAGCACAAATACGCTCTTCAATTTTTTTAACCGACATACACACTTAACACATTCTCCTTAGAATTTCATAATATGTATGTCGGTATAGTTTTTGAATAACTTTAGGCTTTTACTTCCTTTGTTACTTTTTTGTTACATAAACCTAAAAAATCATTGCGAAGGAGTGCAACGACAAAAAATTAACTGACTAATATCTCTATATTAGCTTTCAAATATATTTCTATCAGCTCATCATAAGTCTTCAGGCCTGTTTGGGCTCCATAGCTTCCCACAACAGAAGCAGAATTTATAAGAGCCAAAGCAATTGCTTTTTGAATATCACCTGTTTTTATCATAGTTCCTACAAATGTACTTGCAAAAGCATCCCCAGCCCCCAAAGTACTGACAACTTTCGCCGGATAAGGTTTAGCAAAATAAAACTTTTGCCCATCATAAACATAAACGCCTTTTTTGCCATCAGTAATCACTACCGCGTCCTTAACCAAATTCTTTAGAGTAACAAGCATGTTTTTAATATAAGAATTAATGCCATTTTCAGCAACTTCATCATATTTGGACTCTGTTTTTTCGATTATTCCGGTTAAATCAGAGGCTTCATGCTTGTTTAAAACCAAAATATTAGTATGGGACAAATTCTCACCTTGAGATTCAATACCTTTTTTTATAGTTGTAGCGCCTGGATTACAAGCAAATTTAATATTATTTTGATGACAAAATTCTGCGATATCTGCCAAAACTTCTTCAGAAGCATTACTTAAAGAAGAGCAATATATAGCTTTTGTGCTTTTTAGAGAATTCCAATTTATTTCATCTTTGACCAAAGTTGAATTTGCTCCTCTTTGGGTCAAAACGGTTCTATCGCCTTCAAAACTTGTCAAAATAATAGAGAAACCAGTCCTATCAACCCGTGACTTTACCACTAATGAAGTGTCCACATTTCGTGAACGAACTTTGCTCATAAGATAATTTCCTATATGACCAGCACCTGTTTTTGACAAAAGTGATGTATTTAGGCCCAATTTCGTGAAAGCTACAGATGTATTAACCGCACCACCGCCAATATCGAAGCTTGATTGTTCGATTTCTATCTTATCGCCATATCCCATACATAATAGCTCTTTATGGCTATCTATACTTTTCAAATCAAGAATATTGAACTTGGAAGATTCAACAAAAAAATCCAAAGTAGCCCCACCGATTGCAATAACATCAAACATAAATCAACTCCATTAAAAATCTATTTGAAATAATTATAATACTTTTTAAGAATGCCTGCACAAGTTTATGATTTTGATGTAAAATTTTTTTATGAGTGAAAAATTTTTATTAAGTGGAAAATCTTTATCTGAGCTTGAGAGTTTTGTCGAATCTTTAGGAGAGTCAAAATTCAGAGCAAAGCAACTGCATGGCTGGATTTACGAAAAATCCATCTCAAATTTTGATGACATGACAAATATTTCAAAGGATTTTAAAGCAAAACTTAAAGAAACCGCTGAAGTTACAGCAACAAAAATTGTGCAGCGCCAAATCTCAAAAGACGGCACAATCAAATACCTGCTGGAATTTAATGATGGAAACAAAACCGAATGTGTACTTATGCGATTTGACAATCGTGCAAACTTGACCGCTTGTGTCAGTTCACAAATTGGCTGTGCAGTAGGATGTAAATTTTGCGCCACAGGAAAAATGGGCTTTGTCAGAAATTTGACAGACAAAGAAATTGTCGAACAAATCCTCTCAATTCAAAGAGACACCAAGCTCAAAGTCACCAATGTTGTCTATATGGGGCAAGGCGAACCTATGCTGAACCTTGATAACGTCTTAAAATCTGTAGATACACTCAATCAAGATCTCCAAATCGGAGTAAGAAGAATAACGATTTCGACAAGCGGAATCGCTCCTGCAATCATAAAACTGGCAAAAACTAAAAAGCCCATAACTCTTGCGCTGTCTTTACATGCACCAAATAGCGAACTTAGACAAACAATAATGCCTATCGACAAAAAATACCCTTTAAAAGACGTGATGAAGGCTCTTAAAGTTTGGATGTACGAGACAGAAAAAAGAATTACGATAGAATATACGCTCATTAAAAATATAAATGACTCTGTGGCTTGCGCCAAAGAAGTTGTGGAATTGCTAAAAGATATTCATTGCAATATAAACATCATCCCGTACAATCCTGTGTGCGATGATGAATTCCAAAAACCAGACAAAGATTCTGTTTATAGATTCAAATACATATTGGAGCAATCAGGCAAAAAGACCACTGTCAGGCTCGAAAGAGGCGCAGATATCGATGCTGCCTGCGGACAATTAGCGAGTAAGGTAAATTAGTTCTGTTTTTTAGGATTCAAAACTTTTTCCTGAAAGTCTTTTAAATTTTCTTTTGTTAGAATTTCTTCTTTTAAAACGTCTTTTTTAGATATTTCTTTTTTAGGTTTTTCTTCTTTTTGCAAGTTTTTTTCACCATCTGAGGAACTGCTCAAAAGATTTCCCGGAGAAATTGCTCCCATTTCAAAAAGTAAATTGGCTTGTGCAACATTATAATCGATTATGGCTCTGATTAAATTTATTTTTGCATCAACCTTAGCAGATTGTGATTGCAAAACATCGACATAAATACCGATTCCTGATTCCAAACGCAAAAAAGCCAAGCGCAAACTTTCATCAGCTGATTCAACTTGCTGCCTAGCAGAATCAACTCGTTCCTTTGCTGTTTTGGCTTCATAGTAAGCTTTTATTATATTCTGTTCAATACCCCTATTTCTATTTATTAATTCCAACTTCGCTTCGCAAATTTTTGCATCAAAAGTTTTGAATTGGGTGTATTCATTAAAACCAAGATTTTTGCCCAAAGGCCAATTAACGACAGCTCCCATCTGGTTATTAAGAGGGGAAAAGCCCCTATCATTTGTGCCGACATTTCCCAGTCCTCCATATCCATAAAGATTAGGCAAAAAGCCTGCATAATATGTCTTTTTTTGATATTCCAATGCTTTTATTTTTAATCTTAAAGCCTCCAAGTCAGGCCTTGACTGAACAGCCATATTCGAGAGCTGGCATATATCCAAATCTTTGTCTACTAATGTATGCATGCTCACATCATCTTCTTTGGGATAAACAGCAGCAACGACCTCAATGCCCAAAATATTCGCTAAATTCGCCTGTGACTGCCTATACAAATTATAAGATTCAGTCAATCTTTGTTGAGCTCGTGCCACTTCTGCCTCTGCTCTCAAAACATCAAATTTTGTTCCAATTCCTGCTCCTAAATTTTGCTTGTTTATTTCCAATTGAGCCTCTGACTCATGCAAATTTTGTGTCAAAACTTCAATACCGAGCTTGTATCCCAGTACTGAATAATACGCTGTAACAGTATTTTTAAGAACATCTTCCTGAGTAAATTCAACATCTTTTTTGGCAGCGCCATAAAGATTTCTTTTGGATTTCACAGAAAAAATTGTGAATGAACCGTCAAAAATAGGCCAAGTAAGTAAAAAATTCGAAATAAAAGGTGTCTCATCCACTTTTGCAGGGATTACACTACCTGCCAAAAAATGCCCTTTAAGATTATAAAAAGTGCCATACCAAGATGCTGTAGGCAAATATTGAGCCCTAGCATTATTTAATTCCCATTTTCTTTGTTCTTCTCTGGTTCTTAAAATCTTAATATTGAAATTGTTCTCTATCGCTACAGCAATGCAATCTTCTAAATCCATAGGAAGAGGTGTATCATTTGTAAAATATTTATTTATCTTTATTCCAACATCAATTTTGTTGTCATAAAGCTTACTTATAAAATCTTCTCTCTTGCCTTTATCATGAATTTCTTTATCAACTTTTTCAATATTTTGCAAAAAATGCTCATAATTTTCAATATCAAGTTCTTTTGAAATATTGTCATTGAGCGTTACAGCATCTTCTTTAGCAACACAAATTAGATTCAAAAAAAGAATAAGTATGATAAATGATGCAAAAAGCGACCTAATCAATTTTATTTCCTCTATATCCAAGTATATTCTAGCTTTGAGCCAAAATTATCACACAGCATCAACATAAACAATGACTATCTGGCTATATCCCTAGACCAATGAACAACTTGAAAAATGAAAATTTGGACTTTTTCCTTCTCCTAAACTAGAATAGATTTATGAAAATCATCGCTTATTTACACACACATTGGGACAGAGAATGGTACAGAACTTTTGAAGAGTTTCGTTTCAGATTTATTGAAGTCTTTGATGACATCATAAAAAAGCTCGAAAATGAAGAATTCGGGCAGTTTTACCTTGATGGACAAACTATTTTAATTGATGATTTATTAGAAATTCATCCCGACAAAAAAGATTTGATAAAAAAACTTATCGAGCAAAAAAAAATAGTCGTAGGGCCTTGGTACACTTTAGCTGACGAGTTTTTGGTTTCGGGAGAATGTTTAATTCGTAACTTACTAATGGGAATAAACCAAGCAAAAGAATTCGGTGTAAATGACTTTATCGGCTACCTTCCGGATGCTTTTGGACATTGTGCAGGAATGGTTGATATCTTAAGTTCTTTCGGCATCAAAAACGCACTTCTATGGCGGGGCGCGGGGAACCAAAAATCAGAATTCATTTGGGAATCAAAAAGTGGGAAAAATGTACAAGTCACCTATCTTTTAGAAGGCTACTTTCAAGACTTTTTCACCAACAATAATTTAGAAGGTATCAAAAACACCTTAGAAAAAATCAAAAAAAATAATATCGGAGATTTGATTTTGCTACCTATAGGAGCTGACCACTTAGGAGCTTGCGACAATTTGCCTCAAAAAGTAGCTGAGTTTAACCAAAAAAATTCTGACACTATCGAAGTTGGCTCAGTTTTTGAATATTTGGCCGCCAAAAAAGAAAATCTTAAAACCACCAATGGGGAATTAAGAGATAATCTGAAAAGTTTCATCCTTCCAGGCACTTATTCGACAAGAAACTATCTAAAAAGAGAAAATACTCTCACAACTTGGCAACTAAAAAAAATAGAAACTTTTTTAAGCCTTTGCAATTTCGCAGACTTCAGCGATTCGCAAAAAGAACTTTTGGATTATGCATGGAAACTTCTTCTGCAAAATCACGCCCATGACAGTATTTGCGGATGCAGTATTGATAAAGTGCATGCGGAGATGGAGTTCCGCTACCAAAGAATCAGCCAGCTTTTAGAAACAATGATGCAAAAAACCTTAACTAATTTCCAAGAAGGTGAAGAACTTTTCGTCTTCAACACCTCAGGTTTTGAATTTTCAGGAAATATAGAGGTCAAAACCACCCAAAAACTTCAAGCGGAAGACGGCTTTGAGCTAGTTTTTAAAGAAAGATATTTCCCGCAAAAAATCGTACAAAATATTCAACAAATTCCTGTCTGCGAAGACATCACAAATATCTATACTTATCTTGCTAGAGTTGAAAATATACCTGCTCTTAGTGGCCAAAAAGCCAAAGTGCAAATAGATACAGACCTGAAAATAACTTCAAATAGTATTGAAAATAGCTTTATCAAAGTAACTATCGAAAAAAATAAAACTTTGACCATTGAAGACAAAATCAAAAATCAAACTTACAAAAACATGCACAAAATCGAAGATATAGCAGATGTCGGTGACACTTATAATTTTTCGCCAATAGTCGGCGATAAAGCTATAAAAGCTCAACTTGCAGGTACCAAAATCAAATTTCTAGGAAAAAATGGAGCTATCTTAGAACTTCATTATCAAATCAATATTCCAAAAAAATCTGACAAAACTCGCTCAAAATCTGAAATTTTGCACAAAATAAAAACGCAAATAATTTTAGATGCCAAAAGCCCGATTTTAAAATTCAAAACTGAATTCAAAAATAAATCCGATGACCACTTGCTTCAAGTCAAATTCACCATGCCAGATGCCATCACAAAAACCTCATCAGAAGACTCAATTGGCTTGATTGAAAGAGATTTTGACCCAAATTATGACCTGCAAAAACAAAAACCTGCTGAAAATTTTCAAGAACTCAAAACCAATACCGCACCGATGCAAAGATTTGTCTGGGCGCAAGGTGCAGGCATTTTGACCAAAGGGATTCACGAGTACGAAGTTTTTGAAAAAGATTTGTCAATAACACTTTTAAGAGCTGTGGGAATGCTTTCCAAGAAAAAGCTCCACGCTCGCTCAAACCCTGCAGGGCCAACTCTTAAAACCAAAGAAGCTCAATGCCATAGGGATTTGATTTGTGAATACGCTCTAAGTTTTTGCGAAAACCCAAATGAACTGTTCAAACTTGCAGACAACTATTTTGACCCCACAATAGCTTATTTTTCTTCAGAAGAAATCAACACAAAAATAAACTTCAATAATAAAAATATTTATCTTTTAGCCACAAAAGAAGCTGAAAATAGACAAGGACTAGTGCTTAGACTGCTAAACATCTCAGAAAAAGACCAAAAATTAGACTTCAGCGCTATTGAAATAAATTCTGAAGAAATTCCGACAAGTCAAAAAGCTGAATTTATTGTTCTAAAGCCTTTTGAACTAAAAAGCGTTCTAATTTCCCAGAACTCTTAAGAATCAAATTCGCAACTTCCCTGACTGCCCCTTGTCCGCCATTTCTGGAGGAGACAAAATGACAAACACTCTTGACTTCATCAACTGCATCAAGAGGGCAACAAGCCAATCCCACACGTCCCAAGATGCAAATATCCGGGAAGTCGTCGCCAACATAGGCAACTTCATCAAAGCTTAAACTATACATATCCATAAGATCTGCTAGCGCTACAAGTTTATTTTTTGCACCTTGATAAATGTGATTAACCTTGAGGTCTTTTGCTCTTTTTTCAACGATTGCGGATGTTCTGGCCGTAATTATCGCCGTTATATATTCTGAATCAGCCAACATACTCATTCCTTGGCCGTCTTTTGCGTTAAAAGTCTTGATTTCAACTCCATTATCAGAATAAGTGATGCTTCCGTCTGTCAAAACACCGTCGACATCAAAAGCTATTAATTTTATTTTCCGTGCCTTATTTGTAATTTCCATTTATGCCACGCCCGCTTTTAGTAAATTATGAATATGCAACAATCCAATCGGCTCGCCAGAATCAGTATTTACAATCAAACTTGTAATTGAATTATCTTCCATAATACGAAGTGCTCTTGCTGCAAGCTCATTTGGGCTCAAAGTCTTTGGATTTTTGCTCATAACATCTTTTGCAAACAAATTTGCGACAGAATCATTATTCATAAGAGTTCGTCTTATATCTCCATCTGTCAAGACTCCACAGGTTTTGCCAAATTCATCAACTACAACAGCGCAACCAAGTTTCTTTTGAGAAATCTCAATCAAAACAGTTGCAAAACTATCACTTGCTTTGACAATAGGTAGCGCATCGCCTTTATGCATAAGTTCTTCAACCGTATACAACATTCCTCGTCCCAAAGCACCTGATGGGTGAAAAAATAAGAAATCTTCTTCGGTAAATCCTCTTTTTCTCAAAAGACAAACTGCAAGAGCATCTCCCATTGCCAATGTAGCTGTAGTGCTTGCTGTGGGAGCTTTACCAAGAGGGCAGGCTTCTTTTTCAACTGCCACGTCCAAAAACACATCAGAACGAATGCCCAGAGTCGAATCTTTTTTTCCGCTCATTGCAATAAGAGGTATGCCCAGTCTTTTTATTATAGGTAAAAGCTGAAGTAATTCAGCAGTTTCACCACTGTTTGAAATCCCAATAATAATATCATCTCTGGTCAAAATTCCGCTATCGCCGTGGGTGCTTTCGGCAGGATGCAAAAAATAAGACGGAGTTCCTGTACTGGAAAGAGTCGCCGCTATTTTTTGGCCAATCAAGCCTGATTTTCCCATCCCTGAAACAATTACACGCCCTTTACAAGCATATAAAAGCTCTATAGCATTATAAAATTCATCCCCAAGCTTTTCAGCAAGCTTTAAAATAGAATTCCCTTCGATTTCAAAAACTTCCTTCGCAAGGCTCAAAAGAGTCATTTTCAGGGTTTCTTTGGATGATATTATGGTATTCATGATGATTCCTTAATAATTTTCTCTATAAATCAATTATAATCGACTAAAGAATTCAATCAAAGTAGTTATAAAGATTTATGAAAACATGTCTTCAATTATATCTGAATATTTTTCAAAAACCTTGTTGCGCTTGATTTTTACAGTTTGAGTCATAAGGCCGTTTTCTATTGAAAATCCTTCATTAACTAACCTTACAGAAGAAATTCTTTCAAAACTCATATAATTAGGGCGACCTTGAACCATTTTTTTGACTTCTTGCTGAACCAACTGCAAAACATCCCCATCAGAAACACCTTGAGCTTTAATATTGTCATAATCAGGCACTACCAATGCCCCTAAAGACGGTTTGTCCTGCCCGACTAAAACAATCTGTTTAATAAAAGGACTTGTGAGGCAAAAATCTTCAATCCCTTGCGGCTCAATATTTTCACCATTTGACAAAACTATCGTATCCTTGGCTCGACCAGTGATAATTATGCTTCCATTCGGAGCTATATTGACCAAATCCCCAGTAATCAGCCATCCATCTTTTGTAATAGTTGCTGATGTGGCTTCAGGATTTTTGTAATAACCTCTCATAACTTGAGGGCCTTTAACACACAAAACCCCTCGTGTAGTGTTTTTCAAATCTTTGCTCGTCTCTGGGTCAATAAGTTTTATTTTTGTTTCCTCAAGAGGAACTCCAACAGAGCCTAAAACTCCATTCTCTCTTGATCTGACACCGATAATAGGAGAGGATTCCGTCAAACCATATCCGTTAAAAACACCAATTCCGATAGAATCAAAAAATTCGTCAAGATGATTTGAAAAAGCACCGCCACCAGAAATTCCTACTCTAAATTTAGGGCTTATTGCATTTCGGAAACTGCTATAAATAAATTTATCCGCAAAAGAATGTATTGCATAAAATCTTACTACATTCCAAACTGCCACAGCTTTTTGCCAGATATTAGGATGAAAATTATTAGAATATTCATTCTTTAAAAGTCTTTTCGACCTTTTAAATTCTTTACTTTTAGTTAGACAAAAATTAACAAAATTCTTTTTATTATTCGGCAAACTTGCTATATGCTTTTGAACACCTTCATACAAAGCATCCCAAATCCTTGGTACTGCTACCAGATAATTAGGCTGGTATTTTGCCATATCAGGTTTAAAGTTTTTCAAATTGGTATAAACCATTGTAATTCCCTGAGAAAGCATGTAGTACTCAACTGCACGCTCATATGCATGCCAAATTGGCAAAATACATAAAGCTCGCCCAGGGCTTTTGCCCCTTATTGCGGAGTGGGCATTTTTAACTTGCGAAAGCAAATTTCCCTGAGTAAGCATTACCCCTTTAGGATGACCTGTTGTTCCTGATGTGTAAATAAGCGTAGCTAAATAATCTTTGTTTACATTTGCAGGTACAAAATTCTGCTCTTGCCCCAATGACATAACATCATCAAAAGAGTAGACCAGTCTTGAGGTTTCGCCTTTGTATTTTTCTTTAGAAAGATGAATTATGCACTTTAAATTCATTTCTTGAATTTTTGCAGAAAGCTTTTTTAGGACAGTAAGATTTTCAACAATCAAAGCTACACTGTCACTTTGCTCCAAAATATATTCCAGTTCTTGTGAGCTGGCTGAAGTTCCACGAACGGCATCCACCATGCCTGATACCAAAATTGCCTGATCAGCAATCATCCATCGTGCAGAATTTTCAGAGAAAAATGCTATATGGTCGCCTTTTTTTAGGCCCAAAGATTTCAATCCCATTGAAAAGGTTTTTATGGCCTCAAAAGCCCCTATAAAAGTGTATTCTTCCTCAAGATAATCATCTTTTAGCGCAAGTTGATTCTGGTACTTTTTAGCTAATTCTTCCCAATACCTATAAAAATTTTCCACATCCAAAGCTTTGTTCACATATACCTCTCTTTTTAATTTCTATATTTATAAAATCCCTCAAGAATAAAAATTGCCTATTTTTAAAAATTATATCTCGTATTAAACCCAAATCGTTGTGAAATATCATTTTTGGCATTTGTGACCGCCGAGGCGCTTACTTCAAATCTTAAATTTCTTATTCTTTTTAGTTTTTTAGATTTAAGTTTACTGTTATCCAAGCCATATTCAAGAGCCACACCTTCTTCAAACCCTTTTCTTTCAACTGTTTGAGAATGAAAAGCCCTCAAAGTAACATTCTTATTCAAATAAAGCTCGGGGGAAATAATCACACTATTTCTGGTGAATTCCTGCTTATATAAATTTTTTAAATACTCATTTCTTATGCCGAATTTATCTTTTTTATAAAGAGAATAACCTCCGATTACACCTCTTGTCAAGCTACTGGCTGGGAGATTACCAACATATAACTTACCTGCTTTTTTATTTTTCGACTTGTAAATCAAATCTTGTTCATTAGCAGGCTTTTTGTAAGAATTTTCATTCATTTGAACTCCACCTTGCAAAAATTGACTAGCATTATTCTGTGAATAAACACTACAAGGTTTAAGATTGTTGTCATACGAACTCTGATCGAAAAGGAATATAGACTCGTCAAAATCCGCTACTGACGAGATATCTGGTTGCAAAGCGAACGGATTTACCGATTCTTTTTGCTCATCAGCCCAGACAGGTAGCACTAAAATTAGACAAATTGTTAACAAAAATTTCTTTAGTATCATATAATATATTTTAACGGATAAATGTAAACAAATAAAGGAATTCACAAATGGAAAAAATCACATTACGTTCAGACAGAGATGCCGATTACAAATTTATGTATAAAGGCGAAGAAACTGTCTTAAAAGCTGGCGGAGTAATCAGCATAGCAGGAGGTCTAAATGACGTCGTACTGCCTACTTGCGCAATGAAAATAATCCAAAATTTGATTGTAATTAAACAAGACGTAAAATAGTTATTGAAATTGATTTTTTTTTATTGTATAAATTTTGTATAAGGTGAGTGTCACTAATAGCTTATATAAAGCCCTTACCCAAAAAAATGTAAATTTGAAAATTGAATAGAATTTTTTGTATATGGCGGATGTCGTCAAGTGGTTAAGACCTCGGCTTGTGGTGCCGATATACGTGGGTTCGAACCCCATCGTCCGCCCCATTACAAAATATTAAAAAAGCTCCCTATTAATAGGAGCTTTTTTAGTATTTATATAAACTACAAGTTTGCTGCAAAAAACTTACTTAATTGTTTTAACAAATTCTTTAATTTCTTTTAGCCATTTTTGGCGTCTTTTTTCATCTACACTATCTATCATATCAAAATCAAATCTTTTTTTTATTTTAAATCCACACCAATTTTGAAAAATAATTTTTAGCATTTTAAAAGTCAGATCCCCATAAAAATATTTCATAATAAAATACGGCATGCTATAAGATTGCATAATTACCATTGTTTTATCTTTGAGAAGAGGTTCTGGGCCCATTTTTCCATACTTAACAAGAATATCTTTTTGGAAAATCCTTTCTATAAAAGCCTTAACTTTAGCAGGCAAACCTATGCACCAAACTGAATATACCACCACTATTTGATCCGCCCATAGAATGTTATCTTGAGCTTGTTTTATCTCATCAGATAAAGTCAAATTAGGAACCCCTTCTTGGTCAAAAGAAAGATATTCAATATTTAAATCATGAATATTAATTTCTCTAACATCATGGCCTAATTTTTTTGCCTCTTCTTTGTATGCTTCAACGTATTCTGCTTTCTCACTTTTTTCTTTTGGCTGATATGTAATTATAAAAATCTTTTTCATTTTTGAGTTCCCTCCATTTTCTTTATTCTACCAAAGCCTTCCATTTAGTATATGCTTTTTGCGCTAATCTTAAATTTTATATACATTCTTGATGAAATTTCCTAAATATTGCAGATAATAGAACAAATATACAAAAAAGCTCCCCAAGAGAGGAGCTTTAAAAAAAATAACGCTAAAATATTCCCTACCGATTGTCAACCAATGGCAGCAAATATTAAACTAAAATGAAATTAATTTATGCTTCTTTTTCAGCAGCCAAAGCTTTTTTAGCCTCTGCACTAATACTTACAGTATCTTCGATAGCTTTAGTACGTTGAGATTCAGTGGATTCTTCATTGCTTTGAGACTCAACTTTTTTAGGTGTAGTTCTTAATATATTAGAACTTGCATTCACTGAGCCAATCATTTCTGTCATATTTTATCTCCGAATTTTATTACGTTGGTAATATACCCTACTGAAGAAAAAGGAAAACATCCTTGTAACGAATTATATTAAAATCTCAAAAATACCCCTTCTTGTTAAGCTGTTTATTTTATAAAAAAGTGGCTAATTGACACAGTTAATAATTTAATATAATAATTCCCTGTAGTTTAAAATATGGAGAAATCTAATTATGATGATACTTATGTACTTTATTTTACTTACTATCTTTTTAGTAGTTGGTTTTGGTGCTAGTTATTGGCTTTTTATCGAAGCAAACAAGCAAGAAGGTGGCTTAAAAATATTTGGCAAAATTCTTGGATGGCTTTTAATTATAATGACTTTGCTTGTTGCATTATTGAATTTCTATTATTCAGTTAAGATGGTTAAAAGTGGCTATATTAAAGAAGAAATACAAGAGAGTTTGCAAGAAGATTTGCAAGAACAGAAAACTGCTCCAATGATTAAAAAAGAAGACGCTAAAGAAGAAATACAAGAACAAAAAGAAGAGCTCCAAGAGCAAAAAAGTACGCCAATAAAAAATGAGAATGAAGCGGCTGAATAACTTTAGGTTTTATATTAACTAAAATATTTGAATGATGAAGAAGCATTAGTGTCTAGGATTTTTTTGACCGCTTCTTTTTCAGATGAAACTGCTTTGTATTCTACTTCTATAGAAGTTTGTTCAAGTTGCAATTTTTTGTCTTGGGCATTTACTTCAGAAATAATTCTGTCATATTTATTTTCCGCATCAACATCATCACTTTTGTAAAGCTCATCATTCACGGCAGGGACTGTTCTCCAGTCAAGTTTTTCATAATATGTACCTGATACATCTATAGGATCTTGGGTATATTGGTCGGCTTCACAAGCAAGACAATACGTTCCATTTCTGAGATATTCTTCCAAAAGAGCGCTTTTATCTATATTGTTTGTACCTTTCAAAACTGGATTAGCTCCTGATAAATCCCAAGTGGCAGGATTCCAACCGCCATTCGCAGTGTAACCGCCACTATTTATTTGAGCTGTTGTAAGTGCCTGTGCATTGAATATTCCGCCTATATTATTACCTAGACCGACAGCATTTTTATCAGTATTCCAAAAACATTTATTATCAATATTACTTCCAGCATCTGTCCAGTTTTCTCCGGCAAAGCCACCAACATGAACACCAGTTCCTACAACGGTTCCTGTTGCATAAGAATCAGTAATAGTAACCCAGCCTGTTTTTCCTATAAATCCGCCAACATCACTAATACCATTTACATTTCCCGTTGCATAAGAATCAGTAATAGTAGCACTGTTAAAACTACGGCCTACAAAACCACCCACTGAAGTGTTTCCTTTAACATCTCCTGTTGCGTAGCATTTTGTAATATCTGCATTAGAAGAATCATTATATCCAACAAGGCCGCCTACTTCATAATCTCCTGTTGTGTCTACATTTGCAAATGAATTTGTTATTGTATTGTTATTATTATTTCCGACGAGCCCACCTACTGCATCGTCTCCTTTTACACTACCTTGTACATAACAGTTATCAATAGCAGCGGCATTATGCCCTACAAGGCCGCCTACTTGAGAACCTGTTGATATAATATCAACATTTGTTAATCCTAAATTTGATATTGAAGCACTAGAGCTAGTCGTAGAGAAAAATCCAACTTGGCTTTGAGTGGAATTAATACTTAGGCCAGAGATTATATGCCCTTGCCCATCAAAAGTTCCGGTAAAGTTTCCTGCAATAACAGCATCATTGAAAGTTCCATTATTAGATAAATCAATATCATTATTCAAAACATATTTTCCTGCTAAAGCTGTTGTAGCAGCTGCACCACCACCATTCATTACTGAAATGAGATTTAAGAATTCGTCTTCTGAATTTATAACTGTAGCTGTTGGGTCAGGCGCTGCAGGAAGATTCATTACGCCTATATTGTTAACTAAATTATTAGTCTTGCTATCCATAACCCTATAGCCTAATTGCTCTAAGTTACTGAAAGAAATAGCTTCATGTATTGTGTTGCTTGATGTGAACATTTTTCTGTTAGATATAGTGTTGTTGTAATCAGTGGCGATATTTTCCAGCTCAGAAGACAACCTCAGACGTCTTTGACAAATCTGCTGCACTCTATTCTCCAAGTCTACTTGCCTTGAAGTCAGAGATAAAAATCTTGCCTGATTAGAGGACATACCCATTGGGCAGATTACTCCATATTAAACCAACACTTGTTATCGTCTTCGGCTACAAAGCCTAATAGCTTTAGTTTTAAAAGGATTTTATTAAGGAATATTTACAAATAACTGGCTCTATAAAATATTGCAATTTAATTTGTAAAAGATTGTAAATGGAAAACCGTCTAATTTAGCAAATTTTTTTGATTAGGAGCGTTGCAAAAAATAATCGCACTTTTATAATCAAATTTTTACAACTCAAAACATAGTGTTAAATCCAAGGCTCAAAAAGCCTGATTGCCAACCTAAGCTAAACAATTTTATATAAAAAGTTCCCCAAAAAACCAAGAGGTTAACACTATGTTGTTAAATAATTCACCTTTTACTGATTCAAATTGCCAAGCACTGGATGTTGAAAATATCACCTATCCTGTAAAATTATTTCCTAAACCTTTGAATTTTTTGGTCAAAAATACTTATGCTGACAATATTACTGCCGTTCTTGCCCTAGTTATAGATGCTTTTGGCGGAAAATCTTTAATAAGAAAAAAAGATTCTATTGAAATTGGAAATGGAGAATATTCAATTTTAACGTCTAAACTTGCTCATATGGAAGCCAAGTGGGAAAAATTGAATGCCAAAATAGCCGAATCAATGAATATGACTTCAAGAATAAAAGGTCTTGAAGAAGGACTCCAAAATCTTAACAATCAGGTTGCTGAAGCCAACAGAAAAATGAATGGCAACATGTATGATATTCATTATAATCTCGACAAAGAAGTAAGCGGCTTTAATAATAAATTTCACGAATTCAAAAATGATTTTAATAATAAAATTAATGATACCAATACAAAAATTCAAACAATTAATCGTTTTGCTTCGACTTTTGAGCTGAAAATCAAAAAAATCGGACATATTGAACTTATGCAAAACCTTGATAATGCCGGATTAAGAATAGAAATTAATCAAAAGACTTTAGAAGATATTAGAAATGAAGCTTCAAATCGAATTTACGGGCAAGCAAAATCCACTTCGCTCAATCTCAATTCTACTTTGTGGATAATTACGCCTGAATCACTTCCTGAAAAAGCAGGCGGACTGGCAGAAGTTCCGACAGAAATCGCCCAAAACCTCAAAAAACTCGGTATAAAAGCCCAAACAATACTTCCTCTTTATGAAACTATTGGCGTATCAAGGCTTACAGAAACAGAAAATGGCTATGAATATGTCTACGGACTCAATACATCTAATCCGAGCCGCTTTAGCCTTACAAAAGTTGTAGAGCTCGAAATTCCTGCTTATAAAGACGGAAAATACAAAAATCAGAGCGTTGAAATTCTCTTCAAAGAAGCATCGGCAAATGAGCCTGATTCTATAGAAAAAATTTATATCAAAAATAGCGACTACTTCAAAACAGTACACATGTACAAAAGTACTGTCACCGCTGATGAGCCGGAACGTTTCGCTTTTTTCTCCAAAGTAGTTTATGAGTTTATGAAACTGACTGCTGACGAAAAATCTCAAACTTGCCTCAGAGGCTTTAACAAAGATGCTTTCAGCAAAATTATTCCGCCCGACGGAGTTATTTTAAATGACTGGCATTGTGCATCAATAGCTGCACTTGTGCGTTACAAAGCACCTATCGAAGGGCATTTCAGAGAGCTTGAGCCTGCGGTATCCCAAAAATTAAAAGACATGACAATCGTCAATATAATTCATAATGCTGACTACAAAGGTCTCAGCTACGAAAATTCTTCGAATATGCTAAACACTTTGTTCGATAAATATGCTACAGATATTTATGAAAATGCCCTTACTGGCTGGGATATGAAAGGTTTATGGAATGTTCTGACTTTGGGTGACAACGATAGTGCTTGTTTGGCGAATATGGGTGTTTGTCTTTCAGACACAGTTGTTCCAGTATCTGAAACTTATGCAAAAGAGCTTGCTACACAACCAGAAAGAAGCGGTTGGATGCAGCACGTTTTTGCACAAAGATACAATCACGGCACAATGAAAGGGATTTTAAACGGGTGGGACTTATCCTCAAAACAGGTTAATGACTCTACAATATCTGAATTAAACAATCTTTTAAATTCTGATAAAGTTCAAATTTGCAATAAAAGACTGAAGGAATCTTTTGGAAATTTAGAATTTGCAGACAAAAAAGAAGCTTTGAAAATTTTAAATGACAAAGACAAGGATTTTAAATCTCGACTAAAAGCTCTGAAAAAAATTAATAAAAGCCTTAAAGAAACTATCAAAGTCTTAAAAAAAGAGGGCTATACTTCTTTAAGAAAATATAAAACTTATACGCAAAAAGATTCCTCAAAACATATTTTTAAGACAATAAAATACAACAGAATTCAGACTCTTGATTATCTAAAATCCATAATTCAATACGATGCGGAACATCTTGAAAATAGCCTTTTCGGGGTGGTTGATGCTCAAAATACAGATATTTCTTATATAAATAATGATAATTTGGATAAAATTCCTATTTTAGGTATGGCGGCAAGATTTGTAAGCCAAAAAGGCATTGATATTCTAGCTATGACTATACAAAAACTTAATGCAAGATGGGAAGAAAAATTCCAAGATATGCCAAGACCATTATTTTTGCTCGGCGGGCAAGATTATGAAAGCGGCAGAATCAGAAATATTTTGCGCAATGCCCAAAAATCAATCGGTGAAAACAGCAAATACATAATTTATGTAGATGGTTTTGCCCCAGGAAGTGTCTATCAAGCCGGATGCACACATTATTTGTACCCAAGCTGGTTTGAGCCTTGCGGTTCTCAAGCAGAAGCTATGGGCAAAGGATGCGTTCCAATTGCAACAAAAGTCGGCGGATTAGCTGATATGATAGAAGATAATGAAACAGGGTATTTGACCAACCTAAGCGAAAAAGATGTAATCGAAATGGCACACCAAAATCTTTATAACAGAGGTATAGACCCACATTCTGACATAAATGCTTTTGAATACGAAAAAACAAATATAATGTCTGATTCTTATTTAGAACAAATTGAAAATGCTTTGTGTGATTTTTATTACAATCAAAAAAAATACAAGGAAATCGCCATAAATGCCCTAAATCAAGATTTCAGTTGGATAACAACGGATGAAAAAGGACGAATTCAAGGCAGTTTGAACAACTATTTGCAAGAGTTTGAAATAAAATTAGATTAGAAGCTGTCTAGTTAATTTTTTCACCGATATCACTGACATATTTGCTGTCAGTGTTTATTATATGGTTATACCACCAGGCGATAAGTAATTCGCCTATTTCCATCGCTGCTTGTTTTGTTATGCCTGCTCTTCGATGACTGATTTTGTAATCTTCGAGCTGTTTAGAAAAAGCTCTGTGCAGTTGAACATGACTCTTCAAATCTTTATAGTTATATTTTTCAAAGTAAAATTCTTCGGTACTAAAATGTTTATGTGTGTATTGTTCAAGAAAACATAGCATTTCATACGCCTCTTCTTGCTCTACACCTGCATCGAAAGCTTCCAATAATTTATTTATGTGCTCAAAAATATCTTTATGCTGATTATCGATAAGCTCTATTCCGAGTTCTAATTTTTCTGTCCAAGCTAACATCTAATTCAAGCCCCCTTAACTACACTTTTAAATTTGGCTATTTCCTTGTTTTAACTCTTGTTCAATTATTTGTATATATTTTAATAGATTTTTTTTAAGCAACTCTGGACTTTCAATATTGCTGTCTTTTTTCAATTCTTTTAAAAAAAATTCAAACTCTGAAGAAAACCCGCTTAATTCTCTCAAGCCATACATCCCACTTGTGCCTGAGATTTTGTGAACTTGAGAATAAAGCTCCTCAATATCTAAAGTTGGCAGTTCTTGAAATATTTTTTTTAAATCCAAAAGAATACCTTCTAATTTTTGGAGGTAAGCTTGTTTGAGCTCCTTAAGTTTATTTTCTAAATTATTATCCATTTCTATTATTTTCGTCCCAAAATTCTTTTATAATAGAGCACAATTGCATCGGATCAAAGGGCTTAGTAATAATACCGATTACCCCACTATCAGAAAAAGCTTTAACTTCATGAACCTGCGCTTTTGCCGTCATAAAAATCACAGGAATATCATTTGTTTTTTCATTTTCTTGCAGGTTTTTAAATGTAGTCGGCCCATCCATCAAAGGCATCATAACATCAAGCAATATAAGATCCGGCTTGTAGTCTTCAACGCAATCCAGCAGAACTTGGCCATTGTCACATATTTTGATATTGTAATCACTCATTGCCTGAATAATAGTTTCGACAATCATTTGTATATCTGGCTCATCTTCAGCGTATAAGATTTTTTTTAGCTCTTTCATTTGTTACTCCCATTAACTATTACTTTATTAGTTTTAGAATCGATAAATGATTGTATACATTCTAAAAATTCTTCATTGGATACCTTTGTTTTAAGTATTACAGCATCGACTTTATCTGTTAAAGATTGGCTTATTTCATATGCTGAAAATATAACTAAATCAGCATTTTTATTTGACGTATTTTGTATTACATCAAATAACTCTTCACAAGAACCATCAGGAAATTTGTAATCAAGAATGATTATATCAAAACAAGACTCGTTGATAATATTCTTGGCATCAGGCAAATTATTAACCTTGGTCACATTTGCGACATCTTTTAAAGCTTCCGAGATTATTTTTAAAATATCCTCATCATCTTCTATATGTAGAATATTCACTCTAGTGGCATTTTTCTGATTCATAATTTTTTCTATAGACTTTTCAAGTTCTTCAAGCTCAAATGACTTTTCCAGCCAGTCGACAATTTCATGTTTCAGATTAAGTCCTGCTGCATCTTTCTCTGATGCCGTAATGACAATCACGGGCAAGTTTTTTGTGGATTTGTTATTTCTAATTTCGTCTAACAAATCCAACCCGTTTTTATCGGGAAGTACCAAATCCAAAGTCATTAAATCATACTCTTTCAGACTAAAAAAGTGTTCAGCTTCTTTGGCACTTAAAGCTACATCTGATTGATAATTAAGCTTATCAAACATCTTTTGGATACAAATAGCTGTTACCTTATTATCTTCGCATATCAATACGCGATTTGGGCTGGTATGACGGTATATCTCGGGAAGTTCGAGATAAAAAGTAGTACTTTCATCTACTTTTGAAGTAAAACCTATACTTCCTGCCATTTTATGAATTATAGACTGGCTTATATGCAAGCCAAGCCCAGAGCCGCCTTTCCCTCTTGTATTTGTAGAATCGACTTGTGAAAAACTTTTAAATATCTTTGAATGAAATTCAGGAGGTATCCCTAAACCTTTGTTCTCAACAGAAAAAGCAACCAAATTTTGCTTCCTTTGTACAGAAATAGAAACAACTTCATCTGCATAAGAAAACTTAGCTGCATTTGATAAAAGATTTGTTATTACCTGCAAAAGCCTGTCCCTATCGATATTTACAAAAGCATTCTCTAATCTTTGTATAATTTCGTATTTAACATTATATTGTTTTGCATATTCTTCATTAAAAGCAATGGCCTCTTCAACTAAAGGCATTATTTCATGTTCACCGAAATTAAAATCTATATTGCCTGCTTTGATTTTTTCTAAATCCAAAATATCATTTATTAAATTCACCAGACGAATCGAATTATTACCTGCGATATCTAAAAGTTTTTTAACTTTATCAGGCAACTCACCTAAAACGCCACTAGAAATAAGCCCTAAAGCCCCTCGAATAGATGTCAATGGGGTTCTTAATTCGTGACTTATCATAGACACAAACTGATTTTTAAGCCCATCTAATTCTTTGTATCTGGTAATATCCGTAATTATAAAGATATAAAGAAGCTTTTTATTAAGGTCAATAACGCTGTATTTCAGCTTCAAATACGAGCAGCTCCCATCTTTATGCTCTATAGAAGATTCATAATCAACATTTTCGAGCAATTCGGAAAATTTAAACCCTGTTGTAAATTCTTCAATATGTTTATGGAAATACTCGCCTAATTGATACCCAAAAATATCTTCAGTTTTTTTATTGGCAAATTCTATGATTCCATTTTCATCAGTAACAAGAACTGACTCTGTGAGGTGTTCAAGAATTGTTCTGATATATTTTTCATTTTCTTCTAAAATATCTTTTTGAGCCTCAAGTTCTTTTTTATTGTACTGATAACAGCTTGAAGGCACGTTATACCCATAATGAATGGCTCTAGCCATATCTTTACAGGTTTTGTAGCCACAAGAATAGCAGTTTATTTTTCTTGAAGCAAGGTTGTTTTTTTTCAAAATATCATAGGCTTTATCAAGTGCTTCTTCACTTGGTTCTAATAGGTCTATCTCGATTGGTTCCGACGTATAATTTACAACAAAATCTTCTATCTTGAGCGTATCCCCAAAAGATTTAAAAAGTTTGTCATATTCATCAAAATCGATTACCCGTTTCGCCTGATTTTTAAGTCTTTTATCGCTTAAAAGTTCATTTTGGAAGACTTCAGAAATCTCCAAATCATAGTTTTCGTCATAAGTTGCTGCTCCTACATTACAGCCTTCTTGACAACTTAAAATATCAACAAAATCATACTCATTAAAACGTCCGCCGTTATTTAAAAATTTCAAATATTCATATACTTTATCAGTGCCTTCAATCTGTTTTATCCTCAAATCAGGCAAATGATACAATAATCCTTCTTTCAGCCCGCCAGGCTTGCTGAACAACATTCCCAATCCTGCTCCGTCGTTATCAAAATCCACTTCTGGATAATCCAAAACATTAATATTTTTTTCGTTAAGGTGTTCACGAAGGTTATCAAAAGTAACATTATAATTAACTATATTCTTATTACTACTTTTTTCAAATTCTGTTTTTTTGGCAACACAAGGTGAAAGGAAAGCTATTTTACCAGTGATGCCCAGATATTTTTTGAGATAAATTGCAGTACTAATGACAGGGCTTTGAACCGGCATCAACTTGGAAATTAAATTAGGAGCATATTTTTCAATATAATTAACAATTGAAGGACAAGGCTGAGAAATAAAAAAATCTGTTTTATTTCTGTTTTCTTCTATATATTTGGCATAAGTCCAAATAGTAATAGTTGCGCCTATGGAAACGTCATAAACAAGATTTACACCCAAACTTTTTAGATATCCAAAAAAATGTTTATGTTTTTCATATTGATTAGTCACAAAAGAAGGGGCAACAATAACAGTGATTTTTTCCCCTTTATTCAAATCATTCCAAAAATTTTCGGCATCATTAAGATAAGATCTCGCTCCATGATCACATATCTGGACGCACCTTCCGCAAGAAATACATTTTTCAGAATCTACATCTACTTTTCTTTCGCCATTAACGATTTTCACATGATTTATATATTTTATAGGACAAACCATTATGCATTTATTACACCCGGCGCATTTGGATTCGTCTGTAATTATGACCATAAGAACTCCCGACCATTAGATAGATTAATCAAAACTATTCTCAAAAAACAGGCTATTTGTATTTACAGTTTAACTTTTTTCTACCAAAAATACAATTAATATTTGTTTGCTAGCATAAATTCTTAGGCAAAATATGCTAATATATTTATTAATAGTTGGATGAGAATAAAAAACATGGAAATTTATCTAGCAAAAATTATAGAATTTTGTTCAAAATTTTCTATTAAAGCTCGCATTAACTTTAAGACAATTGCAACTGCATTGGTTGTTTTGATTGTAACTTCATCCTTTTATTCCTTTACTATAAACAAATTACTATTTGAACAAAAACACGCACTTCTTCAAAATGTTATGAGCAATGCCTATGGCGTAGTTCAGTGGTACGGCGAACAGGCAAAGTCTGGAAAAATGACGACTGCCGAAGCCCAGCTTGAAGCAATGAGTATTTTAAAAGAAATAAGATTTTTAAAAGAAAAAAACAAAGCTCCTAGAGGCTATTATTTTATACATGATTTTAACGGCACCTATATTATGCATCCTATTAGGCCTGATTTAGTGGGCAAAAATAAAATAAATCTTGAAGATAAAAATGGATTTAAAGTTATATATAATCTGGCTAAAATTGCAAAAAGCCCAAAAGGAGAAGGCTTTGTTACTTTTTATTGGGATAAACCTGGCATTGACAAAAAAATCACTTTCCCTAAAATGGGCTACGTAAAAGGATATAAGCCTTGGGGTTGGGCTATAGGAACTGGAGATTATATTGATGATATTGATAAACAAGTTAAAGTTATTTTACTATTAAGCTTACTCCCTTGCTTAGCTTCTGTATTACTTGTGATTTTAATCATTAATGCTACTGTAGGGCAAAGCATAATAAAACCTATTGAAGAATTGACAAAAGTTAGCAAAAGGCTTGCTCTAAATGATTTTACGCTTAATCTAAAAGATGATGATACAAACACAGAAATTGGAGAATTAAACAGATCCTTTAAGCAGTTTGCTATGTATTTTAAACAAAAAGCAGAACATGAAGAATTTATTTCTTCAATTTTAAATACCACAATGAATGGAATAATAATTCTGGACAAAACAGGGGTAATTATATCTTGCAATCCCGCAGGTGTAAAACTTTTCAATTCTAACGAGGAAGAAATAGCGGGAGTTAATATATCAAAATTTATACCGAAGTTAAACATTAAAGATTTAATAAATAATTCGTTGGATAACTCCACAGAAGTACATAAAAATACAGATAACAGATATGAAGTTGCAACCAGAAACAACATTGGTTCTACTCTTTTTCTAGAATTTACTTTTAATGTATTGAAATTAGAAGAAAAAGAAGTTTTCATGATAGTTGTTCGAGATATTACTCACCAAACAGAAGTAGCAAAAATGAAGAATGAATTTATCTCAATGGTGAGCCACGAACTACGGACACCTTTAACTTCCATCAGAGGCTCTCTAGGATTGGTTACAAGCGGCGTTTTAGGCGTATTGCCGAGTAAAGTATCGGAATTGATTGAAATGGCCGACAAAAACTGCATCCGTCTAATTAATTTAATCAACGATATCTTAGATTTGGATAAAATCAAAGCCGGAAAAATAGATTTTATTTTCGGTGAATATGAAATTATGCCTTTAGTGGAAGAAGCTATTGCTCTTAATAAAGACTATGCTCAACAATATAATGTTAAATATAACCTTGAAAATTTCGCAGATAGCGTTTTTATAAAAACAGATAAAGACAGACTACTACAAGTAATTACAAATTTGTTATCGAATGCAGCGAAATTTTCTCATCCTAATGAAACAGTCGACATTTGCATAACTAAACAAGATAATTCTATTTTAATAGAAGTTAAAGACAAAGGAATAGGGATTGCGGCAAAAAATAATCACAAAATATTTGAAAGCTTTTCTCAAGTCGATTCATCGGATACAAGAAAAAAAGGCGGTTCTGGCTTAGGCTTGCAAATAAGTAAAGCAATTATTAATCAAATGGGTGGTCAAATCGGATTTACCTCAGAAGAAAATAAAGGTTCAACTTTTTATATAAAAATGCCCTTTATTTCTTAGCCTCTTTGGCTTTAAACCCGTTCACAATAATTAATAATTATATTGCCAGATTTTCAACTTGTATTATACTTTTCTTGAGAGCAGATTTTTATAATTTTAAGGAACGACTGATTTGTACATAAGCCGCACTACAACTTTGGCAAAAAGTTGCAAGCCACTTATCAATAACAATAATTCATCCCCAAATAACTCTTTATTTAGTGATTCTAGAGATTATTTTCAAAAAACTTCCTCAAAAGAAATATCTTTTGGCCAAAAAAGCGAAAGAATTGTAACTAAAGGAATTTTTGCAGCATTATCTTCTCTTTTATTTTATTCAACTACTCTCAAAAAAATAAAACCTATTGTTGAATCTTGCAAAGTTCAAAATATATCTCAAAGCAAAAAAAATCTGATTGCTTTTTTTAAATCTATACCTTTAGAAGACTTTCAAGGAGAAACCCCTAAAGCAAACATGCATATACATTCGATTTTTTCAGATGGAACAGCGAGTGTTCAGCAAATTGTCGAGCAGGCGATAAAAAAACGCAAAAAAGTTATTTCAATAACAGATCACAATACAACCGAACACTTAAAAGAAATCGAAAAATACCGCCAAATAGCTGAAGAAAACAATCTGAAAATAATAAACGGTACGGAATTGACTGTCGATTATAATAATACAAAACTTCATTTGCTTATTTTTGGGGCAGATGATAAAGATGCAGAATTGAATAAATTTTGTGATGAAGCTAAAAAAGGAGCCAAACTTCCTGCAAAAGAAATTGTAGAAACTCTCTCAAAATCTTATGTAATAGACCTAGCTCATCCGATTGTGTACAATAAGCCAAACCTCCATGACCTTATAAAAGATTTAAAAAACTCGGGACTAGATGGAGTTGAAGTCTTTTATCCTTATAAAAAATTGGACAAAATGCTAGAACGTAATGGAAAATCCCCGGCAAATAATATCTTCAAAAATATTGCTGTTTTAAGGGAAAAAATAGTAAACCCTAAAAAAATAGCCAAGAATTTTGGGCTTTTAATGACCGGCGGAAAAGATTCTCATTCATTAGATATTGATGTTCCATAAACTTGGAAATTAAATTTTTGGACTTTTCGCATACCTTCTTAGTATAATCTTGTTATGAATACAAATCTTACCCAAAAATTTCAAGTCAAAATAAGACAAATGCAAAAAAGTGATGTAGACGATGTTATGGAAATTGAAAGCACTGTCTATGGCGAACATCATTGGAATAAAGAAAGCTTTGAGTCAGAAATTGTAGCTGATTTGGGGAATTATTTTTCACTTATTGAAGCCAAGTCTGATAAATTAATCGGGTACGGCGGTTTTTGGAATATTCTTGACGAAGGGCATATTACAACAATTGCCATTGCAAAAGAATATCAAGGCAAAGGTTTAAGCGAATTATTACTTCAAAAATTCATAGAAATTGGTTATCACAAATCAATCAAATGGTTCACTCTAGAAGTGCGTGTCTCAAACAGTGCAGCCTTCGGTCTTTACAAAAAATATCTTTTTGAAAGTTCAGGAGTTAGGCCAAAATACTATCAGGACACTCAAGAAGATGCCTTAATAATGTGGACAGAAAATATACAAGATGCTAAATTTAAATTAAATTACGAAAAACTAAGACAACTCTCATGCCAAAAAATAGAAATAATTTAATACACAAAAGAGTTTCCAGCTATATCAAAGATATGGATGTGAAAACTTGCTATCCTAAGCTAAGCTTAGGCGTTTTAGTCTTGTGTGCATTATGCTCGTTCATGATTGTCATCGCAACATTTACACAATTTCAATTCGGCTATATTCTTTTGCCTGAAAGAATCTTCACAAGTCCTTTTACATTCTTTTCTGACCCTGAATTTTACAAACAATTCATCCAAAATTTCAACTATATCCCGCAAATCCCTGTTGTGCTTTTCATAGGGGCATTATTGGGATACAGGTTTGGAATATTTGCAATATTAGCTTATATCATTGTAGGATTAATCGGCTTCCCTGTTTTTGGCTTAGGAGGCGGGCTCAAATACATTTTACAGCCATCTTTTGGTTATATTATAGGATACCTTGTCGGTGCATTTTTTGTTGCAAAAAACCTTGAAAACAACCGCTCTCTATTGGCTATTTTTACATCTTCGACAATAGGCGTTCTTTCAATACACACAATCGGAATACTGTATCTGATTGTAATATCAATATTTCAACACCAGCCAATAGCTATTATTCTTGGATGGGTATGGATTTTAACTGGAATTCAACTTATTTACGACCTAGTAATAAGCTTAATCTCGGTAGCTTTGGCACGCCCTATCAGAGGACTGCTCTGGATTGCAATTGGATAACTAACCTCCAATATTAAAATTCTTCCCATTAAAAAACTGAACTAAAGCATCTAGACAACTAGGGATTTCAAGCCCTAAATACGTGTACGCCTTAGCGAGCATAAAGACTATATTATTCCAGGAATTTGCATCGACATAAGAAGTGACAAGAATATCTTCCACTTTCATATAATACACTTTTTTGACTTTGTAATTTTGGGTAATTACCGTTTCTTTCATCACCTCAAACGCAATGCCCTTATCATCACAATGATTTATAAGCGGCAAAAATGCAGGGTGATCATGATATTTATTTCTTAAATTTTGAACTGACATACTCTGACTCCACTGTTTAATGTAAACAGTTTAGCAATATTTGGTCAGTTTATTCATCGCTAATAGGATAACCCTGCTTAACTATATTTAGAGACTGATGCACAAGTCATATTTTTAGATTTTTCAATCAAAATGACTTGTGCTACGTCTCTGACGTCTAGTGTCGCAAAAGCTCGCCAATTCACATTGCCGTGCTTTACTCACTTTTGTAAGGTCGCCCCCTGACAAGTCTCAAAATTGAAATTTTGGACTTGTGCAGTGGTCTCATTTTTGTCTATTTTTTCATCCACACAGAAGGCAATTTTAAACTCTCTTTGTACACTTTAGAAGCAATTGTTTGCATCATATCTGAATATTTCACAGGCTCGAAACCTTCTCTTCGCAAAATTAAATCTAAAAAGCCTTCTTTTTTGCCCTTTAATTTTTTTGGAAATTTCAAATTATTTTCTTTGAGCAAATCATTAATAGTTCCTCTGATATCTTTATCTTCAAATAAATTTATGCACCCTTCTTCTTTTGTCTCAGAATAAAATGGTACCGCAAATATATGGTCAGGCTCTGACTGCCCTATAACAAATAGTCCTTTTTCAGGCAATTCTTTATAGGCATACTTAACAATATGTGTGATTTTATCAATTCCGGATTGCAGGAAAGTTTTCAAATTATCAGGATTAGAAATATTTTCCTTTTTCAAAAAAGGATTACTCCAATGATTGCCTGTTACATGATAAAATGCATTTTTAAAAAACAAAGCTATGGTATCTTTTGGGAGCTTTTGGGTTTCTATATTATTTATATTTCCTACCTCAAAGGTAATCCCTTTTTTAAAATCAGCAGTAGGATAACAAATATTTTCTTCTTTATCTATAACAAAATTTTTCTTTAATAATTTTGACAAAAAACCCAATTGTTTATTTTTGACACCTAACTTATTGATATCGCCCGCAGAATTTTTATTTATAAAAATAGAATCTGTCTCATTAAGGGCAATACCCTGTTTCGCTTTTTCTATAGCTTGAGGGCCTATATCATAACCAATGAATTTAAATTTAGTACCTGTTTCGTCTGCCAACATTTTCGTAGAATACAATTCTTCGCCTGTCGAGCAAGCTTCATGAACAATCGTTCCACCTGAAAATATTTTTTTTAAGTGATTTATAGCAAAAAATAAAATATCGCTATCTCTGAATAATGCTGTTTTATGGTTCACACAAGGCAATACATTACCCTTTGGAGCAACATTCAAGTTTTCTACCAAAGTTGACCCTTTAAAACTCAAGGGCTTTGTTTGAATATTATTTTTACCGACAGCTGTAATCATTATTTATTCTTTAAATTAATAATTTCAAATAAATAAAGACCGCTGAATTTCTAAAATTGCCTAGTTTGAAAAAATATTTACAAACTGAAAATTCTATCCGCAATCACCAAAGACTTCTTGTGTAATTTTGGATTGTGCACTCTCAAAATATTCACACCTTGGGACGCCAAATATGAATTTATCGCCAGAGTAGCAACATCTTTTTCATCAAAGTCCAAAGACACTATCTCACTCATAAAAGATTTACGAGAAACACCGACCAAAAGCGGACAGCCCAATGATTTAAATTCCGAAATCCTTTTTAAAAGTTCCAGATTATGTTCGAGATTTTTACCAAAACCAATTCCAATATCAATAATGATTTTTTCCTTGGAGACACCTCTTAAAATTGCATTTTCTATTTTGGCAGACAAGTCCAAGTATATTTCGTCCACCAGCCTCTCGTAATGAGGTTTTTCTTGCATATCTTCAGGAGTTTTGATTGAATGCATCAAAACAAATGGCGCTTGGAATTCTGAAACCACGTCAAGCATCTCATTATCCCAAAATCCTCCCGAAACGTCATTTACGATGTCAGCGCCCGCCAACATTGCCTGTTTTGCCGTTTTAGCATTTCGAGTATCGATACTTATTGGAATTTCGATGCCGCTTTCTCGTATGGACATAATCGCAGGGCAAACTCTCTTTATCTCTTCCTCAATATCGACTTGGACAGAATTAGGACGAGTTGATTCGCCTCCAATATCTAATATATCAGAATATAAAGCCAATTCTCTTGCCCTATAAATTGCATCATCAAGAGCCAAATATTCACCACCATCAGAAAAACTATCAGGTGTAATATTCAAAATTCCCATCAAATATGTTTTTGACCAATCTAAAGGTTTTCCTCTCAAAATTATTGGCTCAAGCTGATTTTCAAGGCTTAATAACAAATAATCTGCCAGTTTGCTCAGAGAAAAAGGTTGCTGCTTAAGCTTCTGGGCTATTTTTTTGATTTGTTCATAAGAACCACCAAGGACAACATCCGTTTTTTCGACTTTACAAGTGATAACCTCTCTATGAACTGCACAATCAGCACCTACAGACAAAGCAGTCTGCTTCAAAATCGAAGCCTGCTGAGGCGTCAAATCGAATATTTTCAATAGTTTAAAGTTATATTTCCCCAAGACTTGATTGATATAAGACGGGTCGAAACCCACTTCGTGTATGGATTCTTTTGCAAAATTTTCATTTATTTCTTTTATGAAAAAAGGCACTAATACAAGCCTCCTTTTTTCGCCATTATCTGCTCTTGAACAACGAATTTATGAACTTTATCAGAAAATCCGCTCTCTACATTGGTAAACTGACAACCAACCCTATGAAACTGCCCTTGCTTAAAGCTATAAACTGGTATGAACTGGTTATTTACTTCTAAAGTTTTATACGCAAACATAATTTTTGCAGATTGGTTTTCCTTTAAATTCAAGGGATGGTACAGATTTATACACACACCCGAACCAGATAAATCATGGCAAAAACCTTTAATAGACTCCAGTGGAACCCCATTTTCAAATATATTTATTGTTATAGGAAAGGTCATTTCCAGACGCAAAAATCCTCTTCTTTGAACTTTGGTCAAAGATGGAGGATAAGTAATCCAAATGCCTTCAAAATCATACTTTAAAACTTCTACAATATTGCAGAATCCGCTCCATAACGTTCCGCTGAATTTAGTAGCTATTTCAATACTTTCGCCCTCTTTGACTGTCAATTGATGCCCATTGCTGGCAATAATCGGCGATATCAGAACGTAATCATCAGTAGGGTTTAAAACAACAGCATAATTTTCCTGCTCTCTGTTTTTCAACTTCACAACAATAGGCAGGTTGTGTATAAAACCTTCTTTAATGTCCAATCTGTCTTTTATTATATCCATACTGATTTGATTATATAGAAAAAATCACAATAAAAACATACGTTTTCCTATGTATATAATTGAAATACTATCTATAAGGGCGTTAATAGCGTTTTTTTAGTTTTAAACACGCAAAATACCAAAGTAAAAGTCTCCACTTTGATAAAAATCAATAAAATTCAAGCTAAATTACTTCTCGTTTATCTTTGTGGAGAAAGTTCTCTAGCCAAACCTTGGCTGACTTCTCTTTCTTGAGAATTAAGCATAGCTAATTTGTTTTGAGCCATAGTTAAATCTTGATCTAACTTTTTATCTATCAACATAAGTCTTTGTTTTCGCTGTTCCATGATTTTGACTTCAGGAGAATCAGGCTCCATATCAACGCCGTTTGGCACCATTGTATTAATAGAAGCTAATATATTCGCTTTATTTGAATTAATCATGTCAATTTGGTATTCAAGGTCGTGTCTTTGACCTACCAAATACATTTGTCTCATTGCCGCTACTAAAACCATTGAATTGCTCCTTCCGACCTACCTGAATGTATTTACATTCAGTCCACCCTTAAAATTATTAGGGTTGTTTTCAAGCATCATTCTTTCCATTTGCGTTAATCTATAATTCAAGTGAGCTACTCTGTATCTTGCGATTTTCAGCTTTTTATTTATGCTCACTACGTTTTTAAGATTGTTAAGGAATAATGTAATCGCATTTTCTACTGGATTAACACGCATGAAATATGCTTTTGCTCTGGAAATAAAATTCGAAACTTGATCAGAAACTGATCTCATTTGATCCATCATTTCTTCTGCTGACATATTTTCTCCTTAAACGCTTAAATTTAGAGTTTGACTCTTATGTATATAAAAACATTAGAGGAAAAAAAATTTCGTTAAATGGTAGAAATTATAACAAAACGTAAAGATTAGTTACAAAACTTTATGTTTTTGTTTTTTGAGAATATTCTTTGAGGAATGATATGTATAAAATTTCAAATCCACATTGTTGAGATCTTTTACGAGCACCTTTATAGGCGCCACAGGCAAAACGCCACTGCTGAGCTGTTGTTGTGCTGAACAAAACAATGAATGATTAAACGTGTCCGAAAACATACTTCGGACATATTCAAACTGAAAGATATTTTGCAACGCCCTCAAATAAAGGCGCATGTTCCCTCTCAACATAAATAAAATTAACCCACACTAATATTCTTGACTATATTCTGACTGTATTCCTGACTGTATTTCCTGATTCCTATTCTTAGGCTTTTTTAAAGATTACATATCTTGAGCGATTTTGCCATCTGCCTCAATTTTATCTTTCATCATTTTTTTGATTACATCGGTTTGAGCACCGATCATTTTTGAAACGGCTTCAAGGTTTTGTACCTTGTTTGTTAATATTGTATCCGCATTGTTTAAAACATTTTGAGATGAATGTTGATAAGCAGCCAATACTGAACCGCCATATCCTTGAGTAATATTCCCAAAAACATTTGCCGCAATACCAAAAGGACCTGCATAAGGAGCTACCGCTTGCATTAAGCCGCCTACTCCGGAAATTACGCCCGCTGCCGGCAAAACCCAATTTGAGCCAAAACCTGTGTATCCTGAACCTGCTCCCATTGCAGCACCTGCAAAGTCCATAGGAGTTGAAACACCCGAAGCTATACCGGAGGCATAACCTGTAGCTTGCCCACCTATGCCTGATGCAGATGAGCCATCATCAGATCCTATCCCTGAAGCAAATCCTGAAGGAAAGCCGGTCATACTACCTAAAGAACCATAGCTACCTACAGCATTATTTTTAGTCGCTGGAGAATAATAACTCGTTCCTGGGACATTTATAGACTGATTTCCCAAGATAGGCTGATAAGCTGCTGGAGCAATATATCTAGCCGCATTAGTTAACCAACTGCCAAAAGTGCCAGACCCTGAACCACCTAAGCTGTTACCGCCAACTGTCAAATCTCTTATCTTGTCATAAGTTTCGAAAAATTCAGAAGTAATATCGCCCTTGGCTGAATAATACTTGTTCATAATGACAAGCATGCTGTCATTCTTATAACTCATCTAACTATTCCCTTTCGATTAGCAAACAAACAAAATTGATTATAAATAACTAAGAAAATTACTATAAAATACTATTTAACTAACTTTCCCTTTTTCTTGACTTGGAATTTTTTCCTTATTACTAGATTATATTTACTTAACTAAAACTAATACAGTAATTAGAAGTGAAATCGTCTCTTTAATGTACCTAAAACTCTTTGAGAGCATACTTTAGATTGAATTTGCCTACCGAAAAATTCAGACAAGTCAAAATAGCCTTAATCTCTAATTCGCTGAAATTAAAAGCACTGTCAATTAACTAGGCAAAAGTTTTGAATGATCCTTCAATGTTCTTCTGAAGAACCTTCTGAACTGCATCCATTTCTGTCTGAATAGCATTATGCTCTGTATCCAACTGTTTCATCTGTAATTCTAAAGACTTGTCTTTTTGTTGAATTTCAGATGTTTGAGTGTTAATTCTTTCTATTTCATATTCATAAGTAGATTTCAAATATTCATACTTATTCATATCATCATTATATGCATTTGTATCAAAAACTGGAGCATAAGTAAGCGGAACTAATTGAGAAGTCGTAGTTTTACTTGTAGTTGCAGTACTTGCTTCAGCCAAAATAAGACCTGTCAAACGCCCTGTGTTTGTTTCCACACCGAATTGCCCATAATCACTATTCGCAACAGCAGTATTATTAGCACCATTACCTGCTTGTGTACTCATATACCAAGTTCCGGCAGTAGCACCGGAAAGACCGCCTATACCAAGAGCTGTTATTTTCAAAGCTGTTTGAGTTAAATTAAACATAGGTGAAGTCTCAGTACTCTTAGAGGTAACTGTAGTCATAACACCATCAGCTGTGTACTTACTATAACTAATTGTATAACTGGTTATATCAGTCTTTGCTGCGTTATAACCAAATTTAATAGTTTTCTTAACGTCATCTTTAGGATCTGTAAAAGTATAAGCTGGCGCTTGATATTTATCAGAAGCAGAAGAAGGTGGAGTAGGTATAACCAAAGTCAATTGACGTTGAAATAAGCCCGCACTTTCATTAGCCAAAGATAAACGTTGCTGATTTATTTGTTGTCCCAAATACTCAACATTACTTTTTCTTGCAGTAAGTTGTAAAAACCTTGCTTGGCTCGCTGCCAATCCCATTTGAGTAGCCTCCATTAAGTAACTACATAACCTTCAAATTCAAGAGTATATTATTATAGAGTGTCTTGGAATAGTAAACGAGAAAAACCCTCCAAATAATGGAGGGTTTTTTGGGAATGCTAGTTTAATATTTCTTAAATTATTTTTTATTCTTATGCGAAAGTCTTGAAAGTTGATTCAATATTTTTGTTAATTACTTTTTGAACCGCTTCCATTTCGGTTTGTACAGCATTGTGCTCTGTATCAAGTTGCTTCATTTTCAATTCCAAAGATTTATCTGCAGATTGAATTTGTTTTGTTTGTTGGTTGATACGTTCAATTTGATAATCATAAGCAGATTTTTGGAATTCATACTTGTTCATATCATTATTAAATGTTACTTGATCAAACACACCGCTATAAGTTAATTTGTCTCCATTACCTATAAACTTAGCTCCAGCAGTAGTGCCCGCTGCAATAGCGTCAGGAGTAGCATCAATAGCAGCTTTATCAAGCAATGTAACATTCAACAACCTGTTTAAGTTATCGAATTCCAGCATAGCTGGTGCTTGTTTAGTTATAGTTGCATACTGACCATCTGGATTGTAAACATTATGAGAGATGGTAACATTTCTAACAACTTGAGTATAACCAAGAGCTTTATTATCAGCACTCATAGAAACACCCAAAGCAGCTGCAATAGAATCCTTAGCGAGATCAGCAGCAGCACCCGTACCACCAGCAGCAACCAATGTAGCGGCTGAAAGGTGAGTAGTCCCAGTCCCTGAAGCATTCGTAATTATAATACTTGAATGCCCGCCACCATCAACAACATCCGCAGGAAAATCAAGAGTCACAACAGGAGTTGAAGACCAGTTTATTTTCTTTTGCAACTGATCATTAGGATCCGTAAAATTATACCCTTGAGTATAATACTTGTCATCTGATGATGAAGGAGGTGTTGGAGGAACCAACGTTAACATTTTTTCGAACAAACCAGCGCTTGAATTAGACAAAGCTAAACGCTCCTGGTTGATTTGTTGACCCATGTACTCGATATTCGTTCTTCGAGCGGTCAACTGCAAAAATCTTGCCTGACTTGCAGCCATTCCCATAGCTAAAATCTCCTATATTAAACTAACTTTTCTAACTAACTTTTAATCTAAACATTTTACGTCTATATTAAAATTATACTTGTACAACCATTTATTGAAAGTTAAAAGGGCAAATATCCTACAATCAATGTAGTCACGTGCCCTTTTTTTTTATTTATTTAAAAGTATTATGCGAAAGTTTTGAAAGTTGATTCAATATTTTTGTTAATTACTTTTTGAACCGCTTCCATTTCGGTTTGTACAGCATTGTGCTCTGTATCAAGTTGCTTCATTTTCAATTCCAAAGATTTATCTGCAGATTGAATTTGTTTTGTTTGTTGGTTGATACGTTCAATTTGATAATCATAAGCAGATTTTTGGAATTCATACTTGTTCATATCATTATTAAATGATGTTTGATCAAACACACCACTATATGTTAATTTATCACCATTACCTACATTAGAAGATGGCGATCCTGTCATACCTGTCAAATCTGCCAAGCTAGCTGCGGCAGTACCATTAGTCCCTGCCGTTACATAACTATATGTATCAGCAGGATCCGTTTGCCCAGGAGTTACTCCATCACCAGTCCCTACAGTTCCGCCAGTGACAGAACCAGCCGTTCCTGCGTTATTATTTGTCGCAGTCATGCTAGTACCATCCAGAAAATTGACATTAAGAAGTCTTTCTAAATTATCGAATTCCAAAATAGCAGGTGTTTGCCTTTTGACAGTGGTATACTGCCCATCAGGATTGTAGATATTGTGTTCAACAGTAACATAACGCATAACTGATTTAGCCGTCTTTGGATTTAATGTTACACCCATAGCTGTCATAAGAGTGGTTAAATCACTATCTGTACCGGTAGCTGTCTCACCATCAGCATAAGTAGCTGCCAAATTAGCAGAACTAATACTCAACGTACTACTAGCTGTCGCCATGCCTGCCGTAGCTCCTGGAGGAGCTGCTATATTTGCGGAATCACCTGAAAGTATCCAATCAGTATCGCCCGCTGCTAAAGCTGGGACAGCGCTTGTTCTATAAGTAGAAGTAACACCAACTCCTGAAGCAACAGGTACAGATGTGTCACTTAATGAAACCCACGAAATCTTTTTTTGAAGATTATCAACAGGATCCGTAAAATTATATCCTTGAGTGTAATACTTATCATCTGATGATGAAGGGGGTGTTGGCGGAACCAACGTTAACATTTTTTCGAACAAGCCAGCGCTTGAATTAGATAACGCTAAACGTTCTTGATTGATTTGTTGACCCATGTACTCGATATTCGTTCTTCGAGCGGTCAACTGCAAAAATCTTGCCTGACTTGCAGCCATACCCATAACTAAAATCTCCTAAACTTCCAAATATTATATGCAAACATTTTATTATATATAAGAAATTATACGGAGATGCTTAAAAAACAAAAAGCAAAAATGGCAAATACCATACAATAAGTGTAGCATTGTGCCATTTTTAATTTTTGAAGAATTATTATGCGAATGTTTTAAATGTAGCTTCAATGTTTTTTGTAATTACATTTTTGATTGCTTCAAGTTCTGTTGAAATTGCGCTGTGTTCAGAATCTAATTGCTTCAGCTTTAATTCTAATGATTTATCACTTGCTTGAATTCCTGCTGTTTCTGCGTTGATATCTGTAATCGCTTTTTCATAAGAATATTTATCGAAATCATACTGATTCATTGAATCATTATATGATTTGTCGTCAAAACTTGTTCCGTATGCTAAATCTGATGAACTATATGCAGTTGTTCCTGAACCACTAGTAAAACTGGCTGCATTGTTGATTTCCATATTTTGAACGATTTCGCCTGTTGTATTATCAACTTTGAAAATATTACCCGCAGACAATTTAGCTATTGCAGAAGCACTAGCTGTAGCTGCTGTAGCTGTTGTATACATTGTGCCTTCCATAGTTTGACCGGCACTGAGATAAGAATATTTTATTGCGTAAGAACACCACCCTGACGTTCCTGGTGTTGTTGCTGTTACTTCTGCTTTAGTTGCTGCATCTACCAACGTCCAACCTAGAATTTTCTCAGATTGACCATTTACATTTCCTGCGGCATTTGTTCCGGCAGAAGCTTTATTTGTAATATTCTGAGCAACTTTATAATAAGTCCCTGAAGTTGATGTTGGAGGCGTTGGAGGTTTTAAATCCAACATTTTATTCACTACATCAGCCGATTTATTAGCCAAA